>Ga0247843_1000078_pt1 | contig 206288 bp, 194 predicted proteins | sample LaCruzMarch2017__FD_192420 | JGI IMG/M metagenome (GOLD analysis project Ga0247843, IMG submission 192420) | Freshwater microbial communities from meromictic Lake La Cruz, Castile-La Mancha, Spain - LaCruzMarch2017_8m | ecosystem: Environmental > Aquatic > Freshwater > Lake | place: Spain...
TGAAGAAGTCGGTCTTCAGCATCATGAACTTGCTGCTGCCCGAAGCCGGAGTTTTGAGCATGCACTGCTCCGCTAACGTCGGTCCGAAAGGCGATACGGCTCTCTTCTTTGGCCTCAGCGGCACGGGCAAAACGACCCTTTCTGCCGATCCCGAGCGGAACCTCATTGGCGACGATGAGCACGGGTGGAGCGACACGAGCGTGTTCAATGTCGAGGGTGGTTGCTACGCCAAGTGCATTCGCCTTTCCGCTGAGGGTGAACCCGAAATTTATGGTGCGATTCGGACCGGCGCGATTCTAGAGAATGTCGTGCTTGACGATGCCGGAACGCCGAACTACGACGACGCGAGCATCACCGAAAACACTCGCGCCGCGTATCCGCTCGAGTCGATTCCGAACGCGCTTCACCCGAGCGTCGGCGGGCACCCAGAAAATATTGTCTTCCTCACGTGTGATGCCCAAGGCGTGCTGCCTCCGATTTCAAAGCTCACTCCAGAGCAGGCCATGCAGCACTTCTTGAACGGCTACACGTCAAAGTTGGCCGGAACAGAAGTTGGTGTCACCGAACCCGAGCTCGTGTTCTCGACTTGCTTTGGCCAGCCATTCTTGCCTTTGCACCCAAGCCGCTACGCAACCTTGCTCGCCGAGAAAATCCGCAAGCACGGCGCAAGGGTTTGGCTTGTTAACACCGGCTGGACCGGTGGAAAATACGGGGCAGGATCGCGAATCAAGCTGAAATACACCCGTGCGATGCTTCGAGCTGCTTTCCACGGCGATCTAGACACGGTCGCATACGAGACAGAGCCAGTCTTTGGACTGTCCGTTCCTACTTCGTGCCCTGACGTTCCGTCCGAGGTACTGATGCCGCGAGGAACTTGGAGCGACCCGGCCGAGTACGATCGAACAGCATTAGCTCTTAAGGCTAAGTTCGACGCCCAGACGGCGAAATTCGCCTGAGGACTTCCAGCGCTTTCAACGCATTCTGACCATTCCAAGAACCCTAATGCCGTAGAATAGGCGCGATGGGTTTCTTCGTAATTGCAGATGATGGCAACAAGTATGGTCCGGCAGACCTCGCCACCCTGAATGCATGGATCGCGGAAGGGCGACTTCAGCCCAACACCATCCTAGAAGAAGTTCAGACCATGGAGCGACGCCCGGCGTCTACCGTGCCCGGACTCAACTTCCCCGGCGCCCCCGGTCCCCAAGCCGCGCGAACGTACGCCAATCCGACCGCCGGACCCAACATTGGCCAGCCAAACGTCGGCCAGCCGGGAGGCTACAGCTATCAGCCTGGTAACTCCGGAATGTCGGTATGGGCGGTGGAATCAGCGCCGAAGCGACAAGCGAGCTCAACAAGGCTTGGATGTGCGCCGTGGTTGGTTTCCTTTGCTGCGGATTCCTTCCAATTTACGGAATCATTTGCGCAAACAAAGCCGAGAGCCTCGGCCATCCCCAAGGCAAGACTGCGAAGATCGTGAACATCGTGATCCTTGTTCTGATCTGCGGTGGCGCCGTGGCTGGCGGGCTCCTCCAGAGCGTGATTCGCTAACGACTCTACTTAGTAGCAGGAGACTTAACAAGCACCACATCCAACTCGCCAAACGGCAATCGCTGGCGGTAGGTGCAGGAGTTGTCCTTCGGGTCCAACTTAAGTTCGATCAGCGGGCCATTCGTGACGGTCAAGGTAATTTTTTCCGCATCCGCGGTCCAGTTTCCGGAGACGGTGGAAGGTCCAAGGCCCTCCGGCTGCTTCAGGACGAAGGTCGTATCCTTTGAAAGCTCAAGACCGTAGGCGCCAACGGCCTTCTGTACCCGCTCTTCAACGCCTGGAAACGGCCGTTCAGAAACCAGCCGCGACCGCTTTGCATCCACTTTCCAAGTTCCGGCGAGCGGAGATTCTTGGGTGTTTGAACAACCCGCAAGTACAAAAAGCACTGCGAACATCAACATAAACCGCAAAAAATACTTGTCCATCGGAATTCCTTATCGTACTCTGAGGATGTCTTATGAAGCGCACCTTATCCGCCCTCCTACTCATGGGAGGAGCCGCCGCCGTTTGGGCTGGCAACGGCCCTTCCCCTGCCGACGTTCAAGCCATCGTTAAAGAAGGCAAAGAGCGCAATCAAGTCATGAAGCGATTGCGCGAACTCACCAATATTGGACCCCGCCTTACCGGGTCACCCAACCTCTCCAAAGCCCAGACTTGGGCGGTCGGCCAGTTCAAAAAGTTTGGTCTGAGCAACGTAGCACTCGACAAGTGGGGCGAGGTTCCCGTTGGCTTCGAACGTGGCGAGCGACAGATCGGCAAGATGGTCGCCCCGTTTGAGTCCGAGTTCGTCTTCACGACCCCATGCTGGACTCCAGGAACGAAGGGACTCGTCAGAGGCAACGCGTACCGCATGCCAAAGACCGTCGCGGAAGTTGAAGCGATGAAGCCGAAACTTAAGGGCGCGTTCATTATCATGCCCGAACCTGTAGCGATGCGCGGTGCGCCGGTCGCGGAGACCGACGTCAGCAAGGCCCTTGACGAAGCCGGCATTGCCGCCCGAATCAGCGGTTCTCGCAACGAGCTCGTCACCTCGTTCGGGAACTGGCGCGACAAGACTTTTGAAAAGCGCCCAACCCGGACCGAGATCGTTGTCCGAAAGTCGGATCACGAACGAATTCTGCGAAACATTGACCTCGGCCGAGACCCGGTTCTTGAGTTTGATATTGAGAACAAGTGGATCAAGGGTCCTGTACCGCAGTACAACGTGGTTGCGGAACTCCCTGGAACCGACCTGAAAGACGAAGTCGTGATCGTTTGCGGCCACCTGGACTCGTGGAACACCCCCGGATCGCAAGGCGCATGTGACAACGGAACCGGCTCGGTAGCGACCATCGAAGCCGCTCGAATTCTTGCTGCTTCCGGCGTCAAGCCACGACGAACGATTCGATTTATCCTTTGGAGTGGCGAAGAGCAGGGCCTCCTTGGCTCTCGAAGCTACGTCGATCGAAACAAGGCGAGCATGGACAACATCGTCGCCGTTCTAAACGACGATGGCGGCACCAACTACCAGGGCGGCTACGTCGGCCTTGCATCGCAGAAATCGATTCTCGAAGCTGCGTTTGCCCCAACCGTTGCGGCGTTCCCAGAGCTGCCGATGGCATTTGACACCGTCGCCGCTCCTTCCGGCGGCGGTTCCAGTGACCACGCTTCTTTCGCCCAGGTTGGCGTTCCTGCGTACTTCACCAAGGAGTCGGGCCGCGCGAACTACAGCTTCGTTTGGCACACCCAGAACGACCGATACGAGCAAGCCATTCCGGAGTACATGGTCCAGAGCTCCACGAACCACGCAGTTGTGGCCTACCACCTTGCGACCATCGACGAGAGGCTCGCGCGATTCCCGGTCCGCCAGCCTGGTTCCGGCACGGTGGCCCTCAACCACGCACTCGCCATGGGATCTGACCGAATGTACGGCGACCCGCACTTCTGGAATGAAGATCATGGCCACGATCATGATCATGAGGACGACTACATCCTCGAGATTCTGGATCGCCTGAAACGAGCCGGAAGCGCCGCCCTCCGACTCGCGCATCGCTAGGCAGACGACCCTTTAGAGGGTCGGTCGCTTTCGGTGGAAATCAGTCGCCTCTTGCGCCAGTTTGGCAATCTGCAAGAGGCGATCTTCTTTGAAAAGCCGCCCGATGATGCACTTGCCAAGGCTGTTTCCCTTCCCATCGTCTCCCTGCGGGATCATGATCTGTGGGTGCCCGGTCAGGTTAACGTGCACGATCGTTTGCCCGATGCCATTCCCTACGAAGGCATCCAGATCGCCAAACTCCGCTTCAAACGTTCGCATGAGGTTCGCCCGAATCCGCTGGGCCTGCAGATACTCCACCGCCGGAACATATCGCGCGGCGCGGAACGTGGCGGGCCAAGGTGAGTTCTTCAGATCGTTCAACCGCGGACTTCGCGTCAACTCGTCAAACGCCGAGCCGCATTCGACATCCAAAATCGTCAGCAGCCCCGGATCGTAAGCCGCAAATTTCACCGGTCGAATCGTCGCCCCCAACTCAGCTAAGTTCATGAGGAAAGGATCCTCTGGCTTCAGGTCGCTCGTATATCCAATCTTGATGCCCTTCAGGTCCTTTATTGGCCGATAGTTGAACGGTCGATCAACCGTCGCCGGATCGCCGGCATCCGCACCGATGATCGACGCAAACACGAGCGCACAGTCCTCCACCTCGCGGCAGATCGGACCGACCTTGTCCATCGTGTAAGCCAGTTCCATCGCTCCGGTACGACTCACTCGACCGAACGTTGGCCTCAGGCCGGTCGTCCGACAACGAAGACTTGGCGAACAGATGCTGCCCAGAGTTTCCGTTCCGATAGCAAAGCTCACCAGTCCTGCCGCCGTCGCCGCGCAGCTTCCGGCGCTCGACCCGCTAGAGCCCTGCTTGAGGTTCCAAGGGTTCTTGGTGACCCCGCCGTACCAAACATCGCCCAGCGCCAGCGCGCCGAGGGTCAGCTTTGCGCACAGAACGGCACCAGCTTCGCGGAGCTTCTGCACGACCACGGCATCATAGTCGAGCACCTGGTTCTGGTACGGGGCCGCCCCCCAGCTCATTTTGATGCCTTTGGTCGCAAACAAGTCCTTAATTCCATACGGAATGCCGTGCAGTGGACCGCGGTACTTACCCGTTGCGATCTCGTCATCTGCCTGCTTCGCTTGGGTGAGCGCCAGCTCCTCCGTGAGCGTCACCACGCACTCCAGTTTTGGCCCGTAGAGCTTGAGCCGATTGAGATAAATCCGCGTCAGCTCGACCGAAGTGATCTTGCGATCTCGAATCAGCTTGCCCTGCTCTCGGGTGCTCAGGAACGCGATATCTTCCTCGGTCAGCGAACTCAGCGCCGGAGTCTTGCTGGCCGAAGTCTGCACGCGAGACTTGCTCCCTGGAATCGTGCCACCCGCAATCGTCGCAAAGTGAATGCCTGGTGTGACTTGGGCTGCCCCAAGCTGCGCTCGCACACCTTCAAAGAGCTTCACCTGCTGTTTAACATCGTTCAGGAGAGCCTTTCTTTCATCATCCGTAAAGGAGATTCCGGCAATCTTTTCTGCAGCCTTAAGATCGTCAAGCGTGATCTCCGCGGCTTGGGCGCCATCGCCGAGCCCAAGGGCACCTGCGCTAGCAGCAGGGATTACCGAACCGAGAGAGGCGAAGAGAGAAGCGCGGAACAGGTCTTTGCGCGAGAGCATAAAGCATTTTGCGCGAAGCCCCAGAATTTAGCGGCCAAAATATCACGTGCACCCTCCGCAGGACTTTGTATCACTTTCCCAGCAAGTAGGTCGTCCCGAGGCAGACCTCGTGATTCTTGCAGAAGGCAACACCAGCATCCGAGCCGATGCCGCCAGTTTTTGGGTCAAAGCAAGCGGCCAATCGCTTCGCGAGATCTCCGAGCAAGGATTCGTTCAAGTTGCCTTTGAACCGATCCTGCGGGCACTTGACCAAAGGCTCCAGGACTCCGAGGTCAAGGCCCTCTTAGAAGAGGCTAGCCTGGCAAGAAATGGGTCCAGACCATCGGTCGAAACTTTTATGCACGCGTGGCTGCTACAGCTTGCGAACGTGAATGTCGTCATCCACACGCACCCGACGGATTGCCTCGGCGACCTCTGCCAGACGACTGCTCCGGCATGGATCGAAGAGCGCATCTTTCCGGACGAAATTGTTTGCTGCGGGCGAAAAGCCGTGTGGGTGCCCTATGAAGATCCGGGCCTGATCCTCGCAAAACGGATTGCGGAACGAGTGACGACCTTTATCGAAACGGAAGGGGAAGTTCCGAAAGTCATCGCACTCCAGAATCACGGAATCATCACGCTCGGCGAGACGGGAGCGCAAGCCATGGCTGCTACGCGAATGACAGTAAAGGCAGTGAGAGCGAGGCACCTAAGCGCCGCGATTTCTAAGCCCTTGTCAAAGACGGAGATTGACCGGATTCATGTCCGGCCGGACGAGCACTACCGTCAGCGAATGCTTTGGGGCGCTTCAGGCTTTCTTTCGTCGCCGAATGAAGGCAGCCGCTCCGGCCAAGACCAACAATGATGATGGTTCTGGAACCGGTGGTCGGTTTCCACCGCCGCCACCTGGGCGGATGATCAATGGCGGAATCGCCAAGATTCCGAGCCATGGAGAAAGTCCCGCAGCGGCGGCAACCGGAATGATCGGTGCTGCTGCTGGTTCGATCATCGATTCGGTGACGCTTGTCACTTCCTCCGCGGTCTCAATCGCCGGGAGGTCCGGCGTGATCGCCGTATCGATGATGCTCATTTCTGGCTCAGTTGCCGATGCGTAAACTTCTTCTGGTGCGACCGTCGCAAGCTCAACAGGCTTAATTTCCGTCGTGATTCCGGCAGTAAGACCGACCGGAGGAACAACCGCCATTGGGTTGCCGCATGAACGCTTCAAGATGGGCTTGCCGGTTCGATCGACAAAGGCTAGGGTCCCTTTCTTGAAGAGGAGTCTTTTCTTCCCAACCTTCAGCTTCGAGTCAACGTTATAGACCTCGTAGCGACGGGTGACCGGAAGGGGCTTGAGGGTAAGGCCGCTGAAGACTCGCTTCAACTGGTTCTTATCCATCATGAAGTGCTTTGAGAATCGCTTCGCGACCAAGGGATCTTGGTCGACCTGCTTCAGCAACTCTTTAGTGGAGAAAACGGGCTTGTTAAGAAAAGCACCCTGTTCCATTTTCTGGGCGCTTGCCACTGTCGTCAAACCTACGACAAGTATCCCAGCGATAAAAATATTGACCGTCTTCAAGCTAAAGCACCCACAACCAAGTTTCTCAACCCGTTGTGGAAACTATAGACCTGTTCTCAACCCCTTTCCGGTCGCACGTTTCAGGTACGACGTGTTTCCGGGACAAGCTCGAGCATCACGAACTGCTCTTCTTCAACCTCGATTGGGCGCACAAGCACATCCCAACCTTCCTCGGGAACGGCGCTAAACCTTAACGAAATCTTCGAAGACTGATTCTGGCTGAGTGCACCCGACATGGCTTCTCGCAAGGCATCCTGGTCGGTCGCGGCAACTTGCCACTCAAATGGATCGGTGAAAACAATTCCGGATTCCCTGTTTGTATATCGCGGGAAACCTTCCGCATCCAGAACGACCACTCGGGTTTGCAGGTGCTGAAGTGCAATCAGGGCAAAGCGCAACGTCTCTGATTCGCTCGGATGCTGACGTCCGCTGAGCTCCAAAAGCAGGTGGTCTGTGACTTCCCGAAGACACTCATTCAGTTCAGAAATCTCATCAATTGAGGCCTCAGCCTGCAACCGGACAACCTTGGCCACAACTTCGGTTCGGCTGGCCGCAGAATATTTGCTCAGAATACGGCGCCAGTACGTACCAACCGTTTCGGGGCTCAGATTCAATCTGGCGGCGATTTCCTTGTCGGTCATGCCTTCGGCCGCAAGCAACAAGATTTGGTCTTGTCGGCTCTTACCTTGTTCTTGGATTGATTCCGGGTTCATAGCGCAGTCTCATTATGGACCTAATAGGAATTTTCTTTAAGCCAGCAATTTAGGCAAAAATCCGTCAATACCCAACAGTTCTGGCGCTTCGTGCCCTACAATTGAGTCTAGGATGAATAGCGTACAAATTACGAGCCACAAGGACGGTGGAATTGTCACGGTGTATTTGAGCGGCCAAGCTCTGGATGCTTCGAACGTGCAGCGGTTCCGACACGACACGGCCACGATGTTTGACAGCGAGAAGTTCTTTGTCTTTGTGCTCAAAGATCTGAAGTTTGTTGACTCGTCCGGTATCGGCGCCCTTCTGTCCTGCTTGCGAAAAGCTCACGCCAACGGCGGAGACGTAAAACTGGCAGAAGTGCCAGACAACGTTAAGAGCCTGTTTGAGCTTGTTCGAATGGACCGCTTGTTCGAGATCTTTCCAACCAAGGAAGATGCAGCCGTAACATTCCGCTCGTAACGCCCGCATGAAAATTCTCATTGCGGACGATGAGCAAGTCTCCCGCATGGTTCTGGACCGCACCTTGCGGGCCCTGGACTATGACGTCGACGTAGCCGTCGATGGGCGCCAAGCCTGGGAGATGCTCGAAGCCCGGCACTACTCAATCGTCATTGCCGACTGGGTCATGCCAGAAGTTGACGGAATTGAACTCTGCCAGCGAATTCGCCGTGCGAATGTCGAGGCGTACACCTACGTCATCCTTCTCACCTCAAAATTCGAGAAAACCGATCGACTTACCGGCCTCACCGCCGGTGCGGACGATTTCATCACGAAGCCTTTTGATCGCGCCGAGCTCAGCGCGCGCCTTGGCGTTGCGCGCCGAATCTTGCGGATGGAAACCGAGCTTCGGGATGCCAAACAGCGCATCGAGGAAAAGCGCCGGCAAGAGATCGAAATTGGCGCGAATATTCAGCGCTCGTTGCTGATGGCGCGTCCGCCCGAAGGCGCGACGGCTTTTGAGTTTGCCGCCATGAACTTGCCTTCAACCGCGATTGATGGCGACTTCTTCGACTTCTTTGTTCACCGCTCGACGGTCGTCGATGTCTTCGTTGGCGACGCAATGGGCAAAGGTATTCCTGCCGCCCTCATCGGTGCTGGAACCAAGAACACTCTCCTACGCAGCATCAGCCGACTCCTTTCAGACACGGGTGACGGCCGGTTGCCATCCCCTCGCGATGTTGTTCAGACCGCACACAGCACCCTTGCTCGGGAACTCATTCGGCTAAACGCGTTTGTGACGCTCGAATACGCTCGGCTTGATAGCGAAAAGAAGATTGCCACCTTCGTCGACTGCGGACACACCAAAGTCTTGCACTGGGTTGCTAAGGACCAGAAAACCCACGAGCTAAGCGGCGGCAACTTCCCCATCGGCTTTGTTCCCGAGGAAACCTACGGCCAGTTCGAAGTTCCCTTTGAAGATGGCGATGTCTTCTGCTTCTATTCCGATGGCGTGACGGACGCTCGGGCCAGCGACGGCGATTTCTTCGACTCGGACAGACTCGTAGAATTGCTTGGCAAGCACGCCCATGAAAGCCCCAGCGAGCTTATGTATCGACTTCGCGAAGCCATTCGAAGTCACACATCCGACCTGGACTTGGACGACGACTTCACCGTCGTGATTGTGCGCGTTGGTTCACCCGCCGAGCCATGGGAGTCCACCCAGCGCGGCTTCCGCAGCGACCTCAGTTCGCTCACGGAAATGCGGCAGTTTGTGGGCTTCGTCGGACTCGACTGCAATTTGGACGCGAAGGAGATCGATGAGCTTCAGCTTGCGACACACGAGGCGCTTACGAACGTCATCATGCACGCGCACGAAAATTCGGGCCACGAAGTGATCGACATCGAAGCTGAGCGTCTTAACAACGGCATCCGGGTTCGAATCGTTTACACCGGAGAAGGTTTCGCCCCGGGCGAAGTGGACGAGCCGTCCATGAACATCTATCGAGAAGGTGGTTGGGGACTCTTCATCATCCAGCGCTGCGTAGATAAGGTGAGCTACGGAACCTCTCGGCCCGGCGTCAACTACATCGAGCTTGTCAAGCTCACTCCGTAGTTCTTCGGCGTTAGGATACGCACCCGGACGCGCTAAACTATAAAGGTCGGTTGGCTCTCAACTGACCTTCCACTGCTCCGATGGGTTATCACCTTTTTGACGGCGACGACATGGTCGTGCCGGGTCAAGCCGCCCCCATCGTCCTACGGGACTACCAAGAAAAAGCCCGTGCCGCCGTGCTGGCCGCTCGAGATCGTGGACTGCACCGAATCATGGTGGTCATGCCCACCGGTACTGGCAAGACGACCCTGTTCGCCTCGTTGATCGACGAGTTCGATCGAACGTACAAACAGACTTCCCTTGTGGTCGCACACCGGCAAGAGCTACTCCAGCAGGCCGCCAAGCGAATCATCGCGATGGCCCCGCGCCTTCCTGTGGGTATCGAGGGTGGAGATGCGAAAGCGCCCTTCGAAAGTCGAGTAGTTGTTGCCGGCGTACAAACCGTCGGTCGCCCTCTCACCGACCGCCTCAACTGGTTCAAGCCCGGATTGCTGATCATGGACGAAGGGCACCACGCCCCGGCAGATACGTGGCAAAACGTCATGCGTCGGTTTGGCTCCTACTCGGGAGATTGCTTCACCCTTGCCGTAACCGCAACTGACCACCGAATGGACAACCGCCCGCTTCACGGCAGCGAATCCGCCATTTTTGAAGATGTTGTCTTTCGCTATCCGCTGCGACAGGCGGTGGCGGACGGTTGGCTCGTTGATCTTCGTGGCTTCCGGGTTGCGACCGGCGTTGACCTCAGCGGAGTGAAGACCCAATTGGGCGACTATAACACCGCCCAGCTTGCCCGTGCAGTGAACGTTGAAAAGCGAAACTGGATCGCGTTTCAACACTGGGCAGAGATCGCGAGTGACCGACGGACCATCGTCTTCTGTGTAGACGTTGCGCATGCTACTGATGTCGCTGAGCTATTCCGCAGCCAGGGCTTCGCCGCTGAAAGTGTTGACGGCACGATGAAGCCTGAGCATCGCGAGGCGATCATGCATCGCTTCCAAACCGGCAAAACTCAGGTTCTGGTGAACGTTGAAGTGGCCACGGAAGGATATGACGCACCGGAAGCCAGCTGCGTATTGATGCTGCGCCCAACGCAGAGCTGGGCCCTTTACACTCAGATGGCCGGTCGCGGCGTGCGAACGCTCGCCCGTACCGTCGATGGCTTATCCACGCCATTTGAACGTCTTGAAGCCATTCGTCAATCTGGCAAGCCCGACTGCTATGTCATCGATGTCGTTGACGTCAGCACCCAGTTCAGCCTCACTGGCCCGCCGGAGGACGAAGACATGCCGAAGAAGGCGCCTGCTCCGGCGAGCGCAGCCGGGCTTGTCGGCTTACCGCCAGATTTTGACCTGCAAGGGCACAGCCTGTTTGAAGCCGCCGAGTGGGTGGACGAACTTGAGCCAAGACAGCGCGCCGAAATGTTCCGGCGACCAATGTCTTTTGATGATCTCAGCACCGTCCTCAGCGAAGTTGACCTGCTTAGGGAACTCAGCATTCCCGAAGAAATCCTTGGCGTCAGTCGACTGGCTTGGATGAAGACCGGTGAGAACGAGTACTTCCTTCCTTGCGGACCTAGTCGGCTGGACGGCGATCGCCGCGCCCGAATCTTGATCGACGAACTTGGCCGCTATAACCTGAGCCTCGAGTCGGACCAAATGGGCTATGGCAGAATGCCACTCGGTGACGACCTTCAGGCTGCCTTTGATGAAGCTGACCGGCTGATTCACATGACTTTCCCGGATTGCGGAGAGATCGTAAAGGCGAATGCCGCCTGGAGAGATGAGCCACCGACCGCAAGCCAGCGAGAAACCCTCCGTCGCCTTGGCGCTGACCCTGAGATAATCGGGAGCGTCCAAACGCGTGGACAAGCCAGAGCTTTGATCGAATCGTTTAAACTTGGACGCGTCAGGCGACGACGAACGGGAAGATAGCCATGAACGCACCTTGGCTCGGCGAATTTCCCATCGATCTCGAAACCGCTCGCGCTGTCATACAGAACCAGTTCCCTCAACTTGCCCACCAGTCGATTCGGTTTCTTGGCTCCGGCTGGGACAATCAGGCTTTTCTAGTTGACGAGATTTGGGTGTTTCGTTTTCCTCACCGCCAGTTGGCCGTCGAACTCATCAATAAGGAATGTCGATGGCTGCCGGCGTTGGCAAAGCAACTGCCCTTGCCAACCAGCACGCCAATATGGATTGGTGAGCCAAGCGAACTGTTTCCATTTCCGTTTGCAGGTTCACCATTTATTCCAGGCGAATCTCTCGATTGGACTTTGCACGCAGGTGAGCGGCTTACCCACCGCATTGGTGACTTTTTGCGGAAGCTTCACGATGTTCCGATCCATGGCGAGACACCAGCGGATGATCTCCGGAGAACCGACATTCCGTTTCGGGTCGAGCTACTACGCAAACAGGTTTCCTTAGGTGGGTTCAATTCCGAAGATGAACTCGCAATAGAACGCGCTTTTGAGGCGGCTCTAAATGCACGATCCGCGACGCACCGAACTTGGGTTCACGGTGACCTGTACCCTCGACATGTGATTGTTCAGTCGGATGGGGAGGTATCGGGAATCATCGACTGGGGCGATTTGCACGTCGGCGATCCGGCCCTTGATGTGTCAGTCGTTTTTGCCTTGCTTGACCCAATCGATCAAGAGCCCTTCTGGAGTGCGTACGGAAACGCTGATCCGGAGCTCAGAATTCGCGCCGCCTTTCGCGCGTTACATTACGGAATCGTCCTTCGATCTTTCGGCCGGGAAGCATCCGACGAAGCCATCGCTCGAACGGCGGACCGTTATCTACGGTCCGCCCTTAAGTTCTTCGAAAGGTATTAGGCGTTTTCGAATCGGTTATCGGCCTGATCCGTTCCACGCGCCAGCCAGATTTTGTGACCCGCGTTTCTCGGCGAATCGTGATAGACCTGCGACGTGAGCGGGAAATACCGCATGGTGTAGCCCGCGCGGCGATTGGGCGAGGTGTTCGCCTTCGCGCCGTGGATAATCCGCCCCTCGTGCAAACTGCACTCGTTCGGTTCGAGGCTGAAGTAGACCGCCTTATCCTCATCCACGTTCACGATCTCGGTATCAAAGATGTTTGCGGTCGCATCGACTGGCTTGTACTCGCTAAAGCCGTTGGAGTGGGATCCTGGGATCACCGCCATGCTGCCGTTTTCTGGCGTCGCGCGATCGATCGCTAACCACACGGTGCAGATGCCCGCCATGGTCGAAACGCGGCCTTCCCAGTAGCTGCTGTCTTCATGCCACGGCGTCGCCTTTCCGACCAGCGGTGCCTTCGAAATCAGGTGCGAAGCCCACAAGCCGATGTTGGGCCCGATAAGGCTCTCGACGATGTCCAGCACTTCATCGGCCATCAGGAACTTAAGCAACCGCTCGTCGCGGGTGTGGATCATATCCAGTTGTCCTTCTGTGAACCGCACCAAGTCCTCTTCGAAGATTCCCTTCAACTCGGCGAACTTTTCATCCGAAAATACTGGTTGCTTGAACAAGTAGTAACCCTGTTCCGCATACTGCGCCGCCGCTTCGCTACCAAGCCTCATTGCCATACCCCTAGTATGCCAAGGTCGCCCGACTCTCGCAAGCGATCTTCAGGCAAATACCAACGCGGTTTGTCCCCAGCGCCAGGTAACTTCGTTCAGCGAAACCAGCTCAAACGGTGCGCTCGGCAGCTCAGGCAGAATCGTCGCCCCTAGGCTGGCCCAGCAATAGCCGCTGAATCCACCAAACGAAGGCACCACGGCTTGATACCAGCCGGTGAGCGGAAACACGGCGTCGAATTGGCCGCGAATCTCTTCGAGCGAGTACGGGCAAAAGACCAAGTTATCCGCCTGGGTGACCACAAATCCCTCGGGAGAAAGCAATCGCTTCACATCGGCATAGAAAGTCGAAGTGAACAGCATCTCGCTCAGGTTCCCTTCTTCGCCCTCATACACGTCGGTAGAGTCCGAAACGATCAGTTGATACGGCTCAAGATCTTGCTTAACGAACTCAAAGGCATCGCCAACGTGGAGGTGAACTCGCGGATCGTCAAAGGCTCCCGCGCTAACGGTAGGCAAGTGCTGTCGGCAAGCATTCACGACGCCAGCGTCGATTTCGACCATGTCTATGCGCTCGATTCCCGGATATCGGCAAAGTTCGCGAATGACCCCGCCATCCCCACCGCCAATGACCAGTGCCCGCTTCAGCGACGGAACAGAAAGACCGCACACGTGAACGAGCGACTCATGATAGGCCCGCTCATCCATCTCCGTCAGCTGAATATGCCCGTCTAACAACAGAGCCCGGCCAAAGACCTCGGTGTCATAGATGTCGATGGTTTGGAACTCGGTCACCGAATGGTGAAGGTGCTCGTTCACCCGAACATTCATCGACAACTTGTCACCGCGAATCGGCATCGTAAAGTGGGTCACCGCAATAGTGAACCCAACCGGATCGCATTTCTCGAAACATTTCGAAAAAATCGGAACCCAAACTGCTTCACTCATGTATAGTTGTTATGTCAACTATCTCAGGCATGTCCAGTGCGACGTGACCCTGGGGGAGAGAGAATATGAACAACCGACTAACCCTCGCCGCATCTTTGCTCGCATTGTCTGCTTTCGGCTTTGCCGCCGAAAAGACCTTCACCGTCGTTGGCGATCGACTCGAATATCGAAACCTCGCCACCGTCGTGAGCGAATCCGAATTCGAAGCCTTTACCGGAAAGACCACCAAGGTCTCGGGCAGCCTGACCTTTGATATGGCCAAGAAGACCGGCAGCGGAACCATCATGGTCGACGTCGCCAGCATTCAAACCGGCATCCCAACTCGAGACGAGCACATGCGAAGCGCACAGTGGCTCGACGCTGAGAAGTTTCCATCCATCAAGTTCGAAACCAAGTCGGTCAAGTCGGCTGGTGGAGACAAGTACCGCGTAACCGGAAACCTGACCCTCCACGGCGTCACCAAGACCATCACCGTCAACGCAACCGTTAAGTACCGAGCCGCTAGCCCAGCCGTTAAAGCAGCCGGATTCGACGGCGATGTAGTTCAGATCGCAACGAAGTTCGACATTAAGCTCAGCGACTACGGCGTAACCATTCCTGCACCTGCGCAGGGCAAGGTCTCGAACGAAGTCACGCTGGGTATCAGCGCATATGCAACGGCCAAGTAAGTTCCTTCGACCCGTTGCCATCTTCCTGCTTGTCGTCGGGGCCCTCGGCCTCGGCGCAAGCATCCCGGTGATGAGCAGTTACGAAGGAAAGGCTGCCTTGGCTCAGCGGGTTGAGAAAGACACCGCGGGCGACCTCTTTGGCGATGCTTACCGCAACGTCGGCGAGCCACAGGAGTACGTTATCGAAGACCCGAAGGCCTTCGTGGAGCCTGCGGAAGACGGCACCAAACGCATAAGCGAGGACTACCTGAAGGAAAAGGGAATCTATCCCACCCAACTTCGATCCATTCGAGCAGTAGTAAATTACGCCCGAATCAGCTTCGGAATTGCGTTTCTTCTCGGACTTGCCGTGTTCGCATTCGCCGCAAAACGGTCCATTCCGCCGCAAAGCGCCGCCTAGAAACCCAGATCGCGAACAATCGAAAAGATTGTTCGCGATTTTCACTAGGACCCTTGACGTGAGCGCGAAAATACCGCCATAGTTTCAAAAAGATACTATGCAACTTTCCGAAACTGCACCGTCGTTCTCTACCGTTAAGCTTGGATCCATCGAGCTAAAGAATCGCCTTGTGATGGCTCCGATGACGCGAAGCCGTGCCGACGCGGACGGAATTCAAACTCCTCTTGCGGCCACCTACTACTCTCAACGTGCCGAAGCCGGTCTCATCATCATCGAAGCCACCGCCGTCACCAAGCAGGGCTCGGGCTACCCGGTCATTCCAGGCATTTGGAACGATGCTCAGGTCGAAGCTTGGAAGCCAGTTGCCGATGCCATTCACGCCAAGGGTGGGCTGGCCTTCCTCCAGATCTTCCACACCGGTCGTATCGCCCATAGCACCCTCGTAGGCGAGACTCCGGTCGCCCCAAGCGCCATCGCCCCAAATGGCGAAACGATGTCTGCTACGTTCGCTCAGGAATCCTTCGAGCTTCCACGAGCCCTTTCCACCGAGGAGATTCCTGGAATTGCCGCTGCTTTCGGCGGTGCCGCCAAGAACGCCATCGCCGCCGGTTTTGACGGCGTCGAAATCCATGGCGCCAACGGTTACCTCATCGACCAATTTCTGCGAGACGGTTCGAACAAGCGAACGGACGCCTACGGAGAAGATCGCACCTTATTCCTCAAGCAGGTTCTGGACTCGGTCATCGACGCAATCGGCGCCGAAAAAGTTGGCGTTCGGCTTTCCCCTTGGACTCCGTTCAACTCGATGAGCGACTCAGACCTGGAAGCAACGTTCCGCAAAGCGGTTACAGCCCTTGCGGGCCGCGGCCTGGCATATCTCCATGTCCTAAACGGCGGCAACGAAAACCGAACATCGGCCGAAGCCTTCGCCCTTGAGCTCGCCGAAATTGCGGGCCTCCCGCTCATCATCAACGGCGGCTACGACGGTGCTGCGGCAAACGCCGCCATCAACAAGGGTATTGCTGCTGTCGCCTTCGGAATCCCGTTCCTCGCCAATCCTGACTTGGTCAAGCGCATCGAGAAAGGCGCCGAGCTCAACGCACCCGACTTTGCCACGTTCTACGTCGGCGGAGAAAAAGGCTACACCGACTACCCCGAACTGGCAACGGTCTGACCGAACAACGGCCGACTGGGCGCACCAGTCGGCCAGATCACTCTGGATCGTAAGGAATCGAACTAGGCATCAGCAGCGCCGACTCTTGCCGTGCCGCATTTAGCAGCCTCCGAATTGGCTGAACCACATGATGGTTCTCGAACTCAGTTGCCGTCAGGGTGGACAATTGCCAAGCCGGACCGATGAGTATCTGGCGGACTGAGAGAGGATGGTCAGTGAGCAAGTCTACGTATTGGGTGATACGGTCACCAACTGCACGGTACTGAACTGTTGACACATCCGGAAACACAATGACTCGATACTCATTTTCCTGCTGAAAGCCCGGATGCTTAATGAAGCTGGCGGCGGCAGAAAGATATTGCTGAATGAGTAACGGATCGTCTAACTCGGCAATACATTCGAGAACAGACTTCGCAAACCGATCTTGGTCGACGGGCTCATAAATTACGCAACCAGAAATCGCGCTTATGCTGTGGAGACTACTTACGTCGGTCTGGATCGAGCAGCCATAACCGTTTTTGCCGTACCCGCGCCACTGCCCTAACTCGTCAGGACTGCCACTAAAACTCATTTGAAAAGGGTCAGATCGTTGGTCACCGTTCGACGTCGATAATTCTTGCAAAATGCCTTTCACTGCGGTCGAAACCCCGACGCCAGTTGCAGCCCTTGAGAGCGTAGCAAGTCCTAAGCGCAGCTCCTGCCGGTCATTCAAAAACTGAATTGGCGAGGCAAATGCCGACGTCCATCCTTCCCGGGCACCATTCGAATCAAGAACGGGCTTTAGAAAGTGAACGAGCGTATTGATGCTTGTGTAATGTGCAACGAACGGAGTCCCGGGAGCAACGAGATTTCGTTCGATGAGCGAGCGATCAAACAAATTACTTCTCATTTGGCGCAAGCGCAATAATGATTCCGACGTTGTGCGCTTCGTAGCCCATGGCGTTTCTGACCTTGTCGCGGAAGTCTCGCTGCCGCTCCGGAATCGGCATGTTGGCAAACCCACCCCAACGAATCACGCCGCCAATGCGATCTCCCTTATCCGAGATGTCAATAACGACGCCCGGATAGACACTCGCAATGCGTTCCTTAACTTGCTCGACCGTAACCATTGACTGCTAGACATCATTTTACGATCAATCGCGACGGAAACCAAGTAATTTCGACCCACCGCAGACTAGCCCCGACGTCAGAGCGTAGACTCACCCCATGAAGACATGGTTCATCACCGGGGCATCAACGGGCTTCGGCCGAGTCCTCGCCGAGCAGCTCATCGAATCGGGCGCGAAAGTCGTCGCCACCGCCCGAAAGCCAGAAGTTCTTGCTGAGCTCAAAGACAAAGCCCTCATCCTCCCGCTTGACGTCACCCAAGAAGGCGATGTCTCCAGCGCCGTTCAAGCAGCCGTCCAAGAATTCGGCGGCATCGACGTCCTCGTCAACAACGCTGGATTCGGCATCGGCGGAGCGATTGAAGAAATCTCCGACGCCGACTTCCACGAGCAGTACGACACCAACGTCCTCGGCCAAATCCGGGTCCTTCGCCACGTCGTCCCCGTGATGCGAGCCCAGAACTCCGGCACGATCCTCAACATTACGAGCGTCGTCGGACACCGATCCCCAGCCGGTCTCGGTCTCTACGCAAGCAGCAAATACGCCTTCGAAGGCATCACCGAGTCCCTTCGCAGCGAACTGAAGCCTTTCGGAATCAACGTCATCGCCGTCGCCCCGGGCGCCTTCCGAACCGACTTCGGCGGACGATCCTTCAAGCGAGTCGCAAACATCATCCCCGGCTACGAAGCCACCGCCGAAGGCACCCTTGAGTGGATCAAAACCAACGCCCCAATCATGGACGGCAATCCGGTTAAGGCGGCCAAGATCATGATTCAAATGGCCGAAATGGAGAACCCACCGCAGTTCTTCCCCCTCGGAAAAGACTCCGTCGCCGGGATCCTCGACAAGCTCGACCGCGTTCGCGCCGACATTGAGCAAATCCGCGCCCTCGCCGAATCCACCGACTTCGACTGAGCCCCTCAGTAAGGAAGCTTCGCCACGGCCTTGCCGATCAATGCAATCGAGATTGACAGCAGGGCCACCAGGCCCGTCCCGCAGAAGAAACCCGCAAGCAGAACCGGCGCGTACCGCGACCAGGTCTCTGCACCAAATCGCTTGGCCAAAAACTTCTTCCCGTACCAAGCGCCCAAAAGCTGCGGCAGCGTGTTCGCGGGATAAAGCCCAAGACCGCCTGCGAACCCATAAAATGCCAGCAGCGGAATCTTCAAGAACTGGCAAGCCATGAACGCTGCTACACCAAAAATCGTCCCGCCCGCGATGTACATTGGCTTAATCGCGTTCATGAAGTGATTCCCCGTTCCGTCACCGCGTGGAACGTTTGTTTGCTGAATCACCGCCGCCAGCTGAGCCTGAATTGGCCAGAACTGCTGGGCGTAAGGGAACGCCGCGTTCGGCAAGGCATTACTGTTCCAGAAGAAGCCCCAGAACACGAAGCTGCTCACCATAAAGAGCGGGAACATAACCGCTTCCGCCTTCAGAATGCTGCTCATCTTGGTGCCCGTCAGCTCAACCTCGCGGAACCGCTGCGCTACCCAACCATGGTCCACCAAGGGCACGGGGGCGTACCAGATATCAACTTGCTGATAGCCCGAAGCCACAATGCTCCCCTCCTTTAGATAAGGGAAAGACACGCCTCGGCCGGTAAGCCCAATCATTCGCGCCGAGATATAGGAGTTGAACGGACTCCAAACCAAACCGAAGAACACGAGAATCCAGATCGGGAAGTTCGGGACCAAGACTTTGCAAAGAACAATCTGAACAAGGGTCGATACCGCCCACGCCGCAAGCGCCGTCCAAACCGGAACGTCTCCGCGCCCCGCCGGTGGAGCCAAGCTGAACCGCGACTCCGCCCGATGCTTGCGCGCCGTGCGAACCGCGCCCGCGATCAAATAAATGCCAATCAGCGCGATCGCGAAGTTGATCCCGATTCCCACCGAAAGCCAAAAGTCCATGTCCACCGACAACTTGGTGGTCAAGGCATCCGACCCGCGACGATAGCTCGGCAACATCCCCATCTTATGAAGGATCGGGTTCGCCAGAATCATTCCAACCACGCTTGCCACCGCCGCCCCGCCACAATCTCGAACGGTAAAACAAACCCAACCAACAGATTCCCGAGGCTAAAGCTAATCCCCACAATCGCGGCGGGCGCAAAGTTCTCGACGCTCGTCGTAAAGTCCGCAAACGGGATCGGGAAAAGCGTAATGCTCTCGCCCAGCAAAGTTCCGCTCAATACCGGAATGCCGATATAGAGCACGCCAAAGAGCAGCCCAACCACCGTGCCCGTGCTGAAAATTCCCCAGCGCCAGCTCTCTGTCCCGGCCTCCGAAAGCGCCGTCGCGCCGCTTGCGGCGACCGGTGCATAAGGGAAAGGCAACTTCTCCACGTCGCTGGTCAAGCGGAAGAGCGCATAGCCCATTCCCATCCAGCTCAAGCGTCCACAAAGCTCGCTCACGACCAGCAAAGCAATCGGCTTAAACCAATCGGGATGCCACAGCTCACGGCGAACCACCGCCGGACTCGTGATCGCGGGCGTCGCCCAGTCCGGAATCTGCCCCTGAATCGGAGCGGCGGCCGGACTGTTACTGAAGTACGCGTTCCAAATCAGCTGAGAAAACGGCCCGCCCGCAAGCCCACGCTCAACGCTGACCACTGCCGTAAGCGAAGCCGCGATGTAGAACAGGATGTAGATTTCCTGCTTGCGAAGGGGAGAATAAGATCGTCGAGCAACCTCGGCGAAGAGCACAATCGTGACCCATTCCGCGGCGTCTCCAATGCCTTGCCCGGCAACCAAGCCCAGGTACATCCCGCCCGGCAACATGAATAGCGCGATGAAAATCGCACCCAGAAGCGTCTTGAGCGTGAAGCCTTCCTCGAACTGTGGCTCGGCCTTGCGGGTCTCTTCTGCCGTAGCTTCCGAGGCCTCATCGGGCGGCAATTGGACATCGTTGTCTGCCATCGACGGCCTATTATCACCTACTCCATCACCGTTGAGCAGACCCTATCCGGCTGGTACCCTCAGAAAGTGAGCTTATTGGCCGAAAACGCAGAAAACTCGTCGGTCAAAAGCGATAGTTACACGAAAATCGTTTGGACCTTGGCATGGCCCGTGGTGGCCGTTAACAGTCTCCAAGTCGTCAACATCCTCTTCGATCGCCTGTTCATCGGCTCGCTCCCGGCGTCCGCTTTAACTGGGCACGGAGGCGCTACCACTGTGATGTTCCTGATGTTCTCACTGGCCGTCGCCCTGGGAACCGGAACCACCGCCATCGTCAGCCGCGCGTTCGGGGCTGGAACCCGTACCGAGTTCCGCCGCGCCAACCGGCAAGGCTTTCGGCTTTCCGTCGTTAGCGGCTTTCTCTTTGCCATCCTCACCTGGTTTGGCGCTGCGCCCGTCGCCGCCGCCGTGCTGCCCGCAACCGACCTCGATGCCCAACTGCAGATGGTGCGGTTCATCCAGACCTACTCCATCGGATTGCCTGCGATCTTCGTGATCCAGTGTTTAGCGGGTTCGCTCCGAGGCGTTGGCGACACAAAGAGCCCAATGGTCATCACGAGTATGCAAATCGTGTTGCACCTCATCTTCAACTACTTGCTGATTTTCCCGCCGCGCCAGATGGGCTTCTTCACTTTGCCCGGCGCAAACATGGGCCTCTCCGGTGCGGGGCTTGCGCTCTCGCTTAGTGCCTGGGTTGCCGCGCTGGTCTACACGCCTTTCGTCGGAAGAACCCCGCTCGGGCCGGTCTCGAAGTTCAAACTGCCAGATCACGACTGGGTCGTCCGAATCCTGAAGGTCGCCTTGCCTGCCTGCGTCATGTCGGTTTTGCGGGTCCTCTCGCTGACTGCCTTCACCTTGGCGCTGAAGCAAGTCCCGGACGGGTCCACCGCCATCGCCGCCATGAGCATTGGCTTCGCCATCGAGAGCGTGATGTTCATGCCTAGCTTCGGCTTATCGGTCGCGGCCGGCGCCCTTGTTGGCCAGAGCCTTGGAATGAAGGACCCCATCCGCGCCGAGAAGATTGGTTGGACCGCCGCGCACTGGGCCGGGGCAGTGACCCTCGCCCTCTGCGGTCCGATCTACTTCTTCTCCTTCCAAATCGCGGACCTCCTCGTCGATGGCAAGCTCGGCATTATCACCGAAGCCGCCGCCCTGCTCCGCTGGCTTTGCCTCACCGAGGTGTTCTTTGCCTACGCCATGGTCTTGCTCGGCGCAATGCAAGGCGCGGGAGACACCGTGCGTCCGCTCTGGATCACCGTGTTCGCGCTCTGGTTCCTCCGCGTGCCGTTGGCGTTCTTCCTTGCCCTTCCGGCCGGATTCGTCATCCTTGGCCCGATCGTGTCACCCTTTGGCGCCGGAATGGGTGCCGCCGGCGCCTGGATAGCGATGTCCTCCACCCAGCTTGTCCAGGGCATTCTCTCCGCCATAGCGTGGCAGTTCGGAAAGTGGAAGACCACGAAGGTTTAACGCTGAGTAAAGGAATAAATGCGCCAGATCAAGGCGATTGAGCCGAGCAGAATCCCCGGCAACGCCTTGTACTTATCGCCCTGCTTCCAAGAGCCCCAACCCTGCTGAATCGCTGTGATGCCCAAGAAGATGCCGCCGATGCCGATGAAGTAGCCAACGACGCAAGCGCCAAGGCCGCAAAGCAAGCTCCACCACCACAAGTTCGGATTCCCCGAAGTGTCTGGCACGTAAACCGGATTGTGCTGCCCGGTCTGCCAAGGCGCCGAAGCTGCCGGCGCACCACCATAAGTCGGTCCACCACCGTACGTCGGGATAGCAGGTGCGACCGGCAACCCAAGTTCCGGCACCTGCGAAGCCGGAATCTGCTCGTTCGTCAAAGCGTCCTCCAACATCGTCTGAGGACCAACGCGGTTTTCCGCAATCCAAAGTTTCAGGGTCGCGATATCCGCCGGACCAAACTTGGTCCCATCGGTATGGATGACAAAAAATGCGCGTGGATTCATAGTCGCTCGGCAAACGCCACTGGCATTATCGCCTAAGGTTCTTCGGTAACATCCAAAAATCGCATGCCTGCAAGTTCAGGCACAAAAATTGCAAAACGAAAGTCGAAGAAGACCATGGAATACACCGCCGAACTCCTCAACAAACTGGAATCAGATTTTTCGGGCTACCTCGAAGGAGACCGCGTGTCGGACTTCCTCAACACCTACGGCATTCGCTTTGCCGCTGGGCACTGGTGCGCCGGAATGTTCGCCGACCGGTTTGCCCCCGCCGGATACAACGCCGACGATCCGACCTTTGACGACTCCGTCGTCGCTCAAATTGCTCGCGTCCGACAAGCCGGAATCGACGGCGTCGAATTCCACGAAGTCGTCTTCCTCGATGATCACGGCGCGCGTGATTCCGCCAAAATCGCCGCCATCACCGCTGCCCTCGGCGAGCACAAAGTCGCCCCGACCAACATGAACTTCAACACTTGGACCCATCCCAAGTTCAAGTTCGGCGCCGTCACCCACCCCGACCCCGCCATCCGAAAAGTCGCCCTCGAGCAGATCCTCCTCGGCGTTGAAATCGCGAAAGAAATCGGCTGCGTAAGCTGCGGCTACTGGCCCGGCTCTGATGGTTGGGACTACCATTTCGAAGTCGATTACGGCCAGCGGCTGCGCTGGTTCATCGACGCCTGCACCGAAATCGCCGCCAAGTGCCACAGCCTCGGTCTCCAGTTCGGCACCGAGCCCAAGCAGAAGGAACCACGGGAGATGAACATGATCACCAACACCGTGGCCAAAGCCGCCCTCGTGTGCCTAGAGGTCAACCGAACCCTCGGCAAAACCGTCATGGGCGTCGCCATCGACTACGGCCACGAGCAAATGGTCGGCAACACCCCGGCCGATTCGCTCTACACCCTCAAAACCTTCGGCCTGCCCATCGCCAACTTCCACATCAACGGCGCGAAATACAACTCGAACGACGAAGACCGCATCGCCGGCACCGACGACATCTGGCGCCTCGTCGAGTTCTGCTACGCCGCCATCGACACCGGCTACTCCGGCTGGTACGGCGAAGATCAGTTCACCTACCGAACCGAACAAGTCGAATCCATGGCCCTCTCCCGCGAATTCTTTGCCAACTGCATGAAGAAGGCGCTGATGATCTACGCTCAAAAGCCGGAGCTTCAGGCGGCGCAAGCGACGGGGAATGCGGCGCGGACGATCAACCTAGTGAAGCGGGTGATCTATAACGGTTGATCGAAACTTGCCTAGACTAATGGTCTACGTCGCGGGGACCATCAGATCAACCCAAAGTTAAAAAACCGAGGAGATTGCCGAGGGATTGGTAAGCATCGCCGTTAGAAGGATTCGAGATTTTTAACACGCCGTGGTGGCCATTAAGCAAGAAAACCTTGGGTATCGTTGACCAAAGATGACCATGGCAGTGCGCAAATGGATCGGGATTCTTTGTTCCGTCGGAATCGTCATCATTGTTGGCATCCCGATGTTGCAGAGCCTTACCCGTCGACGTGCTTTCATCATCAAGATCAAAAACGATCTCAGAAGCGAATTTTATGTCTCTATCGACGGACATTCGTGCGCTGGCACGGTTAAGCCAAACAAGTTCTTACCGTGCGAACCTGCCGTATACCTGCCAGGTAATCGATATATTGAACTGTCCGACAAGACCACCGGCGTTACATATCGGAGAGATCTGAATTTCTTGGAGGTTGCGTTCCAGAGAACTACTAATAACCCCGAACCGGTTTTGGTTTTGATATCAGACATCGTAGCATCAGCTGAGCGGGGGCCAATCTAGTGAAATTGCTACAGCGGTTGCTTTCTAATTTGGGCAAGTCGAAAGATATCATGCGGATTCCACCACATCGACTCACGTTGCGCGACGAAGGTCTAACGCTGATGTTTGGCCAAGAAGAATATACTGAAGATGGATTTGAATTGGCAAGAGCTAACAACGTAAAGCGGCTAATTCTAACGGAACTGGTTTCTGAGGATCCGGAGCTGTATTCCTTTTTAAGTCGGTGGACATTTTTAGAGTTTCTGCGGATTATTGATAGCGACAAACGTTCAGTTTCGAGCGTACAACTTCTCTCAAATTTGCAAGAGCTGCACCTCGAAGACAACGGTGGTTGTGAATTGTTAAGTTCGGCATTCCCGAACCTCCAAAGGCTTACCTTCGAGTGGAGCGAGAAGCGCTACGATCTCCTCAATCACGACACAATCTCGCGCCTGTGCGTCATGTACATGAAACCAAAAGCCAAGACTTGGGCTGCGAAGCTGCCGAGCTTAGAAACCCTCTCCCTCTTCTCTGGGAACCTACGATCACTCGAACCCTTTGCAGCCTCTACGAACCTAAAGAACCTTCGCTTGTCCGATTGCCGACAGTTTGAAGACAACCGCTCCCTGGCCGCGTTTCAGTCGTTGGAGGTCGTTCAGTTTCAAGGCTGCTATAAAGCGCTGGACTTTGATGTCTTCAACGAGCTGCCCGCGCTCAAGAAACTTATCCTCCAAGAGTATAAAAATCCTCCGCTTCGCTCCTTCTTTCGTGCGGACATAGACGTCAGAGGGCTGAAGTCCTGACGCGACATCGTTGCACTTTCAAAACGCGATGCGACTTTCGTGCCAATCTCTTCACCGTAGCTTCCGCTTAGCGAGCGCCAGAATGGACGAGAACGGACCCTGAAGATTCAGGTTATAGTGATAAAGTGCATCTTCCACCACATCGGCTCACGTTGCGCGACGAAGGTTTAACCCTTGAGTTCTGCCGAGAGAAATACTCAGCCGATGGGCTCGATTTAGCAAAAGCTAAGAACGTCAAGCGCCTCATTTTGCATCACCTGGTTTCAGGGGATCCGGACCCGTACTCTTTTCTGAGCGAGTGGACATTTTTGGAGACACTTAGAGTTCTTGACTATGAGAAGCGTTCAGTTTCAAGCGTTCAGTTGGTTTCAAATCTGCATGAATTGTCGGTTGGCGACAACAATGGTTGCGAACTGGCTGGATCGGCGTTCCCAAACCTTCGTACGCTAACCTTCGAGTGGAGCGAGAAGCGTTACGATCTCCTCAATCACGACACAATCTCGCGACTCTGTATTATGTACATGAAACCCAAAGCCAAGACTTGGGCTGCGAAGCTGCCGAGCTTAGAAACACTCTCTCTATTCTCCGGGAACCTACGATCACTTGAACCATTTGCAGAATCTACGAACCTGAAGAACCTTCGCCTATCCGATTGCCGACAGTTCGAAGACAACCGCTCGCTGGCCGTGTTTCAGTCGTTGGAGGTCGTTCATATCCAAGGCTGCCCCAAAGCGGTTGATTTTGAAATCTTCAACGAGCTGCCTGCGCTAAAGCGCCTCATCTTGAGTGAGTTTAAGAATCCTCCTCCGCGATCCTTCTTTCGCGAGGACATTGACGTACGAGGGCTCAAGTAGAAGAACGAACCGCCACCAACTCCACTTCCTTCTCCCGCCCCTTGAGGCCGAAGCTCCCCAGCGACCGTAGCCCCTCCCGCGACCCAAGCGCAGCCGAGAGTTCCCCGGAAATCAGGAACTCCTCGCCCAGCCCCGCGCACATGCCTTGGATTCGGGCCGCGGTGTTCAGCACGTCGCCGTGGTAAACGATCTCGCTCTTGATCTCCCCGACCTCCGTGGTCACCACTTGGCCGTAGTGCGCGCCGGCTTTGAAGCCGGGCAGGAGGCCGTAGTTCCGTTCATAATACGCCCGTCGCGATTCCAGCCGGGATTGGAACAAGAAAAAGAACCGAAGGCAATTCGCATTCGCCAGCCCACGCTCCATCTGCCAGGTGATCACCGCTTCGTCGCCAATGTAGTGGCTCACTTCCGCCTTCGTCGCCAGCACCGGCCCCGTCAGGTCGGCCATAAAGTCCCGCACCAGCGCGCTGAACTTCATGTGCCCCAGCGCCTCCGCCAGCGTCGTCGAGTCCTTCATGTCCAGAAACATGAAGATACGCGTCTCCTCCCTAGGCTCATGATAGTAACCGCGCAGCCAGTTGGTCAAAACCCCCGGCCCGAGTTTTCGTGAGATGGCCTGAAGGCTGGACGTCAGGAAAGCAATAGAAATCGCCGCCACGCCGGAAACCTGAAAATAGATCTGCGTGATGATGCTCGAAGTAATTCCCATCACATCGGCTTCCCACGGAAACTGCTGCGTTCGAAGCGAAATGTTGCACAGCAGGGCAACAAAGAACGCCGTAAACACCGCCGCCATGTAGGTAAAAACTCGCACCAGCACGGTGGCAAAGTAGCTCTTGAGCCGAAACTCATCGAGCCGGAGCAGCGATACCGTTCCGAAACAAATGCCAAAAGGCGTGCCGTACATCAGCACCGCCAACCAGATTGGCGCCCGAATCACGTCCTTCAAAACGAGCGAGGTTATCAGCGACAGACCGTAGGACAGCCCGAAAACTCGGACCATATCCTTCACCCCCCGAGGCTGCCCCTGATTCACCCCTCCACTTTACTTCGACCCCTCCCTTTCGCCGTTGAAAACGGCGAAAGGGAGGGGTTGGGGAGGGAGAGCCGCCCCGCCAAATCTCTTAGAACTAGCGCAACTTTCATTTCCCCAATTGCCACGCAAGGCAATTCAAAGCAACACAGGGCCACACAAAGCGCCCCCTCCTTCCCCCGAAGTAAAATTGAGCGCGATGAAGCAGATCCGGGACAACATTTACGAAATCTCCCACACCGAGTTGGGCAGCCCGGACGAATATGGCCGCTACAAGGTCGAAGGCCTCGGCACCGTCCACATCGACATCGCCGACGTCCGCTACATCGCCGACCACAAGAGCCAAGGCTACGAGCCGATGTTCTTTGTCAGCCGCGCTCCGGCCATGAACAACGATTGGGTCGTCGTCGCAAGAAACGTAAAAGCCTGAGGATTCCTGGGCCGATTTCGGCTATGATTCCGACTAATGTTGGACCTCGCTGCGCTCAAAAAAACTTATCTGGTCGTTGGACTCAGCGACGCCCAAGTCGAGGAAATCGCATCACTCGCCACGATGAAGCGATTCCTGCCGCAGGAAACTCTCATCCGCAGCGGTGAGCAGAGCAGCGACCTCTATCTGATCCTCGAAGGCCGCCTCAACGTCCTCACTTCCGACGGACAAAAGCTCAGCGAAGTCGGCCCCGGAAGCATCCTGGGCGAAATTGCCCTAATCGACGCCCGCCCCCGAACGGCCAACGTCGTCTGCACCGGCCTCGTCGACGCCGCCGTCATCCCCGCCAAGGAACTCCGGGCAAAAATGAACGCCAACCGAGAATGGGGTTTTGTCGTCCTCGCCAATCTCTCCCGAGTCCTCGCTGGCCGCCTTCGCGTGGCAAACGACAAGATCGACGAGCTGTACGACAAAACCACCGATACGTGGGATAACGCGTTATAAGTTCGCGCCGTTGGACGCCATGACATCGCGGTACCAGTACGCGCTGTCTTTCGGCGTCCGAACCTGCGTCTGGTAGTCCACATGCACCAACCCAAACCGGTGCCGGTACCCCTCGTACCACTCAAAGTTGTCCATCAGTGACCACTGGAAGTACCCCGCAATCTCCACGCCATCTTCCCCGGCCCGAGCGAACGCCTGAAGGTGGCGATGCAAAAAGTCGATCCGCTGCGGATCGTGAACCTTGCCGTCTAGGGCGACCCAGTCCGATAGCCCAAGCCCGTTTTCGGTGATGATGATCGGCTTCTTGTATCGCTCATACAAGAATCGCGGCCCCCAGTACAGGCATTCCGGCGTCACCGGCCAGTGGTAAATCGTGCGGCCAATGCCCAGCGGGTTCGGAATCTCTTCCGGTCCGTTCTCGGTCGCCTTGATGGTCTGGCCGTTGTAAATGTTTGCGCCGAAGAAGTCCATCGGCTGTGCAATGGTCTCCATGTCGCCCGCCTTCGGCTTCGGCGCAAGCGCGCCATATGCTTCCAGGCCCTCGGCCGGATACTCGCCAAAGAAGATCGGATCGTTCCACCAGGAGTTGCTCCAAACCGAATCCTTCTGCGTGGCGAACATGGATTCACGGGCCGCTTCGATGTCCGCGGCCGAGTTGGTGGCCGGAATCTTCGCCGCCCCAACCGGCGCCCAGCCGATCTTTGGTGCCGTCTTGGCATGCGCTCGAATCACCTGGCAAGCCTTTCCGTGGGCGAGCAGCGCATGGTGCCCGGCGAGCAGAACTTCCGCCATCCCAAGTTGGTCGCCCGGCGCATGAATCCCGCTCTGAAGCCCAAGCCCAATAAAGCACTGCGGCTCGTTCAGGGTCATCCAGTTCTGAACTCGGTCCGAGAGCCGGTCCACGACGATCTGGGTGTAATCCGCAAAGCAATCCGCATGGTCCCGGTTCAGCCAACCGCCCTGAAGATAAAGCTCATACGGCGCATCCCAGTGGAACAAGGTCACCCAGGGCGTGAGGCCCTTGGCCAGAAGCTCGTCGATCAGCTGGTCGTAGAACGCCAACCCCGCCTCGCTCGGTGCGCCTTGCCCGCCCGGCTGAATCCGGGGCCAAGAAAGGCTCAGGCGATAGTGCTTCACGCCAAGCTCGGCCATCATCGCGACATCTTCGCGGAATCGGTTGAAGTGGTCGCAGGCGATGTCGCCGTTGGAAGCATCGTTGATCTTCCCCGGCCGTCGGCAGAACATGTCCCAAACCGAATACCCACCGCCCGCCAAATACGGCGCGCCCTCAATTTGGTAAGAAGCCGTCGCCACGCCCCAAGCAAAATCTGCCGGAAAACTCATTCAATAAGTATGGGTCAGCGGGCCACAACGTGACCACGCAACCACGCCTCGAATTCGGCTTCTCCCCACTCACTTGAAGCCAAGGAAATGCAGGCGGCGTACTTGTCAGCCTGAGTTGCACGGATATCTAATCCGTTTACGCGAAGGAACAATCGGCACGCCGCATAGGAGGTGCGCTTGTTTCCATCCACAAATGGATGGTTGCGTGAGATTCCGAACGCGTATGCCGCCGCAAGCTTGATCAGATCAGCATCTTCATAATGCCACTGATTCACCGGTCGGTTAAGCGCTGAGTCGAGCATCCCCGCGTCACGAATACCGTCCGCACCGCCGTGCTCAGCTAGTGAGCGACGATGAATGAGTCGGACAGTGTCCAGCGTCAGCCACTCCGGCTCTATCCGGTTCAATTCACTCATTGGCCCAATTTATGGAGCAGCTCACGATCCTCGACAAAGATCTCGTCCGCTAGCTCAAGCTGCCGCGCCGTAACTTCGTCATAAACGGCAAGCTCGACGCCGTGCGGCACCTCCATGACATGCAGGTAATCACCAGACCCAACGCGCAATCGGGCAAGAATGTCCGCTGGCAGAATCACTCCGACAGAGTTTCCGATATCGCGCAACTTTAGCTTGACCATGCTCTGATTATAACACCCGTTATAACAATCTCCAAACCTGCTCCGACCTTCGGCACAAAACCACCAATTTCTCCCATATTGAACACATGACCAATCTGGAAATGGCGAATCGACTCCGCGACCTGCGGGATTTCCTGATCATCGCTGGCTACGAGGAAAGCCACGCCACGCGCTACACCCAGATCGCGCGGACCATCGAAAAGATGCCGGAGCCGATCATGGATCTCCACGTGGAGCACCGACTCACCGAGATTCCAATGGTCGGAAAACTCATCGCGCAATACATGAAGGAGATCATCCGCGATGGGGTCAGCAGCAAACAGCTGGAGTGGGAAAAGGAAGCTCCGATCTCGGTTCTGGAACTCGTCCGCGTTCCCGGCCTCGGGGCAAAAACCGCCCGTCGACTTTGGCAAGAGCACCAGATTTCGACCCTCGCCCAGCTTCAGCAGACCGTCCAAGAACAAGACCTGCCGGGCATCGGACCCAAGATGAAGCAGGCGATCTTAGAGACGACGCTTTAGCTTCTTTTTCTCGCCCGGAAAGTTAGCGCGGAGGTTTTCTGCCGCCATGATCGCCGTGAGTTGCACACGCTTTTGGCGTGTCTCGGCGCCTTTCGCGTTCAGAATCCACTCCAGAATCCCGCGCTTCGCGGAGCGGGGAAACGCGTCGAAGTTGGCTCTCGCCGAAGGTTCGGCTTCGAGACAAGCGACAAGATCATCCGGAAGGCTAAGCGATTCAACTTCGTCCAGTTCGTTCCAGGTCCCGTCGCGCTTGGCCTGCTCTATCTTCGCAATGCCTGGCGGCAAAAGTAAACCAAGCTTCTCGAGCTTTTCAACCCGGTCCTTGTTCACCTTCGACCATTTGCTGGTCCGCTTTCGCGGCGAAATAAGAAGCATCGAGCGCTCCGCGTCCAACTTCGCCGGCCGACTATCGATCCAGCCAAAGCAAATGACCTCTTCGACGATGTCGTCGTAAGACACGTACTTTTCTGGAACGACCTTCTTGTAGGTCACGAGCCAGACGCTGTCTTTCTGCTCGTAATTCGCCGAAAGCCAATTCCGCAGTTCGGCCCGCGAACTGACTTCAACCTGCTCGAACCTGTCCATCACGCCTCAACGGTTGCCGGTGCTCGATCTGGAATGAATCGGGTGGCAATCAATGATCCAACCGCAATAACCACGCCGACCCAGAACGGTGCCTGATAATTCCCAGCGACTTTCCAAAGGTACGCACCACCAACTGGCACGGTGACCGCAGCGACGTGGTTCATCGTGATTCCCATGCTCACGCACGGCGTCAGCTCACCCGGCCGAGCGATGCGGTGAAGATAGGTTGTGAATCCGTTACCGAAAGTGAACAGCACGTTGTCGAGGATGAAGAGGAAGTACAAGACTTCGATGCGCTTGATGGTCGCGTAACCGACAAAGACAAAGACCAGCCCGAGGCCGTAATAGAGCAGCGGTCCGCGCTCTCCGTGCTTGTCTATCAACCGTCCCATCTTCGGCGCCGTAATCGCGATGAGAATCGCGTTCAAGAACTGCAGCGCCAGCATGTTCTGCACCGGCACCTTGTAGACAAGGATCAAAGTGAAGCTGGCGAAGATGGAGAAAATCTGCCGACGCGAGCCCTCAAGGAAGCTGAGCAGATAAAACAGCCCGTACTCTTTTCGGAAGACAATCGGCTGCCGCTTTCCGCCCGCTGAATGATGCGAAAGCGTCCCGATGCACCAAGCCGCTCCGAGAATGGCAACTCCCGCAATCCAGAAATACGGCTGGTAGGTGCCCTTCGGCAGAAGCTGAGAGAGGATGTAGGCCGTCCCCAGTCCACCAATCGTGGCGACCGCGCCGACCGAGGACATATTGCCCAGATGTCGCCCGCCTTCTTTTCCTTTCGCCAGGGCGAGCGTGATCGGGCTTTGCATGGTCGCGTAGAGGTGGAATCCAATCGACCAGAAAATCGAGATCCCAATGATGAAGCCCATCACCGGGAACGAACCCGTCGCGGCGATGCCAAATGCCGTAATGGCAAGCCCAATCGCGGCAACCCGCGCTTCGGCGATTGCCGCTAAAAGACCGGCCGTAAGGGCGGTCAAAAGACCCGGAACTTCGCGAAGACTCTCAAGGAGTCCCAGGTCGAACTCCTTGGCTCCGACGGCTTCTTTGAAGAAGTTTTGGAACACGCCGTTGTACATTGCGAACCCAAAACCGAAGAGAAACACTCCGGCTACGAACCGTTTCCAGTCTTGTCGGAGAGACGCAGCCTCGGCTTCTAGGTTCAACTCAGCGGTTCCAGACACCTGGCTAGCTTACCGGCAGTCTCGGCTATGTCATAATCCTCAGTGGAGAGGTCGCATAGTGGTCTAGTGCGCCGCACTCGAAATGCGGTGTGGGGCAACTCACCGAGGGTTCGAATCCCTCCCTCTCCGCCATCTGGGCCCCTGTAGGTTATGTTCAGACTCGGCGGATTCCACAGTGTTAACTTCTCAGCGACGGCAGTTAAGCACGCACCAGATCAAACTTGCAAACCTTGGTATCCGGCCATGTTGTCATCAAACCAGCGGCCGAAGTGTTGCTGGTACATCGCGCCATCGTCTTCAAACGGCTCAATTCGAACTGGGACTGAAGCATTCCATACCTCGAGAAGCGAGGCGTTCAGCCGGTAAGCCCATCCCGGAACAAACAACCACGTTTCTGAGGGAAGTGACTCAGCATCGTTAGCAACTTGAACCGGTGCTACAACATGAACAGCCCCATTTCGCTTCGACCGGAGCTCAGCAAGACCGATGCGAAAAGCCTCTCCGGCCGTTGAACTCGGTTGTTGCCAAGCCAGAATACGAATGGCAGCGTCGTCGGGCACATCAAGAAGCACCGGAAACACACTAGATGCGAGTCCACCATCGGTGATTGCTAACAATTCTCTTGACGAACTCAGAATTTTCCGTAAAGAAGCCTGAGCTTCGCTTCGAGCACCTCGTTCAAGCGCAAGCGGTCCGGAAGGCACTGTGATAATAGCGGGCAGTTCATGACTAGTATCCCCGAGATGCTCAATCAGCATTTCGGCACCCTGTCGAAGGGCTTCCAACTTACTTAGTTCTACCATTCGACTTTCTGGTGTTTTTGAGCCCAGCGCTATAGACCTGATTTGGAGTCGAAGGATCTCAGTCGCTTCTTCTTTAACCTGCCCCAGCACGTTCCGAATTGCGCCGCGAACATCGTCACCGGCACTTTCGAGATATCTGTTGATAGCGTGCGACCACTCATCTTGACGAGCCGACCGGAGGTCGCTGTCCGACAGTGCCGCGTCGCCGTGCCCCAGACTTCGTGCGGACAAGTAAGAGACAAGTACACCGACAGCAACAAATGGCCACTGCGGTCCTGGAATCATGAGCGCAACAGCTCCTAGTGCGGCTCCGGTAAAGACAGCAACCCCTGCAGCTTTGTCTTTGGACTCTGGAGAAGGCTCCTTCATTTGGACCTCAAAATCCCATTGGCTTACCTGTCCCAAGCGCTCAAATTCGGTCAGCCTGCCCACAAAGTCTTCGAACATGTCGATGCCAGCTGCGCGCACGGCCTGCACAATCTGGTCATGATTTGCAATAAAGAACTCGTCTAGGACCTCTCGAATTCGCTCTTTACTAACGGATTGTTCGATGGTAGCTTTGAATCGTTCTGTACTCCGTAACTCTGACACCGTCATCTTCTGAAGATTGTTCTTGCTGTCGCTCGTCAGCGACTTTCGCAGATTCGCGACGGCTTGGTGTTCGAATAAATCTGCTAGTCGCTGTAACCTCAGTGTCAAAAGCTTTGTTCCCCTTTCAAGTTGGCTCTTGTACAAAAACAGTCTACGCTTTTCGTCAAGGAGACTTCCTTGAATATCATCGCGCACGGCGTAACAGATAGCCCTTAGGTCGCCAGCCGCAGCTTTGGCCGCGAGACGACCCGGGTCACTGAGAATGTGCGCTCGTAGTGTCTCTAACAGGAGATTGATATTGCCGCACCCGTCTGTCACTAGCTGCTCGCGTCCTTGATCAGATTGTGGGTTCAGTGCGAGTTTCGCGCTGAACGGGATTAACGCGCTGTATCGAATAGAAGGGTAGGCGCGTTCAAGGTAGCTCTGCAACTCATTAAACTTGTGATAGGAGACGTTCTCGGACTTGTTAACGACCCCGATAATAGACTTTCCGCGCGATTGAAGTCCTAAAAGCACCTCGTCAAGTTGGCGCTGCCCCATGTAGTCCTTGTTGAAGACCCACAGGGCCGCGTCGATGCCTTCGACAAACTGTTCGGCAAGGGCATTGGTGTCGTCGGAACCTCCAAAGCCTGGTGAATCCCAAATCTCGATGCTCGTTAAAATGCCTGCTGGTAGGAAGCATTCGACAAACGAGATGCCATCGTGGCCCGAAACGTCAAGTACAGCCCTTAGAGTCTCAGTTAACTGGCTAACTCCGACCTCACGGCTTCCATTCCGGAGTTGAATCCTCGCAAACTCACTCTCTCCGAAGGACACTCTTTGGGGACAGAAGGTGCATTCTAGGGCATCGGTGAGCGCAACATCTCTTCCCACCAGGGCGTTCAACACGGACGATTTGCCAGCTTTCATTTCGCCAACCACTCCGAGCTTGAACGGTCGTTCCAGCCTGTCGGTGATTTCCTGAATACGAGTCCGCAAGTCGGCTGCCCAGTCGGCTGACATGCTCTCCTTCGCATCCTCGACGAGCGTAAGTAGAGACCTAGCAGAATCCCGAACAGAGTCTGTATCAAGGGCGATTCGTTCACGCATTCGGCGTGAGGACTCTGGCGGCGAGTTGGGTGCCTCGGCTAACGCCTCGTACCCAGCCGATGCGAGCGTCACAGACTTCGGTCCCGAAGTTGCTCGTGCCAGCAGTGAGGCGACGAAGCGCTCAAGTTCGGCATTATTTTGTTGAAAGGGTCTCGGTGACGCGCTACCCCACGGGGCGTGGCCCCTTATCCACCTGAGTCTTTCTCGAAATGCCCGCAAGGTCAAAACATCATCTGCGAAGACCATACTATCAGCGTAGGTTTTTGGCAGTTCCGAGTCGTGCCATTGAGCTTCCCAGTCGCCACGGGAAATTCGTGGCCACGCCACCGTTGCGGTTAGCCAGGGAACACTGGGATTGGTTTCACGAAGAAATGATAACAGCTCAAAGGCCCCCTTTCTTACTTGAGACATCGGGCTTCGGCTTCGACCCCTACCCTGTATCACGACTTCGGAGGGCGAAATCTCGTCAATCATACTAAGAGGAACGGCCTTCACTTCCAGGCACAAAACGCCTTCCTCCTCGTCCCATACGACGACGTCGATGTTTGAAACACCTGGCAATATGACGTCGAAAAACACGTGAATACGACCGTCATCAAGGGCAAGAAGCGATTCAGCGAACAGTAGTTCGCCATGATGCTCAGGTAATTGGCCATGAAGCGGCATTACGATGGCCTCCAGCCGAGCCTGCGCATTGTCCTGACCGGCAGCGCAATAAGAAGCGGTTCCACCGCTGGACCGGATAAGGCTTCATCTGCTTTGGCTATTGTTAACTGATGAGCTAGCTCCCCGCCTGTAAATTCGAACTGCTTGCTCATGTCCTCTTCCAATCCTTTGGCAACACGGTCATTCGCTTCTATGAGTCGTACTCGAGACGAATCGATGAAGTCCAGAACCTGCGGGACAACATCGTGCTCCAGGGTTCGACGAATTTGGTTTGTGGCCTTATACTTCTCTTGTCTCACCTTGTCTTGAATCAGCCCACCGAAGATCGGCAAGACAGAGAAGACCTCGCCAACTCCGATGAGCAAGTCCCGGACGAAAGCATTTGGGTCAGGAACCTGCCAACTGATAGCTCCAGGTTCAACCTTAACGTTGGTTCCAGAGGTGCACAAGGTCGCTATGCTTTCTGCAACTCGACCAGTGGCATCGAAATGTGACTCCCTGTACTGTTGTGCTGACTCCGCAAGCCAAGTGAGAATATCCGCGTACTCGGCCGATGCGCTGAGCGCCTCGTTTTGGGCAAGCATTCGCACGTCATTGCTGATGGATTCGAGCTGCATCATACTCCGAGCTCTATCTCTTGAATCGTAGTCCACAGCCTGAATGCCGCTTCGCACTTTAGATAAGGAGCTCGATTCAAGCTGTTTCAAATTAGCGAGCATTCTCGCCTGTGATTGGCTTGATGCCTCCCCAGTCCTTTTCATGAGTTCATGGTTAAGCTGAATATTGGCTTCAGCGTCAGCTTTCACTCGCGAGACCATAGTGCGAAACTCAGCGCCCTTTTGCCGTAGGGCGGAGTACAACTGTAGATTCCTTGTGAATTGTTGACGCCCGTCAAGAAACTGTTGCAGATGTTCCTGAAGCAACGTCAAACCGCTGTTACGAAGGACTGCTTCCATATCGACTCCCGCGTTCAATGTCGCCCATGCCAGCTCATCATCAGAAGGCGCGGGAGGCAGCCCCCGTCGTGCATAAAGAGCGGCTAAGGATGACATTGGGACCACGGAAGAGACTAATCCGTCGTATTCTCTCTCTGAACGAGCAAGGGCGCGTGCTTTTGTTCTCTCGTCTAGCTGATCCCACTTGTTGATCACCAGGATGAGTTGCTTGGAGTAGCGTTTAGCCTCAAGCATCTCTTTGCGAAGCTCTTTGGCCCCAATTTTTTCTGCGGAGACAATCCAGATAACCGCGTCTGCTCGCTCATACTGCCATTTCAAGTGGTGTAAGTGGGCGGAAGGCGCGAGCTGCTGATTTATCCCCATGGTGTCAACGAGTCGGATTCCAGGAAGCACGGCGTTGGGGGCCGAAATGGCCCACTCAATTTCCATCACAGGAGAGAAGTAGGGCTTTGAACCTCCAAGCGTCTCAGTGACTCGCTTTTCCTCACTCACCGAAATCGCCTCGGCCTTAGTTCGTGTGGCCTGAAACTCGACCAGATTACGGAATTTTCCTACTGGATCGCCAAGCTGCTGACGAACTTCGAAACTTGCAACGGTCGCCAACAAATTGGGGTCAGCGAAGATCCGCACCGCTTCATCCGGTTCCTCAACCGCGATGTAACGATTGAAACACCAGGTTTTTGGTAGCCAGTCTGTCGGGGCGATGTGTTCGCCGAGTACCGCGTTGATGAATGTTGATTTACCGTGTTTTCCTTCACCCATCACGAAAATTTCAAAGGGTTCGTTCGCTCGAGTTTGAGAATCCTGAACACCAGCCAGCAGATGGATGAGCCGCTCAGTGAGACCCGAGGTCCTAATCCTATTCTCTAATCGACGTTCTTGCTCCGTCAGACTGGGAGGTTTTTGCTGACCGTTCCCCAGCAATCCTCGAATGTGTCGCCGCATCGGGTGCTGAAGCTCTTGATAAGTAGGTTCAACCATGAGGGTTTACTTTGGTTGAAACGCCAAGTAGAGCACGCCTGCAATCGCGATTGCCAGGAAGACCGACAGCCCAACAATGACTAGCGCAATTCGGTGGATGCGTTTGTTAAGCCTCTTCTCAAAAAGTTCTTGTTGATGCAACAGCTGCGTTTGGTCTTCTTGAGACTGTTGAATCACCAGTTCGGAAGTCTTCTCCCAATGGTGTTGCGATTGTTGCCTAACCAATTCGGCGGTCTTTTCCCAATGTATTCGCGCGACCTCATCTTGCTTCGTAGCAAGCCTGACCATCGCGTCGTTAGCGGAAGCTTCGAAGCGCTCAACCGCAGGAAGAAACATATCCAGATACCCCTCGCGACTCTGAGAAACGGTTTCATCCAGTCTATTGACCTGTCGGCGAAGTTCTTCAGTAGCATCAGTCAGCGTTTGAATGGCACCATCGGAAGCCGCGGTGTAGATTGAGCGAACGTATGACTGAAACTCCTTGAAAAGTTCTTCCTCTTCAGGTGGTATCGCCTGGCTAACAGTGTTGGTTGTTGAATCACTCATTTGCTGATGTCTCCGGTCTGTCTATATTTAATTTGCTGGTTGCATAGATTGCCTCAACTCCAGCGTTCATCTCGAAAAGCGCTTCATGTGCAGCCATGGGAATCGAAAATGGAAGGTCCTTATACGCCGCAACTTGCAGAGAGCCATCAGTGCCCAGATGATAGGCGATTCCAAGCCCTACCCCGACTTTCGCAGCTCTGGTTGTGCGCTGAAAATCACAGTATAGTGTGTCCCAAATCGGATCGTGATCGGCTGGCAAGTTTTCGTAGGCTAGGAGGACCACTTCATCCAAAGCAATGAGCACAGCTTCAGACGCTGCTCCCATAAGGATGGAGTGAGTGAGGAACGAACGATGATTCCCGATTCCAGCCATCAAGTCCAGGTCTGGTAAGCCCCCGTTCGCATCCAGCCCGCCGGAGCCGATAAGTAATCCTAAGGTGGCTCCAATAACCTCCGGTAGAGCATCCGCCGGACCAGTCCGGACTTTGTGCAGCCATCGCGGCATTTGGTGCGCAATGGCACGAGAAGTAGATGCCGATGACTTGAGGACCGCCTTGCCAGATTTCAGACACCGCTCCGCATATCCGCGCGCGTCGCCAGCCCGGAATGACTTATAGCCTTCAACCATGAGGTCGTCTGTATTAATGATTAGGCGCCGAACAACGGAGGCGGCTTTAGACAGCCGATACTTCACCCCAGCGGTCGTATGGACGGGGGTCATGAGGACGCACCTAACAAGCTTCGCCTTCGGAACCGTGGCCAACGCAGAACGGAGCTCATCGGCAAGCCGCTTTGCCCGGTCGCCTTTCTCCCCGCTGCCAACTGGCAGATCTGTGCTACGCATTATGGTTGCAGGTTACCGGTGTTTTACGCCAGCAATTCAAATGGGTCCGAGCGGAACTGCCTGTCAGAAAAAGATGACTTCTCGCAAAGGTCTTAGTGAAGTGTCAAGTTTTCAAATCTCTGAACCCCATCCTGCATCGATCGATAATTGACGACGAAGGCGAACAAGCATGTTAGTAGCGTGATGAAGGACAGCCCCGGAAACTACAAATATAAGCGAAAGAACACTTAAGATTAGAGTTAAGTCCTATTGAACGACGCTGGTCACAAGATCACTCGCGAGAGGTCTTTCAGAAGCAAGGTTCGCGAGTGAGTCTTAGTCCGATAAGGCCTCAGCGAATTAGGGTTCGCCTATGACACCGTCCTCGTTTGGGGGCTAGACCGACGCGGACACTCGTTGCATCGCTCGGTCTTTCCAGTGGCGCGAGTTCAGCAGCGTCGCGACCACAACTGCGCCGTGTTCAATGAACAACCCAGCGACTGTGCGCCACCGGCATGAGCTCGTTCACTTGCGGTCGCAAATTGCGACCGCAAGTCTGCCCACTCCTCAGCGTCAGATTGGAACGTGTACTGATCGCCAAACCGGGCACTCTTGCGCTTCACGACTTCGTTCAGTCGCTTCGTCTCAACGCCAAATGCTCGGGCAAGGTCAGAGTCCAGACAAACCCACTTGCTCCGAATGAAGTAAATAGGCAACGGTTCCAGGGAGACCGAAGCGAGTTCTGAACTCATTTCCGCACCTTACCCAGAACCGGCACTTGAGGTCGCAAAATGCGACCTCAAGCTGGAAATCACTTTGAAACGCCGGTGAACGAAGTCTTCGGATTACCGCCGAAGCTGACGTTAAACACGCTGTCGACTTCCACCCGGTCTCCGACAAACTTGAGCGTCAAAGTCTGAACGTACGGCGTTTCATACATCGCAAGCTTCAGCACCAAAGTGTCGGCCGCCGTCCACCCGCCCGAAACGGCAGACCGAACGTTCTCGGCGCGCTCGCCCAAATCCGTCCATTTCGTACCGTTGAAGGGGATCTCCTGTGGCTTACCGCCGATTGTGATCTTCACCGAGCTTTCCGAAACGGTGAGATCGGAGTAGTTAAGCGCGTTCGTTTCGAAGCCGAACTTCTTGCCAAGAACGGCCGTAGACGGCTTCGCCGAGCCTTTCGCAAGCGGAAGCACGAGGCTGCCAAGTTTCTGCACAAGAGCCTGATGATCCGCTTCAGAAGCTGGCAACTTGCCCGCGCGAAGCTCTGGCACGAACTGATCCCAAAGGATGCTCATGATCGTGCCCATATCGTTTGTTCCGGAGGTAATTGCCACCACCGTGTCCTGCTCTGGCATCACGATGCAGTACTGGCCAAACGCGCCATCGCCACGATAAAAGCCGCCGCGACATCGCCAGAACTGGTAGCCATAACCCTGATCCCAGTCGCTATTAGGGTTACTTCCGTTACTTGCTTGCTTCGATGTCGCAAGGTCAACCCAAGCGGAAGGCAAGAGCCGCTGTCCGTTCCATTCTCCGCGCTGCAAGTAAAGCAGCCCAAACTTCGCGATGTCTTCGGTCGTGATGTTCAGACCAAAACCTCCGAGGTCCACGCCTTGCTCATCCTGATTCCACTTAGGATTCTTGATGCCTAGCGGCTCGAACAATCGAGGCGTCAAGTACTGCGTGAGCGTGAGGCCAGTCACCTTCTGGGCGATCGCGCTGAGCATGTAAGTGGCGGCGGTGTTGTAATAGAACAAAGTGCCGGGCTTGTGGGCCACCGGCAGAGCGAGAAACTGCTTGGCAATCGAGCCCGAGTTGAGGAATTTGACCTTATCGACCTCATCCCCGTGCTGTCCGGTGGACATGCAAAGCAAGTCCCGAATTCGCATCTCCTTGAGATTGCTTGATGAGGTCGCCGGTGCTTCTTGTGGGAAATGCTTAATGACCGGATCGTCGAGGCTGATCTTGCCTTCGGCAATCAACATGCCAATGGCCGAGGACGCAAAGCTTTTGCTCAGCGAATAAAGCTCGTGCGGCTTGTTTGCAGCATACGGCGTCCACCAACCCTCGGCCACGACTTTGCCGTGACGAACAATCATGATGCTGTGAACATGATCAATCCGCTGCTCGAGCGTGTTGACGAGCTTTAGAAGCCCGGCTGAAGAAATCCCCTGGGCTTCGGGAGTGCTTCTCGGCAGGTCTGCCGCAACGCCAATGGATGCAATGCTCATCGAAAGTGCCATCAATAGTCTCTTCATCGAGGGGAACCCCACTTGGCGGACTTTACCCGCCGATGTAGAATCGAACTTGGACGGCATACGAAAAAACAGGGTCCTCGCCAATTTGGCCAAGACCCTGTTCGATTCAGTTACCGCTTAAGAAGCAGTAACGGTGAGAAGCGCACCGCGCGTGCCGTCGCCCGGAATGTTTCCGTAGATCCAGCTCGTTGCGGTCGTGGTTCGGGTGAACGTTGTCACGGTTGCCGTGGTCGAAGTCGATCCCGCAGGGATCGTCACCGATACAGGCACCGTCGCAACGCCCGTCTTCTGGCTGGTGAGGTTTATCACCACGCCGCCGGCCGGTGCCGGTGCCGCTAGGGTCACCGTGAGAGTCGAACTCGTTCCGCCCTGAACCGAGGTCGGGCTAAGCGCAACGTTCACGAGAACTGGTCGGTTTACCGAAACGGTGGTGGTCTTACTCGTGGTGACTCGGGCGGTAATCGTTGCCGTCAGGTTGGACGTGCCAACCGAGTTCACGGGGAAGATCATCGTCGTGGCACCCTGTGGAACGGTCACGGTCGCCGGCACGGTCACTTGCGACGTGCTCGATGTCAGCTGAACGACCTGTCCACCGGTTCCGGCTGGTCCAACCAGAGTAACGGTCCCCGTAGTGTTACCACCGGCCCGAATCAAACTATCCGCAACTGAAACGCTCGAGACGTCAACCGCAGGGACAACCGTCACCGTGCCGGTCTTGAAGCTATCGATGAGCACGGCAATGATGTTAACGGCGGTGGAAGACCCCACCGATCCAGCCGTGGCGTTAAAGGTAACGCGTGCTTGACCTGCCGGGACTACCACCGAGCTTGGCACGGTGATCGCGGCATTATTGCTCGAAAGCGAAACAGTGGCGCCGCCAGTGGGAGCAACGGTGTTCAATGTAACCGTTCCAACCACCGTACCGCCGGCATTCACCGTCGGGCTGGCAAACGTGACCGAGTTCATTCGGGCAGTTTTCACCGTGATCTGTGCGGTGTCCGTATCGAATCCGGCCGCCGTTGCGGTGACGGTGGCAACGGTATCTGCGGCAACGTTGAGCGAAGTGACATCAACGCTTGCAGAGGTCGCACCTTCTGGCACAACGATCGAAACTGGAGCCGGAAAAGCTGCGCTGTTGCTAGCGAGCGAAACCGTCGTGCCGCCAAAAGGCGCGGCAGTAGTGAGGGTCACGTTCAGGCTAGCCTTTGCGCCACCCTTGACCGTTGCCGGCAAAGTGAGGTTAATCGCGTCTCCAAACTTGAAGGCATACGCTGCACCCTTAAAGCTCGTGTCGCCCGTTGCGCCGACTAGAGCATAGTCACCCGCGAGTGAAACGAAGCCACCGAATCGCTTACTAACAGCGATATCGGAAGGGATGATCTTTTGGGCTTGCGAATACACGCCAGCCGTTGAGTTGAAGACGTAGGCCGCACCTCGGAAGCTCAAATCGGCAATCGCGCCGATCAAGGCCTTCGTGCCATCAAGCGAAACGCTAAAGCCGAAGCAAATCAGCGCCGGGGCGTCGTTTGGAAGCAGCTTTTGACTCTCCGACCAAACGCCAGCCGAGCGAGTAAAGATGTAAGCCGAACCGTAGTTCGAATCGTTCGCATAGGCTCCCACGATCGCCGTGTCACCTTCGATGTCGACGGACCAGCCAAAGTTGTCCTGGGTTTCTCCATCGCTTGCGGTCAGCTTCTGCTGTTCCGTCCACACACCAGCGGCGCGGGTGTACACATAGGCTGCGCCTTGGTTGTCGGCATCTCCGAAGGAGCCGATGATTGTGGATTCTCCGCTAACTGCGACGCGAACGCCGAAGTTGTCACCGGCTGCGCCGTCAGAAGCAACGAGTTTCTGCTGCTCGGTGAACGATGCGCCACCATCGACGAACACATACGCTGAACCTTGGATCGCATTCTCGACCGAAGCACCAACAACGGCGGTTGTTCCGTCGAGGTCAACCGCGTTGCCAAATTCATCTCCAGAAATACCGTCGCTGGCAAGAAGCTTTTGCGACTGCGTAAAGGTTCCTGCGGCTTCGCGGAAGACATAAGCCGCACCCTGCGAGCTATCGTCTAGAGGCGCGCCAACGACGATCGTTGGACCGTCGATTGCAACAGCGATTCCGAAATTGTCATCGGCAACGCCGTCGGCAGCGACAAGCTTCTGGGTCTGCGTCCAAGCGCTGCCGGATCGGCGATAGACATATGCCGCGCCGCGAGCCGAGTCGTTTTGATAAGCACCAACAACGGCAACATCCCCATCCAAGTCGACGCTGACGCCGAGAGCGTCGCCGCTGTCCCCGTCGCTCGCCGTAAGTTTCTGCTGCTGGAACCAAGTTGGGTCAATCGTAACCGGATAGACCGCCGCGCTGTCATCAACCGCGACTTCGATGCTCTGGCCAGAGACTTCAAGGCGAGCCGGGAGATGGGTTCCGCGAGCGTCCCAAACCTTCAGGCCTGCGTAAGTCAAAGTTGAGTTCGCTCCTCGAACTTCAACCGCATCGGTGGAAAGTGACTTAAGTTGAGTTGCTCCGGAAACGGAAAGCCGCACCCAAAGCGAGCCGCTAGCAATCGACGCACCTGGTCGGGTGGAGACTTTCATCCAGTGGTGAAGGCCGTCTGCACCGTTTACGAACCATTCAGAAAGACCGGTTCGTGCAAAAGAAGCGACTGGCCAACCGGCGGTATCTTTGCCAAGCGTGGAAGACGTGTTGCCCAGCGCGCCTCGCGTCGAACCGCGACCAAAAGCGGCAACTCGAACGCCGATCTTGTCCGAGCCAGCCTTGAGGGTTAGCGCCCCCTGGGAAGAGAGTTCGCTTGAGTAACCCAAGCCCGGTTGACGAGAAACAACTGATCCAGACTCCTGCAACTCAAACGCGCGAACTGACCGTGCAATCGCATCGTTCAATCCTCCGCTTTGACCCGGACCAAAATCAGCCTGCGCCGACGCCGCTGATACGAGCAACAGCGGTAAAGCGCGCAAGAAAACATTGACGCGTGACATACCAATTAAATGATGGGCCACGAGCGGACAAAGGATTCCTCTTTTTTCCGTCACACCTGAAGTGTTTGATTGATCTTTCCGATTCTATGGGATTTGTTCCATAAATCCTTTGCAACGAATCAAAGGCTCCCAAGGTCTTTACGTTGAGTTGCCATGCAGTACGCGATCATTGCTTTTCTTGTAATCGTCGTCTTTTTGGGGGTCCGCACCATCAATCAAGGCACGATCGGGGTCATTACTGTTTTTGGCAAATACCGTCGAATTCTCCGCCCCGGGCTTAACTTGGTCATCCCGTTCATCGAACAACTCCAGAGCCGAGTGAGCATCCAGAACCGGTCCGTCGAAATGGAGTTCCAAGCCGTCACGCTGGACCAAGCGAACGTCTACTTCCGAAGCATGCTGCTCTACTCCGTCGAGAATGACGATGAAGAGACGATCAAGAAGGTCGCGTTTAAGTTCATCGGTGAGCGCGATTTCATGCAGGCCCTCACCCGAACGATCGAAGGCACGATTCGCTCGTTCGTCGCTACCAAGAAGCAAGCCGAAATTCTTGGCCAGCGAAAGGAAATCGTTGAGTACGTCAAGGACCAGATCGACCAACTTCTCAGTGAGTGGGGCTATCACCTGATGGACCTTCAGATCAACGACATCACCTTTGACCAGGCGATCATGGATTCGATGAGCAAGGTCGTCGCGAGCAACAACCTCAAGGCTGCCGCCGAAAACGAAGGACAAGCCCTCCTCATCACCAAGACTAAGGGCGCTGAAGCCGAAGGCAATGCGATCAAAATCGCCGCCGAAGCCGAACGAGAAGCCGCCCGATTACGTGGTCAAGGCGTGGCGCTCTTCCGAGAAGAGGTCGCCAAAGGTATGACCGAAGCCGCCGAGCAGCTTCGAACGGTGAACCTGGATACGAATGTGATCCTCTTCACGATGTGGACAGAGGCAATCAAGAACTTCGCGGAGTACGGCAAAGGCAACGTGATCTTCCTCGATGGCAGCCCGGATTCGATGCAACGCGTTCTGGCCCAGATGCAGCTGCTATCGAAGGACAGCGAGCATGCGACGATTCCCCCGCGGATTCAGTAGCTGAGGGCGCGTCCGACCATCGGTGCGTGTAGCCGAGTTTAGTGAGCTAAGCGGAAAGTGGAGCCTCCGACGAGAATCGAACCCGTGACCTCTTCTTTACCAAAGAAGTGCTCTGCCGCTGAGCTACGGAGGCGGATATTGGTGGGTAGAGTAGGATTCGAACCTACGTAGGCTCTCGCCGACAGATTTACAGTCTGTTCCCATTGGCCACTCGGGCATCTACCCACGGGAAACGAGATGATACCATCAGCCCACGATTTTTCGAAAGGCATGCTTGCCAACTTTCAAAACGCGCCCTAAAATCTGGTCTCGTTCCATTCGAAGGTCGGTCACTTTCTCGCCATCCAAGGCGATCGCTCCCGCCTTCACCAGGTCCTTAACCGCCCCGTTGCTCTTCGCTAGCCCCAGTTCGACAATCAGCGCTGGAATCGACACGAAACCATCAGCCACCGCAGCATCGGGCAGCGTCACTTCCTCCGCCTCGACCGGTTGCTGTCGTTTGCTAAAGGTGTCAACAAAGTACTGTTCGGCCTCGGCTCCTGCTTCCTCGCCGTGATAAAGGGCTACGATTTCTCGCGCCAGTCGAACCTTCGCGTTGCGCGGATTCTGACCTTCGGCCGTTAACTCACCCACTTCCGAGAGCGGAACGTCGGTGCAAAGCTCAAACCAGTTGCCGATCAAGTCGTCAGGAATCGACATCGTTTTCCCGAACATATCGTTTGGCGTATCCGAGATCGAAACGTAGTTTCCGATCGATTGCGACATCTTCTCTTTGCCGTCGGTGCCAACGAGCAGAGGGCATGTCATGACAACCTGCGGCGCCTTGCCGTACTGCTCCATGAGATTTCGACCGACGAGGTTGTTGAACAGTTGATCGTTCCCGCCGAGTTCAATGTCGGCATCAATCTCTACCGAATCCATGCCCTGACAAAGGGGATACAAAATCTCGTGCATCGAGATCGGTCTTTGCTCGGCTAAGCGCTTGGTGAAGTCATCGCGCTCAAGAATTCGCGCGACGGTGTACTTGGACGACAAGCGAATGACGTCGGCAAAAGTCATCTTTCCGAGCCAGTCTTCGTTAAAGAAAAGTTGGGTCTTCTCGGGAATGAGGATCTTGTAGAGCTTCTCCTGAATAGCCTCGAAGTACTCCATCACCTCTTCTCGGGTGAGTTGGCGACGGGTTTTACTCTTGCCCGTCGGGTCGCCGATCTGGGCCGTAAAATTCCCGACGATGATGCAGCCGGTATGACCGAGTCGCTGGAAATCTCGAATCTTGCGAAGGACGACGGCCCAGCCAAGGGTGATATCTTTTGCCGTCGGGTCTAGGCCCAACTTAACGCGAAGCGGGCGGCCGAGCGAAAGTTTTTTGCGAAGGTCCTCTTCGCTCACAATCGCGCTCGTACCGCGCCGCAAAATCGCAATCTGCTCGTCCACCGTCATGAGCCGAGAAGTTTACTTGGCAAGCCCGTTCAGACACGCCGGCGGCCAGTCAGAAGGGAAACCACAAAGAGGATCAGGAACACGAAGAACAGGATCTGCGCGATGCCAGAAGCACCCGCGGCCAGCCCACCAAACCCGAGCACGCCCGCGATGAGGGCAATGACGAAGAAAACAACCGCGTAGTACAGCACTCCTTGCAGACTGCTTTCTTTTTGCTATGTTCGGCGCAATTTGCTGATATACCTACCGTCTTTGCGGTCCGCGCGGCTTAATCAGCAGAGAGCCGACGGCAAGGCAAACGAATAGGACGAAAAGGCCCTGCGCGAGCGCGGTTGCACTTCCGGCAATGCCGAGAAAGCCGAAGGCCGCCGCGACCAACGCCAAGATAAGGAAAATCACCGCATTGTAAAGCATGTTAATTTGAATTTACGCCTTGAAGTTAGGCGTTATTGCTACCGGGACGGCTATTTTCTGCAGCTCCCAGCAAGAAGGATTCCAGAGCTCGAGCGGCGTTGCCCGTCCCCCAATTTTCTACTACGTAGGCTCGTGCCGAGGCACCTAGGAGGTCCCTTTTTTCCGGGTTGTCCAACAGTTCTTCGAGCGCTTTTGCGAGAGCAGCCGGGCTCGGATCGGAAAGGATGCCGTTAATGCCGTTCTTGACTGTCTCGCGAACACCGCCCTCGGCGACCGCCACCACCGGCAGCCCGCACGCGTTCGCTTCCAAAGGGACAAGGCCAAAAGGTTCCAAGCGGCTGGTGTAAATGAGGGCTCCGGCAGTTTGGAGGTGCCGCTCAACTTCCGCGTCGGGAAGCATTCGCTCAAGCTGGAAGTCAACTTTAAGGGATTTCGCCAAAGGAACCAGTTCGGCAAGATAAATCTCGTCGACCATGTTCGCGCTCCAAACCAACTTCGGTCGTGTCTCTCGCATCGCACCGATCGCGAGAATGGCCTCACGAACCCCCTTCATCGGTCCACAGGTGCCAAGACCGAACACATACCGTTCTCGCGGTTTCGGCGCGTACCGGAAGTGGTCAACGTCGATTCCAAGGTAGCAAACGCTGGCCGAAATCCCGAACGCCCGAAGAATAGCCTCGCGGCTGAAGTAGGAATTGCAGAGCACGAGATCGTAAGACCGGATGCTCTCCAACTCTTCCCATGCCAACTTTCGGTACTGCGGCCAGTACACGGCGTCTTTGATCTTAGCTTTCAAACTCGCGCCTGGCCCGGGCGGCAACAGGGGCAGCTTCGGCATCGGCTCATAAAGCGCCCGAAATGGGTCCTGCAGATAGACCACCTTCGGCATTCGATGAACGTAGCGGCCGATGAACGGGGTGTTGAAGTGCAGAGAGTTGTTTGCAAACAGGAGATCGCAGCCCGAATCGTCGATCATCGGACCGACCTTCGCGGCGTGCGCCTTGAACTCCTTCATCATCCGCGGGAAACGCGTGAGCGCACTCTTCAGGTCGGGCCGCTCCTCAAATCCCAGCGGAACCACATGGACCGGCCCGAACTGAGAGAGGTCCAAATCGTCTTTCGGCAATGCCGGCTGCCAAATCTCAACCTGGTGTCCAAGCTCAACGAGCCCTTTGAGGTGATCGAACAACGCACGCTTCGCGCCGCCGAACGGCAAATAGTGCCAGACGGCGATTTTCATACGCCGAACCACTCAGCGACGGTCTTCTCTTCCATCGTCTCCACGTTCACGAGGCGCGCATCCCGCATCGCGTGCTGGCGCTCTTTGAGCGTGGAGAGGGCAGTGAAATTGAAGTCCTTATCGCGACTGTCTCGATATCGCACCTCGACCCAACTTTCCTTGGCAGTTCGAATCGGCAGATCGCCGCGCACGTCTTGCCGCACGAAGAAAGCGTTGTGCCAGCCCGCGGTACCGACAAGGTCATAGCCCTTCTTCTTTCCGAGGTACTCCATCGCCGCGAGCGAACCGCCAAAACAGAGCCCGGTGAAATGGTTCTTGAAGCGCGCGAAGTTTGAAGAATAAGCTGGTGTGAGCGGCAAGTCTGGACCGAAGTGGCTTTGGTACTCGACCACCAGAATTCTCGGCGAAACCACATCAATCGCTTCCCAGACCCAATAATCCATGCCGTCGATGTCGACCGACATGAGGCCGATATCTCCCGCGACCGGCTTTAGAAGCTCGTTGATGTTCTCCCGCGTGATCATCGCTTGCTTAAAGTCGATCGTGTGGCGAATGTGGAGCAACCGCTCGGCAAAGAACTGCGCCGGAGATGGGTCCATATCGAGGATGTAGCCACGCCAGTTGTCCTTCTGAAGCAAGAACCGCGTGTTGCTCTCGTCGTAGTTGTCGGTACCGAACTCGACAAACACGTCGTTCTCGATGGGCACGTGGCGGATCAGGTGCTGGATCACGCCATCCTCTCCAGCCTGGGAGAACGCGCGGAATGCGACTTCTTTCAACGGAGTTTCGGCTGGATAGGCTTGCCGAGACATTTGAACTCCGGCGAGGAATCTGGCTTCCTCTCTTGCCATCGCAATTTCGTTTTTGATCTCTCGGCTAAAAAAGGTTCGTGCCTGTCTGAGTAAGTTCCGCATTACTTCACCGTCACCATTGTCGGCGTCACCAAAACTTCGTGAGGCTTGCCGTCCCAAAACACATTTCGCAACTTCACCGACTGCCAGCCTTTCGGAAGGCTAGGCGTAATCGAAAGCGTCGCGCCAGAGTTTAGCCGGGTGACGTAGCCTGGCTTTCGACCGAACCCAGATGTCGGCTTCGTATCCACCCGAATTCCTACAAATCCGTAAAGAACCGTCTGCAGCGAGCCTCCGGCGCCGGTCAGGAAGTAGTTCTTTTCGCTCGCTCTCTTTTCGCTGAAGAGCCCAAGCGGGTTATCCGTAAACGGAACCACGCCGTTCTTCCAAAACTCGTATGCCTGATCCGGCTCTCCCAGTCGTGCCGCGATCGTCGCGTGGACGGAGTCCGTCATGGCTGGACCGTTCTCCGTGACTTTCCCAGAGAATCGATCGAGCATCACCTTCGCCTGCTTCTCGGCGGGTTCGTACTGGAGAGGGTAGATCGCAAGAACGGCCGCGGCCTGCTTATAGCCCCGAAGTGGGTCACCGTCGTAGGTTAGGAACGACGTTTCGTCTTGCGGCAGTTTGTACTTTGCGCCAGTGAATCGCTGAGCTAGGACGTTCGTGTACAGGTCGTTATCGCCCGTGTGAAACTCGTCGGGAGACATCGTCTGCTTGATCTCCGAACCATTTGGACCAGGCTGGGACCGGGCCAAGAAGAACGCCGCTGCGCCAACCTTGATCGGCTTGAATTCTTGATTGCTGACAATTCCCAACTGGTTGGCGAGCTCAAGGCCAAACGCGACGCTGCCGGTGATGTGGTCTTCGAACTTACTCGGACCTGGCACGGTTTCTCGACCCGACACGCTGGATTCCCAAGCGAACTTGAGACCGTTCTCCGTCGCGAAGGCTGAGGAAACTTTGCCGGAAGCAGTTGGTTTTCCGGCTTTCACCCAAGCCTGATAGTTCTTCGCCGCTTGACCAGCTGTATCCAAGCGGTACTTGGCAAGGGCTCTTGCCCGTGCTGGATCCATGAGCGCCACCGCTGGAAGCATCCAAATGTCGGAATCCCAAAAGACGTGCCCGTTGTAAGTCGTCGAGCTCAGTCCCATCGGCCCGGTATGGCCAGATCGGGTGATTCCCATGTTCAGGTAGGTCACCATCCGGTCCACCGTTTCCTGGTCCTCTTTCGGTCCATCAATCTCGATGCTGAACGTCGGCTTTGCAAACCCCTTTTGCGCGGATTCGATTTTAACGGACCGTTCGAACTTGGCTGGCGCGCCCTTCTTGGCAATCGCCGTCCGTTCCACCGCGCCGGTGACTCGCCTAGAAACGCCGGTACTTTCTGCCCCGACGATCAACTCTTCCATCTGAACAAACAGTCGCGGATCGTTTTGGGAGACGAGAACGGCGTACGAACTTCCGTCCGAACCGGGCCCTTCAATTCCAATTCCCTCTGTCCTCGAGACGACGATCAACTCTTTATCTGATGCGTTCGAGACTTCCATGGTCTCTTTCAAGGCATCGGACTCCGAGACGTGGGTGATCTTTACCGAGGCTTCGCCCAGCTTCCAAGTCGTGATCAGGGTCCAGGTTTTAGGGTCGAAGGTCTGGCTTATGTCCGATACGTTTGCGGCGTCAACCACCGTCTCGCCAAGCTTTAGTGTTTGCTTGAAAGGATTGGGTAACGCGAGAATCTTTTCTTCGCCGGTTGGCTGATAGCCTTGGAAATGGAAGAAAGGCTGGTCGGTAACGATGCCCAAGGGACCAACTCGGGTGCCAACAAAAGCGTTCGCAATCCATCCGGCGGTCGCGCTTGGGTCCGATGTGCGCTGCGCCACACCGTTTGTCTCCGGTGCCGAGGTCTCCGTCTTTGGGCCGCCGCAACCGAGTGCCGCCACCAGAAGTGCAAGGCCGAGATACCGCTTTTGCATCGCAACCTGTATGATAGCCCTGCCGATGGCCGAAATCGAATCTGGCACCCCAACCACCAACGCCCCAAATCCTTGGGGGTTTGTCCCGAGCCTGTACTTTTTACAGGGGTTGCCCGTCGTCATTGTTCAATCGCTGAGCGTGACCATCTACTCCACCATGGGCGTTCCAATCGAACAGATCGGGCTGTGGACGAGCCTCATTGCTTGGCCATGGACGGTAAAGATGCTCTGGGGCCCGCTCGTGGACAACACTGCGACCAAACGAGCTTGGATTCTTGGAATGCAAGCGCTCATCATCATTGCGCTCGGATTGATTGCGTTCGCCGTTACCACTCCAGCCTTCCTGCCAGTCACCCTCGCTGGGTTCTTTCTCATCGCCTTCCTCAGTGCAACGCACGATATCGCGGCCGATGGCTTCTACTTGTTAGCCTTGCAAGAGGACAAACAAGCATTCTTTGTCGGCGTTCGTTCGGCCTTCTTTAGGATGGCCATGATTTTCGGCCCAGGGGTCCTCGTGATCATCGCCGGGCGCATAGCGGATTCCACCACGGCGACCCGAGCCCAAGTAGCCACGAGTTGGCAGATCGCATTGCTCATCGGGACCGTCGTTTATGCGCTCGGCTGGCTTTGGCACCTCAAAGGCTTGCCCCGACCAGTGGGCGATCCGCCTCGAGAGCGGTTTGCCCTTGCAGCCGTCCTTTTGCGCTTTAGTCAGGTTCTCTTGATGCTGGCCACTTTGCTCGTTTCGGTGCAGTTCCTCGTGATGTGGTTCAACTTTGCCGCAACGCGTCCCGTCGATTCGGTTTTCTGGATGGTCACTGGGAACGACAACACCCAGAACTATTGGCAGATTCCGGTCGGCGTGATCGTTGTCATCCTTGGCGTTCTTTCGACCCGAAACATGTTCGCCAACATCGGAATGGGCCCGGCTGCAAAGGAGTACTTTAGCCAGAACCGAATCGTCGCGATCCTGGCCTTCATATTCTTCTACCGGTTTGGCGAAAGCATGATCGGAAAAATGAACGGCCCCTTCTTGCTCGCGACCTACCAGAACGGTGGACTTGGCGTGACCACGGAGATGAGCGGCTGGCTCATTGGAGGCGTCGGAGTTCTTGCCTTGACCGTGGGTGGCATTCTCGGCGGCACTGTCATTTCCAAGTACGGCATCAAGAGTTGCATCTGGCCGATGGTGCTTTCTCTGAACCTACCAAACATTTTTTACGTGTGGGCTGCATTTACAAAGCCGGACTTGGTCGGAGTGGCAGCGGTGATTGCGATTGACCAGTATGGGTACGGCTTTGGGTTCAGCGCGTACATGGTCTATCTCATGTATTTGTCGCAGGATTCAAAGTTCAAAACGTCCCACTATGCCATCTCAACGGGTCTGATGGCGCTCGGTGCCATGCTCGCTGGCATTCTGAGCGGATATCTCCTGAGTGCGATGATGAAAGAGGACCCGAAGATGGGCTACGCCTGGTTCTTTGTGGCAGTGTGCCTCTTCACGATCCCCGGAATGATGACTCTCTTCTTCATCCCCATGGACAAAGACGATTTGAAAGTGGCGCCGGTCGAGTTGGACTAACGCCTACATCTCGCGACGATATTCGAGCGCGCTGAGCAGGGTCGCCGCATCGGCGTAGTCCAGCTCACCGCCAACCGCCATGCCCTGGGCCAGTCGGGTGACGCGGATGCCAGAGGGTTTGAGCAACCGGGCCAGATATAGCGCCGTCGCATCTCCTTCAATCGTCGGATTCGTAGCCAGGATCAGTTCGTGAACGGAAGAATCTTGGAGCCGCTGGATGAGCTCGCGAATGCGCAGCTGCTCGGGGCCGATGCCGTCCATCGGGTTCATGAGGCCATGGAGCACGTGATACAGCCCCTTAAACTCGTTGATCCGTTCAATCGCGGCGATGTCACGGGCCTCCGCAACCACGCAGATGATGGAACCGTCTCGACGGCCGTCACGGCAAATGTCGCACTCCGGCTGCTCCGAGATGTTCTGACACTTCAGGCAAAAGCGCAGCTTGACCTTCGCGTCGCGAATGGAATCGGCGAGCCTCTGCGCATCGGCATCCGAGCCTTTCAAAAGGTGAAAGGCCAGACGTTGTGCGGACTTGGGTCCGACCCCTGGAAGCTTCTCCAGTTCTGCGATGAGATCGCCTAGGGGCCGAGGAAACAGCACTTAGCCGGAGAGTCCCGGAATATCGGGCACGTTTGGAAGGATGCCTTGCACCCGGTTGTTGCGAAGCTCGGTGGCGATATCGAATCCGGTTCGGACCGCGCCAACGATCAAATCTTCCAACGCTTCAACGTCCTCTGGATCAACAACGGCGGGGTCAAGCTTGATGGTGAGCAGTTGGCCGGTGCCATCAAACAGCGCCTTGACCGGGCCGCGGTCGACGGGGATTCGCTCGTTGGCAAGCTCGGCTTCAAGGGTCTGAGCCTTAGCCATGGCGTCCTGCATCTGCTTCATCACGCCGCCAAAGCCCTGCGGGCCAAAATTCTTGGGCAGTTTCATTACGGTTTTGCCTCCGGGGTATCCGTTTGGAACGTCTCGCGAACGAGTTGCGCCAACTTGTCCCCTTCGTATGGCAATTCTACCGTTGAGTTCACATCTTGGCTGCTATGATTCCGCTTGCCGACCCGAAACTCGACGCGCATCGGGGAGCCAACGAGCTTGGTGAGCTGGTCATTGATGTAGCCTTCGCGCTTGGCGTTCTCCTTAAACCAGTCCACATCGAACTTGCGCGGATGCTCAAGTACGAGGTTTTCACCTTCGATGGTGATCGCCGAAACGCCGTTGAGTTTCTTTTTGTGAGCGACTTCCGGGAGGACTCGCAAGAGCTCCGCAAGTAATCCCTCAGCCGAACTGAGATCAGCCGGCACAACGGGCGCAGTCGGCACTTCAACTTCAGCGGCGGGCTCTTGGACAACTGGAGATGCCTGAGCTGCCGGAGCCACTTCAACCGGTCGAGCCGCCGGTTTTGCAACAGCCGGGGCAGGAGCAGCCGCCACAACCGCAGCTGATGCCGCACCCGCGTGTTGGGCCAGCCGGACAAGTTCAGATTCCAACCAGAGCCGCGGCAGTGAAATATCGCGAATGACCTTGTGCGCCTCGGCGAACGAAGACCGAAGCCAGAGCAACGAATCGCGTCCGAGCTGGACGCTGACGTCATGCATGGATGCTTCCCGGGTGGCATCCGGATCCCGGTCGATTTGATAGCTTGCGCGAGTGAGGTCGGAGAGCCTGTAAAGCGCGGATTCCAAAATCGCCCGAGGATCGCGCCCGGCACGGGTCATGTCCTCAACGAGCTTAATGACGCCAACGACGTCGTTCGATTTGATGGCAAGCAGGAGTCGATCCGTACTTTCCTCGGGCACCAAGCCCAGTTGATCGTAAACCGCTTGAAGCGTGATGTTCCCGTTCGTGGCGACGATGGCCTGCTCCAGAAGCGTTAACGCATCGCGGTAACCGCCGTCAGCCATGCGAGCAATCGCCGTCACGGCCCCAGGTTCAATTGAGATCCCTTCTTGCTCGGCAACGTAACTCAGCCGCGAAACCAAGTCGGCCATTGAGGCCCGGTGAAACTCGTACTTTTGGCAGCGAGAGCGGATGGTCGGCGGGACCTTGTTAAATTCTGTGGTCGCAAGAATAAAGACCAGGTGAGCCGGCGGCTCCTCAATGGTTTTGAGCAGCGCATCGAAGGCAGAACGGCTGAGATCGTGGACTTCGTCGATGATGAAGATGCGGTACCGCGCAATCATCGGACGATACTCGGCGACTTCGACGATCTTTTCGCGAACCGAATCCACGCCCGATTCCGAAGCCGCGTCTAGCTCAACAACGTCAACGCAGGAGCCCTCGGCGATGCTCTTACAAATCGGATCATCATCGCTTGGGTTCGGCGTCGGTCCATCGGTCGCGCAGAGTGCCTTGGCTAGCAGTCGTGCGGTTGATGTCTTTCCGGTCCCACGAGGACCCGTGAATAAATATGCGTGTGAGATTCGGCCTGACGTGATGCCGTTCTGGAGCGTACGGATCACGTGGTCTTGCCCAATCAGATCGTTGAAGGTCTGGCTGCGGTATTTGCGGTAGAGGGAAACCGTGCTCAATGGAAGAACCTGACCGAAGGGCTAACGCGAGAGTACCGGGAAGAATGCGTCGCACGGAGAATCGACTTACCGTTGCTACCTTCCGATCCTGGCGGAGTTCACCAACCTGCCGCCGCGCAGTTCCCGGCTCAGAGAAGGTACCCGGAACGGCCACTTTGCCGGGAACTGGGACCTATGTTTTCCGGTTACCACGCAAGTGGCGCAACCTAGCATGAGGACGGCCTAGATTTAGGATTCGTCCCGCATAATGCAGACGAGTTCGTCGTAGAACTTCGGGGATAGGGAGAACGGAAATTGGAGATCACAGAAGTTTCGCGTCTAGCAAGCAAAATCGTCGCGGCCGTGGAGACGGCAATCGTAGGTAAGCGAGAAACGGTTGAGCGCTCTGTTCTGACCATGTTGTGCGGCGGTCACCTGCTCCTGGAAGATATTCCCGGTGTTGGCAAAACGACCCTTGCCAAGGCACTATCGCGAGCCATTGGCGGTGAATTCCGCCGTGTGCAGTTCACGCCCGACCTCCTCCCGAGCGACGTTACCGGAAGCTCCATCTTCAATCAGAAGACATCCGAGTTCGAGTTCCGCCCCGGCCCTATTTTTGGAAACGTAGTCTTGGCGGATGAAATCAACCGCGCCACGCCGAAGACGCAAAGCTCGCTCCTGGAAGCTATGGAAGAGCGACAGGTCTCGCTAGACGGCGAGCCCCGAATGCTGCCCAACCCGTTCTTTGTTCTTGCCACGCAGAACAACCTGGAAATGACCGGCACCTATCCGTTGCCGGAAGCCCAGCTCGACCGATTCTTTGCCCGACTTTCCCTGGGCTACCCCGACAAAGCTGGAGAAATCGCTGTCCTTTCCTCCCAGCAAAAGCACCACCCGGTCGACGACATTGTGCCGGTAGTCAGCCTCGAAGAAATGATCGCGATGCAAGAAGCGGTGAGAACCGTGTTTGTCCACGAAAAGCTGAAGGAGTACGTCGTTGACGTCGTCCGCGCCACCCGGGAAAGCACGCAGTTGCTCATGGGCGCCTCGCCTCGCGGATCGCTGCACCTCATGCGCGCCGCCCAGGCTGCCGCCGCGATGGCTGGAGAAACCCAAGTTCGCCCCGAGCACGTGAAGTCCCTCGCTCCTGCCGTTCTGGCTCACCGAGTGATTGCACGAGCCGAACTTAGAAGTCAGGGCATTACGCCAGAAATGGCGATCATCAAAATGCTCGACAGCGTTCCTGCCCCGGTTCCTGTGAACTAAACAAATGCGAAACGTCGCTGGATTTTCGCTCACGCTGGCTTCCATTTTCCTTGCGGTGGTGGCGGTGCTCATTCAAGCGCCGTCGCTCTTCTACATGGGAACGGCCTTGTTTGCGACCATCGGCGGCAGTAACTTGCAGGCTTGGCTGGCCGTTCGAGGTCTTCGCTTCGAGCGAATCGCGCCGAGTTCGGTTCGAATTGGCGATCTGGTCACGATCGAAATCGCGATCTGGAGTGAGCGAAGAATTCGGCGCCCCCTCATTTCGGTGCTCGACAAGTTGCCGGGCCGACTGCGGGTGCAGAGCCTGACTCCCAGCCTTCCCGTTGCACCGGCCTTTGATACGCCCATCGTCACGCAGTACCAGTTTCGCGCTCTTCGGCGCGGTCGGTATCGCTGGAGCGGACTTACCGTCTCCGGAACGGACGCGCTCGGACTCGTGACCAAAAAGAAGGATTACGAGACGGAGACGACGGAGATCACGATTGTCCCACGTCCGATTCCGGTCTCAATCGAACTGCCCGTCGCCGCCGGCTGGGGCATAAGCGAAGCCGAAAGCGGCCAAACCCGCGGCGCGGGAATTGAACCTCGCGGTATTCGCGAATACTCGCATGGCGACTCCCTCCGGCACGTTCACTGGCGCTCCACCGCCCGAACCGGTCGCCTGCTGGTGAAAGAGTTTGAAGCCGGTACTCACGCTGCCGCCGCATTCCTGTTCCAACGAACCCGAGGCACCGATCTTGCCAGCGATTCAATCGGCTCGCTCGACATGATGTGCGGGCACGTGCTCTTCCTCGCCGATATGTTCATCCAGCAAGGCGCGCGAGTGGAACTTCCGGGCTTGGACAATGCCGCGAGCCACTTGTTGCCAACCGAGCGAATTCGGGAAATCAGCGAAGTGCTCGCGACCATTGCCGACGACTCCGGCTCGACCGTCAGCGAGGAACTCGCTCGAACCGATGGCCAATTGCCGCCGGGCTCGGTTGTGTTTGTACTGCTTTCGGTCGCGGACCCGAACCTAGCCGGAATCATGCCTCGGCTAGCCGTTCGCGGCACGACGATCGTCCCGTTACTCTACGATGCCCACGCCTTCGATCCGAAGTTTAAAGGGGTCAGCGCCACCAACCCGGACTTTATTGCCGGTCTCCGCGCCGGCGGGGCTAGCCCGTTTGTGATGCCAAGCGACGGAGGGGATTATGCTTAATTTGAGCCTTCGCGCCTCATCCGCGCCGCGAGATCGAAGCAAGATCAACACGTTGGACTACCTGCTCATGACGGTTGGTAGCATGCTTGCGGCCTACTCGGCCGGCATGGGAATCAACCAGCCAGAAGTGGGCATGTTCTTCGTCCGCCTCATCGCCGTCGGCACCGTCTTCAGCTTCTTTGTCCGCCGATTGCTTGGGGATTCCTGGTTAATCAAAGCGGACGGATTTCTCTACGCCGTGCTTGGGCTGATCGCGGTCACCCAGTCTCAAAGCTTGAACAGCCTGCTTCCGGGCGAGCCGTTTCCGCGCGCGCTGTTGGCCGCAAGCTGGCTAGGCTGGATGCTCACGCTCGGCAGTTTTGTGACCTGGCGCGACGGAACGTTGCTCTTCCAGGCCATTCCGGCCATTGCCCTCTTCGGCCTGGTCGGCGTTTACGATACCTACCGAGACGTTACGTTCAACTTCTTCGGATTCCTGTTGTGTCTGGCCACCCTCTTCTCCCGTGCTCACGGCCGAGACATGCTTCGGCTGGTCATCGAGTCCGGTTTTGCGGGTCGTGCTGAGCAAAAGAGCCGCGTCCAGTCGGCTGTACGGCAAGACCAAGCCCTGTATGAACGGATGCGCATGGGTCCTTGGCAGTGGATGGCCGGGCCCGAATGGGCATTGCTTTCCGCCCTCGTCATCGTTGGGCTCAGTTTGCTCGGCGCACCGGTGATCCAAGCCACCGTACAAACCGTGGCTTCGAACGTTAAGGTCACGGTTCCCACCTCGGCGGTGCCGCAAAACACACGCGGAAACACCATTCGGGATGTCGCGGAACTCAGGGTCGGCAACGGCCCCAACGCGGGGCTCACCGCAAGACCGCTTTATGAGTACTCCGCCACCGGCGGAAACAGCTACCTCCGCTCCTCCATCTACGACAACTACACCGGCTCGGGATGGGATCGAGAGTACAACGGCGCCTACAACCAAGCCCAGCAATGGATTGCTGAACCGGCTCAATTCACCTTTACAATCACCCGACTCACCCCCGCCTTCACCCTTCCCGCCCCGGCAGAGGTCGTGGTATGGAACGAGTCAGACGAGATTCGGCCTTCGAACTATGGCACCTACAACATAGATGTCCAATCCGGCCGAACGAGCTTCACCGGAAGTGCCATCGAACCTGCAGAAGACTCCGGCTATGAAATTTCGCTTGCCACCGAGTTCGCAGAAACGACCCTAGTTCGGAAGCCGCGAGTTCCGAAGCGTGTGAAGGACTTCGTCGCAAAAGCGATAAAAGGGGCAAAGACCGACCGTGAGAAAGCTGACCGCTTGCGCGTCGCAATCGGCAACCAGTGCCTGTACAACATCAAAGCACAAGCCGTTCCGAGCGGCTCCGACCCGGTCGATCACTTCCTTTTCGAGAGTAAAGAGGGCTATTGCGACCTCTTCGCCACCACAATGACCGTGTTAGCCCGCGAGGCCGGATTACCCGCTCGCTACGTCCAGGGCTTCTTGCCCGATCCGTTCAACAAGGATGGCGCGAGTCGCCAGTTGGTTCTGGAAAAGGACTACCACGCGTGGTGCGAGATCCTCTTTGAGGACTACGGCTGGGTGGTCTACGATGCGACGGGAGACGCCCAATCCGTTCCCGGCGGAGAACGGGGCACCGCCACATCTACCGTGCCGTTCTATCAAAGCGACGAGTTCCGGCGGTTGGTCGATGGCGGAGTGATCTTCCTCGGCATTGTCGTAGTCGCAGCCGTTGCTTACGTTCGGTTGCGCCCGAGCGGAACCATCGTTCGGCGTCGCGAGATAGACCGCGTGGCCGTTGAGTTTGTAAAAATGCTCGAGCGTCGTACGAAACAGCGCCGCCGGGTGAGTCAAACCCTGGGCGAGTACGTGCGTTCGCTTGGAGATAAACTCACGAACCCAGAAGAAGCTAGCCGCTTAGCCGAGGTGATCGCGATCGGGATGTACGCCCCGGAACCTCCTGCAGACGAGACCGTTAAAACGATCCGTAAGCAGATCGCCGCGCTCAAAGCTAGTCTTCGAAACCAAAAATCGTGAGTGATGTCAAGAAAGCCGCCGCCAAGAGCCTCGTCCTGATTTCGGGCGACGAGCCGACGCTGCGCGACCACGCCCTCACCGATTTGCTCTTTGCCGCCGAAGTCACGAAGGACGACTTTGAGACGGAGATGATGGACGGCGATACGTCTGACCCTGCCACCTGGGCCGCAAGCGCAGGGACCGCACCGTTCATGGCCGTGAGGCGAACCGTTATCGTTCGGCACCTCCTGCGCCGAGACGCTGATCTGAAATCCACCGCGTTGCACGGACTGCCCCCGACCGCGCTGGTCATCTTGATGGCCGACGACGCGAGCGGGGACGAATCTCGCCTTGCCACGCGGCGAAAGAACTGGGAGAAGCTCGTGGTGGCGGCCGGTGGAGCCGTGCTGGCCCCGAACGCGAGCGGAGAGAAGGCAGTCGACGAGCTTAAGGCGCTTGCGGCAAAGCAAGGCAAGCAGATCAGCGGCCCGGCGCTCGATACGCTGCTTGAGATGTGCGGAGGCGGCTTTAGCCGAGCGGCGGAAGAGCTCGACAAGTTGTGCCTTTATGCCAACGACGAAGCGCAGATCAAGGAGTCCGACGTCCGCGCCATCGTGGTTCCCGCCCGAGAATGGAACGTATTCTCCATGATGGACGGCATCCTAAAGAACGATGTCGCAAGCGCTTTGCGGCAGTTGCGGATCTTGGTGAACAACTCCGACAAGGCCGATGCCGCCATTTTTGGCAATATCCTGCCCCAGACCTTACGAGCGGTACGCCTGCTCTACCAAGCCCGGGTCTGCCATGAAGCGCAGGTTCAACCTTCGAACGCATCCGAAAGCCTCGCCGCTCAGTTCCCCAGCAAGCCGAACATTTGCCGCGAAAAGCCGTACACCCAGCGCACTTACATGACCGCCGCGCAGAACGTCTCCCTCGGGCGGATCGAAGGTTGCTTCCAGATTCTCGCCGATACCGATGCGAAGCTGAAAGGCGCCCTGCCAGCATTCTCGCGGATTGAGACTTTGGAGATGATGATTTTGGAGATGGCAAACCGCATTCACCGAAAAGTGCCGGTTCGTTCCGGTCGCTAATATCCAGAGCTGGCTTATACTTTTTCGGTGGATGCGGCGGACAAACGGGCGCGAAGAAAAGGATGCCTACGCGTCGGCCTTGTTTTCGTAGCTGGACTTGTCGCTTTGACCGCCGTCGGAGTCTTCACCTATTCAAGATTTGCTATGTCGGAACGTGACGAAGAGTTTACGCTGGCCGTAGCGGCTGGATTGCCTAAGTCTTGGGAGGATCTCCGCCAGACCTACAACCCAGACCGTGACGCCCGCGAACCGCTGAAGGCTTTCTCCGAGGAATGGGCGGCCGCGGACAAGCGCGCAGAAGATGCCGCACTAAAAGCGGGTCGGAGAAACGACAACTCCTTCGAACTGGAAATCGTTCGCACCCATCCTGAATTCGAAATCATGGTGCGCGAGGTTCTATCTCGCTCCGAACTCAGCATGTTCGATCAGCCGGAACTCGGATTTCAGGTCAACTTCGGTCGCCTCACCCAAACAAAGTCGGTGATGAACTACACCCGCGCCAAAGCGGCAGTCCTCTCGAAAGACGGCGATCCGATCGCGGCGCTGAAGACGTTACAGGAATCGAGCAATCTCCTTAGGCTAATCAGACAAGACTCTAGCACCCTGATTGCAGAGTTGGTTGGTTCAATCAACGAAGCCATCTTGCTGAAATCGGCGCAGCAGATCCTCCAAAAGCATGGTCAACAACCAGCAGTTCAAACCGAAGCGCTCCGGTTCCTCGACAAGCTCGGTCGACCGGGAGACGTGAAGCGAGCGCTTATCGGCGAATTTGCCGGGCAACTGGTTGAAGAGCACGCGCTTGCAACAAAGGGCGAGGCGTACTACGACAAATTCTTGGGGCTAGAACCAATGCCCTTTGAAGATGGAGAAGAAGAAGATAAAGACCCGCAAGGGGAGGCCCTTCGATTACGATTGCATATTCCCGGCACGCGCGATGGCCTATTTAAGAATCTGTACCGCGCATTTCGCGAGCTCTACGAAGATATTCCAGATGACCCGACCGACGGTTTTGACCGGCTTCAAGTCGCAAAGAAGCATTCGAAGATCGCCAACGCAAAATCGGGGGACCTGGAATTTCTCGTTCCGATGACGATAGGAACCGCCACCGGTGCCGTAAACTCAGACGTGCGTGGACTCGTTTATCGACGCACCCTCAAGGCGCTCATCCTCGCCCAGCAGATTCGCACGAAGACCGGTAGCTTCCCAACCGAACTGCCACTCTCCGGACAAGAGGCAATTGACCCATTCTCCGGAGAGAAGTTGAAGTTTAAGCAGATCGATGGTCATCTCGTCGCCTACAGCGTGGGAGAAGACGGTGTGGACAACGGAGGAATGGATGCGATCAGTTGGACGATGTTCGCCAAAGATATCGGATACAGCGTTCCTCTATAGCTGAAGTTTGCAACTGAAGCGGCGTAGAGGAGCCGGAGCTATCTCATCACCTCAACCGACACCACGCTCTCCGGCGCGGCGGTGAAATTGACCGTTGCACCGAGCTTCACCGGCACGGATCGCGACGTCTCGAAGGTCGGTGCGCCGAACCCGAATCCTCTCGCGCGTCGTCCCTAGAAGCCTTTGGTGGCAATCGCAAAACTCATCGGTTCCTTCGTCTTGTTGATCGCGACCAGCGTCATTCGTCGCGAATTCCGCTTGTCCAGTGCGGCATACACCGAGTTCAGACTAGGCCGCTGACCGGTGACCGCGAGGGCAGTGTCACCGAACTTTGCGCCTTTACCATCAAAGTTGATAAATGCCCGGAAGCCGCCGAGCTGCGCGGTGTCCGTGGCGCTCATTCCCCAGTTGCATGCGGCGAATACCCCGTATCGGCCAAAGAGCCCGAGCACGTCGGCCTGCGCGACGAGTCCACTGGCAACCTTTCCGCCACCGTAGTTGTACTCAGAGATGCCGAGCTTAGTACCCGGATAGTTCTTCGCAATCTGCGCCTGAACGCGAGGGAGCAGGACGATGGGCTTCTTGCCGAGCACGTCGGCAATCCAACTTGTTTCCACGTACGACGCGTCCCAAAGCGAGCGCGGGGCTTGAATTCTTGCCGCCGGGGTTCCTGGCTTGTCTTCTCCCCAGGCGATTCGAACGTCGTCGCCACGGGCCTCTGGGTACCAGTGAATATCGACCACGTCGAGAAGTCGCTTGCCGGCCTTCAGTTCTGCACGCCGCATTTCCTGCAAGTACACGTCTAGGAAGTCGCGGCCGTTGCCGTCTGGTGCACCTTGGAAAGTGCGGAAACCCTGCCAGCCATAATTCGCGGGTCCAAAGACAAGCGCTCTTGGGGCGACCGCCTTGATGGCGCTCGCTTATTCCTGATTGATCGAGATGATTTGAGCGTAGGTCGGATTCTTTTGCCAAACCCGCTGGTGGGTGCTTCCCCAAAGGTCCGGCTCGTTGTCAACGCTGTACCAGGCCGCCGTGTTCCGCTTGCGAGTCTTCTCTACCCAGGCGACGAACTCATCCTGAAAGACCACTTTGTCGTTCAAATCGGGCGGATACTGGAACTTGCCCGGCTTGCGCGCGAAGGATTTGTGGAACCGAACGTTCAAGTAGTCGAGTGTTTTTGCAACATCACCATCTGCGTTTTTATCGGCGGAAACATGGCCCATGGCAGGCACGGTAAGGAGGAGGGTTGCACCGTTGGCTTGCGCGGGTCGAAGGAAGTTGCTAACGGTCCAGCCAGGCTCGTTGCTTTCACCCATGTAGCCGTCGTTTTGGTACATGTAATCGTTCCCAGCGTTGCTGGCGTTCGTCTCCCAGTTGTAGGCAGACATCCGGTTTCCGCCCTGGCGGGCGAGGGTGAATCCGCGGCCCATCTTTTCCCAGTCCGGGAAATTGAGACCATAGATGTACGGCGAAATGGGCTTTTTTGCCGTGACGTCAACCGTGATCGTCGCTGCATTCTGCGCGCTGGGAAGTAGAACGAGGGCCGAAACTAGATTCAACATCGACATCTATTTCGTCACCTTACCCTCGCAAATTCTGCGCTTCGAAATTCTTTGGCGCAGAGCCCGCGCGGGTCGCATACTAATAGGATGTTCCTGCTCGCCGCGATCACCGCGATGCAAACGGGTTTCCCGCCCCAAATCGATTCCAAGACAAAGATTCCAAAAGGGGAGTTCATTCTTCCCAGCACCGCCGACGAGCGCGGCGCATCGGCTGCGGTCGTGATCTCCGGGGACAACATGACGGTCGATCTAAAGGGGGTCATTCTCCGCGGCGGGCTAGCGACCGCAGAACCAGATGAGCGCGCGGGCATCGGAATCGAAATCCGCGGCAAGAACATCACGCTTAAAAACGCTCGAGTTCACGGCTACAAGGTTGCCGTCTTTGCCCGAAATGCACCGGGGCTGAAAATCCTTGACTCCGACTTCTCCTACAACTGGAAGCAACGCCTGAAATCGACCCCCGAAAAAGAAGACCTCAGCGATTGGCTGAGCTACCACAACAACGAGGCGGGCGAATGGCTGCGGTACGGCGGCGCGATCTACCTTGAGAACTGCGACAAATTCGAAGTGCGCGGCAACCGCGCGGTCGGCGGTCAAAACGGACTCATGCTCACCGGCTGCGATGACGGCCTCGTTTGGAACAACAATTTTTCCTACCTCAGCTCGCTCGGAATTGGCATGTACCGATCTAGCGACAACCGGGTCATGCACAATCGGCTGGATTACTGCCTCCGGGGATTCAGCTACGGCGTCTACAACCGTGGCCAGGACAGTGCCGGCATCCTGATCTATGAACAGTCAAACGACAACGTCTTTGCCTACAACTCGGTGACCCACGGTGGAGATGGGTTCTTCCTTTGGGCTGGGCAGGAGACGATGGACTCTGGAAAGGGCGGTTGCAACAACAACCTCCTGTACGGCAACGACTTCAGCCATGCCCCGACAAACGGCATCGAAGCCACCTTCAGCAAGAACACCTTCGCCAACAACTTAATCTTGGAGTGTTGGCACGGCCTGTGGGGTGGATACAGTTACAGCTCATCGGTCATCGGCAACCTGTTTGGCTACAACGCGGAGGGCATTGCCATCGAACACGGTCAGCAAAACGTGATCCAGGACAACGCGTTCTTCCGCGACGGCACGGCGATCCGGCTTTGGATGAACGAAAAGCAAGACCCAACCTGGGGCTATGCGAAAGTTCGGGACACCGCAAGCAAGGGCTACCGGATCTTGGACAATACGTTCTCACATTTGACCCAAGGCACAACAAACTCTCCGGAAGGGCAGGTTGATCTCGGTGCGGTCCTGCATCTCACCGCGACATCCGACGTGGAGGTTGGGAAGAACCGCTTTGAACCCAGCGGAACCCTGCTAGACCTGCGTGGCCCGCTCAAAAACTTCATCCTGACCGCAAGCGGAACGATATCGGCGGTGAATCTCCCGGCCCTTGGCACCGGGTTCGAACGGGAATACCAAGGACACTACTTCCTCGCCGGAAACCACGAAGGGCTACTCGCACCCGCGTCACCACTCTTAGCCGCGAAGCTGCCCGATGACCCAGCAGACCCTTACGCCGACCGGTTCCTGACCAACTGGCACCCCCTCAAGAACAAGGTCGGCGACTACCTGAGCCTCGGCAAGCGACTGGAAGGCATGAACCTCCTTCAGGTGCAGGCCGAAACGCTAAACCTTGCCCCACGTCCGCTCCCGAACGGAATCGATCCGTTCTTGAAGCCCGGCACCCCGCGTGGCTGGCGAACAATGATCGTGGACGAATGGGGGCCTTACGATTTCAAGCGCCCGATGCTGCGCGTGAAGCCCATGTCCGACAGTGCGACCGGCCTCGTGCTCCAGTTGCTCGGCCCGAAAGGGACTTGGCAGATCAAGAGCAGCAAAGGCGTAACCGCCGTGCTCAACTCCAAGGTCAGCCCCGCCGAGATCACGTTGCAGCGCAATGCAAAGGTGCCAGACCGGAATCTCACCGTCACGTACAACGGCGCGGAAACCGTGGACTATCGGGGAGTTCAGACGCCAAAGAACACCGACTTCGACGTGACGTGGCGCGAGTTTCGTGCCGAGGCCGAGTGGGACGTGAACTTTTACCTCTGGGATCCGGCCACCCAAGATCCTCGCAAGGACGACCAAGCCTTCCGCCGCAACCCCGTCCTGACCAGCGAGAAGTTCAAAGAACTCGACTTCGCCGGCTACGGCAGGTTTGCGAAGGGTGTTCCAGCAACGCACTTTGCCACCACCGCCGAGACGGAGATCGAGCTTCCATCTGGCCGCTACGAGTTCTCCGTCGTCGCCGATGACGGCATTCGCTTGTATGTTGATGGCGAACTCGTCATCAAGGACGGTTGGAAGTACCAGGGACCGACCGAATACAAAACGGTGTTCTCGGGCGGGAAGCGGAAGCTCAGGATCGAACACTTTCAGATCGACGGATATGCGTCGATTAAGACAAAAATTCGAAGACTGTGAGCCGGAAAGACAAAACTCTGCGGGGAATTGTCAACTCCTTTGTATAATGCGGCATCTCCAAGGCGCGCAACGAGGCTCGCCCGCGATTCTTCCTAATGCAAAACGAGTCTCCTTCGCTGTTTGACGCCTACGATCGAGGCGGGTTTTACGATGAGATGCTGACCGAAAACGGTCCGCGCGCTCATTACCAAAAGCTGTTTCAGAACCTTTCGGCAATGTCCCCGCACGACTTCCGGGCGCGGACCGAGCTGGCGGATTTGACCTTGATGAATCAAGGAATTACCTTCACCGTGTACGGAGACGAGGAAGGAACAGAGAAGCCCTTCCAGGTTGACTTGGTGCCCCGCATTATCCCCGCAAACGAATGGGCACACCTGGAGCGGGGTCTCGGTCAGCGCGTTCGCGCACTGAACCTGTTTCTCCACGACGTTTATCACGAAGCCAAAATCCTTTCCGACGGCCCGATCCCGCGTGATCTCGTGGTCAACGCTCCGAACTTCCGGCGAAACTTCATCGGCGCAAACGTGCCGGGGGATATCTACATCCACATTTGTGGCTCGGACTTGATCCGTGATGGGGATGGAACCTACCGCGTCCTGGAAGACAACTGCCGAACCCCGAGTGGTGTGAGTTACATGCTCGAAAACCGGCTGATCCTCACCCGAGTTTTTCCGGGGCTCTTCCGAGAAAACAGCGTTCGCCCCATTGATGACTACCCGAGCGTTCTACTCAACAACCTCCGGTCGTTTGCCCCTCCAGGGCGAGAAGAGCCGAACGTGGTGCTCCTGACTCCGGGTGTCTATAACTCGGCTTACTTTGAGCATGCCTTCCTTGCCCAACAAATGGGCATCGAGCTGGTTGAAGGACGAGACCTTTTCGTGGACGACAACATGGTCTTCGTCAAGACCACCCGTGGACCACAGCGGGTCGACGTCATTTACCGCCGCATCGACGACGACTTCTTGGATCCGCTAGTCTTTCGGCCCGAGAGCGCGCTTGGCGTTCCAGGCATCGTGAATGCCTATCGCAGCGGCAACGTTGTTCTGGCCAACGGAATCGGAACCGGCGTTGCAGACGATAAGGCAATCTATCCGTTTGTCCCGGACATGATTCGCTACTACCTTGGCGAAGAACCGATTTTGGAGCAGGTTCCAACCTATCTTGGCTGGCGCGAAAGCGATTTGCAGTACATGAAAGACCACGCAAAGGATCTCGTTTTCAAGGCCACCAACGAAAGCGGCGGTTACGGAATGCTCATTGGTCCCCAAGCCAGCCCAACCGAAATTTCTGACTACTTGAATCAAGTCATGGCCGACCCGCGCAACTACATCGCCCAACCACTGATTGCCCTTTCCCGAAGCCCGTGCTTTGTAGAGGATAAGTTTGAAGGAAGGCACGTCGACCTTCGGCCATTCATTCTCTGCGGAAAAGATTCCGTCACGATCATGCCCGGAGGCCTCACGCGGGTGGCGCTGCGAAAAGGCTCCTACGTCGTCAACTCAAGTCAAGGCGGCGGCAGTAAGGACACTTGGGTCTTGGGAGAATCGCGAAACGTGATGCAGCAAAGCATGGGCTCAATGGTCCAGCGCATGGAGGGAGGATGCTAAGCCGACACGCCGACTGCGCTTTCTGGATCGGTCGCTATATCGAGCGTGCCGAAGCTACGGCGCGCATGATCGACGTGCATTATCACTTCGGCCTAGAAAGTCCACTGGTGGGCCGAGCGCTCACGTGGGAGGCGATCCTTGCCATCTCGGGCCAGAAGAAGAAATTCAACTTGCGCTACCAAGAGATCAACGAGCGCAACATCCTGCATTTCTTCGCGTTCGACCAAAACAATTCGAACTCGATTCTGAACTGCGTCCGTTTGGCCCGCGAGAACGGGCGAGCAATCCGAGACCAGATTTCCAGCGAAATGTGGGAATCGCTCAATCGCTACTATCTCGACTATCGGCGTTGGAACGTGGATCGGGTCATCTCCGAGTCGCCGTTTGCGTTCTTCCAAAGCGTCAAGAACGGCTCTCACCTTTTCCAAGGCATCACCAACCGAACGCTCATGATGGGCGAGACCCGAGACTTTCACGACGCTGGACGATTCTTAGAGCGAGCCGACCAAACGGCCCGAATTCTGGACGTGAAGTACCACGACTTGCTTCCACGATTTACTTCTGACGTCTCTATTCCGGCCCCCACCGATCCGGCGGTTGTCGATCCGTTCTCGGTTGGCGGCACCGTCGATACCCACGGCTGGACGGCCGTTCTCAAATCCGTTGGCGCTTTCGAAGCCTTCCGCAAAACGTATCGGCAAGGGGTCACCCCCGCGCGGGTCGCGGAGTTTCTGATCCTCAATCCGCAGTTCCCAGCCTCGGTTCGGCACAGCATCGGTCGCGTCGAAGGCTGCGTTCGGCGGGTAAGCGGAAATCGCGACCTCAGCCCGAGTAACCCAGCCGAGCGCGCCGTCGGGCGCCTGTACAACGACCTCAATTATCTGCGCGCGGATGAGATCATCGCTTCTGGACTTCACGAGTTTTTGGAGACGGTCGAGAAAAGGTGCGCAGAAATCGGCTTTGCAATCGGCGCAACCTATCTAAAATATTAGTCCTTTTGGGACCAACGCTCGTCCGTATTTCACCTTTACCATGTACCTTCAAATTCGGCACCAAACGGAGTATCGCTACTCCGGAGTGTGCACCGAGAGCCATAACGAAATTCGAGTGCAACCGTTCGACAATGAGTTTCAACGGCTTCTTGAGTTTAAGCTCCAAACCTCACCGGCCGTACGCATCTATCATCACCAGGAAATTGGCGGCACGGTTCACCACTTCAGCATTCGGGCGTGGCACGAGCGGCTCGTCATCGAAGCCAGCGCGACTGTCGAAACGCTAGCATTCAATCCATTCTCGCGGGTCAATCTCGTCAACCTTGATTTCGATTTCTACAAGACTGACTTCGTAAAGCAGAACTACGCAGAATTCCTGGTTCCGTCCTTGTACGTTCCGCACTTGCCTGAGGCACATCAACTCGCCGTACCGTTCTTAGACCCAAGCAAGCCAGCGGCCGTTGGCCTGCTGGACCTCAATCGACATTTGCACGAGTGGCTCTCATACGACACGGACGCGACTCACGTGCAGTCCACCTTGCCCGAGGTGCTCCACAAGCGGGCGGGCGTTTGCCAGGACTTTGCCCACCTTATGCTTGCGGCTTGTCGGAGCCACGGAATCCCCGCGCGCTACGTCAGCGGATACTTGTACATCGGTAAGGATTCCAGCATGCGTGGAGAGCAAGCCACGCACGCGTGGATTGAGTGCCTGATGCCGGACGGAAAGTGGGTTGGCTTTGACCCTACAAACAATCTGCTCGTGAACAACCAGTACGTGAAAATTCATTGGGGACTGGACTACGGCGATGTATCACCCACGAAGGGCGTTTACATCGGTCCGAAAACCGAGAGCCTCTCAATCCACGTTGGAATCAAAGAACTCGTGCCGTCAGAAGTCTCGGTTCTAAACTACACGCCTATCGCTTGACGAGTTTCCACGCCGCAGGCAGCATGCCCCAAGCGATTACGGACTTCGCAAACGCGCCGGAAATAAAGGGCGCGACGCCAAGGTTCCACGCCTGACCGGAAGGAACAAAGAAGCTCAGCCAAGTGGCGCCTACGGCGAGAATCACGACGTTGGAAATCACCAATCCGAGGCCAAGTCCCCAGACATTCTTGGTCCAACCACGCTCGGTTGCCCAGCCAAGAAGCCAAGCTGCCATTACGAAAGCCACGAGGTATCCACCCGTTGGCCCCATCAACTTTGCAGGTCCACCCGAGAACTCTGCAAAGATTGGTAATCCAGCCGCCCCGGCAAGCACATAAGAAACCTGAGTCGCTGCTGCCAATCGTGCTCCATACGTCAGTCCACAGACCGTTACCGCGAGCGTTTGCAGCGTAAATGGCACCGGCTGCCACGGCAACGAACATTGCGCTGCGAGTGCGGTGAACAGCACGCCAAAGATCACTAACCCGATGTCGCGAACCAAAGTCCGGTTCGGCAGAACGTATGACACCAAGGTCGCCTCTGAGTTCATATCAAGAGTTTGTACCCGTATGCAGGGTTGGGTAACTTCCCAGACATGCCTTCGGTTTCGTTTTCCGTGCTATCCCTACAGAAGTTGTATCCATTGGCGATCAGCCGCGGAGTGATGACATCGTCGGACAACCTCTTTGTCACGGTTCGAGATGGCGATCTAGAAGGCATTGGCGAACTCTCTCCCGCAACCGGATCGGCTTGGACTGCCGTCTCTGGCCAAGCCCAACTGACGGCCTTCGTTGATCGCTGGAGTGCGGACCCAGATTTTCTTTCGCCCCACGTGACGTACCAGCGCATGTTAGAGGCCAGTATCGATCCTCCGGCCATGGCGGCACTAGATGTTGCACTTTGGGATCTTCTCGCAAAGCGGGCGGGACTGCCCTTGTACCGCCTTCTGGGCTTGCCGTTGCCGACCGTGCCAACCAGCGTCACGATCGGCATCAATCCACCCGAAGTCACGCGTGAGCGGGTGCCAGACATTCTTCGCCGAACCGGCGCAAAGTGCCTAAAGATCAAGCTGGGGTCCCCGGATGGGCGTGAACACGACCGGGCCCATTTCCTCGCCGCTGCTGAAGCGGCAGCACCTTTCAACGCCGCACTCCGGGTTGACGCTAACGGCGGCTGGACGGTGGACGAAACCAACGAAATGATCCCCTGGCTGGCTGAGCGAGGCGTGGAATACGTCGAGCAGCCATTGCCGAAGGGAGCAGAGGCAGACCTTTCTCGTGTGTTTGAGAACCGCAAACTGCCGATCTTTGTGGACGAAAGTTGCCGCACCAGCCACGACATTCCGAGCTTCGCCAAATACACCGACGGCGTAAACCTGAAGCTCATGAAATGCGGCGGAATAACGGAAGCCTTGCGAATCGTGGGGACGGCTCGCGCTCATGGCCTACAAACGATGATCGGCTGCATGAGTGAGGCATCCATTGCGATTGCCGCCGGAGCCGCGATCGGTGCGCTCTTCGACTACATCGATTTGGACAGTCACCTGAATCTGAATCCGGACCCGGCATCTGGTGCTCCAATAATCGATGGCGTTGTCATTCCAACCGAGGCCCCAGGTCATGGAGCTCAACTCAATGCTTCCAACTAACGCCAAACTCGCGCTATACATGGAGCAGAGCCTCACCATTCCCGCCGGGAAGATGGGGCACGGCGTTCTTCGGTACTCGCCAAACGAGATCAGCGCCGTGATCGACTCCGAATTCGCCGGGAGATCAACCGGCGAGTTCGGTTTCCCGCGAGATGTTCCGATTGTCGCATCCGTTGAGGACGCTGCCGCCCTTGGCGCAAATGTCTTTCTTCTTGGGATTGCACCTTCCGGAGGCGCAATTCCCGCCGAATGGTTTACGGTCATCGATCGGGCAGTCGAACTCAAAATGTCGCTGGTGAACGGACTTCACGACCGTCTAGGCGCACGCTATACCGACCTCCCACGCCTTGAAGATGCCAAGGGCCGTGCTCAATGGGTCTGGGACATCCGAGTTGAACCCACTGGATTGGTGAACGGAACTGGATTGGCCGCGAAGTTCAATAACCGCCGTGTGCTGATCATCGGAACCGATATGGCGGTGGGCAAAATGACCGCCGGTCTAGAGATCAACCGCCTCGCCCTTGAGCGAGGCATCAAATCCGCGTTCGTCGCTACTGGCCAGATCGGAATCACGATCACCGGTGGCGGAGTTCCGCTCGATTGCGTCCGCGTGGACTTTGCGAGTGGCTCCATTGAGCGAGAAGTAGTCGCCGCTAGTTCAGCTGGCGCGGACTTGGTGATCATCGAGGGCCAAGGCTCCCTGGCACATCCGAGCAGCACGGCCAACCTTCCACTTTTGCGCGGCTCGTGCCCAACGCATCTTCTGCTTTGCGTTCGAGCCAAGCAAGAGCACTTGAAGATGCTGGAGCACATCAAGGTTCCCGACCTTCGCCAGTTCATCACGTTATACGAGGATCTTGCGGAGGCCGCAGGAACTTACCTACGCCCGAAAACGGTGGCGGTCGCCGTGAACACGGCTCATCTTCCAGAAGCGGAAGCCATTCCGGCGATTAAGGAGATCGAGGATCGGCTGCAGTTGCCTGCCGCCGATCCGGTTCGTCAGGGTCCAGCGCGATTGCTGGATGCCCTCGTTAGCCCATAGGAGCAACATTCCACAGGGCTGCCATCGGCAAGCCGATGATGTGCTTGTTAATGCGAACCGTCCGAGTGCCATCGTACAGAATGACCCCGCGATGGAATCGCTCGGGATCGAGCGACTGGAGGTACTCCAGCCCGTGCGAGTCACTCGGACTTAGGCTTCGAGACGACTTGACTTCGATTCCAACAATCTTTCGATCACCGACTTCCAGAACAAAGTCGACCTCTTTCTGACGCACCGTTCGCAGGTGGTGCAGCCATGGACGAACGTCAGAGTACGTCTGTAGCCGAGCAAGCTCATTCGCCACAAAGCCCTCCAAAATCGGCCCAAGCCGCAGTCGATCCTGCTTCAGATGACTCGCCTCGATGTGCAGGAGGTGACTCGTCAGCAACGAATCACACAGGTACACCTTCGGTGACTTGACGAATCGCGTGCCGATGTTGCCGGACCACGCAGGTACCTGCTGGACTAAGAACATCTTCGCCATGAGATCGATGTAGCGACGAACTGTGGTCGACGGAATCCCGGTGTCTCGCGAGAGACTGTCGATGTTCAGCGTGCCGCCGTTTCTTGCGGCCAGCAGGCGAAAAATCTGAGGAAACTGACGCGCCCCTTCGATGTTTGCCAAGTCGCGAACGTCGCGATCAAGCAGCGTTCGAATGTACGAATCTGCCCAATCCCGACGCCGATCTGCCCTTCGAGCGAGGGCCGGCTGCGGAAATCCGCCCCGGACGACGCGGTCGATAAGATCGTCCTCCTCCGGCCAGGTCCCGGCCTGAATCGGATCATCCGAAAAGATGCGGTCGATGAAGTTTCCATCATGACCGTCAATTTCAGCCTGAGTGAGCGGAAGAAGATCGAGTACCTCCATCCTGCCTGCAAGACTTTCCGAGACCTTCGGCAGCGTCAGTACGTTCGCCGAGCCGGTGAGGAGGTAGCGACCCGCTGTCCGGTTTCGATCAACCCGGAGTTTGATCGGAAGCAACATCTTCGGCGCGCGCTGCACTTCGTCGATGGTCACCGCACCAGGGAAGCTATCCAGAAAGTCGCCGGCGTTCGTGGTGATCTGCTCAAGAATGACCGGATCGTCAAGCGTGACGTACTCGCGGTCGGTCAGTTCCTCGACCAGCGTGCTCTTGCCCGCCTGTCGGGGACCAACGATCATCGCGACCGGATTGTCCGAGAGCGCATCACGCAGCTTCTTGATTAGTCTTCGCCTGACCACAAGATTAATTTACCTGACAGCCTGCAGAATTCCACCATCAAGTGGCGGATTTTACACCACAAGATGGAGAATTTTACGCCATTTGCAGACGAAGGACATCACAACTCGTGGCGCAGAATTCGCCGACCCACGAAGGACAATCCTCCACTTGGTGGCGGATTATCCACCATCAAGTGGAGGATCGTGACAAATTTTATCAGAAATCAAATTCGATTTCTAAGAAAGAACTGAAAAATCAGCGACGAGCGGCTACGAGAATTTTGCGCCAGCGCTCAGACAGAAAGTCGGTCGAAACGCCTTTCTTGCCGCTCGAGCTATGAACAAAGTAGCCATTGCCCAGATAGATACCGGTATGACCAATCTTCCAGCGTCGGTTCTCCCAGAAATACAACCTATCGCCCTTCTGCAAATCCTCTAAACGCTCGATTGGTTGCCCCACCATGGCTTGCTCGGAGGCCGTTCGAGGGAGCTTTAAACCGATCTCGCCGTAAAGTTTCTGAACGAAGGCGCTGCAGTCGATTCCATTCTGGATATCGTTTCCACCCCACTTGTACGGCGTACCGATGAAATTCAACGACCATTGCGCCACCGCGCCACGAGAGGTGGTGCTTGCCAAAGGCAACCCTTTGGCTCGCGTATTCGACGCGCGAGACACCGTGACTTCATACGGGAGTACGGCTACTTTTGCGGACGGGACGTAGCCTTGGGTGCCGTTTGACATCAACACTTTCAACCACTTCGGGTTGCTGTACCAATTGACACAGATGTACTCAAACGCCTTGGCAGTGTAATAGGCGCGACTCTGGCTGTTGGGTGCGCGATAGATTTTGGTCGTTTCGACGGTTTGGCCATACCGGCCGAGGACCGACTTGGTGTCAGCCGCAAGCACGCCTTGAGCAATCGCTAAGGCGGTTACGGTTAACACCAACGTTTTCATTTCGCCATCACCAACTGAAAGCCCTTCAAAATCCCAATGCCGTCCGTTCCACCTAAGATCGATCGCGTTGCTCGTTCTGGGTGTGGCATTAGCCCAAGAACGTTCCCAGCCTCATTCAATACGCCCGCAATTCCGTCAACGCTCCCGTTCGGGTTTGCGTCCGCATCAGAGGCTCCAGAAGCATTGACGTATCGAAACGCGATTTGTGCACGATCTTCCATGCGTTTCAGATCATCGGGCTCGACAACGTAGCGACCTTCCCCGTGAGCGATTGGGATTCGAACGATGTCGGCGGCTTCCGCGGTCCACGCAGACCGGCGGGTTTCGGTCTTTAAAAAGACATCGCGACATACAAACTTCTGCTGCTCATTTAGCAGCAATGCTCCCGGAAGCAGACCTGCCTCACAAAGAATCTGAAATCCGTTGCAGGCGCCCAGCACGGGGCCACCTTCTGCCGCAAAGCGCACAACTTCTTGCATCACGTTCGAGCGCGAGGCCATCGCGCCACATCGAAGATAGTCGCCGTAGCTGAAGCCGCCCGGAACAAATACTCCGTCGAACCCCTTCAGAGAAGTCTCTTCGTGCCAGACGTACGCGGCATCAATTCCCATATCTGCGGTCAGGGCGAAAAACGCGTCCTGATCGCAATTTGAACCGGGGAATCGGAGAACCGCGACTTTCAAGGTCAGACAATCTCCTTGATTTCGAACCGCTCAATGACTGGGTTTGCCAAGAGCTTCTCGCACATTTCCTTGACGCGAGCTTCCGAGTACTCAGCAAGTTCGATCTCGATCAGCTTGCCCACTCGCACTTCGCTCACTTCGGTGAAACCAAGATTTTGGAGCGAGCCAGCCACGGTTCTCCCTGCGGAGTCAAGCAATGAGGGCTTTAGCGTAACGAGAATTTGAGCGCGGGCCACATCTATAGTTTGGCTTATTCTGGCCACACCGGTAGACTTCAGCCAATGAAACTGAAGCTAGGATTACCGAAAGGCAGCTTACAAGAGGCCACATTTGCGCTTTTTGCTCGTGCCGGCTATTCGATCAAGGTCGACGGACGATCCTATCAACCCATCGTTGACGACGAAACGCTGGAGCCAGTCCTGCTCCGTCCGCAAGAGATTCCGCTTTATGTTGCCGACGGCGTGATTGACGCTGGCCTTACAGGTAAGGACTGGATTGAGGACACGGGCGCGGACCTCCAAGAGATCTGCGAACTGCGTTACAGCAAGCTAACGAACAATCCAATTCGCATTGTTCTCGCCGTTCACCAGGACAGCGACATCCACTCTGCTGCAGACCTGGCCGGAAAGCGATTGGCCAGCGAGTACGTTCGTCTCACGCAGCGATACCTCGACAAGCACGGTGTCCAAGCCGAAGTCGAATTTAGCTGGGGGGCCGATGAAGTAAAGGTACCGACGCTCGTTGACGCGATCGTCGTAAACACCGAAACCGGAAACTCCCTCCGAGCCCACAACCTCCGGATCGTGGACACGCTGCTGACTTCCACCACTCGCTTTGTGGCTTCTAACCAAGCTTGGGCCGATCCTTGGAAGCGAGAGCGAATCGAGTCGCTCCAAATTTTGCTTACCGGAGCCATGAACGCTTCGAAGCTGGTGGGACTGAAAATGAACTTGCCAAAAGCGAGCCAATCTGAAATCCTATCGATTCTCCCGGCGTTGAACACGCCAACGCTATCCACCCTGTCCGATGAGAATTGGGTGGCGGCCGAGGTCATTCTCAGCGAAAAGGAAGTACGAGACCTGATCCCGGCTCTAAAGCGCGCCGGCGCAACCGGATTGGTGGAGTACCCACTAAATAAGGTCATCTATTAGGTCACACTAAACACTAGATGACCACTCTCCTCGATCTCGGAAATCGCCAGGTACTTACCGAACTTGACCCGCTCGGCATGCTCGCCTTGATTGAGGACTTTCCTGATCAGTGCCGTCGGGCCTATGCGATCGCATTGGCCGCCGAAGTAGGCAGCCTCAACTTCGAGCCATCGTTCGCCGTGCTGAGCGGCATGGGTGGATCTGCGGCGGGCGGAGATTTTGTCAAAGCCGTTTTCGAAGCGCAAGGCACGATTCCCTTCCAAGTGATCCGAGATTACGACGTTCCGAACGGCGTTGGACCCAACACGGTTGTGTTCATCGCAAGCTATTCGGGAAACACCGAAGAAACCCTCAGCGCATACGAGCAGGCAACCGAGCGCGGAGCGCACATCGTTGTCGTGAGCAGCGGCGGGAAGATTTCTGAGCTCGCAAAAGAGCGCAATCAAACGTTAATCACAGTTCCCGGAGGCCAGCCACCAAGGTCCGCACTGGGCTACATGATGATTCCTGTCCTCGTGGCTTGTGAAAAGCTCGGACTCATTCCGGCTCAGCCATACGAATCAGCTTTCGCTCTGCTCGACAAGGTAACCGCCGACGTTGGACCAGACGCACCAAACAACGAAGCGATGGCGCTCGCGAACCAGTTCCACGGAAAAGTTGGCCTCTGCTACGGCCTTGGCGGATACCGCGGCTACATCGGAAATCGCTGGCGATGCCAGTTCAACGAGAACGCGAAATACCTGCTGTTTGCAAACTCGTATCCCGAGCTTTGCCACAACGAAATAGTAGGTTGGGTCGAGGCGAAACAGCAAGCTGATGCCTTCTTTGGGGTCGTTCTGCAAGATGGAACCGAGCCGGAGCGCATGAAAGTTCGGGCACAAGTTACGGCTCAGGTCATCGGCGAAGACGTGGCCACATTTGCCCCGGTTTTTGCTCGGGGAGAAGCCTTGCTTGAGCGCATGTTGACCCTCACGTTCATCGGTGACTGGGTAAGCATTTATCTGGCGCGACTCAATGGCGCGGATCCAACCCAGATTGCCAACATCGACACCCTGAAGACCGAGCTGGCCAAACTCGGATAATGGCGACGCGTAGCCATTCCGAGATTCGCGAACGGTTCCCGGCCCTGGCTTCCGGCTACGTCTTCATGGACAATGCCGGCGGGTCACAGGTGCCGATCGACGTGATTGAAGCGACGACGCGCTACTTCCACGAAACCTATGTACAGGTCGGTGGGGCGTATCCGGCGTCCATCGCGGCGACCGAGAACATTCAACTTGCACGAGAATTCCTCCGCCAATTCTTTGGGGACGATGTTGCTCAAGCACAGGGTGAGGTGATTCTTGGTTCGTCGACAACCGTGCTTATGAACCTGCTAGCGGACGCAATCGCAAACCAGCTGCCTGGCGGTGCCGAGATCATCGTTGCAGAAAGCGGTCACGAGGCAAACGTTGGCCCTTGGGTGCGGCTTGAGGATCGTGGGTTCAAAGTGACACTTTGGCCCATCGATTCCGAAACGGGCCACTGTCGGCCCGAGACCCTAGCCTCGCTCGTGACCGATAAGACGGCCATCGTTGCCTGCCCGCACGTTTCGAACCTTCTCGGGTCGGTCGAAGACATCCGGACCGTAACGGAAATCGCTCACAAAGTCGGCGCGCAGGTGGTGGTAGACGGCGTTGCCTTCGCTCCGCATCTTCCGCTTCAAGTTCTGGACTGGGGCGTCGATTTGTACGTGTTCAGCACCTATAAGGTCTTTGGGCCACACATGGCCTCGCTTTGGGGTAGGACATCTCACCTTCGAGCACTGAAAGGTCCAAATCACTTCTTCATCCCGCAGGACGGAACGGCGTATGCATTCGAACCAGGTGGACCGAACCACGAGGGTTGCGCCGGAATTCGCGGACTGGAACGCTACTTGGAGTGGCTCGCTCCCGGCGGCAAGCAAGCCGCCATGGCCCGAGTTGGCGAGATTGAAGCACCCCTTACCGAGCAGCTTCTGGCGTTTCTAAACTCGAAGCCGAATGTCCGCATCATCGGGCCAAAGGACGCTTCTTCCGAACGGCTGCCGACGATCTCCTTCGTCCACGCCAGCTTGAGCAATGCTCAGATCGTAGCTACCGCTGCCGAGCACGGCATCGGAATCAAGTCGGGACATTTCTACTCGTATCGACTGTGCGAAGGGCTCGGACTTTCACCCGAGGAAGGTGTGGCTAGAATAAGCCTGTCGCACACTACGAGCCAATTCGAGTTGGAAAAGCTGTTCGACGTGCTCGGACCAATCCTGTCGGCTTAAGCCGGGACTGAAATCCGGTCGTCGATAAAGTTCAGGACCGCGGCGACGTTAAGGTCGGTGTCCACTTCGCCACTCACCACCACATCCGCAAGATCGCGGATTGGCTGCACGTAGCGATAGAACATCGGGGTGACCTGGTTTCGGAACCGAGCCATGACTTCCTTTTCATCGCGTCCACGCTCTCGGACATCTCGGTCCAATCGGCGACGCAGGCATTCTTCTTCACCGGTGTCGACGAAAATGCTCACGTCGCAAATTTCGCGAATGGGAGAGTAGCAAAGAGAGAAGATCCCTTCGATCATCACCGTCTTTCGAGGTAGCACCTTGTGCCGGCGTGGGCTTCGCGTATGCTTTGTGAAGTCGTATCGCGGAGCGTCAATCGCCCGCCCTGCCCGGAGCAGCTCAATGTGCTGCTGAAGGAGCTCGTGATCAATAGCGTCCGGGTCGTCAAAGTTGACTCGGCATCGCTCTTCAAATGGCAGATGATCCAGCGGGCGGTAGTAGTCGTCCGTACGAATAATCACGGCCTCCAATCGTGCCGCAAGCGCGTCTGCGAGCGTAGTTTTCCCGCTCGCTGATCCCCCAGCTATTCCGATTGTTGTACGATACATTCCCAAAACGAGGGTACCAGCAAAGAGCTAGGGGTATCCGAAGTTCACCGATCTTGCGCCCGGAAGCACAAGATCGGAGAATATCTGAATTACTTCGTACCCGTAAAGTTGTAGGTAAGCCCGATGAAGAATTGCTGAGCCCAGCGTTGGGACAGATCGAGCTGATAATCTGCGGGAACGAATCCATCGGCATCCTGCACCCCGGACCGGTTCCAGGACTCGCTCCGCTGGAATCTTAGCCCGAGTACGATTGCAGACTTCATATCGCGGTCGAGGAACCACGCAGTACCGATGTTATAGGAAACGTTTGAGTCCTTGTTCGTCCCGATCCCAGCAACCAGTCCATACCGATGATAATGCTCGTTGTAGAGTCCCAGCGTCAAAACCTCAAAGATGACCTTACCGATCTGCTGAGTAATTCCTCTCCCTTTCACGTGCTTTAGGGCGTAGCCAAAGTCGTCATCAAAAGCGATGTAGACGAGTCCTGAGACACTCGATTCGAAGTCAAGGCGACTCCCGCTGCTGACCACAGCTTTCTTATCTGGCACGGCGGCCCCGTTCTTGAAAGCTGGTACGAGTTTATATGTCCGCTTCTCTTCACCGCTCGAAATGAGAAACCCTGCTCCAAGGCTGGCAAAAATTGAACCGCCTTTTGACACGGTAATCGCCAACGTTGACAAAAGGAGCGGCTTTGTATCGCCAGCCAACTTCAGAAGTTCGACATCGACCGTACCGTCGTTCGAAGGTCGTGCGATTAATTGAACTGTAGATTGGCCAGCAATGAGAGGAACTTCCGTCAATATCGTTCCGGCCTCGGAGGTCGAGACACCTCGCGCTCGGTACTTCAGTCGGGCAATTGTGTAGCCAGCGGGAATATCCGTGAGCTCAAATACCAGCGGCTTCTCTGAGCTGATCCATCTGCGACCAGCCGTATAGTTGCTCGCGGAGGTTAAATTTCCACTGACGGAAACGCGCTGAACGGTCTGGTCATCCGGGCTGGCATCTTCGATCGCAAACGATTGGCTCGCTACGCATGACAGCGCTGTGAGCGCAAAGAAATACTTTTTCATCGACAACATCTTAGGCGACGTATCTTTTGCGGTCAATAACAGGCGATTGTCTACACAATATTTTCAGTGTATCTTTGCAATAGCCGGATAACATCGTCCACCGAAATCCCGCTCAGCGACTCGGAATTGTACAAGCAGTTCTCGACTTGGCCATATGGGCAAGAGCGCTTTGGACGCGTGATGCTGTAAAGCCCGATGGCAGGGGTGCCAACAGCAGCGGCGATGTGCGTGCTGCCCGTGTCTCCCCCGACGTGGATGGACGCCATTCGGATCAGTGCTACCAATTCACGAACATTCGTTTCACCGATAAGATCAACAAACGTGCCCTCGGCAGCGGCGACTTCCGCGCCGGCCGCACGATCAGCAGCCGCTGGGCCACCGACCAGAACCGTCGGCAGATCTTTGGAACGGCAAGCCTCAATGAGTTTGGCAAAGCTTTCTGCCGGCCAACGCTTGGTCGCCCAGCCCGCACCCGCGTTCATTACGGCGAACCGACCGACGAGACCGCGCTCCTTAAGCTTCTTTCTTACCGACAGCACGTCGGCTTCCGGGGCTCTTAGCCGAAACTCAGCTTGATCAACTTCAACCCCATAGGCTCTGACCACGTCAACGTACTGATCAACAATGTGGAACGAGGTCGGGTCTGGCTTAACCGCACCAGAAAAGAGCCAACTTCCCTCTCGCTGCCAATGGTAGCCAAGCTTGACCTCCGCCTTTGCACGCGCTAGGCAAAGGCCGCTCTTTAAAAGCCCTTGAAGATCAAACGCCGCATCAAATCGTTCTGGCCAACTAGGGATCGCCGAGAGCCCCGGCTTCACGACGGCCACTTCGTCCACCGCATCACAACACTCGACAATGCCCGCGAACCGACGATCAACCGCCCACGTGATGTGGCAGTCCGGATGGGCCGATTTGAGGGCACTCGCCACCGGGAGCGAACAAACAACGTCCCCCAGCGCGGAAAGACGAGCGATCAGAAAGCGCTTCAAACGTTCACCGCTTGAGACAATTGGTGAAAGGCAGCGAGAACTTCATTTGTAGAAACCGAGGACGTGTCCTCCCCGTGCTTCAGAACAATGCCATTTGTCGCATAAGGACGAAAAGTGTTCGGGTTAGTTGGACCAAACACGCTCACCACCGGGGTGCCAAGCGCTGCCGCCATGTGTCCGGTACCCGTGTCCGCCGCAAGGTGGACCACGCTCCTTGCAACAACGCTCAGCGTATCTTTCAATCGCAGTTTCCCGACCTCGTTCGTAACGCCCGGCATATCAAAGCCTTTGTCGGTTCGACCGCCAAGGAGCGTCACTTCGTAACCGGCAGCGACCACTTGTTCAGCAATTTGCTGCCATCGCTCCAAAGGATAGGCCTTAAATTCTTGCCCGGCGGAAACCGAAATGCTCACTAACTTCGGATTTTTCTCGGACGAAACCGCGGGCATCACCGGCATCTTTGGAAGACTGTAGTCCCCCATTGTTTGCAGGACACGCTGAAACCACTCGATTTGATGAAGCCCTTCCGGGCGATTGCCAAGGACAGGATTCAACTTCGCCGCGAAGCCATCTGTTGCCGCCGCAGAAATACGCCGCTTCGGGGAGGCAATGCGAAGGCAAATGGCAGTTTTAGAGTGTCCTTGAAGATCGATGCCGAAGTCGAAGCCGATCTTCCGTAATCGGGTGTGCTTTAAAACTTGCTCCTGCCAGGTTGTAGGAGACCATTTCTTCAGCCGCCATCGATCGCGCGGAAACTCAACCCGCTGGCTTACGAGCCGGTGCCGATCGATCACCGGAGCGCAACGGCCCTCAACGGCCCACACCAAGAACGCATCCGGATGCCGTTCTTTAATCGAGGTCGCCGTCCACGCCGCCATCACGCAGTCACCGATTGCGCTGAAGCGAACCAACAGAATCTTTGGCCCCATGTACTTTTAGTTTAACGCGATGTGATAAGTCCAGCACGTTTTGCGCTTCGCCAACGATCGTGGAGCCATAGGTACTGCTCGGGATACTCGCGAATGACTGATTCAAGGACTGCGTTCATCTCAGCCGCGATCTGGGTTGGATCATCGCACGTATTGTCCGGGTCAATCATTGGTTTCACGATGCAGTGGAATTTGCCGACGCCAACTTTTGCGCAATACACCGGGACCAGCGGAGCGCCGCTGCGCTTGTGAATAATCGCTGGACCAAGGACCGTGCCGCAGGGGTAGCCGAAGAACGGAACGAAGCACTCAGAAGAGTTCTGATCCGGTAGTACCGCCACCAGCCGCTTGGATTTGAGCGCACTCAGCATCCCGCGGGCCGCGCTGCCTCGGCTCAAGACTTCAATCCCGGTGCTTTCCCGGAACTTCAGAACCTTGCTCTGAAAGCCTTCATCCTCAACGTCGCGAGCGACCACCGTGATGGGCCAATCCAAGGCCGTGCCAAAAGCCGCAAACCGCTCCCAGTTCCCGAAGTGCGCGGTGAGGGCAAGGATGCCTTTGTCTTGCTCTTTCGCCGCATTGATGTACTCCTCCCCTTCGTAGGTGGTGCTGGCGATCATTTGCTCCTTCGTTCGCAGTCGGCTACGAAGAAAATCCGCCATCAAAATTCCGAAATGCTCAAAGGTTCGTGTCCCCAAACGAAGAACCTGAGCCTCGTTGAGTTCTGGAAATGCCATCGAGACGTTAGCAAGCGTTTGGGTGCGGTGCTTTTTGTCCAGGCGCATGAAGAGACGCCCTAATTGAGCACCTCGGCGCTCGGCCTCTGCTTCAGTTTTCTTCTCAAAGTGCCGGACCGCATGGTCAAACACGTTGCTTGCCAGCTTATTAAGAGCTTGCTTCTTAGTGATCATTCAACCGCTCTTCGATCCAAGACAAGAATCCTTCAGAAGGCTCAATGCGAACAGAATGCCTCGCAACAATCACCTTCCGGTCCGCGATATCGGATCGCTCGCGAAGTTTGACCCAGTCCTTCTGTGTGGTGATGATGGGCATATCGACCGGCACGGGAGCCAAAAGGTTACCAGCCTGCAAATCGTCATGGTCCGGTAAGCGAAGGTCTAGCGCCGGGGGGCCGGATACCTTACCGCTCGCCAGCAAACTTTGTAAAAAGCGCTCTGGTTGCCCGATTGCGCTCAGAACCGCGTACGCACCGGCGACAGGGTCAACTGCTAGCGGATTGGCAACAACACGAAAGTCTCCGGGGATGACCAAATCCGCACGTCGCTTGCGCCAGCGGGGCTCTCGATACGGCCCGGCCGGAAGACAAAGTCGATTTCGTCTTGGCGGATCGAGCACGACTGAGACCCGTTTGGCCACCGGCAAGTGCTGAAAGCCGTCGTCCATCACGAGAATCGAATCCGCAAACTGCTCTCCGGCAATCGTAGCCGCCGCGAGCCGGTCTCGACCCACGATGATCGGGACGTTCGGGAGTTCTTCGCGAAAGAGCGCTGGCTCATCTCCCCAAGCCGAAGCTAGGATGGGGCCATCCGGCGCAAGCTGGGCCCCGGTCGACATGGGCCCACCGTATCCGCTGCTGCTGATCACAACCCGATGTCCACGAGCCAAGAGTTGTTGGGTTACGAACACTACCGTCGGCGTCTTTCCAACCCCGCCGACTACCAGATTGCCGATGCACAAAGTGCGTGGGTGAGGCATCTTCGCCCGCTTGAGTCCGAGCTTGTACCACGCTAGATAGCACTCCCATCCGATTGCATAAAGTCCGGCGAGCGGAAGGAGCGCGATCCGCCCCAGAACCGGGCCGATGGCACGTGATTCCCAGAACTCCTCGACGTGCATGGGACTCATTCTGGCAAGGTTCCATACTCAAGATATGGCGACCCTCTTCACCAAGATCATTGCCCGCGAGATACCGGCCGAGATCGTGTATGAAAATGAGCATGTCGTGGCGTTTAAGGACATCGCGCCACAAGCACCCGTGCATATCGTCATCGTGCCGCGCCAAGAGATTCCTGGGCTCGCATCCTTACCCGAGACAGGAGACCACTTGGCCATCTTGAATGCGGCAAAAACGATCGCCGAACAGTTCGGACTCACATCCGGCTATCGGCTGGTGATCAACCAAGGCGAGGATGCAGGACAGTCGGTGCCCCACCTTCACGCGCATTTGCTTGGCGGGCGAACTTTGAGTTGGCCTCCTGGCTAAAGAGTGCGATATAGTGACGCGTATGCGTCGTCTCGCCATCGCCCTAATGTTCGTTCTCGGTGCAGCCGTTCCGGCCGATTACCCAATCTTCGAGACGGACTTCATTCCCCCCGCCGAGCATAAAGAGCGGCGAGATAAGGTGCGTACGGCAATTGCCCCGGGCGGAGTTGCCGTGTTCTTTAGCAACCCAGAGCGAAACCGCAACAACGACGTTGATTTTCAGTTTCGGCAAGACTCAAACCTCCTCTATTTGACGGGTTTCAACGAACCGGACAGCGCCCTGGTCTTGATTCCAAATGGCATCGAGGTGAACGGCAAAACGGTTAAAGAAGTTTTGTTCTGCAATGTTGCGACTCCGATGTCGGAAACATGGCTTGGCTACCGCATGCAGCCCAAGGGAGCTGAATCGATTCTGAAGATCGAGGCAGCGCTTCCGAACACCGACTTTGCGAATTTCCTGAACCGATTGCCGACCGGAAGCGCAGTAAAGGCGACTCTCCCAGATGGTCCAACCGGGCAACTGTCTCGGATGGTAGACGCTTACCGGACTTGGGAGGCAAAGACTTCAGCGCCAAAACCAAGCCTGAACGATACGATCGCGAAGTACCGGGTCATCAAATCTCCCGATGAGCTGCGACTGATGCGCCGGGCCATCTCCGCTTCGGTTGACGGACACATTGAAATGATGCGGAGCGCGGAAAAGGGCATGAACGAGTACGACCTTGGCGCGATCTTCCACTACGTGATCGGGCGTCGAGGGTGCGAGTACGTGGGCTATCCGAACATCGTCGGTAGCGGCCCGAACGCTTGCACTTTGCACTACACGGCGAATCGCCGAAAAGTGACCGGAGATGACCTCATCTGTGTGGATGCCGGGGGCGAGTACCACGGCTACACCGCCGACGTCACCCGAACCTGGCCCATCGATGGCACATTCAACCCGGAACAAAAGGCGATTTACGAACTCGTGCGAGAGGCCCAAGAAGCTGGAATCCGTGAATGCGTTAGCGGCAAGCCATTCAGTGGTACCGATCGAGCCGCGCGATCGGTGATTGCGAAAGGGTTGGTCAAACTTGGAATCATCAAGAAGGAGAATGAGGCCGGGATGTACTTCATGCACGGCACCTCGCACTTCCTGGGACTTGATGTTCACGATTCACAAGGCGCCAACGTGCTGGCACCGAACATGGTGCTCACAGTGGAGCCGGGCATTTACATCAAGGCAGGCAGCCCTTGCGACCCAAAGTGGTGGAACATCGGCGTGCGCATTGAGGACGACATTCTGGTGACGAGCGGCGCACCCGTGAATCTAAGCGCCAAAGCCCCACGTACGATCGCGGAGATTGAGAAGCTGATGGCACAGACCGGGATCGGAAACGTCCTCTTCGGCACGGACAAGTAAAGCCACGGTCCCTGGCAAATTTTGCCAGGGACCGTTAACTCAGGCGAACTGGAACTCGGGAGTAGCGAACAGAAGTCGAGAAACCGATGAGCCGACCTTCTGCGCCATCACGCGGTTCATCGGACCGGTCATTTCCTTTTCGGCATTTGCCACCAAGATCTTTCGGCGATCTGGATTTAACTTGGCGTCGAAGAGGGAGGCAAGGCGATCCACGACTTCAGACGGCGTTGTTGCACCGTTGAAGAGGGCTTCGTATGGATACCCATTCCCAATTCGTCGACCTTTGCCCGTGCCGAAGAGCGCCGCAGACCAGCCCATCCGCTCCACCATCGTAGCCGAGGAAATCCAACCTTCGCCGCCCTCCCAACCCGCGACGTCCGGCGGATAGAGCAGTTGCATTCCCATATTTTTCATCGTTGTTCCTGCTCCATAAGCCGGGAGGAGGGCAACGCGTTTGTCCAACCCGCGGCTCGCGGATTCACGCATGATCGGCCCGAACCCGAGTTGCCGCAAGGTGGGAACGACAAAGTCAACTGGCGTTTTCACAACCGCCCGCTCCGCCTTGTCCGAGTAGAACTCGCTCGAACGCATGATCGCCTTCAGGGTGGTTTTAATGTCGAGGTTCGAATCACGGAAAACCTTTGCGATTCGGGCGACGAACTTGGGCTCGGGCTCCGGATAGACAAACCAAGCGAGGAGCTTTTCTGTGATGTACTCCGCGGTTCGAGGCATTTCGCAAAGATGATTTAATACGTCTTCACCGGTGAGCGGGCCGGACTTGCCGAGGACGACTTTCATTCCCGTGTCGTGTAATCGCGGACGGAAGAGGAATTCACCCTTTGGTGGTTGACCGTCATCCACGTTTCGGCGAGATCTCATGACGGACCATCCCGTAAATGCCCTTGCTGCCTCCTGTACGTCTTTTTCCGAGTAGTTTCCGACCCCGAGGGTGAAAAGCTCCATCACTTCTCGCGCGAAGTTCTCGTTGGGCTTTCCACGGACGTTCTCCTGATTGTCGAGCCAGAACAGCATCGCCGGGTCTTTGCTCATGTTGGTGAGCAAAGATCGGTAGTTCCCCGTGGCGTACTGCCGAAGGGTCTCGTTCTGCTGCAGCATGAACTCGGAGGCTTTGACCTTGCTCGCGCTCGTGGCGAAATGGTCGTGCCAAAACAAGGTCATTTTCTCTTGCAACGGACGGCGCGTCGCGATCATGCGAGCAATCCACCAAGCCGTGAGAATCGGCATCGGGAGGTTTTTTGCCTTTTCCGGCTGCAAGTCGTACGGGTTGATGTTGAACCCTTCGTCAACCGATTCGTACTCGGTCAGGCGGTCAACGGCTCCGTTGAGACCATCCTTCAAGTAATAGTCCAGTTCGGCCTCGCTTGCGCCAAGGCCAAACCTCCGTAGCAAGTGGGCTCCCTTTTCTCGATCGGTCTGAAGCGGCATGATAGCTAATGACGGTCAAACGCAGATGAGGTTCACCGCGGAGACACGAAAAAGGTCAGCCGATTGTTTCGGCTGACCTATGGAAGCGGTTTGAAGAACGAAGCGAACTCGCTTACTGAATCTCTTCGCCGTCGAAAGCGGTGTAATCCTTCTCGGAGCACAGCTTGTACAACGGCGTGCCGTTTTCTTCGGCAACGAACTGGTAGCGCACCTGCTCAGCAGACTTGGTCTTGATGAACACTTTTCGCTTCTTGACTTTGCTGTCTTCTACCTCAACGTGAGTACGGGTCTTAAGATTATAAAACTTCATCTATCCCTCGGGTCAACCAAACCAAACCTTTCATAGGTTCACTATAGTCGCTCACGATCATAACACACTCTTAGCTTCTCGGGAACACTTTTTTGACATTAACCCCGTGCTAAAAGTGTTTCCGAAAGATAAATCTACCTTCTAGCAAGATCATGAACCCGCATCTAACACTTTCATCACCATTCCGGGTAGTGTTAAGTACACCAAGTAAATTGTCGTCAATCACAACGACGCAACTTACGCCGCTTGCGCGGCAAGGGAAAAAAAGTCGCCTACTGGTCCCAGTTTTTTCCAGGTTGGAATCATCTGCCCAGCGCAGGCGTCATAAAACTAATCATGAGACAAAGAAGAAGTAAAGAAGCCAAGGTTGCCCCAGTGGCACCCGTCATGAACGAAGCACGGCTTTACGAGGAACATGCCCTCACAGAACTCAAGAACGCGGGCTACCGAATCACCATGCCACGAGTTCAGGTCATCCGAGCGCTTTCGGACTCGGAGATCGCTCTGAGCGCGTACGCAATTCACGAGAAGATCGTGACTACCGGTGGCAAGATTGACGTCGTCAGCGTTTATCGAATTCTGAGCACCCTCCAAGAAGTCGGTCTAATTCACCACATCGGCATTGTTGACGGATACTTCCCGGCTCGGACAACCAAGCCAGATGCAATCGCAACCGAAGTTGTCGTTGATGTCGACACAGACAAGGTTCGAGAGCTCACCCTCCCGTCCGAAATCATCGCTGCCATCGACAAGCAGGCCAAGGCACAGGGATTTGAAGCCCACTTGCTGAAGGTCGAAATCCGCGGCAAGTTTTCAAACGAAAGCCCACGATAGAAAAAGCCCCGCTCACCTGGTGAGCGGGGCTTTTTTCTGTCTGTTCGTCCTGGGTTAGAACGTGACCGTTGCTTCTACCTTTGTCGTGGCGCCGTCCGAGAATCGGCTGTAAGCAACCGAAGTGCTTTCGCCCGACTTCATCTTGCTCACGACCTCTACGATTTCGTTCGACGAACTGATGGCTCGGCTGCCGATCTTCGTGATCACATCACCGGGCTTCATGCCAAGGGTGGCCGCAGGGCTTCCAGGGCTTACGCTGAGCACTACAGCGCCCTTCGTTCCCTCTGGCACACCGAACTGCTTTCGCATCTCGGCGGTCACATCCGCGACGCTGACGCCAAGCCGTGGCCGCGAGGAGTCTGGCGTGATCGGCTGGACTGGCTTTTCCTCTGGGATCATTTTGCGGAGCTCTTCTGGAATCTCCATCCCGAACGGCGACTCAAGCTCGTCCGACTGCGGGTTGGTCATCTTTGGCGGTTCTGGTGCGGCTCCTAGCTTCACCTTAGCGCTTGCCGATTTTCCGTCACGAACGTACTTGACGTCCACTTCGGTGCCCGGAGCATAAACAAGCATCGAATTGCGCAAATCAACCGAGGAGTCGATCTTTCGGTCTCCGATCTGGACGATAATGTCGCCCGGTCGCAGACCAGCTTTTCCGGCTGGCGTGTCGGATGCGGTGAAGCCAGGCATGTCTCGGCCCGGATCAACCACTTTCGCGCCACCAGACAATTTCATGTCTTTCTTCTCAAACTCTTTGAGAGATTCCATTCGGACGCCGAGATAGGCTCGGGTGACTTTGCCCTTCTCGAGCAGAATGTCTCCAATGAACTTGGCCTGATTGCTCGGAATCGCAAATCCGATGCCTGCCGATACTCCGCTTGGGCTGAAGATCGCGGTGTTCACCCCGACTACCTGACCGTCAATGTTGATCAGCGGTCCGCCCGAGTTGCCTCGGTTGATCGACGCATCCGTCTGAATCAAGTCGGCATAAACCTTGTCTTGAATGAACTGCTCGCTTCGGTGAAGTGCACTGACGTGCCCAACCGTGACGGTGTTTTCGAGACCGAACGGCGCGCCAAGCGCCATCGCGAACTGCCCGGGCCGAACTTTGCTCGAGTCAGCGAAGCTAAGCGTCGGCAAGTCCTTCGCGTCAATCTTGACCAGCGCAATGTCAGCGAAGGGAGCGCGGGTAACCGTGCCCTTGAACTCTCGTCCGTCCTTCAGTGAGACGGTGACCTTGGTTGCGTCGCCCACGACGTGGTCGTTGGTCATGATGTAGCCATCAGCGCGGAAGATGAAGCCGGAACCTTCGCCTTGCGAAATCGGAACGCGTCGTCCGTCTTTCCCTTGGGCCCTCTCTTGGACCGCTTTGATGTCCACAATTGCCGCACCGGCGTATTCCGCCAGGTTGGCAAACGAAGTGTCGAGGTTGCGAAGCTCCGCCATGCTTTCGGCAGAGGTTTCGGCGACAAGTCGAGGCGCGGCTACGGCCGGCTTGTCTTGCGCAATGACTTGAGGGAGCGCCTTGCCGCTAAAGACCGCCGCCATGCAGACGGCTCCCAAAGCAAACCCGGCTCCAATGGTGAGATACACCGACTTCGGTGTTCGAATGGATGGTTTCATGATTCTGTTTCGATTTAGGGTCCGGCGCAGATCACCGTGCCCGAGTGCGATTTATTCGCGGTTAGCACGGTTAACTGCATTGGCGAGAAGTAGGGTTCCCAGCCGGTTAAAACTAGGTCCTGTGCCGGGTCAATCGGCTGGAAACACCACCCTGCAGGCTGCAAAGTGCCGATTTCGCCCGAGCGCGTGAAGGCACGAAGCAGGTCGCGACGAATGTCGTTGCTCATCTCGGAGACCACTAAGAGGCGCACGTCTCCGACGGTGCCCGAAGATCCCATCTCCATGCTCCGAATCTTCACATCATTGGAACTCAGCCACTGATAAACGGTTGCTTTCACGAGGCCATCCGAAATGCGGACGGCTAGCGCGCGCCACCGGTCGCTGGTGGTCAACTGCATGTCTTGGACCTTGAAGCCCATCGGCAGGTTTGGTGGAAGGATGGGTGCAAACCCTAGTTTGCGCTTGGCATCCGGGGCTTTGAGGCTCTGCGGCGGATCGTATGACAAGACCCTTGCGCCGCCGACTGGTTTCATCTCGAAGCGCTCAGGATCAATTTCCGATGGAAACTGGATCTCACGTGTATCGTAAATGATCCTTTTGCCACCTTCGGGCGAACTCGTTTCCATCCGCAGCGGGTAACCCGTTTTTCGGTCAACGTAGTACCGACGAGTGTCCATTCGATCGTCGTGCGGCGATGCCACGATGCAGTGCGTGTCGCGCCCCGCGATCTTTACACTTGTTCCGAACTTAAGATCGTAATTCTTCCTCGCTAGTTTCCAACGAGCCTCTGCGTCGTCCTCCTGCAAATGGGGAGAGGCCTGATCGATCATCACGTTTTGGTCGGGCAAATACACCCGTAAGCGTTTGCCGTCGTCTACCGACTCGGTGCCTTGGCGTCGAAGCGGCTGCGTTACGACGTGGTGAACCTTTCCGTCCTTCGAGCGCTCAACACGAACGGTTTGGTGCTGATCCTCGCCCGCAGGGTCGCGCTGGATGATCACGGCCGTAACGTGCGACGAGAAACTGCGCCGCATGCTTTTCAAAAGCCAGGCGTCCGCGTCGTCGCCACAGGTAGGCACTCCGGGGCCAGCGGCAACCGCAATTGGAACAAGGCTCCAAGCAACGATCGGAAGCGCAAAAGCGACTCGTTTAGCGATTCGGGTCAGATTGAACATTGATCACCGGGATGCCCCCCATCGGATCCGTGCCGACGGAATAGATCTGATCACGCTGAATGTCAAAAGCGATCGATCGATCCGGGGTCGTCTGCGTTACCGGGGCGGAGTCCGCCTTTAAGACGAATTGTAAGACCAATAAGGTAGCAACCATCGAGCAGGCAGCGATTCCGGCAAACGTGAACGCTGGTCGGAATTGGAAGTTCCACTGTTTGCGCGGTGGTTCAACTTGGCGCATCACGTTCGCGATGAGGCGCTCTTCGAAGCATTCTGCTGGCTCTGGGGCAGCGCATCGACCGAGCATTTGTTTGATCGTCGCGAGCGAATCCATCTCTTCGCGGCACGATGCGCAGTCAAAAACGTGAGCCCGAACGGCCGTATGTTCGTTGCCTGGTAGCTCCTTATCCAGGTAGGCACTCAGCCTTGCTTGCACGGCTTTACAGTTCATTTGCAAACCTTCCAAAGAAATCTGGGGAGTTCTTGAGTAAGTGATCCCGAAGTTGCTTTCTACCCCGATGGATGCGGGACCTCACGGTGCCAACGCTTGTTTTCATAATCTCGGCGACTTCTTCGTACGCCATGCCTTCTACGTCCGCAAGAATAACGGCCGTTCGAAAATCCTCGTTCATGGAGAGCAAAGCCTTCTGAACTGGCTCCGCCATCGAATCATTCATGAGCTCTCGGTCGGGCGACGACTCCTCGTCAGCAACGTCCCAAGTCGTCGTTCCTTCTGGTCCCGAGTTGTCCAGGCTCGTGGTTTTGAGCCGACCTTTTCGGCGAATCAGGTCGATGTGCGTGTTGCTGATGATGCGATACAGCCAGCTGGTAAATGGCAGGCGGTCATCGTATTTATCGAAGAATCGGAACGCACGAACGAACGACTCCTGAACCAAATCCTCGGCTTCCGACGGATTTCCGGTTAGGCGATACGCAAGGCCGTAAGCCTGCTTGTGGGTATCACGAATGAGCCCCTCGAACATTCGCGCTCGATCTTTCACAACCTCGGTCCTTTCTCTCAAAGCTGCAAACAGCATCGCATTACACTCCCTGAATGAGTACGAAAGGTTTTACGCATGATACGCGCGGTTAGGTTCCCGTTCTTGGGCCCTTCTTAGGTCGCAGCAGGCGCGCGAACAGGGCGTCCGTTACGATCACCTCGTGGCCATTCTGCTTGAGCCGACGGTGACTCTCAATGATTGCCTGCGTCCATTCGCCTGGAACCCGATGATCTTTGGACAGCAACGTGCCGAGTCTTTCCAGCGTTTCTGCCGCGGCATAACGCTCTTTTCCGGGGAAAGCGGGTTCAAGCCGTTCGGTCAGGTCGCGAAAGTCCTCTGCCACCGCCAAAGCCGACGTGTGATTCTTGGTTGGCAATGCGCGCGCAAATTCAATCAGTTCTGAGTACCGGTCCCGATGCTCGAAAATTTCCCGCAGCCGGCCAGGGGTGTTTTCGGCCAGGGCAAGCTCAGCGGGCGTAAAGTCACCCATTTGACTCACGATCTCTTCGACGGTTGGTAGCTCGCACATCACGGCAAGACAACGACTTAGAATCGTTGGAAGAACGCTGCCCGCGCTTGGAGTGGTCAAGATGAATCGGCCATGCGGCAGGGGCTCTTCGAGCGACTTCAACAGCGCGTTTGCCGCGCGGTGGTTCATCCGGTGAGCGTCCGTGATCGTCACCACTTTATGGCGAGACATGAGCGGCATCGAGCGAAGGAAGGTGTCGACGGCTACCGGATCATCTTTGTCCGGATGCTCATCTTCCCGAATCTGTTTAATCAGAATCTGGTCCGAGCTTGCGCTCGGCGTGATCGACAGAACGTCGGGATTGTTTCCCCGCTCATAGGCTCGGCAAGCCCGATCGGGTTCGCTTGAGATTGGGTCGTTCGAGAGCCAAGCTTTCGTCAGAATGCGCACCAGTTCTGACTTCCCGCTACCGGGTGGGCCATAAAACAGAACGGCGTGTACGCCGAGGTCTCCTACCGCGAGCTTGGAGACAAACCGCTTGGCGCCAGCGAGCCCGACAAGTTTGTCGAGTTCAGAATCGATGGAATTGCTCAACGTCAATCACAAACATTACCGCTCCACCAACTGGGACCTTGACCGGGCTCGGAATGAAGCCGCCAGGCGTTGTGGCGTCAAAAGGCATCACATTCACGAGCTGGTCGCGAGATTGGCAACTTTCCTTGAACAGTTTTTTGAGGGCGGGCAGATCGTTCTCTTCCGAGCCGATGAGCATCGTGGTGTTTCCTTCCCGAAGGAAACCGCCCGTCGAACCGATGATGGTGAACTTGAACCCGGCTTTAACGAGTTCATCGGTCACGTGGCCCTTGTCTCGGTTGTGGACAATGCAAACGGCGAGTTTCATTAAGCCTGATTATAAAGGAAGCGCCGAACCGCGTGGGTTGCGGATTCAAAAACGCATCACAAACTCAAACTCCGATCGCCAGACACAAAAAAGCTCCGACGCATTTGCATCGGAGCTTTTTTCGTTATTCGCCCTGGCTCGTAGGCTTTTCGATGGTTTCGCCTCGCTGTTGAGCGAGAGCTTCTGCCTTCTTTTCTTGGTTCTTGTAGCTCGCCTCGGCGCCTTCGGCCGAGACGTCTCCCCCACCGGAACATCCGGCAAGGGAGAAGATCGCTAGACCAAGTGCCAGACACTTAGTCCAGTTGCTCATCAGTTCTGGAGGCCCCAGAACGGATAGTTAAGGTTGGTGATCGGCGTTGGCTGACCGGAGATCGTGCCGCTCGAAATTCCGCACTGCTGCGAAGCGTTGAGGGTCACACCGTACTCAGCGGCGGTTGGCGTGTTGCCAAGGAATGCCTGTGGCTTGATGCTCTTCGCGTGGCCGTCGGCATATCCGACAACGATGCTCTCGGCGAAGACTCGGCTGGAGTCGATTCGACCGGTGTTGACGCAGCTAGCATCGGTGACGAAGAAGTTCGCTGCCCAGAATTCTCGGATAGCGGCTGGGTAAACGGTCTGCTCAGATGCCGAGCTCTGATCGGCTCGAAGAACGACTGGCGCGTAGTTGATGAGCGGGTTGCTGAATTCGAACAACAGCATTGCGTCAGCGACGGCTGGAAGAGCGTTCTGGCTGCCACCGAAGATGGAGTTTCGAAGTCGGCCTGCAGCCGTGTTCGATCGAAGGTAGGTGTTGACGGCACCGGTGATACCGAGGTTAAGTGCGAAGCCGCCCATGATCTGGCCATTGTCGCTCCACTGTCGAGGCGTACCGGCGTCAATCTTGGTTCGACCTGGGTGCTCAAAGAGGCCTACGTTCTTGGTGTATGGCAAGACCCACTTCTGCCAAGAGTAGTGGTTCATTCGGTATGGGTACGGACCTGCACCCGAGCAGCCGTCGCCGTTCGATGGCGTATAGCTAGCTGCATTGAGGGCTGGGTTGAGCGCGGATCGAGCGATACAATCGTCGTTTCGAGGATAGATATCGTCGTAGTCGCTGGTGTACAGGAACATGCTGGTAGAGATCTGCTTCTGGTTCGAGAGAGCAGCAGTCTTCTTTGCAGCAGCCTTAGCCTGTGCGAAAACTGGGAAAAGGATAGCTGCGAGAATCGCGATGATCGCGATAACTACGAGCAGCTCAATGAGGGTAAATGCCTTTTTCATGAGTTTGTTGGATGCGAAACTTAGTTTCGCGACCTCAACAAAATTATGAGAAGGAATTGTTAAGACTTTGTTAACAATTCGAAAATTTTTGAAACGGAGGTCAAATTTTGCCCGTCGTTGCCAACACGCAAAATTCCAAACCGGGCCAAGGCTTGAACCGCCTTGGCCCAACTTTATGTATCAGTAGGCGTTCTTGTCGTCGCCGGTTTCTTTTCGCTCTTTTTCGATCGCGGCTTGAGAGTCTTGCGCTTCCTTTTGGGTCGGTTCGCCGCAACCGCTCAATACAGCGGAGCTGATGATTCCGAGCGCTAGAAAGATCGCAAGTCGTCTCACTGTCCGAGGCCCCAAAGTGGGTAGTTGACGTTGAGGTTGACCGCTGCACCGAGTCGCTGGGTCGAACCGGCGAGTCCAGCAGCCGTCGAGCTCATTCCTGGCGAGTACTCGGCGATGGTCGGCGTTGCGCCGATCATGGCTTCCGCCTTCATGTACTTCGCGTGGCCATCCGCGTAGCCAATCGTGAACCCACCGTTTTCGGTTCGAGCTTCAATGATCTTCTTACCAGCGACCGTTCCGTCGTTGGTTCCGTCGTAAAGGTCGTTGATCAAGTGCTCTCGAACAACTGCTGGGTAAACGGTTGCGGTTCGGTTGGTGAACTCAGCATCCAGGAATCCGTTTGGAAGGACCGAAGTCGTTGGGTTCGAAGTGACCCAGAAGAGCATCGTGGAAGCAGGCTGTACGAGTGCAGTCTGAGTTCCACCGGTCCAGCTGTTTCGATAGATTCGGGAGCTAGCACCGATCACGGCTTCGTCATAGGTGTTCAACGATCCGGTGATCGCAAGGTTGATTGCGTAGCTGCCGAACATCTGACCGCAAGATTCCCAAGCGCCGTTTGGACAACCGAAGGTTGCACCGGTGACGCGACCCTTAACTGGGTTGAAGAACATGTCGACGTTCTTAACGTATGGCATAACCCACTTTGGCCAGCTGAAGTGGTTCAACCGGTTGTAGAACTGAGTCGATCCATCTGGCGTGCATCCCTGACCGGCGGCCGAGTTGAGCGCCGCAGTCTTGAGAGCTGGATTCAGCGAGCTGAAGAGCACGCACTCGTCGTTTCGAGCATAGACGTCATCGTAGTCGCTGGTGTACAGGAACATACTCGTCGTGATCTGCTTCTGGTTGGAGAGCGAGGAAGTGCGCTTCGCGGCGGCCTTAGCCTGGGCGAAAACTGGGAAGAGGATTGCCGCGAGAATCGCGATGATCGCGATGACGACGAGGAGCTCAATCAGGGTAAATGCCTTTTTCATGATGATCCGTTCCTGCAGGTGCACGAAATCCCGAACGACCTTCACACCCACCGTCCATAGGGATTTTAGGAATGATTTGTTAAGAGTGTTTTAAGCTTCTTTGGGTTTGCAAAACATCGCACGAAAACCGTAGTTTTGCTGGCACAAAAAAGCGGCCACGGATTTCTCCGTGGCCGCTTCCGTTTCGGGATTACTTCCCGCTTACTGTTGCCCTTCAACCTGACCGTCGTTGCGAGCGGCTTCCCGAGCTTTCTGCTCTTCGAGCTCTTTCTCTTTTCCGGCGGCTTTCATGGCCTTTTCGTAGTTCTCCTGAGAGAACTCCTGCTTCATCTTTTGTGAATCAGCTTCCGTCACCTCGGTTGGTGCGCAACCGAGGCTACAGACTGCAATAACGCCCAAAAGCAAAAGTCCAAGCTTCTGCACTAGTTCGCTACCAGTCCCCACATTGGGTAGTTGATGTTCAAGTTCGGCTGCACGAAGCCAAGGTTGCCCGAGGTCAGGTACCGGCAGTCGTCCTGGAAGGTCCAGCCTGCGGTGTGGCTACCCGTCACGCCCAAGTACTCGAGCTTCGAAGGGGTTCGGCCGAGGAAGTTTCCAGCATTAAGGAACTTCGCGCTGCCGTCAGTGAAGCCAACGGTGACTCCGCCCGAAGCGATCTTTGCCGAGTCTGGCTCGGTTCCGCTTGTACCGGCGATGCAGTCAGCGATCGTGCCCTTCATGAGCTTATAGCGCCAGAATTCCCGGATTGCTGCTGGGTAGATCGTGACGGTTGGGGTGATTCCCTGGGAGTCGACCGATCCGCCTGGAAGCATTGGAACGCCGGAGTTTGGAACTTCCAGCATGATCAACGTCTCGGATGGCGATGGAACCGAGGTGGTGGAACCGCCAAGCCAGCTGTTTCGAACCTGTCGCGAGAAGGTCGGCGTTCGGTTGTAGGTGTCCAACTGTCCGGTAACCGATGTGTTCAGTGCAAAACCGCCAACGATCTGGCCGTTGTTGTTCCAGTTTGCGCTGTCCTTAACGCGAAGTGGGTGCTCGAAGAGAGGAACGTTCTTGATGTACGGGAAAACCCACTTCTGCCAAGAGAAAGCGTTTCGTCGGTACTTGAAGTTGCCGGTGGTGCAGCCGACGCCGATACCGTTAGCCGGAAAGTCGTTGAGGTTCAGAGCTGAGTTCAGCGAGCTACCAGCAACGCAATCGTCGTTTCGCGGATACAGGTCGTCGTAGTCGGTGGTGTAGAGGATGATGCCGAGACCGATCTGCTTCTGGTTCGAAAGTGCAGCGGTCTTCTTCGCCGCAAGCTTGGCTTGTGCGAATACAGGGAACAAGATCGCCGCTAGGATCGCAATAATCGCGATCACGACTAGGAGCTCGATAAGGGTGAATGCTTTTTTCATGAGAGACGCTCTTCGTTCGAACCGAACAATGAAATTTTGCCCTTTTTTTGTTAACAAAATGTTATTGGGCCGCAAAAAGTCTAGTCCGGACTTGGTGCCCCGTCAAGGTCGCGTAAGGCACATGCGTCATTCCGCCCCCTCCTATTCTTCGTAGAGTCGAGCTTGTTCCCGGAAGCCAGCAAACTCTTGACTTTCACGTTCCATCCGACCGGTAATTTCTGCAAGTGAGGTTTGGCTTTCGATGACATTACGAAGCCAGTCATTACCCGCAAGGATGTCGATTGGCATTCGATCGTGAACGTATTCGTACGGTGGCTGTTTCCAGGAGAATCCGTTTAGTTGAGTCTCCGCCGACGCCGCTTCAAACATGCTTGGGCGTTCAACTTTGCTGGAATCGACAAGGCCGGTCTGACGAATACAGGCTTGAAGAATCGCAATGTAGGTCAACACCGGACGAAACGTCAAGCGATCCGTGACATGGACAAAACATCCCTCGCACAGCTTTTTGGCGTGCTTGTTGAAAGTTGGTTCGAACTGGATCGGGCGGAACTTCACACCTTCCAAACCAAGCCCGTTGAGATCTTCCGCCAGCTTCCAACCGTCCAAGAACGGCGCGCCAAAGGTTTCAAAGGGTCGGGTTGTACCGCGACCCTCGCTTAGGTTTGTGGCCTCCAAAAGGCAACCACCGGGATAAACAACCGCCGTTTCGACGGTGGGCATGTTTGGGCTTGGCATTGCCCACGGATAGTCGAGCGTATCGAAATACTGATCCCGGTGCCAACCCTGGACCTCCACGATGTTCAGCTCGGCCCGACCCGACAAGTAGCGGGAATTGACGTAGCGAAGCACCTCTCCTGCGGTGAGTCCATGGCGAGTTGGGACGGAGTACAGACCCACAAAACTCGAATACGTCATGTCCAAAACAGGCCCTTCCACCTGAGTGCCGCCGATTGGATTGGGGCGATCCAGGAGCAGCATCGGAATCCCCAGCTCGGAACAAGCCTCCATGCAATGACAGATCGTCCAGACGAAGGTGTAATAGCGGCTGCCAATGTCGGGGATATCTGCGACCAAGAGCTCAACACCGGTGAGCATTTCGGCGGTCGGCTTTCGATGATTGCCATACAGCGAATGGATCACGAGTCCGGTCCGCGAATCGGGCAAACCTTCCCACTCGATCATGTTGTCTTGGGTGTGCCCATAGAGCCCGTGCTCGGGCCCGAAGACTGCCGCGATCGTGAGAAAACCAGATCGGTGGAGCGGCAGGAGCAAATCCAAAATGTGATCTGCGTTCACATCGATGGTCGCTTGGTTGCACACGACGCCAATCCGCTTTCCGCGCAATTTTGCGAAGTCCGAGGCGACAAGCTGATCAAGTCCGGTTGCGATCACCGCTGAACTTTACTCTCCGGAACGACCGCCGAAAGAATTTGTCACGGCAACGTCACGGAGATGTTTCGGGACGGTCGGAATCATGTACCCATCGCTCAAAGAGAGCGAGAAGAGAAACCATGAAAAATTCGCAAATCCTCGTTGCTCGTGCTTTGTTCATTTCCGGCGTAGCAATGGCGCTTGCGTCGGGCGCCCATGCCCAGTTTTCCTTCACCCCAAAGGCCCCCCAGCACTTGTTCCGCGCCGAACAGATGGCTCTCGGGATCTACGAACAAACCTACTATGGCCACTTGGGTGAGCAGGTGAACGGAGCGTACGTCTCCCACAATCGATACGGGGCCAGTTGGGCAAACACCGTCGTTGAGTTCGGAACCTCGATCTACACCAAAGACAAGCCGGTATACGCGACCTATTACAAAAACAATACGGTCTGCGGAAACTTCGTCACGCGGATGCTGGGAGTCGCCTACAACTGGGATTGGACGCAGTACAGCATTCCTGGCGAAACGGCAACGAACAGCCCAAATAGCCGGCAGTACGCGAAGCTGATTCAGAACAACATTGGATTCACGCAAGTCACCGACATTGCGACCGTGACAAAGGGCGACATCATTGTGATCGACTACAAGACAGATCCCGACAGTGACGTCAATAGCGGCCACACAATGATCGTTCGAAGCAACAACGGCTTCTTCACGACGCAAGCCGATGCGGTTGAAAGCAAGGTGTACCGAGTTTGGTCGTTCGGGATCGTCGACAGCACTTCTTCGCCCCACGACGACACGTATGACCGTGCCGATAGCCGTCGAATCACCTTAAAATCTGGTGCGACGCACTCGGCCAAGGGTGCCGGAGTTGGGACGCTCTTTGTGATCACAGACACGGCCAACGCCATTCAGGGATATGCCTGGAAGTTTACGACGGCTTCGTTTAGTAAGTCGTACACGAACATCATGAGCAATAGCGGCCAGACCCAGACGGCAAGACCGATCTCCATGGGTCGGCTGATCCTGCCAGCACAACCTTAAAGGCGTCTATCCAACGCTCATGCCATCGACAATCGCCTGGAAGGCTGATTTCCAGGCGGTTTCCACTTCTGGTGTCCATTGCTCGCCTAGGGTAAGCGCCATTTCGGTCAACAGAACCTGCCCCATCGGTGCGTAATGGTCCGGCTTCACGCCGTACGCCTCGTGCCGCTTTCCGAGCCCGGAGAGCATTGGCTCCAGAATCTCCGGGTGTTCGATCTGCTCCACTAGAAAACTCAGCATCTCCATCAGGCGAGCTTTCTGCCTCGTCATGTCGGTGCCAAACATCGGTCGGGTCTCCGGCAGTGCAGCAAACAGCGCGGAATAGAATCGTTCGGCAAAATCCGACTCGGGTGCGCCGAGAAGGGTCACCGAACGGTTTAACTCGCGAATCTGATTCGACGTCATAACACCACGCTATCAAATCGTCGGGACATTTCCGTGACAAATGCCGGTTCTCGAACAAATTCTTCTGCCGCCGCGTTTGCCATGGCACACGCCATGTCTTTCGAGTCGCACGTCCAGAGCGAGGACCAGACCGGATGCGCCGGTCCATCGGATTCTTTTCCACGCCAGTGGGCCGCCGCTGCTTCGGCGGCAAGAGAGAGGCTCGGATTGGCTTCACGCGCGTACGTTGAGAACAATTCAAAAGAGTTGGCAAGGAACAAGTCGCTGAGCTGCGCGCAGCCGGTGAACAGCTTAGAGATCGCGGCTCGAAATCCGGCAAGATCGCCCGTGCGATGTGAATGAGATGCGCGAACCCGATAGGTTTCCCACAGCAGGCTTCGATTGCCACCGCGCTCGGCAATCTCGTCCGCCTCGCGCATGATGGTTTCGAACTCACTCGGTTCGATTTCGGCATATGCCAGAAGCGCGCCGCACAGGAAGTCCTGCAAGCCAATTTCCCGTAGCCGCTGCGTCCCTTGGCGCAAAAGCGGACGTGCGGCTTCGGATCGGCCAGCTCCGAGATAAATACGCGCAAGATCGGCATAGCTACGCGACATTTCCGCCAGGTCTGGAGATCGTAACCTGGCAGCGAAGACTTGTTCGGCTATCTGAACGGCACTCGCAACCTCGCCTTTCTTCAAAAGCAGGTTGCTGATTCCCGATCGGGCAAGGTCCCGGCCGTTAGGCTGATTTAGCCGGTCAAAAGTATCAGCCGCGCTTTGCGCGAGTTCGATCGCGCGATCCACGTTTGTAAAGGCGAGGGTTCGGGCAGACCAGTTCATCTGCACCCACGCGACTCCGCCAACGTCGCCAATCACCGCAAAGGCTTTTTCGGCGCGGGCGAAGGCTTCATCCGCTTCCGCATCCTCTCGCAGGAGAGAAAGAAAGAGTGCCAAACCGAGCGAAGCCTCCGCAAACGTGATCGTTTCCGTTTCGGTCGCTTGTCGTATGGCAACTCGAACGGGTTCGACGAGTTTGGCCGCATTGCCCTGCGCGCATCCCCAACGCCAAATTCCAACCACAAACTTGGTCGCGATCGAAGGAGCAACCTGATTAGCGCGTCGAATGGCCCAGTCGAGAAGGTCGGCCTCTTTTGCCATCTCCGCGTAGGCCGTCGCTTGCTCGGGTCCCGTCTGCTCCCGGCTCAGGCGGTATGCCCAAGTGGCGATCCCTTCCAAGACCGCGGTCTCTTCCGCTTCGAGTTCGGTAGCGTCTCCGGCGGAGCGGATGGCGGCCCGGATGGGTTCAAGCACTCGGAATCTACGCCCTGCGCTGGTCGCTTCGACTTGCAACAAGCAGCGGCGGGCAAGTGATTCGAGAAGCTCCGGGGCACCTGGACCCAGAATCTGGTCCGCCAAGCTGCGGTTCGTTCCGTTGGGCAAAAACGCTAGCCTGGCCATCGCGGTGCGGAGTTCGGGGTCAAGTTCGGCGCGGATTCCCAGCCAGGCGGCTTCCAATCCCGGTTCGCGCTGCGCTCCCGAGCCACCCTTGAGAATCCACTCCGTGAATCCCTTGTCCCATTGCTGCAGAATCTCGCTCGGGGTTAGGATTCGGAGTCGGCTGCCGTACAGTCGGAGTGCTAGCGGCAGGCCGTCCAGCTTCTGGACGATCATGCGAATCGCCGACCAATCGGATTCGGTGAAGGCATCAACAATCGAGGCGTCAAGTCCGTACAGTAGAAGCTGTACCGAAGCGTAGTTGCGCAATTCGGCCGGCGATTGGTTCGAGGCGGGAATGGGCAATGGACCGAGGTAGATCGGGCTCAAATCCTCTCGACCCAAGTTCGCGCGCGAAATTGTCAGCAGACGATGCCCAAGACGCCGGGCGGATTCTGCTGCGTGGCCCAGTTGCTCGGGAGACAGTTCTTCAAGCCGTAGCACCAGCGAACCGTGAGGCGTATTGCTCTCGAGCCCATGTACAACCGGTAGCCCCGTTTGCTGACGGAAGTGCCAGGCAATCTCGCGCGCGAAGTGAGATTTGCCAATGCCGATCGGCCCAATGAGGTTCACCCAAGCTTGCGAATTTTCGAGGGCAGCTAAGGCAGTTGCGAGTTCGCTTTCTCGACCGAATGTGGCTGGCGGACGCAACACCGGCTCACTGACTACAGCAACCGAGACGGGCGCGCGCTCTGCGGGGACTTCTCGCAGAATGGAGCGCAGTTCGTCGCTTGGTCGCCGACCAAGCTCGCGTTGCAGCAGCTCTTCGTAGTTCTGCAGGGCCTGACGCGCCCTGGGGTGCTTACCCCGCGCGACCAATCGCCGCAGAAGGGCCCGTTGAGAATCTTCGTCCAGCGGGTCGTGTTGAACAGCTTGGAGGCTGGACTCGATAGCTTCATCCAGAAGGCCTCCCGCTTCTTGAGCTTCGGCCAGGGCCAGCCATGCTTGGCGAACACGCTCAGCGTACGATTGTCGAACGGAGAGAGTCCACGGCTCAAGGTAGCCCGCCAAAAACGGACCCGTGACCTGCTTTGTCGCGAGATCATATTGCTGAATTCGGCGCTCCGAATCTTCGGCGATCGAAGCGTTGCGCATCGCCACATCAAACTCCCAGACATCAACCGCAATGTCCGTTGCCACCAATGAGACCCATTGTCGGTCTGCGTCGATGATGTGCCCGAACGGACCAAGCGATTCTCTCAGGCGCCTAAGCTCTTGCCGTAGCCGGACGCGCGTTACATCGAGATATTCGTCGGGCCACAACTCTTCCGCCAGTTCGTCCCGGCCCATGCGTCGGTCGCGCGCGGTTGCTGCGCGGGCCAAGATGAGCGCACTTCGACGAGTTGGAAACCGGGCAAGGGTCCCCTCGGCGTGTTCAATTCGGAGTGGCCCGAAGAGATGCAAACGGGCCACTAAACTCACGCCGACTATTATTGCAAAGTGCGAGCAACACTTGGCAAAAATGCCTAGTCCGCGGTGGCGTAGATGGCTTCGTCTTCCGCCGTAAACGGCAAATCCACCCTTCCACCGGTGCGGCCAGAATGGTAAGTCGCAAAGATAAGTTCCGTTGCGCGCAGGGCCCGGCGAGCCGAGAGTTCCGACTCTTGACCAGTTTCGAGGCTAGCGGCGATATCGGCGAAGGCCAGAGCAAAAGCATCAAGTTCGCCGTCCTCGAGCTTGGTCGAGATTTCTTCCCAACCATTTGTCCCATCCGACCAAACGCGGAGCGAATCCCAACTGGTCGCGCCAATCTCAATGAATCCCTTTGAACCTACAACCCGAATCTGCACCTTCCAGCCGTGATCGCCCTCGGTTGGCATGATCGCTCGGACGCCGTTCTCGAACTTGATGAGACTGACACCTTGGCCTTCCAACTGGACGCCAAACACTTTATGTCCACCCGATGGCTCAACTTGTCCCAGAACCGACACTGCCGGTGATTCGGCATTGAGGAAGAACGCCATGTCGAACCAGTGGGTGCCCCAGTCGAAAAGGTTATGCGTCGGTAGCTCAAGCACCTGAAGTTCGCCAATCCTTCCGGACTCGATGAGGGATTTCGCGATGGTGTAAGCCTTGTCGAATCGGCGCTGGTGGTTGAAGGTGAGTTGCGTTCCGGAGGCCGCACAGGCTTCGACCATTCGTTTTGCGGCGGCCCAGGTTGGAGCCATTGGCTTCTCGCAGTGGACTGCAGGAACCTTCGCCTCGGCGCAAGCAAGCACCATCGACTCGTGAAGATGGGGCCAAGTGCAAATGCTCACAAGGTCCGGCTTCACCGTTTCCAGCATTTCTTTGTAATCCGTAAAGATTTCTGCTGGGCCGTGTTCCTCCGCAAATGCTTCGGCGTTTTCGCGAACAATGTCGGCCAGCGCGACCAGTTCGGTATTGGGACACGCGATGTACCCACGCGCATGGCTGTGGGAAATGCCGCTCCCGGTTGAACCCTCAGCTTTCCAGGGCTTGCCGCAACCGATGATGGCCGAACGAAGAATCCGCGATGATCCTGACATTTGGCGAGTCTACAACGGCGGCATGACGAAGGAGATCGCTTTCGGGAGTACCCGAGTTCTAAATCCGCCGGGTGCGGTCAGTTCTCCGTCCATGAGCACGGGGTTGTCATTCGGACCAATGACCTCGATGGATTCGGTCTGCCAGGTTTGCACTTTCGGATGACCGAGGTGCGCGCCTTTAAAGACCTTGGGAAACTGCCGAAGAAATTCAGACTTGCTCATTTCGCCCACCAGAACCACTTCAAGCTTGCCGTCGTTGATGTTTGCTTTCGGGGCGATGCGCATTCCGCCGCCGTAGCTTTGGCAGTTTGCGACCGCGCATAGAACAGCAAGGGTTTCCAGCGACTCTTCCTCGGTTTTGATCTTGAGTCGGATAGGTTCAAAACGGCGCAGTTCGCTGATCACGGCAAGAATGTATGCAGCGGTACCGGTCGTGAAACGAAAACCTTGATTGATCCGATTTGCCACCACGGCATCAAATCCCATCCCAGCGACGTTGATCCAGAACTTGTCTCCCGCGATGGCGATGTCGATTTTTTCCGTGTGCCGTTCTGCGAGCACGTTGAAGGCACTCGGAAGATTGAGTCCGATTCCCGCGCATCGAGCGAAATCGTTTCCGGTACCCACCGGCAGAACTCCAAGGGCGGGGAGATTGCCCTTCCTCCGCATGGCACCGTTAAGTACTTCTCGCAGGGTGCCGTCACCGCCGGCGGCAATCAGCACATCGCAATCTGGCGCGGTCGTGGCCAATTGGGTGGCGTGGCCGGATCGCTCGGTGAACATGAACTGGGTGTTCCAGCCGACCTGTTTGATCCAGGTCTGGATCTCAGATATCGCACGTTGGGCTCTGCCGCGACCTGCCGACGGATTGAGAATGATGACGGCGTCCAGCAACTATCCGGACCTCCCGGAGCACAAGGAATCCTCGCCCCGAGTACGCTCGGAGGCGTTGAAAGAAATCGGAATTTTGGTCGGCCCAACTGGTCGTGGTAGCAATATGTCGGCCATCGCAAAGGCGTGTGCTGATGGGAGTTTAGACGCCCGGGTCAGCATAGTGATCGCACCCCGAGAGACTACCCCCGCAAAATCGCTGGCTCAAGCGCTGGGAATCCCGACCGCAGTTGTTCCGTACGGTGAGGACTACCCCGCACGACTCCTTGATGCGCTCGCGCAGGTTCAACTGGTGTGCCTAGCTGGATATCTGAAACTGTTGCCTCAGGATGTCATTGCCGCCTTTCCGGGACACGTTTTAAATATTCATCCTGCACTGTTGCCTAAGTTTGGCGGCAAGGGAATGTATGGTCATTTTGTGCACGAAGCGGTGATTGCGGCGGGCGAAACGGAGTCTGGTTGCACCGTTCATCGCGTGACCGGGGAATATGACGAGGGGCAGGTTCTGGTGCAAATGCGTTGCCCGGTATTGCCGGATGACTCTCCCGACACGCTCGCCGCGCGCGTTCTAGAATTGGAGCACCGTGCCTACCCGGAAGCTATCCGTCATGTCCTCGCCGAAACCTTATAGCTGGCTTCCTCGGGTGTTGTTTCCCCTCGGACGCTGCCTGATTCGATTGCAGCTTCGGAAGTTTGTCGGTCGAAAGCCGTGGGAACCGGTGCCTCTGGAAGTCGTGGGTCCGTCGGAGATTCCCTCCGGTGGGTTGCTGATCATTGGGAATCACCGAAGCGACATCGATCCACCTTTGGTGCAGTACAACTTTCCGCGCGGGATCCACTTCATGGGGCAGGACTACCTGTTCGAGATGAAAATTTGGGGACCCGCGATTCGGTTCTTTCACGCCTTTCCGATCTCGCGTGGGAAGGTGGACCGCGCCGCGCTACGGCATGCAGTTGAGCTCTTAAAGATGGGTGAAGTGGTCTGTATTTTTCCCGAAGGCGGAATCACGACGGGCTACGGGGTTCGGCCGTTGGAAGCCGGAGTCACGCTCATCCTTCGCCAGACCGGGGCGACCGTGCTTTGTTGTGGCTTGCACGGCACCGCCGAGTTCATGAGCGGAGGGGACTTGAACGTGCGGGTGGAAACCGGAGATGTTAAGGTGGTTTGGGGCGAACCTATTCGTTTTGCGAAGGACGCCGAGCCGGACGTGGTGCTGGACACCTTGCGGTCAGAACTGATTCGGCTTTCTGGCATGCCGGCCGTCGAATAAAAAAGCCGCTCAGCGTCTGCTGAGCGGCTTTTAGAGACTTCGGGGTTAGCCTCGCGGTCGGAAGTTTTCCCCGACTTGCTCTGGCTTCTTCTGCGGCGGCCATTCGCGTGGGAAGGCCGATCCTCCGTTGTTTGGAACATTGGTTTCCCAACCACTCACCGGCTCATATTGCCGCGTGGCGTAGTCGCCAAGGATGCCGAACATCAGGAACAGAACACCAAAGCCAGTGACCACCCAGATCTTCGCGAGCTTTGATGCATGCATCACACCCATGAAGATCCAAATAACGAAAACGGCTTTGACCGTCGCGATCAGCATGGCGACAACGTTGTTGATGATCACATTGCCAAAGTTTTGCGTGCTTGCCCACCAAGTAACAATCAGCAAGAACATCAACCAGAGCATGTTGCCTAACAACAAGGGCACTGATAGCACGTGCGAGTGTCCGCCGTGCTTGGAATCTGAAGAAAGAGGAGTGCTTGCCATGATTGATCAAGGTTTCGGCATCAAGTACATCAGCGGGAACAGGAAGATCCAGACGAGGTCAACGAAGTGCCAATAGAGACCGACGAGTTCGGTTGGGATGTAATCCTTGGTAACCATCGGCGAATTTCTCCACCACTTGGCCATCAAGTAACCGATGACGATCATGCCGATGAGAACGTGAAGGCCGTGAAGACCGGTCATCCCGAAGTAAAGGCCAAAGTACAGTTGGGCGAAGTTTGGCGTCGCACCGTGGAGATATTCCGGGTGCGAACCAAAGCCAGGGCCCGGATACAAGTGGTGACCAAACTTTTCTTGGTACTCAAAGTACTTGACCACCATGAACGCTCCGGCGCACACCTGTGTGATCGCAAGCATGCTGAGGACGCCCCATTTCTTTTGAAGCTGAGCGTAGCGAACGGACATCGCAACCGTGAACGAACTGAATAGCAACACAAACGTGTTGATCATTCCCATCTGAACGTTCAAGGCTTCATGGGCCAAGAAGAAGTCCATTTGGTACATGGAGCGGTACAGCGTGTAGATGAGGAACAGGGCACCGAAGAACATAACTTCGGTGACCAAGAACGTCCACATTCCAACGATGTAGGAGTCGTTCTGCTGCTCCATGTCTTCGAACTGGTGGTGCAGGGCCTCGTCGTGCCCATGGCCATGTCCGTGATCGCTTGCGATTGCCGCCATTATCGTTTCTCCTTCTCGCTTTCGATCGACTTAGCTTCGTTCGAAAGGTAGCTTGGCACTTCCAGAGCTTGCGCAGCCTTGTCTTGCTCGTGCTCAGTCACCGGATCGAAGTCGTAGACTTCGTCGAGGACAACCGGGATCTGGAGGAAGTTCGACGTTGGCGGTGGGGACGAGGTCTCCCACTCAAGTCCGTGCGCTCCCCAAGGATTGGCACTGGCCTTTGCTCCCTTCGTGAGGGATCGGGTCAGGTACAGGCCCGGGATGATGAAGGACAACGCGAGGACCGTCGATCCCAGCGTCGACATGATGTGGTACGGCTGGAACTCCGGCGCGAAGTAGTAGTAGTGGTATCGGCGAGGCATTCCCATGAAGCCCACGATGAACTGTGGGAAGAACGTGAGGTTAAAGCCGATGAAGACCAGAACCGCATTCCACTTCGCAATGCTCTCCGGATAGAGTCGACCCGTCATCTTCGGCCACCAGTAGTGGAGGCCACCCAAGAACGCGGTCACCGCTCCACCAACCATCACGTAGTGGAAGTGAGCCACGATGAAGTAGGTGTTGGTGAGGTGAACGTCCGTACCAAGACAACCGAGGAACAAGCCGGTTAGACCGCCGATGGTGAACAAGCCGATGAAGCCTAGAGCGTAGATCATCGGCGTTTGAAGCCGGATGTTGCCCTTGTACAGCGTTGCCGTCCAGTTGAACACCTTGATGGCGCTCGGGATGGCAACAAGGAAGCTGATGAGCGAGAAGACGACGCCTTGGTACATCGACTCGCTGGAGATGAACATGTGGTGGCCCCAAACGAGGAAGCCGAGACCCGCGATGGCCAACGATGAGAAGGCGATGAGGTGATAGCCGAAGACTCGCTTTCGGGCGAAGTTCGCGATCAGCTCAGACTGGACTCCGAACGCCGGCAAGATCATGATGTAGACCGCCGGGTGGCTGTAGAACCAGAACAGGTGCTGGAAGAGAACGGGGTCGCCGCCGAGTTCGGCGCTAAAGATTGGAAGGTGGAAGACTCGCTCGAAGATGATGCAGAGCAGGGTGACGGCAACGACGGGCGTACCGAGGATGATGACGACACCGGTTGCGTACAGCGCCCAGACCATGAGCGGTAGTCGGAACCAGGTCATTCCCGGAGCGCGCATCTTGTGCGTCGTGACAATAAAGTTGATACCGGTCGTGATGGAACTGAATCCGGCAATGAAGATGCCGGTGAGCACCATCGTGACGTTCGAGTTCGCGTACATGCTCGAGTACGGAACGTAGAAGGTCCAGCCCGAATCGACTCCACCGTTGATCATTCCACCCATGATGCAGGCGCCGCCGATCATGAAGAGGTACCAACTGAGAAGGTTAAGACGTGGGAACGCCATGTCGCGCGCTCCGATCATCAGCGGTAAGAGGAAGTTCCCGAGAATGGCCGGAATGGCCACGATGAGGAACAAGAAGACCATGATGATCCCGTGAGCGGAGAAGACCTTGTTGTAGGTTTCCGACTCAAGGATGAAGCCAGCAGGTGCGGTCAGCTCGTAGCGGATCAAACCCGCTGCAATGCTTCCCAGGAAGAAGAAGAAGGAAACGGTAACGAGATAGAGGATCCCGATACGTTTATGGTCCCCCGTGAGAAGCCACGACTTAATCGACCAATCGGCGTTTAAGTAGTTTGTCTCGGTCCGGGGCGTGGCGCTAACGGCGGTGACGTTTGGATCTGCAGGAATTGCACTCATTTTTAGTTTCCTTTTGCCTCCTGTTGAGCGGCGATTGCATTTACTGCCAGTTCCCCAGATCGGGTGGTTGGCGTTGAGTCAACGCGTCGCATTGAAGAATTTTGATATTGGATCGCGTTCGCCGCGAACGGGCTCATCGTGCCCTTGGTTCCGTTCAAAACGGCAGCGGCAGTGTCGGTACCGCTTGACGATGGACCACCAACGGACGAACCGATGACTTTGATGTAAGCCATTAATTTAAGTACGTCTTCTTCGTTGATCTGACCGTCATAAACGGGCATCGTATTGCTGTAGCCGTTCGTGATTTTGTTGTGCGGCCGCAAGATGGACTCTCGCAGGTAGCTCTGGTCGGCAATCACACTGCGACCACCGGTGAGGGTTCGCTTTTTGCCCCAGATTCCGTACAGGCTTGGAGCGCGCATGTTGTCTTCCGCGCCGTGGCAGTTGTTGCAGGCAAGCTGCTTGTAAAGTCTTTCTCCAGACTGCTCGAGGGTGAGAGTGGCTTGGCTCTGGCCGCCGTTCTCAATCCAGTTCGCCCATTCGCGCGGTTCCATGACGACAACCGTGCCGCCCATTTCGCTATGCTGCGTTCCGCAGTACATCGAGCAGAAAAGGTGATACTTGCCCGGCTGAGTCGGGGTGAACCACATCGTGGTGTAGCGACCAGGCACAACGTGCATTTGAGCTCGGAAGGCCGGAATGTAGAAAGCGTGGATGACGTCTTGCGAGATCATCGTGAGCTTGAACGGCTTGCCAGCGGGAACGTGGAGAGTGTTGTTCTCTCGAACGCCGTTGCTGTGCTGGACGTGCCACATCCACTGCTTACCGATGACAAAGATTTCCTGTGCATCTGCGGGTGGGACTCGCATCGTGATGAAGAGCTTGGTGCCGAAATAGAACATGATCAGCGCCAAGATGAGCGGAATGACCGACCAAGCGGTTTCCAAACGTGCATCTTCGTAAATTGGCCGTGAGCGGTCCGCATCTGACCCGCGCTTGTACTTGATGACAAAGTAAATGACACCAATGCCAACCATCACCGTGAAGATGATCGTTAGCGCCAAGAGGGCATAGAAGATAAGGTCGTGCTCTCGGGAGAAGCTCGACGCTTGGGGCGGGGTTGCGGGGAAGTTTGAGAACATAAATTTTCTCTGCACTTAAATGCCTGACCAGGTCAGGCTTTGGGCAGGCCTCCTTCTGGGACAGCCGGCTGCCGATACTTAAAGGATAGGAATCCTATCCAGCACATCATGATGAGCGCGAAGCTAACTCCGGTGATCTTCAAGGCATTCTCGACCACAGGCCGATACTTTGAAGCCGAAGGGGAAAGGCGAATACAACCGAACATTCGGGTCTGGTCAGCTTTGAATCCAACGACATCGTTCTTCGCGTTGTCGAGGTTTGACTCAAAGATGATCGACGGTAAATCGTTGCCGATGGTGTAGCCGACGATCTTTCCTTTTGGAGTGATCGTGACGGTCCCGGTTGGGTGGTTGAGCACGTTTTCCATCGGGCGGTATGCCCACCGGAAGCCCAACGAGCTGGTGACAGCTTTGATGTTATCGAGATTGCCAGTGAGAAGGTGCCAACCGTTTGCGCTGGATTGATCTTCAAGCCCGCGCAGGATTTGCGCCTTCTTCTTCGCCGCAACTTCCGGGGTTTCGGTCGGGTTGAGGCTCAGGAAAATGACATCGAAGTCTTTGCCAACTCGAATGTCGGTGGTGTTGCCGATGTTAATCCGGTTGGTTCGTCCAGAAGCGTTGAGCCTTCCGACGGTCTTCATGAGATTCTCGATGATGACTGGGCAACCAGAAGGGCAGGTGAAGTAAATGGGAAGGATCACCACCGGACGATCATTGATGATATCTCCGATGGATGTCGTTGCTCCGGTTTCGTCCTTAAAGGTCGTTTTCAGGTCAACGGATTCTCCGAGCTTTTGCGTAATGCCCATGTCGTCCGCGAGACTTGGTGTCTTCGGAGCTTCGGTTTGGGCGGTCGCAAACCCTGCTCCAAGGAGAGCAGAAATTGCGAGCAAGGGTCGGAGATTGAGATTCATTGTCTTAGTGCGCGGCTCCGTCTCCAGGCGCTGGAGTCGAGGTCTTTCCGGCTGGGCCGAACTTCTCGACGGCAGCATCTTCGGCTGCTTTCATTCGGCTAAGCGCGGCTTCCTTCGATTCGGTGAAGCTCACGTTCATGTCTGGCTGGGTTGTTCCCTTCGAGACGGCCGGAACGCTTGCTCCTGTCGAGATGCCTCTTTCCACGAGCTTCTCGATTGCGGCATTGATCGGAATGTGAGCCTGCGCATCCTGAGGACCGCTGTAGTTGTTCAGGCGCTTGGCCTCGTTCTGCCGCATGTCGGCGATGTCCGTTCGGGCGCTAACGTTGGTCTGCAACACCGGATTCGGAGCCGTCGGAATGACGCGCATTTTGTTGTAGCCCGATTGCTTGTTCGCATACATCGGGTTCATTCCGATCATGTTGATCGGCCCGATTTTAATTCCGAACAGGACAACCCAGCTGATCGCGATCATCGCCGCCGCAAACGCGAAGAAGATGATTACAGCTTTCGTGATCCCTTTCAGGTTTATGTCGCGGACTTCATAGCCCATCTCGACTAGTGGATCTTCACGCTTTTCAGTGTGCATGTGCCTTTGCCTCCTGGAGTCGGGTGTCGTAAACCGGGAACAGCGCTGCTTGCTTCGTTTGGTGGGCGAACATGGCGAGCCACAGGCAACCAACTGAGACGCAAGCAAGGATGTCGAAGAAGGTCTGCCCACTGAGCGGACCCATCTCTGCACGGCCATGAATCGCTGGGATCACCAGCATGTACATGTCGAAGAAGTGCATCACCAAAATCCAACCCGTGATCTTTGCAAGGTTCATCACGTTGGTCTTTGATCGCGGTGCGATGAGCAGGAAGAACGGGATGAAGAACCGTCCGATGATGAGGAGCAGGCCGAGGATTCCCCAGTGGTTGCTCTCCATGCCTTGCGGATACATCGCACTACTTCGCTTTGCAAAGTAGGCCGTGGTTTCTGGGATGTTTCCGTTCCAGATGATGAGGAACTGCGAAATCGTGGTGTAGCCCCAGAACATGGTCAGGGCGAACATCATGTTGCCCTGGTCTCGCGTGAGCTGAGGTCGCAGAATATCGGTGAAAGGCTTCTTGCCGGCTTCGGTGCACTGCAGGAGAAGGCAGAAGGCGAGAGCCGCGCCGCCACCAGCGATGATCTGCCAAGGGCCGTACATCGTGCTGCTCCAGTGCGGTTCCATGCTCATCACCAAGTCGGTGACGAAGAGCGTGGAAGCAAGGAAGAAGAAGACCAGACTAACTCCGGCCCAGCTGGATCGGCCGGCTTCGAGCTTAAAGTTGAGGTTCTTGTCCTGCCGAACCGTTGAGTGTCGGAAGAACGCTGACAAGGCAGCGAAGAGCACGAGAACCGAGATGACGCGAATCGTCCAGCCTGGCCTGTTTAGGAACCACTCTTTCCGTCGCAGAACCGGATCCGCCAAGGTAAACGCTTGGTCGGCCCACTCATAAAGATGAATCGGCTGCAACATGACCGGGATGAGGAGGACACCCATGAGGGCGAAAATCTTCCAGCCTGAACCGGCTTCCAATAGTCGAAGGATCGCGAGCGACCACTGACCGCGAACGGCGTGGTGGAGGATGGTGATTCCGAACATGCCGATGGTGATCGACATCCAGAAATACCAGCCAAACATGAACGATCCCCACATCTTGTCGTTGCCGGAGAGCATCATGCCGAAGCAAGCAAGGGTTCCTACGAGCCCAACGACTCCTGCAGCGGGGGCCAGCCTTCCAAGGTTAAGCGTTTTCTGCTGTGTCTCTTCCATAACTAGTGCGCGGCTCCTTCTGCATGACTTTCTCCACTGTGCGATTCCCCGCTATGCGAGTCGCCACTGTGTGAATCGCTACCGTGTGAATCGGCTCCGGCGGCCGCCTCGTGCTTCTGTCGAGCAACCTCAATTTCGGTCCGGCTGACTCCAAAGGCGCCGGGGGCTTGGCTGACTTGCAATGCCTTGATGTAAGCAACGATCGCCCAGCGGTCCGATGGCTCCACTCGGGAAGAGTAGGAGTACATTGCGCCGTAACCGTTCGTGATGACGTCGTAAAAGTGGCCAACCGGCATCTTTCGGAGGCGGTCCGTGTGGTAATTGCCCACGGGTCGCTTCAGCGTGAATCCTCGGTTCGCGATCATTCCGTTGCCGTCTCCAATCTGACCGTGGCAAGGGGAGCAGTAAACGTTGTATCGCTCCTGACCTCGCTCCAATAATGCCTTGGTTAGCGGAACGGGAAGGGTGTCAACCCACTTACCGTTTACGGCACCGGTGAAGAAGGCGTCGTCCTTTCGGATCTTGCCTCGAGCGATCGTTCCGGTAAGGAGCGGTCGGCTCATCTGGCCATCTGGGAAGAAGTCATTCTCACCAAGAGGCTCTCCCTTTGGCTGGCGCCACATGTCGGTGTGGCATCCAGCGAGCGAGATCGCTGCGAGGGCAAAAAGCGGAATTCGTGGGTTCATGGTTCCACCTCACTTACTCGGATCGGCTCATGGTCCTGGAGGAAGCGCTTGACTTTCTCCGCATCAAAATGAGCGTCCGCGGATTCGATGGCGAGGAAGAACCGATCTTGGGTCGCTCGCTCGAATCCTGGCGTGTTGAAGATGCTGTGGTACGGCTGAGGCAGCCGATTGAGCGCGATCATGCTGAAGAATGCGGTGAGACCCGCGAACAAGATCGTGGCTTCGTAGGTGACCGGGATCATGCTCGGGAGCGAGACCAACGGCTTTCCACCCACGTTCATTGGATAGTCGAAGACGTGAACGTAGTATTGGAGCGTATAGCCAAACAGCGCTCCGGTCAGTCCGCCCGCGAAGCAAAGGAACGGTACTTTGACGTCCTTGAACCCGATGGCCTCCGAGAGGCCATGGATTGGGAACGGCGAGTACGCATCCATCTTCTTAAACCCGGCTCTGCGGGCACTTTCGGCCGCGCTCATCAGCTTCTCTGGCGTGTCGAACTCGGCAACGACGGCGTAAACGGTGCTGGTTTCTTCAGCTACGGCGTGGCTCATGCTGGCACCTCCTCTTTCGATGGTGTCGGATTCATCTTGCTGTTCATCGCCTCGACGGTTGGTTCAACCTTGGACTCGTCGTTGATGACCTTGTGGAGAAGGTCCTTCATTTCGAAGATGTTGATCGCCGGCAAGAAGCGCAGGAACAGCATCATCAAGAAGATGAAGAAGCCGATCGTTCCGCCGAACATCATGAAGTCCCACATGGTTGGGTAGTACATCTTGTTGCTGGCAGGCAAGTAGTTGTTGGTCAGCGAGATCGGGATGATGACGAAACGCTCGAGCCACATTCCGATTCCGACCACGAAGGAGACCAGCCAGACGACCAGCAGGTTCTGTCGCATCTTTGGAATCCAGAAGATCTGCGGAATGATTCCGTTACAGAGGATCAGAGCCCAGTAGTAGCCAGAGTAAGGTCCGTTGAATCGCCAGTCCTTGGTGAGTGCCGTCTCGAATACGTTGCCGCTGTAGAAGCCATAGAAGACTTCGAGGATGTATCCGTAAAAGACGATCATTCCGGTTGCCAGCAAGATCTTGCACATCCAGTCGATGTGGCGAATCGTGACCAAATCTTTAAGTCCGTAGTAAGCGCGGACCGGGATCAGGAAGTTCATAACCATCGCGAAGCCAGCGAAGACGGCTCCGGCGACGAAGTACGGCGGGAAGACGGTGACGTTCCAACCAATAACGGTGGAAATCGCAAAGTCGTAGCTAACGATCGTGTGAACCGAGAGAACCAGCGGAGTCGAAAGTCCAGCAAGCAACATGTTCGCTTGCTCGTATCGGTGCCAGTGTTGGTTGCTACCGCGCCAGCCGAGGGAAAGGATTGCAAAGGCGATCTTTCCGAACGTGTTGCGGCTTCGGTCTCGCATGGTCGCGAAGTCAGGGATAAGCCCCATGAACCAGAAGACCAGCGAGATGGTGAAGTAAGTCGAAACGGCGAAAACGTCCCATTCGAGCGCGGACCGGAACTGCGGCCACATACCCATGATGTTCGGATACGGGAACAGCCAGAAAATCGCGACCCAGGGACGGCCGGTGTGCAGAAGCGGATACAGACCCGCGCACATAACGGCGAAGATCGTCATCGCTTCCGCGAAGCGGTTAATCGAGTTACGCCATTGCTGTTTGAAGAGGAGCAGAATGGCCGAAATCAGCGTTCCGGCGTGGCCGATACCGATCCACCAAACGAAGTTGACAATATCGAACGCCCAAGAGACGGGCTGGTTGTTTCCCCAGATACCGACGCCTTGGTAAACGAGCCAGGTGATCGAGACACCGAGCAAGCCGGTGCCAGCGAGACCAATGAAGAAGAAGATCCACCAACCGCGCTGGTGCAACTGGGGCTTAAGAATAAGCCGACCAATCGAGTCTTCCACGCTCGCATACGAGTTTTCACCCGTTATGAGAACGTTATTAAGCGTTTCCTTATTCGCCATGAGCAGCCTCCGTCTTCACCGTTCCAGTTTGTCCTTCTGAATGAGATTCTTCTGAGTGAGCTGCGCCCTCACTGTGGGATTTCTCGCCGTGCTTTTCTTCACCATGCTCTTCCCCGTGCTTCGCCTTCTTTGGCTTTGGCGCCGGAATCGGAGTGATCTCCGGATTCGGGTTGCGAAGCTTGGCCAAGTGGCTGGTGCGAGGTCGGGTTTGCAGCTCTTCGAGCAGCAACCAAGCTCGAGGATCGTTTCGAAGTTTCGAAACTCGGCTGGACTTGTCGGCGATGTTTCCAAAGACGATGCTTTGGGTCGGACAAGCTTGCTCGCAAGCGGTGATGATTTCGCCGTCCTTTAGGTCCCGACCGGCTTTCTTGGATTCCTTTCGGGCGTCATTGATTCGCTGCACGCAGTAGGTGCACTTCTCCATGATTCCTCGGCCTCGGACAGTGACGTCCGGGTTGTTCAGCATCTTGACGAGCTGAATTCCGTTCTGTCGTTCCTCGGTCGTGTTTCCAAGCACGGCCGCGATGGGTCGAACCTTCGTCATGAAGTTCGGCTGGTTATCTGAGTAGTTCAGGTAGTTGAAGCGGCGAACCTTATAGGGGCAGTTGTTGGAGCAGTATCGCGTTCCAACGCAGCGGTTGTAAATCATTTGGTTCAAGCCTTCGTGGCTGTGAACCGTTGCGGCAACCGGGCAAACCGGCTCACAAGGAGCCTTTTCGCAGTGCACGCACATTAGCGGCTGCCAAGTGACTTCCGGATTGACATCGTCGCCCTTGAAGTAGCGGTCGATTCGAATCCAGTGCATCTCACGGCCGTTCGCGACCTGCTGCTTACCGACAACCGGAATGTTGTTCTCCGCTTGGCAAGCGGTAACGCAGGCGTTACACCCGATACAGGTGTTGAGATCGATGGCCATTCCCCACTGAGGTCCGTTCCATTCGAAAACTTCCTCAACGTAGAGGTTGTTCTTCTTGATTTCTTCCTCTGGGAAGGCGAACTCCGGCACAACCTCTTCGGGGTCGCGCAGGAACTGCTGCAGGGTGACTTCTCGCAGGATGTCGCGCTCGTCAACAATTCGGTCGCTTTGGAGTGGCCGGTGACCCTGGGTCGTAACCAGTTGGGCACGCTCGTTGAGCTTCGTAATCTTGACGTCAGTTGCAACGTTGAGCGCAGAAACCGTTCGAAGTCCGAAGACGTTGACGCCGCCACCTTCCGTTGGGTCTGGGACGCCACCGTTGGTGCTCGAAGTTGCCACCGCTCCGCCAACCGTGCGGCCGTAGCCATAGTTGACGAGGATGGAGTCGTCCGCCTGTCCGGGCTGAAGGAAAACGCCGATCTTGACCGACCGGTCGCCGACTTCAAGATTGATGACGTCCTCGTGGGTAAGACCGAGTTTCTTCGCGGTCGCCATCGACATGATCGCGGCGTTATCCCAGGTCAGCTTTGTGACCGGCGCAGGAAGCTCCTGCAGCCATCCGTTGTTCGCGAAGCGACCATCGAAGATCGTTGGGTCCGGTCGGAAGTTGACTTCAATTTCCGTGCCGCCAAGCGGCAATTCGGCCGGCACCTGAACGTTAGGCAACGCCTTCGGAACGAAAGCAGTGTTCTTGATGACGCCGTCGTGAACGAAGTCACGCCATCGAGCTTCGAACTCGCCCGTACCCGGCATTCCTGCCTGTTGCCAATAGCCCTTGAGGATGTCGTATCCCGCAATCGGCTTTCCGGAAAGCGAGCTGAGAACTTCAATGGCGCTTCGGCCCTCGAAGAGCGGCGCGATGAGCGGCTGAATGATCGAAACGGTGCCATCGTAGGCGCGAAGGTCACCCCACTCTTCAAGCGGGTGAGTCATTGGCAACGCCCACTCGGCTAGAGCAGCCGTCTCGTTCTGATCTCGACCGAGATAGATCACGTGCTTTGCGAGCTTCGCATTCTTCTCGAATTCAACATCGCCAGGTGCATCGAATACGGGGTTTCCACCGACAACGAGCAGCACATCCACCGAACCGCTCGAAAGCGCGTCCTTTAGATCGCCAATTCCCGAAGTCGCGTAGGCAGCATTGACCGGACTGATGTACTTAACCGCGACGCTCTGCAGTGCGGCATTGATGCTTGCGACGAGCGCATGTACTTCCCACGGCTGGTGTGGACCAGCGATGACGAGCGCATTCGGACCCGCGAGCTTGAGGTCCTCGATCATCGCGGCGAAGTGAGACCGATTGACGTTCTGAGGAACGGCGGTGCGGATCGTGTTGATCCCGAGCGCCTTAGCGATCGCACCGGCAATTCCGGGGACCGCAACGCTCTTAACTGCCCAGCGGTGATCAGCCATCACGCCAACGAGGGTTGGCGTGCTTTCGAAAGCGTAAACCCGGTTCATTTCGCCGGTTAGACCGACAACTCGGCGACCCGCGGCAAAATCTCGTGCGTACTTGAGCGCGCCCGGTTGCTCCTCCGGAGAGAGGAAGCTGCTATCCAGCGAAACGATTACTTTCGCTTGAGTGAAGTCGTAAATTGGTTCCAGCGGCGTACCGCTCGAGTTCCGAAGTCCGTTGATAACATTACTTCGATCCTGCGGCTCATAGCTGTACCAGGTCGCCTTTGGATGCGCGGTCTGGAATGCCTTGAGCTGCGCGAGCAAAGTTGGCGAGGTCACCGCTCCGGTGAGAACGGCAATGTTTTTTGCGCCAGCGATAAGCTTGGTCGCGGTTTTATTGAAGAGCTCCCAAGTAGAAACGTCGCCGTTGTTGATGACTGACCGAGCACGGTCTGGATCATAAAGACCCAAGATTTCGGCCTGCGAGAAAACGTCCAGCGCGCCAAGAGAGCCGGGGTGAAGCGGATTCCCTTCAATCTTCGTTGGGCGGCCTTCGTGCTGCTCGACCAAAACGCCTATGCCGAAGCCAGCAAGCGGAATCGAGGATGCATAGTAAAGCGGAACGCCCGGCACCAGTTCTTCCGGCTGCTTGACGTACGGGATGACCTTGTCTTGAGGGAGGAAGACGCCTCGGCAGCCCGCAAGTCCGGCGAGCGCCATCGAAGCGCCCATGAACTTGAGCAGGTCGCGTCGATTCATCGTAAGCAAGGTGGACCGGTTCGGGAACTCGTCGTCCATCCACTTGCGAAACTCCTTGGTGTCCGCGATCTCGTCTAGGCTCTGCCAGTAGTGCTTGCCTGACTTTCCGGCGAGCTTTGCCTGAATGGCATCGATGTCCAAACCGCCATTGGCGGTCGGCTTCTGCTCGGTGAGCTCGACCGCGTCTTCTCTCTTTTCCATGCCGTCGTTTGCTTCCATATTAGTAGTGGCACACCGAGCAGTCTGCGAGCTGCTGAACCTTAATGCCGTAGTCCTTCACGAGCTGCTTTCCAGCCTCTCGTTCCTTTGGATTGTCCGTTCCGTTGAACGTGCCCAAGATCAGGGCGCGTTCTCGATCACTCAGCCCGTCCAGGCCGGTCGTCTGATACTTCCAGTACAGATTGAAAACTTGCTGGCGAGGCTGCAGGTCTGGCCTGGTCTCGTCCTTATAGATGTGCCGATCCGGCGCGCGGTGGCATTCCAAGCACCATTGCATCTGGAATGGGTTGCCCTTGTAGGTGATCTGCATGTGCTGCACGGGGCCGTGGCACGTGTTGCAGTTAAGACCGCGGGAAATGTGAATGCTGTGGTTAAAATGAACAAAGTCGGGGACCTTGTTGACGAGATTCCACTTGATCGGCGTTCCCGTCTCGTAGCTCTGGCGCACAGGCTCAAGAAGCGGCGAGTTGGTCCAGATCTGCGAGTGGCAGCTCATACAGGTCTCGGTTGCCGGAAGGCCCGCATAGCTCGATTTCTCGACGCTGGTGTGGCAGTAACGGCAGTCGATTCCAAGTTCCCACGCATGGTGCTGGTGCGAGAACGGAATGGGCTGGTTGAGCGGGACGTTCACCTTGGTATTGGCAGGTGATCGGCTCAACGCCGCGATGGCAAGCCAAACCGTCGGAACGCCGATGGCTAGCCCCATAAGGGTCGCCTGCGTGATATGGTTTGCACTCGGTTTAAAGATCTGCGCCATTAGGACCTCTCATTTGGAAATCGGATTCATGCAGAACCTTCTCAGGTTCAGTCACGTCTCCGTGGATAACGAAAGCTTGTCGACTCTGACGAACGCCCCCAACCCCGATCAATGGTACCGAGATTCGATTCGAACGTGCTGAAGAAACCATCATGCCAACACCACCGAGCGGGAGACCGCAAACGCCAAGAACAGCAGGGCGAGATAGAGCATGGAGTAGTGGAAAAGTGAACTTGCGTGCGGTCGATCTATGTTTCGCCATAGCTCGATGCACTTGCGGATAAGGAGAAGATTGAGGATCGCCGCCGCGATGCCGTAGATCCAGCCGACTTGCGGCATAAGGAACGGAATCATCGTCACGATAACCGTCACGACGGTGTAGATGCCGATCTGCTGAACAGTGACCTTTTCTCCCTTTACAACGGGAAGCATTGGAACGCCGGCCGAAGCGTAGTCGTCCTTCAGCATCAGAGCCAAGGCCCAGAAGTGAACCGGGGTCCAAACGAAGATGATCGCGAAAAGATACAGCGCCAGCGGCGGCAAATCGTTGGTTACGGCAGACCAGCCAACGAGTGGCGGGAAGGCACCGGCGGCTCCACCGATGACGATGTTGTGCCAGGTTCGGCGCTTCAACAGCATCGTGTAGACCACAACATAGAATACGAGTCCACTGAGGGCCATCACGGCACTCAGCAGGTTCGAACTGAGCCAAAGAAGCAGGAATGAACCGGTACTCAGAACGAACGCAAAAGTGAGCACTTGGCGCGAGGTGATCGACTGCGTTACGGTCGGTCGAGACGCCGTTCGCTTCATCGTCAGGTCGATGTCTCGGTCGATGACCATGTTGATCGCGTTCGCCGCGCCAGCCGACATGTAGCCACCAAGCGCGACGGCAAGGAACTGCCAGATCGGCGGGAAATGACCTTGCGCCGCGACCATTGCGGTCAGCGTGGTGAACAGGAGAAGGCTGATGACCCGCGGCTTCGTGAGCGCGATGTATGCGTTCAACAGAGCGCGACCCTTGAGTGGTTCGCCCGCTTCGACGCTGTTCGGCGCTGGTCTCCACTCAACTCGTTCGACGTTGTCCGCAAGGGCAAACATCGCCACGCCGGTCATGGTGACCACCAAGATATCCGCCATCACGAGGTGGAACACCTGCATGAAAATCGGAGCGTTGAACCAGATCGTGATCCCTCCGACGATGCATTGGAAAATGTAAACACCGGACATCAACTGAGCGGCCGCCTTCACTTGTGGACTCGGCCTCAGGTGAATGATGAGACCGGCATACAGGAAGATGTAGAGCCCGACGGAAGCCGCGATGAGCGGATGGAGGGGTTGCAGTTGAACCATCCAGTGGCTCGTGGGATCCTTCGCAGCTTGAAGAACGTTCTCTGCGCGGTGAAGCTGATGCGCGAGGGCCGAAACGGCACCGCTGAAGCCAAGCAATACGGCCCCAACGAACCCCATCACGATCATGGTTCCGGCGGTGCCCTGACCCTTCCCAACCATCTTTGGCGCTCCACCAGCGCTCAATGCCGCCATCGCAAGTGATGCCAGCAAGGAGTATGTGGAAACGACGTGGAACGCCATTACTGCCGCTCGCAGCGGCGTGTCGTTTACCGTGACGAGCTGAAACTTGACAAGCGCCGCGCCGATGAGACCTTCTAGGGCAGTCAGAACGAAGGTTGCCACCGCAGCTTTCCGGACAAGGTGGCCCTTCGGAAAAGCGCGGAAGGCCCAAATCACGAGACCGAGAACGAGTGGCCCAAGAATCGCGGTGGAAAGCCGGTGCGACAGTTCAATCACGCGCCCCATGGATCCTGCCATCGGGCTGTGCGACTGATCGCAACCTAGCCAGATATCTCCGCATCCGTCGCCGGAAAAGCTCGCTCGGACAAAGACTCCCCAGCCGATGGCAACAAGGGTGTAAACAAGAAGGCCCCAAGCGAACTTCGCAAACGGCGGAAGCAGCTTGAACGATTCACCGTACTTTCTGAAATTATTGAAAGTTGAGAATACTCCCTTCATTGAACTACGGTTGGATTATATCCCTCCGCGCTTCAGAAAGGGAACCTAACCGCGTAGATTTGACGTTAATTACGCGATTCTCGGGAAGCCACGCTCGTTAAAGACCTGGGTCGCGTGTTCGAGCTGAGACTTCATCGCATCTGGGCCAGGAGCTCCAAGCGAGTTTCGGCGGGCTACTGAACCCGCTGCACTCAGTACCGAAAGCGCGGTCTCGGGAATCTCGGGAGCGATCTCCTTGAGCTTTGCCGGCGTTAGGTCTTCCAAGACGATGCCTTCGCTCACGCAAGCAACGACGATTTGTCCGACGATTTCGTGAGCTCTCCGGAACGGTACACCTTGCGATGCCAAGTAATCGGCTAGGTCAGTGGCGGTCGAGAAGTCTCCGTAGGTCCCTGCAGCCATTCGCTCAAGCTGCCAGTCGGCAGATTTGAGCATCAGGTTGATTAGCTCGATGCTGTCTCGGCACTTGCGAAGGCTATCGAATAGAGGTGGCTTGTCTTCTTGGGTGTCTCGGTTGTAGCCAAGGGGCAATGCCTTCATAACTCCGGCGAGGGTGGTCCAGTTGGCGATCGCCCGCGCGGTTCGGCCACGGATCAACTCCGCCATGTCCGGATTTCGCTTCTGCGGCATGATGCTGGAGCCGGTGGTTACCCCGTCGGCTAGCTTCACGAAGCCGAATTCCTTACCGCTCCAGAGAATCAGTTCTTGAGAAACGCGGCTCAAGTCCAGCATGATGAGCGCGCAAAGGTGTAGCGCATCGAGGATGTAGGACCGATCGCTGGTGGCATCAAGGGCGTTGGGAATCGGAGCAATGAAGCCAAGTTCGTCGCTCGTCATCTGCCGGTCGATGGGGAATGAGGTTCCGGCCAGCGCAGCGGAGCCAAGCGGACAGTGGTTCGTCACGGTAAGGATGCGCTCGGCGCGGCAACCGTGGCGCTGGAGGGCCCAGAAGTGAGCCAAGAAGTGGAAGCCAAGGGTGATCGGCTGGGCGCGCTGTTGGTGGGTATAGCCTGGCATCAGCGCGGATTGATACTCTTCGCCAAGCTCAAGTAAGAGTTCCTGAAGGTTCTTCAGGTCATCTTGAAGCGAAATGAGTTCGTTGACGACGTACATTCGCGTGTCGGTCGCGACTTGGTCATTTCGAGATCGCGCGGTGTGGAGCTTGCCTGCGACATCACCGACGAGTTCGTAGAGTCGTGTCTCAATGGCGGTGTGAATGTCTTCGACGTCGAGCTTGAGATAGCTCGGCCCTTGTTCGTGGATTTTTTCGAGTCCATCGATGAGTTGCTTGGCTTCCTCTTTTGTTAAGATGCCAACTTCGCCAAGCATCCGCGCATGCGCAACGCTGGCAATGATGTCCTCTTGCCAAAAATTCAGATCCGAGTGGATCGTTTGTCCAAAACGATCCACCAGTTCCGATGTGCTCTCTGTAAACGCTCCGCCCCACAGCTTCCGCATGCCGAGATTCTTTTACCCGCCAATCGAGATTGCCGGGTGACCTTCTTTTGATTCGGAAGTGAATTTTCTTGCCGATTGCGTTTTCGTCATCAAAGTTCTAGGCCGTTCTCTTTGCGAGTGTGTTTTCGTGCACGGTCGCAAAGCTCTCAATCAGAGCTTGCGCAGGAACGCCTTTCGAGACCAGGAAGGAGGTCGCTGCAAATGCTCTGGCACCAGAACCGCAATGCACGGCGCAGGGTTGCATTTGCTCAACCGTGCTGCTCAACAGCCGGAAGATCGGCAAGTGCTTCGAACCTGGTACCTGCATTTCTGCCCGCTCGGCCCCAGTTCGAACGTCGACGATTGACATGTCGTTCGGTACATCCGGAGACTGAACTTGTGGAAATGCCTGCCAGTCGGATTGAGGAACGCTTCCGGAAAGCGAATATCCGCGGATATCCCTGAACCCAATGCTTTGTAAGGCAGCCACGGCCGCTTTTGCATTCGTGTCCGAATCGCTGAGCACAACAATCGGTCGGCCGAACTCAACAAGTGATCCTGCCCAGTTCGTGAACGAGCGGCCAAGAGGAATCGTCAAGCTGCGGTGAAGGTACTGATTCAACACCGCAGGTCGTTGACGAGTATCGATCACTTGAAAGTCTTGTTCCAACAAATCCTTCATGACGTTGCCGGCATATCGGCGAAACGGAGTTGCGTACTCCTCGGCGGTGAGACCAAGTTTGTTGACGCGCTTCATCTCGGCGAAATATCCCGGCGGCTCGGGTTGGTTTGCCAACGCTTCGGTAACAAATGCTTCTTCGGTTTGCGGTTGCAAACCCCAGTTATGCCTGCGCTCTTGGCCAAGCGTCGTTTCTGGGGTGCCGCCCAGGCTCTTGCCGCAGGCTGATCCTGCGCCATGTCCTGGCCAAATGAGGATGGAATCGTCGTACTTGGCCAGCTTCTGAACAGATTGGTACAGCACCTTCGCGCTGGCTTCCATCGTGTTCGCCATTCCCGCTGCCGTTTCGAGGAGGTCTGGCCGCCCGAGGTCGCCAACAAAGACGAAGTCGCCGGTGAAGAGCCCCAGCGTTTCGCCATCGCTGGTTTCTAAGCCGAAAGTGAGGTGTTCTGGGGTGTGCCCCGGAGTGTGGATGGCTCGAACAACGATCTTGCCAATCTGTATGGTGTCGCCATCTTTGAGTAGGCGCGCGGAGTCTGCAAAGGCGTACTTCCATTCTGCGGGGCCCTCGTCTGAGACATGGAGCTGTGCGCCGGTTCGGATCGCGAGCTCTCTCGATCCCGATACAAAGTCGGCATGAATGTGAGTTTCGGTGACGTGGCTGATCTTAAGACCATTGCGGTCTGCGAAGTCCAGATAGCGATCAAGGTTCGTGGTCGGATCGATCACGATCGCTTCTCCAACTACCGGGCAGGCGATGAGGAAGCTAGCCTGGGCAAGCATGTCATCGAAGAAACGTTCAAAAATCATGCTCGCACCTCCACGGAACCTGTCTGCTTAGGTTTGTTCCAAGGCATGGCTCCAAGGAGCATCGCAAAGCCGCAGATATCCGTGAGACCGGCAAAGGTGAGGCCAGCTCCGACGAACCCAGCCAACCCGAACCAGGCAGGCGAAACAGTCGCACCAAGGATTGTCCCGGCGAGCACCATAAGTCCGGCACCAAAGCGAACCTGACGTTCGAGCGCCCAGGTTGAATTGGCGCTGGCGACCACAGAATGTCCGGCCTGCTTCCAAGCCTCCGTTCCGCCTTCCAGAATCACCGAGTTAGCAAGATCGGACGGTATCCGCGCACAGGCCATCGTTGCGCGGGTGCCTGATTTGCAGACCAAAACGACATCCGACTGAAGATCGGCGTGCCGTGCTTCAACCTGCTCCAGTGGAATGTTGATTGCACCGGGGATATGTCCGACGTTATATTCGCCGGGGCTACGGACATCGACGATTTGAAGTCTGGATCCAGACTTAAGCTGCCGGGACAGCTCTTGTGCGCTGACGGTTTTGTTCATTCTGTTTAGGAAGAGTGCCGTCCGCGCGGCAAGGATTCATTTCCACTCCTGAATCAGTACAAAGATCGCCGTAAGAACAACGGTGACCGCAAAAGCCTGCTTGAGTTGTGGAACCTTGAGCTTTGATCTCACGAGGATTCCCACAACCATTCCGATGAGGGCAACCGAGGTGACGCTCCAGATGGTTGGCCATGGATAGGTTCGGCCACCCATGACATCGGAGCTTATGCCCGCAAGGCAGTTGATGGTGATAATCCCGAGGGAGGTGCCGAGCGCCACCGGCAAGGAAAGTCCGAGGCCAAGAACGAGGGCCGGGATGATCAGGAAGCCGCCACCCGCGCCGAGAATGCCGCTAAGCGTGCCCACGACAACCGCACTAACGATCACTTTCCAGGGGGCAATCTGAGCCTTCTTCTCATCAACGGGTCGAGTCATCGCGTACGCGGCAAGAATCATCAGGCCAGCGAACGCGGACATCAGCAACTTGTCGATCTCAAAGCCAAAAACCGTCTTCGGCACAAATTGAAAGAAGAGGGTCCGCGAAAGGATTGCTACGGTCAACGAGATCGGGGAGAAGATGAGCAGTGTTTTGTAGTCAATGTTCTTCTGCCAAGCACTGGTTGCGGTGCCGATGGCGCTGAGAATTCCGACCACCACGAACGCGGCCCCGGTTGCCGACTGCGGACTGATGCCGAACCCGTAGACGAGCAGGGGCACGGTCAAGATTGAGCCTCCGGCGCCAACAAGGCCCAGACTCAGACCCATAAGCGCGGACAATAGCCAAGTCACGGTGTTAAGAGCGGCGACCGCTGATAAAGGATTCAGGCGCAGGCATGCTGGTCTAAGTAGTCGCGAACAATGTGGCGGGCGCGATGGAGTCGCGATTTCACCGCCGCGATAGATATTCCAAGCTCGCTCGCTGTCTCCTCGGCGGAAACTTGCTTTAACTCACGCAGTTCGTAAACCTCTTTCATTTTGGGCGGAAGGGAGTCCAGAGCATCAATGACGCATCGATGCATTTCTGCAGCTTCGACCTGCTGTTCAACATTGACGGACGGGTCTACAGGCTCGAATCCATCTTGTAGGGCCAAGATGGGCCGAAGTGCTTCATGCCTTTTTATCCTCGTGCAGGCGCGCCTTGCGATCATCGCCAGCCACGCTTGAAATGCCGCAGGATCTTTGAGGTTTTCTTGGAATCGATATGCGTTCAGGAGCGACTCGACCAGGACATCCTCGGCATCATCGATGTTTCCGCAAACGCGGACCATCTGTCGATACACCGCATCTTTGTGCTGCCTGACGAGCCGCTCGTACTCCACGCTTCTATTGTGCTTCACCCCACAAGGAAGTCCGCGACCGCAACGGGGAGTTTGATTTTCCGATCTTGAAGTAGCTGAGGGCGGTAGGGGAAAACGCGATGGGCCAAGAAGGCCAAATGACCATCTCGGTCTTGGGCTTCCCCGATGATCGTCACGTACGGCGAACAGACAATTGCATGCCCATCTCGCTGGTAAACAGCATCAAAGCAGGTGACATTGAGGAGCCCAGCTTCATCTTCAAGATCGAAGAAAACCACGCGCTTTCCGCTTGGGGTCGGGGGAAAGCGGAGTCGGATGGGGTTGCCAACGACGATTGCCTTTTGCCCAGGTTTGAGGGATTTTGCCCGACTGCTGAGCACTCCCCCTCGGGAGGAAATGCGATCTCTTTCGAAGGCCATGAGGTGATGTTCAATATCAAGCCCCATCACGCGGCGCTCGTGAACGGCTTTCTCGGCTTCGGAAAAATCCTCAATCTCATTCGGAATTTGGGGTTCCGGGACGTCGAACGGTAGCTCAGGGTTTGCCGAAGGTTCGATTTCCGCCAACGCCATTGCCTCTGGGATCGCCCAGAGGAGGGCACGGCGGTTGGGGTGCAAAGAATCAAAAGCTCCGGCTAGGATCAGATTCTCTAACTCATCACGGTTGGGCCGAATTCGGGAACAGAAATCGAAGATGGACCGAAACCGAATCTGCTGGTTTGCGGGGTTGGCGTGGAAACCCGTGCCATCTGGTGCGGTACCGAGGTTGATCACGGTGGGGGTTTGGACGATTCGCTCGCGAGTATCTTCCGACAAACCCGCAATTTGGGCGAGTCCCACCCGGATGGCGCCATTCGGAACGATAACCTTCGGGTCCATCGCGCTTTTGGCGTCTTCGACGCTGAATTCCGCCCCAGATCGATTGACATCTGGGTGAAGGATCGGTACTCCCCGAACCCTTGCCTCATTGACGATGGTGCACGGGCCGTAGTAGCCCGCCGGTTGGGCAGAAAGTAAAGAGGCAAAATATTCCGCAGGAAAGTTCTGCTGACAGTAGACACTTCGAATCGAAACCTCGGCAAAGGCCAAAGCGTGACCCTGAGCGAAGCCGTAGCCTTTGAATCCCGCAACGTACTCAAACACCTGCTCAGCCACCGCGGGGGAGAATCCGTTTGCGGTCACCCGCTTGAGAAGTTCATCCCGAATGGTCTGACCAAAATCTTCCCTTCGGCGCTTATGAATCGCATCCCGTATGTCTTCCGCTTCCCCACCGGTATAGCCGCAGAAGGTCTGTAAAAGCTGGTCAACCTGTTCCTGGAAAACGATGATTCCGTAGGTGTGGCCAAGAATCGCTTCGAATTTGGGATCGAGAAAGGTGTAGGGCTTGCCTCTTCTTCGGGCGATGAGTTCGTTGATCTTGACCGCACCACCGACACCGGGTCGGATGCCAGCTTGGACAAGACTCGCATCTTCCAGATTGTCGGTCTTTAGCCGAACGTGGGCTTGGCGCATGGCGGGAGAAGCGGATTGAGGGATACCAATCAGCTCTCCCGAGCGAAAGGAGCGATAGATTTCTGGATCGTCGATCGGCACCGACTGGACATTGAAGCTCTCATCGTGCTGACGCATTCTCCTCTCTGTGCCTGAGAGCACATCTTGCCCGCGAAGACAGAGGATGTCGAACTTGTCGAAGTAATACTTTGCCGAGCGTTTGTCCCATTGAATAAGGCGGAGATTTTCTTGTTGCCCGTCATATTCGCAGTCCGAGGCGCTCCACATCACGGGGACCGTTTCGGACAGAGCGCGATCTGAAATGACCACCCCAGAGGAATGGCATCGCATGTCACGAGGAACGTCCATGAGCAACTCGGCAAGTCGGAACACCCATCGGAACTTGTCTTTCGGAATGCCGCTGCCCCGAAGCTCGGGTTTCTTTTCGAGCGCAGAGAGAATTTGGTCTGGGGCCACTCCGCCGTGCATGCGTTTCGCCAAGAAGCTGATGGACTCGCTGGGCAACCCGAGCGCTTTACCGACTTCGCGAATGATGCCGCGGCTGCAGAAGGCACCGATCGCGGCTACTTGCCCCACCCGGTCAACCCCGTACTTTTGAATCAGATAGTTCCGAATATCGTTCCTTCGGTGAGCCTCGAAGTCGATGTCGATATCCGGTCGTTTCGTTCCGTCATCGGGCAGAAATCGGTCGAAATGGAGCTTGTGGCGAATCGCGTCGATTCGCGACATTCCGAGCACATAAGCAACCGCAGAATCCACAACCGAACCACGACCGCTGAGTTGGATATTCCGATCTCGGGCCCAATCGCAGAAGTCGGTTGCCACAAGGAAGTGACCTGAAAAACCAAGCTTCGCGATCCGAGCGAGCTCGAAGTGCAAGCGTTTTTTGTGCTTGACCGAATCCAGTCCGTAAACCGCTCTGGCGCGCACATCCACGATCTGCTTCAGCGCCTCATCGTCGTTCTCATACAGCGCAGGGAGGCGCGTTCGGGAGGGCAAAACGTCCTCGTCAATCGCCTCTGCAATTCGAAAAGTGTTTTCCACCCACTCAGGTTCATCCGCATATCGAGCGCGCATCTCGATTGCGGTCAGGAAGAATCTTTCGGCGTTCATTGAACGCGTTGGCATGTGAGGCACGGCGGGTTGGCCGTCGGCTCGCTGAGGCTTGCGGCCGACCACTTCTTCCACCAAAGAAAGAGAGTGCGAGCACATCAGCGCGTCTTGCGCGGGGAACTGGTCGCGCCGTGGGTGGGTAATCGGCCCGCCAGCAACCTGGAGAAGTTGATGTCGCTCGGCTAGTTGATTGAGTCGAGACTCGACGATCTGCTCCCAAGGGTGCCAGGACCGCTCCATTTGAATGTAAACCTGCCCCACTCCGTAAAGCTCTTTCAAACGGGAAACGATCTCATCCGCCCGGTCTTGTTCGTTAGCCATAAGGGCACGATTGACGGGACCCAGGTCACCACCGGTGAGACACAAAAGATCGCGAGAGTAGCGTTGCAACAAGGACCAATCGGCAAGGGGAAAACCTCGTGGCTGGTTCAAGTGGCATTCGGTGATGAGCTGCGAAAGTCCGGTGTATCCCCGCTTGCTACGGGCATAGAGGACCAAACTTCCACCCTCTGGAATCTCGATGGACGCCCCGATTAGCGGCTTGATTCCTTGGCGATTACAGGCTCGTTTAAACTCGACGCAACCAATCAGAGAAAACGGATCGGCGATCCCTACGGCGGTGCAACCGCATTGAGCGCCGTAGGCCGCGAGTTCCTCGGCGAGGATGATGCTTCGACCAAAGCCGTACCCCGACATGCCGTGAATCGCCACGTAAGGGCCCGATTGAGATGGGGCGTAGGCAATAACCTGCCCTGCTTCCGGCCGAAGATCGGGGCGAGTCGGAACGGCTCGGTTTCGTGTTCTCGCCCCCAGCCGCTCCTCTCGGACGCGTTCGTAATAGGTTTCTGGGAGGTCGCCGCAGGCGGCCGCGCACTTCTCATCGCGGACTTTTCGCTCTCGCAGAACCCAGTCTTCAACATGGTTGTCGTTGAGGGGCTTTTGACCGGGCGCATCTTTGATGGCAAAGGCAGAAAGCTCTTCAATGTGCTCGCGCCATCTGCCCTTCGGGTCGACGAAGCGGGTGACCTCGCGCTGGGGTTTGAACTCCCACCATTCGCCCGCTTCTCGCCACTGGGAGAGAACCTTAGACCCAGCCGGTAGCATCTTGATACGCTCGGAGCAGTTGCTTTCGGCGAGGGGTCGGGATCTCTGCCCCGGTCTTGATCGACTCATCGCCAAAGACCGACTTGACTCGATCAATCGCTACATCCGCAGCAGTGGTGCGCATGCGCTGATCGAGGTACGCCCCGAATGCCGACTGAACCCTCTTTGTTCGAATCGTGCGGGGCATTCGGACTCTTATGCCGACCACGGACTTCACCGGAATGTCTCGCATCATGAGGATGAGTGCGGCGTAGAGGGAGGTTTCCGCCTGCATTGAGCGCGCAAAGGTGCGCTTTCGAGCAATCGGTGGCCCATCTTCCTGATCAAATAGAAGTTCTAGCGTCTTGCCCTGCCGATCCTCTTCAATGAGGGTTTGGGAAAGCCGGTCTGCAAGCGTTTGCATCGCCTCATCCAGCATCGTCAGGTCCTCGACCGCTCCTTCGAACATCAGGCGGTCGGCGACGGATTCCGGTGGATAGGCGTCCTCCACATGAGCATCTCCCCCGCCTTTGGCAAGGATTCTGATGCTATCACCAAGCTCGCCAAACTGCTTGCGAAGGACGGCAGCGGACAGGCTGGCCACTTGGCCCATAGTCTCGTAGCCGAGGAAGACGAGTTTGTCCCGGACTTCTAAGGGCAGAGACTCCAGTTGCATCACGGGATACCGCTTTATAAACTCGAGACTTGACGCCGTGACGTCAAAAATAAGTTGGGCCATGCTTGCCTCCGCGGCGGCTGCTTCGGCAGTCCACCGGTTTACCCCTGCTCCACCGCGTCCGCCATCCAGGCGCAGCACAAGGGAATCGGCCAGGTTCCGGGGATTCGGATGCCGACTCAGATCGAGCAACGCACGATGCATATCGAGCGGCTCAACAAAATCGGTGTACTCCGCACAGATATTAAGCCAGCGCTCTTGGGCATCTCGGTATTCCTCCTCACGGTAGGAATAAAAATTCCCGCCTTCGGCAAGGAGCTTCGCCTCGGAAAGGCCCATTCCGACCTTGATTCCGAGCGATCTTGCCTTCAGATTTGCATCAAGCACCTGCTTATCCCGATGCACCACCAAGGGGCGCTTTGCCAGATGGGGCTCTCGGGTTTCCAGGGTTCGGGTGTAAAACCGACTGATCCGGACGCAAAGCAAATATCGCATGACTGACATGATTATAGTAGACATACGTCCACATTGCAAGGAAAATTTATGACCCAGGAAGAATTTCGGAGCCTTGCCGAACGGGATGTCTTACTTGCCTCCCACCGACTGCTTGGTGCGACAATGCGGCTGGGCAACCTATCTGCCCGGATTGTCGAAGTGGAGGCCTACCGCGGCATCGATGATGCGGGCTGCCATGCCTACAACCGCCGAAGCCCGAAGTGCGAAACCATGTACAGCCGCCCCGGGCATGCCTATGTCTACTTCACCTATGGCAACCACTGGATGTTGAACCTGGTTGCCTTGCCCGTGGACGAGGCCGGGGCAATTCTGATTCGGGCCGCCGAGCCGCTGACCGGCTTTGACGAGATGCAAGCTCGACGAAAGCAAACCGATCCGCGGCAATTGCTTTCTGGCCCGGGGAAGCTGTGTCAAGCATTCGGGATCGACCGCTCGTTTGACAACTCTGACCTTCTAGATTTGGCGGGCCTGAGCATTGAAATTGCCCCTGATCCAGTTACCAACATGGTCGTCGGAACTCGGATTGGACTTGCCGTCGGGAAAGGCGACGAACTTCCGTGGCGATTTATCGATGGCGACCGAATGGCTTGGATTTCCCGTCCATTGCCGAAGCCGCTCGTTCGTACTTGAGCCGATTTTCCCTTGCTGATTGATCGAAGCTCACTATCTCCGGCAAGTTCTCTGAGTGCCGGTTTGGGAGCCAGTACTTAACGAACTTGCCATCTGGATCGTATTGTTGAGCCTGGCGCTTGAGGTTAAAAAGGCGAAACTCGCGCGCGTCGTTGCCAACTCCGGCGGCATATTGCCAGTTTCCGTAGTTCGAGCCGACCTCGTAGTCCACTAGCTGGCTCTCGAACCACTCCGCTCCTAACCGCCAATCGAGGCCGAGGTTTTTTGTGAAGAAACTGGCGACGATCTGTCGGCTTCTATTACTGGTGTATCCGGTGGCTAGCAGCTCACGCATCGCGGCATCGACCAAAGGAAAGCCGGTTCTTCCGGCTCGCCAGGCTTCTAGGTGCTCCTTATCGCGAGACCAAGGAAGGTCCAATCCCTGAAGGCCAGAGCGGCGGAAGAGCTTGGACCCGAATTTCTCTAGGGTGAAGCGGAAGAAGTCGCGCCAGAGGAGTTCGAAAATGAGCCAATAGGTGGAGTCGTTTGCACCTCGTTCTGCCTCGTATCGCTTGATTTCCCAGTAAATGCTTCGGGCCGAGATGCAGCCATGAGCTAAGTAGGGCGAGAACTTTGAGCTGTCGTCTAGTGGCAGCATGCCGTTACGGGTTTCTTTATAGGTGCGCAGGCGGTTGGTGTCCCAGAGGTAGTGCTTCACTCTAGCGAGGGCGGCGGATTCACCGCCCGGGAAGGGCGACTTCTCGAGGTCAAGGCTCGCGGGAACTTCACCAGGATCGATATCAATCTCAGGGAAGGGTTGGGGCTTGGGGAGCGGGGCAATCGGCCGGATTCGCCAATCTGATTCCACCGCTTTGCGGAAGGTCGTGAACAGGTTCGGTAGCTCTTCGATCGTGAACGGGAGATCATTGGGATGAATGAGAGTGTAAGTCTCGTGTCGATAGCACTTTCCAAGATGAAGAGCCTCCACCCTCACTGCCTCTGTTTGCTCTTCCGGGGCAGGTTCGGCTGAATAGTAGATAGACCGGATTTCACCCAGGTTCGCTATTTCAGTTATGGCTTCGATGACTGACCCGTAACGGATGACCAAGGGGATTCCGAGCCTTTTGAGCTGGGCACGAAGGTCGGTCAGCGATTCCAAGATGAACCCTTTTCGGATATCGCCGATCTTGGGGTGCCCCTGCGAGGTCACCGCATTCCAATGCTCGTTCATCACGTAGAGGCCGACCGTAACGCCCGGAGAGGACATTGCGGCGGCAAGCGCCGGGTGGTCTTGCACTCGCAGATCGTTCCTGAACCAGACGACGTTAACGCTCACCACGTCATATACGAGGATCAGCCGTAGTATGGTTAACCGTGCCAATTGCTGCTGCCGACATCAGCGGGTTTGCCGCTTCCCTTGCGCTTCTTGGCGTCGTTCTACTTTTGGCCGGGCTGTTTAGCGGCTGGGTAGAGCGAAGCGGGACGCCTCAGGTGGCGGTCTTCCTCGCGCTCGGTGCGATCATTGGCCCGTTCGGGATGAAGGCGTTTGACATCCCGATTGATTCGGAAGCGCTTCGAATTGTCAGCACGCTCACACTTGCCCTGATTCTTTTCACAGAAGCCCTCACGCTCGACTTTCGCGAGGTGAAGAAGAACGCGAAGCTTGCCATGCTGATCCTGGGGCCGGGGACGGTTTTGGCGATGCTGGCGATCGCGGGATTTTCGCATTCGCTGTTGAAGATTGAACTGCCGATGGCGCTGATCCTTGGAGCGGCTTTGGCGAGTACGGATCCCGTTTTGCTTCGGCCGCTGCTTCGGTGGACGGGTTTACCGAAGGACACGCGGTTGGCTCTGAGACTTGAGAGCGGCCTCAACGACGTGGTTTTGCTGCCGGTGATCATCGTTTGCATTGCCACGATGATGTCGGCGGGTGAGCCGGTGAACATTCCGAAGACGATTTTTCAGGTCCTCGTGATGAGCCCGATTTCCGGTGGGCTGGTTGGGCTTTTGGCGGTGGCGACGCTGACTTACGTTCGGCGGGCGATTGGAATCAAGCGGGAATATGAGTCGCTTTACAGCCTCGGAGTTTGCTTTGTTTCGTTTGGAGTGGCTGAGGCGATTCATGCCAGTGGGTTTGTGGCGGCTTTTGCGGCGGGGGCGGTGATTGCGACGCTGGACGTTGAACTTTGCGACTGCTTCCACGAATATGGCGAGACGACGGGCGAGTTGGCGGTGCTTTCGACGTTCGTTTTGCTTGGCGTTTCGGTGGTTTGGTCGGGGTTTGACTTCACCGGGTGGGATTACGCGCTGGTGGTGGTCTTGGCTTTAGTGGCGCGGCCGGCGGCGCTTTGGTTTGCCGTGAGTCGGACCGGCATGAAGCGGCGGAGCAAGATCACGCTGGCCTGGTTTGGTCCGCGTGGGCTTAGTTCGATTCTGATGGTGCTGATTCCGGTCTTTGCGGACGTTCCGGGAGCGGCTTACTTGTTCAAGATCGCCTGTTCGGTGATGCTGGTCAGCATTGTTTTGCACGGCGGAACGGTCATGTGGCTGGAACGGCAGAGCCAGATTCAGAAGGGCGAGAAAATGATCATTCCGACAACCGGGCCGGGACCGGTGGTTTCGGTTTCCGAGGTTTTGCGGCGGGTCGCGGATGGGGAGGATTTGATGTTTATCGATGCCCAGTCGAATAAGGGATATTTGGCTAGCTCAGAGACGATTCCGGGGTCGATTCGGGTTGATCCAGATCGGGCGGTGGCACAGATATCGAGTCGAGCCATAGACCAGGACACGATGCTGGTGGCTTACTGTGGATGTCCGAACGATCGGACAAGCCGGATTGTGGCGGGGCAGTTGCGCGGCGGCGGATTTGAGCAGGCTTATGCGTTAGAAGGGGGCTGGGACGCTTGGATTGCCGCCGGCCAGCCCCTGGTTTCAAAGGACGCTTAGTTCGTCGATTCGCCGTTTCGGATGGCGATCTTGATGGGCTGCGGAGCCTCTTCGACGATGCGCGGGATCGTGATGGTCACGAATCCGTGCTTGAACTCGGCATCGATGGCGTTTAGGTCCATGTTCTCGGGGAGCCGGATGCTGCGGGCGAAGAGGCCATAGCTGACTTCACGCCGATAGACCTTGTCGCTTTCCGTCGACGTTTCATCTTTCGATTCGCCGCGAATGGTGAGGACATTGTTCTCAACCGAGATGTCGATCGCCTCCGGGGCGACGCCAGGGACGGCCGCTCGAATGACCAGCTTGTTGTCTCGCTCGATGATGTCGACGGGCAGTCCGCCGACATTGCTGACCGGGCGGGCGGGGTGGGTGAAGAGTCGTTCCAGGACCTCGTCCATGGCGCGGAATTCGTTGAGTGGGTTGACGTTGACTAGAGTTCTCATCATGTTATTTCCCCCGTTGATGGGTTACATCATAGATAACGTGAGTTAGATAGGCTCAAGTTTCATCTAGCCGGAATTATCAAGAAAGGTCCTAGGACCCTTCCCGGTGATGGATCGTCAACTACAATACAGATAGCAATGTTCGCCGCAAATCCCGTGAAGCAATATCCGAACTTGGTGGAATACATCAACTTCGCGTGCCGGCCGGAACCGCAAACGCCTCAGAAGATGACCGGCTGGGGTTTGCTCGGCCTGGGAATTGTTGGATCGATCATTGCCCTCATTGGCGGCGCACCGATTATGATTGCAGCGGCGGCGGTTCCGGCTTTGGCGGGAACGACGATGATCGTGATGCAGCCGAAGCAGAAGCTGAACGAAGGTGAGGCGCAGCGGCGGGAAGAGATTCGAAAGGTCGCCCATGCCATGAAGGGGCTGATTGAGCACCGGCGATTGCATCGCGATCTGGATGCAAGCAGCCTGCTAATCCTTGAAGAGTGCGCACATTATTGGGCGCGGATTCGGATCGCCTTCGGCACCGGGCAATGGCAAGAAGAGTCGTTGCCGCACTCCTACATTTCGGCCCGTGCCGCGGCGCGATTGGCAGCCGACGAGGGGATGTCTGACGTTCTCTTGGCTTACCGCAACGTTTTGCCGGATTCGGTTGACGGCCGAAATCCGCTGGACTACGTGGACGAGGCGCTGGAGTCGTTCGGGATCAAGGGCAAGGGAAACCCCAGCCAAGTTCCGCCCGGCTTCTACGTTGCCCGCGCCGTAGCGGATAAGTTGCGCGCCTTGGCCGAAGAGGCGGAACGGCTGGCGTTCCAGACGGCCAAGGAAATGGACATCCGCCCCGGCAAATCGCTCGACTCAGCGCTCAGCAATCTTCGCGACCTGCGGGTGGCGGAAGAGGAGCTGACGGAGCATGTTCAGAACAAGAACTGAACCTGAGCCAGAATTAATTAACGTTCCCCCTCAGATTAATTAATTACAGGGCGGTTTAGGTTCGGGTTGGTTCGGGGGTTCGGGTTTGTTCGGAGGAACTTTGCTTTTGAACAATAGGTCGTGAGAGGGCGAAAAGTCAATCAACAAATTTTCGGGGCGGGGCAATTATTGATGACCACACTTGAAGAGCTTTCGAGAGCGCACCGCTGGTTGCAGGAGCTTCGCCCGTTGCCGCCCGAGGTCGTTGAGGAACTTCGCCATCGGTACGAAGTCAGCCTGACGCACCATTCCACCGCGATTGAGGGGAACACGCTTTCCCAAAGCGAGACGCAGATTGTGATTGAGAAGGGAATCACGATTGGTGGCAAGTCGCTACTGGAACATCTAGAGGTCATCGGGCACAAAGAAGCCCTTGACTTTGTGATCGAGCTTTCGGAAGCGACCACCCCAATTGGCGAGCGAGAGATTCGCGAGATTCATAGCCTTGTGATGAAGGGCCAAGACGCCGGGGATCACGGACGGTATCGGAATCTCGACGTGAAAGCGGCAGGTACGGAAAACGTTTATCCATCCCACCTGCGGCTTCCGGAGTTGATGGAGGGGTTCGTTGGATGGCTTGGGACGGCAGATCTGCATCCGGTGGACTTGGCGACGGCAGCACATTTACGGTTCGTGACGATCCATCCTTTTCGCGATGGCAACGGGCGGGTTGGGCGGTTGCTGATGAATCTTCTGTTGCTGAGTCACGGATATCCGATCGTGATTCTGCGGGTTCAACAGCGGGCAGAGTACATCGCGGCGCTGGAGTTGGCACAGTCGACCGATGTCCGCGGTGCGCTCGATGACCTGATCCGAGCGGCGGTGAAATGGTCGCTTCGCGAGACACTCGTGACCGCATTGTCCTCATCAGCGGTAGTCGTTAAGGACGATCTGAGGCTTGCTGCCCTGGCGTGGATCGGTGAAGGAGAATGAAGGAGTTCAATTATCAAAGCGACTCAACTTTGGCTTTAGTGGAGATGCGATGAGCGAAATCCTGATCTATCAAACCGATGACGGGCAAACGCGCCTTGAAGTGCAGTTCGGCGAGGACACCGTTTGGCTGTCCCTGAACCAGATTGCAGATCTGTTCCAGCGCGATAAGTCGGTCATCTCGCGACACATTAAGAACGTTTTTGAGGAGCGCGAGCTTGAGGCGGCATCAGTTGTTGCAAATTTTGCAACAACTGCGAACGATGGCAAGACTTACCAAGTCGAGCACTTTAACCTCGACGTCATCATCAGCGTTGGCTACCGCGTGAAAAGTCAACGCGGGACTCAGTTCCGACGCTGGGCCACTCAGCGACTGCGCGAGTTCCTCGTGAAAGGGTTCGTTCTAAACGACCAGCGTTTTAAGGAAAACGGGACCGATCGTCACTTCGAAGAACTTCTCCAGCGAATCCGAGACATCCGGTCGTCGGAGAAGGTGTTTTGGCGTAAGGTGCTCGATATCTATGCCACGAGCGAAGATTACGATGCCAACGTCGAGACCTCCAAGCTCTTCTTCGCGACGGTGCAAAACAAGATGCACTGGGCGGCGCATGGGCATACGGCGGCGGAAGTCATCGAAGCCCGAGCTGATCACGCTAAGCCGCTCGCGGGGTTGACCAACTTCCCGGGCAGCCGACCACTGGCGAAGGACGCGAAGGTCGCAAAGAACTACCTCGATCCAGAAGAGTTGAACGCACTAAACCTCATCGTCTCGCTGTACCTCGATTTCGCAGAGCTCCAGGCTCTTAATCGCAGATCGATGACGATGGCGGCTTGGATCAACAAGTTGGATGACTTCCTGCGGATCGCTGATCGAGAGATTCTCAGCCACGCAGGCACCGTCTCACGGGATCAGGCCGACGCGAAAGCCGAGCTTGAATTCACGAAGTGGCGAGAGTTGGAATCGAATCGCGAGAGTCAGGTCGAACGTGACTTCACACAGGCAGTCCAGCGAGCAAAGCGGTTGGAAAAGAAGCAGAAGCCGTGAAGGCGGAGTCGGTGCACTCGGACGACGAAACTTCTTCGTGCATATGCTGGCTACCAGAGCACAAACTGAATTCCTAACCGCAAAATTTCAGATCACGGTTGTTCCGTCGTAGACTAGACCGATGGATGTCGTCAGCGAGAGGCTCCAACTGCCGAAGCTCTCTGAACTTTGCCGGAAGTACGGCGTGGCACGGCTTTCGGCATTTGGCTCCGTTGTCCGGGACGATTTTGGCGACGAGAGCGACGTTGACCTGGTTGTCGACTTTGAGCCGGCGGGAGAACTTACGGCTTCGAAGCAGTACTTTGGCTTCATGTGCGAGCTGGAAGACTTATATGGTCGGAAGGTTGACCTCGTCGAACGGCAAGGGGTAAGGAATCCATTTTTCAAGGCGAGTTTGGAAGAACAAGAGGTGAACGTTTTTGCAGCGTGAGGCAGTAAAGCTGCTGAGGGACATGCGCGATGCGGCGTTACCACCTTTTAGTTATCGAAGGTTAGTCCCTCAGGGCTCCAAGCCAATCGTCACGGTTCGTTTTGTTCCGTTCATTTGCAGGCGGAACTGATTGGCCGAGAAGCCGGCTGCGGGGTAGAAGCGGTATTCGCCGACGACCGGCGAGCCGGGGCGGATTTCGTTGGCCCAGTCTTTAAACTCTGGAGAAATGTAGAACTCGGGGTAGCTGGTGGTTGCGGCGGTTCCAGATAGCAGCGTTGCGGTTGCGTATTGCCAGCCCCACCTTCCCGGGCGCGCCATTGGGTTTGAGATTTCGACTCGCACCGCAATTCCGCCGCCTTCGATGGCGTTTTGTCCAAGGACCTTAAACCGGAGATCGTCGAGGTCGAAACTCTTTCCGAACTGAGCTTGGGCGCTGGGCATATAGCTCATGTTCGACTCAGCGAAGATCGAGGTCGGGGGAGCTAGCTGGGAGGTCAGGTCGAACTTTGGCGCTTGACTGGCGATGTAGGTGTGATAGTAGATTCCGACGCGAAGGTTGGGCGTTTTGGCGGGGAATTCGTAAATGGCCACGATATCGATGCTCTCGCCGGACTTGAGCGACTTATCCAGAATCGCCAGGTCCTTAGTCGCCGCGCCACGATACTGAACGTCGCTCGCAGTGAACTTGGTGTCGTAGACCCGAAGCCCAAAGGTCTGGCTCTCGCTAACGGAAATCGGCTTCTTCTCCGGATTCCGAATGTTGGCTTCAAGGATCACCAGCTTCTTGCCTTCGCCGGCGACGATGGATTCCTTCTTGGTTCCGAAAGCGATGGCGGTGCGAGCCGATTTAATCGTGACGACGCGACTGTTTCCGAGTTCGAGAACCTGCTTTTCACCTTTGGTGCGGCCGACGATTCCGATCAGATAGGGCTTCCCGAGCTGCGCCGGAATCTGAGCTCCGAGCATTGCGACGATGCCGATGGACAACATGTTTTGGGAATCCTACCGGAGGGACGAAGTGGGACGGCTCTCGAAGATGGAAACGTAGCAGCCTGTGTACAGGTGACGCATTCGAACGATGTTTGGAAATTTGCCGACTTTGTCTTACAATCTGATGGTGGTCCGTGAGCAATGTCGCTGGACGAGGAGCAGTGGGAAGTCAGTCGGAGGTGCTCCTTGGACGAAGTAAGAAAACGATTCTCACGTTCTCGGATGGACGTGGAGACCGAGGAAGCAAAACTTACGGGCGACAAGAGCATTTATAGGCGGCACCTAGAACAAATCGAAGAGGAGCTTCACTACTGGCCGGATGATGGTAAACGTCGTCTTAGTCTCTTGATTTCAAAGAAGGTTACTCTTTATCGCTTAGGCGAACTTGACGCGGGCACCGCGGTAAACATGGAGATCGAACCCATTGTGAGGCGATTGAGAGCTGAAGGATTTTTTGGACCCAAGGGTACGAAGTATAATCCATAGTCGTTCTCCGATGAACTCAAAACATTTTGCATCGAACAAGATGCCACACCATTTGCAAAGGACGTACGTAATTCACTTCTTCTTGAGATAATCAAAATGACGGACGAAGACTTTAGCACGTTGTACGAACTTAACTGCTTTATGGAAATTTTGATTCGATCCCGGTGCTCATGCGCTGGTCTTTCGGATTCGAATTTGATAAGGGCGATGGGTTTAGCATCGACATTTCAGTTGAGAAGGTTATATACGTTGCTATACAACGTTTGTGCGTCTCGACCGAGTGTCACCGAGGATTTGCTGGATCAATTTCGTCAGTCGCTAAGTGAAATGAAGATGGACCTTGCTGATGATATTGTCCCTCCTCAGATGGCTGAGGCAATTCAAGATGCTGTGGTGGTGCGCCAATTGATATATCGTCTATCTCCGGCTCAGGTCGTGCAAATAATGCCAAACAGCAATACGAGTAAGTTAATTGCTCTGAGATGCGCGCTGTCACATCCAAAGATTACTCCTTTGGACATCACTCAACTTGCTAGTGATATTTCACAACATTCCATTTCTGGCATGCTCTGTCTGCTGTTTATAGTTCTTCGTGATCGTGATTTTGATAAGTTTGAGCAACTATTTAGTGACTACAGTCGACACTTAGAAAATAGCCCAACTTACTGGTTAGTGGGCACGGCGGCGGCTTACGTTAGGAGAAATTATTCTCTTTGTAGGAAGCGTGCCGAAAAATGTGTTCGTCTATCACCGCTAGACCAGCTAGCTTGCATATACTTAGGAAGATCTGCTTTCCGGAGCGGTCGGTGGTGGACTTCATTTATCACATTACGTGCGGTGTTGCGGGGCCAGGCTTGCGTCGATAGACGAAGCAAGAACTTCTCTGCATTCAACTGGGAATGAATGTAGATGGTCCCTAGCGATGATACGCTCGAGACTTTCTGTCGGCGGTACGCATTAGTCCACGAACTTCTGGAATCGTTCACAATCGTTTCAATGCAGACTGTTTAGTCGGTTGGAATGATGGTTCCGCGGCGTCGCGACTTTAGGTTCACGATGAATCATCGCGGCGGCGCCTGCCGCGCCGCGACCTCCAGCCGGCACTAGTCCGCGCAAAAGGCTCAGCTTCACCGCATCCCAGACCGATCGGCCAACGTATTGCAAAAGGGGGGCTGAGGCGATCCGAGAGACAAGTTCCAAATCATCTTGGGATACAACTACTAACGGAGCAACTATGGACAAGTCCAAATTGACGGGCATCTTGATAGGCATTGCTGTATGCTGCGTCATTCCTTTACTGCTTTTGTCAGCCATCGATTTGTTCGTGCAAGTTCGCGAAGTACGTCGCGTAACAAGCCCGGATGGCCTTAAAGATGCTTACGTTGTCGAGACGGATCGAGGTGCGGTGGGGGTGCTGGTTCAAAGCGTTTACATCGGTACCCGCGACAGTGATGATAGAAGTAACCCAGTGCTGGTGGTTACTCGCACCAAGGTCATTCGCCCCCAATGGCTCACTTCAAAATTGGTGGAGTTAACGCTTGACGCAGATGCTGGAGTGCGAGTTCGAAAGAACTCCGCATCGGTCAACGGCGAAATTATTACTTGCCGCGTAACATTTCGATAAGAAGGGGTAAGAATTTGAATGAAGCTCAAAGTGGTTCGACTCAGTTGCTCGAACCAGCTTTTAGTGGAGAGTGCCTACTGTTGTTACTTGCTCGCCGGCGGCGCATGGAATCTGCGAGAGTTCTCTCCAAAAGACGAGGCGCACCTTTCTTCGTTGAGGAAGCGCTGCTAGAATTCGAGCGTCGTACATATCATGGTTGGTGCTTCTGCGATCTTAGCCCTTACGGTTCATTTGATGTCTCCGAAGCTCACAGCAGTCCAGTTTGTGCCTTGGACGGCGGACACGCTGTGGCCGATTACGCCGGAGATTATTCGAAAGTACAAGAATATCCAGTGTCTATTTGAGGGAAGCAGCCCAGATATCCATCGTTTGCTGACCAGCGCCTCGATTCCCGGCGACTTTGATGCAGGAGCAGTTCGGTTCCGCGCGGCCTTCGGCAAGGAAGAGTTCCTCGTCGATCGCTATGGTGTCGTCTCCCACAAGGGAAAAAGCAAGGTGCTGTCCGTAAAGCAATTCCATGAACTTCGAGTGACCCTGCAAATTGACACTCCCATGACCGCGGCAGGGCGGCCGCACGAGCATCTGAAAAAAAGGCTGTTCTGGAATCTTCGATTTCGTTAGCTTGCACGTTGATTAAATGCGCGTAACCTAATCTTCGCGCAAGACATACAGCTTCACCGCATCCCAGATCGCGCGGCCGACGGCTCGGGCGCGTTCGCGGTTGGTAGTGCGGATTTCTAGGGCTTCCGCGTCGGGGCTGCCGACCATGGTTCGGCGGTTGGTGGTGCCGAAGTAGGCGCCTTTTGCGGTGCCTTTGAGCTCTTGGAACGGGCTGTCGTTGAGGCTCAGACCCACCGTGACTTCGGTGACGCTCGCGCCGCCGTTGGGATTATTCAAGAGTTCGGAGCGAGAGCGGTTTTTCTGGCTGACCTTTCGTAGCTCGATCTTCACCTTCCGCTCCGCAGATTCGCCCGGGGCAACCACGATCCGCGCGTCTAGTTCCAGCGAGGCTCGAAGAACATATTGCACTTCTCGGTCTAGAAGCTCGTTGGCTTCGGCCTTCTTGAGTTCAGAGAAGGGCGGGAGGGCTTTAACGACGATCGGCTCGAGCCGGTAGGTTCGAGCCGATGCGAGGGTTAAAAGGGCGGCGAGGATCATCAGTAGTGCCAGTCGACGTTGTGAGCTTGTTTTGCGTGCGCTTCGATGAACTCTCGGCGCGGTTCGACTTTCTCACCCATCAGACGACTGAACATCTGTTCCACTTCGATTTCGAACTCGGGGTCGAGCTGGATTTTCACGAGCTTTCGCACGGTCGGATCCATGGTCGTGCTGCCGAGTTCGTCGGCGTTCATTTCGCCGAGACCCTTAAATCGGGTGACGGAGAAGTTCTTCTTCTTCAGTCCCTTAATGATCTCGTCGCGCTCGGTTTCCGACATGGCGTAATGCCGTTCGTTGTTTCCGACCTTGATGACGAAGAGGGGCGGCTGGGCGAGGTAGATGTTTCCGGCCTGGACCAGCGGCTTCATGTAGCGGTAGAAGAAGGTGAGGAGCAAGGTTCGGATGTGCTCGCCGTCAACGTCGGCGTCGGTCATGATGATGACCTTGTGATAGCGCAGCTTCGTGATATCGAAGTGGATATCGTCTTGCTTCTTCTTGTTCTTGTTGCCGTTGTCTACGGTCGAGATTTCGATCTCGATGTCTTCTTCCGACACCTTTGAGGCCTGGTTGCGGCCCATGCTGAGGTCGATACCGACGCCGAGGGCAGCGATGAGGGACTTGATTTCCTCGTTGTCTAGCGCGCGGTCGAGGCGGGCTCGTTCGACGTTGAGAATCTTTCCTCGGAGCGGAAGAACGGCCTGGGTGTGGCGGTCTCTTGCGCCTTTGGCGCTGCCGCCAGCAGAGTCACCTTCGACCAGGAAGAGCTCGCTGATGCTGGCATCTTTGCTGATGCAGTCGGTGAGCTTTCCGGGCAAGCCAAAGGAGTCCATCGCGTTTCCACGGCGAATCTGCTCGGCGGCCTTTCGGGCGGCTTCGCGCATGCGCTGGGCAAGGATTCCCTTGTCCACGATTCGCTTGGCGACCGATGGGTTCTCTTCGAAGAACGTGGTGAGTCCGTCGCCGACGAGGCTGTTGGTGAGGCCCTGCACTTCCGGCGTGACGAGTTTGACCTTGTCTTGCGAGTTGTAGGACGGGTTGGCCAACCGGAGCGAGATGACGGCGGTGAGGCCATCGGAGATGTCGTCCGAGGTCAGGTTGGCGTCCTTCTCTTTCAAGAAGTTCATCTTGCGGGCGTGGCTGTTGACGACGCGGGTGAGCGCGGTGCTGAAGCCCGAGACGTGGGTGCCACCGTCTGGGTTGAAGATGTTGTTGCTGAAGGCGAGCACGGTGGCGTTGTAGCCATCGTGGTACTGCAGGGCAATCTCGACTTCGGTGAGTTCCTTCGCGCGGCGGAAGAAGATGCAGGGGTGAAGGGTGTCCTTCCCTTGGTTCAGGTCTTCGACAAGCTGCGGAATTCCGCGTTGGAAGAAGAAGGTCTCGTTTTCTTCCGGAATCTGTTCGTTGATGAATTCGAAGCTGACCTTTGAGTTCAGGTACGCCAATTCCCGCATTCGGGTCTTGATGATGTGGGTGTCGTACTCGATTTCGGTGAGGATGCTGGGGTCGGCGTGCCATCGCTGGCGGGTGCCGCGCTTGCCTTCCGGTGCAGGGCCGAGGTGCTTAACGTCGTGCTGGGGAATTCCCTTCTCGTACCGCTGCATGTAGGTTTGGCCATCTCGCCAAACCGTGGTTTCCATCCAAGAGGAGAGGGCGTTGGTACAGGAAACGCCGACGCCGTGGAGTCCACCCGAGGTTTTGTAGCCCGAGGCATCGCCGCCGAACTTTCCACCGGCGTGGAGAACGGTCATGACGACCTGAAGAGCGGAGACGCCCATCTTGGCGTGCTTGTCGACGGGAATTCCGCGGCCGTTGTCCTCGGTGCTGATGGAGTTATCAGCGTGGAGGGTGACGTTGATTTGCGTACAGTGACCGGCGAGGGCTTCGTCGACGCTGTTGTCTAGGACTTCGCGGAAAAGCTGGTGAAGGCCGCGCTTGCCGTTGTCGCCAACGTACATTCCAGGTCTCTTTCGGACGGCTTCAAGCCCCTCCAAAACTTGGATCTGATCGGCGTTATAATCGCCCTCGACAACGCTGCTGATGATCTCTTCGACGTGTTCGAGTTGATCGTCTTGTGGTTCTAGGGATTCGTCGGACATGCGGATCAATAAAAACAGACGTCAGAGACTGACGTCGTTAACATCACAGGATACCCGCGAGCCCGGAATCGGCTAACTTAGACTCAGCTTCATGAATCTGTACTCTGGCTTGCTTCGCCCCCTTGCCTTCCGGTTCGACCCGGAATGGGTGCATGAGCGGGCGATGGGGGCAATTGAACGGGGCCTGATCTCCGTTGGCGTTCCGGATGACCCTCGGCTGGTCACCACGGTCGCGGGGATCAAGTTTCCAAATCCGATCGGGTTGGCGGCGGGTTTTGATAAGAACGCGGTGGCGGTGAACCAATGGCACCGGCTGGGTTTCGGCTTTGCCGAGTTGGGGACGATTACGCCGCGGCCGCAGCCGGGGAATCCGCGTCCGCGCCTGTTTCGGTTGCCGGAAGACAAGGCGCTGATCAATCGGATGGGGTTCAACAACGACGGGGCAGAGGCGATTGCCGCGCGGATTGAAGCGTCGTTTCCGAAGATTCCGCTGGGGGTGAACCTGGGCAAGAACAAGGACACGGAGGCGGCGGAGGCGGCGAGCGATTACGCGAAGAGCTTCGAGCGGTTGAAGGACCTTGGGGATTACTTTGTGATCAACGTGTCTTCACCAAACACGCCGGGCCTGCGGTCGCTGCAGGAGAAGGGTCCGTTGCTGGAGATTGTGGATGCGATGCGGGAGGTTCACGCGACGAAGCCGATTTTCATCAAGGTCGCTCCGGACCTGGAGTTTGAGGCGGTGGACGACGTGATCGAAGTGGTGAACGCGCGGAAGTTACAGGGCGTGATCGCGACGAATACGACGCTGGATCGGGCGGGGCTAAAGGGGGATCCGAATCAGGCAGGCGGGCTTTCCGGAGCGCCAGTGCGGACGAAGTCGAATTTGATCCTGCGCCACTTGCGCGAGAACTGCGATCCGACGACGTCGCTGATTGGGGTTGGAGGGATTTTCACTGCCGCCGATGCGATCGAGAAGTTTCGACTCGGGGCGGATTTGGTGCAGCTTTATACGGGCTGGATTTACGGCGGGCCGGCTTTGATTCCGCAGATGCTGACCGAGATTGTTGGCGAGATGGACCGGCTTGGATTGAAGTCGATTCGTGATTTTCGGTCCATTTCTTAGGCGTTCCTAGTCCCACCCAGGACCCACAACGAGCAAGGCCCTGAAAGCGTATAACCATGAGTAGATGTCCCCGATCCAATGGTTGAAAAAGCAGGACTCGCCCGTCGTTCTTTCGATCTGCGGGCTGATCGTGGCGATGTCGATCGTGTTCTTTTTCGTTGGCACGGGCGCGGCTCAGGTTTTGTCCTTCGGGCCGTCTTGGCTGAGCCAACCCTGGAGCATTTTCACCTACCCGTTTGTGTATTTCGGGATCAGCGGCCCGCTCAGCATCCTGTTTTTGGTCTTCCTGATCGCTTGGATGCTGTTTGTCGGTCGGAGCCTAGAGCAGGTTTACGGAAGCGCGAAGTTTGCGGCGATTTGGGTGATTGCAACGGTGCTTCCGGCGGCGCTACTTTATGCCGGAATGCTGCTCCTCAAGAAGGGAGATTTGGTTTACGGGCCGATGTTGCCGCTGGGTGCGGTTTCGATCATGTGGGCTTGTCGCAATCGGGCCATGCGGATCATGCTTTACGGCCTCATTCCGCTGAATGGCCGGATTTTGGGCTGGCTGACGGCGCTACTAGTCCTGGTGAGCTACGGTTCGGCTAGTCCGGTGCTTGGCTTGCTCGCGATTTTGCACCTTGGCTTGGCGAGTTTGGTGGCCGATGACAAGATTCCGGGCATCCGGCTGATTGCGCCGTTGCACGTTCGAGAGGTTTCGAAGGCGGAGAAGATTCGGCAGGAAACCGTGCTGGCGGATGTGGCGCGGCGCGAGTTTGAGCGGAGCGAAAAAGACCGATTGCGCGAATTGTTTGAACGAAGTGGCATCGAAGACAGGTAGCTTTCCGTTGTGACGGTAGAAGGCTTTCTGGTTCGCTTACGCGCTTGCCCCCTTATTGCTTCGGTTCAGGCGAGCGACGGATCCCCGCTGGATCACCCTGATACGTTGTTGCGGTCTGCCCGCGCCAGCGTGAAGCAGGGCGTGCGCGTGTTGCGGATCGAGGGCGTGAAGAACGTCCGCGTGATGCGGCCGGAGCTGAAAGGCATTCTTATTGGTCTTTTGAAGCGACGCTATCCGGGCAGCGATGTTTACATCACGCCAACTAACCAGGACGCAGACGCGATGATGGAACTCGGTTGCGAGATCATCGCGATTGACGGCACGGGCCGCGAGCGACCTAAGCGAGCGAATTTGGAGGCGATGATTGCGCACATCAAAAAGCGCAGAAAGCTGGTTTTGGCCGATATCGACACGGTCGAGACGGCTTTAGCGGCCGAGGCGGCGGGGGCTCAGATGTTGAGCACGACGCTTGGCGGATACACGCCCGATCGGATTGCGACAAGCGGGCCTGATCTGGAGCTGTTGCGCGCCGTGATTCAAGCGGTAAAGATTCCGGTGATTGCGGAAGGACGATTTACGGAGCGTTGGCAGATTGAGGCGGCGCTACGGATTGGAGCGGTCGGCGTGGTGGTTGGCGGGGCGTTGAACGACCCGGTGAAGCAGACGCGTGCGCTTTTGCCGCGATCGGTTGATGCGGATGCGAAGGTTGGAGCGGTCGATATCGGCGGGACTTGGCTTCGGTTTGCGCCGTTTTCGCAGAGTTGGGAGATTGGCGAAGTTGAGCAGATTGCTTATCCGAAGACGCGTGATGAGCGACTAGCGTGGATTAGAGCGCGGGTGGAAGCTCACGGGATTACGCAGCTAGGAATCGGCACGGGTGGAATCGTAAATCCGGCGACGGGCGAGGTTTGGACGGCGAAGGAGTACCTGATGCCCGACCACGCGGGGATCGTTTTCAACGAAGAATCGCTGGGCGTGAAGACGTTCGCGATTGGCGACGGTCACGCTACGGCTTGGGGGCATGCATGCTTGCCGCAGTTCGCCGGGCTTCGAGTGGCGACATTGGCGATTGGCACCGGGCTCGGGGCAGGGTTTGTTCAGCACGGCCGAATATGGTCGGGCAGAAAAGGCGAGTATCCGCGCATTAATGACTTGCCAACGCGGACCGGACAGACTTACGAGAAGCTGCTCGGCGGCATCAATCTTGGCAAGGAACCAACTTTGGAGCAGCAGACTCAGGCGGTTGAGGCTCTGGAAGATGCGGCTTCGGCAGTGCGGAATTTGTACTTCCCAGACGCAATCTTGATTGCGGGGTCGGTGGGCCTGAGCGATTGGATGGCACCCCATTTGGCGCGGCTTGAGGTTGTTCCGAGTCCATTTGGAACGCAGGCAGGGCTGTTTGGCGCGGCGGCGACGGCGATGTTTCCACCCGAAACTGACCCCGTGCTCTTCTAAATATTAGTAGTTCGCGCTATCCTTTTTGGATGTCGAACGCCGCGCAGTATCTAACCGAGTTTGGTTTCACCGGACTGGAAGCGGAGATTTACGCTTTCTTGCTGGTCGAATGGCCGGCAAGCGGATATCGGATTGCGCAGGCGATTAAGAAGCCCGCGGCGAACACGTACAAGGCGATTGAAACCCTGGACCAAAAGGGGGCAATTCTTATTGAAGAGGGCGATACTCGGCTGTGCAAGGCCGTGCCCTTGGATGAGTTGATTGCCCGGTGGGCTCGAGAGCGAGAAACGCTGACCACTAAGCTCAAGACCGAGCTTCTGAGCACAAATTCAACCGCAAAGGATGATCGGATTTACACATCCCGGTCGAGGGCTTTTGCGATTGGGCGGGCGCAGGCGATGCTGCAGGCGAGCAAACAGTTCGCTCATATCCTCGCCGACTCCGCGGCGCTGGACCAGTTGGCAGAGGATTCGCAGGCCGCAATCGAGCGTGGCGTTGATTTGGTGTTCGCGGAGGTGCCGAGCGGGATTCGAATGGTCGTGGACGGGCGGTTGAGCCTGCTGGGACGGGGGGACCTGTTTTACTTCGCGGAAAACTTTGAGTTTGGGGCAGAGGTCGATGCGGGTCTCTGCGCGGAGCTTGCCATCGACCGCATTCGCAAGCTGCTTGCTGAAGGGGCAGGTGGAAAGCGGATTGCGAAGTACCTCTCTAGCTTCGAATCGAACCTAAATAGCGAGGAATAGGGGTGAACTCAGGTACCTTGGAGAGTCCAGATGGTCGCCAAGCTCCCCTTAGTTGTTATTGTTGGCCGACCAAACGTCGGCAAAAGCACGGTCTTTAACCGCGTTGTCGGCAAACGAATTGCCGTTGTCGAAGACTCCCCGGGCATTACTCGCGACCGACTTTATAGCGAAGCCACGTGGAACGGACGGACGTTCCAGATTGTGGATACGGGCGGAATTGTCTTTCAGGAAGAAGACCCGCTGGTTGAGCAGATCCGGGTTCAGGCGAACATTGCGTTGTCCGAAGCGGACGTTGTGTTGTTCATGGCCGATGGTACGGCAGGCATTACCGGCGATGACTGGGACCTTGCGAACCAGCTTCGTGGAATCAAAAAGCCGCTGCTCGTGATCGTCAATAAAGCGGATAACCCGAACCGCGACGATTACGCCAACGAGTTTTATGCCTTGGGACTTGGAGACGTTTATCCGGTTTCTGGCCTGCATGGTCGTGGCGTAGCCGATGCACTTGACGAGATCGTGAAGTTGTTGCCTCCTGCCGATGCCGATTTGGGCATGGTGAAGGAAGAGATCAAGGTCGCGATCGTCGGACGGCCAAACGTCGGCAAGTCCAGCATGATCAACGCTTTCACGGGCGAGCAGCGGATGATCGTTTCCAGCATCGCGGGCACGACTCGAGACGCGATTGACACGGTTTTGGATTACAAGGAAGACACCTTCCGACTGATCGATACGGCGGGCATTCGCCGAAGCGGAAAGATTCAGGGAACGGTTGAGTACTACATGGTCAACCGAGCTCAGCGCGCCTTGGAGCGAGCGGATTGCGCGATGGTCGTGGTCGACGGAAACGAAGGTTTGACCGACGGCGACAAGCGAATCATGAAGTTGGCGCACGATGCCGGTAAGGCCTGCGTTTTTGCGATCAACAAGTGGGACCTGAAGGAGCCGCCAGACGGCCTTCCGAAGCGAAGCTCGCTGATTAAGAAGGACTTCTTGAAGATCCTTCGAGACCAGATTCCGGAGCTCGCTTATGCAAACGCGGCGTTTACGTCCGCGGCAGAGAGCGCGGGGTTGGAGCCGGTTTTGGACGAGATTTTGGCGGCGGTGGAGAACTACTCGTTCCGCATCTCAACCGGTCAGCTGAACAAGATCATCGGCGAAGCGATGTTCGAACGGCCTTACACTTCAAAGGGTAAGCGACTGAAGATTTACTACGCGACGCAGGTGAGCACTCGCCCGCCGACGTTTGCGTTATTTATGAACGATCCGGAGCTGTTCCACTTTAGCTACGAGCGGTATCTGCTGAACAAGATTCGAGCGGTGTTCCCGCTGGGCGGGACGCCGATTCGGATCCTGGCCCGCGAGAGTCACAAACGCGAAGAACGGTGACCATGCAGTTCCTTGAGGCTTCGAAGCGGCTGAAGTTGCAACGGATCTCGCGAGCGGACGAGCAGATTCGGCTTGCCGCCCGACTCGATGCCGTTTGGTTAAGCGCGGCCGTGTCAATGTTGGTCTCGGAGGATGAGATTCGGAATGCGGCTACTAGATTGTCACAACTAGAAGAAGAGAAAGCCGGGCACTTTCACTGGCTACTCGACAATGGCAGCCTTGACATCATGTTTGCGATGGCGAAGAAGGACGAGCTCCACGCGACAGTTCGGCTCCGATCCGAGCCCGACTTCCTGGACCAAGTTACGATTCTCTTTGTCTTGTCCCAGGCAGAGCTTCCTCGCCTTCAAACTGAGCTGCGTAATCTAGCGAAATAGGAGTTGCGCAAGCAGGAAGTTGCTGATGTAGATCAGCACCATAGAAATGACGACGGTGTTGGTAGTCGCCTTCCCGACGCCGACCGCGCCGTTATCGGTGCGTAGGCCCTGTTGACAGGCCACCAACGCGACGATGAGGCCGAAGAAGGGGCCTTTTATCATTCCCTTGAGGAAGTCTTCTGGCTTGAGGAATTGCTGGAGCGACTGGAGGAAGGTCGCGATGGGCACCCCTTCGCTGTAGGCAATGAGCAGACCGCCGACAATGCCCGACCACATGCAGACCAGCGCCAGCATCGGGAGCATGATGACCCCCGCAAGGATGCGAGGCACGACCAAGTAGTTGCTTGGATTTACGCTGAGCATTTTAAGCGCGTCGATCTGCTCCGTGACTTTCATGGTTCCAAGCTGGGCGGCCATGGCGCTACCGCAGCGCGCGGCGACCATGATGCCGGCAAGTACGGGTCCAACTTCGCGCGTAACGGTCAGACCGACGGTTCCACCAATAAAGGGCGTGGCCCCGTATTGGGTCAGGAACTTACTGAGATAGAGCGAAAGGACGGCGCCGGAAAAGAAGCCGGTCATCGAAACGATGGGCACGGATGAGAGCCCAACGAATGACATTTGGTCGAGCGTTTCTTTTGCTTCGAACGGACGGCGGAACAGGCCGCGAATCGCATCGCCGAGAATAAGCGTCGTTTCCCCAACAGATCCTAAGAACGCTTGCGCCGCGGGCCAGACCAATAATCCACGGCGATCCACAAATTGATCTTAGCAGGTTCAGAATTTTTCACTCAATTCCGGGACTACTGCCCTAGGTACCCTCGGTTTATGCTACGCAGTGTTCACGGCGCGAGTAGAAGTGGCCCGGTGATCCAGGTTCTTTTGCTTTTGGTGCTCGTGGGAACACTTGCTTTGTTTTGGATTTGGCCCCGACAGCGGCCGGCTCAACCTGTGGAGATTACAAGTTTTCCGCAAACGTCGCGCGATGCATCGTAGGCTAGGATACACTCCTCTTTTTTGGGGACTTTGGCAGATTTACGAGAAAATCCCAAATAAATCCCGATCACTTAGATACCAAAGGACTAATCTTGAGCTACGCTTGGAGCAATTACGCGGTACTTCCCATCCTCAGCGGAGTCATTCTGCTGATCGTTGGGATCGCTGCAGCAAGCTACCGTAGCCAGCGTACGTCCGGGCCTGTCTTCTTTCTCGCCAGCTCGGCAATGGTTTGGTGTTTCGGCTATGCGCTGGAACTTTGTTCGGGCAATAGTACGACCGCCAAGTTTTGGGCGAATTTTCAGTACCTTGGACTGGTTTTCCTTGGGCCCGCGATCTTACTTCTCGGCATCTACTACAGCAACGCGTTCGAAACGCCGCCCAAGTGGCTGAAGTATGTGCCGTACATCCAAGCGGCGATCTCTCTCCCGATCATCTTTGCTGATACCCGCAACCAGTGGTTCCGCCGGAATCTGAGCTTCAACAGCCTCAACGGATTCGGGAACTTGGAGTACGACAAAGGACCTTGGTATCTGATCAACCTGGGTTTAACGTACATCCAGATCATCGTTGGCGTTTTGCTGATTGCTCAGTTAGCCCTGAGCAAGAACAACCTGTACCGAAAACAGACCCGTATCATGCTCTTCGGCGTTTTGGCGCCAGTGCTCGGAAGTGCGGCCTACGTTTGCGGTCTGTCTCCGGTCGAAGGATACGACCCAACTCCAGCCCTAATGGGGATCGCGGGAGTTGCACTGGCCGGAAGTGTCTTCCGATGGTCGCTGTTTGATCTTGCTCCAATCGCGCGTGACTTGGTGGTTGAGCAGCTTCCGATGCCGGTTTTGGTGACCGCAGAGAACGATCGCATCATCGATGTGAACGAAGCGGCCCGAAGGATGTTTGGTCTCAAAAGCCCCCGCATGCTTGGCCAGACGGCACTCACCACGATCAACCGCTGCGGCAAGTGGCAGGATCCTTGGTTCCTGACCGACGACCGCACTTACCAGCTTCTTCGCTATCCGGTTACGGATGCCATGGGGGACAACGTTGGCGCGGTCTACCAATTCAACGACATGACCGAAGTTCTGGCCTACGAGCGCGAACTGTCCTCGGCAAAGGAATACGCCGAAAACGCAAGCGCGGCAAAGTCCCGCTTCATTGCCAACGTCAGCCACGAAATTCGAACCCCACTCAACGGCGTTATTGGTATCGCGGAGCTGATGCAGGCTACCGAGATGAGCCGGGAGCAGCGAGGCTATGTTCAGGCCATTCAGGGCTGTAGCCGTACGCTTCTGCACGTTGTAAACGACATTCTGGACCTCAGCAAACTGGAGGCCGGAAAGTTCGAGCTGGAACGAAAGGATACGGACCTGCGCCAGCTCGTCAAGGACGTGGTTAAAGGGCACGAAGCGACCGCTACAAGCCGTGGAATTGACTTCGTGTATGAAATGGCGAACGACGTTCCGCACTTCGTCAGCACAGACCCGAGCAAACTTCGCCAGACCCTCAACAACCTTGTCAGCAACGCAGTCAAGTTCACCGAATCCGGCCGAATTGCGGTCATGGTTCGCAAAGTCGGATCGCGCGTTGAGTTCATTGTCGAAGACACCGGCATCGGTATTCCAATTGACAAGCAAGGCCGTGTCTTCGATCCTTTCCAACAGGCAGACGCCAGCGACTCGCGCGTTTATGGAGGCACGGGGCTTGGCTTGGCGATTGTCAAGCAAACGGTCGAACTGTTCAACGGCACCTTGGCGCTAGAAAGCGAGCCGGGTGTTGGAACGAAGATCACGATTCTGCTGCCGCTGGATGAGATTGAAGGCAAAGTCGAACAGGTGCCGGAGACGCCAGACATTCACGATACGCGCGTTCTGCTCGTGGAAGACAACAACATCAACGCGCTCGTGGTTCAGCGCTTGCTGGAGCGCACGGGCTGCATCGTTGTCCACGCCGAAGATGGCTTCCGTGCACTCGATTTGTTGCAAGAACACAACGGTGAATTCGACATTGTCTTGCTCGACTTGCAGATGCCTGGTCTCGACGGTTATGAGACCTATCGCCGCATCGCGCAAAAGTGGAAGATCCCGGTGGTTGCGCTCACGGCGAACGCGAACCAGGACGACCGATTGCGATGCATCCGGCTCGGCATGGTGGAATTCCTTACCAAGCCAGTTGCAGCGCACGACCTGTACAAGATTATCAAGCAGTTCCGTGCGCCCGCGAAAGCACGCACTCCGGTGTAGTTTCTAAGTCCTACTTGCGGAACCTGTACCCCTAGGTAAATGTCATACTGAATTGTAATTGGGGGCGAACGGCTTCGACAGGGCCGGTTTGACCTTCTGTTGCGAGCCGTGGATTCTCGTGGGCCACGTAAAAAACGAGAAAAAAAGTAGCTGCGAACAACAACTACGCATTCGCGGCCTAATTTAGGCCCGACGTCCGCCTCTCTCGAGCCCGTAGGGAGAGTTCCGGGTGTAAAAAAATCGGGATCGACTGGTGAGCTTCCGTCTGTAGCAAGCTAGTCTAAAATAACCAGACTGGATGATTGCTCAGGCGGCCTCGGCAGAGAGCGACATCGAGATAAAGTACAGAGGAGACGCTCGTGGTTAATGGGAGGGCCGACGGTTTTGGAAGGGAGTTCAATTCTCCCCGCCTCCACCAATTTCTGTCTGGAACGGTTCTGCCCATTCATCCGGCGACCTGAGACTTTTTCCTGAACAAAAGTTTGGTCAGGCTATGCCACGCACGTATTCGTAAATCGGCGCGTCTACAATAGACCGAGCAACGGTGCTTGCGATGAATACCCACGTTACACATTGTTTGTCGTTTGCGACGATTGGGCTAGCCAGCCTGCTTATCGGCCATCCGCCGCAAGAGCCTCGGGAAATCATTCGCTTCGACCGGCCGTTCCTCTTCTCGTACCTTTCCTGGGAAAACAAGGTGAAGGTTGAAGGTGGGCGGGCGGTGCTCCGAGCAACTCCTCGCGGCGGAGCGGGGACGAACATCCAGCCGCCGATTGATCTAAGTGCCGATACTGACCTTGTACCCACGTTGCAGGTGAACGTGGGGACGAACAACAAGGCAAACCGAATCAAACTGATGTTGGTTGATGATGCGGAGCGTTCGGGAGCGTGGACTTTTGCACTCCCGAAATCTGGAACCGCATGGATTACGCCCATTAGTGGCGGCCCCCTTAGCGAGCCAGAAGAACTTGGAAAGGACGCAACAGGAAAGTCCAAGGGCAAGCCAAACCTAAAGAGCCTCATCCAGTTTCAACTGCTCGGCGACTGGTCATCGGACGATGCCCTTCAGGTGGACGTGCTGAAGATCGGTGTCAGCGTGCCTAACGCCGCAGCGACGGCGGCGAGAGAGAAAGCTCAACAAGCGCAAGCCGAAGCCGCCCGACAAGCGGAAGCGGCACGGTCAGAGTTACGCACCAAATACGGAACGATCTCAGCTCAGTCACCTCGGTTTTTGTCGTACTCCTTCCTCGGGCCACAGCTTGTTTGCTTAGAGCTTGAATCCGGAAAGGTCTCCGGTGCGGGTTTAGCAAAGTACGTTCCTCAGGCGGGTGACGAAGTACAAAAAGATGGGGCGAAGGTGTTCTTGGTTCGGGGCGGAAATCGGATCGGCTACCTCATTGGACCCAAGCGCGATTGGCTCGCGAACATCGAGAAGTTTGAAGGCGACCCGCTGATTGAGGAATACGCCGCCGACCGCAATCAGTACACGCTTGAAGGAAGCGGCGTCACGATTCGGCCGGTCGAGGTTCATCGCAAGTCTCGCCCCGTGAACGCGGCCATGCCGAGCTATGAGATGGTGCTTCGGCATCGGGTGTATCTGAAGCTGCCTTCCGCGCTTTCGCAAGGTGCCGAATACACCCTCAATTGGGGCAAGGTTAACGTCCAAGGCGGGCCGCAGAAGATCCGTTACGCGCCAGATAAAACGCAGAGCCAGGCCGTTCACGTAAACCAAATCGGATTCCGCCCGAGCGATCCGGTGAAGCGGGCTTTCTTGTCGGAGTGGCTCGGAACCGGCGGGGTTCACAGCTTTGGTGACGCACCGAAATTCCGCGTGGTCGAAGCGGTAACGGGCGCAACCGTCGCAACCGGCACAGCCAAGTTCACTAAGAAAGCCACCGAGAAGGAGCTCATCCAGAACAAGCAGGTGAACTACAGCCTGACCGATGTTTATCGGATGGACTTCCCGCAGATCACCAAGCCGGGAACCTACAAGGTTGTGGTTGAAGGCGTGGGAACAAGCGATCCGTTTCCAATTGCCGAGAACGTTTGGCAAAAGGCATTTCGCACCCAAATGCGGGGGCTGTATCACAACCGTTCGGGGATGGAGCTCGGCCCTCCCTATACCACCTACCGAAAGCCGCGCGACATGCACCCAGCAGATGGACAACTTGTGTACCAGTCGACGCACTCGGTACTTGACGGCAACGAGGCGTTTGAAAAGCTAGAAAAGACCAGTACGGGCAAGCTTGTGCCCGAGGCTTGGGGTGGCTATCACGATGCGGGCGACTGGAACCCGCGACGCGTGACGCACTTGAAGGTGACGATGGCACAGATGGAGCTTTTCGAGCTCTTCCCGGGATTTGGCGCTGAGCAAAGTCTCAACATTCCAAAGCCAACTAAAGCTCCAGACATATTGAACGAAGCACTGTGGGAACTTGACTGCTTCCGCCGGTTGCAGTTACCGCACGGCGGAGTTCGGTTCGGCATCGAGACGAACGGTGATCCGATCGAAGGTGAAGTCTCTTGGCTCCAGTCCATGCCAGCGTACGTGTATGCGGCAGATCCGTTCAGCAGCTGGGTTTATGCGGCCGCAGCCATCCGGTTCTCCGACCTCGTCAAGCCGTACGACCCAGCGCTATCGAAAACCTACCGGGAAAGCGCCATCAAGGCAATGACCTGGGCAGAAGCGAACCTTGCGCCGGCGCGGAGCAGGATCGCCTGGGAGATGTGGGATGCACGCAACCTTGCCGCGTTGCTCGTGTACCGTTCGACGAAGGACGACAAGTGGCACCAGGTCTTTCTAGAGAATTCGGTTCTCACCAAACCGGAGCCGAAACTGTTTGCGTACGGCACGGCAGTGCAGACGGATTCGGCATTCGTTTACTCGCGGCTTCCGCAGGGTCTCGGTAAGGCCGAACTCAAACTGCGCGCGAAAGTGGCCTTGGAAGCGGAAGCGCAAACCGCTTTAAAGTACGCCGAGAGTAATGGCTGGAACCTAACCACCAACGACGTCGGAAAGCCCGCGATTTTGGGCTTCTACAGTTCGCCTAACGCGATTGAGGTGGCACGGGCCCACTTTCTCACCGGCAAGCCGGAGTATCTGGCGGGGACGGTTCAGGCTTGCCTGTTCTCCGGCGGAGCGAACCCGAACAACCTGACCTACACCTCTGGTTTAGGAGTTCGAAGCGCCAGGCCATTTAAGATTGACTACCGGATTCCGGGCCAAGCGATTCCGGAAGGGATCACGGTCTATGGCAATTGCGACTACGTGGGTTGGCCGGATAACGGGTTCTTTACGTGGCCGATTCAGTGGCATGTGAGCCGAGTTGGGGTGCCGAGTCCGTACAACTGGCCGATCCATGAGGCACTCTTCGAGACGTACTTGTATCCGGCGACGGAGGAGTACACGGTGGATGCCTGGGCGCCAAACGTGTTTGTTTGGGGATATCTAGCGGCGCGAAAGTAGGGCTCAGCCGCCGATGCGCGGGTTGCCCATCAGTTTCATGATCAGTACGACATCGATGAGAACGATGGGGACAATGAACCAGATCTGGTACTCGGCAAGGAAGATGAAACCGAGAATGCAGGCGACGAAGGCTAGGGTGTACCAACCGGCTTCTTGCCAGTAAAGTTCGCCATCCACAAGTCCCCAGATCACGAGGATCCAAAACAGGATGAACGCTAGCCCCATGGAGCTAATGTTAATCTACTTTTGGTGTTCTTTTACTTCGAATTAGGACCGACATAGGACCTATCCAGCATCGGCATTGAGCCTTAGATTATGTGTCATGCGGAAGTTCTGGATTTGGTTGCGAATAACGTTCGCAGGTTTGATTGCGATTTATTGCGCGGTCGATTTGGTTCATTCCCTGTGGGTCGTGGCGACGTACCCGCAGGCGATTTGCGTGCCACTCGGCGGACTGTGGTTTGCCTATTGCCTGTTCCGATTTCCGGACAAACCCGTGGAAGTCCCGACCTTTGCCGTGCGGGTTTCCGATGAACAACCCGTGAAGGTTTGACTTTTCGCGGAACTCATTGAAGCGACGGAGGCTTCTGAGTTTCATGCGCCCGATGCACATTTTTCTCTCCCTTCCCGTTCTTGCTGCCGTGGTTGTTGCCTGCAATCGCGCGGACGGGATCAGCGATGCTGGACTGCCGCGTAGCCCAGAGGAAGTGAAGCCGATTGGCAAGGGTGGGCAAGCGCCTTCGGCGGCATTGAAGGGTTCGGACGGTAAGTCAACGAGCTTGAAAGAAGTGATTTCCGGAAAGCCGACGGTAGTCATTTTCTACCGAGGCGGCTGGTGCCCGTACTGCAATATCCATCTCAAAGAACTGATTCTGGTTGAGGGTGAATTGCGGAAGATCGGCTATCAACTGATCGCGCTTTCACCCGAGAATCCCGGGGACGTGAAGGGGACGATCGATCAGAACGAACTGACTTACAAACTGTACTCGGACGTCAACGCGGAGAACAGCAAGGCCTTCGGACTTGCTTTCTCGAACAACGGGCAGGTGCTTCCCGTGCCGGCGGTTTACTTGATTGACAAGTCCGGAAAGATCGTTTACGCACACTCAAATCCGAACTATACGGACCGGCTCAGCGGTGGCAGCATTCTGAAGGAAGCGAAAGCGAACCTCTAGGCGATCGCGGTCTTGAGATCGCTTTCGCGGCGGATGATGCATTCAAGTCGGTCGATGACCATGGAGGATTGCTTGTTCCTTAACCTGTCGTACTCGATGGCGCGTTGGGTACTTACGAGGGACATGCCAAATGTTACAAGTGGCACGCATAGTGAATTCGGATGCAGCTGAAATATGCACACATAGAACGCTGCGACATAGAATAAGAGGAGAACAATGGTTGATCGGACGTTGAACTTGTTTTGTGGGCTGGGTTCGGCGAGGTGGATTTGCACGAAGCCATTTGCTGAGTGCAAAGTGCAGGTTGTCATCGATCCATCCATAGAACTTGCCCACTCGGTCTGTTCCTTTGTAAACCAAAACTTGCCGTGACAATCATGGTGCCTGTTGAGATACTCGATGACTTGGACGCGAGCCTGATTGTCTAGCTCCCCGGGCACGGTGCGAATCCACTGCTGCCGTCGACGATTGCCGGGCACTGGTTGAGGCTTATCGTCAGATGTAAGCCTTGGAGGAGCCGCGATGCGGTCAGCCCCAACTTCGGAAATGGCCTCGGTGACGTATTCCGCCGGGACGCCGAGTTCGGCCGCCATGTCGATCAGATTTTCTTCGCGGAGCGAGGTCTGTTTTCGAGACTCGGCGGCAGCAAATTTTTCCGCGGCCAGCCGCAGGATCTCCTCCGCCTCGTTGTCAGAAAACTGTCGCTCCATCCGATCTCTAATCGATAGAACGGGTCTGGAAAGCTAAGCGTTCCAGACGTCAATCAAAAAGGCATTAAGAGACACCCTATCGGAGAATTTCAGCTCGCCATTCGGCGAGGTTTAATAGTCGGCCGGGACCGGGTTCGGTGGCTGAGAGGAAGGTCGTGAGGTTGTATTCACCCGGCGAGATCGCTGGCCATGGCGGTTGACGACTCGGGTCTTGCATGTTCCGCCGGTCGGATCGGAAGTCGCGCACATACTCGCTGGCATCCACGACCCGGAATCGGAGCAATTCGTCATCCACCGGAAAGTTCTCCTGGGTCCATTTGATGGCGCAGCCCGGAAAATCGCCCGTGTAGCTGTCGTCGTAAATGACGTCGCCATCCGGAGTTCGGTCTAGCAGCACCACGTGGTAATCCCAAATCACCGCCTCGGCGGAAGGGTACTGGGCAACTTGGGCATGCATTTGGCAACGTCGGTTTTCGCTCACCACGAAGACCGCCCATCGCTCGTTTTGCGAGGGCAAGTTCGCCAGCATCCAAACGTTTTCTTCGCAGTAGTTCGGAACCGGAACAAACGGAATCGGCTCGGTCATTCTATTACCGACGCTTCGAGCAAGGAGCGATAACTCTCGACGCTTGGCACCTGCAACCCGACTACTTTGGCTTGGTCGTCCCACCGCCGCGCTTGCACTGCCTCCCGAAAGTGGGGTTCTGCTTCAAACTCGGCGACTTCGTGCGCGGTCATTGGGCCACCTTGGAGTTCGAGGCTCCGCTGCGAGACCGGAGACAAGCCCGCGAGATACTGGGGTTCGACGGCGCAAAGGTAGCGCTTCGCGGGAACGTGAAGCCGTACACAGTCCACGACTAAGGGCGGAAACTTACCCGCGAGAAACTCGGCCCCTTCATCTTCATGCTTTGCATCCACGCCATGGTCGGCGATGTCCTCTCCTTGGCTGTGTAAAAGATGCCCGATGTCGTGCAGCAGGGCGCCGAGGATCATGGCGTTGCTGGCTCCGGCTTCTCGTGCAAGGTGGGCCGCCTGCAAGGCATGTTCGGTCTCGGTGACTTGTTCACCAAAGTACAGTCCGTTGCCGCGTTCTTCAAAGAGTTGGATGATCTCGTCGACGATCGTCATTTAAGTGTGGTGTTCGTACCGGATGACTGTTACCGGAAGGTTAAGGGCACGAAATTCCTTTAGAAATCAGGACCTTACCGGAAGAGATTGGGAAATGCATAGACCGCGTACGCGCCGAGACGGGATCCTTCGGGGGTCGGATGCAAACCGTCACGGGTTAGGACGCGAGTGAGCCGGAAGGTGTCGCCGGAAACGACCGGCTTCGCGAACATCGCGCGAAGAACGACTTCCAGACTCGATGTGCCTGGGTAGCTCGTGATGGTCATTTGGGATGCGCCGGTGTTTCCGCCGGTCAATCCGGTCACGGAAAAGCCATCGAAGTAGCCGGGCTTATCGTCGCCGGTCACACATTTGGAGATGAGCAAGTTCGAGTTACCGATGCCTTGCGACACGGTTTGCGCAACTTGCGTGCCATCGCGCCAAACGCCTCTCGTATCCGACACGTACTTCGCCGGGTCGAGCACCGCAAAGAATCCAGCCGGAACGGTGCTACGCAGAGAATCATTGTAGGTGAGCCAGTTTGCCACCGGGAAGTCATTGTTCTTTGTTTTCTGACCGGCCGCGGTCGCCCATTGGTCGGTGCTTGTCGTGTACGGATGCAGAGTGGACAGATACATCCGCTTGATTCCGTTCTTAACCAGGATGGCGGCGAGGGCTTGGTTTCGAGAAATGATTTCACTGCCCGGACATCGCCCACTTCCGGTCGAGGCGAAACTGGCAGCGTCATTTATGCCGTGAGTGATGAGGCCGTAGTCGGCGCCAGAGTCCCGAAGTAGGGCGAGGCGGCGGGTCATCGTTTGTTCCGTATTGATCTCACTTCGGTCTCCCGACACCCCGAAGCTTACGACGGGAATTTTTAGCCGGGCGAAGCCCCGACCGACCCAACCTGGGTTATAGAATCCATCGCGGTTATAGTGCGAGCCGCTGTCATTTCCGGCATTCAAAACCGAATCTCCAAAGGCGGCAATGCTGTGAGCGTTCGGATCTGTAGTTCGCGTTTGAATCAACGCTGGCATGGCGCAAACGCGTGGCCCGAGGAACTTGCCGTTGTCGTACTTGAACGCATTGGCCGAGAAGGTTGGGACATCAACCGCCGGCGTGGAGGATCCCGCAGCCGTCTTAAAACTCGTGTAGTCGTAAGCGGCAAGCGTGCTGCAGAACAATTGCTGTTCCCGGTCTATTAGGGTGTAGCGTAATCGAGCCTTGATCACGGTTCCGGCGGTGACGGGAATGTTCAGCCAGTCGGTAAACATGTGGGTGCCGGGCTGCATCAGTCCGACGGTTTGCCCCCAAAAGGTGGCCTTTTGCCATGTGCCACCGACTAGAACGGCGAACTCTGTTTTCACTGGGCCCGCGAGTACGCGCGACTCTTGGAAGCCCGGATACTTATCGGTGTTGGCGTACTTGTGCCCATCTGGATAAGGGTTCCAAGTAATGTCGCCTTTGCCCCACCCAGTAACCGCGATCCGAAGCCCCTGACCACTAACAATCGGGTGAATGTTGAACTCGGTTAGAATCGAATCTACGCTTTCGCTAGCGCCGCTTGCCTGTGCTGCGCCGGCATTGGTGTACGAGACGCACGAAATCGGCCTCGGTGACGTTTGCGCGAAGGAGCTCGAAATGAGCGCACCCATTAGCACAACGGACAACGATCTCCAGAATTTCATGGCCTAAAACTTATCTTGGCCCATTGTAGAAAGTTTCCACCCTAACGTCAAGCGTTCCTCCTCACCGGTTTCGCGCACAGATTGCGCCGGTCAGCCACTTACCATATGCCTTTCGAGCCTTGCTTGCTTGGCTTCGGACGGTTCCGTTACACGCAAAAATCACTCGAATTCATTCAAGATGGCTTACAGGAGCACCACAGAACCCGAATGAATTTGTTTACTCACAGCGGCAATCCAATCCCACAACTTGGGCTAGGGACATTTGGTTCAGATAACTACACGGCAGATCAAATCTCGGCGGCAGTGATCGGCGCCGCCGAGGTGGGATACCGCCACTTCGACTGCGCGTCGATTTATGCAAACGAACCAGAAGTCGGCGACGCGCTTCAGTCGGTGATCCAGAGCGGTGTGTCGCGTGAAGACCTTTGGGTCACGAGCAAGGTCTGGAACAACATGCACAGCGCCGTCGAGGCGTCCTGCGAGCAGTCGCTGCGAGATCTTAAGCTCGACTATCTCGACTTGTTCTTGGTTCACTGGCCTTTCCCGAACCATCACGCTCAGGGTGTCGATGTCAATTCTCGCGATCCTCACGCTGTGCCCTACGACCACAACGCGTACATGGCGACTTGGGCGCAGCTGGAGCGGCTGGTCGAACGCGGTTTAGTGCGGAACATTGGCACGTCAAACATGACGGTCCATAAGCTTTCTGCTCTCTTGAGTGATGCGGCAATCCGTCCGGCGGCATCTCAGCTTGAGTTGCATCCACACTTTCAGCAGACAGGGAATTATCAGTTCTTGCTGGAGAACGACATTCAGCCGATCGGATACTCACCAATCGGGTCGCCAAGTCGGCCGGAGCGGGATCGAACCCCTACCGATACGGTGGATGTTGAAGACCCGGTCATTGTTGGGGCCGCGGAGCGACTTGGTGTTCATCCGGCGGTTGTTTGCGTGCTCTGGCAGGTTCAGTTGGGTTCGATTCCGATTCCGTTTTCGGTAAAGCGGCCGCAGTATGAGGGGATGCTGAAGGCGATTCAGGAGCTTTCTTTGACCGAGGCGGAGATGCTCGCGATCGGCGAGATTGACCGTAATTGTCGGCTGATCAAAGGCCACGTTTTCCTGTGGGAAGGGGCGAAAGACTGGACCGATTTGTGGGACGACGAAGCCTAAACGGCGCGACGGTACTGAGAGCCGTCGAGCTCGCGATCGAGTAATCCAAGGTCGAACATCTCGCGGCGGAGCAGAGCGTGGTCGTCGAACGCATGCCAGTTCTTTAGCACGATGTTCACTTCGACTTCGCGATAGGTACGGTTAGGTAAGAATTTCGTTGCGAGATAACGAAGTAGTTGGAGCTGCACCCTTCGCTGCTTCCGGCTTGGCCAAGCTAGTATCACGCCGTCCTTGTCGAGCCACTGCGACGGAATGGCTTCCTTTTCGCCATTAAGGTTCGTAAATTCAAACAACAGCATCAAAAATACCACCGCTAATTGCGCATGTGTCGAGGGTTCGGACGTTCTGCCGGTGCTTTGTGCTTCGAGGTTAGTTTAGTTCCCGCATTGTTTTTAGTCGCTTCGGTTGCCGCTAGCAAGCTGACTTAGAAAGCGGGCAAACTCGGGGTGCGGCCATGAAGCAACACCCACCGATCAATTCGCACTTTCCTACTCTTTGGTTCGGCGGGGACTACAACCCGGAGCAGTGGTCCAAGGAGATTTGGCTGGAAGACGTCGAGCTGATGAAGCAAGCCGGCGTGAATGCCGCGACGGTGGGGGTGTTCTCGTGGGTGTCGCTCGAGCCCGAAGAAGGGGTTTACACCTTCGAATGGCTTGACGAAGTGTTCGATTTGTTGCACGCAAACGGGATTCATGTCGTGCTTGCGACTCCAAGCGCCGCGCCGCCAGCTTGGCTCAGCAAGAAGTATCCGGAGACCCTTCGTACGGATGCTAACCGGCAGCGACGGCACCATGGCAACCGCGTCAACTTCAACTGGTCGAGCAAGATTTATCGGGAGAAAGCCGCGAGCATGGCCGAAATGCTCGCTAGTCGGTACGGCAACCACCCCGCGCTTGCCATGTGGCACGTTTCTAACGAGTACGGAGGCGAGGATTACAGCGAAGAGTCTCGACTGGCTTTCATCGACTGGCTCCGCACGAAGTACGGCACCTTGGATCGACTAAACGCAGCATACTGGACCGCCTTCTGGGGTCACACCTACACCGACTGGGACCAGATTGATTTGCCGGGACACCCGGTTGCGGAGACCAGCATTCATGGTTTGACCCTGGACTGGAAGCGATTCTGCTCATATCAAATGCTCAGCTTTTTCCGAGAGGAGAGCGCGCCGCTGAGACGGATTACGCCGAGCGTTCCGATCACCACCAACATGATGGGGACCTACGAGGCGCTTGATCCTTGGAAGTGGAAAGACGACTTGGACCTGTTCACCTGGGACTCCTACCCGGGGTTCCAATCGCACCCGGTCGGCACTTGGGAACTGATTAAAGTGGCGTTTGTCCACGACATGTACCGAAGCATCAAGCAAAAGCCGTTCTTGCTCATCGAGAGCACGCCGAGCTCGAGCAACTGGTACAGCAGCATGCGGCTGAAGCGGCCGAATATGCACAAGCTGGAGGCGATGCAAGCGATCGCGCATGGCAGCGAAGGCTCGATGTACTTCCAGTGGCGACAATCTCGCGGATCGCAAGAGAAGTGGCACGGCGCGTTCGTGGGGCATGCGGGCGGAACGGGAACCCGAGTCTTCACCGAGGCCTGTGAAGTCGGGGCTCAGGTCAAAGAACTCGCGGATGTCGTCGGTTGGACTTCCGAACCGGAAGTCGCAATTGTTTACGACTGGGAAAACGCCTGGGCGCTCAAGGATTCCTGCGGCCCGGTGGTTGGCGAGAAGGACTATCACCGAACTTGCGTCGAGCATTACCGCGGTTTCTGGGAGCAGAGCATTCCGTGCGATGTGATTGACAGCGACCAGCCATTCGACCGGTACCGGGTCGTGGTTGCGCCGATGCTTTACATGCTAAAGCCAGGTGTTGCCGAAAAGATTGAGGCGTTCGTCGCGGGCGGCGGCGTGTTTGTGACCACCTACCTTTCGGGCATGGTGGACGAGAACGACTTGGTCTTCGATCGACAGAAATCTTGGCCGTTGGAGAAAGTGCTGGGAATCGTGCCGGAAGAGATCGACGCGCTATTCCCGCAGGAGCGAGTGCATCTTGCGCTTGATTCCGGCGAAGGCTCGGAGTCTTACGAAGGCGAGCGGTTCTGCGAGCTGTTCTGGGTTACGGATGCCGGAGTGCGCGGCTACTATACGAGCGAGTTCTATTCCGGAAAGCCTGCCCTGACCCAGAAATTCTTTGGCGCCGGAGAGGCTTGGTACATCGGCGCGCGAACGCGGGATTCGTTCTTGGAAGAGCTTTACGCGGGGTTTGCTTACCGGCTGGGCTTGCGCAAGGACCTCACGTCATCGACATCTCGCGGCGTGATGGCGGTTCAGCGTGGCAACAAGTTGTTCGTATTGAACTGCACCGAAGAAGTCGAGTTTGTTGCGGTCGGTGAGCAAGGGATCGAAATCCCGGCGTTCGGCTCGATCGTGCTGCCGGCATAAGGCGTCCCTCGCCGGGGATTCCCGGCGAGGGGCTTTGGCTTATACGAGTTTCTTCAGCGCCGCTTCGATTTGGTCTCGCGAGGGCTCTAAGAATGGAGCCAAGGCAAGGTGCTCGCCGAGGGTTTCCAGCGGCTCATCCGTTGCGAAGCCGGGTTCGTCCGTGGCGAGTTCTAGCACCAGGCCCTCGACGCTACGGAGTAGATCGACCGGAACCAGTGGCGGTCGACTGGGCCGCTGTGGCCGATGCGGTTCTCGGTGAGCCAGGTCAGGAACTGATCGTAGGTTGCGTAGTCCGTGATCCGGAAGGCGACGTGATGAATGCCGCCATGCCCGAGGTAGCCGCGAGACCGGGAGCGGTCGTGAATGACATGCACTTGTCGTCCGGGCAGGCCGTCACCTGCGACGAGCACGGTCGTTTCTCGCCCTTCTCGCGAATAGGTCCCGGCGATGCGGAAGCCGAGGGTGTTTTGGAGCATCGCAAGCGTCTTCTCTGGCTCGCTGAGCGCGAACGCGACGGCGAAGACACCTCGGATTTGGTGCGGGGCAGGCACGGGGCTCTCCGGCCAATCGGAACCGCCGCGAGGCGAGTTGCCGTCGGCGACGATCTCCAGCTGAACGCCATCGGGGTCTTGGAAAGCGATAGCGGCGTAGCCGTTCCGGTCGAGGCCATCTCTCACGTTTAGCCCTAGTCCCCGCAATCGCCCGGCCCACCAGGCGACGGATGCTTCATCAACCACGCGGAGCATCAGGATGTCGATGGTATCGCTACCGGGTCGGTTTGGCGCGGTGGTCGGCCAGTCAAAGAAGGTGACCTCGGTCCCTGGCGAACCTTCGTAGTCGCCGTAGAAGAGGTGGTAGTCGCTCGGCGAGTCTTGATTGACCGACTTCTTGACGAGGCGCATGCCGAGGGTCTTGGTCCAGAAATCGTAGTTGCGCTGAATGTCCTTCGAAACCAGCGTTACGTGGTGAATTCCGGTCACGGCGATGGGGGGTGCTTTCGTTTGGGTGCTCATAACTCTCACGCAGCTTTTTTAGTTGCTATGACAATTATACGCATTTCAACTACTTTGAGTTCCCGGGAATCACTGCAGTTGCGCCGAAGCCTTCGGCGAGGTATCCAATCTGCTTTAGCTTCAGGTCAACGAGATAAATTCGACCGTCCTTCTCGGCGATGCACCAGCCATCGGGGAGCTGAATTAGATTGCCCCATCGCCATTGAAAGAACGGCGACTCGAGTCCAAATGAATAGCTTTCGCCGGTTTGTTGATCGGTGACCTCGAAATCGTATCCTGGCCACAAAGATGAAGACACCTTAAATCTAGGCAGTTTTGAGTGGTCCAACGATCTAGATGGGCCCATTGCGTACAACCCAGGCGATTGCCAGCCGTTGACCTCCCTAGTGCGCTCCAATGTCGCTTTGGGATCGAAGCCTTTCATGAGGACGGGAGAATCTGATGGAGTCGTCGAAAGAAACTTGAGGTACCGCATACCAGTCGGCGAAGTGACAACTGCCAAACCTTGAGGTGAATTAAGAATTTCTGAGGGTTTAAGACGCGGCCATTTCGGGTCCCGATAGTCATCAATCTCCAACCTTCCCTTTGATGGCTCGAACGGCTCCATTTTGAACCGGGTCACGGTCGCACCATCTGGCCTGACGTACCAAAGATCGAACGTCGGCATCGGTCGAGTCATCTTCATCCAGATCGTCCGAGACCTTAAGTTGAGTGCTCCGCCGTAGCGGCCGGTCGCACTAGCAATGAGGATCAGGCAGAGGTAGCTAGCAAGGTTGATCCAAACGCTCGCGCGCCAGGGGTGGACTTTGAGCCCAATTCGGCGAGACAGGATAGAAAGCACGCCAGCTTCTATGATTGCCGTGATCAGGAACGTGTAAATCCAGGCAACCACGAGGGTCGGTAACGCCACCCGAATCGGATCGATCAAAGAGAGCCGCTGCCAAATGCCAGTGAGCCAAGGAAGACAAACGAAACCGATGCCCGCGGTCAGGAAGTTCGCGCCGAGCAAGATGGCAAACGATGCTTCCGGTCGACAACCAAACTTGCGATCAAGGATGGATGACTCAACCCAGGCAATGATGACGTTGCCGATGGTGAGCACGAATACGCTGCTCCAAAGAAAAGGCGTACCAGCGTTCGCGAGCAGGGTAGGAACGAGGTCCATTTACTGGTCCTGTTCGATAAGTACGATGGAGTCCCAGGGAACAAAAATGGGGCGGCCCATCGCACCGGACCGACCCCGGTTCTCCACCATCACCCCAAAGTCGGTGACCTTTATCAGCGGACCGTAGACCTGGATCGTTGTAAGCGAATCATCCCTGCTGCCACTTGGAAGAACCGTGCTGGAACCTTGAATATCCCGTCGGATCAGCACAGTAACTCGCTGCCCAACCAAAGAATCGGCCCCAGTTTTTGATGACCCCTGGCAACCGAGCAGAATCGCGCTCAAAAGCAAAAGCATCACAACCTTGGCTCGCATGAGCCCATTCTATACTGACTTCTGCCATGGCGCGGAAAACAATGCAAGAAAAATTCGATGCGCGAAAAGACGTTGAAATCGTGATCTTGGAGAAGCCGATGTCTGGCATGCCAGCCGGCAGCAAACTTCTTATCTCCACCCCCGCCGAGATTGATACTTGGGTTATAGCGGTGCCAGTGGGGGAAACCCGGTCCGTGGCACAACTGAGAGAGGAACTCGCAAAGAAGCATGGGGCCGATGGCACCTGCGCGCTGACGACCGGGATTTTTCTCCGGATAGTTGCCGAGCGCGCTTTGGAGCAACTTGCGGCGGGCGACGTGGAAATCGCTCCGTTCTGGCGGGTCGTTGAACCACGATCGCCTCTCGCAAAAAAGCTGCCAAACGGCCCCGAGTTCATTCAATCTCGTCGATCAGCGGAGTCCTAGTAGTCCCGGCAGACCTAGATTGAGCCTGGCTATCGGCTAATCTATGGCCAACTCGTATGACCCCGTTCACCGTTCTGCTTGCCCTGAGTTCCCCTCAGTCTTTTAATCCTGGTCCGAATCCGATGATCCTGCGCGATCCGGCGGTGAACGCGACGACGATCGTTTTCCAGTTCGCCGGTGACCTCTGGAAGGTTCCGCGCGCCGGTGGAGCGGCCGTCCGCCTCACCAGCGCACCGGGGACGGAAAGCATGCCGAAGTTCTCCCCCGACGGGACGACGATTGCGTTCTCTGGTCAGTACGACGGCAACACCGACGTGTTCACGGTTCCCGTTGACGGCGGAACCCCGAAGCGACTCACCGCCCATCCGGCAGCAGATGAAGTGAACGGCTGGACGCCCGACGGAAAGAGCGTTCTGTTCGTTTCGGCCATGGCTTCGGAGAACGCTTACACTCGGTTGTTCAAGGTGAGCTCGGGCGGCGGCGTTCCGGCGCAACTTCCGTTTCCGGCGGTCGACGAAGGCTCGCTGAGCCCAGACGGCTCCCAGCTTGCATACATCCCGAATCCTAAATGGCAAGCCGCGTGGAAGCGCTATCGAGGCGGCCAGGCCGGGCCGGTCTGGATCGGCAACCTCTCCGATTCAAAGATCAAGACCATTCCTTGGAAGGGCACCGGCGACGAGAACCCGATGTGGGTCGGCGATTCGATTTACTACCTTTCGGACCCCAAAGGCGAGATGACCTTGCACCGCTACGACACCAAGAGCGGAAAGACCAACGAGGAGATTGCACCAAACGGATCTGACATTAAGAATGCCTCCGCTGGTCCGGGAGTGATCGCTTACGAAGAGTTCGGTTCAATCTGGCTATACGACGTAGCTAAGAAGTCCTCTACCCGAGTGCCGATCACGATTGATGCCGACTTCCCCGAGATTCGATCTAAGTACGTGGACCTTGGCGATAGAATCCAGGGCGTTGACATCTCTCCGACCGGACAGCGAATCGTCGCAGATTCCCGCGGATTTATCTTTACTTCTCCGGCGAGCAAGGGCGATGCAAAGGTTCTGCATTCCGAGCCCGGCATTCAGCGCCGAAATCCGGCGTGGTCGCCAGACGGCCGAACGATTGCCTACTTTACGGACCAGAACGACAAGGAAGAACTGGCCCTCTATGACACGACGACGGGCAAAGATCGCATTCTCAGCATCGGCGCTGGTCAGGGCAGCTTCGGCAACATCGCCTGGTCCCCGGACAGCAAAAAGCTGATCTATAGCGATTTCTCGCTGGGACTCTGGGTCCTTGACATTGCCAGCGGAATCAGCACGCGCATCGACTCCCTTTTACGCCGCGGACGCGTTGGATTCGAGTATTCGTGGTCGCCAGATAGCAAGTGGATTGCTTACACCCGAGACATTGAAAGCACGTTCGGTGCGCTCTTCTTCTACAGCCTTGAATCGGGCAAGATGACGCAAGTCACAGACGGGCTTGCCGACGTTTCGAGCCCCGTGTTTGACCGCAGTGGCAAGTACGTGTACTTCTTGGCATCGACCGATGTTGGACTCGGCGGTGACAATCAGGACATCGCTTCCTATGCTTCCGCGAACGTAACGCAAAACGTTTATTGCCTAGTTCTCAAGAAGGGTGTACCGAACCCTTTGGCTCCGGAGAGCGACGAAGAGAAAGTCGCGCCGACAGAGGCACCGAAGTCACCGGACACAAAACCAGCAGAGAGTAAGCCGGCCGTCTCGCTCATCGATCTCGAAGGCCTCGAGTCGCGAATCATTACGCTTCCACACCCCAAGCAGCCATACGGTGGATTAGCCGCTGGTACGCCAGGCTCGGTGCTCGCGATTGCGTTGCCCGTCCGCCCAAGCGCAATTGATGCGCCGCGAGGAACGAGCAGCCTCATTCGGTTCGCTTTCGCCGATCGGCGACCTACCGTGATTGTCACGGGAATTGGCGGGATCAACGTTACTCCCGACGGCAGCAAGGCGCTCATTCAGGGCCAGGGTGGATTGAGCATCATTCCGACCAGCGCTCCCGCCGCCCCAGGACAAGGCACGATTTCGATCGGTGCTCAGGTTAAGATTGACCCGGCGACGGAATGGCGACGGATGTTCTTCTCCGCGATTCGGCAACAGAAGATTCGCTTCTACGATCCGAAGGTTCATGGCGTCGACCTCGATGCGCTCGGCAAGCGGTACGAGCCGTTTCTTGCGAACCTGAAGTCCCGATCTGACCTTAACTACCTGTTCACCGAGATCTTTGGCGAGATCAGCGTTGGGCACATGTTTATCGGCGGCGGCGACATTCCGGGTACGCGTGGGATTCCGGGCGGACTGCTTGGCGCGGACTACACCTTCGACAAGGGCCGATACAAGCTAGCGCGCATCTTTGATGGCGAGCGCTGGAATCCAAACCTGTATGCCCCGCTGGCTCAGCCAGGCGTGGATGCCAAAGTTGGCGAGTATGTGCTCGCAATTGACGGCGAAGAGCTGACGGAAGTCATGGACTTGTACGTTGCGCTGGAAGGCAAAGCGGGCAAGCAGGTGAAGCTCAAGCTGGGACCCAATGCGGACGGCACGGACTCGCGAGAAGTGGTTGTGCTTCCGATTGCCAACGAGGGCCAGCTTCGAAACCGAGCATGGACGGAAGGCAATCGCAAGCGTGTCGAAGCTGCAACCGGCGGCAAAGTCGGGTACGTACACGTGCCAGATACGAACGTTGGCGGTTGGCGAGAGTTTGTTCGCTACTACTACTCACAGACTGGGAAGGACGCGATGATCATTGACGAGCGCCACAACGGCGGCGGTGCGATTGCCGACTTCTTGGTGCGAGAGATGCTCAAGCCGATCGTTTCGGGTTCGAGAACGCGCTACGGAAAGGACTACAACATTCCCGTCATGGGCGTGTTCGGGCCGAAGGTGATGATTGCCAACGAAATGGCAGGATCGGGCGGAGACATCTTCCCGCACCTCTTCCGGTTCCATAAGGTCGGACCAATCATCGGCAAGAAAACCTGGGGCGCGATGATTAGCAACTACGGGTTCAACCTGGTGGATGGCGGACGCATAAGCTCGCCGGACGACGCGATGTACAACCCAGACGGAACTTGGATGATTGAGAACCGCGGAACTCCACCAGATATGGAGGTGGAACTTGATCCATTCCTGTGGCGACAAGGCAAGGATGCCCAGCTTGAAGCTGCTATCGCCGAAATTCAAAAGCTGATGGCCAAGAATCCAGTCAAGCCGCTGAAGCGACCAGACTATCCTTCAATTCCACCGTTCAAATCGACCGGCGGAAAGTAAGGATCACAGTCCCGTTTGGCTTCTTCCACCAAAGGTGATGAGGCCAAACGGGAACGAGTTCATTGGAGGCTATCGGGCGGCGGCGGGCGATCCGTAGAAGCCAGCGCGAAGGAAGCCCTCGGCGTCGATCAGCGTCCAGTCCGGATAACTCACTCCCGAGGTGAAGATCGGCAGCCGATCCGTTCGGCGCATTGCCTTAAGGTCCGTACCGCCGATTCCGACCGCGCCATCCCAATGAATGAGCGTTGAAACCCCAGGACCGAAGCGGAAGTTCTGGAACTCGCCGTAGTTTCCGCGAACCACCAGGGCTTTCGACAGCTTCGACTTCCAGACGGCGTTGGTATCGGCGTTGCCGTAAACCATCAAGCTGCGGCCGGAGGTGTTTTGCTTGTCGGTCAGAATGTCGACCGCTCCATTGCCACGGACATACCAAGTTTCGGCATCAAATCTCGCTTTATTCGCCGCCCACTGCTGCTCTTCCGCGGATCCTTTTGTGCCGACAACAAGGGCGAAACGGTCGGTGAGCATCTCTTTGAGCGGCCCAACGGGGGACTTAACGGTGCCTTCGCGCCACTTGCCTTCCGCGTTGACGAGGGTGGCCAAATGCTTCTTGCCGACCATTTTCGGGCTAATCAACACGGCCTGTCCATCAAGCACCACGGACCCAAGTTCGTCATCCGTTTCGAAAGTGAGCGACAGCACGTTGGTTGTCTTGCCGATAACGGTGTTGCCTTCTTTCGTAAGCACGATTCGACTAGGCTGAAGCGGTTCGATTTGAGTGTTGATACTTGCCCACCAAGCACGACCGGAGATGCGCGGATTTGGCGTGGTGAAGTCGATCTTGTTTGGTGCGACGGTCAACTGTCGTCGGCGCATCATATCGAAAAGGGGTGGATAATCCACGCTCTCTCCACCGAACCAGTGGGAGCCACCGGGTTTTTCGCCGTATCCAAGATCGGGGTGTCCCATCTTTTCTAGCTCAGCTTTCATGGTTCGGGCCTGGGCAACGGGAACGGTCTCGTCGGCATCGCCGTGCCAGATGTAAACCGCTTGGGCCGAGGTGTTGGTGAGGCGGGCCAAAGTGTCGTAGTTCGTCATGCTGCGACGAACCAGGCTCTGCACCGGATTTGGATCGCGAGGGGTCCAGCCGCCCGCGTAGGTCCAGAACGAGACCCAACTCGCGCATGGTGCGATGCTGGCAAACGTGTCCGGATACAGCGTGCCAAGCGCCCAAGTTCCGTGGCCGCCCATCGAGTGCCCGGTGAGGTGCACCTTCAGCGGATCGTGCAAGACGGATTTCTTGGCTTCGGCGAGGACCTCAAGCGCATCGAGCCGGCCCCAGTCTTCCCAGTCGAAGCCAAACGGTCTTCGGTTGGTGGGGCAGACGATGGTGATGTCGTCCTTTGATCCGTAGGCATCGGCTTGTCCGATGGCTTCGACCGACGCGCCGTGGACGCTCAGCACGAGGAGGTTCGACTTCGATGGCTTCTGCGCCGGATTGACCGCGTAATACTGCACGCTGCCGTCGATTTGGCTGATAAAGGTGCGCTTGTGGGTCTGCTTCTCCGTTCGCAATCGGATCGGGACGGTGGTCTCGTCGAGCACTTTGCTGCCTTGAGTCAGTTTGACGGCGCAAGCAGCGGTGTCTCCGGCGATCGTGCGCGGCATGGTTAGCGTGACCGGCACTTTGCGGATGGTTTCGGCGGGGATCGTTGGGATTGCCTTGCCGTTGATCTTCAGGCCCGATAAAGGCAGTTTGGTGGAGTTTCGCACCACGATTCCCGCGAGGATTGGACCTTTATCGGTTGGAAGTTGGTCCGGCAACGTCGCGTCTCGGATGTCGAGCTCAACCGGTCTCACGACGGGCTTCACCTCAAACTTTAGGCGCCCTCGCCCGACTTGGAACAGCAGTTCGTTTTTGCCCTTCTTCACCGCAATGGGCAGCGTGAGCCAGCCCCAAGAGTACGGGTCGCCCGCACGGGGTGCGCCGTTGACGTACACCATGCTGTGGCCGGAAGCTTCAAGAAGGACGGTTCCATCGGCAGATGCTTCGAACGGAACGTACACGTAGCCGCCGGAAAGTGGTCTGCCGGAATAGACGCCGTCCTTCGGCTCGATCGCCGTCCAATCGGTCCCGAGGATCGGCGAAACCCAGGTGCCATCAACGATGGATTCCAGCACGGGATCGGTCGGGAGCGGAGTGCGCCCTCCGGACGCAAACGGTCCACGGGCGAGCGCTGGTTTGAGTTCGATTTCTTGAGCCGAAACGACGCCACAAACCAGGACGAGAGCGAACACGGAAAGCCTACGCACGGAATCAAGATAGCAGAGCGATCCGATGTTTTGGGGACGAAAATGTGAACTTGACAAAGTCCGGGCGCTGGCCCAAACTCATGCGGTGACGAAACTAGGGGTTGGCGTAATTGGCGCCGGAAGTATTGGAATTCGTGCGGCGCTCGCGCATCTCTCTCTTGACGACGTTCAACATCGGGTCCACCTTGCGGCGGTCTGCGATGCGGTGCCAGGCCGAGCTCAAGCTGCGGCAGAGCGGTTTGGTGTCGCAGCAGGATACGACTCTCTGGAAGAGCTATTGGCCGATCCTAATGTCGATTTGGTGACCATCGGAACGCCGATTGGACTTCACTTTGACCAAGGTCTCGCCGCGATTCGTGCCGAAAAGCACGTCCACTTCAACAAGACGATGTCGATTACGGCAGATGAAGCGACGACATTGATCGACGAAGCGGCGGCGCACGGAGTGAAGATTAATGCCAGCCCAGGGAACATGGTTCGGCCAGTCAATCGCGCAATTCGGGACCTAGTTCGTTCCGGCGAGATCGGGAAAGTCGCCTGGGCCGCGGTGGGAGCTGGTTTCGGGAACTACCACGAGAACGAGGACGTGCGATCGGGGAACGACCTTTTGAGCAACGTGAACCCTTCGTGGTACTGGAAAAAGCCGGGCGGCGGGCCGATGTACGACATGACGGTATACGGCCTCCACACGCTCACCGGCATCCTTGGGCCGGCGAAGCGAGTCACCGCGATGTCGGGCATTTCAGTGCCGACACGAGAGTTCAAAGGCGAGCCGTTCCAGACCGAAATGGACGACAACACGTTCCTTCTTGTGGACTTTGGCGATTCCGTTTATGCCTTTGTGTATGGTGCGGCGCATGGCCTCATCGAAGCGGAATGGGGACAGCCGAATATCTACGGCAGTCGTGGGACGTTGCTGGGCACGAAGCTGAACGGTCAGCCGGTGACGCATGCCGGTGCCGATGACCCTCGACCGCACTCTGCCCAAGGCCGCCATGCCGTTGGCGAGCATTTGAACCTGGAAGAGATTCACGTTTACGAGGACATCATGCAATTGATCGACCTGGTTCAGACCGGGACGCCGCTGTACGGAACGGCCGAGCATGCGCGGCACGTGATCGAGATATTCGAGGCCGGCTATCGAGCGGCCGAGACGGGCCAAACCCAGACGCTCACCACGACCTTCGAGGACGTAGCCTGATGCTGTTGGACGGCAAGGTTGTTCTCGTGACCGGTGCTTCGAAAGGGATCGGCGCAGCAACCGCGCGAGTGCTGGCAAGGCACGGGGCCAAGGTGGCGGTGAGCTATGCCAGCGGAAAGGAGCGCGCGGAAGCGGTCGTGGCAGAAATCGTGGCAGCAGGCGGAGTTGCAATGGCGGTCGGCGGGGATGTTCGCGACGCCGATTCCGTCTTGGGCATGGTCGAGGAGGTTGTTGGCCGGTTTGGTCGGATTGATGGCCTAGTGAACAACGCCATCGGCGGCGATCAGCACGGAACGTTCGCCAACGCGACTTGGGAACACTACCAAAACATGATCGACTTCGGAGCGAAGGCGGTCGTGAACACGATCAAGGCCGTCCAACCGCACTTTCGGGCCCAAGGGGGCGGTTCGGTGGTGAACATCGTGACGGAGCTTTGGAACATGGGCTCCGGCGACTGGTCGATGTACTTGGCCGGTAAGGGGGCGATGGTGGGGATTTCACGTTCCCTCGCAGCGGAGCTTGGGCCAGAGAACATTCGCATCAACATGGTCGCCCCAGGTTGGATGGCCACGGAGACGGTGGACACTTCGAGCGACGGATCAACGGGCTTTGCGGCTTCGTTGCCACTTCGGAGACACGGCTCCGCCGACGAAATTGGCAACGCTTGCGTGTTCTTTCTGAGCGATCTATCGACTTACTGCACGGGGACGTATCTTCCGGTCTGCGGTGGTCGGATTACGCAGTTGGGTTAAGTGGCAGGCCCGGCTACACTAGTAGGAGCCGGGCCAATCCAGACGGTTACTTGATGTTGCCGTTCATGCCGGCCGGATAGAATCCGCCGCTGGTGGTGCCGCCCAGGTAGACGATCTTTTGCACTTCGGCCGTTGTTCGCGAGTACGGGATGGCGTTACTGTCGGTTGGAACGAGGTTGGCGTTTCCTGAGACCACGATGCCTTGGTCCTTTTCGGATCCAGCGGCAGAGTCTCGGAGGTCAGAGATTTTCTGCGCGTTTGAAACGGCCGCGCCACCGATGCTGAAGAGCACGGTTCGGACGATTCCCGCGTGGTACGCCTCGACGCCGAGAATTCCTGCAGCAGCTTCGATGAACCCCTTATCGGAGATGAGTGGCGACGCCTTTGTAAGCGGTAACACCGACGTCCTCAAAGATGAAGGCTCCGAGCAGGAAGCTAACTTCATCTGCAAACGGGTTGAAGCTGGGTCCAATTCCGGCCGCAGCGGCGGCCGCATCGAAAGCGGTCGAAAGGTTGATGGCCGGTCGGGACACGGCGTTTGAACCTAGCGCGGAGCGGAGGAACCGCACGTGAGCGAGTTCGTCAGCGGCGATTTCTTGGGCGTACTGTCGGAACGCGGGAGTGGCGAACGGGACAGCGCTTCCACCGGAGACTGCGCCTGGGGTGCCGCCGATATCAGCCACCGGGAGTCCGCTACCGTTAACCGCGCGCAGATAGTATTCCGCTTCGAGGTATTCGAGGTTTAGTGCAAAGTTCAGAACATCGGCGTCGAGTCCGGCGCCGCTGCCATTGTTGTCGTCGTTTCCACCACAACCGGCGAGGAGGGAGGCTCCGGCAAAGGCGACGCCGCCCGCCAAGACGGTCTTAATCAGGGACCGGCGCTCGAACCTTGTTTCCATCAGTTCTTGTTTCGCCAGTTGAATCTCGTTAGAAATGCTCATGTGTATGTCAAGTAGCATCTCGAACTCGAGCAACTACGTGAACATCATGCATCCAATAATTGCTTTTTTGATCGCAAGATTTGCTTTATTTGCGTCGTTCGTATTCACAGTAGCATTTCTTGTCTACCGGCCTCGAGTGGTGTATGCACCTTCGAGTCACGTCCTAGCACGAGACGTCCGAGTCCTATCCTTGCTCCAGTTTTTCGTCGTATAATACTTGCAGGGTCGGGAGAACTCTCCATAGGGTTCGTGATGGCATGGTCCATCCTCGACCTTCAAGTTCATGCATCTCCTCTACGTGGACGATTCTGGACACCCGGACGACCCAAATCAAGATTGGTTCGTGTTGGCTGGTGTCAGCCTGTTTGAGCGACAGGGTTATTGGCTCTCAGAAGATCTTGAGAAGATCGCCGCACGGTTTGCGCCATCTGACAGCAGTTCGATAGAATTGCACGGTGCCGCGATGAGGAATGGTAAAGAATGGAGACCGTTCCCGCCAGCTGATCGAGTTGCAGCCATTAACGACGCGCTCGAAATTCTTGCGAAGTCACCGCGGTCAAATCGAATATTTGCCGTTGCGGTACGGAAAGGTTCCGTAAGCCCGCGCGATCCTGTGGAGTATGCCTTCGAACAGCTTGCCAGCCGATTCGATCACTACCTCCGCCGACTTCACCTTCAAGGCGACACCCAGCGAGGACTAATGATCTTTGATAGAAAAGACGGTGAACGACGTATTCAGCAGCTCGCATCGGAGTTCAGAAGCGTTGGCCACACATGGGGAGTTTTAAGCAACTTGGCCGAAGTTCCGGTATTCATGGATTCGAGGGCTTCTCGATTACTCCAGTTAGCCGACCTAGTGGCTTACGCCGTTTACCGCAACTTCCAGAATAACGACAGCGCGTTCTTCTCAATCATTGAGAATCGATTCGATCAGGCAGACGGCACGAAGCATGGTTTACACGTGGTCGGAGCTCGTTAGCGGGTTCTATCCGGCTGGTGCGTTGGCGCTGGCGCCGGTATCGAGGGTGAAGAATTCGAGCACCTCGTCCAGGCGGTTGGACTCCGCGTCGCACTGGCCCACCGCGGCCGAGAGCAGGCTCTTCGTTCGCTCGATCTCTTCTCGGTGAACCGCAATCTGGGTTTCTAGCTCCAGGATTTTCATTTCCAGACTGCCGACGTAGGTGCTGGACTGGTGGGTGAGGAGATCCTCATAGGCGGAAAGGGCGGCAACCTTTCGCCCGGCATCGGCCAAAACTCCCGCGGTATCGACGCCCATGGCCTTACCCATCGCGGCAATCGTTGCGTTGACGGTTGCTCGCCGAACGTCGATCGGGAGCGAGACTGGGAGCGAGTGAATGACATCCAGCGCCTGCTCGGCCGAGAATGCGACCGGGGTCAAACCGGCGCGCTTGTAGACGAGCTGATAGTCGACCTTGCCATCTGGCGCAGTGGGCGATGGAGCGGGCTCTTCGGCAATTTTGATCTGATCCAAGTTGGGTCCGGGGGTTTCTTGGATGATTTGCTCGACCGACTTCGTGGCAACGGGCGCGGGGCGAGGTGCGGCAGGCAGGTCCTCCAAATCGGTCTTGAACTTGAGTGGCTCGGCGGTCAGATCCGCGACGGGCTCTGGCGGCAATTCTACGACTAAAGAAGCCGCTTTTCTAAGGATGTTCTTGATGCTCATATCCGTCTCTCTAACTCAAATTTGCCACAACTTCGGTCATCGGCGTAATCTCATCAATCGCTTCGGTGAGAGAGGTTGCCTGAATGATCACGTCGTCGATGTCACTGAGAACTTGCTCAGGCGACCGCGCTCGGATTTCATCATTGATCAGCCCGAAGGTGTCGGCCATCAGGCGCATTTGTAGGCCAAGGTTCGACATGATTTGGCTGACTCGGGTGATGAACTCTTTTCGTCGGTTCAGGATCTGCTGCCGCTTCGACATCAGGTTTTGGTTGGCGACGACCGTCTCGGACTGAATCGATTCATCCAGGGTTCGAAGCTCGTATTCGTAATAGCTTGAAATCGTGAACGCGACTTCTTCCACCCACTCAGGGGAGGGATTGAGGGCCGCGCTATCGGGGGTCTCGTCGTCGTTTCGCTCCCCTTTGCGGGTTTTGGGCGGGGCCGAGCCCATCATCATCGGCGGGGTCACCGACCTTCGGTCGGCGGCCGGAATCTTTTCGTAAACCTCGGCATAGACCGACATGAGGTAGCTCGCGAACTGGGCTTCCTTTTGCGCGAACTGCAGGTACTTCTCCATGAGGAAGTCAAGCTTGCGCATGGCTTCGCGGAACCAGCCTTCCTCGCCGCGCGATTGACCTTCTATCTGGCTACGCACTTGCTCTAAGCGCGAGAATTCCTGCCGAATTTCCTTTCTAACGATCGGGAAAGTTTGGGCCTTGAGGGCCTCGCGGCGCTCCACGACTTCGCCATCAAACCGAGATTGAAGGCGCTTTTCGTACCAGGATGTATCGGGCACAAACAGCAAGTAAACGGCCTCGGCAACGAGCCCAACCAGGAGGGGAATGGGGTTGAGGGTTGCGGCAGAGGCGGCGACAAAGCCTGCAAGTGCAACCAGGTTTGGCCCCTCTTTAAAGGCCTCTCCGAGTCGGTATTTCAGGCTCTTGTAAATCGGTAACGAAGGGTCAAATTTCACGACGGTTAGCTTCGAATTACATTATGGCCCGGGAACCTGATCTACAAATGTTCGAATAGATCTTTCACCTCATTGACCGTGGCATGAAATTCTGGAGTTCGAGATATGTTCTCGTGCCAGGCCAATCCGCGTGCGATCAGGTCGATGGATTTTTGAATCTTTGCGCCGGGAATGAACGCGCCAGCTTCGTCGCGATCACGTCCAAGCAGGATCAGGGTGTCACAAACCTCGATGGCGGAAGCGATGTCGTGGGTGACGATGATGAACGTTTTGTGCTCGTCCGTCTGAGCGACTTCTTTGATGAACTTGCACATCCGCGCTAGCGCAAGAGGGTCGAGACCGCTAAAGGGCTCATCCATGAGCATCAGTTCATTGCTGCACATGAATTGCTGAGCGATGGCGGCGCGTTGGCGCTGACCGCCCGAAAGTTGCACCGGGTACTTGTCGCCGTGATCGGCTAAGCCGAAGTTTTCGAGCAGTTGTTTCGCCCTGCCCTCCGCTTCTGAGGCAGACATTCCGGCTTGCTTTCCGGCGACCACCAGGTTGCCGAGGATTTTACGGTGGGTGAGGAGCGGGTAGTTCTGCGCGACAACGCCGACGGTTCCGGGCTTGACCGGCTCGCCGGGCTCACCTACCAAAACCGTCCCGGAATCCGGCGGGTTCAGGCCGGCGAGGATTCGGAAGAGTTGCGTCTTACCCATGCCGCTAGGGCCGAGCAGCCCTACAACCTGGCCCTGCTCAATTCCCGGACGAACAATGTTTCGAACTTCAAAGTGGACGTCGCGAAGGATCTTCTTGCCCCCAAGGGTCAGATGGATACCCTCGACCAAAAGGAGCCGCTCCTTAATGTCGTAGGCGATCGCAGGTCGAGACATCATTTACTTACGCTCCAAGGTCAGCACTGCATATGGGCAGACCGCACGACGGACGAAACCCATGATCACGTCTTGAAAAAGACCAACGATGAGAATGATGATTTGAATCCCAAAGACCTCACTCATCTTGAAGAACTTCTGCTGATTAAGAAGGAGCGCACCGATGCCGCCTTCTCCGCGGTAAATCCCTTCCACCAAAGTCAACATCATCCAGCCGATCGCCGCGTTTTGACGCAACACTTCAAAGGCTTTGTCCGCCGTACCGAGAACGACGACCTCCCAAACCACGCGCCATTCGCTCATGCGAAGCGTTCGCGCGTAGTCAAAGTCCGCTTTCGGGATCTCGGAAACCACCGCCGCCATAGAGGTGACGAAGAAGACGGTCATCGCAAACACGAGGAGCGAGAGCTTGAGGGCATGGCCGCCACCGACGATGAGGGTGAAGACCAAAGTGAACCCCGCCATGCTCAGGAACCGCCCTTTGCCAAGCGCATTCACAAGAGGCCGGAAGAATGGCAATACGGTGAGATAGGCCAGACCAATCGAAATGACGGCGGAGATCGCCACCGCTTCTAGGTTGAGCGAGACGCTCGTGATCAGCTCTTGCCCGAGCCCCTGCTTAAACCACAGCTCCCGAATCGAGTTCAGAACCTCAAGCGGCTTGGGAAGAACGGCGAAGGCCGAGAAAGTCCAGAGCAGCAGGAAGATCGCAACCTGAACGGCGATGATGATGTTCATCGCCGTTCGGCTGAGAATTTTATTCGGCGAGAATGCTTGAAGCAATCCCGCCGCTTGTTTGGTGACCTTCGGCGTTTCCGCTAGCCCGGTCGGCGCGCTCATCGGAGGGCTTGAACCTTGATCTCAACGCGGCGGTTCTTAGCCCGGCCCTCATTCGTCGTGTTTGGCACGATCGGCTGAGTAGAGCCGTGGGCGCGAACCGGGACACGTCCTGTCGGGAAGAGTCTTGGGGCTCGCTTGTTCAGCCATCGCTGAACCGCAAATGCGCGCGCTTCGGACAGCGCCATGTTCGAAGCCGGATTGCCGACGTTGTCGGTGTGACCGTGAACTTCGATGCTGGTGGTCGTACTAACAGCAAGCTCTTGAACGAGCTTTTCTAGAACCGGCTTAGCCGAAGGCTTCAGCACGGCTCGTCCGGTTTCGAATTCGATGTTCCAAGCTCGCGAACTGATTTGCCGCTTGCTGGTCACGGCGCCAGGCTTTGGCGTACTTACCGCCATTTCGCTGCTCCGCAACGATTGCTCGCTGAAGTTCTGCTCCTGCGCTACTGCTTTGACGTATCGCGTGTCCAAGATTTCCGAAGCCGGCGGGAAGGTCGGCATCAGTTCGGGGTACTGCGCTTTCACGATTTCGCCGAAGGTTGTATACACGCTGGAGAAGATGTTTGCCGATCCGCTGACTAGTCCGAAGAGCAGCATGTTGTCAGCGATGTTGTTGACGGATGATCCGCCAAGCTCGACCATCACGCCAGTTTTGTCCTTCTCGTAGGTTCCTTTGTAGTAGCGCTCCCAGTAGCTGGCGTCCTGCTCGCCGTAGTTCACGGCGCTGATTTCGGCAGCCTTTCGAAGGGCAGCGGAGCTGCTTCGGACGGCTTCTCCGCCGACCAAAGCGCCATCGAGCATCTTCACAACGAGATCCTCGTTCTCCTTCATCCACTTGTCGATGCCAATCACCACGCACGGCATCTGCGCGTTGTATTCCTTGGTGGAGACGATGGAGACGAGACCGCCTTTCTTGTCGGCCACGTTGACGTCGCCGGGGGTCCAGGTTACGACCGCGTCGACTTTGATCGTCTTGGTCTCGCCGGTGCGCTTTCCGTTCCGAACGACGGGTCGCTTTTCGGTGTAGCCCGAAATGTACTTTTCGCCGGCATCGAGATAGTCGTTTGCGGCAACCCAGTTCATAGCGTCGGGGTCGTAAGTCTTTTCGTCTGGGTTATTCTTGAGGCCGTTGTCACCGAGCCACTTCATGGCGATGTTCCAGTCGCCGTCTCGCAGGTAGCCGGAAACCACACCACCCTTACTGGAAGAAGGGTTCGACGACCAGCTCTTAGGGCCCATGAACTTATCTTCTCCACGCGAGAAGCCAATGGCGCCGACGACTTTCGCCTTGTACTCGGGTCCGAGTTTGCCAAGGGTGTCGTTGAGGCCAGCAAGGAAGGCGGCGCCGCCGTCTCCCATGATAGTAACGAAGTGAGTTCCGCGCTCGGGCTGCTTGTTCCCACGACTCAGTTCCGTTGCGAAGTCGACAAGGGCTTCTTGCATTTTCGCGGGGTCATCTTGGCGAGTGAAGTCGATCGCCACGCCGCGCTCGGCCATGAGCGATCCGGTGGTCGTCGCCTTGCCACCGTTGGCAAAGAAGATGCCCATGTGCGCGTTCCACGCCCAGTGCATGAAGCGGATTCGGGGGGCGTCGCTGGTGAACTTGTTGGTGCCGGGCAGCGCCAAGTTCTTTACCGAAACCGGGGTTGGCTGGTTATTGATCTGGGGCAGGTCAGCCTTAATGGGGACCACGGATTCTCGAACGGGAGCCGATGGCACGAGATCGCCAAGTCCTCCGCCGGTGTAGACCTTGTATGCACCAGCGGCAACTCCAACGACCAAGATAAGAGCAATTACTTTGCCCAAGGGTTTTACTTTAACTTCACTCATTGTAACTGCGGCCCCCACCTGGGTGTCCGCCCAATATACCAACATACGAGTGACCGACCATCGGGGATTCAGTTGAGATAAACGGCGTATGAACTGCCGCAAATGAAGGCGAATACATACATTGCATGATAGATAGCTTTCGGATATTTATCTTTTGCGTTATTTGTGGCAAAAAATGCAACCCGTGATGCTTTTCGCGCGTGATATCAACAGGACCTCTTTTGACTTCAAACAATCAGCGCACCCTTGCCCAAATTTTCCGTCACCCCATGACGCACAACCTCACTTGGCGAGATGCCATTTCCCTCTTCGAGCACCTTGGTCAAGTGGAGCAAGAGCACAACGGCAACCTGAAAGTCACGATCAATTCACAGCTGACGTTTTTTCACGGCGTTTCCGCTTCGGATGTCGCTGGTCCAGATCAGGTGAACCAGATGCGCCACCTGTTGCGGGAGCACGAGAGTCACGACGAGCGCCAGAGCGGCCGGCTGCTATTGGTACTGAACTTCCACGAGGGTCGCATCTTTAACCTTGCCGTGGAGACCGCGGAACCGATTGTCATTCAGCCACTCGATCCAGACGGCACCAAGGCCCACGTGCACTCCAACAAGCACGAGGACTCCGGACGAAACGTCCAACCAAACCACGACGCGTTCTTTGAAGCGGTCTCCGTTCCCCTAGAAGGCGCGAAAGAAGTGATCTTCTTCGGCTCGGGAGAAGGCGCAAGCGGCGCGATGCTGCAGTTCCTACCTTGGCTAGAGCAAGCCCACCCCGCGACTCACAAAGTCGTTTCGCGGTCTGAAACGGTGGATCAAAGCCACATGAGCAACGGCGAGTTGCGAGCGAAAGCGCTCGCTCAGCCCAACGCCTGAGAAGTGTTCTGATCGGGGTCAGGAGAGAGGTTTTTTTGCCTTATCTCCTGACCCCGAACACTATACTGGCAACGGGCCTAGGACCCGAAGGTAAGCAAGATGAAACTAGATGTTCGAATTGTTGGAACGATGTTGCTGGCCTTTGGGCTGACCGTCGCTGCCGATGCGCAGCTGGACTTCTACGACACGAACGTCGTCTTCACCGGCTCGCACACTCGGCCGCTTGCGGGGCAAGGGAGTGGGGCGTTTATTTCGCCGGATGGCAAGTATGCTGGGTTCACGACGACTCGCCATGGCCTGAAGGTTGGAGATTTGCCGCGAACGGCGGACGTTTTTGTGCGGTCTTTGGGCGGCGGTCAAACTTACGGTCTGAACAAGTTGGCGGGCAAGTACTTCCCCGTTGAATCGCAATTTCGGAATCTCGCGGTGATGCCCTCGAATCTGGGACTGGTGAACTTCTTTGTCGTCGAGAACCCGGTGGCGGGGCTGAGCACGAATCGCAATCAAATTTACGTTCACAACCGGGAGACCGGGGAAACTTCGGTCGCTTCGGTTCCGCCGGTCGGCACCGCGAGTCTGGGTTATTGCGATCCCGTTGCCATTGACAACCTGGGAACGAGACTGATCTTTACCGGGGCCAAGCCCCAGGATCAGTACGGCATATACGTTCGTGACTTTATGACCGGGACAACCACCCTTGTTCACGAACCGATTCGCGGCCATCGACCGGTCCTTGGGGTTAGCGCCAACGGGCTCAACATTCTGTATCGAGACGGATCCGGGCTTTCGCTCTTTAAGAACGGGGTCAAGACTTCCATCTTCTCTGCGAGTGCGTCGGTTTACACGCCGCACTGGGTGAGCGACGACGGCAAGACCGCCATTTTGGAATCGACGGCGGCGCTTGATCCGCTGGACGTAGGTGGGAATGATCTTTACGTTCTCAACCTCGAGACGAAAGTCGGTGTGCGACTACCGCGCCCGAACACCGAAGTTAGCCTGCGGGCAGTGCACGTGAGCCGGAATGGGCGGTTCATGGCGGTGGCTCCGTACAGTACGGTCAAGACTTTGGTCTTTGACCGGACAACCAACAAGTGGACGGACTTCACACCTTATAACGTCGGTCAGGAGTTTCCAGAATCTATTGCGATTGATAACTCGGGGAACAACGTGGTGATGAGCACGTACTACCAAAACCCGATGTGGCTAAGCCGATCTTCGCGGGTGGCTCGGTACTTGGACGACGTTGGTCAGCCGAACCTTCCCGATGACTTGCAGAATTTCGCGGTGACCCCAGATGAGCGGTTCGCCTTTGTGCGAAGCCGGGACATTTTCCGCGATGGCGTTTACCGGTCGGTTCGACGCGACATGACCACGGGTGGGGATGTGGTGGTGCCGAACAACCCGATGCCGATTGCCTTGAGCAATAACGGTCGGTACGTTCTCGGAAGGCCTGAATCTTCGGTTGATCAGCACGTAGACCTCAAGCGAGGAGTGATCACGAATTTGGCCGGCACTGCGGTCGGCATGGATGGTTCCGGAAACCTGGTGGTGTTCTTGGCGAACAACCAAGTTTGGGTTCGAAACATCTCGCGCGGCGAAGAGTATCTGCTGAGCTATACGGCTGCGGGGCTAGGCGGAAATCGTCCTTCGGGCTCGGCAGTGATTTCGAACGACGGACGTTACGTGTACTTCACTTCAAGCGCCCGAGATTTAGCGGCGGGACGTGAAATGCCATCTCCTGGACAAGAAGATGAAATTGACAAATGTCTTTACCGATGGGATTCTCAAACTCGCACTACTCATCTTGTGCGCGTACCTAGAGGTGGGGGATTCTTTGAGAGTGTTGAAGAACCGAAGGTATCCAGCGACGGCAGATACGTGGCATTTACGTACCTGTTTACTACGGCGGACAATTACTACTTGCCGATGATATTGGATACGTTGACTGGTCGGTGGCAACGGTCTGGTGGAGCTACTGTACGAGTCACCTCCATTTCTCCGGACGGCCAACACGCGTTGATCATCGATGAGTTTCGGCTTCGTGTGCTTCGCCTTAGTGATGGCCGAGAGGCAACTTTGATTGCTGATGAAACGATTGGTGATGTTTTCCTTGGGGGCAGGATGACCAACAATCGAAGAATTTGGTTCACGTTTTCGGGTGCGCTGCTAAGTGGTCGCTATGAATTTCGTTAAGAGCCTGCTGGGTTTGGTCGTGTTGTTGCCGGCGGTAGTAGCCGCGCAGAGTTCTTTGCCAGTGCTGATTTCGAAACGGCTGGCTTCGGCGGGTTTGGGCGAGAGTTTGAGCGCGCGGTTTGCGACCAACCGAGGGGCTGCGGTGCTTTTCTCGGGCGGTGGCACAAACGCTTCCCTCGATAATGGCAACGTTCTGAAGCAGGACCTGTACGTCTGGGACCGGATCGCGGGGACGACGGAGCGGCTTGGCCTGAAAGAGGCGAGTGGGACGGAGCGTGGGTTTGGCGGGGTGCGCGCGGTTTCCGATGATTTGCAGTACGTGATCGTCGGTAACGAGACCGAGTCGTGGGCGAGAGATCGCCTTGCTACCGGCTGGAAGCGAGAGACCGGCCGGTCCACTTTTCTCAATGGTAAGGACTTTCCTGGCGTTATTGCACGAGATGGTCGCGTGGCCCAAACGGAGCGCGTCACCCTGGCGAACGGTTACACGATCAACCGGCTGCGCATTGGCTCGGTGCCCGGAAGCTCGAACGTCGTCCGAATTCCGCTCGGGATCAACGGGGTTCAGCTATCAATTAGATTCGCCCAAATTTCGAGCGACGGCTTGTCGGTTGCTGGGCTTGCGATAGTGCCCGGAAACGAGCAAGTCCGCGCGACCGGCTATGTTTTCTGGTACCCGCTGAATCAGCAAGGAGTCGGAAGACTGATTCCGGTCGAGGCGATGCCGGAATATCAATCCACCCAGTGCCTTTCTCGAAATGGTCGGTACTTTGCGTTCTACGGCGCATTCGGGACGCAATCTCCTTGGCTACATATCTATGACTTTGTCGAGAACCGCTGGCAACGCCTTTTCCGCGAGAACCCGTGGGCTTATGACGTTAAAGGGATTCACGCGATTTCGGACTCCGCGAACTTGGCCACCCTCACGGTCTCGATCAATGGTCAACCCGTAAAGGACTACACGCAAGAACTGGAGACGGGCAAGAACTATTCGAACGTTCACCTTTACGCCGCGTGGCCCGATATTCAATCGAGCAACGCCATCACGAGCCCAGACGGAGAGTACTTGGCCTACTCGGACAACTTGCCGCCACGCGCTGCTAGAGGGTTTATCCTGAACCACCGGAGATCGAACAAGTGGTGGCGCTATGAGAAAGAGTTTGGCGAAGGCGGGATTCCGGGATATAACCCGATCGCGCGGCTTGGTCAATACATTTATGCGACGCCAGAAATGTCGGAAGACGCAACCCGGTTTGCTTGGATCTCGAATGCTGATGAGATTGCCCAGGGCGACACCAATCCGCTAAACGGAAGCGGCGGGTACGACATCTTCTTCAGCGATACCAAAACCGGTCGGCGAGTCTGCGTCACCGCGAGCGTTACTCCCAATGCAGAACTGCCACAAATGCGGATGGACTACGCCGGTCGGAAGATTGTCTACAGCACCAACGGATTTTCCCAATTGGCCCGGACGGATGTTTACGTGTACGACACCGCGACCAATACTCGAACCATTGTCGCGTTCGATGCGCGGGAACCCGCGATCTCGGGCGACGGGAAGGTCGTGACTTATGTGCGCGGAACAAATCTTGCCCGGAAGGTTTATCGGCAGGACCTTGCCCTGGGCATCGAGACATTCGTAGCCGATGGTTGGCGTCCCGAAATGGATGGCACCGGGCTGCACATTGCCTTCCTTGCCCCGCTCGACTCCAATTCCGGTTCTCCTGCCGTGGGCCATTTCCGAGATGGAACTAACGGCCGAGTTTCGAGAATCTTCAGCAGCTCTGCCGGCAACTTCAACCGAAGCCTCTTCATCAGCCGAGACGGCACTAAGTTCCTCACGCGCTTCGGCGACTACTACGACCGCCGTGCTCAGCGACGCTTTACTCGGACCAGCACTTCCTTCGGCTACGCCGATCCGGATCTCAATTACGCGGTTGGTTACGATTACAGCACTCGCGAAACGGGCGCTTTCAAAGTCGCCACCGGTCGCCAGTTCCCGCTCACTGATGCCAAACGGAATCCCTCGGAGGGATTCAGCGAGCAACCGATCAAGTTGCCGTACATCCAGTACACAACCGACTTCGGGGACTTCTTGCCGCCGAACATCTATCGGGTGTCTCTCTTCACGACCACCAAACCTTCCGTGGAGTTCTTTGATGTGCCGTTCAAACTCGGCAACACTTCCACAAGGTTCCGCTGGCGCGGCTACGATGAAGTTTCGTTGCCGGAACGGCTGTTGTACCGATCTCGATTGAATGGCGGAGCGTGGACGTCTTACACCTACGCGAAGGAACTCACCATCGGCCCGCCACCTTCGGGTCCGTTCTCGGTGGAAGTGCAATCGAAGGATGAAGCTGGGAATGAGTCGGTGCTGGCGAGACTGACTTACGGCTTCGGCTAGGAGAATCACGGGGCCCAGCCCCGGTTGGCCCCGCAGAACAATTCTCGTACAATGCCAGCGTAGGGCAGAGCAATGGGCAGACAGGAATTGGCGGTTCGATGGGCGGGGGTTGCTTTCGCATCGGGAAGCGTCCTCTGGGCGTCAACGCTATCGGTTTCTGCGCAGGCGCCGGCCGAAGAACCGAAAGTTTCGGCAGATCAAGCTGCGTTCTTCGAGGCCAAGATTCGACCCGTTCTGACCGAGAACTGCCTGAGTTGCCATGGCGCAAAGGTTCAGATTTCCGGCTTGCGTCTGGATACCCGAGCAGGATTTTTGCGGGGGACGAGTTCGGGAAAGAAGCTGATCGGAATGCCGGCAGATCAAAACCCGTTGCTCGAGGTGCTGCGGTACGGCGGAAAGATCAAGATGCCGCCGACTGGCAAGCTAAAGCCAGCCCAGATTGCCGACTTCGAAGCATGGATTGCGATGGGTGCGCCATGGCCCAACTCAAGTGCGACAAAGGAAGCTTCGACCGGCGAGTTGTGGTCGCTTGTTCCGGTGAAGAAACCGGCCGTTCCAGCGGTGAAGGCGAAGACCTGGGCGCGGAACCCGATTGATGCTTTTGTGCTGGCCAAGCTGGAGTCGAAGAAACTCGCTCCCGCCACCGAGACTGATCGACGAAGCCTACTGCGCCGTTTGAACTATGACCTGATCGGCTTGCCTCCGACCGCTCAAGAGGTCGCGGAGTTTCAAGCGGACAAGTCCGCGGACGCTTACGAAAGAGTGGTGGACCGCCTGCTGGCATCTCCGCACTACGGCGAGCGATGGGCGCGGCACTGGCTCGACGTGGCGCGGTACGCCGACACCAAGGGCTACACCTTCGAAGAAGATCGCAACTATCCGAACGCGTACACCTATCGCAACTGGGTGATCAATGCGCTGAACCGGGACTTGCCATTTGACCAGTTTGTGATCCAACAGATCGCGGCGGACCGGCTGCCGGCCGTTGCCGAAGGTGATGACAAAACTCCGCTGGCCGCGATGGGTTTCTTGACGCTGGGACGTCGATTCCTCAACTCGGTGCCGGACATCATCGACGACCGGATCGACGTGACCACGCGCGGATTCCAAGCCTTTACCGTGAGTTGCGCACGATGCCACGACCACAAGTTCGACCCGATTCCGACGCAGGATTATTACTCGCTGTACGGAATTTTCGATTCTTCGCGGGAGGAGACGATGCCAATTTCTCCGAAGCCGATCCGCGACCCGTGGAGCCAGCATCTGGTCGCGGTTTCCGATCTCGAGACCAAGATCCGAACCACCGTGATGGGCCAGATGGCGCGGCTGCGAAAAATTGCCGCCGATCCCGAACAGGCGAAATCACTCTCGGCGGAGATCAAAGGCATCCTGCAAGGCATTCGCCCGGAAGTCACCCCGGCCGGGGACAACTTGAACAAGCTGTTTACGGTCTTTGAACCGGCCGCCTTGGAATCCATCAAGTCGATGGCCCCAAGGCTCGATAAGCTCCGCGCTTCGGCACCGCAAACGCCGGAGTTCGCAATGGCAATGGTCGACAACAACCCGCACGACGGAGTTGTTTTCAAACGCGGAAACCCCGGTAATCAGGGCGAAAAAGCGCCGCGCCGATTCCTTGCGGCGCTGCAGAAACCGGGAGAAGAGCGGACGGAATGGAAGGGGACAAGCGGGCGGCTGGAGCTGGCGAAGTCCATTGCTTCGCCGGGCAATCCGTTGACGGCAAGAGTGTTCGTGAACCGCGTTTGGCACCACCATTTCGGGGCAGGAATTGTCCGAACGCCGTCCGACTTCGGGCGCCAAGGGGAGAAGCCAACTCACCCGGAACTGCTTGATTATCTCGCAGCAACGTTCGTTGAGAACGGCTGGTCGATCAAAAAACTTCACAAGCTGATCGTGACTTCAGCCACTTATCGCCAGAAATCGGAAGTCCCCAAGGCGACCTTAAACGCCGACCCAGATAACCGGTGGCTCGCTCGATTCAGCCGACGGCGGCTCGATCTGGAGCAGACTCGCGATTCGCTTTTCCTAGCTTCGGGCGAGCTGGATTTGAAGCAAGTCGGCGGCAAATCCGTGGACCTTTGGGCAAAGCCATTCGCCCGCCGACGGGCGGTTTATGGGTTTATCGAGCGGCAAAACCTTCCGGGCGTGTTCCGAACGTTCGACTTCGCCAGCCCGGACAGCACGAATGCCCGGCGATTCCAAACGACCGTCCCCCAGCAAGCACTCTTTCTGATGAACTCGCCGTTGACGGTGGACCAGGCAAAGGTTTTAACCACTCGCCCTGAGATTGCCCAGGCAAAGAGTTCGACGGAGCAGGTGAGGCAACTTTACCGACGGCTCCTTAGCCGGTCGCCCGAACCCGATGAGCTCGAAGCCGGTCTTCAATTTTTGGCGTCCGGACCCGCAATTGTCGCTCAGCCGCAGCCGGTGTGGCAATACGGCTACGGTCGAATCGACGCGACCACCCAGCGCGTTCAAGACTATCGACCGCTAGAAGCGTTCCGGGAAAACCGCTACCAGGCGAGCGACAAACTCCCGGACCCGGCCCTTGGGTACCTCTTACTTAACGAAGTCGGCGGGCATCCCGGCAACGACGACAATCACGGCATCATCCGCCGATGGATTGCGCCAGAAACCATGACGGTCTCGATTACGGGCGACCTGAACCATCCGGACAAGAACGGAAATGGCGTCCAAGCCAGAATCGTGAGCAGTCGATTGGGCCTGCTGGGCGACTGGAAAGCCTTCAACAAAATCGTCAAGACAGAGGTACCTCTCGTGATGGTTCAGAAAGGCGACTTCATCGACTTTGTCGTGACGCCGAACGGTTCGACCTCGAACGACGGATTTGGCTGGGCGCCGACGCTGAAGAAAACCAGAAGCGGCCAGCTATGGAGCGCAAACGCGGGCTTCGCGGCCCCACCGGAGGCACCGATCAGCCGATTGGCTCTGTTCGCGCAAGCACTGATGCTGACGAACGAGTTTATGTTTGTGGACTAGTTCGGCTATTGCTTCTTCCTTGTGTCGTCACTGTAAATGCCAACCGACGCGGCGAGCTCTTTCGATGTGCCGAGATCCAGACGCTGAATATCTACAGGCGTGGAGGATATCGATTGATAGTTGTTCGGCGGCTGTAGCGTCTCTGGCATGTAAGCCGTGGTCCAACGGGAGTCGGCGGCGCTACGCAGCCACAAAGACATGTTGGATGGAAATGGTGGCGCGGTCGGTAGGAGAGCGTACAGAACCTCTTCGCTGACAATTCCCTGCCAAGCAGATTCAGTCAGCGCTTCGCGATACCGTGCCTGTGCTCTTGCATTGAGCGACCGCTGCTGCAAGATTTGACCAGCGTAAAGACGCTTGCGCTCGGCTTCTGAAAGTGTCCCGATGAGTCGAAAGCCTACGATTCCGGTGCGCAAAGGAGCCATCAGAAAATTGACGTTGTAGTCTCTCGAGTCTGCGAAAGAAGACGCCTGCTCGTCGGTGAGGCCAGCTGCGAACCTTGCGTAGCCATCGGTAGAGAGCATTCCGCTCGGCTTCACCTCGGCATTGGCAGCCAGCACCAGATCCTCGGCCGGCTCAATTGGCAGATAGGTCCATCGCGTCCGCTTGCGCCCCATGAGCCAGCCATCACTCGCTCGAACATGGTAACCACGAGTTCCGAAGGCTACTGGTTCCAGCTCACGGCTCTTCAGCCACTCCGCCACGGTCGCTCCATTCGTCCAGCGCCAATGGGTCTCGGGAATTCGGAAAGCCTCGGCGACAACGGGCAGCATGGTTCGTCGATGGAGCTCCTGGAGCTGGTCTGCCATCGTGAGGGTTCGATTTTTCGGCGGGTCGCTGGGTAGCGGTCCGGGTTCCGTCAACTCGGTTTGAAGGATCTCGGGAGACTGAGTGCTCTCCCAGGCCGCATCCCTTTCATTCTTTGTGCCCACGCGAGGGGTTCTGGCCCAGTCTTGTCCAATTGAGCTGCCGCTGGACTCACCTCCGGACTTTTCCAGCGTTTGTCGCTTAAATTCGATCCTGTCGTCCTTGAATCGCAGCATTAAGACGCCCCTTGTTCGGGGTGGATCTTTGGGATCGTAGGATTGGGTAACAAGGTCGGGAGGTAATGCAGGCAGACCAGGGACCGCCGGGCTAAGAGCAAAAACGGTTTGCCCGGTGAAGAACCGATCCGCTTGTTGTTGACCCAATTGAGCAAGCACGGCTCCGGCAGCCTTTTCGACGGAAGCAGATCGATTTTCCTTGGCGATTGTCTTCTTGATAAGATCAAGTACCCGTCGGTTCAAGTCCGAATCCGGCCGCTTCGTCTTTGCCGCGGCGTCACGCTGCGCCATCTCTGCCTCGAGCGCGCTGGGGCTCAGCCGCGAGATTCTCGCGAGCTCAGCGCAATACTCGCGCAGGCCCTGCTGCTGCGCCGTTGCTTCGGCTTGGCGAATTCGGTCGTCGGCAGCGGCAATTTCTGCAGGCTCGACCAGTCGGTACCTTTCGCCGACCGGTTCCCACTTGAGGAGGAGCGCATCGGCAGCGCGATCCATGACCTCATTGAGAGGGCGGTCGATGCAGAAAACCGCCATTTTGCGTTCTTGCAGCTTCGCTTGGACCAGGATCTCCACGCCAGTTTTGTCTTTGATCAGTGTCGCGAACTGCTTGACCGGGAGATATTTGTGATTCAAGGTGACCAGCGGGCTAAGCCGCGTGTCGGTGCTCACGGTTGGAACGGACTGCACCGTAAGCACGATCGAAAGCAAAGCAATGGGCGACATGGTCAGTGTTTTGATGTTCCGGGGCCGGTGGCGTTATGCCCGCCAAGTGGGTTTGTACCTGGGTCATGCAAAGCAATCAATCGCGAACTGTCGTAAGATGGAACGCGCGAGGAGCCAATGTCAGAATTCGATCACCAGCCGGCGATATCCGACCACTTTTGCTCTCGTCGAGAGTTGCTCTCGCGAATGGGCAACGGGTTTGCCGCGCTCGGGCTGATGGGCGTTCTGGGCGAATCGGCCTTTGCAAGTTCGGTTCCGCAAGGCGCGGTTCGACTCAATCCCCTTGCGCCGAAAGCGCCCATGTTCGCCGCGAAAGCCAAGCGGGTCATTTTCCTGTTTATGAACGGCGGCCCCTCGCAGGTGGACACCTTCGACCCAAAACCGATGCTAGCAAAGTACGCGGGTCAGGCCATTCCTTTACAACTGCCCACCGAACGCCGCACCGGAGCGGCGTTGCCTTCGCCCTATAAGTTCCAAAAGTACGGACAATCGGGGATCGAGGTCAGCGAAATATTTCCAAACGTGGCGAAGCACGTGGACGACATGGTGGTCATCCGCTCAATGCATGCGGACGTGCCGAACCACGAACCTTCTTTGATGCTGATGAACTGCGGCGATGCCCGCATGCCGCGACCGGCAATGGGGTCTTGGACGTTGTACGGGCTCGGTACGGAAAACCAAAACCTTCCGGGCTTTATCGCAATGTGCCCGGGTGGATTTCCGATTCAGGAAACGCAGAACTGGCAGTCTGGCTTCTTGCCCGGCGTGCTCGCTGGTACTTATATCGATCCGAAGAACCGAGACATCGAGCGCCTGATCGAGAACGTTCGGAACAACTACACCCTGCCGAGCGAGCAACGCGCTCAGCTTGACCTAGTACAAAGACTCAACCAGAAGCACCTTGCTCGGCGACAAGGCGATGCCGCACTAGAGGCTCGGATTCAGTCTTTCGAACTTGCCTACAGAATGCAAAGCGAGGCTACGGACGCCTTTGATGTTTCGAAAGAATCGGTCGCAACCCAGGAGATGTATGGCCCGGGTGACTTTGCGCGGCAATGCCTGATGGCCAGAAGGTTGGCCGAGCGCGGTGTGCGCTTCATCCAGCTTTATCATGGCGCGGGCCAGCCGTGGGATAGCCACGATGATCTGGAAGTAGCCCATCGCAATCTTGCCCGAGAGGCGGATCAAGGCATCGGCGCGCTGCTAACGGATCTGAAGCAGCGGGGAATGCTCGACGAAACTCTGGTGATTTGGGGCGGCGAGTTCGGGCGAACGCCGACGGTCGAAATGCCGACACCAGGTTCCAATGCCGGAAAGATGAACGGAAGGGACCACAACCATTACGGCTTCACCATGTGGATGGCGGGCGGCGGCGTAAAGGGCGGAACGGTCTATGGCGCAACCGATGAGTTCGGCTTCCGCGCTCAAGAGAAGCCGATGCATGTTCATGACCTGCACGCGACGATTCTGCACTTACTCGGGTTTGATCACACTAAGCTCACTTACCGTCACGCCGGACGTGATTATCGGCTCACCGACGTTCACGGCAACGTCGTCCACGACATCGTGGCCTAGCCAATCTTTCTCATAAGGCTTTCCCAACCATGCTGAAGCCCTTTATAAGAGCGAATTTCCGGGGTCATCCCGTGGAGGGTTGTTCGCAAGGCATCCATTATCGCCGCGTCATTCCGAATATCTGCCGCCGAGACGAAGCCAACCCGAATGAAGAACAAGGCCGCGTTTGCTTCGGGCAAGCCGATCATGACTTGTCGTTCGTACCGCAGCCAGAACTCGTCGCTGGTGAACATTGGTGACTTAGCGTGCACCGGATGGTGATTAAGTTCTGTATCGTCGGTTAGGGTCCAAACAAATCGCACGAAGGGTCCTTTGTGGATCATGCCTTGCACAAGGCCCGCAGAAGCCGGGTTGATCTTCTCAAACCCGGGCACCGGCGCGTGAACCTGGACAAACGAGTTTCCGATCTTAGATTCGGGTGCCCAGTGGCTCGGCGAACAAACATGGATGTATGCCGTCCAATCACGCACGCCGTCCCAGGCTACGATCGCCACGTCTTCTTGCACGTTGCGCATGAGAAGATCGAGGTTCGCTTTGGGGTCTTGATCGAGCCAAATAACTGGTTCGAAAAGCGAAGACCTGAGCCCAGCGTCCACGAGGCTGAACCACTGCGGGTGCTCCAGAACCAACCGATTTGCCATGGCCCGGAGCGCAGCACTGGCGACCTCATCACTCAGGTCAGACTCCATCACGCATCGCTCAGGAGCATCGGCCAATGAGCGGGCTTTGCTGGCAACAAACCTGGGGTACTCAGAATCGATCTGGAAGGCGTGACCATCGGCCGCGCCATTGCCAAAGTCCGTTCCGAGCAGCTTCAGGTTCGGGTTGACGTCATACGATCCCCGAAGGAAGGGGAAATAGACCGCCGGCGCCGAGAATTGCATGCGAAGATTCTAACCCCTTGCACCAAACCGCTGATCCCAAGTAACGTGCCAAAAAGATGGAATACATAAACCTCGGGAAAACGGGTCTTAAAGTCTCGCGAATCTGCCTTGGCTGCATGACTTACGGCGAGCCACTGCGCGGTGCTCATCCGTGGTCGTTGCCCGAGGACATCAGCCGCCCCTTCTTCGCCAAGGCACTCGAGGCTGGCATCAACTTCTTCGACACCGCAAACGTGTACTCCGATGGCACGAGCGAAGAGTTTCTGGGCCGGGCAATGAAAGACCTTGCTCGTCGTGATGAAGTCGTGATTGCCACGAAAGTCCACGGACGAATGCGCGCAGATGCGAACGGCGGCGGGCTCAGCCGAAAGGCGATCTTCACCGAAATCGATGCGAGCCTTTCGCGACTCGGGATGGATTACGTGGACCTGTACCAAATCCATCGTTGGGACAACAACACGCCAATCGAGGAAACTCTCGAAGCCCTACACGATGTAGTGAAATCCGGCAAAGCCCGTTACATTGGGGCAAGCAGCATGTACGCGTGGCAGTTCTCCAAGGCGCTCTACTTGGCCGAGAAGCACGGCTGGACGCGGTTTGTCAGCATGCAAAACCACTACAACCTGCTCTATCGAGAAGAGGAGCGAGAGATGCTCGGGCTCTGCGCAGACCAAGGCATTGGCGTGATTCCTTGGAGTCCTTTGGCAAGAGGTCGCCTCACTCGGGACTGGAATGAGGCCACTGAACGTAGCGAAACAGATGCCTTCGGAAAGACCCTCTACGTCTCACAGGACCGAGAGATTGTCGAGGCGGTTTCCCAAATTGCTGCGGCAAGGGGCATCTCACGGGCTCAAGTCAGCTTGGCTTGGATGCTCAGCAAGCCGACGATCTCGTCGCCAATCATCGGCGCTTCCAAGATCGGGCACTTAGAAGATGCATTGGCTGCCGTGAGCATCAGGCTCGACGCGAAGGAGATCGAGGCACTTGAAGCACCTTACGTTCCGCACCGAATTGCGGGCTTCTCGTAGATCGGGTTCTTACGATGGATGAAAGAGAGCTGGCGGTCCGTCCGATTGCGTACGTTCGGACCAACCGGCGATTCAAGTTCGATGCCCCAAGCCAGCCAGAGCTCGCTTCGGAGGAGCGAAACCACATTGAGTTTCTTCCGGACGATCGTCTGCGCGCCGGACTGCAAGATCTGGAAGGGTTCGAACGAATATGGTTGATCTCCTGGTTTGATCGAAACACCACCTGGCGGTCACGGGTTTTGCCGCCGCGTGGACCCGCAAAGCGGCGCGGCGTTTTCTCAACGCGAAGTCCGCACCGTCCTAATCCGATCGGCTTAACCGCCGTTACGTTGTTCGGAATTCAGAGAGGAGTTCTGGAAGTTGGTCCGCTTGATCTAACCGACGGAACGCCGATTCTCGATGTGAAGCCATACCTCAGCACCGTCGATGCCCATCCCGAAAGCAGTCTTGGCTGGCTGGAGTCCGTGCAAGCGCTCGAGAGCGAACCCGCCCCGTACGAGATCGAGCTCACCGTTCAGGCGGAGACCGAGCTTCGGTGGTTGTTGACGCATTGGCATGTTGACTTCACGGCCCGGGCGTTTTCTATCCTGGCAAGGGACCCTAGCCCACACCGGACTCGACGCATTCTCCAGCTAGAAGAAAACCGGTATCGCATCGCATGCGGAGCTTGGCGGATGTACTTCCACTTGAGCAAGAGCTGCGTTATCGTGGAAGAAGTAGAAAAGGGGTATTCAGACGAAACGCTGAATACCCCGGGGAATGAAGAAGCAATCGACCGTGAAGCGCAAATTGCCTTCCATGCTTGGAAGCATGGAGGAAACGCTCCGGCGTAGTATCGCCGGAGCGGCATCTGCTGTCTCAATCAATTTCGAGCTTTAACTGCATCGTTGTCTTGGCATTGACTTCTGGCTTGTACGGGAAGAATCCCGTGAGATAAGCATTTGCCTGAGCCTTTATATCGGGTGCCATAAACGGGATAGTTCGTTTCCAAGTTCGAAGCCCCTTACCGCTCTTTACCAGTATCCAGCCGCCTTCAAAGCGAGTTGGGTACTCGCGGAACACCTTGCCTGAGTTCATGCTGATCGAGAGGGGCCAGGCGCCGGATGGGTAGTTCACGTTGTACGTTGCGGCGGAGCTATCATTGATTCCATGCCCAATTCGGGAATCGAACTCCAGATACCCTGAGTTAGGGGTACCGCTACCACCAGTCGTCGAGATTGATCCGAATACCGATCCTTCCACAACTCGGCTGAGCAAGACGAGTCCGGGCTGCCCTTCGCCTTCGACCGTCTCGCTAAAGAAGACGTCAAATTCGTACGACATGCATCCCACAGCATGGGACAACTGGCTTCGATTTGAACCTGGAACCAAGGTAAACGTGGCCTTCGACGTGGCAACGGCTTGCGCAGTATTGGTGCCCAAAGTGTTGCTCCAAGTTGAATCGCCGGAAATCGTATAGTCGGTCTTCAATAACCGAGGACTTCCGAAGAAGAATCTTCCCGCGCAGGCAAAGCTCGTAAGTCCGATAAGCGCAATCGACATGGCGACTCTCATGGCTTCACCTCTTCGACTTTGCCGATGATGACATCGTACGAGAGCTTCGTTGGTGCGACTTCGTTGTTACGAGTTACCGCAAGCTTAGGGAACTGGAAGTTGCCATAAGCGACATACTCGCCATTCACCTTCTGCATAGTAAGGTTTTGGTGGACCTTCGGAAGCACCATCGTCATTCCGCTAAAGAACGTGTCGCTACTATCCTGTCGATAGATGCTGGCGATTCCTTGGAAGGCTTCCGCTACGCCGTTTTCGACTGCGGCACCGTTGATGTACGGAGATAGCTTGACGCGGATCAGGGTCGGCGCCTGTGAGTCTGGCGTTGGTGGAGTCCAAGTAATCTTGTACTTCATCGACGCGCGATACTCGACCTTCTCATTGGTCGGGTGTTGAATCAGTTCGATTCGGCCGTTGATTCGAGTCATTTCCTTCGAAACGAGGTCGGTGCCAACCGCGGAGCCCGTCTCGTTTTCGAAAGCTAATACCTTAGCTTCGAACGGCGAAACGAACATTGCCGAATCGGACACGCGGGTCGGAAGTTGCAGGGCTGCTACTCCAGAAACCGATAGGACGAGAATTGCTGTGACAGAAAAGTGTCTCATCAAAACTAAGTCTACAAGGTCTTTTGCAGCCCGCCTTGAAATGCCGAAGCGAAACGGTCAATTGCTCCGTCTTAGGCAAAATGCCCGGAAACTAGAAACTCTTTGACAATCCGACGGTGAAGGTCAGCGAGTTTCGGCTCTCACTAACAGCGGATCCGAAGCGCATTCGCAGGCTGTAATCCAGAACGGTTGTGACGTCAATCTGCCGGCGAATCCCGATTCCCGCCCAACTGTTCTGCCCAGAATCCATTCGGCTCTGCTCGATCCCGAGTTCTGCCAGGAAGGTTGTGTCGAAGTGGTTGGGGTACCCAAGCGGCAACGAATAGCCGAGGATCGCGCCAAGAGCAACCTTGCCGGTCGCCGCAACTCCAAGGTTCAAGTGAAACTTATCGTAAGTCCTCGCTTGCTTTGACAGGATCAAACGGGCTCGGACATCCGCGTTGCGAGCGGAACCGGTGGTTGGAGCTTCCATCTCAACGCGGTAGCCAATGGCGGGAGCGTTCCCAATTTCACGGGATAACCCTTCGAAATAGCTCAACTCAATATTATTGCCCCGAAGCCGAGCGGAACCAGAATCGTACACTGGGTCCCATCCAACTGAGAGGTCCCGATTCTTGGCGAATCCGTACTGAATTTCGGTTCGAAGCCCATACTGCGGCCGACGGTTCAGGAATGCGAGTGCGCTCAAGCCTGTTTGGAGTTCGTAGGATCGATACGCGATGGAGTAGGCGTCCTCGAACGTGAGCGGACGCTCTTTATCCAGATTGTTGTGGTCGCTTTGGGCTAGAGCCAGGGATGCCATCCCCAAAATTCCAAGTGCGACAATGGCTTTCACTTGTTTCCTCCCCGTTTGTAAGGATTGGGGCGATCTATCCTTCGGTAGGTATCTGGCTTCCCTTGGTTCAACTTACTCCAGGCCGAGAGATTGAGTCCTGGCATCCCCGCGTACTCTGGATTAGCCACTAGGTATTGTTTCAACGCAGAGTCGTTCGTAAACGCTCTCGACCATCCCGAGCAATCCGGATGCTCACCAAACTTTTCGAGGAATACCACGTTGGGTAGGTTCGGCTTCCAATTACCTTCTTCGTCTGAAACCAGGATAAGAAGCTTCTTAGGGTCCTCGGTTGCGGCACGGATGATCGCTCTGCCGGGAGTTTCGCTGGCCATGTCTCGGGCACACATGAGGCACCGAACCGACATCGTCCAGCCGTCGGCCGTGACCGTGGCTCCCCAAGGCTCTTCCTCTGGCATCGGCACGGAGCAGTGACCGCACTCGGACATGTTCATCCAGCCCATGCCGCTCATGTACATCTCATCCTCGTCGCTGCCAACCATCATGCCCATTCCCGGCATGCTTGGCGGATGCCGATGATCGTGGAGAGAATTCGGTCGTAACGTGTCCTCGGATTCTCCTCGGTGCGTGGAATCCAGAACTCGATAGATCGCAATCTGAATCTGTTGTTCACGCTGAAGATCGGTGAGCCCAGGCTGAGACAAGATGTCGTTCACGTTGTCATGGAGCATGTGCAGGTTGTCAAAAGCGTTCGCCAACTGGGGAAACCGTTTTGCAAACCGTGGACTCAGCTCAGCCGTCATGGGCATGAAGTCGCGCGTTTCGTTGTATAGCTCCACTTCGTGGTATCGCTCACCAAGCACTTCGTACTGCGGCGCCTGGTCGGCGGTCGGAACACGATAAAGCATGTCGTAGTTCACCGTTTGTAGCCAGTGGTAACCCCAAAACAGACCGTTGACCTTGGGGTACTTCTGCCGGAAGCCCTTCGAATACGGAAAGCTATCCAGGTATTCCATGTTCATCGGCAATCCCGTGAGGGCATAAGGCTCGGATTGATAGAAACTCCACAACTCCTCCAGCTCTTGTTCCTTTCGAGAATCAGACCAACCTGGATAAGCCAGTACATCGATCGTCTGAAAGTGCAGCGTATGCGCCCAATCAAAGACCTTTTCCAGATAGCCGTACTTCCGCACGAAAGTGGGCGAAAGCGCCATCTCGTCAACCGGCAAGCGCGGCGGATTCTTCAGTATCCGATTTATCCGTTCGAACGTGGTTGTCTCAAGCTCGGCTTCCCGTCCGCTGGCGAGTGCCTCGTATGCCATTGAGTGCCCAACGCCTGTGGCATACATGTCTCGCGCGAACTTTGGAATGCGGTTGATCGACCAATTGTAAGGGGCTGACTTGTAGTACAGCTCGTCCATCCCCTTGGCCCGAATCCAGCTTGGCAAATCGGGCGGAACGGGAGGCAGCTGGTCCTGACCGAAACCAGCCGATAGTACTAGGCCCAGTAGCGCGATCATTTTGCGGGCTTCACCACGAAATCAATGAATTCCAGCAGCGTAAACGCCTTGGTTTCCTTAAGATCGTTCTTCTTGACGTACGCCTCGTAAGCAACCGAACTCGAGAAAGCCCGCGAAAGCGCAGCGCAGTCAACGTGCTTCTTGAACGAGTTCAGGAAGACAGCGCCTTCGGGAGCGGTCCACTTGCCATCCGTTCGCTTCAAGATGACGGGCTCGCCAACCTTCTCGCTTGGGGCATACACCACGAGGTCGCCCTTGTAGCGCTTCTGGTCCTTGAAGACGCAGAAAATGCATCGGTACTCGATCTTCTTGTTCCCAAAGCGGAGCACGACCTCGTTGTCTTGCTCCGGTGTGTTCTGAACAAGCTTTAGCTTGCAGTACGGGCAGTCGCCCTCATGCGCCGATGTAATCGACGCGGTAAAGAAACAAAGAGCGACGACGAATAGGTTATGAAATTTCATTCTTGCACCTTCAACGCAAAGTTCAACGTTCGAATCGAGCCGCGCCAACTGAATTGACTATAAACCTTGTAGGTCCCGGGCTTGGGGAAACGGGCAGAAAATCGCACGATTCCTTTCCGAACCAGCGCTTCGCTCGCGGCGTCATCTTGCGGATGACTGTGCACAACGGTTTTCCCATCGGTGTGGAAGATCATCATATGCCCGGCCGCACCGAGCCAAGGCTTTGTATCGCCCGCTGGCATTCCCGTCTTCGCGTCGAACAGCTTCACCTGCAGCGTCGCCGATCGCGCAGTAACGATTCCCCCGGTTGGGCTCAGAATTCCCTTGAGGCCCTGATCCGCGCTTCGCGAGCTCAGCGAAATGCGCGTATTCCAGGTCGGCTTTGTCCCTTTAACCGAGATGCTCGAAGCCAGAATGCGCGAACCTTGACCTTGGGGAGCAACATCGCCGAATACGAGGTAGTCGGTTCCGGCCGGGAAGGTCATCGAGTATTTCCAGGTTCCGTCTGGAGCCATGACCGGATGCTCATGCCGGAACCAGTTCAAGTCGCGGCTTGCGATGAGCAAGTGGAATTTCTGGGTATGGGCTTCGTCAAAAGATTTCTCGACTTGACCGGTCTTTGTGTTGATGACCTGCATCTGGAGCTCGGTGGTATTACCCATCACACGCGGTGACTTTGGCGGCAGAACACGGAGCTTGAACGGTGGAACAACTTTGCTTCCCGCCGGGCGCTCGTCTTTCACCTCAACGGTAAACGTCGCAGATTTCGGCGATTCTGAGCCCGGTATTTTCAGCGATAAGTCGATCTGATAGACGCCACCATGAGGGAAAAATAGTTCGAGGCCGTAGTCTCCCGGAACGCCCTCGCGGTGAACCTTTGGCCGCATTTCTGGCATTCCCTGCATGCTAGGCATCGTAACGCGGGCCGTCGCTGAGATTCCACCGACGCCCTTGAACCCGTTCTCGATCGGGTCTTCCTGGCGAGTGTCGGTGACCCGAAATTCGAGGTCGAGCGGCTCACCCGCGTAAACACCACCTTCCGGTAGGCGGAGCTTTGCTTGGTAGTCGTCAATGCGCACTTGCGAGATGGCAAGCGACTTGGTTGTCTGATGGTGCTGCGGTGGCAGCAAGGGTATGAACGCGAAAATTGGCATTTGGTGCAATCGAATTGGGTCGGCGGCAAGCTACGAATTCGCCTGTCACCGAAGCGCAGGCGCATTTATCCCAAGACGACAGGCGGAGCGCGGCCCAGCCAACAGCCTGCATGGCCCGCCTGATCCAAGGCGAAACAAGGCTTCGCAAGCGGACTTTCTGTTCTCTCTATCGCCTGCTCTAGGGGCGCCGGCAATTCGACGCTGGCAGCCAGCAGAAAACTCAGGTCATTGCTGGCGGTTCGGACAATGAGGGTGAGATCAAGTTCCTGATCTGGCTCGTCCGAGCCTAACGAACACTTGCAAGAATCGGAAACGACGGGTTCCGGGGCAACACGGTGACACTTCGGCATCATTGCCGCGTCGGGCTCTGCGGGGCGGCAGCACTTCATCGCACAAGCCTTCTTAGCGGTCGTCGGCACAACGGCCGACACCGGAAGACTTGGGAAGATGAGGCTGAACAGCATGACTAACGCGAGCCATGCGTTCCGAGTGCGCATATCCTATTAAACTCCATCCTCTGCCACTAGGTCCCGAAGGCTGAATAGCCGCTAGAATCTGAACGGCATGAGCACCGCGAGTACCGTTCTGCTGTTGGGCCTAATTCAGGGTGCAATCGTGGTCGGGACTCTATTGTTTGCCAAGCGGGACCGCGCGGCTCACCGTTTTTTGGCGGCGCTCATTTTCCTCATCTCGCTCAAGCTGGTGCCGTATGTTCTTGGGTTCTCCGGCTTTTACCAAAAGTACCCTTGGCTCAGCTATGCACCCTTTGAGCTCGAGTCGGGCTTTGGGCCGCTTCTGTACTTCTATGTGCTGATGCGCACGGGAGCCGGCTTACCGAAAAGGTGGCAGTGGCACTTGCTCCCGCTCGCGATCGAAGCAATCTACTACACGGTCATGTTCTTGCAGCCACTGGCATTCAAGGACGCTTGGCACGGGCGAGTTCAGGTCTACGTGGACTCGTTTGACACCTATTTTGCCTTCGGCTCCCTCTGCGTCTATCTATGGTTGGCCTTGCGCCGAACCCGGGAGTACGAGTCGTTTACGCAGGAAAACCTGACTCAGGCTGCGCCCGTGACGGTCCGATTCCTTGGAATCACCCTAACCACGTTTGCCGTTTTTCTCGCCGTAGATGTCATTTTCCAGGTGCTTTCCGAGTTCCGTCCGAACTCGACTTATTTCGACAGCTACCCGCTATATCTGTGCAACGCTGCGGTTGTTTACGTCATCGGCAACGGGGCCCTACGGCTATCTGACCCCGTGCCGCAAATTTCGATTCCCACCCCGAGCGACGCGGCTCCCGCTCCGAAAGACTGGGGGAAGGTTGCCGACCAGATTGAGGCAAGGTGCCAACAGAGGTTTCTGTGGCGAGATCCGCAACTCACTCTCGCGATCTTTGCGGAAGCCGTCGAGTTGTCACCGAGTTACGTTTCAAAGGCGTTGAACAACGCTCGCAACGAGAGTTTCAACGCTTTTGTCAATCGACTTCGGGTCCAAGAAATGATCGAGCTTTTGAGCAATCCCGCCGAGAGCCGAGACCTGATCGAGCTGGCTTTCGAGTGTGGATTCAACTCGAAGGCCAGCTTCAACCGCTGCTTCAAGCAAGTTACCGGCCAAACGCCGACCGCGTTCCGCCAGCAGATTCTGTCTGCTTCAGCACCCAATCCATCACCGAATCGCGACCGTTAGCAATGTCCGCGCGAGTGTCTCGGATAACAACGTCAGGGACCAATCCTTCGTCTGGCTGATTGGAAGTTGGGACGTAGGCGATGATTGGGATATCAATCTCGATGCGCGAATTCGGCAGCGTAGTAAAGAAGATGGCACCGCCGTTGATTCCCCTTCGGTTGCCGCCCGTCGGCTGGCCGACCAAGGTTCCGACTTTGAAGTTTCGCACCTGCTGCGCGAACTGGAAAGTCGCCGAACTGTTCTCGGCGTCGACGAGCACAAACACCTTGCCACTAAATCGTGGGGTCGCCGGAAAGATCGTAGCGCTAAGCGTTTCAGATCGAATCTGATACGCACTCGTGTTCAACATTTTCACTGGCTGAAGTGGCTTGCTGACACGCGACCAGTCGTAATAGGAAGGATCCCAAGTATTTAGGTGTGCAGCCAAGTCTTTCGGGATTTGCTGATACTTAACAAAGGTCTGGTTCGCTGGAACGCTCTGACGGTCCGAAACCAGATACCGCATGATCTCGTCGCCACACTCGTTACCACCTGCGTTTCCACGCACATCCAAAATCAAGGTCGAAGCTCCTTTGGCTTGAAGTTCCACGAACTTTAAACGAAGATATTCCTGCCAATTCCACTTGCTGTTGTAGAGCGCCCATGTTGGCATCTTCAGAACCGCGGTGTCAGGACGCGCCCAGCTAAACTGCCACAACTCTTCGTTGTTATTCACTTTCGGCGTTTGCTCAGCACGGATTTTGCGACGTGCCTCTTGGTCAATGGCATCCACGCTCACCGATTGTTTGCTTCCATCCAACTGAGTGATCTGTAACTTAAACTTATCCGACGGACGGTACGCGAGCGAGTAGTAGATGTCAAAGGCTTCCCACGCTTTGGGGCCCTGAAGCTGGCTGGTTCCCCGTAAAATGACCGTCGTGGAGTGTTAGTTTTTCCGTCTCCACTTCAGGAGACGCGCATGAGCAAAGGAAAACGCTACACAGAAGAACAGATCATCAAGGTGCTGAAGGAAATCG
>Ga0247843_1000079_pt1 | contig 205539 bp, 198 predicted proteins | sample LaCruzMarch2017__FD_192420 | JGI IMG/M metagenome (GOLD analysis project Ga0247843, IMG submission 192420) | Freshwater microbial communities from meromictic Lake La Cruz, Castile-La Mancha, Spain - LaCruzMarch2017_8m | ecosystem: Environmental > Aquatic > Freshwater > Lake | place: Spain...
TAAAACGGATCAACAAACCCTTCATGAACTGACTCAAACTGTGCATTCGATAGCAAAACCGCCCATGCACCTCCGTCGCCCAAGTCTCATTCTGGGCTCTTCTCGCCTCCAACAATTCCTCCGCCACTTCCGCCACAAAAGCCTCTGAATAAAGCGCGGATAAGCGCTGCAACAGCTCCTCGTCAGACAGCCCACCCGCCGCCATCGGCGGCACTTCCAGCAGCAGATGGAAGTGGTTGGACATCAAGCAATAAGACAGCACCCGACACCCTGAAAAGTTCTCATACATTCGCAAATACATTCGGAACGCCTCACATTCCCTCTCCTCAAAAACAAAGCGCCGATCCACCACCCGCGAGATACAATGGTAAATCGCCGGCTTCAAAACCGAATCCCCCCACTCCACCAGCCATCTCGCTCTTCTCACGCACTCACCCTGTCATCGCGGCTGCAGCCCCACAAGAACTTTTATGTGTTTTTATCTGTCATTTCTTTACTACGCACTCACCCTGTCATCGCGGCTGCAGCCCCACAAGAACTTTTATGTTTTTTTATCTGTCACTTCTTAAGTTCTTAAGTTAAGGATTTCGGAATTTATTTTTGGCAAGGGGTCTAAAGCTCCGGACTGACATAATTGGCCGGACTGACATAATTGTTATTGGCTCCGGGGCAGGCTGAGGACGAACTCGGCTCCGTGGGTGCCGTCGTGGCGGCGGTGGCAGTAGAGAGAGCCGCCCATGGTGCGGGCAAGACGACGCGAGAGGGATAGGCCAAGGCCGACGCCGGGTTGTGATTCGGCGGCTTGTTTTGCGGACTTATGGAAGGGGCGGAAAATCCGGCGACACTCGTCGGCTGGCACGCCCGGGCCGTGGTCGCCGATGCGGATTTCCACCCGGCGCTTGTGAACGGTAGCATCCAGCGTGACCACCGGCGGATCGGAGGTAGGGGCGTATTTGGCGGCGTTGTCGATCAGGTTGAACAAGATGTGTTCGAGGGCCGAGGTATCGAGTTTCAGGCGGATGGGATCGCCCGGCACCCGCTCTAACGTGAGGCCGGCGGCTTCGAGGCGTGACGAGAATCGTTCATGGAAGGATTCCAACAATTCATCGAGCTCCACATCTGTGACCGTGCGGCGGGCGCTTCCGCGCTCGATTTTTGAGAACGCGAGCACGTTTTCGACCAAGTGCGACAAGCGGTCGGCCTCACGCGAGAGGACTTTGAGATAGGTCGCTTGTTTTTCCTCGCGCACCGCACCCGAGCTCAACATGTCCGAATACAAACGGAAGGTGGTCAAGGGGGTGCGCAGTTCGTGGGTGACTGCGGAGACAAACGATGCGCGACGTTCACTGAGTTTCATCACATTCGCAATCAAGGCCAAAGCGGCCAGCAGGGCGACCATCGCCGCGAGCCATCCGACGATCAGCGATATTGCGATGGTTCGCGGTATACTTTCCGGCGTAGTGCCGAGATTGCCGGGATTGAATTTGAATGGAAATGATGCGAGATTGTAAGAATCATCCCCGCCCTTGCCGGAAGGGACCAATGACGCTTGCGGCAACAGCGAGCGAGCTTCGGATAATAATAACTCGCGCAAGGCCGGAATATCCAATAGCGCGCCTTGCGCAAAACTTGGCAGCATCATTCCACGACGTATCAGGAACAACGAACCCTCATGCCACGTCGCTTTAAAATCCCCCACCGGATTGGCGGGTTGGTCGTCTGTGGGTGAGTTTAGCTCTTTCACCTGTGCTAATTGATCAAAATCCGCAAGGGCGCGTGATGAGTCGGTCTTTCCTTTTTCGATAGTTTTAGTTACGGGAGGAGCCGGCAGATTTGCTTGTTGATTAATAGCCCTATCGAGAATTCGGTCACGTGTCATCCACTCGACCTTGTTAGCACTTGCTTGGGCTTTTGAATCCTTGCGTATGTTGGCGTATGCCGTAGCGGCTTCCTCGCGCAACTCCGGTTCGGGTATGGCGGATACCTCATCGGATTCTATCTGGCGTTGTTGTTTTTCCAGCCCGGAAGTTTTGAAATCCTTCATCAATCCGGGAAGTTGCATGCCGCACTGCTCCAGTGCTTGTGCATCACCCGTGCCGCGGATCGCCGCACCGTCGGGGGTTTCAAATCGAACCAACACCGGCAGCGAGGCCGAATAATTTGTTAGAAAAAGCTCGCAGGAAATTGCATTTTGCTCGACCAGCAACGAGGTTCCGAGCGAATCCATACGCCACAGCGCAAGGCGGACACGCTCTTGGAGTTCGGCGCGGATTTCCGCTTGAGCGCGTTCCTGTTCGGTTTGAATCACGCTACGGGTGAGCCACGACATCGCACCCACGACTAGGCAGGCGCAGCAGGCGAAGGCGATCCAAACCCAGCAATTGCGGTTTCTCATAATTCGGATTGAAGAAAGCGGTATCCCTTACCGCGTTCGGTGATGATGCAGGCGGCGATGGGTTCCCCGAGTTTCGCGCGCAAATGAGCCATGTGCATGTCGATCGTGCGGGTTTCGATGCGTTGCGGGTCCAGGTTCCAAACCTGACGCAGGATTTCCGCGCGGGTGACAATCCGCCCGCAGGCGTCGATGAGGTAACGCAGCAACGCGCATTCCTTTTCGCTGAGGCTTTCCCTGCGGCCGTCCGGAAAAACCACCAGGCCTTCGTCCAATTCAATCGTTGCCCCATGGATCTGTCGGCTCGCATCTGACGGCGGGCGTTCATGAGTGCGGCGCAGCACCGCGTCCACCCGTGCTAACAATTCTTTCATGCTGAAGGGTTTGACCACGTAGTCATCCGCGCCGTTGACCAAGCCGCGCACGCGGTCCTGTTCTTCGCCGCGTGCGGAAAGCATAATGACAGCCTGCCCAGGCCGCGCTTTTTTCAAACTTGCCAGAATTTCAAAACCCGACGGACCGGGCATCACGATATCGAGCAACAACAAGCGATAGTTTGCTTCGAGCGCTAGCTTCATGCCTTGATCGCCGTCTGCCGCCTGCAAGGTTTGATAGCCACCGTATTCCAATGTATCGATGATGCCAGTACGCACTGCGGCATCATCTTCGATGACCAGGATGGTTGGAGATTCGATCATGTCGTGTGAGCAAGCAAAGCATTCAGGGGAGCGCACCGCAAGGACGCGCTCCCCGATGGTGAATGAAACCGATCAGTTGGAGAATGTATATCCGAGTTTCGCCGCTTGATTGCGCGTCGCTTCGACCATCGCTTGATCGAGCGTTTTTTCGCCACCTTTGGCCTGTTTTTTCAACTCCTCGGCGACATGTGCTTCGCGTTGGCGGTTGAGAGTTTGGATTTCTGTTTGAATTGCCGCGCGGCTTTGGGCGGCTTTTTCAACGAACGCCACACGTTCATCAGGTTTGAGTGCCTTCATGGCTTCAGGCAACTCCTCGTCCTTAAGCTTCGCGGGGTCGATTTTTTTATCCCGCATGGCATCGACCATATCCCAGCTGGCGTTTGAATAATTCGTGCTGGCCTTGCAGACCGCACGGTTGACTTCGGCACCTTTGCCGGCGTTTGCAGAAGCGTCTGCGTCTGCGGCCCGTTGGTTGGTGGCGGCTTCCTCACGCAGTTTGCCATAGCCGATGTAAGTATCATTGAGCTTACGACTCAACTCGGCGATCCGTGGGTCCTGCGGTGCGGTGACATGCACCACCGCCTTATCCTGATTGATGACCATGAAATCGCCACCGGCGAGTGCCGCGCCATCATGCCACGACCCGCTGATGCCTTGCTCGCGATCGCCGCAATGAATGGTATTGACGATGACTCCCTTGGCCAGCGCTTCCTTGCAAGCAGAGCGCGAATCGATCCGGCCTTGAGTGAACGGTTCGTTGCCCGCGATGAAGATGACCTTGTATGTTTTTGGATTGGCATCCCATGCGAGATCGCCGAGCGCACGTTGGATCACCGCGCCGCAATATTCTTCGCCGCCATTGGTTTTGAGGGCAAACAATTCGCGGCTGAGTTTATCTAGATCGCGAGTCATCGGACTGATTAAGCGGATCCAATCGTTGGCGATCGAATTCGTGCTGTTGCCATATTCATAAAGCGCCACCTCCACTGCCGGTGCCATGCCGTCTCGTTTGGCCTCAATGAATGTATTAACGATTTTCCATAACTGAGATTTCGCTTGGTCAATCAAGCCGTCCATGCTGCTGGATGTATCGAGCAACAGGGCGATTTGAATGCGATTGCTGTCATTGACAGCGCCTGGATCGTGCTTTGGAGGAGCACCGGGGTCCAAGGAAGTTTTCGCGGTGCAAACCGTCGCCGTCAGGGTGAGCGCCGCAAGGGCGAGTGGGATTGTTGTTTTCATAACGATCCATTCATACCTTAGGCCGCAGCCCGCGTCCGTAAAGAGCATGTAAAATCAACGACGGCGAACCGGCAGACCTCCCAATCCAGAAAACGATGCAATAAATACCGGACTTCATCGAGAGATGCGGATGGCAAACGTGTGTGATAGCACTCCCGGATGATTGATTCATGAATTTAATTTCTTGAATACAAGACCATTTCCATTCCAAGATTCCAGCGTATGAAACGCGTATGCCAGATGGTGTTGGAGGAGCCGCATCGGGTGTTTTTCCCCTTGGGAATCCTGGCAGGAATCTGGGGTGTGATGATGTGGCCGATGTTGTATGCTGGCTGGCTCCAATTTTATCCCAGTGAAGCGCACACCCGAGTCATGATCGAAGGGTTTCTGGGAGCCTTTGTCTTGGGCTTTATCGGCACGGCATTTCCTCGGCTGGCAGGCAATCGTTCGTGGTTTGTCGGTGAGTTTTTACTAATCCTCTTGTTGTGGACACTCACTGTATTCAGCCATGCAATGGGAAAAGTCCCTGCCGGCGATGCAGCTTTTTGCGTGCTGTTGCTTACGCTTTTCACCGGCATGGCGGGTCGCTGGATATTCGGTCATCGCGACACTCCGCCGCCAGGATTTCTGCTCGCCTTCGCGGGGATTCTCGGTGCTGCTGCGGCCGCAGGTTTTCTGGCTTGGAATGCGAGTCCAGCACTCGAGCAGTGGCAATTCGCGCGACTCTGGTTGTTCCAAGGATTTTTATTGCTGCCGCTGATGGGGATCGGCCCTTACGTGCTACCGCGGTTTTTCGGCATGAATAGCACCCATTCCTTCGATGACTCACCAAGCCCGCCCAGAGGATGGTGGCCGCGCGCGATTGCAGCGATCCTCGCCGGGCTGTTAGTGATCACTGGTTTCGTTGTAGAAGTTATGGGAAATGCGCTGGTGGGACAATTGCTTCGTGCCGTGGTGATCGTCCTCTGGTTCGCATTGGAAACCCCGATTTTCCGCCGGGGAAACCTTTCCTCCACCCCCGGAAATGCGGTGCGCTGGGCGGTGGTCGGGCTGGCCGCAGGACTCATCTGCGCAGCCTTCTGGCCGATTACACGTGTCGGCTCGCTGCACTTGTTTTTTGTCACCGGCTTGGGTCTGGTCACCATGGCCGTTGGCACCCGGGTGATTCTTGGCCATGCGGGCCGCCACGATTTACTAACAGGGAAAATCGTTTGGCTGCGCTGGGTCGTCGGTTTGCTCATCTTAGCGGCGACCACCCGCATGAGCTGTGATTTCCTCCCAAACCTCCGGGTTTCCCATCACAAATACGCCGCATGGACGTGGGCCATCGCCGCAGTGATTTGGCTCGTCGCTTTGGCAAAATATCTTTTCCGCAACGAGGATTCGGAGAAACCTAAAAGTCGGTGCCCAAGGCGCCAACGGTAAATCTCTAACACGCAAGTAATATCTCAGGCGAGCAGACGCTCGATCACATCCGCAGCCGTATAACTGTCCCGCCCCGCGAGCAGCGATTCACGCACAGCGTCGAGATCGTCGCCGATGGTGATGAGTTGCGGTTCTTTTTGGCCTTGCCGAAGTTGGCCGATTCCAGCCGACGCGCAGAGAGAATTGCACAGGCAAATTCGGCCCGCTGTCATTGTTGGATCCCCCCCTTTCGCCACATAAACTTCTTCAGGCTCTGCGGAGCAGCGGAATCCAATCCCGCCATCCGGTTTTTGATAGGTCTCACGCAACACGCCAAGATCACAAACGCGTTCGCGTTCTTGATAGACCGCAGGATCCGCGATGCTGCCTTTGACTTGAGCCACTTTGAAGGGGAATCCCGTAGGCGAAGCGGTCGCGTTGGTGTGAATCTTCAAATCTCCACTCTTCACCGAAGTCAGAATTTCCGCCTTGATCTCCGGCTCAAACCCGGACTCCTCGCAAAACGCAAACGCGGTGCCAACTTGAATGCCCTTGGCTCCAAGCGTTTGCGCCTCGCGCAACTTACCGATCCTGCCGTAACCACCCGCCAACCAAAACGGCAAGCCGATTTCAACGAATTTCGCCGGATCGATGCGATCACGTTCGCCATAAATCGGTTCGCCATCCGGCGTCAGTTGCATCGGTCCGCGCGGCGGCGCATTGTGGCCTCCAGCGATTGCAGCTTCGACCACGAAACCATCGACCTTCCCCGAAGATTTACGGCGCAAGTTCTCGGCCAACACCGGCGATGAAACAATGGCTAGAAAAAGCGGACGTTTCAATTCGGGTACCAGACCGAATTTAGCAGGATTTAAGTGGATGAAAACCGGCGTGGTTCCACCCACCACATCCAGCCGCATCTCAGCTGCCGCTCCGGCGGCCAAGTCATCGAGGATTTTAGGGATCTGCCGTGGAATACCCGCACCCATCAACACCACATCCACACCTGCTAGGATCGCTCCATACAATGCCAACAACGTCGGCGTTTGGATTTTTTCTAACAAATTAAGTCCCACGCATCCGGCATGGCCCTCTTTTGCAAGGTGAATCGCTGCAAAACTCGAAGCAACCACCAGCTCACGCGTTGATCGGCCGGGCTCGTGCGAGATCATCGGCGGTGTTTTGAAGGGAACATCCGCAGCTTTTCCGCCGTTGATGAAATATCGGTCCACAATCCGAGCGGCGATCTCCGGATATGGAAATGCCGCAAGTGCACGGCGCAAATGACCGCCAATATCGCCCAACTGAAGCTGCCGCGTCAGCAACACATCCAAGGTGGTGCCAGAAACCACTCCCAACTGTCCCTGCTGGGAAACCGCTCGCGCCAAGCGCCATCCGGAAATGCCCACCCCCATGCCTCCCTGAATAATCGGAGGTAATCCCGACGCGTCGGCCTTATGGAGGACAGAAGAGTGATGAATCATTTTGTGAATTATTGAATCGTTTGGCCAACCACCAATAGCAAAGTGTCTCATGCACAGCAAATCATTTGAAATGACTGAAATAATCAGGCTCAAATACACATCACGCGAAAAGCCAAATCCGCCCTGCAATTCGTGGCAAGATTCAAAAAATGTTTTTCCTTAATTCACTCCGCTCGCCCATCACCGTCACCCGTCATGCCTCTTCCCTAGTGGCAGCGAGATTTGAGAAAAATTAGCATTATATGCTTGGCTGAATCTACCCATAGTGCAAAATCAAAACACTCAGCACTACATGTAGTGCTTATTTTCATTTCCCAAACTAAAACCGCTATCGCTTGAGCCATCTCTCCTGATTATCCACTTCACCAACCATGAAAACGCCATCCCCGCCCCTTGAAACGCCTGCTCGCCGCATGACCACACACTCCCCCACCCACTCCGGACTCGACTTCGAGCCCACTTTTGCAAATCCCGGAGTCTCGCCGTTTGACCAAATCGAATGGGACCACCGCACCGCAGAAATCACCGACGATAGCGGCAAGGCGCTTTTTAGGCAGGAAAACGTCGAGGTGCCCAAATCATGGACCGAACTCGCCACCAAAATCGCGGTTTCAAAATATTTCTATGGCGATGCGACGGTCGGCACCGACCCACACCGGGGAGGCCGCGAGCAATCCGTCCGCCAACTCATCCACCGCGTCACCCGCACCATCACCGACTGGGGCCTCGAGGATGGATACTTCGCCAATGAAGCGAGCGCCGAAAATTTCTATCACGATCTATCATGGCTGTGCCTCCACCAATACGGAGCATTCAATTCGCCGGTTTGGTTCAACGTCGGACTCTATCATCAATACGGTATTGGCAAGGGCGGCAGCGAAGGCAGTTGGCATTGGGATGAAGAAGCCGGTAAGGCCCGCCGCGCCTCCAGCCAATACCACTACCCACAGGCCAGCGCCTGTTTCATCCAAAGCGTGAAGGACAACATGGAGGATATCATGCGCCTCGCCACCTCCGAAGCCATGCTCTTCAAATACGGCTCCGGCACCGGCTCCGATCTATCAACTCTGCGCTCGTCCCGTGAAAAACTCTCCGGCGGTGGCCGCCCGTCCGGCCCGATGTCGTTCCTGCGCATCTACGACCAGGTCGCCAATGCGGTTAAATCCGGCGGAAAAACCCGCCGTGCCGCCAAGATGAACACGCTCAAGGACTGGCACCCGGACATCGAGGATTTCATCGAAGCCAAAACCACCGAGGAAAAGAAAGCCTGGGCCCTCATCGAACAAGGCTATGACGGCAGTTACAATGGCGACGCTTATGGCTCGGTGATGTTTCAAAACGAAAATCTCTCCGTTAGAACCAGCGACGAATTCATGAAAGCCGCCGTGGACAACGCCGATTGGTGGACTCGCCGCGTGACCGATGGAGAACCGTGCGAAAAGAAAAACGCCCGCGAATTGCTCCGTAAAATCGCGCTCGGCACCTGGACTTGCGGCGATCCCGGCATGCAATTCGATTCCACCATCCACACTTGGCACACGTGCAAAGGCAGCGGCCGTCAAAACTCCACAAATCCTTGTTCCGAGTATCTGTTTCTCAACGACACCGCCTGCAACCTCGCCTCACTCAACCTCGTCCGCTTCCAACAACCCGACGGTTCATTCGATGTCGACCGCTTCAAATCCGCCGTTCGTTTGTTCATCGTCGCCCAGGAAATCCTGGTTGATCGCGCCAGTTATCCCACCAAGCCCATTGCGGAAAACTCCCACGCTTTCCGCACCCTCGGCCTCGGCTACGCCAACCTCGGCGCACTCATCATGAGTCGCGGACTCGGCTATGATAGTGACGAAGGCCGCACCTATGCCGGTGCCATCACCGCACTTATGACCGGCCACGCCTACGAGGTCAGCAGCGAACTCGCCGCAGCCAAAGGCCCCTTCGCCTCCTATCATGACGCCCGCTACGGTGATGTCACCGATCCTCCCGCACCTTCTAACGAACCATCGATGCTCGAAGTCATCGCCCGCCACCGCGAATGTGCGGAAAAACTCCAAGGGAGCGGCGATTGCGCACCCATCATTCAAGCCGCCCGCAGCACATGGGACGAAGCCTTGGAAAACGGCCGCCATCACGGCTACCGCAACGCCCAAGTCACCGTGCTCGCCCCCACCGGCACGATCGGTTTCCTCATGGACTGCGATACCACAGGCATCGAGCCCGACATCGCGCTCGTGAAATACAAACTCCTCGCGGGCGGCGGCATGCTCAAAATCGTCAACCGCACGGTGCCGCCCGCGCTCAAAAGGCTTGGCTACAGCTCGGATGAAATCGCTGCGATTCTCATCCACATCGAGAAATACGACACTATCGAAGATGTCACCGATCCGGACACCGAACAACTCGCCCGCAGCGGCCTCATGCACGAACACCTCCCGGTCTTCGACTGCGCATTCAAGCCACATCTCGGCACCCGCAGCCTTAACTACCTGGGCCACCTCCGCATGATGGCCGCCGCCCAGCCGTTTCTATCAGGTGCTATTTCAAAAACCGTCAACATGCCGGAAAAAGCCAGCGTCGAGGACATCATGCAGACTTACATCGAAGCATGGCAACTCGGCCTCAAAGCAGTCGCCATTTATCGCGACGGCTCAAAACGTTCAGCCCCGCTCAACACCAAAAAAACCACCGGCATGGGTGGCGAGGCAGATGCCCCCGCCCCGGGTGCTGCGGAACTCGCCGAGCGCATTGCTGCGCTCATCCGCGAAAACGAGGACCTCCGGAAAAAATCGGAACACCGCGTCCGCCGGAACATGCCGGACACCCGCATGTCGATCACTCACAAATTCGAGATCGCCGGTCATGAAGGCTACATCACCGCAGGCCTTTACGACGATGGCCAACCCGGCGAAGTCTTCGTGCAAATGTCCAAGGAAGGCAGCACCATCGGCGGACTGATGGACACCGTTGCGACCCTCACTTCGATGTCCTTGCAATACGGAGTTCCGTTAGAGCAACTCGTCAACAAGTTCGCCTATCAACGCTTCGAGCCCAGCGGTTACACCCGAAACCCGAACATCCGCACCGCCTTCAGCATCACCGACTATGTCTTCCGCTGGCTCGGTTGCGAATTTATCACGGGCTACCGCGAGGCAACCTCGCCAGACAACCATCAAGGCGAACTCCCGATGCCGGAAATCGCCCGCATGGAAAAACAAGCCGTCAACCGCCCGGTTTCCGAACTCAGCCTCACCGCCAGCCATCCAGAGCCAAAACCCGACCGCGTGAAAACCGCCCTCGGCACCGCCTACATGGGCGTCATCTGCTCGAACTGCGGTTCTGACAAAGTCATCCGCGCCGGGGCCTGCGGCGTCTGCACCCAGTGCGGCACCAGTCAGGGATGCAGTTGACACCTGCCCAGTGACGCCTTCCATTAGCGGCGGATGAATGACCCCTCCGAAATACTGATCGACCTCGCACTCGCCGAAGATATTGGCACCGGCGATGTCACCTCGCTTTATTTCGTGCCCGAAGAACGAGTCGCCAGAGCCTTTATCGCTGTCCGCGCGGAAGGTTCGGTCTCCGGAGTGGAATTGGCCGCGCGGGTTTTCTCCAAAGTGGATCCCAAGCTCGAAGTCGAGATTCTGATCCCGGATGGCAGCCGTGTCAGCGCGGGGGCTCTCCTGATTCGTATCGAAGGCAAGGCCCGTTCGATCCTCACCGCCGAGCGAACCGCCCTGAATTTTCTCCAACGCCTCAGCGGTATCGCCACCCTCACCGCCCAATACGTCGAACTCATTCGCGGCTGTCACGCCCGCATTCTCGACACTCGCAAGACCACGCCCGGATACCGGATGCTCGAAAAACAGGCGGTCGTTCACGGCGGTGGCACCAATCACCGACTCGGGCTCTACGACCGCGCCATGGTCAAAGATAACCACCTTATCGCCGAAGGTAGAACCGCTGCGCTCCAAGCCGCCATTCAACGCCTAAAAAGCGAAAACCCCAACGTCGAAGTGGAATTGGAAGCCGATCATCTCGACCAGCTTCGCACCTTCCTCACCGTGGACGGAATCGATTACATCCTGCTCGACAACATGAGCCCCGATAAAATGCGAGAAGCCCTCGCCATTCGCGGTGATCACGCCAAACCCTTGTTAGAAGCCAGCGGCGGCATCACCACGGAAACCCTACGCGAAATCGCGGAAACCGGCGTGGACTTTATCTCAGTCGGCGCACTCACTCATTCAGCTCCGGCCCTCGATATCGGTCTGGATTTCATCCCGCTCTAACATGCACATGTCCGATGAATTCGCTGCCATCGCCCATGATTTTCCCGATCCATTCCGCCTGTTGATCCGGGAAACGGTGGACTCGACGAACGATGATCTCCGCGCCCTTGCATGCGGCGGCGCTGCCGATGGCTTGGTCCTTCTCGCTCTCCGCCAAACCGCCGGCCGAGGCCGCCGCGGAGCCGCATGGTTCTCGCCTGCGGGGGAATCGCTCGCCATCTCCATCCTGGTGCGCCCACAAGAATCCAAGGCACTCTGGCCACGGCTCGCCCTCGCCGCCGGCCTCGCCATCGCAGAAGCCGTGGAATCGTTTGGCCCGCCCACCGGAATTAAATGGCCCAACGACGTCTGGATCGGCCGCCGCAAAGTGGCGGGCATTCTCGTCGACGCCGGCTCGGATTTTGCCATCGTCGGCATTGGCCTCAACGTTCTCACCACTCATTTTCCCCTCGAAGTTTCGGAAATCGCCACTTCTTTGAGCCTGGAAACCGGCCTAAATCCACCGCGCGCTGAAGTGCTCGCCGCCGTCGTCCGCCGCTTCGCGATCCGCCGCAAGCAGATCAGCAGCGACTTCAACGACTTGCTCAATGCCGTCCGCCAACGCTGTGTACTCACCGATCACCGGGTTTCGCTCTCCACATCCAGCGGACTCAAACAAGGAATCGTCGAGGGCATCGCTCAAGGTGGCGAACTCCTCCTGAGAACCGATAGCGGATTGGAGAGTCTCATCCAAGCCGACGAAGTGCGCATCCTCGATTGATTCCATCCACTCATGAAATCCAGTATGCGCCTTTGTCTTGCCGCCATCACCCTGATGGCCGCACCGGCGTGTACCACTTTCAAACCCGCAGATCCGGGGGAGTCCGCCGCCGCACCGGTTACCAAAGCACCCCGACTCGTCGGTCGGATCGCCTCGATTCCTGAAGGCCAACGCTTCGTCCTGATCCAAACTTACGGTCGCGAGCCGATCAGCCCAGACTCCATTCTCACCACCCGAGGACCCGAAAAACGCAGCGCCAACCTCCTCGCCACTGGCGAAACGCTTGGCCAATTCACCGCCGCCGACATCCAATCGGGGGCCGTGGAAATCGGCGACGCCGTTTATTCCCAACACACCCCCCAAGACTCCCCACCGCCGTCAAACACTCAAGGTGGGGCGATCTCCGAATCACCCTCTCCATGAAGGGCCATGAAAAAGCGCTTCGCTATCACCCATTGGCATTTCGTGGACACGGCGAATCGGAGTTCGCCGCCTGCTCATTGATCCACATGCTGTTCTTTGGTTGCCCCGGGACTATTTTTAAAAATAATCAACTTTTGCCGATTTCTTTTCTTTCAAAACCTCTTGGCCTTGTGTATTTTCAAAAAGTCCCAACCAGCATAGCCTTTAAAACGAAAAAATTTGCATTTTAGGAGTGGAAACTATCCGCAAATGCAGGTACCTTACCCGTTGCGATGGCCGTGCCCCCCTTACATGTCCCAAACATGAACAACACAACCAGCCAAAATGAAAACCATGAACGCCCCGGGCGCTTCGGTAAAAGCCGAAGCGGATCGTCTTGCTGACTTCGTCCTGTTTACCCAGCGGAGCTGCATTCTCAACCTGTCAACGGAACTCAACAAAGGGAATATCTCATTCCCTCAGTTTTTCCTCCTCACCTATCTATCCAGCGAAGAATATCTGACGATGTCCGATATCGCCAAGAAGATGGGCCATTCAACGGCCGCCGCTACCGGATTGGTCGATCGCCTCGAAAAACTCGCTTACGTCGAACGCACCCACGCTGCGGAAGACCGTCGGAAGATCATGGTGCGCATCACCAACAAAGGAACCGAACTCGTTTCCAAGATGCGCTCGGAAATCTCAAACGATCTGGCCAATATCCTCGCTGACATGGACGAGGATCAAGCGGAACAAGTTGAGCATACCAAACGCGCCATTCGTGGCCGCGCGATGGTGCTTGCGCAAGCTTAGGCGTCCACGCGCAAAACCCGCTTGGTCATTTATGAATTCCTCCGTTACCCTTTCTTGGTGACGGAGGAATTTCCATTTCTATTGCCCTTGAACTCGATTCCTGGCGTCCGCGCCGGATGGGTCGAGCGTATCCCGGATTTACCAATCACGGGTGATCGGGACGAAGCCATGATCCAACTCCGGCCCGCTCATCAGGCCGCGCTTTCCGGCTTCGCTGGACCGTCCACCCGTTGCTGGCGGGCCGAGCAAGTCCATGGAAATACCGTGGCCATGGTCCCCGGAAGCCCGGAAATCATCGCTGCCGATGGCTTGCCCTGCGTCCCCGCTACCGATGGACTCATCACCTGCGAGCCTGGGATCGTGCTTGCCATCTACGTCGCCGATTGTGGCGCGATCTGGCTCGCAGACCGGAAAACCGGAGCGATCGGCTTGCTGCATTCCGGAAAAAAAGGCACCGAATCCCAAATTTTCCAGAATGCGCTCGACCAAATGACCGAGCATTTTGGCACTCGCCCCGAAGATGTCACCGCCGTGCTCAGCCCGTGCATCCGCCCGCCGGATTACGACATCGATTTCGCAGCAGAAATCGGCCGCCAAGCCGAACGCGCGGGCGTGGGGAATTTCATCGACTGCGGGCTCAATACCGCCTCTGATCTCTCGCGTTTCTACAGTTACCGCAAAGAACTTGGAAAAACCGGCCGCATGATGGCCCTGATCGTCCGTGATTCCCAGCCATGAGCACACTCACCCTGCAAGCGCCTGCCAAACTGAATCTCTCCCTGCGCGTCCTCGGCAAACGCGCCGACGGCTTTCACGAGATCGATACCACCATGATCAAGCTGCCCGCACTTTGCGATCAACTGGAGTTTCGGGAATCCTCAGAGTTTTCCTTTTTTTGTGATGAGCCCGGCGTCCCCAACGATGAAACGAATCTCGTCGTAAAAGCCGTTCGAGCCTACGAAATCGCCTCCGGTATCCCCTGCCATTTCTCCATCATCCTGCAAAAAAACATCCCCCACGGAGCCGGTCTCGGCGGCGGCAGCAGCGATGCCGCCACCACTCTGCTAGCGCTCGATCAACTTCACGATGCCAAACTCGGCCCTGCCCGCTTGCACGAAATCGCCGCATCTTTGGGCTCGGACATTCCGTTTTTCCTCAATTCCGGAGCCGCCCGCTGCACCGGCCGCGGTGAACGACTCGCGCCGATCCCCTCGCCCCACTCGCTGAATATTTTACTCTTAAAACCTTATTTCAGCGTGCCAACCCCAGATGCCTACGGCCGTTGGAGTGGCGCACAGGAACTCCCCGGTGTGAATTACGCCACCCAGGAAGTGGACGGCATCTCACTCGTCAATGACCTCGAACGTCCGGTCTTCGCAAAACACCGCTTCCTGGCCGAACTCAAACAATGGTTGTTAGATCGCCGTGAAACCACGGCCGCACTCCTCTGTGGTTCCGGCTCTACGGTTTTCGCTGTCCTCCACGATTCTGCCGATGCCATAGCTCTCGCCAGCTGCGCTCGCCACGAGCTCGATCCAAGTCTTTGGCATTGGAGTGGCCGCACAGCCTCGTGATGGATCACCAGCCAATCAATGGATGAGCAATCCGCGACAGCGGACTTGCCAGCCACCCGCAGGCCCGCCATTTTTCCGGCCATGTCACGCAGTCACCGCATCACCATCCTCGCCGGCGACGGTATCGGGCCCGAAGTTATGGCCGAAGCCGTCCGCATCCTTGAAGCCACCGAAACCAAATTCGGCTTCACCATTTCCCGCAGTGAGCACCTCGTCGGTGGCGCGGCCATCAATGCCACCGGCCACCCGTTGCCACCGGAAACCGTCGCCGCCTCGGCACAAGCAGATGCCATTCTCTTCGGTTCAGTCGGCGGCCCGAAATGGGAAAACCTACCACCCGAGATCCAACCGGAACGCGGTGCGCTGCTTCCCTTGCGCAAACATTTCGGCCTCTTCGCCAATCTCCGCCCCGGCGTCTGCATGCCCGCCCTAACCCACGCCTCGCCCGTCAAACAAGAACTCATCGCAGATGGCTTCGACGTGCTTTGCGTCCGTGAACTCACCGGCGGTATCTACTTCGGAGCCCCCAAAGGCCGACACGAAGAAGATGGTGAACCCGTCGCCCTAGACACGATGGTTTACAAAAAAAGCGAAATTGTCCGCATCCTACGCGTCGCCTTCACCGCCGCGATGGGCCGTAAAAAACAATTGCTCTCAGTCGATAAAGCCAACGTGCTTGCGTCCTCCGTGCTCTGGCGCGAAACCGCCATCGAAATCGCCAAGGAATTCCCCGAAGTCGAATTGTCCCACATGTATGTCGACAATGCCGCCATGCAGCTCATCCGCCGCCCCGGATCGTTCGATGTGCTCGTCACGGAAAACCTCTTCGGCGACATTCTATCCGATGAAATGGCCATGATTTCCGGCTCCCTAGGTATGCTTCCCTCCGCCTCGCTCGGCACGAAAAACGAGAAAGACCTCTACTTCGGGATGTATGAACCGTCCGGCGGTTCCGCTCCCGATATCGCCGGCCAAGGCATCGCCAACCCGATCGCCCAAATCCTCTCACTCGCCATGTTGCTGCGCTTCTCACTCGGCGAAACCGAGGCCGCCAACGCCATCGAAAACGCCGTCGCCCAAACCATTGCCGATGGCTTCCGCACCGGCGACATCGCTACCGGCCGCGAAGGTGAAACCAAAGTTGGCACCACCGCCATGGGCGATGCCATTCTAGCAAGACTCTGATAGACCGGTCTAAAACTGGAGGTGGCTAATGCTTCGCCCGATAGGAAGTGATTTCACCACTCCTGAGCTACTCGTTTGTCTTCGAGTGCCACTTCGTAAATATTGAATTCGATGCGGTTGAATGCGTTCATTTTAAAAGTGGCGACACCAAAATTCTGACTAGAGCCGGTGATGGTGCCATCGGCTGTGGCATCCAGGCGAAAGACCATCGATGAACCATCAGGGAACGATGCGCGGATGTCGCCATTGCGACGAATACTGCGATCATAACCAACCTTTTTGAGAGTCACATTGCGAAGTCGATTGACCGGCAATTTGATGTCTCCGAAGGATGACTGAATCGCGATCAACCCATTTTCAATGGCGATGACCTCACCCTCCAAACTGTCGCCGTTGGCGAGGTTCATGCGGGTTTTCACCGCAATTTCCGTCGGCTCGACCTGAGGCTCCGGCTCAGATTCTTCGTCCTCAGGTTGGATGCCGAAGCGACGGATCATTCCGCGCCGCGGCTCCGGCTGTTGGTCGGTGATGCCATCCCACTTTGCAACGGAGATACCTGATATCCGCATCGGCACAGCGTTTTGGGACACAAAATGCAAGCATGAGCCAAGCTTGTCCGCTACCATATCAGGGTCTGACCAGACCTCGAGCAACCGGTCGTTGATCAACAAACAAAACTTGCCTGATAGTTTGCTGGCCCGGATTTCCACCTTCACTTTATCGTTTTCCATCAGCAATTCCGAATGAGAACTGCCGATAAAGTTGGGATTCTTCGGGTTTCGCAAATAGACGCTACCGCGCTGAAAAGTGAGTTCATAGCCGGATTCGGGATTGGGTGAGGAGGGTTCATTGGAAAATAAGATTACCTTGAGTGCGATGGAATCGCCCTTCCACGCCGTTTCAAAAGTTACTGAGCACTCGTCTGGAAGCAGGTCGTTTCTTGCAATACTGCCCACATTGTTGGAGCGAAACGCTGACAAACCGTATGTCCATGCCGGTGTATCGCCCGATTGCGTCCAGCCATCGAGTCCCGTGGGACCTTGATAGAGAAATGTAGTTTGGGCTTCGATTTTAATGCTGGAGACCATCACACGTTTGAAATTCATCCGGCCGGCATACCATGTGTCCAAGCAAACCACTTCGTCGGTCACTGAGGACAGTTGCCCACGGGCGGTATCGCCATTGGTGAGGGTGAGTGTGGCTTCGTGATCCGAGGTGATGTTCGGCAGCTCTCCTGATAGAGAGAGATCCATGACGTTTTTGAGATAAAACGGAATAGGTTTTTCCAGGACTTTGGACTTCAAAATCAAGTGTTCCGGCGAAAGCGATTCCAAAGTTCCGGCAAGCCGATCGTTATTGGAAAACCGTGCGACTGACTCTTCGGTGGCGACCGCAGAGATGGCGGTCAATGCCAGACTGATGAGAATGATAGGGAATGTCATTTTCATGATTCGGGCGCGGGTTTCGGTTTTGCGGGTTGTGTGCGCACAATGGAAAGAATGTCGTCACGGCGGAGCGCTAGCTTGCCTAACAAAGTGTGCTCTGCGTAAACCTTGTCGTCCGTGAAACGGCAAGAGCCGACTCGGAGCAACCCCTCCCCTCGGAGATTGAGAACCAGGTGGGGTGCATCGCGGCCCGCTTTCACAATATTCTCTGAGGAAAAGAACACGGTGGAAACATCCACTTCCGGAATTTCTAGCGGATCAGTCTGAACCTTGCTATGAAAGAAGTAAATGATCGATCCTTCCGGACTCTTGCCGATTTTGGTGAGTTGTCCGGTCCAGCGATCATCCTCGATGCTGATCAGACTGTCGGTTTTTGGATCACCCCGGTCTTCGGCATGGTGTCGGGTGCGTGAATCATCATATTCTAGTATTTCAATATTCTGGATTTCCTGAGTACTGCCGTTTGAAGCATTGCTGATCAAGGATATTCCCGTGCCAGCAGGCACCGGTGAGATAGGATCGATGAATTTTCCCTCGGGCTCTCCGTTGAGGAAGAGTTGCAAACGCGATCCATTGCGGTCCACACGAATTTCAACCTGGATTTCGTTGTCTGGAAATTGGTTTGGTGTGCGATTCAACTGAACGATGGTGTTGAATCGTTTGCCCTTGGTTGCCTCGCGTTTGATTTCCAATCCGGCCCCGCCGACCTGCAGGTAATAGCGATCGGATGGTTCGCCTTTTGCCTTCATCGGATCTGCGAAGGAAACTTGAAAGTTCGGCGTTTTTTTATCTTTCCATTTGATGGTGAACCTCAGGATGAATTGTCTTGGCAAATCCGCGATGTTCATGAATGCGGAGGCCGGACCGTTAGCGATGAGGCTGTTTTTTGAAAATTTCCAATTTTTCGTGTCGGCTTGGAGATTTTGCCATTCATCGAGGGTGCGGGGTCCGGCATAGACTAGATTGCGTTGGCGGATGCCAAGTTGCAATGAACTCAGGCTTGTGCGCGGGATCTCCAATCGTCCCGCTGACGGCATCAGAACGGTTAGGTTTCGTTCGTCGAGACTCTCGATGGCGGCCGGTAATAAGTCGCCATTGGTCAGTTCAATCAACGCTGTCGGCAGTGCTGGCGCGGCGCTGGCCATGCTGAACTCGACTTTCTCGATGGTGCTGCCCTTCAGTAAAAGGGGTTCCGGTGAGAGTGGGCTTTGGAACTCAACGCGGTCCGCCTCGTCGATCGTGCGGACGGTGCCGGTGAGGCGCGATGATCCATCCGCAAATGTGAGATCATCGGCGCAAATAGGCACAGTGAATCCACAGCAGAGTAAATAGAGACTCAGTATTTTATTAGAAATCCACATCCCAGGAATCGATAAATTGGTTTGAAGCATTGAATTCGAGCATCACCGCAGGAGCGGTGGATAGATTCATTTCACCCATGATTGGGTTCAGGATTTCAAGGGTCGTCCCGTCTCCGGAGACCGGAATTCCGGAAATGGCACCGATCGGGGCGAGTCGGATGATGATATTGTTTGCCCCGGTTTCCACGGCGACCGCTTGTTGTTCGCGGGCAAAGCGGATCTCTGCCACATCATTGAGTGGAAATTGGAAATTGCCGTGTTTCCCCTCGAAACGAACATTGTTCTGATCATCGAGTTTGCCGACTTTGCCTGCGAAGCGGTCGGTGCCGTTGGCCATAAGAACCACATCCTGATCGTCCACTTGGAGGCTGCGTGCGGAGTCCGGCATGCCATTCCATTCAGAGACGACGACGTCTGAGATGCGAATCGGGGAATCGCTCCCCTGAGCGACAAATCCAAATCCGGAACCGGTCTTGGAGATATCGGCCGCCTCAAATTCGACCAGTTCTTTGGTGCTCCATTGAGCGACGAATTCGTCATTGATGAAGAGCGAGATACCACCGCTGAGTCGGTTGCTGCGGATTTCCACCTTTGCCTTGCCGGTTTCCCCGAGGCGTAAGTTGTTGGTATTGACTTGGCCACGGTCAACCGAACCGTTTCCATCTTTGTCCACGGATGTACGGAAGATCATCAGGTAGTTAGAAGCTAACTGAAGCACATAGCTGTTGCCGAAGAGGTGGGGCAGGTCAGAGGAATCTCCCGGCATCATCGCCCGTATTTTTTTCCCATGATGGTTTTCTTGATCCTTGGCCTTCACCGCTGCGAAATCGGCGTTGAATGCGACGGCGAAGTTGAGTCGGTTTTTCCATGCGAGATCGAAGCTCAGCACCGCGCGGTCCGGCATAGCATTCTCACGAACCAGTGCGGTGCCAGGCCTTTTGTGCTGCCAATACCATGCGGAACCCGAAAACAGCCAACGCCCTGGTGGAGAGTCCGGGGCATCGGACTCATTGTCTTCTTCGGGCTTGGCTGGGTTTTCAGGATCGGGTGGAGGCAGGCCATCGGGAAATTGAGAATGCTTCATTTTCCACTCATCTTCTGAAAACGGGCCGTGGTAATGGACGCGCCCGCCGAGCGGATTGGGGGAGATGATGGCAACTTGTGTGCGTGGAATCCGCAATACCCCTGCAAAGATGGTTTCCAAGGTGATTTGCTCGTCGTCGATGCTGGTGACCAGGCCTGGAACGCGGTCGCCATTGACGAGAGTTACGTTAGAGAGTGATTCGAGCGATTTGAGTGGCCGTCCACCATGCAGGACGATGTGACGGATGCTCTCGGTTTTGAATTCAACAGGGAGTGCCACATCATCACGCTGCCAAATGGCTTGCGGGCCGTCCTTGATGCCGCAGAATGCCCCATGGAGTTGATCCCCGTTGGTGAAACGGAGTAAATCCGGACGCTCTTCCGCTAACAGGCAGGCGAAGGATGACAGCCAAAGGATGAGAGCGCAGCGGGTCATTTTTCGTAGATGGGAAGATAGCGGTAATTGAGTGCGAGGGAGAGCAATGCTCCGGCGGTATTAAATGAGGGGCCTTGGTTTCCTGGGAACGATCCATCGGTGCTTTGAATGGTGGCGAGATAGCGGATATTGCGGGCATTCCACTCGTTCCATGCTTCATCATCGGCGTGAAAGAGGGCCTGTGACATGTAATATTCGTAATAATAAGGGTAATACCGATCCCGGTAATCGAGGTTTTTTTTCAGGTAGGCGAGACTCGCTTGAAATCCCTTCGAGTCGGTTTCTTTGGCCAAGGATAAACAGAGCAGGCCGATGGCGGTGAGCGTGGGTTTGCCACTGGATGCCGAGGTGTAACCATAGGAACCCTCACCGCTGCGATTGTTATTCAGATAGGCGAGGCCCTTGCGAAACGCCTCGTCTGGAATAGCGATGCCCGCATTGCGTGCGGCATACAATGTGACCATCTGGCAACCAGTGACGGTGGTGTCCGCATCGCGGGCGTCCGGGGTATAGCGCCAGGCACCGAAACGGTTGTTTTTTTGTGAGCTGAGAATCAATTCGACGGCTTTTTTGAGGGCCGTGGCGATTTTTGGATTCTCAACGACACCGTAGGATTCGGCGAGGGCCTTGGTGGCGAAGGCATGGTTGTACATGCTGGAGCCGATGTAGCCGTTTTTTTCGTTTTGTTGGGAAAGGATGAAGTCGATGCCGTTGCGAATATTTTTAGCATACGGCCCGTTCACGGGGTCCTCACCATGGGCGAGAAAGGCGGCGATGCAGAGGCCGACGACGCCGGGTTCGGCTCCGGTGCTGTCATTCCAACTGCCCTTTTCGTTTTGGGTACGGGCGAGAAACTGCAAGCCTTTTTCATAGACCAACTCGACTTGAGCAGGGATGGGATCGTCTTTGCGGCCCGGCAATTCCTGCGCGGCGGACCATCCGGAGAAGGAAAGTAAACTCACACCAAGACATAGGGCGCGGAGGTGCGACCGACGGGGCTGAGGGTTGGAGCGAAAGAGTGGAAGGTGGCTTCTCATCGGTAGGGCGTCGCAGTCTCGGTGATTTTGTGGTGAATCGTGAAGTTTCATGAGACAGCAATTATTTCACCATTTTTTCGGCACCGCGGTTGTAGGCATCAAATGCTTTTCTGAATTCTTCGGGAAGTGTTAGGTCGGCAGCGCCGGCAGCTTTGGGGACGCGACGGAGTTCATTTTTACCGCTGCTTTGGCCATTGGTGGCTTCGTTAGCTGTGTCGGACAACCCGGTTTGACCATCGCCACCTTGATCGCCGCCTTTGCCTTCTTTGCCTTTGCCTTTGCCCTCACCTTCGCCTTCACCGGGTTTTTTGCCCATCATGCGCTCCATCATGTCCATCATCGCGCTGCCGGGTTTTCCACCGCCTTTGCCTTGGCTTTGTTTTTCTTTGGCGGCGGCGTGGATTTTCTCGATAATTTCTGTTTGAGCGGCGATTGTTTTTCCTCCGGTATCCGATTCAGCGAGGAGATCGGTGGCCTCATCCATGATGTTTTCGACATCGCCCAGCAACTCGATGACTTTGGGCGAGGTTTGCTCAATGACGAGTTGTTGGACATCGGCGGAAAGTTCATCCTGCTCATCGGCGATTTTGGTGGAGCCATCGCGGTGTTGCGCAAGCAGTTCTTCCGGGCTGGGAGTTTCCGCCGCCCATGCGATTGGGATGATGGCCCATAGGACTGGAATGAGAAATGAGAGTTTCATGGCTGGGCAGGTGGGGTGTTTGCGGGGGATGCGTCCCGCCGGAGTTGTTCGAGCACGCGGGTGCGGCCGCGCAGGTCTTGTTCCTGTTGGATCATTTTCATCACACGCAGCATGAATTCAAAATCTTCATCTTCCGAATTGGGGGCGCCATCACCATCACCGTTGCCCGCACCATTTTCCTCTTTTTCACCCTCAAGCTTCTTAGCCCACTCGTTGAGTTTGGCGGCCCATTTGGTGGATTCGGTGGCGGCAATACCGGAATGATTTTTGGCGAGTGCGGCGCGGATAGAGTCTAAGCCAATGTCGATCTGCGACTCACGCATTTCGTCGAGGATGAGCTTGAAGGTCTCCGTCTGGGTGCGCGCAAAATAATGAGCAAGATCTTCTTGGATCCATCGCACGTCCGAGGCCGTTTCGGATTGTTGTCGGGAATTGTCATTGAGGCGTCTGACATCTGATGGCATCAGTTCAGGGTTTTTCATGCCAAGCATCCGCTCGAAGGCTTCCTTCAATGAACCTACGATTCCTGTTTGTTCGCCAGCGGCTTTTTTCAGGCGGTTGACGAAGGTGCCAGCCTCGAAGCGACGGTTGGCTTCGTTGGCCTTGGCGATGGCATCCTGCATTTTTTCGACGGCCTTTTTCTGTTGCTCGACGGCTTCATTCAGATCTTTTTCGGATTTTTCCGGGGTATTCGAAGCTTCTTGGGAATCATCGAGTTTTTCCTGCACTTTCGGAATGTCTTGTTCGGAGAGTTCCTGCATCGACTTGAGTGATTCCGCCATTTTTTGAAGCGTTTTTTTGTCGATATCGCCATTGCGGGCGGCGTCTTTCATCAATTGTTCCATGCGCTCGGTGAGGTCGTCCATGCGCCGTTGGGTCTCGGCCTCCTCTTGTGCCTGGGCTTCGAGGCGTTTGGCTGGCTCGTCTTTCTGGAGTTCTTCGCCCTTGAGCTTTTCGAGTTGTTCGTTTTCCTCTAACAAATTGAGTTCGCGACGGGCCAGATCTTCGAGTTCGGTGATTTGGCGGTCGAAGCGGCTTTTGAGCATCTGCGCGTGTTCGTCACGAGTGAGAACGTAGAGGATGACTGGATCAGAATAGATACGGCCGCGATCCGGAAAATGATCTTCGGTCCAAGCGCGAAGGGTGAGTTTCTGCGGGCTGATATTAAAAGCAGCCGGTGAGAATTTGGCGGGCTTGAGTATCCGGCGTTCTTCCAAGGCTCCCTCACCGAGGGGGATTTCACCTTTCGCGGGAGTCTCGTCGGTAGGCCGGGTGAATTGGCCGACCCATTCGATGCCGCTGGCTTTCACACCAAAATCATCTTCGGCGAGGACTTCAAAATCGACGGTCTCTTCGGGCAGAATGACTTTTTGGCGGTCGATGCCTTGCAGGTAACACGACGGGGCCGCGTCTTTCATGGCGTCCACGCGAATGCGGAAACCGGGTTCGCCGGATAAACCCAGCTTATCCTTCCATGAAAAAGGGATCTCAAAAGAGGACTCGCGAATGTCGAGCGACGGAGTTCTCGCAAAATTTCCGGAAAGCACCAGTTTTCCATCCAAGGGTGAGTGGTCGGGAACTTCGCTGGTTTCCTCGATGGAAAGTCGGCGGGTCGGTCCGAAAACGCCGGTGCCGAGTGGGCGGGTCATGGCGAGCTCGATGCGAACCTTGCTGCCCTCCACGGCGGTGAGCACTCCGGTATTGAGATCAATTGTTCGTTCGGGGATTCCAAGATAGGCTGGTGGCGTGATGGTCGCATTCACGCTTTCCGCTGTGGGGCGTTGGACAGGTTCCACGCGGACTTCATGGCGCAAATCGCCGATGCGGAAAACGATGGTACCGGGTTCCTGTTGACCCGGAAAGGTGAACTGATAGAGGCCTTTTCGCAACGAGGAGGCAAGCGCGGGTTGAAGGCCGTAGCGACCGCTGGCGGATTCCGGGAGTTGCTCAGATTCTTGCGCGAGGCGGAGCTCGACATCGAAGGCCTCGCCGAAAGCGACAGCTAGGTAGGTCGGGGGATTTTCGAGTTTGGTGAACGTGTAGCGCTCGGTTTTTGAAAGCGGCATCAGCCAGCGTTCGAAGGCATTGAGGCCCGCGCGGGGGGTGAGGGTGAAGGCGATGGCGGAAATGGTGGCCAAAAATAATGCTGCCAGCGCCCACCGCCGGTGCCGCTGAACGGGCAGCGCTTGGTCGAGCTTGCGTTGTCCGGTTTCCACAGCCACGGCTTCCATCGCCGCTTCACGCAAACGTGGCGAGAGGGTGTCGGCATTTCCCTCCTGATCTTGGAGTTCGATGACGCCGAGCAATCGGTCGCCGAGGCCGGGGTAACGCTTTGCGATCAACCGCGCGAGTTGGGTTTCCCTGCGTTGCCGCCAGACCCAACGGTGCAACCAGTAGGGTGCAAACACGCCAAATAGCGAGACGCCCGCGACGAGAATGAGCAGCCGCGCCCAACCGGGAGTCGGCAGAATGCGGTCCAAGCCATAGACCAAGAGGAACGAAACCAGCAAGCCGATCATCCCCGCAGCAAGCGCTTCAAGGATTTTCACGCGCCATAAATGACGGCGGAAATCGGCCAACTGAAGCCGTAACGACTCTGGAATGACGACTTTAGGTGGCAAAGAAGGGGTGGACATGGGTCAAAAACGCCGGAATTCCAAGCACTTGGAAACGGAAGAATCTTCCAGAAGAACGTTGGTCTTTCCAGAGGAATTTCGTTTATTCAGCGTTTCGCGCAAGCGCCTTTGTCTGGTTCTTATAAGCGCGAACCGATCACAGATGACGATTTACGATCGCCTCCATCGCTTTCATGTTTGCTTCCAGCACCCTAACGAAGGCGAACTGGCTGCGGCAGCGGTCGAGATTGTGGCCTGAGCGACTGGTTTTAAAATAGACGTCGCCTTGCAGGTAGTCGGTTAGAAAACGAATGCCGCACTCAAGGGTGAGCAACTGGCCGGAGAAGGCGAGGTTTTCGCGCTCGGCCTCGTTGAGGAAGGTGGCGGCGGTGAGGTAGCCTTCCACCAGAGCCTCGAAGCGGTCAAGGTGGATGCCAGCAGCTGTTGAATTGGCGTCGTCTTCGCGCAGGGTTGGAGTGACGGAGCGGACCATGTCACCAAAGTCATAGAGCGCGCAGCCGGGCATGGCGGTGTCCAGATCGATGACGCAGATGCCCACGGCGGTGGCGTCATCAAGCAAGACATTGTTGAGCTTGGTGTCGTTGTGAGTGATGCGTTCGGGTATTTTTCCGGCGGCGATGAGATCGGTGATGCGCGGGCAATCCGAGGCGTGAGACCGGGCAAAGGCGATTTCTTCGGTCACTTCCGAGGCCCGGCCTGCGGTGTCTGCGGCAATGGCGATTTCCAGCGCTTCAAGGCGGCGCGGGGTGTGGTGGAAATTAGGAATCGTTTCATGCAAGCGCGGACCGCCGAGGGTGGCCGCGAGATTTTGAAATTCTCCAAAGGCGCGGGCGACCTGATAGGCTTGCTCGGTTGTATCAAGTTCGTCATGGCCGTATGCCCGTTCGATAAATGGATAGACACGCCAAAAATTCCCTTCGGCATCATTCACATAGGGTTTGCCATTGAGCGCGGGGATGCAGCTGAGCGTGCGCCGGTGGGCTTCCGGCTGGTTTTGCTCACGGAGGGTGTGCAGCGCATGACGGGTGATGCGATGCACGTTTTCCATCAACTCCACGGGACGCTTGAAAACGTGGTGGTTGATCCGCTGCACGATGAAGCTGACCGGTTGTCCCGCTTGATCGAACAAGGCACGATAGGTGTCGTTGATGTGCCCCGATCCGTAGGGTTTCGCGCGCACAAAGTCGGCACGCATATCGAAGTGTTCCGCGATTTCGCGAATGTTATGGGTTTGAGTTGAAGATGGCACCTAGATAGAAAAAGGTAAGTTGGGAAATCAATGGATGATCAAGCGAGTTTTTGCGGGTATTGACCATCGGCGATCAACTTGCGGATGGATTCTACGACGAAAGGCTTGTCATTCGGATAGGTGACTCCGAACCATGAACTGGTTGTTTCTAACACCGGGCATTGGGCGTGTTTTTCGCGGATGAGTTGGTCCACGACGGTTGGGATGTAGCACTCGGATTTCAACGGATCTCCTAGGGTTTTGAGAAATCGGGTGAAGGCTTCTTCAAGCCGTGTTAGAAAACCCGGGCCGAAGGCCCAGAAATTCATTGATACCAATGATCCGGCGGGCACTACATGGCGCGTGCCATCAATGCTGCTGCCGCGGACAAGGCCGTCGGATTCCCGTTCGATGTTGAGGATTTCCTCGACGTTGGTGAGGAGGCCATTGGCGTCGATTTTACAAATGCCGCGGTTGACGTGACCGTGGTCCGAGAGGGTGTTTTCAAGCGGGTAGCCCACCATGGCCATGGCATCATCAGCATTCTCAGGGAGCTGGTTGAAAAATCCGGCGGCGCGGACGTAGGCGTCTTGACCGTAGAAATCATCGGCGTTGATCACTGCAAAATTTTCCTTCACCGCATGGCGGGCGGCCAGAATCGCATGAGCGGTGCCCCATGGTTTGGTACGGCCCTCAGGAACGACAAAGCCTTCCGGCAAATCGTCGAGTTTTTGAAACACGTAGTCCACTTGAATGCGGTCTGCGAACCGGGAGCCGACGCCTTGTTTGAAAGCCTCCGCAAAATCCTCGCGGATAATGAAAACCACGCGACCGAATCCGGCGCGGATGGCGTCATAGACCGAATAATCCATGACGGTTTCGCCGTTGGGGCCCATGGGATCCATTTGTTTGAGGCCGCCATATCGGCTGCCCATTCCGGCGGCGAGGACTAGAAGTGTGGGTTGCATGGAGTGTGAATTGGATAAGCTGCACGGGAATGCCAATTCCCCAGCGATGTGGCAACCCTTGATATTGGCCGTAGCCGAGTGTTGATGTTTTATCACAGATGGTCGCTTGACCACGCCGATTCGCGATCCAAGTTGGCGGCATGCCTCACACTATTCTTCTAATCGGCGGAAACTCCGGAATAGGATCGGAAACCGCTCGACTTCTTGTGTCGCAAGGAGACTCCGTGATCGCCGCCGCGCGCACGTCCGGAACGCTCGCGGAAGCGGGCGTATCGGTCCAACCATTCGATGCCACGCAACCCACGCCGCTCGACCTGCCGCCTGTGCTTGACGGTTTGGTTTATTTTCCCGGAACCATCACGCTCAAGCCCTTCCATCGCCTGACTGCTGAAGATTTCCTGCGGGATTTCCAAATCAACTGCCTTGGTGCCGCAGCCGCCATCCAAGCCGCACTCCCCTCGCTCAAAGCTGCGCCAGCCGCCTCGATTATCCTATTTTCCACGGTCGCAGTTGCGCAAGGCATGCCGTTTCACGCTTCGGTCTCCGCAGCCAAAGGTGCCGTCGAGGGCATGGCGTTGGCGCTGGCCGCTGAGTTTGCGCCCAAAATCCGCGTCAATGTGATCGCACCCTCCCTCACCGACACGCCGCTCGCCGGGACCTTGCTCGGCACCGAGGCGAAACGCGAGGTCTCAGCAAAACGGCACCCGCTCCAACAGGTCGGCGATCCCGAGGATGTCGCGAAAATGGTGGCCTTCCTGCTCTCGGACGCTTCGAAGTTCATGACCGGCCAGGTCCTCCGCCCGGACGGCGGGTTGTCCTCCATCCGCACGTTCTAACATGAGCAAGCCGATCACGCTGGTTTACCCGCATCAATTGTTCGGACGTCACCCTGCCATATCGGTCGGGCGTCCTGTTTATCTAATCGAAGACCCGTTGTCGTTCGGAAACGATCCACATTGGCCTACGGCCATGCATCAGCAGAAACTCGTGCTTCACCGCGCATCGATGAAGGCATACCGCGCCGAACTCGAAACCGCACGACACCGCGTGATTTATATCGAAACGCCGGATGGATCTTCACTGGATAGCGCTGACCTGCTAGAGTGCTCACTACCGGATGATATCACTGAAATCCACCTCGCCGATCCTGCAGATGAAATTTTGCTGAAGCGAGTCCATCGCTTTGCGGCGAAGCGCGGTGCACGCGTCGTCATGCATGACTCACCAAATTTCCTCAGTCCTCCCGAGTTTCTCGAAACCCAATTGGCGGGGAGGAAAAAACCATTTATGGCGCGGTTTTACGAAGCCCAGCGCAAACGCATGGATCTCCTGCTGGAAGCCGATGGTTCACCGGTCGGCGGAAAGTGGTCGTTCGATACGGAAAACCGCGCGAAGTTGCCAAAAGCTCACGTGCCACCCCGTGAGCCACGAACTCCGCCGGATTCTCATACCTGCGAAGCCATCGATTATATCAACCGGAGATTTCCCAATAACCCTGGATTACTCAAACATTTCCGTTGGCCGGTCACGCGCCAAGCCGCGGAGGTATGGCTTGATCAATTCATCGACGAGCGCTTCGAAAATTTTGGTCTTTACGAAGATGCCATCTCCACCGGAAACGCTTATATCTATCACTCCGCCATCACCCCGATGCTCAATATCGGCCTGCTTGATCCGCGCGATGTGATCGACCGCGTGATGACCAAGGCCGCGGATTTCAGAAACATTCCGATGAATTCACTGGAAGGATTCGTCCGCCAGATCATCGGTTGGCGTGAGTTTCTGCATGGGATCTATCAATTTCGTGGAGTTGAGATCCGTAATGGCAACTTCTGGAAATTCGACAGACCGCTGCCGGTATCGTTTTATGATGGAACGACTGGGATTCCGCCGGTGGACCGGGTGATCCGCCAGTTATTAGAAGACGGCTACTGCCATCACATCGAGCGCTTAATGGTGCTCGGGAACTTCATGTTGCTCTGTCGGATTCGCCCGGACGACGTGTATCGCTGGTTTATGGAGATGTTCGTGGATTCCTATGACTGGGTGATGGTGCCCAACGTCTATGGCATGTCCCAATTCGCAGATGGCGGAACATTCACCACAAAACCTTATATCTCGGGATCCAACTATCTTCTCAAAATGTCAGATGAACCGAAGGGCCCGTGGTGCGAAACATGGGACGGACTGTTCTGGTGCTTTATCGGCGATCACACACCGTTTTTTCTTAAGAACCCAAGGCTCTCGATGATGGCGAGAAATTGGCAGAAACAATCACCCGCAAAACAAGCCGCACACCGCAAGGCCGCCGATGATTTCCTCGCATCTTTGCGTTGATCCCCAAGCACCATGGAACTCAACCGCAAATTGGAAATCCTCGCCGACGCCGCGAAGTATGACGCGTCTTGCGCCAGCAGCGCGGCCGCTAGAAAAGACTCGCGTGGCAGCACTGGCGTGGGATCCACCGGTGGGGCTGGGATTTGTCATTCCTACACTCCGGACGGTCGCTGCGTTTCCTTGCTCAAAGTCCTTCTAACCAACACCTGCATCTACGATTGCCATTACTGCATCAACCGCAGGTCCAGCAATGTCCAGCGCGCGCGCTTCACGCCGGAGGAGGTGGTGCAACTCACCCTCGATTTCTACAAACGAAACTACATCGAAGGATTGTTCCTCAGCAGTGGCATTATCCGCAGCGCGGATCACACTATGGAGCTCGTCATCGAAGTCGCGCGCAAGCTACGCGTCGAGCATCGCTTCCGCGGGTATATCCATCTCAAAACGATTCCCGAGGCGTCTCCTGCGCTTATTGAATTGGCCGGTAGATATGCCGACCGCATTAGCATCAACATCGAACTCCCCAGCGAGAAGAGTTTGCTCACCTTGGCACCCGAGAAAAATCTCGCGCGCACCCAAGAAGCGATGGGCCACATCCGCAACAAAATCGACGAGCGCTACGCTGAGAAAACCAAACCCGGCGCTCCAAAACCCCCACCATTCGCCACCGGCCAGAGCACCCAGATGATCGTTGGCGCGGACGACTCCACGGATTCGGTGATTCTTCGTCGTGCCGATACGCTTTACACCGGCTACAAACTTCGACGCGTCTATTACTCGGGTTTTAGCCCGATCCCCGAACCATCATCGCTGTTGCCCATCCAAGCACCGCCTCTGGTCCGCGAGCACCGGCTCTATCAGGCGGATTGGTTGCTACGATTCTATGGTTTCCAAGTCGATGAAATCACCACCGATGCCGCACCGAATCTCGACCTCGCGCTGGACCCAAAACTTTCATGGGCATTGCGCAATCGCGACTTGTTTCCCGTGGACGTCAATAAAGCTCCCCGTGAGACATTGCTGCGCATTCCCGGGATTGGCGTTAGAAACACCGATCGCATTATTCAAGCACGCCGCTTCACCCGACTTCGCCTTGCCGATCTCATTCTCCTGCGGCTATCCATGAAAAAACTGCTGCCTTTCATTATTGCGGCCGACCACACGCCGACGCTGCTCGGGCTTGACGGCGACACCTTGCGCTCGCGTTTCCTTCCACCGCCGAAGCAAATGGAACTCGATTTCGAGGCGCCTAAACCCGCGCCAGAAGATTTCAAGTCCGTGCTCTACGGCGAGATCTAACCATGAGAACCATTCTCATCCAACCCACCTTCGAATCATGGCGGGATGCTGCGCGCGATTTGCTTCGCCGCCGCGTGCCGCCAGAGGAAGTGCTATGGTCGGATGGCACACAGGGAAATCCGCTTTTCGGCACGGAAGAAGCCGAGAAATCCTCAACTCCCGGACCCGCGCCGCGCGTCCCACCCGCATTTCTCGATATGGCACGAACTGCCGCCGCGCACCATGATCCGCGGCGTTGGGATTTTCTTTACCGGGTGTTGTGGCGGCTCACTCATGGGGATGAAAAACACCTGCTTCTTTTCGCCACCGATCCTGACCTGCGCCAAGTCCGCCAATGGTGCAAAACCATCGGCCGCGATATCCATAAAATGCATGCATTTGTTAGGTTTCGGTTGGTCGGCATTGACGATGCGACCGGCCGCGAGCAATTCGTCGCATGGTTCGAGCCGGAGCACCGGATCGTGCGTCTGGCGGCATCGTTTTTTGAGAAACGTTTTGCAGGCATGGACTGGTCGATCCTGACACCTTACGAGTGCGTTCATTGGGACGGCGCATCTTTGTTTTTTACGCCAGGTGTGCCACGCGAAGCGGCCCCCGATCACGACGCGCTCGATGATCTCTGGCGCACCTATTATGCCAATATTTTCAACCCCGCCCGTCTCAAGATCAAAGCCATGCAATCGGAGATGCCGAAGAAGTATTGGAAAAATCTACCCGAAGCGTCGCTTATTGCCGGACTTATCTCGGACAGTCGCAAGCGTGTGCACGCGATGTTAGAAACTGAGGCGAGACCGGTAAAGCCCTCACCCAAGAATGCCTATCTCGAATCGCTTCACAAGCTGAACAAAGAAGCGGCGGATTCTACCGAGTAAAATGAATGATTTTTGCGGTACGACGTGTCCAATTAGACTGTGCGGAGCATTTCTAGGGTTTCGGTGAGTTTTCCCCGGGGACTATTGGCTTTTAGGCGGGGAAAGCGACGGCCTTCGAGCAGGATGTAGTCACCGCCGCGGTGAAGCATGAGCCGCTGGCCGTTGATCTCGACGGAGTTAATGCTTTCCGCAGCGGCTAGCGCTTTAATGCGGGCGATTTGAAGGAGGTTGGCTGCGGGATCAGGGATGCGGCCGAAGCGGTCGCGCCAGGATTCTGCTAGGGCATCAACAGCTTTTTCGGTGCCGGATTCGGAGAGTTCGCGGTAGGCGGTGATGCGGAGTTTGGTTTCGGTAAGCCATGACGCGGGGAGGAAGGCGGGGAGAGGAGCGGGAAGAATTGATGATTGCTGATTTTTGATTGTGGATTTTGGCTTGAGCCAGGCGGATTCGGTGGTGGTGATGAAGTCGGCTTTGAAGGTGGATTCGCCGCGTGGGGCGTCTTTGCGGCCTTTGAGGCGATCGACGGATTGGCGGAGGAGTTGGCAATAGAGATCGAATCCGATTTGGGAGATGTGGCCGGATTGTTTGGTTCCTAACAAATTTCCAGCGCCGCGGATTTCGAGGTCGCGCATGGCGATTTTGAAGCCGGAGCCGAGGGCGGTGTATTGTTTGATGGCGTGGATGCGTTTGCGGGCATCGCCGACGGTCATCATATCGCGTGGGAGGAGGAGAATGGCATAGGCTTTTTCCCCGGCGCGGCCGACGCGGCCGCGGAGTTGATAGAGATCGGCGAGGCCGAAGCGGTCGGCGCGGTCGATGAGGATGGTGTTGGCGTTGGGGATGTCGATGCCGGTTTCGATGATGGTGGTGGCTAACAGGACATCGGCCTCGCCCTTGACGAAGGTGTGCATGACGACTTCGAGGTCGTCCTTGTCCATTTGGCCGTGGCCGATGAGGACGCGGGCTTCGGGCACAAGTTCTCGGATGCGGGAAGCCATTTGTTCGATGGTTTTGACGCGGTTATGGAGGAAGAAGACTTGGCCACCGCGCTTCATCTCGCGGCGGATGGCATCGCGGATGACGCGTTCGTCGTAGGCGCAGACGGTGGTGGAAACCGGGACGCGGTTGGGCGGTGGAGTGTCGATGGTGGACATGTCGCGCGCGCCCATGAGTGCCATGTAGAGCGTTCGCGGGATGGGTGTGGCGGAAAGTGTTAGCACATCGACCTGGCGGAAGAGTTGTTTGAACTTCTCCTTGTGGGCGACGCCGAAGCGTTGTTCTTCATCGACGACGACGAGGCCGAGATCTTTGAAATGGACGTCGCCGGAAACGAGGCGGTGGGTGCCGATGACGAGGTCCACCGAGCCATCGGCGATTCCGGCGATGGTGTTGCGGATTTCCGAGGGGGTGCGGAAGCGGTTGAGGAGATCGACGCGGATTGGGTAGTCCGACATGCGTTCGCGGAAGGTGCGCCAGTGTTGTTCTGCTAGAACGGTGGTGGGCACGAGGATTGCTGCTTGTTTGCCGGAGGTGATGGCTTTGAACGCGGCGCGAATGGCGACTTCGGTTTTGCCGAATCCGACATCGCCGCAAATCAACCGGTCCATTGGGCGTGGGGATTCGAGGTCGAGTTTGGTTTCCTCGATGGCGCGGCGTTGGTCTGCGGTTTCGGTGTAGTGGAATGAGCGCTCGAATTCCCACATCCATTTCGTATCGGCGGGGTGGGCGAAGCCGGGTTCGTGTTGACGCTCGGCTTGGACGCGGAGGAGTTGGGCGGCGTAATCGAGGATTGATTTCTCAGCGGCCTTGCGGGCGTTTTTCCAGGCGGTTCCGCCGAGTTTGTTGAGTTCCGGCGTGCGGCCACCGAGGCCGACGTATTTGCCGACGAGGTGGGCTTGTTCTAACGGGACTCCGAGCAATGCTCCGTCGCGGTATTCGAGTTGCAGTTCATCGCCATCGTCGCCTTGTTGGATGCCGCGGAAGCGGGCGACGCCGTATTCGTAGTGGACGACGAGATCGCCCTCTTCCATTTCATCGACGGTAGCTCGTGCGCGTGCGGCACGGGCTTTTTCGAGGGTGCTGCGGCGCGAAGTGCCGGGTGTGCGGTAGCGGCCGAATAGTTCGGAAGATGATAGAACGGCGAGTTTGATCACTGGCAGCGTGAAGCCGGCCATGAGTTCGCCATGGATCGGGGTGAGGCCGAGGTCGCGTTCAAGGTCTTTGCCCGCGAGTTCGGTGAAACGTTCTTGTTCACCCTTGTTGGAAAAGACCATGGCGATGTCCCAGCCATCGCGTTTCCAATCGTTGAGTTGGCGGAAGAAATTTTCGCGGCGGAGTTCTTCTAACACGAAATCCCCGGCTTCGAAGATGCCGAGTGGGCTGCCATAGGCGGCGAGAGTGAAATCTTCTTCGCTGTTGAACTCGGCGGCTCCTTCCAGAATGCGGATGTCGGGTTTCTCGATCTCCGCGCTGAAGGAAATGACGAGGTCGCCGGGGCGTTTGTAATCCGCGACGGTGGCTTCGGTGGCGGGCTCGGCCAGTAAGAGTTCGGCTTCGAGGCGTTTGGTGGTGGAGGCTTGGGAATCGAGATCGAACTCGCGGATCGATTCGAGATCGGTGTCGAAAAATTCGAGGCGCAGTGGTTTGGCGGCCTGCCATGCAAAGAGGTCGATGATGCCGCCGCGGACCGCGAATTGGCCACGTGCGGCGACGGTGGGGACGCGTTCGTAGCCGTGATCGGCTAGGGATTTGGCGAGTTCGGCGGGGTCGAGGGTAGTCCCGGGTTTCAGTGTGGTGCGGGACGAGCGGAGGGCGGTTGGGGATGGTGCCTTGCCGGCAAACGCGTCGCTGCCACAGAGCAAGGCGCAATTTTCCGAGCGGGCGAGGATTTCGAGGACCGCGAACCACTCGGCGGCAGATTCCGGATCGGCGATCGTGCTGTCGCCGGTGTCGGTGGGAGGATCGGGCAGGACGAGGGCGTTGATGCCCCAGAGGTCCATCTCGGCGGCGAGACGTTCGCGGTGACGTGGAATATCGCTGACGAGCCAAAGTCGCGATTTTTTGCGGTCGCGGGCGGCCTCGCAAACGAGAGCAGCGAGAAACGCGTGGGAGGCCTCGGCAGAGTGATCGAGCACGAGTTCTCGGTCACCAGTGGCGAGTGGAGCCAGGCGTGCGGCGAAATCCGGGTGGGTGACGGCGCGGCGGAGCCAGCCGTGTGTGGGGAGGTCCGTGCGGGACACGGGAGGATTAAGGGGTGGGAAGTGGCGAGTGAGAAGCGAGAAGTGAGCGAAGCTCGTTGCCTTGTCATCTCATGGTCAGAGCGAACACGTTTTGCCCCACCATGCGTATCTTGACGGGCGGAATGGATTTCGCGCTCCGTTAGACGTCGAGATTTCTCACATTCAGCGCGTTGTCTTCGATGAAGCGTTTGCGGGGTTCGACGATGTCGCCCATGAGGACGTCGAACATTTTATCGGCTTCGACGGCGTTGTCTTCGTCGAGGCGGACGCGGAGGAACTGGCGGGTGCCGGGGTCCATGGTGGTTTCGAAGAGTTGCTTGGCGTTCATTTCGCCGAGGCCCTTGAAGCGTTTGATTTGGACGCCTTTGCTAGAGATTTCGAGGACACGGGAGAGGATTTCCGGGATCGTGAAGAGCGGGACGGCGTGTTGTTTGTCGCCCTCGCCTTCGAGGAGATCAAAGAGCGGGGTGTCGTCCGAGTGGAAGGTGCTAACGTTGATGCCGAGCTCGGTGAGGCGGTTGAAGAGCTTGGCGATGGCGTGGGACTCGTGGAGTTCGTGAAGCACGGCACGGCGCGAGGGGCCGGAGCTGGCGGCGAGTTCCTCGTCGGTTAGAGTTTCATCGAAGAGGCGAAGGTCGCGATTTTCGTTAGCGTAATCGCGGAGGGCGTTTTCGTCGGTGAAGTAGAGGATGTTTTCCTCGTTACCTTCCCGGATGCGGACCATGAATTCCGGCAAGTGTCCATCGGCGCGGCGGGCGGCGAGGTAGGCGCGGAAATCGCCACCGTTGCCTTCGATCGAGCGCGTGTAGCGTGAGAGCGACGAGAGGGTTTCGAGGATGCCTTTGAGTTCGGCGGAGTCAAACGAGCGGGATTGATCGTGGGTGCGGAGGATGACTTCGCCAGCTCCGAGTTCGATGAGGATGTTGTTGAGTTCGTCGTTGTCTTGGACGTATTCCGAGCGTTTTTTGCGGGTGACGAGGTAGAGTGGCGGTTGGGCGATGTAGAGGAATCCGCGTTTCACGAGCAGCGGCATGTGGCGGCAGAAAAACGTTAGAAGAAGGGTGCGGATGTGCGAGCCGTCCACGTCGGCATCGGTCATGATGACGATTTTGTGGTAGCGGACTTTCTCGATGTTGAATGAGCCTTCTTGTTCGCCATCGCCGATGCCCGCGCCGATGGCGGTGATCATCGATTGGATTTCCTTGTTTTGGAGGGCGCGGTGGAGGCGGGCTTTTTCGACGTTGATGAGTTTTCCGCGGAGCGGGAGGATGGCCTGGGTGCGGCGGTCGCGGCCTTGTTTAGCGGAACCACCGGCGGAGTCACCTTCGACAATATAGAGCTCGGATTTCGCGGGATCGCGCTCCGAGCAATCGGCGAGTTTGCCTGGCAGGCCGCCGCCGGAAAGGGCGGATTTGCGGACGGTCTCGCGCGCTTTGCGTGCGGCGTCACGGGCGCGGGCGGCATTGACGGATTTTTCGATGACCTTGCGGGCGAGCGCCGGGTTTTCATCGAAATACTGCATGATGCCTTCGTAAACGATCGAGGAAATGACGCCTTCGATCTCGGTGTTGACGAGTTTGTCCTTGGTTTGGGATGAGAAGCGCGGGTTCGGCATTTTGACCGAAATCACGCAAACAAGGCCTTCGCGAACGTCGTCGCCGGTGAGGGCCGGGTCTTTGTCTTTGAGGATTTTGTTGACCTTGGCGTATTGGTTGATGCCGCGGGTGAGGGCGGAGCGGAAGCCGGTTAGGTGAGTGCCTCCATCGCCGTTAGGGATTGAGTTGGCAAAACAGAGGATCTGGTCGTTGTAGGAATCGTTGTATTGGAAAACCACATCGGCGAAGACGTCGTCGGTGGTTTGTTTGCCGTCGTAGTCGAGCTCGATCTGGCGTTTGCCGTGAAGGATGACGGGTTCGTCGTGGATGACGGTTTTGTTTTCGCCGAGTTGGACGACGAATTCCTCGATGCCTTTGGCGTAGAAGAACGAAGTTTTTTTCGCGGATTCCGGGCGTTCGTCTTCGAGGTCGATGGTGAGGCCGGGATTGAGGAAGGCGAGTTCGCGGAGGCGGGTGGCGAGGCGGTCGAATTTGAATTCGATGGTATCGACGAAGATCGTGGCGTCCGGGAAGAAGGTGATGGTGGTGCCGGTTTTGTTAGGATCGACCTCGCCGACGACGTGAAGTGGCTCGGTGGTTTTACCGCGTTGGAATCCGATGCGGTGGACTTTGCCATTGCGCATGATGTCGGCGCGGAACCAATCGGCTAGAGCGTTGACGCATTTCGCGCCGACGCCGTGGAGGCCGCCGGAGTATTTGTAAGCGCCTTGGCCGAATTTGCCGCCGGCGTGGAGATTGGTTAGAACGAGTTCGACGGCGGGCATGCCGAATTTCGGGTGCATGTCCACGGGGATGCCGCGGCCGTTGTCGGCGATGGAAACCGAGCCATCGACGTGGATGGCGATTTTGATGCGTGAGCAATAGCCGGCGAGGTGTTCGTCGATCGAGTTATCGAGCACTTCGAAGACGCAGTGGTGGAGGCCGCGTTCGTCGGGATCTCCGATGTACATTCCGGGGCGTTTGCGGACGGCCTCAAGACCTTCAAGTTTATCGATCTGGGCGGCATCGTAAAGTTGCTCGCTGGCGACCTTGGTAGGGGCTTGTTGGGGATCGTTAGGAATCTCGGACATAGGGCGGGGAAAAGGTCTGAAATCCGGGCCTTGGAAACAAGGAACTTCTTTTTGGAATCAGCGTACGGCTCGTTCATCAGTGGGGGTCAATTGGCAAGGCGGGCATGTGCCCGTCTCAAGTAAGGCCCTTGTAGGATTTTGAAGTTTAGTCCCGTCCTTTTGTGAATTCGTGCAATTCCACAACTGAAGCACTGAGAACCACTGAATCCACTGGAAAAGGGAAAATCAGTTCACTCAGTGGTTCTCAGTGTTTCAGTGGTTAATTTGCCCATACCACAAGGCTTGCTTCCTAAGGATTCTTCGAAACCCAGGCATTCGAGCTGCCAGTTTAGGAGTAGGTCGGAGGGCTTGGCATCCTCGGCGGCGAGCAATTCTAGGACGGCGCGGGGGGCGATGAGTGAGCCTTCGATGTCGAGTTTGCCAGCGGCGTTTTCGCGCAGTTTGATGAGATCATCGACTTTGCGTTCGAAATCTTTGTCGCGCTTTCTGCGGTTGCTGGGCGGTCGTTGTGGCCAATCGGTTTCAGGCAAGGCTTCGGCGGCGGCGAGGGCGGTTCGGAAGCGTTTGAGGCGATCTGGGCGGAAATGGTGGGGAATTGAAATGCGTTTACCGGCGGCGAGCTCGATGCTCCAGGCGAGAATTTCGCGGTTGGGGGCGACCATGAATGAGGGCCGGTCCCATGCGGCGGCTTCGGCATCGCGCCATTGCCAGAGGGCTTTGAGAAAGGCGAGGCCGCGGCGGTCGAGCTTTCCGGAGCCGGAGATGCGCCAGATTTCTTCTTTCGAGTCATCGCGATCGAGGACTTTTTGGCGGGCGGCGGTGCAGCTTTCTTCGAACCATTCGTAACGGGCGAGATCCTTGAGTTTGGCAACGATCATATCGCCCATATCGAGCAGGTAATCGACGTCGTTGAGGGCGTATTCGATCATTTTCGGGGAGAGCGGGCGCTTTCCCCAATCGGCTTTTTGGGAGGATTTCGAGAGTTCGATGCCGAAGTATTGGTTGACCAGATCGCCGAGGCCGAAGCGGCGTGCGCCGAGCAAGCGGGCGCCGATTTGGGTGTCATAGACCACGGCGGGAAGCGCGCCGAACTGGCGTTTGAACATGGTCATGTCGTAATCCGCGCCATGCATCCAGACGGTGGCTTCGGCGAGGTATGCGCCGAGGGGGCTGAGGTCTTCGATGGCGAGTGGATCGATAAGAACGGAATCGCCGCGGACGGCGAATTGGACGAGGCACAGCGATTCCCGGTAGCGGTGAAGACTGTCCGCCTCGGTGTCGATCGCACAGATCGGCGGCCCGGCTCCTTTTCTGCTTTTTTCGAGATGAAGGATCAGGCGCTCGGTGGTTTCAATCATATTGGAAGTTCCAATTCATGGTAACGGCTTGCGGGAGTATGGTTTTTCACAGGTAGTGAGATCAAGCTACAACAAAGGCCTCGGCCTGTTCGCGTGTCAACTCGATGAACTGCCAAGGGAGGCCGTGGTCGTTGAGATCGGCCATGAAGGTGTCCGGATCGTGTTGTTCGATATTCCAGACCCCAGGTTTCCGCCAAGATCCGGCGAGCATTTGTTTGGCACCGATCATGGCGGGGACGCCGGTGGTGTAGGAAATCGCTTGGGAGCCGACTTCGGCGAAGCAGGCCTCGTGGTCGCAGATGTTGTAGATGTAGATGGCTTTGAATTTGCCATCCTTCAGGCCGGTGATGACGTTGCCGATGCAGGTGCGGCCTTTGGTGGATTTCCCGAGGTCGCCGGGGTCCGGGAGGACCGCTTTGAGGAATTGCAGCGGGATGATTTCCACGCCGTTGTATAGGACCGGATCGATGCGAGTCATGCCGACGTTTCCGAGCACTTCGAGGTGTTTCAAGTAGTTGGGCGAGAACGACATCCAGAATTGCGCGCGTTGGAGGGTGGGGATGTGTTTTACGAGCGATTCGAGTTCCTCATGATACATGCGGTAGATCTCGTAGGTGCCGACGTCCTGCGGGCAGGTGAACGGCTGGTGGAGGGACATCGGCGGGGTTTCGAGGAAAGTGCCATTTTCGAAATGGCGGCATTCCGCGGTGACCTCGCGGATGTTGATTTCCGGGTTGAAATTGGTGGCGAAAGCCTTGCCGTGGTTGCCGCCATTCACATCGATGATGTCGAGTGTGTGAATTTCATCGAATTGGTGCTTGAGCGCCCATGCGGTGTAAACATTGGTCACGCCGGGATCGAATCCGGAGCCGAGCAGGGCGGAGAGGCCGGCTTTTTCGAAGCGGTCTTGGTAATCCCATTGCCAGGAATATTCAAATTTCGCGACATCCTTCGGCTCGTAATTGGCGGTGTCCATGTAGTCGCATCCGGCGGCGAGGCAGGCCTCCATGAGGTGGAGATCTTGGTAGGGAAGAGCGACGTTGATGAGGAGTTTTGCGCCGGTTTTGCGGATCAAAGCGGCGGTTTCTGTAGGGTTATCGGCATCCACCTGGGCGGTAGCGATGCTCCGGCCGGTGCGTTGTTTGACGGATGCGGCGATGGCCTCGCACTTGGAAACGGTGCGTGAAGCGAGGGTGATTTCGCCGAAAACTTCGGGGACCATGGCGCATTTGTGGGCGACGACATTGCCGACTCCGCCGGCTCCGATGATAAGGACGTTGTTCATGATGGTGGCAGGCACAAGGGGTGGGGGAAACGGGCCGAACTGGCAAGCGCGGAAGCGGGACAATACTTCCCGTCAGTAATGATCGGTCGCGAGCGAAATCTTACTAAAAGCCTGTCCTGTCAAATTACAATACGGGCTTGGCAGTGTGTTGGAAAGCGGTTCTATTTTGTTCATGCTCAATTTCGGCCGTCTGTTTTGCATGTTGATGGCAGCAAGCTGGCTGGCTGCTGATGTTTCTCACGCACAGGGATCCCGCGGGGGTTCTCCGCAACCATTGCTCATACCTGCTGATTTTTCGCCGCTGAAGGATAAGGGAGCGCTGGGGCTTTTTCTTCTCGTCGGACAATCTAATATGAAAGGGCGCGGCGCGATTGATATGAATCCCAAGATTGACGCCCGGTTAATTTTTTTTCACATCACCGAGAGGAAATGGTTCATTGCCCGTGATCCTTTGCATGCGCTGGGTATTCCTGATCAGGTCAATGCCCAAGACAACGCGGGCACGGGACCGGGCATGGGTTTTGCCACCGCGCTCATTGGGAAAACTGATGACGCGGTGATTGGCTTGATTCCGGCAGCAGAAGGAGGGGTACCCATCGCGGCTTATCTGGCAGATGCCAAGCTCTACACGCGTTCGCTGGAAATGACGCGTCAGGCTGCTGAGCTATCGGCGGTGAAACCTCCCCTCCGGGCGATCCTGTGGCTCCAAGGGGAATCCGATGCTACCAGTCAAAATCAAGTGGATATGTATGAAGCGCGACTGCTTGACCTTGTCGATCGCTACCGCCGTGATCTCAACGATCCGAATCTTCCTTTTATTGCGTGCACGGTGGGTTCCTTCATTGCCGAGAGAAGCAAGGCAAAGCGTTTTCCATTCAGTAAGGAGATCAACGATATCCTCCTGCGGCTTCCCGAAAAGCGCAAGTTCACCGCCTGCGTGGATGCCCGTGATGTAAAGGGGCATATTGGAGACGAGCTTCATTACAATAGCGAATCCCAGATCGAGATTGGTAAGCGCTTTGCCGATGCGTATCAGGAGTTATTGTCCAGATGAGCGCCGCGTTCCCAGCCGTCCTTGGCTGCATTGCACAAGGCGTTCCAACATGATCGGTGTGGAAAACGCATTCGAAAAGACAGGCGTTTTGAGAGAAACCATGCGAGGATCTCGATCCCGAGCGCTGTCTCGTCGTCTGTGGCACGGACACGGCGTTCTCAATGGGCGACGGCATCGAGGCGATAGGCCTGCCCGAAACGCTAAGGCTATTGAAAAGGTGACGTGCACAGTCACTAAAAGCCTGTTTTTTGAATTTCTAAACCGATCACCTGTTTTTCATTATTCCCTTCCTCCTTGCCATCTCAAGCCGACACTATAATTTCCAACCATGACCGACGCATCCATCGCCGCTCAAGCCCGCTCTGCCGAACTGGCCAAGGTGCGGCGGGCGCGTGCCATGACTGCATTCGAAAAATTTGATGCCGGTGCCTCACTCTTTGAGGAAGCCTGCGCGTGGAGCCTTGCGGGAATCGCCCATCAACATCCCGAATGGGACATGACCCGCCGGCAAAAAGAACTCCGCAGAAGGCTCAAACTCGCCACGCCGTCCTCCCCATGAATGGCACCGATGCCCTCATCAGCCTGATCCGCACACTTGAAAAGGCCAAAGTTCCCTACATGATTGTAGGCTCCTATTCATCCAATTTTTACGGCATCCCACGATCTACTAAGGATGCCGACATTTTGGTCAACTCCGACCATGCGGATTGGGGAAAACTAACCTCCATTCTTCCACCGGATCTCGAACTTGATCAGCAATCGAGTTTTGAAATGGTCACATCCACCCGTAAGGAATTGATCAAGGTAAAGAACAGCCCGTTTGAGATCGAGTTGTTTTACCTGAGTAAAGATGCTCACGACAGCACTCGATTCGACAGGCGTCAAAAAGTAGAGATCATGCCAGGCGTGGCCGCCTGTCTCCCCACCGCCGAAGACGTCATCATCCAAAAACTCCGCTGGTGCCGCAGTGCCAAGCGGGCTAAGGACTTCGCCGATGTCGTTGCCGTCTTGCAAGTTCAAGGGCCGGAGCGACTCGACTGGCCCTACATCGAGAACTGGTGCGCCAAACACCAAACGCTCGACCTCCTCGCCGAAGCAAAAACCGAAGCCGCTCCAGCCTGGTAAAACCCGTGAGCGTGATTCGCAGCCTTAACCCTTAGCAAGAACGAGCAAGACGGCCAAACCGTCCAAATTCAAAAAGACAGGCTTTTTGAGAGCACTGCCGCAAAAAAGCCCGAACCACCAAACAACTCTCCGCAGCAGGCTGCTAAGCCAAAGCGGCAGCAGGCTGCACGCAGTCCATGGCCGGCCGTTTTCAATTTCATCAACCCCGCTTTGCGACCCTTTGCGACCCTTTGCGACTTCTTGACCTGACGTAGCCTTGGCGAAGGAGGTCGCGGTTCACTCTTCTCCCATCTCTGCGGTAAAAATAAATTCTTCCCACCAGTGTTGATGATCCGATTCGACCATCCCACGTATCGGCACCCTGAAATTTTCCCGACAACTTTAGCATCGCATGGCGTTTTCATCCCTGAAAGGCTTTGACCGCACCGTAATTCCCTATTTTCTCATGAAAAATAACGCTCCAACCGCAAATCTCCGCCGCCGAGTCAAGGCCGGCTTCACGCTCCTTGAAATGGTCATCGTGCTTGGCATCATCGCCGTGCTGCTTGGCGGTTCGATTGCCTTGATCGGTGGCTTGGGCGAGGGCGCCAAGCTGCAACGGGTGGAGGCGGATTTCAACGCCGTGGGCGCTGCATTAAAGACCTACAAACTCAATGCCGGCACTTACCCGACCACCCAGCAAGGACTCAAGGCCTTGGTGGAAAAACCCGCCGGCTCGCCGGTCCCCCGCCGTTGGACCCAGCTTTCCGAGTCGGTGCCAAAAGATCCATGGGGCGTGGATTACATCTATCGTTTTCCCGGCAAGAGGAATGCCAGCGAGTTCGAACTGATCAGCAAGGGCAAAGACATGCAGGAAGGCACCGATGACGACTTCAGCAGCCAGGACCCGAAGTGACCGGTCACGCGGTTTCACGCTGCTTGAAATCGTGATCGTGCTACTGATCGCCTCGCTGATGATTGGCGGCGCGGTGGGGATGATGGTTTATTCCTCTGATGAGCGGGCGTTGCGCGATGCTTCGGGCGAAATTGAGATGCTTGCCAAGCGGGCCCGCACCACGGCGATTCTGCAACAAACTCCCTACGCGTTGGAATTTCGCGAGGGCATCGTCCGGATGATGCCGCTGGCCCAGGCAGGCCGCAGCGAGAAAAAAACGGTGGGCGGACGCCGCAGCGAAGAAGAGTCGGCGGATGATGCTGGAGGAACTCGCTGGGAATTGACGCTGGATAATGGCATACAAGTGTTGATCCGGCGGTGGAATTCCGCAGCACTCCTGCCCACGGACAAAGAGACCGTGCATGTTTGGCGCTTTGATCCGAGCGGCCTGTGTGAACCCCTTTCCGTGAGGCTCGTACTCGACAAAAGTTGGACCGAGGATACCTACCACCCGTTGACCGCCAGCATCCGCGATAGCCAACTCGAAACCCGATGAAAACAAGCGTCCACTCCAGCCGCCGCGGATTCCTACTCCTTGAAATGGTGTTGGCATTGGGGGTTTTTGGTATGGCTGCCACTGGATTTGCCGTCGCCTTGCAACGCATGGCGGATGCCGCCTCGTTGACCCAGAGCGAGCTCCGGATCACCCGGATTCTCGACAGCGCGCTCGATGAAACGCTCTCCCTACCGGTGTTGGAAGAGGGAAAAACCGATTCACAAGTCGGTAAAACCGGCATCGAATTACTCACCACCATCACGCCCATCGAAGATATGGAGAACGAGGATGGCCTGATTCTCCAGGAAATGTTTCGCATCGAAATCCAAGCTCGCTGGTTTGCCAACGGAGCTTGGCAGGACCGCAGTGTGGAAACTTGGCGCTATGGCCGCATGTATCAACCATGAAAGCCCCACGCCATACATACCGTCCGCCCGGTTTCACTTTATTGGAGCTGGTGGTAGCGATGCTTTTGCTGACGATCATTGTGGGCATGGTATTTGGTGTGGCGCGGACGTCATTGGCGTTGGGGAACACGATTGTGCAGACCCAGAACGAAGAAATGCAAAATCAGGCGTTCTTTGAGTTGTTGGGCCAGCGGTTTTCCGCTTTGCCGGGGAACACCCGTTTTGACCTCAAAGTTGAGGACGCGGGGGCCCACTATTTGTCCGATCTGACGTTGCAAAACGTACCGCTGAGTTTCACTTGGGGCGGGCAGGAGCGGATCGCGAAGGCGGTGCAGATTTCCACGGTGAAAAAGCGGAGCGGCTATCTCGACATCGTGCTTCGCTATTATGAAAACGAAATTTTGGAGGATTCCGAATCGACATTTGGCAGCAGTGCCTTGTCGAAGGAGCCCTTCGCCGAGATCGTGTTACTCGAGGATGTGGCGTATTTCGAGTGGCGCGTGCTCGATGGACGGATCATGGAATGGCAATATGACTGGGACATGCGCGGTCGGCTACCACTGCAACTGGAGCTGACCATGGCGATCGGCGCGAAGGGTGAAGAAATCCGCCAAGTCTTCTGGCTACCGCCCAAGCAAAACCCAGAGGTCGTCATGCGTCAAATCGGCCAAGGCGGCACTCCAGCCACTGGCTCCCAACCCGGCCCCGGGAATCCTGACCAGCCGCCCACCATCGAAATTCCCACACCCGGTGAAGTCCCCCAAGGTGGCCAACGTTGATTTTTCAAAGAAGCTCATGCGATCCAATTCTCTCATCACCCATCGATCCCGCCGAGGCGTCGCCCTCATGGCGGTATTGTGGCTGATTGCGATTCTGGCGATGGCCTGCATGACGGCATTGCGCGTGATTTCCTTCGACCTGGAAATCGCCACTGCCAAGATTCACGGTTCGCGTGCCCGACAGATCGCCGAGATGGGCATTGCGGTTGGCTCCAACCCCACCGTCAAACGCTCCGATCCCCTGCTCCGCCAAATGAAGGGAGAAACGGGCGAGGGCTATGAGGTGCGGGTGGTTTCTGAAGGCGGTCGATTCAACATTAATGGCATCTTGCTACAGGACGACAAGGACTTGCTCAGTTCGATTTTTTCCGATTGGGGGCTGGATCTCGATCAGTCGCAAGAAGTGGTGGACGCCCTGAGCGACTGGGTGGATGCCGATGACAATGTGGCGCTCAACGGTGCGGAAAAGAAGGATTACGAAAAAGCCGGTCGCATCAACCAACCGTTCAACCGCCCGTTTTATGACCTGAGTGAGGTCCGCTTGGTGCGGGGCATGGATCTCGTGGAAGCCGTGCGCCCGGATTGGCGAAATTGGTTCACCATTTGGAGCAGCGGGGGGCTGGATCTCAACGAGGCCTCCGCCGAGTTGATCGCCGCCGCCGCCGAAAGCCCGGTCGAGCAAGCCGATATTATTCCGGAAATGGTCCGCGGCCTCGACGGCGTGCGCGACACCGAAGACGACGTTCCTTTTCAAAATGCCGCAGCAGCGCTTGATCTTTTAGGGATTGATGTAAATGGTCGCCCCGACCTCGCCAGACGCTTCACTGTCAACGACTCAACTACCCGCATCGAAAGCATTGGCCAAGCCGAGGGAGCAAAACGAAAAATCACCATCATCGTCCGCAATCGCGCTGGCAAACCGGCTCTCCTCGAACGCACCGAAGAAATCATTCCGTGAGCAAATCCACCGACCATATCCTTATCGTTCCCGGCGAATCCGGGTGGGAAATCTGGGCCAGCCATGGCGACGGCGCGTTCGTCCTGCACAGCGCCACGCAAATCCCCCACCCCGCCGAACTTGTCGAAATCCCATCGGGCGACCTGACGATGTTGTTTGGCGTCAAATCCGTCACGGCCGTGCCGCTGCGGGTCACCAGTGACGACGCCGCACTTTTTCCCGATCTCGCCGCACTGCACGCCGAGCGCCTTGGTCTGCGTGCTGACCCCATGGCCGGCCAACTCACGGATGTCTTCGTAGTCGCCCGCGAAGCCCAAAATACGGCATTGCTCTCCGTCTTTCTGCGTGCACCCGGTGAAGGAGACTTGCCGCTGCGCGGGCCAAAAAGCTTCGATCTCTCCGCCCGCGCCTTCCCGGTGACGGGCGATACTCTCGCCGTCTGGAAAGAAATCGGCCGCTGGGTGTTCGGGGTTTTTCACCAAGGCAATCTCGTTTATTGCCAAGCCACGGCGGTGGATGCGGCGCAACCCGACGAGTCGTTGGCCCGGGAAATCCGCCTTTCACTCATCCAGCTCGCCATGCAGGGCTTGGACGTCGAGCCCTCTCGGGTGGTAGTTTGGAGCTCCAACGAAGCCATGAACCCGGCCGCCCTGAGCACCGCATTCAAGATGGCCGTCGATGTGTTGCCGCGCCCAGCGCCCGTGCTGCCCGATCCTCTCAGCAAACTCTTACCCGCCGATGTTCGCGCCGCCCGCCGCGCCGCACTTCGCCGACGGAACACGATCCTCGGCATCGCCGCTGTCGGCCTCCTTTATGTCGGGCTGATCGGCTGGTTCGGCTACGGATTTTGGAAAGCTTCAAGTGAAACCCAATCCCTACTTCTCAAGGCGCAGCAGGCCGCACCGGAAGGCGAGGCTTACGCCCAGCATATCGCAAAATGGGACGAACTCGCGTTTGCCATCGACCTCAACAACTCGCCTGTGGACATCCTCAGCCGCATCCACACCTGCCTCCCGCCGAATAGCGGTTTGCGCCTCAGAACCGCCGAAATTAGCCCCCTGGAAATCAAGCTCACCGGTGAGGCCCCCCAATTTCAAGCTGTTAAAACCTTCAGCCTGATGCTCTCGAAAAACGGCGATCTCGCCAAATTCACTTGGCAGACACCCGAGCCAAGTCAGTCCACCCGCGGGTGGGAATTTGTCTTCAGTGGCGAAGTTCCTGTCGTCGAATCCCAACCCTGACCGACAAATCTTCCTCCATCAGGTTTTTAATCAACACCGCTTTCTGAAATCTCAGCTCTGAAATTTCGAATCTCAACTCTCCATCCATGTCGTCCCGAGAAAAAAAACTCCTGATCTTCTTCGCCACTGCAGGGTTTCTCGTGCTCAATTTTCTCGCGATCGGGTTGTTTAAAAACAAGCGGCTGGAAGTCGAAGTGCAACGCGACCAAGCCCGGGTGAAACTGAACACTGCGGAGATGTTCCGGGCCAGCCGTGAGCAGGTGGTGGACGAGATGGAATGGCTCACCCAGCACGAGCCGCAGCCCGCCGCGAATCAAGACGTCCAAACACAGCTCCAACAACTCTGCGAGCGCGAGGCCCGAACCGCAGGTCTCACCATCAAGACCCAAAAACCCCTCGCCACCAATACCACCGGCCTCCATTACCACCGCGCCAGCATCCAGCTCACCGTCAATGGCGATGAGCAAGCCCTCTACCGGTGGTTCGACCGCCTCAACATTCCCGAGCAATTCCGCGTCGCATCCAATATCCGCATCTCCCCCAACAAAGAGGACGACACGAAAATCGATTGCACCGCCACCATCGAACAATGGTTCGTGCCACTCCCAACCACCTGAAAATTTCAAACCTCTGATTTCTATCCCAAAATCTCCAATCCCATGCAATCCACGCCTAGTATTCTTTTGATCGCCCTTGCCCTCACCGGCTGGGCCGTGGCGGATTTGCCGAAAAAGGCACCCATTTCGAAATATACCCGACTCTGGACGGATTCGCCCTTCACCTCCAAACCGCCGCCACCTGAGCCCGCCGGCCCGGCGGCTGACCCGCTGGCAGATTACGCCCTACTTGGCGTTTCCCCGGTCACTGGCGGCTACCGAGTCACCATGATCAACAAAAAAGACCCAGCCAAGCGCGTCATCGTCGAGTCCGCCCGGCCGACCGGCGGCTTTAAAATTCTCGGAGTCACCCGTAAACCCGGCGATCCTCGTGGCACCGTCGTACGCATGAGTTCCGGCTCGGTCACGGGCGATGTTGCCTTCGACGAATCACTACTGGCCCTCGCCGCTCCAGCCGCTCCCAAAGTCGCCCAAAAACCAGTTCTCCCGGGGGGCGCACCTGGAATCAACCAGGGAGCCGCCCCAGTCCAGCCCGGTCAACCGGGCCAACCCAACCAACCGGGTCAAACGCCCGTACGTCAACCACGTCCCCGCGTCGTCCCTCCAGCGACCCCAGCTCAGCCCGGCATGCCTGCCCAACCCGGCATACCCGGCCAACTATCTCAGCCAGGGAAACCCGGCCAACCCTCATCATCCAACCTACGTCGTGACCGTCGCACCCTGCGTTAGGCCGGACTTCCTTCATCGTTCTCTCCATGTCATTCCATCGTACCTTCCTCTTGTTCTTCCTTGCGTGGCTGCCCGTCTCGGCGCAACAACCTTCCGCCGAAGCTCCTCCCGGAGTTTTGATTCCGGGTGCGGGTCCGGTCCCCGCTGCCGGACTTCCCGCCGTTAATGACGCCCCTCCCGCCCGGGGAGCCGACCTTGGAAAGACCAAAATCGTCGAAGACATCATCGAGGAAAAAATCACCGGAAGTTCCCTCGCCGTGCTTTACCGCCGCTACACTGGCCGCCGCGTCATTGTCACCACCGGGGCCGCCACCGCCGAGTTTACCTTCGTGCAAGAAGCCAGCGCACAAGACCCACTCACTTACGCCGAGGCTGCGGAATTACTGCGAAAAGCCGCCGTACTCGAAGGATTTGTGTTCAGCCAACACCCGCAGGATCCAAACTTGGACATCCTCACTCTCGCCACCGGCGGCCCGCGGCCGACGAACGTGATCGTGGATGTTTACAATGAAAACTCCACCTTGCCGGATACCGATATCGTCATCACCTACGTCATGGCCCTCAGTTACATCAAGCCTGACCAAGCGGTGAACATCTTCACCCAAATCATTGGCCAATTCGGTGCTTACGGCTCCATTTCCGCCGTGGCGAATGCCTCCGCCGTGGTCATCACCGAGAAAGCCTCACTCATCAAAAGTTTGGTGGAGCTCCAGAAAACCATCGACGTGCCCGGCTCCGTGCAAGCCACCCGTTTCATCAAAGTCCAATACGCCGACGTCACCGAAATCGCCACCGTTCTCACCGAGTTGCTCAGCGCCCAGCAAGGCGCTGAAAAAACCGCTGGTGTCCAACGGGCGCCCGTTCCAGGTGCCAATCCAGGCGTAGCTCCGGGAGGCCTACCTGGCGATGGCAGTTCCTCAGGTGAAGACACACCCGTGCAAATCATCCCAGAACCCCGCACCAATCGCATCTTCGCAATGGGTCGCCCGGTCGATTTGCTCTTCGTCGAGAATCTCGTCCGCGAATTCGATGTCCCCACCAGCGATAAAACCTTCCTCCGCCGTAAACTCCGCTTCCTCACCGTTTCCGAGTTTCTACCCATCGCCGGAGATGCTCTCACCCGCGCCTTCACGGGCACCGGTGAAGGCGGTGCCAGCGCTGGTGGCGCAGGCGGCGGCGCGGCAGGACAAGCCCCGCGCACGCAACAATCCAGCGCCCGTCAAACCGGCTCCGGTGGTAGCAGTGGCCGCAACTCATCCAGCGGCTTTGGCGGAAACTCATCCTCCGGCTTCGGCGGTTCCAGCGGCGGCTTCGGCGGCGGCGGCAGTGGCGGCTTCGGCGGTGGCGGGGGTGGCGGCTCCGGCCTCAGCGATCCTTCGGTGAGTTCTGCTCCCGAATCCTTACTCGTCGGCCGCACCCTGCTGGTCGCAGACAACATCACCAACTCTGTCGTTGCCCAAGGCCCACCCTCCGCCCTCGAAATCATCGAACGCCTGCTCGATCAAATCGATGTCAAACCGGATCAGGTCATGATTTCCACGGTGATTGGACAGATGACTCTCAATGACAATAAAGAGTTTGGAGTGGGCTATCTCTTTAATGGCGGCGATTTGCGCGGCGGCGCTGGCGGCGGAGTTCCTGCATTTTTACCTGCGGGTAGTACCGGAAGCACTGTCGTGAATAATGATTTCCCGCAATTAGATCTGAAGCAAATAGCAAGCTCGGGGCTACGGCTTTACGGAACAACGGGGGATCTCAGCATTTTCCTTAAAGCGCTCCAATCGAAGAGTGATTTCACCGTGCTCGCCAGACCCAGCATTTTCACCTCCAACAATCAAAAGGGCGTGATCTCCAGTGGTGAGCGAATCGCCATCCCCACCGGCAGCAATTCCTTTGGCGGTGGCGGACTCAACGGCAGCGTCAGCACTCAAATCCAATATCAGGATGTAGTTCTGAAACTCGAAGTCATCCCGCTGGTGAACTCGGACAATGAAATCACCATGCAAATCGCTCTGCTCAATGATGAGCAGAATGGCACACAAACGATTGAGGGCGGCGCCGGTGGCGAGGACCTGACGGTCCCGCGGATTTCCACCCGCGAAATTCTCACCACCGCAACCGTTCCGAATAACAACACGATCGTCCTCGGCGGTTTGATCTCCAACAAGCAAGGCAAAGACAAGAGCGGCATTCCGATCCTTAGCGATATCCCTTATCTCGGTAGATTGTTTTCAAGCACCAAGGACGCCAATGATCGCAGCGAGTTGATGGTTTTCATCCAGCCCTCCATTGTGAATAACGCCCGCTCGCTCAACGAGGTCCAAGCCGATATGGATTCCCGTTACAAGGTCTCCCCGAAAGCTCACGATTTTGCCGATGGTGATGGCGTGTTACCCGGAGTGGATGAGATCCCGCAAGTTCAGGAAAAAGGCAAGGGTGGCTCTCAGAAAGTGGAGGCTCGTGCAACAGCTGCTCCCACCACCAAGATGAAAGCATCGATCCGCCCCGCCCACCGCCGTTGAGCGAACTTAGCATGCATGCTCCACTCATGAGCAACCGTTCAGGATGGATGAAACTCATGGCGGCCGTGGCGAGCGGGCTGTTAGTCGCAGGTTTATTTCCACCATTCAAAATGTCGGCGGCGGTTTGGGTGGCGCTGGTGCCGTTGCTGGCAGCGGCTTGGTCGATAGATGGAAAGCGCGCGGCATGGAAAGGTTTCGGCCTTGGCTGGCTGGCGGGCACATTGAGCTGCTTGGTGCAGTTCAACTGGTTGGCCATCGTTTCGCCGCTCGGAGTGGTCGTGATGCCACTCTATCTGGGATTGTTTTGGGGAGCCTTCGGGGCTTTTGCAGCTTCAATCGGGAATCCATGGAGAAATCACGGCGCCCCCGTAACCGCTGATTCAGCGCCCGCCCCATCCTTCGGGATTTCACCTTCAGCGATTCGCGATTCTCTCCGGAGCCTGCGCGTGGCAGCCTGCCACGCGGCTGTGTGGGCGGGTCTCGAATGGCTCCGCGGTTGCTTGTTCACCGGCTTCAGCTGGAACGGGCTGGGCGTCGCATTTCACGAAACTGCGGCAATCGCACAAGCTGCAGATTTATTCGGACTCTCCGGCCTCGCCATGGTTCCGGTGTTTTTCCAATCCGTGCTGGTGCAAGCCGGGCGGCGCCTGCACGACTCGGCACACGACGGAATCCGCCGGACACGCCTAGATTTCGGAATCGCCGCATTGATGGTGGCTTTACTCGTCAGCTACGGCCTGATCCGAATCACTGCGGAAGGCCACAAAGAATCGGTTAGACTCAAAACCTTGTTGGTGCAAATCAACATCCCACAAGACGCTGCACGGGTGCTCTGGGAACCCCTCGATGTCCACATGGCCTATGAAGAGGAAACCCTCAAAGCACTCAACGCCATGGCGGACAAGGATACGGCGCGGCTGAAAGAAGCCATGGAAAAATCCGACGAGGGCGGGATTTCATTGAGTTGGCCGGACTGGGTGATGTGGCCCGAATCCGCCCTCACCGGCAGAATCATGCGCACCGATGACGGAAGTTGGGGCGTCTGGCAGGAAAATCTGGATACCATCGCGCAAGTCCGCACAGCCGGGCCCTTCCAATTGATTTATGGCACCAACGAACTGGAAGCCGTAAAAACCCCTGACGAACGGCTCGTCATGAAAGAGAAAGGCAGGGCCTGGAACTCGCTCGCCGTAATGACTCCCGAAGATAAACTCCAAACCTATCGAAAACATCACCTCGTCATCTTCGGCGAGACGATCCCGTTCGTGGATTCGATTCCCTTGTTGAAAAAAATCTACGAACAACAAGCCGGCATCGAATATGGCGGATCATTCACCCCGGGGTTTTCGTTAGATCCTCTGTCCATTCCCACCGCCGCCGGCACGGTGATCGGTGCGATCCCCACGATCTGCTTCGAGGACAGTGTGGCGCGCCTGCCCCGCAAGTTCGTGCAGCCCGGCCCGCAAGTGATCGTCAATGTCACCAACGACGGCTGGTTCAAGGAATCCGCCGCCGCCGCCCAACATTTCGCCAATGCCCGCTTTCGCGCCATCGAACTGCGCCGGCCCTTGATCCGTTGCGCGAACAATGGAGTGAGCGCAGCGGTGGATACTACCGGCTCAACTGCCCACCCCGATACCGGCAAATCCCAAATTTTACGGGATGCACAAGGCAGCCACTTCACCCGCGGTTCCTTACTCACTGAACTCAATGTCCCACTTAATCCCTCGTTCTCCCTCTATGCCATCATCGGTGACTGGGGGGTGATTTCCCTCGCATTGATCGGCCTGCTCACCGCCTGGATGACTCGGCCGAACTTATATAACTAACATGCAGTCTCCGTAACTGTAAAATCGATAGCGCTCTTCCACCGCTTTTCGATACGCCTCCAAAATCAAATCCTGCCCGGCGAGCGCGCTCACCAACATAATCAAAGTGCTCTGTGGCAGGTGGAAATTCGTCAGCAAGCCGCCCACTACGCGGAAATCATACGGCGGATGAATAAAAATATCCGTGGCACCCACATGCTCTATTTCCTCGATGCGTCTGTCGTCTGCCGCCATTTGCCTTCCGATCGCTTCTAACACGCGCGTCACCGTCGTCCCTACCGCCACCACACGCTTCGCAGCATTCACCCGCCGTGCGGTTTCCGCGCTCACCGCGAATTTTTCCGAATGCATGATGTGATCCGAAACCACCTCCACACTCACCGGCCGAAAGGTTCCCACGCCGACGTGTAGTGTGAGGAACGCATGGGCAAGCTGACCTAACATATCCGGCGTAAAATGCAGTCCGGCAGTCGGCGCGGCGATTGCACCCTCCTCGCGTGCAAAGACCGTCTGATAGCGGTCGCGGTCGGAAAGTTCGTCATCGCGGCCCATATAATGCGGCAGCGCGAGATGTCCGTGCTCGTTCAAATCCACCGGCGAATCCCAGCGAATCAAGCGGTCACCATTTTCAAAAACTTCATTCACCGTGCCGGTAATGCCACCCACGCGCAATGTGCGGCCCGGTTTCATCCGCTTCCCGGGGCGCACTAGGCATCGCCATTCCACAGGCGACAACCGATCCAAGCACAACAACTCAGTCCGACCATCGTCCGAAAACAAACGCGCAGGAATCACCTTCGTGTCGTTGAGCACAAGCAGATCATCTACTCGAAGAAACTCCGGAAAATCCCGAAACATGCGGTGCTCGATCTGCCCGGAGTTCCGATGAACCACCAACATGCGCGATGCCGCCCGCTCCGCCAATGGCCGCGTGGCGATCAGTTCGTCTGGTAAGTGATAGTCGAAATCCTTGGTGCGCAACGGCATGCCAAGCTCATAGTCAGCCATTCATTCGTCTGCAAGCGCATCCCGCTTCATGGAATATGAGGTGGGCTCAATTAAGCTATGGGCTGATTCCCTACCGCTACTGACCAACGATTCTTCAAAGCTTAATTCGCCGCATTACCGAAAAAGATACGAATCCGCTCGCTCAAGCTTAGGGTTTGAGGACGTGGTGACACGGATCCAGGATGATCAGAACTTTGATGAAAGGCTTGCATTCTTTCGGTTTGGCGGCGCTCTAGCAGTTCTGCGAGACGCACAGCGAGTGCCGGATTGGCTTCAATGAGTGGTGATATGTCTTTCTTGCGGATTTCAAGAACCAGAGTGTCCGTCTCTGCGCGCACAGTTGCATTTCGAGGTTCCCCAGTGAGAAGCGAGGTCTCTCCAAAGCATTCGCCGGGGCCTAACTTCGCAAGCACAACCCGTTTGCCAGCATCCGATTTACCGATCACTTGCACTTTGCCATCGAGAACCACAAACATGGAGTTACCGTTCTCGCCCCGGGTGACGAGGGCTTCATTCGGACCGAAGAGCAGAATCAATCCACTGCTAACCAAGGCGCTGGCCTCTTCAGATGTTAGGCAATTCAGAGCTTTGTCGGCAACGATTTCCGCAGCCCTTGATTTGGCATCTACGAAATACGCGGGCTCGTTGGACTTCCGGACTTCAAGAGAACGGACTGGAAATGGAATGCGGATGTCCCGGCGCTTGAGTTCGTACCAGAGAGCGGTGCGTATTTCATCGCTAGCCACGCTATACAGTTCGGCATTACGCATCCAAACCCGTAGTTCATAGATGATCGAATGATCGCCGAAGTCGCTGAGAAACACAGTAGGAGAAGGAGACTCGATGATGCCTTTGGCATGCGCCGTGGCAGCGAGCAGCGCTTGTTTGGCCAAGGCGGGTGGAACATCATAATCAAGTCCAATCTTGAAGCGAACCGCGTGCTCCGCTGTGGGGTAGTTGAGATTGACGATGCGATTTTTAACGATATCGCTGTTAGGCAATTCAAACGAGACCTGATCGTTGTTGACCAAGCGGGTGGAGCGCCAGTTGATTTCAGTGACTTCCGCACGCTCGCCCTTGTCACCAAGCAAGAGCCAATCGCCGACGCGGTAAGCACGGGTGCTGTGAATGCTGAAGCCGGCAATCACATTGGACAGCAAATCCTGCATCGCAAAACCAAGAATCACTGCGGCAATCCCCGAGGTCGCCAACAGCCCGGTGAGCTCCAGTTGATAGCCCCATTTTAGAATGGATGCCGCAGCCACCAAAACAACGACCACGCCCCCCATCTGACGAAGGATGATCGGGATGTGAATGCTCCGGCTTTGCGCCAGCCAGGCTCCGCAAATGAAGCGATCAATTAGACTCCAAACAAACAGTGCGGTCGTGAAAATGAGTGCGCCACCCACATGATTGACCCAAATTTGAGAAGGGCAAAACACCCTCCCTGCAGTCCATACACCGAGCGATAACGCGAACAAGTGGAATGCAATCCGCGGTGGCCGCAGAACACGACGAAATAGTGGACGGAACGCAATCCACAACAAAACGTGAATTGCAATCGCCAGCCCAGCGGCCTTGGCCAAGAGTATTTGGATTTCAGAGAAAATAGCGCTTTTTGTATGAAATCAGCCGCGCTTTTCACGCGTTCTGATCAGGGCAAGAAACATTCCAAGTAGCCCGGCGGCTTAAAAAGCGGACTCCGGAGTTGCAGATTTTATGTGCAACTCCCGAGAAGATCGATCAACGAGACTTTGTTAGGGGAAGAGGGGCCACCTGGAGGACTCCGTTGGTGACCGTTGTGGTGCCTTCAGAGTAGTTAAAAGAACCGCCTCCTAAATTTCCTCCCAAAATCAGCCCAGAGTTACCTCCATTGCTGGTATTCAACGTAACTCCTGAGGTGGTGGTGCTGCCCCCAGTGTAGCCACCGGTGTCGTCTCCAGAATTGCAATCCGATGATGTATGAATCGGTAACATTTGGTTATTACGTGATGGATCCATAATGCGGCTTGCGGTTCGATTACCGGGTCCCTTAATCACCAAATTGGTGGGAAGAAGGGCTCCATCACGTTTAGCGCTTAATTGTTCCCTGACGTTTTCGTTGATCAAATCCCTAGCGAGTTGCGGCAGGGGTTTGAAAACACTGTCACCAGCAAGTGCCGAGGTTGCCACGAGCTTTTTGAGATCGATCGACAAGGGAGCGGGAATCACTTTGGAGTCCGGATTCATGATGATCATTTTTCCAGCCGGGACCGCTACAAATTTCTTGCTGCCGTTGAGGTAAAGCTTTTGCGTCCCTTCCAAAGTAATCAGTTTAATCCACTTACCCGGGCCATACTCGAACATGACTGTGGTTCCGGTGATGGCTGCGGTGACGGTGGCAGTGCGGATCGTAACGCCACCGGCATTCTTTGGCACTTGCATAAGGATCGATCCTTGCTTGAGCTCGACGTTGCGTCCTCCCTCGCGGAAACTGAACACCGAGTTCTGCCCCAAGCGGGTGATGGTGTTATCGTTGAAGGTAAGCTCCGCGCGTGAGCGCCTTCCAGTCTGGACCGACGATGAATTGGTGACTTTTTCGCCAATCGTGGCGAGGTGGGCACTGCCGGCATCGGGATAGACCTGCACGTCGTTGAGGACATGGGTGATATTTGCCGTCCTGAGCACTTCGGCGGAGGCGGAAACAATAAGAGCGATAAATGGAATGAAAAATTTCATGATAGTTAGAAGGTTAAGTTAAGACCCATGCCGATTCCGGTCTGCCACGACTCAAAATCATTTTGCCCATTGGGCGCGTTCGAATTTAAATTGGTATAGAATATGTTGGTGTAAACAACAACATTCCGGTGTGGCGTCCATGTCAGTTCCAGTCCAACAAGCTGGCTCCAATCTTCTCGCGATTGGCTGTTGGGTGCAATTGGATCGCTGGGAGCATCGAAGTCCCATATCGAGCCACTCCATGACAATGTGGCACTGAGAGCATCTGCGAGCCAGTAGGTGTAGCTCAGATCGGCCGTGTATGAATTCCGCTCCTGGCTATCCGGGTTGGCCTCGATGTCCCAAGCGGCGTTGATTCCTGCCGAGAGTTGGTATCTGGGAGCCAATAACAACTCTTTTTGAAATCCCGTCCTGACCCTCTGGGCAGAGTAGTTGCTATCCGATAGGCTGCCGCCGGTGATCCGCTGATATTCGTAGCGGGTGTAGAAAATCAGATCATCGAGCTCCGGGATGGATTTAACAAAACCTATGAAGGGCTCGAAATTCTCAAAATCAGCCGCATTTTTTCCTTCGAAGCGATACAAGTCCTGACTTAGACCGACATCCGCAAACCACCCGAATGCGAGGCGCGGGCGCCAGACGGCCGCCAGCCTGCTAGCAAGAAACCATGACTCTTCGGTAAGGTTGGGAAATTCGCCCGGCGCGTTGTCAGTGTAGTTGAAACTCAAGTCGAAGGTCACGCTGACCGGAGGCAGGCCCTTGTATTCTCCGAGAACCTGCTGCACTCCAATGTCCGAGTCAGCGGAGGAAAACGGAGCGTATGCTGGATTTTCGAGGCTCACCTCCGACTGGAGGGACGACGGATCAAACTCAGGACTCGAAGAGCCGAGTAGGGATTGGGTTTGGGATAATACATCGGCATGTGCGCCAGCGGCGAACAAAACCGGAACAAGAACAACATAGAAGCTTTTCATAGTGACGGAATGGACGCTAGATAGCTCATTCCGCTATGACAAGTATTCCTTTCACTTTGCAAAAACGTGGACGTAGAGGCATCGCCTGCCTCTTAGGTATATCCGTGGTAATGCTCGGACTGGGCGGAAACCGCTATGGCCGTGGTTTCATCGACCGGGTCGACCGTTCATTCGGTGACTGGATCATCCGCTACAGCGGCGGACTACCTGAAAACAAGGGGCTGGTGCTATTGGGCATCGACGAGGAGAGCATGTCGCTAGACAAGCTGGAACCGGCGGAAATCGCCGCGAGCCCGGCACTAGAATTGATGAGCCAGCGATTTCCCTGGGACCGACGTGTCTGGGCCCACGCGATTGACCGGTTAGCGGACGCGGGTGCTAAGTTGATCGTGCTAGACCTAATTTTTTCCGAACCCAGCGACCCCGAAGCGGACGCGGCGCTTGGCGAAGCGCTGCAACGACATTCTGACAAGGTGGTCTTGGGATCCGTATTCAGTCCGGCGGGAGCGGATGACAACGGGGAGGGTTGGGTCCTGATTGAACCCGACGACAAGTTCATCTTCGGAGAAAAAGAAATTCGCCTCGGTTATGTGAATTTCTACAAGGATCCGGTGGACGGTTTAGTTAGGAGCGCGCGCTACACCACCACACTCGGGTTTGAGAACTCGGGTGTTCGGAGGACCGGGGAACCGGAATTCCGGTCACTGGCGGCCGAGGTGATCCACGCAATGGGCGAAGATGTCCCATCCAAAAATCACGAACTGCGCCTGTCGGGCCGCCAAAAAACGGGTGCCGCAGACACCTACGCCCCGAAGAGCATTTACGGAATTTTTTCGGAGAAGACTTGGAAAGCCAACTACGACAACGGGAAATTCTTCAAGGACAAGGTGGTGATGATTGGACCGGTGGCTCCGAGATTTCACGACATCATCGATACTCCGATGGGACCCGTCACCGGACCTCAGATGCACCTGCAGGCGATTGCCTCGGGATTGGAAAAGGCCTTCATTCAGCGGTCCACCAATCCATGGCCGGTGATGCTAATCCTCGCCATGCTGGTCCTGATCTGGACTCAGTGGGTCAAACGCCCGCTGGTATCGGTCTTCGGGCTGATGATCATCGCGGGCAGCGTGATTCTGATTACCCTCTTGGTTGGCGACTTATTTTCATGGATTATATTGGTCACCGGCGGATTGTTTGTATTGGGCTCGGGTTGGGCGGTCGTTCAATCGTATGATTTGGTGACGGAACGCCTGGAAAAAGGCCGCTTGCGGCGGGACTTCCGGCGCTTCGTTTCCCGCGATGTCGCGGACGCGCTGGTCGAGCGGCCAGAAATGTGGCGGGATTCCTCAGGCGGCGTGAAACGGCGAGTGGTCGTGCTGTTTTCCGACGTCCGCGGCTTCACCGAGCGCTCCGAGCAAACGGATCCCAAGGACCTGGTGGCTCAGTTGAACGAATATCTAACCATCATGGTGGCCGTCGTTTTCAACCACGGCGGGACCTTGGACAAGTTCATCGGCGATGCTGTGATGGCGCACTGGGGAGCGCTCGGCAACGGAACCGACGAGGACAACTCACACAACGCCCTCCTCGCCGCCCGCGAGATGATCAGCGCCCTTGATCGCTTGAACGCTAAATGGGAAACCGAAGGCAAACCGCCGTTCAGAATCGGCGTCGGACTCCATCTCGGCGAGGTCATCGCCGGTGAGATCGGATCTCCCGACCGGACGGAGTTCGGCGTCATTGGCGACGCCGTTAATCTCGCTTCACGGCTGGAGGGGCTGACCAAGACCTTCGGTTGTGAGGTCATTTTGTCCGATGAGGTCAGAATCGCAGCTGGAATCCATGAGAAACTCATCGATCTGGGACAAGTCCGCGTGAAAGGCCGCAAGACTCCTGGCAGGCTGCACGGCATCGGGGACGGGGAAGTGATCCGGAAACACCTTGAATCATTTGAGCGCGATGCCAACGGGGTGATCACCATGACTACCAAATGAGGGCCGCAGAACCCCCTCATTGGGGCAGGTTCTGCGGATTTTCGGTCCCGATATTTTCCGACTGGCCATGGCGCGCCGTTCCAGTCAACATCACTGCCAGATCACCCATGAGCCTCTCCTCCAATCCACAAGAATTGCCTGCTGTCGGTTTCCTCACCGATGTGGGACCCACCCATCGCGAGTTTCTGGCTAGCTTCGGAGAATTCATCCGGCCGAAAAACGGCGAAATGTTGATTTTTGAGGGAGCGGTCCAGAAATGCCTGTATTTCATCCTCTCCGGCACGCTCCATGTGGTGACGACGGCTAGCGGGCGAACGATTTTGATCGCTACGCTGAAAGCGGGTGATTCCCTCGGCGAGGTCAATATTTTTGATCCGGCCCGGGCTAGCGCTTCAGTCCTGGCCCGCAGCGAATGCTTGATCTGGCGGATCACCGATGACGAACTCAAAGCGTTTTTCGCTGCGGACGCAGAAGGCGGGATTGAACTTATGCAGGTGTTGCTGCGGGTTGCCGCAAAGCGGATCCGCGCGATGAATGTGAAGCTCGTCGATTCTGAGGAAAAGGCGTCGTTTCACGATTTTTGGAAAGCCGACGAATGAATCTGCTTCAGGAATCAGGGCCCTTCGCACTTTTTTTCGCGTTCGCAATCGCCCATGCCTTTGCGGACTACCCTCTGCAAGGCGAATACCTGGCCCGCATGAAGTGCCGGGAGCAAGCCTCCAATCCGCACGAATGGATCATCCCTTTGACCGCCCACTCGCTGATCCATGCCGGCGGGGTCTGGATCGTTTCGGGCAGCGCGCTTCTCGGGGTGATTGAGCTTTGCTTGCATTGGTTGATCGATCTCGGAAAAGGCGAGGACAAGTTTGGATACGTGACCGACCAAGTGCTCCACTTGGCTTGTAAATTTGCTTATGTAATCGCGATGGTTTTCGGCATGGTGCAATTTGAATGAGGGGAAGGCAGCCGACAAGATCCGCTGTTGCGCATTGACGATAACTAACAAAGCAACAAGCAAGGTTGAAATGGCAACCCGTCTGAAATCTTGCAATCGATTCCTTGGCATTTCCCGATCCAAGCATCCTCTGATGGGTGTAATTCGCTCTCGAATCCCAAAATCTTCTCTCGAAATTGACGCAAACATAAGCAAGAGTCACCGGGAAGCTCACTTGCTTGTCCATAATGCAATCTATCATCTTTGAAATCTCTATCGTCTTCATCCTGTTGGTCGCCAATGGCTTGTGCGCGATGACAGAGATCGCAATCGTCTCGTCACGCAAAGGCTTGCTGCGGACGATGGCGGATGGTGGCAACTCCGGGTCAAAAAAAGCCCTCGTTCTTTCGGAGTCCCCCAACCGGTTCCTCTCCACCGTGCAAATCGGCATCACACTCGTCGGCATCATCGCGGGTGCCATGGGCAGCGGAAACATCGCCAACAGCCTGGCGGAAATCATCGCCCCGCTGCCATTCGTTGGCGACTATGCCAGGCCACTGGCACTTGGCGTCGTGATCAGCATCATCACCTACCTATCCTTGGTCGTTGGCGAACTGGTTCCCAAGAGGTTGGCCATGAAATTCCCCGAAGCCATCGCCAGCGCCATGGCCGGCCCGATGGCCTTGTTATCAACCATCGCCGCCCCTGCCGTGAGTCTGCTTTCTTGGTCCACCGGACGCCTCCTGAGCCTCTTCGGCATCCGCGACGATCAGGAATCCGCAATCTCCCGCGAAGAAATCACCGTTCTTGTTCGGGAAGGAATGGTCGCCGGATCCATCAACCGCAACGAATCACGCATGATGCAGGGAGTCATTGGATTCGAAAAACTCGTCGCCTATGACATCATGATCCCGCGCCCGCGCATCACCTGGATCGAACAAAACGCCGATCATCAGTCAGTTTGGAAATCGATCATTCAAAGCACACAGGAAGTTTTCCCGATCTATCAAGATCGTCGTGACAACCTAGTGGGTGCCGTTTCCATCAAAGACATCTACACATCCCTTGCCGCAGGAAAGACCGTCTCTTTCAGAGAAATCATGCAGCCACCGTTGCTGGTTCCAGAAATGCAACCCGCCAGCATTTTGTTAGAATCCTTCCGGAAAACCGGCCAACGCGCCGCCTTCGTGCTCGATGAATTCGGCAACATGATGGGCATGGTCACCTTGATCGATCTCATGGAAACCATCATCGGCGATGTGCCATCACGCGAAGAACAACTCGCCATGCCAATCCAAAAGCGCAGCGACGGAAGCTGGCTCATCGACGGACTCTATGAAATCGAAAAACTCCCCGATCACCTCGAATCCTTCGAACTCCCGGAGGGCGGAGGCGATGAATACCAAACCGTCTCCGGCTGGCTGGTCAAAGAGCTCGGTCGCATTCCCCAAGAAACCGACAAAATCACCTCAGGCATCTGGACCTTCGAAGTCATGGATATCGACGGCATCCGCGTGGACAAAATACTAGCGACCCGAATTGGACAGCCGGTGGCAACCCTTGGATCAAGCCATGTATAAACGCCTAATCATTATTTCCACGATGGGTGCCCTAGCGGGAATTGTGATCATCTCAATCAATCCTATAAACAGCACGGTCCTCAATCTTGCGTTTCTATTATGTACCGTCGCGGCTTGGAGTGGATCAATCGTTTTGGCCTGGAATTGGAAACCTCTGCGGATTGCCTTGATGATAGTCCCTGTCTTGTTGGCGATTCCCTTCAGCCTTCCCGGCTCTGCTATCCAAGAAAGTGAATTGAGAGACGACTATGTGAGGGGCATGACTAAGTTAGAAAATACGAAGTATATCTGGGGCGGTGAAAGTTCTCGCGGAATCGATTGTTCGGGCCTGCCCAGACGAGCATTTAGGGGTGCCCTCATCGCATATGGATTTCGCCATGCCGACGGAGGAGCATTTCGGGCATATCTGGAACAATGGTGGTTTGATGCCAGCGCTAAAGCGCTAAGCGAAGGATACCGCAATTACACCAGCCCCATTGGCGACAAGACCACAATTCGGGAAATGAATGAACAATATTTGCTGCCAGGAGACCTCGCCGTCACTACCAGCGGTATTCATGTTATCGCTTACGCTGGCGAAGGAAAATGGATTCAGGCCGATCCAGGAATTGGCTCCGTGGCGACGCTCAACGGAAAAACCGATCACAACCAATGGTTCAAAGTACCAGTGACCCTGCATCGCTGGAGGATCCTCTCTGAACAATGAGACACCGATTGGGTCACCTAAGTAATATTAATCCCATGAGCCATTTTCATGAATGAAATCAAGGTTGCGGAAGGGCTTTCACCAACTCCTGGACTTCAGAGGCAAGTTGTTTTGCGACCACTCCCTCGATGTAGCTCATGCCGCGGACTTCGGGGTCTGGGACTAACAATTGATCACGTTCCGTCCACTTGAATTCGTCGGAACGGTGGAGAGCAAACAGCAGGGAGAAAATAATCACCGCGCCAGCCCATAAGGGAGCAAGAACCTCATGCAACACGGCTTGGCGTAGATTGGGCACGCGGAATTTCCGCAAGATCTGCGGCAGCAAGAAAACCAGCGGCCAACACGATGCAGGAATGGCGAGAGCGATACCGACTCGAAACAACGTGCTATGGAAGGTTCCGAAGAGCAGCAGCATCAGGATCGAGCTAAAGACGCCGACCCATGGCAAGGATCTCCGCCACGAGCGGTGCGCGAGTTCCAGCATTGGCAGACGTTTGCGTATCAGCCTCGCGCCCAGTGCGATGGTTAGATTGATCATCAGCAACGTGAGCCCGGCAAGCTGGCCCACAGGTGCGATGAAACCGCTGATTCGCATGTTCCATTCACGCGCCGATAAATGGGGAATTTGAATCAACGCGTAGTAGAATCCAAGCGGGCCAAGGATGCCGATGACAAACAATAGAATCCGATCCCGAGGGGAAACCAGATCGGCCAGGCGATAACCATCAATCTGACTGGTGCGTGGAACCACAGCTCCATACAACAGCGCTGCGAGTGCCAACAAGCCGAAACAGACAGCTGCGATTGTGGCGTGGGCCTGGCCGAGCAATGCGTGGTCGGTTAGCCGTCCAGGTTTGAAATCATCTTCCCTGAGCACAGGGGGCGAATTGACTTGGCCTATCACCATCGGCACTTGCAGGCATGCCATGATCGAGCCCTTGGTTTCAATCATGTGGTTCAAAGTAAAGTCTTCTTTTCCCTTCGCTTTCCGTTGTTCCTTTTCAACCGTCAACTGTTCGTCCAGCAAGCGAAAATCCCGTGACACGTCTTCGAGTCCGAGTCGGGCGGCCGCGTCCCGAAAATTCTTGAGCGGTGCTTGAATGATGGCTTTAGTGATCAATCCATCGATCAAGGTCCAACTTGTTTCGGCGGAGCATCCCGCCAACCAGCGCCACAGTCGCAAACATTCGCGGAACTCGGCGATGTCTGCTGGGTCATCGAAGGTCGAAGCTTTGGTGGCAAGCAGGTTGGCAAGATGGTGCGAACCAATCCTCGTCGATGGAAGCGCCGCAAGATAGGCCAAGATGGATGCGCGCTCGAGAAAATCTCGTCCCGGCAGAAGATGACGAACCCTTTGCTGATTGAGAGTGATGGTGTGATCTGTGAAGCTAGGAAAATCCGCCGCCTTGCGGAGTGCTTCATAAGCTTGGTCGAAGCGCGCCTGGTCTTTGATGATCCACTTTGGCGCGTCAGGACTTTTACGCGCCAACCATGAGCGGCTTTCCCGTTCTACCGATAACTGGGAGAGAGCCGCCGCCGCCAAGGTGGGAAGATAGGCGTTGCCAGGATCGATCGCCTCCGCCTGCTTGAGCACATCCAACGGGATTTCTTTGCGATCCGTATAATATCCTTCGGCGTAAGCTTGCAGATATGCCGGGTTGGAACGGTCGCTTTCCCACAGAGGTTGCCATTTTTCGGTTACATGCTCGGCATCCGTAATGCCGAACATCAGCAAGCGTTTCTCCGGCGGAAGTTTTTTAACGAATGGATTGATTGCCGGGCTCTCACCGTCGATGTCCGAAGATAAAGACATGCGGATCAATCCCTTGAACTGGATGAAACGATAGGCAGTGGTTCCAACAACAAGGGCTAGGGAAACCAAGGCGACCGCACCGACCATCAGCAAGATCCATTTCCGCCAATTCTTCCGGTCTTCTGACTGCAGTTTTGCAGCGGCATTCTCAAGCACCTCGTTAGACTCAAGCGGCTGGTTCACGATATTAAAAAACTAACAAATAATTGAGAGAGTCGGCGATCAAGACTGCGTGGAAGGAGTGCAGAGCTCGACGACGATGCCGTCTTTGTCCCGCACGAAGGCGACTATCTGGCCCCACGGCTTGGCGGTGGGCGCGGAAACAGGGATCGCCCCGGCAGCCAGTGCGTGCTGGTAAGCGGTTTGCACATCGTCGGTGACGAAGGCCACCTCGAAGCCGGCGGGTCGGTGCTTTGGATCATTTTCCTCGAAACCGCAGGGCAAATTCGATTTTGCCAGACCATTGGCGGCAAAGGCCAGCGTGGTCGCTCCGGTATCCATCTCCGCATACATGCCCGCCTCATGGACGAATCGGCGGCTCAGTCCGAATGCATCTTCGTAAAATGCGACTGCGCGGGGAACATCCTTCACGTAAAGCATCGTGTAGCCGAATTTCATGACCGGAATTTTAACGGAAAACGGCGCGCCAAGACAAGCCATAACCCATTAACATATCCGAAGGTTCATTGCGCATCTCTCTGATTGATGCTAGATTCACTACTCAAAATATGGGGTGATTTATGATGATTCGATATCGTTTTTGTTTTCCCAAAATGATTGGGGTGTTTCTGGGGATCATCATCCTTGCATTATCATTGAACGTTCGTGCGGATGATTCCTCGTCCTCGTCGAGTCGCTTCGGTGGCCTCTACAAAGTGAGCTCAAGCACCGATCCGAGCATCCCCGCGACTGAAACACTTGAATATTTCTTCGACTTCGGGCGAGTAATCCAAGCGGGCAAACTCAGTGGCAACGTGGCTATTTCAGTCCGACAAAATCCCGACGTCAAAGTCCGCATGATGGCATGGCAGTATTTCCCGGAAACCGGAAAAATCGTGATTGGGAATCGATATGCGGAGGGCTCGAGAAAGGCGCTTGCGCTCGGAGCTTGGCAGATGAAAGGCATTTCGAATGGAGTGCTTTTAGAGCGTGGAGGTTATCAAGTCGTGCTCCATCGTGCTGCTGCCGGGGATTAATGAGATCCAAATCCCTCACATGATCCGATCCACCAGCGGCTCATGAGCGAGGAAGCGGCGAAGGTTTTCCAGAAAATGGCGGACCAGCGTTGCGTCTTCCGCGTGGTGGCCACCGGCGATGTGCGGGGTGATAAAACAATGAGGTTCGAGTCGCAGGGGATGGTCATCGGGGAGCGGTTCGGGGTCGGTGACATCGAGCCAAGCGGCGGATAGGCGGCCTGAACGCAGGGCTCGGACGAGTGCGTCCTGGTCCACGGTGGTGCCGCGACCGATGTTGTGGAAGACGGCGCCGTGTTTCATGGCGGCAAACAACTCGTCGTTTACGAATCCACGGGATGCGGGGTTGTCCGGCAGGATATCGATGATGTGATCCGCAGCGGCCAGAGCGGCTGGCAAATCACGTTCGGTGATTGTCGGCACTCCTTCGTTGCCGAGTGGTTGGCGGCGCAGGGCGGTGATCTGCATGGCGAAAGGTTCCAGCAATTTCACCAAATGTTTTGCGATCACTCCAAAGCCGAGGACCACCACGCTCTGGCCATGGAGCGATCGTGAAGCACTCCGCAGTCCGAGCCATTCGGTTGATCCATTCGATGCGCGGCTGGCGAGCGCCTGTGGCAGCATCCGCGAGTTTGCTAGCATGAAACTGAAGACATGCTCGGCGCAGGCTTGCGCGTAAACCTCGGAGCTATTGGTCACGATGATACCGCGCTCGGCGATGGTTTGACGGAACTCCGGAGTATCATATCGCGTGAACCCGGCGGAACTGACTTGCAGCCACTTTAAATCAGCCGCTGCGTGGATGCTTTCCAGATGCGGTTGGCCAAACGCGATTTCCGCCCGCGAAAATGCAGGGTCCGGCGCGGCTTGCGCGAGGACCGAAGAGGCGAGTTGCGCGGGAGTGAGCAGTGTGTGCCCGGCCGTCCCGGAACGAAGGAGCTGTGCTGCGCGCTCACCTAACAGAGGATCAGAAAATATCGTCATCGGCTTCATGGCGGGGCGATGGTGCGGTCCGAGCGGCCGGGTGGCAAGAACGCGGAAATTTGCCCGATCCTTCAAAAAACTTTGCAATTTGGGCTTTGTGCATATGTTGCGGTCTCCTAGCGCCGTTGCCCATGAGTTATTCCCTGATTTTGACCCACCCCGGAGGCTCGCACAAAGACGAGTTTCTCGCCTGTTGTTTGATGCTGGCCGGCCATGCCGTGTCGGTAGTGCGGCGTGAACCGACCGCCGAGGATTTGGCGGATCCGGTGATCGCGGTGTTGGATGTGGGCGGCGAACATGCGCCGGAGCGGGGAAATTTTGATCATCACCAATTTCCGAAAGATCATCCGCCGCTGTGCGCCTTGAGTCTCGTGCTGCAAGATCTTGGGGTTTACGAGGATGCGCGGGCGTTTTGCGATTGGCTGGAGCCAGCGGAATGGCTCGACACGCGCGGTGCGATGGAAACATCCCGCTGGCTCGGCATCGGGCGGGATACTCTGGCAAAACTCAATTCTCCGATCGATGTGACCTTGCTGCGCCGTTTTGCCTCGGTTTCCCGATTGGAACCAGGCGAGCCACTATGGGAAGTGATGCGCTGGATCGGTACCGATTTGCTCGGGTATTTGAAATCCCTGCGCTCGCGGCTCGATGAAATCGCCGCGACGGGTGAGTTCTGGGAAATTGAGTCGCATGACGGGCCATTCCACGTGCTCTTCATGCCGCGCACCGAGCCCATGCCCGACGAGCCATCATCCGGCCTCGGCCGCTATATCGAAAGTCATCCAGATGGCAAAAAAATTGTGGGCTTGGTCTATCCGGACCGCCGCGGCCAGGGCTTCGGTTTATCGCGCCACAACGATCATCCTCGGCTGGATTTCACGCGAATTGAGGGTTGCGAAGATGTTCACTTCGCACATGCCCGTGGCTTTGTGGCGAAGACCTCGGCGACGGATCCTGCAAGGCTGCGTACCTTGTTAAGCCTAGCTTGGCATTGAATCCGAAAAACAAGCTCTTGCGCGTCCTTAAGAACGATGGAACCCGTTGCTTCTCTGAATTGGCTGACTTTCTTAAAACTGAATCCACATGCGTGAAACCCTGATCGTTGTAGGATTGATTGTGCTGACTGTCGCTTTGCGCTCAGGTCGCATGGCGATCATGCGCAAGCTCGGGGCGCTCACATTTCTCGCCGCCAGTTTTTGGATGTTGTATTTCCTGACTGGCAGCATTGTTGCCGGTTGGTGCGGGGCGGCGGTGTGGTTGTTCCTGCCATGGATTGAATTGCTGACCCGGATCCGCCGGATGCGTTTGCCGGTTGAAAATCGCCTGACCCAGCGACCCATTCCAAACCCATCGTTTTTTCCGAATGCACGTGAGGCCGCGGTGGCGATGGAGGAAGCAGGCTTCGAGCATGTCTCGGATTGTGGCTGGGAGTGGGATGGCATGCGGCAATATTTCCAACTGTTCTGGCACCCGGAGGAACGCGCGGTCTCAGCCGTCTGTCTTTGCGAACAAAGTGACGTCGCTTTCGCCTTCATCACCGTCACCTCACATGATCGTGATGGAAAAATCTGGCGCACTACCAATTTCCCGTTTGCCCCCACCCTGCGCTGCCCGCCAAATGTGCGATGGAATCATGTGCCTTGCGGCCGGAATTGTTTCCACGAAATCCTCGGCAATCACCGCGATTACCTCACCCAGCTGAAAATCCCCGCCAGCCAACTCCGAATTCCCGATCCCGAGGAAATCGAGCAGTCGATCGAAGCGGAAATGCGCGGGCAAGTCGCTCACAACCTCGCCACCGGTGTGATCCGGCTCACCGGCGACGGCCATTTCCAATACTCAAAACGCGGCTTGCTGTTTCTCTGGGGCCAGTTCCTCAAGGACATGGTGCGGTTTTGTTAACACTATTCTACACCGACACCATTCAATCAGCGCGGTGGGGTCCAGAGGCTGAACTATCGTGAGTGTTAACTAATTGAACACCGTTGTCGCCCGCCGCCAGTTGTTCGTGTCATCCTGCATACTTATCACTCAGGTTGCAGATGGTAATTTTCTTTGCCCTCAAGGCGACATCGTCTAATGTGACTGACCGAGTAGCTTTAGAGTTGCATTGCGTCCGTTGCCATGAACAACCAATATAATCATCGGATTGCTTCCAAAGGCTTCGCGCTAGTCGTCACGGTCAGCCTTCTGGTGCTGCTATCGGTAATCGCTCTGGGCTTGCTGAGCCTTTCGACCGTCACGCTGCGGAGCGGCACGCAGGAACAAGCACAAACCGAGGCCCGCGCCAACGCCCGGCTCGCGCTGCAGATCGCCATCGGCGAACTCCAGAAACAATTGGGTCCCGACCAGCGAATCTCGGCCAACGGGGCGATCCTATCCGAATCCGCTGTGAGCCATCCGCACTGGAATGGAGTTTGGGACTCATGGATCGCTGGGCCCAAGGCGACGGCAGCCGTCAAGGCCGACTATCCAAGCGCGGAAAGCCACCACCAAACCATAGGCAGCCAGCCGGATGCTTCCATGCGTCCGGAATACGAGCAGAAGGACGAGCACTTCCGGTCCTGGCTGGTATCCCTTGCGCCGAACGAGGCCGGTAACATGGTTTCCGCCCGAGACTTGGTCCTCAACGGCAAGCCGATCCCCACCAAGGATGACCAGGCCATTCAACTGGTTGGCAAAGGATCGCTGGGCGATGCCGCCAACACGACGGATTTCGTAACCGCCCGCTTGATCAATGTTTCATCGTCTTCCGCGCAAGGCGCAGGCCGTTATGCATGGTGGGTGGGGGATGAGAGTCAGAAGGCTCGCGTTATGCACGATTCCTATGATTCTACGCCGCCGGCCAACAACGCCGAGAAAATTTACAGGGGGCAATCACCCGGATCCACCGGGACAAAAATGATCAAGGATCTGGAGGACATCACCATCGCGCAGGAAGCCAGACTGAAGAGCATGCCTACGCAGAACACCCTGGACCTGGTGGTCGATACCAATGCCACTGGCAAACAACCGTCCAAAAAAAACTACCACTCCATAACCGCCTTTTCCCAATCCGTCCTCGCCGATGTCCGAGAGGGCGGCCTCAAGCGCGACCTTTCGGTGATTCTGGAGAGACCGATCAATGAAAGCGAAACTTCAGATGAGTTCATGCTTTACCGATTTGATGACCAAGGGGAAGCACGTGTTCCCATACAAGATTTAGCTGCCTACTACCAACTTTATCAGGATGACCCGACTTGGGCAGGCGGTCGCAGGGGAGGTGTCAAATACACATCCACACCACTCGCCAATTCCATTCAGGTGACCAGCCCCGATTACGGAACACCCGCAACCAGGAACCAATATCTGCGCCAATACACTGCGCTGTATACGAACCCCGTTCCCATCAAGGTCCAATTCCTTTTGGCCTTCGGCGCGACCCCGATTACGGATGAAGACAAGACCTATATCACGGGCAGGAACTTGATCATCCGCCCGTCCGACACTCACAAGCTCCTTCTGGGAGTCATTCCCGTGATCACCTTGTGGAACCCGAACAACACGCCGCTGGCCATGAATGCCAATGCTAATGTCTCACAGGTTTTCAAGATGAGCGCGCCGCCGATCGCACTGGAGTTGAGGAAATATCGAGCGGATGGCTCCATCCACAACAACGGCACCTACAATCTGAACTTCGCATTTGGCGGGGGCGGCGATAGTGACGGCCGCGCGGCCAGGCTCTATCCCCACATCATCCAGCTACGGTTCGCGAACACGCGCCCGATTGTGTTCGAGCCTGGTGAAGTGAAAATTTTCTCCCTTCCGGCGTCGGCTGGCGGTAAGCTGAGCGCGAACGGAGGTGCGTTCCGATCAACCGGGGAATCGGAAGCTCTTTACCTCCATGAGCCCGTCAATGCATGGGATCCATTCGGCTTTTTCGTCGCCCACCATAGCGCGAGAGCATCGGAAGGAAACGCTACCACGCCGGGCGACGCATACCGATGCGCTCCCGGCGGAGGCAGATGGCACATGTTTTTTGGGGCAAATGACAGCATCACCACCCGCGTGCTCACGGAATCCACGGCAACCGCGGGCCAAATGATCGCAAGGATGAGCGAGACGCGGGGTGCTGGATTCCAGTTTTATCTCATGGATTACAACCATGCCCGCATGGGCTCCGGAACCCTTCATTTTCGGAACTACCAGTTCATGAGTCGTTTTGGTGGACCCACCGGTCTGGGTGGTGCGGGTGGCAACGAGGTGTTTAACGCCGCACTCATGACTCCCGGATTTCCCGGCGGAGTTGCTCCAATTCCCTTCGATGCCGCAGCGAATTCGATTCCGGGAAGCCAGTTGATTGGTGCGGTCGGATCGGATGAGGCCATCGCCTTTCTTGAGTTCTCGATGGCGGCGGGCTGCGAGACCAGCTCTTCCGCAGTTGGCGGATTTTCAGGGGGAAGGAGGATTACGAGCCGTCCATTCCAGCATGGCTCCATCATCGCCGCTCCATTTCTGGATCAGGCGGACCGTGCCTCGCAGTATGACTATGGTTGGGACTGGCAGGTTGGCAAAATCAACAATGTGGAGGATTCCATCATTCAAGGCGAACCCGGCACGGGCAGAAGTCATTTCGGCGGAGGTTACACGCTCGAAGCCGGTGCGACGCATGTCGTTCAGCAAGATCTTCCTGTCCTCCCGCCCATATCGATTGCATCACTCAGCCATGCCCATTTGGGGGGATTCAGCCTAGGCAACGCGCCCAGCGTAAGCACGGCAACAGCAAACGAAGACAACTGGCGCTATAACGGTATTCCCAGCCCCTGGGTGCCCGGAGATTTCCACCGCGTGACCGCCACCGGCCAAGGTGGCCTCGCCCCGCACATCATGCAGGCCATTGGCAATTCCTACGCCCATCCTAACATACCCGCCGACAAGGCCCAGATTACGAAGAGCCGTTTTTTTAATCTGCTTTTTGGCGCCCAAGATGTGCCTTACGTCGATCATTCTTACCTCGCCAACAAAGCGTTGTGGGACAAATTCTTTTTCTCATCGATGTCTCCGCAACCGGCGAAAGTGGAGTTATTCGGCGGTACTGAGCGCACGGCCAAAAATGTTGCTGATGATTTCTTCTTCGGGGATGGAACCAAGCCTCTCCCAAACCGGCGCATCACCCATTACAAAAACAATTTCGATCAAGTGAAGCTCGACACCCTCTTCACCCAGTCCGGGGCGTTCACCAATGGCCTTGCCGACAAGATCGCGGCGCATCTGATGGTTGATGGTGCGTTCAACGTGAACTCCACTTCGTTGGAGGCATGGAAAGTGCTTTTCTCCAGCCTGCGCGGCAAACCGGTTGCTCATTATCAGTCGGGCAAGACTCCGCTCGAGTCAGTTTCTTCGGACAAGACACCGGTCAATCCCGGCATGCTGCCGAATGCCAAACCTGTGGCAAGTAGTGACATTTCCTCGCCGAACGAACCCGCCGATCAATGGAGAGCCGGGCGCGAACTCACCGATGCGGAAATCACGCAACTTGCGACAGCCATGGTCCGGCAGGTCAAACTGCGTGGCCCGTTCCTGTCCATGTCGGAGTTTATCAACCGCAGGCTGGATGCCTCCAACACCGGAGGCATGGCATTGAAGGGGGCCTTGCAAGCCGCCTTGGACGACCCGGACGTATCGATCAACGCCCAGTTCCGCACGCCCAACACAAACAGAATGCTCGATGGGGAAGTCACTGGCATTCCATTCGCTTTCCTGGATGCGGCCAAGGGGCCCATCGCGTATGGCAGCCAGCCCTATGTGGACCAGGCGGACGTGCTGCGCGGCTTTGCCGAGCAACTCACGCCGCGCGGTGACACCTTCGTGATCCGCACCTACGGTGATTCTCTCGACGCATCCGGACGAGTGGTGGCTCGCGCCTGGTGCGAAGCTGTAGTGCAACGGATCCCGGATTATGTGGACCCGCAGGACGACAACCACATCCGCACCGCAGATCTCCAGTCTGAGTCCAACCGCAAGTTCGGTAGATCGCTCAACATCATCTCCTTCCGCTGGCTCCATCCAAATGAGGTTTGACGGCATCACCAGCAACCCATTGATTTTCACTTCATGAATTCCCTCTTTCCGTGCCGCTTGTCATGCCTGCTGTCACTTGCGCTTGGTTTCATGCCAGGGCTCATCCATGGACAGGAAAGGCGGGTATCGGTCCAGTTTGTTGCTTTCCCGATAACTGCCGATCCGAAACCGGTGGAGCTTCTGATAGGCGAAGGAAAGTCCATTAAGGTCGAGCTTCCCAGCAACAACCTGTCGCGTTCCTATGAGGTGCCGTTGATGGAGAATTGGGCGCTTGGTAAAACCGTGGAAGGACCGGATGGCAAACCCGCGTTCGACATCTACGGGCAAGCGCGCGCCACGGCCGGCGACAAGCAGGTGGTTCTCGTGATCCGTAAGGGCGTGGACGACTCGGAGGGCCTGGAGTTGGTTTCCTTTGATAGCGGGAGCAAGGGTTTTGGAGGCGGGAAATATCTCTTTTTGAACGGAGCCAAAATCGATGTTGCCGGCGACGTGGGTGGCACCAAGTTCGCCCTGAAGCAAAAATCACACGCCCTACTCGCCCCCAGTCCTTCTGAAATTAAGGAGGAGCGTAAATATCTATACATCACTCTGTTCTTCCGCAAGGGGGAGAATGCCACGCCGTTCTACTCATCGACTTGGCGCTTCAGCGAGAAAGCACGCACGATGGTCTTCTTTTACCACGACCCGCACACCGACCGCCTGCGCACCCACACCATCCGGGACTACGTGTTTTGACGCATGACTGATTTTTTCACGACCTGAAGATTCTCGGGCGGTGATTGCAGCGCAGGCGAGGCAATGATTGAAACCGAGCTCCGAAGTTGAAATGGTGGCAAAATGGATTTGACCGCAGATTTCACAGATTGGGTCATTCATCAAAAAGATTTCAAAGTCGCTTTCACAACCTCTTCAAAATCTGTGTCAATCTGCGTAATTTGCCTCAATCTGTGAATGAAGTGTTCGGCCATCTCCGCTGCGCTCCGGTTGCGGTTCAACTTCTGTTTTCGGGTTGAAAAATGGGGGCCGCCATCCCTCCAGATGACGACCCCGCCTATTCCTCTTCCGGAAGAAACCCAATTAACTCCGGAAAATCTGTGGCTCGCAGCCGAGCCGATTTTTAATGAAAGACATGGAGCGCAACCAATGCCGAGCGAGAAGCGTATCTTCCATTCAAAATTCATCATTAACTCAACGACGGCGACGGAGCAGGGCGAGCATGCCGAGACCACCGAGCAGGGCGGCACCGGGCTCGGGAATTGCGGTGTAGTTGAGGACTAGGTTATTGCCCGACTGGGTAAGTCCCCATGTGCCGGCATCAGGACTGCTGAAGCCTGCGGTGTTGATTGCCCAGTTAGCGTCGTTGAAGGAGGTGATTCCGTTGGTGGTGGTCAGAATGATCCAGGAACGATTGATTTCGCTGAAGTTTGGGGTCAAGCCTGCGTCATTGATGGAAGTTAGGCCAAGCACGTTGAGGATGTAGCTGCCGGAGCCACCGGAGAGTGTTAGCGTATTCGACATGCCGATTTGGTCAAAGTGTGTGCCAGCGGTGGTGCCGGTGAAGTTGTTGACTTCCCAATCGTAACTGAAGGAGGACCAGTTTTGGGCAACGTCGAAGTTTTGAGTGCCGGGGCTGTTGCCGGGGGAGAGAACATCGCCGAGGTTGTCGAGGGTGACGGAAGCGTTGATGGAGCCCGAGCCGCCGAGGACGGCGCGGTTTGATACCCCATTGCCGTTTAGCGTGGGTGCTACGGTAAGAGCGGTGGAGCTGTTATAGCGGAGTGTGCCGGTTGTGGCGACATTGATGGCGTTGGTGCTGTTGATGCTGCCGCTGCCAGTGACTGCAAGTGTGCCTGCGTTGACGTTGGTGGCTCCGCCGTAAGAGTTCGTATTACTGAGGCTCAAGGTATTGGAGCCGAGCTTGGTGAGACCTCGTGCGCCGCCGCTGGTTCCGGTAGAGTTGGCGATGACATCGGCGATCGTGAATGTGCCGCCGGAGGCATTCGTGGTGTCAAAGCCGAAGTTTGAGCCGAGGTTCATGCCGTTGGTACCACTTGAGCTTGCGGCGAGGTTGGTGAAAATAGTGGTGAGGTTAGCGGTCGTGAATTCACCAGTGCCACCGACGTTCAAGGCCAGCGTGGCACCGGATTGGACATTGAGCCTGCTGGCGGCCGAACTGGGGAGCGCGGTCGTTTTGGCGTATTGCAGGGTGCCTGCACTGACCGTGGTCAAACCACTGACGGTGTTGGTGCCGGAGAGGGTGAGCGTGCTGGAGGTAGAGGTGTTTTTGGTAATAGTAGGGCTGGTAATGTTGCCAGACAAGGTCTGGTTGGCACTGCTGCTGTAGGTAAATGCGCTGCTTGATATTGTCGCTGCGTAATTGCCGCCTGCCAATGAACCACTACCACCGATGGTCAATTGAAAGTTATTGGTATTGATAGCGCCGGTGAAGGTATTCTGCCCGTTCAAAAACATTCCGCCACCACCATTAGCGGAGTTGTAAGCAATTCCGAATCCAGAGGATGATTGACTGATATTTCCATTGATAGTAAGTGAGTATGGCATCGCTTCCGGATGCAGTAGAGGCTGCCACGCTCGCACCCAATGTTACATCACCATTAAAGGTGAAGTTAGGAGCGCCACCCTGCGCCCGGCCAAACCCAACATTGGCATTCCACGCCACGTTATTCGGGATTACGATGGCAGAGGTGGTGTTTGGACCCCTCAATGACCCGCCGTTAATAGTCAAAAGGCCCGTGCCAAAGCCGTTATAGGTGCCGGTAGTCAAGCCGCCTACCTGCCCGCCATTGAGAGTGAAACCACCCGAGAAGCTGTTGCTGTTGCTGAGGGTGAGAGTTGAGGAAGTAGTCAGAGTTACGCTACCTTGACCACTGATTACACCTGGTGTGATGCCGTCACTCCGTTTGATCACAAGCCTGGCACCGTTGGCAATGGAGATTGTGCCTGTCGCGATACCAGTCGTACCTCCGTTGCCGACCTGCAGCGTTCCCGCGCTGATGACAGTGTTGCCAGAGTAGGTGTTCGTATTGGAAAGAATGAGGGTTCCATCACCTGCCTTGGTGAGGCCAGCCGAGCCGGTGATAATCGCCGAAATTTCAGCAGTCTTCCCTGTGCCGAGGGTGTTTACGGTGATGGTTGGTGTGGTGCCAGCAAGGTTGAGATTGTTCGTGGAAAGGCCGTTGTTGTCGAGCACCCAGCTTCCAGCGGTAGCTGTGTCGTTATCGCCAAAAATGACGTTGGTGAGTGTGCGGTCGGCATCCAAGCTCACGATACGGTCGGCAGTGATGTCATTGGTGAAGTTCGCGGTATTGCCGGAGCCGGTGGCAATCACATCGGAGAACCAGTTGGTGGCGGTGCTCCAAGTGCCATTGGCATCCTCGTCCCAGGTGCCAGATTGGGCGGAAGCGGAGGAGATGGCGAGCAGCGAGCTGCCTGCAGCGAGGAGGAATGAGCGGAGGGTGAATTTTGATTTCATGGGGTGATTGGGATGGGGGAGGCAATAATGAAGTGGCAACACGTCCAATGGGTCGCACAAAGTCAATGACCGTAAATTCGTATATTTCACAAATCATTTATTTTCTTGAACCTGATACTTTTTAGGGCAGGATTTTCTGCATGAGTGAAATCCGGTTTCTGAGTAAAATCGAGCAGATGGCAGCACATCTGCGAAAGGAGATGGTAAGAGGGCGGTGGGAGGGTTTGATGCCTGGGAGGCTGGAGTTAGCGACGCAACTGGGGGTGAACTCGAAAACCGTGGAGGACGCGTTGCGCCAATTGGAACGGGAGGGACTGCTGGTGCCCCAAGGCGTGGGGCGAAGGCGCTTGATCGTTTTGCCCAAGGATTTGAACGCGCCCGCGATGCGGGTGAAAATCCTTTCGTATGACAAGGATAAGGGCGACCGCCAATTGCACTTCATGGTCGATGCCCTCCACCGGCTTCTGAGCATGGGGCATTCAGCAGGTTACGCGTCGAAGAGCCTGAAAGACCTTGGCATGGATTTATCGAGAGTCAGACGGTATGCGCAGAAACAAGAAACCGATGCTTGGATGATTATCGCGGGGTCAAAGGAGATTTTGGACTGGTTTGCCCGACAAGCGAAGCCCGCTTTCGCCATCGCCGGGCGACGACGGGGGGTTCCCATCGCCGGCATCGGCCCGGACAAGACAGTAGCTCGTAGGGCAGCGGTCAGCAGATTGGTCGCCCTTGGTCATCGCCGGATCGTGACGATCGTGCGCGAGGAGCGGCGAAAGCCGACGCTGGGTTTCCCCGAGCGGGCATTTCTTCAGGACTTGGAGGCTCATGGGATCAAGACCAGTCGCTACAACCTGCCGGACTGGAATGATGACGCCGAGGGCCTTCACCGGTGCCTTGATTCGCTTTTCCAGCACACCGCTCCAACCGCCCTGTTGATTGACGAAATGGCGCTGTTTGTCGCCACCCAGCAACATCTTGCTCAACATGGGATTCTCGCGCCCCGGGATCTTTCCCTGATTTGTCTAGACCCGCATCCGGTCTTCTCATGGTGTCAGCCCACCGTCGCCCACATCAACTGGGACTACGCTCCGATCGTCCATCGTATGGTAAACTGGGCGAACAACGTAGCCCGCGGGGAAGATGACCGACGTCAGAGTTTTACCCGGGCGGAGTTCGTGGAGGGCGGGACGATCGGGCCGGTGCGCCGGGAGGGGATTAAGACGTAAAGGATAAGAAACCATTACGGCGCACTCACAGCGACACGGAAAAACTTGGGAGCGGCAGAACCACCGACATCCAATGGCACGGTGGCGGGGAAACGGAATTCATAAAGACAGAATTCATAAAGACAGACTTTTTATTAAAATTCGTCTTGCCTCGCCAGTATTATCATACAACTACCGCTGAAATGTTGTTGTGAACAACCGCAAGCGATGGATTGTGCCGTGGAAAGATGCTCAGGTGAAGCAGATGATTTATCACTGAATCTCGCGGATCGTGGGGCGGGACTTTTTGTTGGAGGTGGATGAACGGGAACATTTCCGGATGCTGATACGGATGTGTGAAAAGTTCACGGGCTGTCGGGTGCTGTCTTATTGCCTGATGTTCAATCACTTCCACATACTGCGGGAAGTGCCACCGATGCCGGAGGGCGGGATTTCGGATCAGGAATTGCTGGAACGGTTGGGCGTTTTTTATAGCGAGGTGCAGGTGGCGGAAATTGTGAAGGAAATGAAGGACGCGGCGGTTGTGCGCGTCCGCGCGGAGTTCGAAATGCCGTCGGTTGATGAAATGGGCGTGCCATTGTCTGCCGCTGGGGAATTGTTGCTGGCGCGTCAACAGGCGGCGCGAAAAGTGGAGAAAATCCGCGGGCGTTTCACACGGCGGAGATGTTGGAGAGCAAAGACAACAGGACCGTGCTCAAAGATCTAGGCATGGCAAAGATGCTGCGGTGTCGGGTGAGGGTTTGATTATAAACTGGCGAAGAATACGACGGCACCTCGACGCAAACAGCCCAAAATAACCAGAGCGATTGGTTTGAGATGTCACTGGACGGGGCTGCGTGAAATATGCGACGGCGATTTTCAATACTCGAAACGCGGCCTGCTGTTCCTCTGGGGCCAGTTCCTCAAGGATATGGTGCGGTTTTGTTAGACTGGAAAAACGCCCATCAGAAGCAACCCGCCGACGACCATACCAACGGCGATGCGATACCAACCGAAGGCCGCCAGCCCGCGCCGTTGCAAATACGCCACCAGCCACTTCACCGCCAGCGCGGCAGAGACCGTAGCTGCCACGATTCCCACCGCCACGGGCAACGCACCATAGTGATTCCACATCAACTTCGCCCCGCCAAACCAAACATCATATTCGGTATCCAAACCATCCACCTTCCAAACCGCTTTTTTGGCAGTGGCAGCAGTCAAGGTCAGCACACCTAACAAGAATGAATATTCGATGGCCGCCGCAACCGAAAGCCCGACCATCAAGCCGCCGACGATCGTCATCAAACTGCGGCTAGTGCCCGGCCACATCGCGACGCATTGCAACATCCCGATGATGAGTGCCATTTTCCAGGATAATTCTAACAATTCCAAGCCGTTGCCCTTGATCGGCCTGCGCCGCGCCCACCACGTCGCGGCAAGAATTAAAACCCCGCCGAACACCCAAGCGAAGACAATCGGCCACATACCGAACAATTTCGCCTCAATCCAATCATTGAACATAAGGCCGATCACAGCCGCAGGAAGGAAGCCGACGATGATGGAAATGGCAAGTTTGAGACCTTCCGGGTCTTTGCCGAGCACACCGAGAATCATTTGCAGGACGCGTTTGTAATACAGCCCGACCACCGCAAGGATCGCCCCTCCTTGAATGCAGATGGCGAAGGTGTCCGCCGCGGCTTTGCTCAAGGCCGTCGCGGTGCCGATACCCATCAAATGCTGGGCGACGAGTAGGTGGCCGGTGGAGCTGACCGGAAGGTATTCGGTGATGCCTTCGATGAGGCCGAGGATGAATGCTTGCCAAGGTTCCATGATTGCGGGCGCACTTTGTCGCGCGGACATCGATCCGACAAGGCATTTGCGGTTGCTTGTCCGGCGTGCGCGGTGAATCTTCCGCGTGGGTTTGGTCCCGGGTTCATGAAAAAAAGCTATCTTAGATTGGTCCGCCGGGCATTCAAATCGCTGCGGCACAAGCGCCTCAGACACCGTCCGTGGTGGCAAGCCATCTCCCGCCCGCTTCTGGAACGCAACCTCTGGATCCCGTGCCGGGACACCGTGGCCACCGGCCTCGCAATCGGACTGTTTTTCTCGATGATCCCCATGATCCCCCAATCGATCATCGCGGCGATTGTCGCCATGCGGGTGAAAGCTAACGTGCCGTTTGCAATGGCGGCCTGTTTCGTCAGCAATCCCTTCACCAATGTGCCCTTCGCGATCGCACAAATCCATCTCGGCCAATGGATGATCGACGTCTTGTCGCTACCGGTGCCCCATTTCCTGGCAAAAGCCCAGATGGATCTTCCCGGCGTCGGCACCATGTCCGTCAGCAATTTGATCGTTGGCTTCGTCACCATGGGCGTTCTACTGGCCCTTGCCGCCTACCCAGTCGTGCATCTGTTTTCCGTAATTCTGCCCCATCATCTACCGGTCCGAAAGCGGCCTTTGCTCCCCGCAGCGGCGGCTGCCACCGAGGCATCCGAGATCTGAAATTCGCACGGGTGCGAGGGCCCTTGAAATCCCCACCCGGATTGAATCGAAAACGACTTGCCTCCTAGCACGGCAAGCGCTACCTGACGGCCGTTTTCGCACCACTCCATTCACCACCATGCAACCGAAAAAAGTCGCCATTCTCACCGCCGGGGGCCTCGCTCCCTGTCTCTCCAGCGCCATCGGCGCACTCATCGAACGCTACACCGAGATCGATCCATCGATTGAAATCATTTGCTACCGTGGTGGTTACAAAGGCCTCCTGTTAGGCGACAGCATCAAGGTTTCCCCCACCATTCGCGAGAACTGCCACCTGCTCCACGGCTACGGCGGCAGCCCAATCGGCAATAGCCGGGTGAAACTCACCAACGTCGCCGATTGCATCAAACGCGGACTCGTCAAGGAAGGTGAGGACCCGCAGGAAGTCGCCGCACGCCAAATGATCACAGACGGAGTGGACGTGCTCCACACCATTGGAGGCGACGATACGAACACCACTGCCGCCGACCTAGCAGCTTTCCTTGAGAAAAACAACTACGACCTCACGGTCATCGGCTTGCCCAAGACGATTGACAACGATGTCTATCCGATTCGCCAAAGCCTCGGTGCCTGGACGGCCGCCGAGCACGGATCTATCAATTTCACGAATGTGGTTGCCGAGCACAACGCCAACCCGCGCATGCTCATTGTCCACGAGGTGATGGGTCGCAATTGCGGTTGGCTCACCGCCGCCACGGCTCGCCACTATCAAGACGGGCTCGAAAAACTCCAGTGGCTGCCGGAAATCGGATTATCCAAAGAGCGCTTCTCGGTGCACGGCGTTTACATTCCGGAAATGGCAGTGGATTTTGATAGCGAAGTCGCACGCCTTTCCAAAATCATGGATGAGCACGACAATGTGAATCTCTTCATTTCCGAAGGTGCCGGCGTGGATGATATCCTACGCGCTATGGAGGCCTCCGGACAAACCGTAGTCCGCGATGCTTTCGGCCACGTGAAACTCGATACTATCAATCCCGGTGCCTACTTCGCCAAGGAGTTTGCAGTCCGCTTAGGCGCGGAAAAAACCCTGATCCAAAAAAGCGGTTATTACAGCCGCGCCGCCGCCGCGAACCACGCCGACCAACGCCTGATCAAAGGTTGCGCGGACCTCGCCGTGGAATGCGCGATGCGCCGCGAAGGCGGAGTCATCGGTCACGATGAAGACCGCAACAACACACTGCGCGCCATCGAGTTCAGCCGGATCAAAGGCGGCAAGCCCTTCGATATCGACACGCCATGGTTCGATGACTTGCTCGCCAAGATCGGGCAAAGCAAGGGCAAGCAGGTCGAGGTTGCTCACTGATCGCTGGATCGAGATCGCCATCGACGGACCGACCTACAAAGTCCATCGTCCGGCATGGCGAACATCGGCGAACGCGCATCCCTGAAAATCCTCCACGAAAAATCCTTCGGTCTCTATCTAGATGGCGGCGAACTGGGCGAAGTCCTGTTGCCGCACCGCGAGGTTCCGAAGGACAACGTGCTCGGCGCGTTTCTGGATGTCTTCATCTATACCGATTCCGAGGATCGCCCGGTCGCCACGCTTCTGACGCCGCTGGTCATGCCCGGTGGTTTCGCACGCTTGAAATGCGTGGCCGTCACCGGCGTCGGTGCCTTTCTCGATTGGGGGCTGCCAAAGGAATTGTTAGTGCCATTCCGCGAACAAAAAGACCGCATGGAGATCGGCAAAAGCTACCTGGTCCATGTCCACGTCGATCCGGTATCAGGCCGGATCGTCGCTTCCACTCGAATCGGCCGCCACCTCGATCTCACACCACATTCCTTCAAACCCGGCGACGAAGTGGATCTCGTCATGTTTGGGAAAACCCCACTCGGTTACAAAGCCATCGTCAACGGGACTCACAGTGGTCTGTTGTTTGCCGAGGGCGTTTTTCAACCTCTTCAGCAGGGAGAAAAAACCAAGGGTTACATCGCGGCCATTCGCGATGATGGCAAATTGGATCTCACACTTCACGCCCCCGGCCGCGCGAGAATCGCCAGCCTCGAAGAATCGATTCTAACAGAACTCCAAGCGCGCGGCGGGTATTGGTCGATCGGAGATCACAGCTCCGCAGCGGAAATTCACGACGAACTCGGAGTCAGCAAACGCAGCTTCAAACAGGCGATAGGAGCGTTGCTCAGAAAACGCCAGATCCTCATCGAAGAGCGTGGAATCCGTTTGCAAGATGAATGAATCAAGGAGCGACGGATTGCCTGATGCTTAGAAATTCATCATAATCCAAAAGACAGGCTTTTTATAAAATTTGCCTTGCCACGTCGACATTATCGGGTAATCTGCCGCTGCAATGAGTGTGAACAACCGCAAGCGATGGATTGTGCCGTGGAAGGATTCACGGACAAAACCGGTGATTTATCACACGATCTCGCGGGTCGTGGGGCGGGACTTTTTGTTGGAGGTGGATGAACGGGAACATTTTCGGATGCTAATGCGAATGTGCGAGAAGTTCACGGGTTGTCGGGTGCTGTCTTATTGCCTGATGTCCAATCACTTCCACTTATTGCTGGAAGTGCCGCCGATGCCGCAGGGCGGGATCACGGATCAGGAATTGCTTGAACGGCTGAGCGTTTTCTACAGCGAAGTGCAGGTGGCGGAGATTGCGAAGGAAATGGAGGATGCTGCGGTTGCGCGTGTGCGGGGTGAGTTTGAAATGCCAGCAGTGGATGAAAACGGGATACCACTGAGCGCTGCTGAGGAATCGATGCTAGCAGAACAACAGGCGGAGCGAAGATTGGAGGAAATCCGCGGGCGATTCACTCGACGGATGCATGATTTGAGTGAGTTCATGAAATCCTTGCTGGAGCGATTTACCAAATGGTTCAACCGCATGCATTCGCGGACGGGCACGCTGTGGGAAGATCGCTTTAGGAGTGTGATTGTGGAAAGCGGTTTAGCGGCACGGACGATTGCGGCTTATATCGATTTGAATCCGGTTAGGGCCGGGATGGTGCAAGATCCGGCGGATTATCGTTGGAGCAGTTATGGCGAAGCGGTGGGAGGCGGGAAAAAAGGGAATGGCAAAAAGGCGCGTGAGGGGTTGGTGCGGGCGTATTTTTGTGATCAGGGGGTAGGCTTCGAATCCGGAAAATGGGTTGAAGTGTCGCGCTTATATCGGCGGTTGATGGGACTGGCGTTAGGTCGGAAACCGGGACGCGCCGAGGTGGCGGGAAAAGGCAACGGACTTGGCCAGAGCACAATGAACACTGCGGAGATGTTAGAAAGTGAGGACAATGATACCGTGCTCAAAAATCTGGGAATGTCAAAAATGCTGCGGTGTCGGGTGAGGTATTTCACAGACGGCGCGGTGATCGGCAGCAAGGAATTTGTGAACGAGGCGTTCGCGACTGCGCGGGAGCGCTTCGGGCCGAAGAGAAAGGAAGGTGCGCGGGCGATGCGGGGGAGCGGCAGCGGCGCGAAGGGGCAACTGTGGAGTTTTAGAGACCTGAGGGTGAGAATTTGAATTTTTGTTGAAGAATAATACGACGGCATCACGCATCCCCTGCTTACGTCGGTTGCTCGCCGCGAGCCATCACGACCTTGCCGGTGCGCACGGTTTCGATGATGTTAAACTGCGAGAACATGATAATGGCCGCATCAATTTTCGGGCTGTCACCGTTGATCATGACAATCATCGAAGTCGGTGTTAGATCGACGGTTTTACCATTGAAATGCTCGGCGATCTGCAACGCCATCGAGCGCTCGGTTGGCGAGCACTGAATCTTGACGAGCACCATTTCCTTAGTCACCGAATTGTCAGAGGTGTGCTCGAAGCAATGAATCACATCGATGAGCTTGCCCACCTGCATGATAATTTGGCTGAGGCCTTCCGGATCACCTGAAACGCCGATGGTCATACGGGAGAAATTCGCATTGCGGCCTTCCGAGACGACCAGCGAGTCAATATTGTATCCGCGACGAGAAAACACCTGGCAGATGCGCATCAAGACGCCGGGTTGGTTATTGACGAGAATGGACAAGGTGCTGGTCGGTCCGCGCACGGCTACGGGAGTTGCGACTGAGGTTTCGGAAGTCACGATGTTGTGTGGCATGGCTTGGCAAATGTGCGAGTTAGAAAATAAGGTTTTGGGTTGGAATCACGTGGACCCGACGGGCTTGGCCATCTTGTGTTTGGGAGCCTCGGTGATCATGTCTTCAAGTGCCGCTCCCGCTGGAATCATCGGGAAAACATTGTCGGTCTTGACGCACTCGGCGTGAATCAGAATCGGGCCATCCTTGTATTCGAGGGCTTTTTTCAACATGCGTGTCACATCCGCCGGGCGTTTGATGTGCACGGATGGAATGCCATAAGCACCGGCGAGTTTGCAGAAATCCGGGTTACCGATGAGATCCACACCGGACGTCCGATCTTCATAGAACAACTCCTGCCATTGGCGGACCATGCCAAGATAGTGATTATTCAATACCACAATCTTGATAGGCAATTTATGAAGCGCGGCAGTTGCCAATTCGAAGAGTGTCATCTGGAAACCCCCATCACCGGAAATCGAGATCACCAAACTGTCCGGGCAGGCAAACTGCGCGCCAATGGCTGCGGGAAACCCGAAGCCCATCGTGCCCGCACCGCCGGATGACAACCAGTGATAGGATTTATCATTCTTGTAAAACTGGGCCGCCCACATTTGGTGTTGGCCGACGTCAGTAGCGATGATCGCTTTGCCTTCGGTGAGGTGATAGAGTTCATCGATGACTTGCTGCATGCGCAGACCACCTTGTTTCTTGTAACTCAGCGGATACTTTTTCTTATATCCATCGAGTTTCCATAGCCAATCGGTGGTCTCCAGTTTGCAGACTTGCGGCAGGATGACTTGGAGGGCGGCTTTTGCATCGCCAACGATTTGCACGTCGGGCACGATCATTTTACCCATCTCTGCTGGATCGATGTCGATGTGAATGATGGGGGCATCCTTGCAGAATTTATCGGGTTTGCCGATGATTCGGTCATCAAAACGCGAGCCGATGTTGATGAGCAGATCGCACTCGACCATCGCTTTATTCGCATAAGCGGTGCCGTGCATGCCGAGCATGCCGAGTGAGAGCGGATGGGACTCCGGAAACACACCCTTACCAAGCAAGGTGGTGGTGACCGGGGCGTTGAGTTTCTCCGCGAGCTCCAGCAACTCCTTGTCCGCCCGCGCAATCATGCAACCTTGGCCGGCGAGAATCACGGGGCGCTTGGCTTTGGAAATCAGTTCGGCGGCTTGTTTGGCAGCTGATTCGCAAATGTTCATGCACTCTTCCGGATGGTAACCGGGAAGATCGAAGGTCGCATTCAGATCCCCGCTGAAAGGTCCTTGGGAAATGTTTTTCGGCACATCGATGAGCACCGGGCCAGGGCGACCGGTGGTGGCGATGTGATAAGCTTCGCGGGCAATGCGCGGAAGCGCGTTGGTGTCTCGCACAAGGTAGTTGTGTTTTACCACCGGAATCGTGATGCCAAAAATATCGGCTTCTTGAAACGCGTCCTTGCCGAGCATCCAGGTCACGGTCTGGCCACAAATCACCAACATGGGCACCGAGTCCATCATCGCGGTCATCAGGCCAGTCACCGTGTTTCCAGCGCCGGGGCCGGAGGTCACTAACACCGCAGCAGGCCGACCGGTGGCACGAGCATAGCCGTCCGCCATGTGAACCGCTCCCTGCTCATGACGCACCAGGATGAATTTCATCTTGGTCTTGATCGTCTCCAAGGCGTCAAATATTGGAATAGCCGCTCCGCCGGAATATCCGAAAATGTATTCGATCCCCAAGTCATCAAGTGTTTTGATGAGTGCCTGCGCTCCGTCTAATTGCTCCTTGCTCATAAAAATTGCCTTTACGGCCGTAACTTGAGTGCATTTCTGCTTTGCAGCAACCCAAAATTGCTCAAAAAATGATATTTTTGTACCTTTTGGTAAAAAATTCATTCAAAATTGCCAATTCTTGGCAAAGTTAATGATTTTTCACCTGTGCTCGGTGAAAACATTCATTTCGCCTGACAGTTTTTCTGTTTGGCTATTTGCATGTGTGAGTAGATGGTGAAAACCTTCGGCATCAGCGATTTCCCGGATTGCGTCCGCCCGGTTTCCCGGCAAGGTTGGCGGCGTTGACCATGCAATCGTTGGCATCATTTTCACGGCGCGATGACGGTCACTTGTGGATGATCGCTCTCGGGCTGTCGTTATTGGCCAATTTGGTGGTCGTAGCGGTGATCGGTCTAGCCGCGTTGAAATCCGTGGAGTTCCGCAAAAAATCCATGGCCGCCGAAATTGTCGTGCCACCGCCTAAGACGGTGGCAACGATTTTTGCGCAGCGCGCGGCCGGTCGTCCGGTTGAAAAAGAGCAGTCTAAACCCCGGTTTGCGAGAACTACTGAGAACCAAGCGGCGCCGCTGTTGACCAAACCGGATTTCATCGGCGAGCGTGACACCCGCGCCACAAGCGATCGCGCGCCAGACGAAACCGCGCCTCCGCTGCCGTCGCAGGCTGGCATCACTCCCAAAGATGCCACCGATATCGAAACCACCGAAAGTGATTATCAGGACGGCAGTCAATCCAGCACTTCACCCGCAGTCCCTTATGCTGTGGCCGAAAAATCCCCACCCGCCGCCCAGCACGCAGTTTCTACCCAAGAAACTGCAACCCCCACCGCATCTGTCAGCCCCAAGCCTCCGGTGGATCAGAATCCGCCACCGCCCCGCGAAAAATTGTTGGAAGGCCCGAACCCCGTGGATATGCCAGTGCCGCGTGAAACCGCCACCAACGAAGAACTCAAGCCGACTCCCGAAAAACCGATCGCCGAAGAGGTCCCGTCGCCGCCCAAGCTATCCGAAATCCAAATTCCCGCCGAGTCGCTGAGGCCTAAATCATCCGACGATTCCGCCTTCAGCGGAAACCAGCGCAAGACCGCAGTCACTGGCTCGATCTCACGCACGGGCACCAGCGCACTCGACGTCGAGGATTCGCCGCTCGGACGCTATCAGGCGGTTATCAGCCGCGCGGTGGAGCAAGAATGGCAGCGCAATTGTGTGCGCCACCGGGATTTTATCACGCCTGGATTTCTAACCGTTCGCTTTTTTGTCGAAACGGATGGCAAGGTTCGTTCGGTGCAATTCGTGGGTGACATGGAAACCGGTGAGGTCCAGAAAGGCTTCACGCTCAATTCGATCCGCAACGCCGCAATTCCCGCCATGTCCCGCTCCTTGCGCAAAGAATATGACAAGGAACCTCTAGAACTCATTTTTCGATTCTACTTCTAAGCTCATCACCTATGCCTGAAACCATCAGTCTTCTATCCGCTAACTCCTTGACCGATGCGTTCCAGACATCGTGGACATTCCTGCTGAAAGGCGGGTTTTTCATGATCCCGCTCGCCGTCACTTCGATCATTGGAATGACCGCAATCCTATATAAATTTCTATCGCTCTCCGCCAACCGCGTGATTCCGGATGGACTCGCCAAACAAGTGCAACAATTCGAAGACCTCACCACAGCGGATCGTGCCGCGCCGGTCATCAAGGAATTTGAAAATGGCGAAAGCACGCTGGCAAGACTAGCGGCCGTGGCGGTGAAGCATCGTGGAAAACCCCAGGGCGATATTATTCTAGCGGTCGAGGCTGCTGCACGCGTTGAAACTTCCCGCCTGCATTCGGGGATCGGCGTGCTCGATATCGTCATCACGGTCGCCCCCTTGCTCGGTTTGCTTGGCACCGCATCCGGATTGGTCACCATTTTCCAAGGATTGAGCGACTCCGCCGACCACCTTGGCATCGCGCGAGGCATCGCCGAGGCGCTCAATACCACGATCTTCGGACTCGCGATCGCCGTGCCCTGTGTGGTTACCCACGGTTATTTCACCCGCCGCATCGAGGTGCTCACCGCCCGCCTCGAATCCCTTCTCGCCGATCTGGCGCACGTCTGCCAGAAACCCGCTCACAAGGGCTGATCACGGTCATGCATTTTCACCGCCCTACCAGCAAACGCGCCGAGGTGCCGATCGTTCCGATGATCGACATCCTGTTTATTTTGTTAGTTTTTTTCATCGTTTCCACCACCTTCAAAAAACGCCGGGATGTTCTCCGCATCGAGCTGCCCACCGTGCATGAAGTTCCGTCCGATCAGATTGCGGATGCCCGCTCGGTCATCGCCGTGGACGCGCTCGGCCGCGTCACGCTCGACTCGCTTTCCGTGCCCGAAGGCTTGTTGCAATCCTATCTCGCGGCCTATCAAAAAGAAAACCCCGGCCGCAAACTCGAACTCGAAGCCGATAAAAAACTGCCTCTCGAATTATTGTTAGGTATCTGGGATTCTCTCATCAAGGCAGGCATCGATATCAAGGACGTGCCAGCCCGCATCAAGATGCCGGAAAAAGATTTGGATTGAGGGCGCGCCAGCTCAGAATTCGCAATGCCCGGGTGTGCGGGCGAAGGGGATGACGTCGCGGATATTCGCCATGCCGGTGACGAACATCAGCAAGCGTTCGAAACCGAGTCCGAAGCCGGCATGCGGCACGCTGCCGTATTTCCGCAAATCGGCATACCATGCGTAAGCGGCAGGATCGAGTTGGTGCTTGGCGAAGTTTTCCATCAGCACCTCGAGACGTTCCTCGCGTTGGCTGCCGCCCACGATCTCGCCGATGCCGGGAACCAACACGTCCATCGCAGTCACGGTTTTGCCGTCATCATTGAGCCGCATGTAGAAGGGTTTGATTTCCTTGGGGTAATTGAAAACGGTGACCGGGCGCTTGAAATGTTCTTCGGTTAGCCAGCGCTCGTGCTCGGATTGCAGGTTGTGGCCGTATTCGACGGGATAGGTGAAACTCACGCCACTGGCTTTGAGCAACTCGACCGCTTCGGTGTAGGTGATTCGTTCAAATGGCCGACTGGCCACAAATTCCAGGCGTTCGCGCAGTCCTTTATCGACGAATTTGGTGAAGATTTCGAGGTCGCCCTCATGATTTTCCAACATCTCGTTGACGAGAAATTTCACAAGAGCTTCGGCCAGATCCATGTCGCCCTCGAGATCGCAGAATGCGACTTCCGGTTCGATCATCCAGAACTCGGCGGCGTGGCGCGAGGTGTTGGAGTTTTCCGCGCGGAAGGTCGGGCCGAATGTGTAGATGTTAGAAAGCGCGCAGGCAAAAGTCTCTCCTTCCAATTGTCCGCTCACGGTTAGATAGGCCCGCTTGCCGAAGAAGTCCTCAGTATCCTTGGAGATTTTTTCATCCGGCAGAGTGGTGACGCGGAACATTTCACCCGCGCCCTCACAATCGCTGGCAGTGATGATCGGAGTGTGTACGTAAATGAAGTCCCGTTCCTGGAAAAACCGATGGACCGCAAAAGCCATGCGGCTGCGCGTGCGGAAAACCGCACCGTAGAGATTGGTGCGCGGCCGGAGGTGGGCGATGGTTCGCAGAAATTCGGTGCTGTGGCCTTTTTTCTGCAGCGGGTAATCGTCCGGCGCCTCACCTAACAACTTCACCGAAGACGCCTGCATTTCCCACTTCTGTCCGGCAGCGGGAGACGGGATGAGTTTTCCGCGAACCTCAATCGAGGCACCGGTGGTCATTTTTGCGATGTCCTCGTAGCCGGGAATCCCGGCATCGGCGACGATCTGGAGATTGCCGAGGCAGGTGCCGTCGTTGAGTTCGAGAAACGAGAACGTTTTTGAGTCCCGGCGGGTGCGCACCCAACCGGCGACGTGGAGGTCATCAGCGGGGCCATCTCGGCGGAGCACATGCTTGATCAGAAATCGCATGCCTTTGCGTAGCGCGAGGGCCGGAACTTGTCAAAGCGCCGGGTGCGAAAGAACACGGCCGGAGTCAGAGTTCTGCTGGCAGATTCTTGTGAGAACCGTCGCAGAGTGGCGGATTGGCGCTGTGTTTGCACTGGCACCACCAAACGGTTTTTTTCTCGGCGACTTCGTATTTCACCGGTTGTAATCCGGTGCCTTTGTGAGAGCCGTCACAAAACGGCGGGTGTGCGGAACGACCGCAGGAGCACCACCAATGGACGCCAGCCTCCACTTCGAGAGCCAGCGGTTTGGTATCGCAAATGATTGGTTTTTCGGACATGCGGGCGAATCTGAACGCTTCTTCGAATCAGCGCGAGGCGGAAACTGTGAAAGTTTCGGAGGATTTTGCCACGACTGCGGGGGTGGCCGCTGTCGGAGCCACCCGCATCGAGGTCGTCGGATATTTTTCCAGCTTCGGATACCGCTGAGAGGGCACGTGATGGAAGAAGGTCACGGCCAGCCAACCGGCGAGGATCAACGAGGAACCAGTGACGAAATAACGGAGTTGCATCATTTATTACGGAAAGGTTTACAATATTGCGAACGCTTTCTGTGCCTGATAGTGAGAAAAGGCAACTCCAAAGATGAAAGATGCGATCATGCATCAAGAATCTACACCTCAAACACGGGAACACAGACTAAACCGTTTGTAAGAGTCCCTGCGGGGAAAAACGAGAAACGAGCGATATTCGACAAATTCGTCCTCACAGCGGCTAGCCGTTGTCTCCAGGCATTCTCGCAGGGGTGGGAAGCTTGAATCGTTGAGTCGCAGCTAGTGGGGAAACTCCACAAATTTGTGAAATTTCACCCACGGCCTTCCAATCTTCCATTCCTTCATGCCAAGCAAATCGGACGGGTGGATCTGTCGAAAGGTCCGCAATTTTTGCCTTCAGTTCTTCCAACGGCACGGGTCCAAATTGCTCTTCACCGCAAATGTAATACCAATCGTCCTTCTTGGTAGCCATGATTTTGTCATACTCTTTAGCCCGCGCCAAGGCTCGCTCTGCAGCCTGATCTCTTGCCAAATCGATGGATGAGGGGGCTTTGCCAACGTTACCCATCTTTCCCCCGATCAATGCACGCAAAGCTGCATCAGCAGGATCTTGCCCTGAGTTCTTGCCGGTGGAGGATCTAAATTCTGACATGGACGAGGAAAGTGAATTGACGTGGTGGGGGTGGCGACTGTTTGCAGTCATGGTTCTAAAAAAACCATGAGGCATTCCTTGAAAAACTTCAGACGAAGTCAAGTTTTTTAGAAAATATTTACCAGCCTTCCCACATTGAGCGCGTTGAGTCTGGAGCCAGGAATTGGCAGGCCTTAGGGAGCGGCCTACAGGGCGATCAAGCTAGGGATTCTTTAAACCACGAATCTCACGAATGAAGATGAATTTTTTGAATCAAATCTCTGATTCTGAGCATTCAGTTCTGAAAATTCGTGAGATTCGTGAGATTCGTGGTGCCATTATCATAGCAATATCTGTGATTTCTCCCTAGCTTGATCGCCCTGAGCGGCCTACCCAAAATCGAACTTGGCAAAGCTGTTCGGGCTGTTACGATCACAATCCATGAAGTCCGCAGCGGAATCCCAAGATTACGCTGGATTCCGGCTTTCTGCAGAGGACCAGACTCTCATCACAACTTTAAGCTACAACCTATCTGTAGGTGTCCGATGGATTTTTTTGACATCATAAGGCGTAATCTCTGCCATCGGCCAGTTAGGAGTTTATTGACTGCGTCGGGAGTCGGAATTGCAGTCGCATTCAGTGTGGCGACACTTGGCATTTCAAGTGGTTTCAAGAAAACCTTTGTCGATGGTTACGCTACGCTCGGGACCCACATGATTGTCTCGCGGGTCTCACGCGACAGCCCGTTGCCGAAACCCTTTGATGAAGCGATAGGTGCCAAAATCGCACAATTGCCCCATGTGGAAGCGGTTTCGGGCATGTTCTGGGACTTCATGATGGTCGAAGGTGGAGCCTCGCGAGTGGTTTTTGGTTGGGAAAGAAACTCATTTCGCTGGAAGTATCTACCTCTGTGTGGCGGACATCTTGACGAGTCCGCCAAGGATGTTGCGTATGTCGGAGTACTTGCCGCAGCCTCTCTGGATAAAAAACCCAAGGACACCATTGAAATTGAAGGAGAAGTATTTCGCATCGCCGGAATTTTCGAAAAACAATCTCCGGTGGATAATAGTGCGTTGATCCTCCCACTGGACAGCATGCAGCGCATGCTCGAACAGCCGGACAAAATCAATTTCCTGAACATTCGTTTAGCACCCAAGACAACGCCCGCTGATTTCGAGGAGCTCCGCACCACCATTCAGACCAAATACCGCGGAATGCGTGCTTGTCGCGCCGATGAATTATTCAGTGAAAGCGTCGGTGCTCGAGCTGCTTTAGCCATGAGTCTGGGCATCAGTGTGCTGGCCATGGGAATCGGAACTCTTGGCGTAATGAACTCCGTGCTGATGAGTGTCTCAGAGCGGCGGCAAGAAATTGGCACTCTGATTGCGCTTGGCTGGCAAGGGCATCGTGTCGTCATCATGATTCTTGCTGAGTCTGTGATCCTTTGCCTGTTTGGTGCTGTGGTAGGTGCGACTGCTGCAGTGTGTGCTGTCACCTTGCTGGAAAACGTCGGACCACTCAGCGGAAAGATCGCGGGGAGCTTTTCGGCATCGCTCATTCTCTCAGTGATCACAGCAGCAAGCTTTTTTGGACTGATCGCTGGCATTATCCCTGCCTTGAAAGCCATTCACTTGCTCCCCTCAGACGCCCTGCGCCAAAACTCCTGATCAAACCCTAACAACCATGTGCGCCGACCACAGACTGTTGTTTGAAATCACTGCAAATGTGGTGGTGATCGTTCTGATACATCTCGCCATCGGGATCTTGGCAAATAAGCAAAAAAAAATGCTTCTAAGGCGCTATCAAAAGTTTTTCCGTCCTTTTCACTGGGAGAAAAAAGCTTTTTTATACAACGTGATTCTCCACATATCTTTCTGGAAAGACTCCATGCCCGATTTGCCTAGGCGGCTGAGTGGCGGATTCTCCAAGGGGCGTCTCTTGTCCCGCGATATTTCATATTTGAGAGAGTTTGAAAGTGAAATTCGGTTTGCTCAAATTGTTCACGTCGCCTGTTTTCTGACACTCCCATTTTTCTTGGTTGTCAATCACCCCTGTCTCAGAGGCTGGGTGTTTGCAGGATATGTGATCAGCCATCTGCCTGCCTTACTCATTCAGAGATTCAATCACCCGCGTCTTCTCAGTGTTTTAAAAAAATGCCATCACCATGGTCTATGCGCTCAACAAAATTTCTCAGCTTCCACAAAGAATGCAGCTGAATGTGCGGGTGAGATTCAGGCCAACGCGTGAGGTGGGCGCGCGGACGTGTTGATTTCCCGAGAATAGACTGGGCCAGAATGCGTATGCGCGCATTTTTGAGCCTTGATGAAGGATCATTCGGGGCGCCGGTCAAAAGGAGATTGTCGGGAGCTACAGCCGCCGCTAACGTTTCGCTCACGGGAGTCCGCGTCATCACGACTCCGCAAAACTCGATACCGCAACTCACCACTCACATGGGCATTTTCAGCAAACCCCGCCTCCGTAGCATGGACCGCCGTGAAGACATGCCGGAAGGCTTGTGGAACAAGTGTCCGGACTGCGACGCCATGATCCACAATCTGGAATTGCATCAAAATCTCCACGTCTGCCAGCATTGCGGACACCATTTCCTAGTCGGCTCGCATGAGCGGATCGATATGATCGCGGATACCGGATCCTTCGAGGAAATGGACAAGGGCCTGATTTCCGCCAATCCACTTGGCTTCAACGGCTACACGGAAAAAACCGCGATCCTCCGAGAGAAAACCGGGTTGGATGACGCCGTAGTGTCCGGCCGCCTCACAATTGGCGGCCACAAGGCGATGATCGCGGTGATGGACTTCAAGTTTTTCGCGGGGTCCATGGGATCCGTAGTCGGGGAAAAAATCACCCGCGCCATCGAAAAGGCGATCGCTGAAAAGCGCGGAGTGATCATCGTTTCGGCTTCGTCCGGCGCGCGAATGCAGGAAGGCATGCTCTCGCTCATGCAAATGGCAAAAACCTGCGGCGCACTCGCCCATTTGTCCGAGGCAAAGCTGCCCTACATTTCCCTGATGACCCACCCCACCACCGGCGGAGTCACCGCATCATTTGCCACCATCGGCGATATCAATCTTGCCGAGCCCAAGTGCATGATTGGCTTCGCCGGGCCGCGAGTGGTCAAAGAGACGACCCACCAGAATCTTCCTCCGGGGTTTCAAACCGCTGAGTTTATGATGGAGCACGGCCTGATTGATGCCATTGTGCCGCGGCATCAAATGCGGGACCGCTTGGCAAGCTTGCTGGGCTACATGATGCCACAGTAATTACTGCCATATTAGCCCACTGCCAGCGAATGATCGAAAGATGTTCAAACTGTCTTGAAAAGGTATTGTTCAGTTCATCGGTCTGCCCGAACTGCGGTGCGGATCAAACGACAGTCAGCACCAATATTCCCGGGCAGCCACCGCGGCCGATCACCGCGCCTGCGACTCAAAAAGACGCCAAAAAGGCCAATTCTTGGTTGGGCGTCGTGCTCGTTAGCTTGGTAATCTTCAGCTTCTTCGCAAACTGGATTCTTGTCACCAAGGGTGGTTCCATCGATTACCGCAACCGGGTCACAGGGGCGCGTTTGCTCGTTTCCGGCAATGATCCGTATCACTATAAATGGCAATACGGCCAACCCGATCGTTGGTGCGACATCTACGACAATCCGGCGTTACCGATCACGAAAACCACGGTGAGTCCAACGATGTTGTTAGTTTCAGCCCCCCTTGCAATGTTGCCATACCCTTCTTCCCAACGCCTTTGGCTAGTCGGGCAATGGGCTCTTCTGGCTGGCATTTGGTTCATGTGGTGGCGTCACTGGCGTCATTCCCGGACCACCAAATGGTGGTGGACAGCTCTGGTGGTCGCATTCACCTACACACTCGCATGGCACCATCACATTGATCGCGGCCAGGCGTATGTCTTGCTGACTTTCCTGCTAGGCCTTTGGATGCAGCTCAGCTTGAGCAACCATCCCAAGCAAGGTTGGTTTTGCGGCTTGGTGGCGGGCCTTCTCATCTGCTTGCGGCCCCCATTGTTGTTAGTGATCGCCCCATTTGTCTTAGTGCGCAGGCGCAATCAGTGGTTGGGAGCCGTGATCGGTCTAGCCCTTGGACTTGCGGCACCTATTTTATTCAGATCCTCCGTATGGTCGGATTACGCAAAAGCCATGAATACCTGGTCGGAGGTCTATCGAACCGATCATCAACCACGCCCCGGTGCCCGCGCATTTCCCCCGGAAATCGAAGGCATGTCCCTCGACCGGCTCGCTGCCTACAAAGTCCCCCAATATGCGGATTCCTCGTTGTTTCGCATATTCCGCGTTTGGGGCGTTTCGCCAATCCCGGCTCACTGGGTTCTCGCGATGCTCATCATTCCATTTGCGTTTTGGGCGTGGTGCGGGCGGGGCTCGCCCGATTCCTCGCTGATGCTCGGCCTTGCCGCTTGGGCTTTCTTGTCCGACGCATTTCTACCGGCTTACCGGAATCCATACAATGACATCATGATTCTCAACGTCGTCGCACTGATGCCCATGTTGGGAGGTCTCGAACGATCCAGCCGCGTATTGGTCATCATCGCCTTGGGACTCGGTGTCCTGATGACAAATATCCATCCGCCTAACCGATGGTGGATCTATCTGCCCACGCTGGTCATCGTGTGCGTTGCGCTGTTGTCGGTATGGCACTCCACCCGCCCCGCAGCGGTGAACCCGCTCCCCCAAGACAGATGAAACGCGTGGCCATCATTGGCGCTGGTCCCGCTGGACTCACCGCCGCCTACCAACTGGCAGCAAAGGGCTTCCATGTCGAAATATTCGAGGCCGCTCCTTATGTCGGAGGAATGGCTCGATCATTTCCACTCTGGGACGCCATCGTGGACATAGGCCCCCATCGATTTTTAAGTTCAGATCCGAAAGTTTCACAACTTTGGTATGGGTTGGCTGGAGAGGATTACAAGATGGTGGAGCGCTTGACTCGAATTCTCTACCGCGGGTGTTTTTTCGCCTATCCGTTGCGTCCACTCGACGTCCTCCGAAACCTCGGCCTCACCGAGGCCGTTCGTTGCGCTTTGAGCTATGTGCGACAACTATTCACTAACAAAAAAATGGATTTGCCCGCACGGTCTTTCGAGGATTGGGTCGTGCGAGCCTTCGGACGCAGGCTTTACGAGGTGTTCTTCAAAGACTACAGCGAGAAATTATGGGGGATTCCGTGTAGTGAATTGGATGCTGATTTCGCCGCACAACGAATCCAGCGCTTCTCACTCGGCAGCGCTGTCTTATCAGCGTTTGGATTGGAGAAACGAATGCACAAAACCCTCGTGCACCGCTTTCCACACCCCTTGCAGGGTGCCGGGATCATCTACGAGCGCATGGCGGAAAAAATCCGGGAAATGGGCGGCATAATTCATCTCGGCCGCCCAGTCGTCGGCCTCAGTGAAATGACCCCAGGCCTGTGTTTCCCCGACGGCACGACGCAGGCATTTGATCATGTCGTTTCGACCATGCCCCTGACCCAGCTGTGCCTCGCTCTTCCCGGATTGCCAACCTCGATTCGCGAATCCGTGGGCTGTCTGACTTACCGCAACACGATTCTGGTTTATTTGAAAATCGGCCGTCCGGATCTTTTTCCCGATCAATGGCTTTATGTACAATCCCCCGAACTGCGCTTCGGCCGCCTGACCAATTTCCGCAATTGGCCAAGTGGCTTCCCAGCAGGCAAGGATCATTCGATCCTAGCCATGGAGTATTGGTGTGATGATGGGGACGAGAGGTGGAAATCATCTGATGGGGAGTTAATACGACTGGGTATTGAAGAATTGGTCAGCACAGGTCTGTTAGGCGGAGCTCCGGTGCTGGACTCCCTGGTTCTCAGGGTTCCGAAATGCTATCCGGTTTATCGCAAAGGATACCGAACCTGGCTCGACCCTATCACCCAGCACCTCAAAAGCCACTATGCGCACCTAACTCTGATCGGCCGCTATGGCACCTTCAAATACAACAATCAGGATCACAGCATCCTCATGGGCATTCTCGCCGCCGAAAATATCGCTGGCGAAGCCAACCACGACTTGTGGGCAATCAACACCGACTATGAAAAATATCAGGAGGGTTCCTGCAACCATTCAAGCTGCACGGTCACCAGTAGCGAATCGCGTGAATCAAGGACCTAACACCACAGCAAAATTTCAACACAACACAAGAATGGCGTGCTCCAAACTCAGCACTTCCGTCCGGCACGTTTCGAGCTATCATTCAGCCATGCTTAATCGCCGCCGATTCCTGACGACTGCCGTGTGCGTGCTCGCCACTTCCGCATGCAGTCAAAAATCCAGCACACCGGGAAATGGCGCGGTGCTCCGCGTGGGCATGGATTTGAGCTACCCGCCCTTTGAAATGCAGGACAAAGCAGGAAATCCCGATGGCGTGAGCGTCCGACTTGCCGAAGCGCTGGCCTCGCATCTCGGCCGCCCACTCAAAATCGTGCCGATGGAATTCTCCGGCCTCATTCCCGCGCTTAAAACCGGCAACGTCGATCTAATCCTATCCTCGATGACCGCCACCGACGAACGCCGCCAGTCGATTGAGTTCTCCAAGCCCTACGCCTTCACCGGACTCGCGTTGCTAGTACGCAAGGACTCCGACATCCAGTCGATTGAGGACTTGAAAAATCCGGGTCGATCCATCACCGCCAAGACGGCGACGACCGGCGAAACTTGGGCGATCAAGAATCTACCCGGCGCAAAACGCGTGGTCTTTGAGGACCAGACGGCCTGCGTGCTGGAAGTCGCCCAAGGCCGGGCGGATGCGTTCATCTACGACCAACTCAGCATCTATCAATATGCGGAGGAAAACAAGGAGACCACCCGCGGCTTGCTGAAACCCTTCGTCGAGGAGTCTTGGGCCATCGGAATTGCCAAAGGCAACGATATGCTGTTAGTCCAAGTCAATGCGTTCCTGGACGAGTTCCGCAAGCAGGACGGTTTCGGCAAACTCGGCGAACGCTATTTGCAGAAGGAAAAGAGATTCCTGGAAGCCGCCGGTGTCCCATTCATTCTCCGCTAGATGATGCGTCGCCCGTTGATCGCCAATGTTCTCGTCGCCCTCGCGCTGGTGGTGGTGTTCGGCTGGCTGTGCACCACCGTGTTTGCGCTGCTTGGCACGCAGACGGATTGGTCGAAGGCGTGGGAATATCGGCAAACGTTGTGGCGCGGTTGGTGGATGACACTGCAAATCTCCTTCGCAGCTCTGTTAGGAAGTATTTTCTTCGGGCTGTTATTCATGCTCGGCCAGCGCTCGCCGCTGGTAGTGGTGCGCTGGACATGCCGGGCTTTTTTGGAATTCGTGCGGGACACGCCGCTGCTGGTGCATCTTTTATTCGGTTACTTCGTGATCTTTGCTCCTCTCATCTCGCGGCCGCTTGGCGAGCGCGGATTCGACGATAAGTTGATCATCGGCATCCTGCTTCTCTCGGTTTTCGAAGGTGCTTACCTCGGAGAAATCCTGCGCGGCGGCGTGGAGAGCATTCCGCGAACGCAGTGGGAATCCGCCAGAGCAGTGGGCTTCAGCCGGTTTCAAGTTTACCGCTACGTGATTTTCCCGCAGGCGTTGCGGCGGGCGCTGCCGGCGATGGCCGGATTGTTCGTTTCGCTCATTAAGGACTCGTCGCTGCTCAACGTGATTGGCGTGGCGGAGTATTTTTACAACACCAAGAATTTCATCTCCCGTTCCTACGCCGGACTCGAAGGCTACGTGCCGCTGGCAATCGGCTATCTCATCCTCACCCTTCCCGTCGCATGGTTGTCTCACTGGTTAGAAAATCGCTTCCGCCATGAAACTTGAAGTCACCGGATTGACAAAATGTTACGGCACCACCCGCGCGGCGGATGGGCTTTCTCTATCCGTGGAATCATCGCGTGTGCTGGTGCTCATCGGCCCGTCGGGCGGAGGGAAAAGCACGTTGTTGCGGATGCTTGGCGGCTTGGAAATCCCCGACGCCGGCACCATCGCCATCAACAGCCACCGCCTTCTATCAGACGCAGCCGCGCTTCAGACATATCGCCGGAAAAACGGTTTTCTCTTTCAACAATTCAACCTGTTTCCCCACCTCACCGCACTGCGGAATATTTCGTTGCCCTTGGAAAAAGTCCACGGCCACACGCCCGCCGAAGCCCGCACAATGGCGGAACAGTCGCTCGCCCGTTTCAGCCTGATCGACCATGCGGACAAGCTCCCCGCGCAGCTATCCGGCGGCCAGCAACAACGCGTCGGCATTGCCCGCGCCGTCGCACGTCAGCCAGAGGTTTTGTTCCTCGACGAACCTACATCCGCGCTCGATCCGGAGATGACGGCCGAAGTGTTAGAGCTTATCCAGGAGCTCGCGGAAGCCGGACAAGACATCGTTCTCAGCACCCACGAAATGGGATTCGCCCGCGCCGTCGCGGATCAAATCGCCTTCGTTGCAATGGGAAAAATCGAAGAAGTCTCCCCGCCCGCAGAATTTTTCGGTGCCCCGAAATCATTGATGTGCCAACGTTTCCTGTCGCGGGTTATGCGGTATTGACTGGTGAATTTCCGATGTGAAATAAGCGTTTTTCATCTTGCCACCTGTCAGCGGCGCTTCATGCCTTCAGGCAGCCAATCCTTGCTCATGGGCTGAGTCATCGGCGTGGTCGGCTTGGGTTTTTCGGCCTCGACAGGCTTGGGGGCCACCGGTGGGAGTGCTTTGAGATGGTTTTCAATTCGCCGACGGACTTCAGCTGCGGGCGGCAATCCCACGAATCGATCGACTTCCTTGCCGTCCCGGAAAATGCGCACGTCCGGAATGCTTTTGACACCATGGCTGGTTGAGATTTTGGGAGACTTGTCCACATTGACCTTGCCCACCAAAACCTGTCCTTGGTGGCTTGAAGCCACCTGATCTAGGATGGGCCCGAGTTTTTTACAGGGACCACACCAGTCGGCATAAAAATCGATGACGATCACTTTGCCCGTTTGCTGGCGGAAGCTCTCAAAATCATTCTCGGAAATCTCCGAAACCGCAGGGCCGGTGTAGGGCGTGGAGGCTACGGCTGGGGCAGCTGGTGCAGTCGGTTTTCCCCCACCTTTTCGGATGATCGTTCGCACCTTTTCACAGGAAGAACTAGCGAAGAGCGTGATTAACAATAGGATGTAAAATTTCATGGTTAGGGGTAGGGGAAAAAATTTCGGGTCTATCATCTATCACGGTATCAAATCAACAGGCACTCATGAAGCGTCGAAGACGAGTCGAAATCCAAGATCTGGCCGACGCAATGAACGATCATCAATCCATTCGCGAGTCAGGGCATTGCTGCCAGGCTTGAGGTAGGAACCGCCAATGATGACCCACTTCCGCTCACCCAGCGGATTGGCGGGATTGGGCGCGGGTCGGCGCGTCCATTCACTAACCGAACCTGCCATCGAGCAAATGCCTTTCGGCGTGCGATCGCTGTTTTCAGCACTGATAGACTGCCACCCTGCTGGCGGAATCGTGGACGGCTCATTCAACTCCATTCGCAGCGCCGCATACCATTCTTCTTGGGTGGCGAGTCGGCCGTGCTTCCACTCGGCATAGGCGCTGCAATCCCACCAATCCACACCTACCACCGGACAATCCAGCGTCACCGGGCGCTGATTCCAAGTCGCTCTAGCTTTTGCCGCTGCGAGCAATGCCTCCCAGTCATCCGGCAGATGCGAAGTTTTTGAAGATGGTTGGTTTTCGTGGTCAAACGTGCGGTGGCGTTGATCCTGAGCGAGGGTTTCCAAGAGTTCGAGAAATTCAGCATATTGACCGATGGTGACTTCATGGGCGGCAATCCGGAAGGCTTGCAAGGCCTCCTCAGTTCCGTCTGGGGTCGGGTATTTGCCGTCTGGAATCAAGAGAGCATCAGATCCAATCGAACTAGGCACGTGGGGGCGGGCAGGCTCTGGCCGCATGCGCAAGGCGAGGACAAGAATGACAATCATCGCGATACCACCCGCCACTGAAATCAGCAAGACCGGCGGTTTTTTAGAAGTCCGTATGGCTGGCTTGGTGGGAACCGTCACGGGCATGGGCCCAACGAGTTGTTGCTCAATCTGCATGCAAATATCGCGCACCTGGGTCCACGTGAGCGGTGCTTCAATGCCTTCGCCCCGCATCCAACTTAGCAAGGTGAACAGCCGGGTGGTGCCCGCTTTGTGATCGGCAACCAATGGCTGAAGCAAACCACCGAGGTGCACGATATCGCGTTGAGATTGCTCAGCTTCACGTGGGCCGGCGATGGCCAGGTTATCAAGTCGGATCAGCCCTTGTTCATCCACATGGACGTTTTCCAGACCCGTGGGCAAGGTCGCTTGAGCAAGCGATTCGTGTAGCAAGTGAGCCTCCGCAATTCGCCGGAGTAAGTGTGCGAGGCGGGCCGGCTTGAGCGGTTGTTTTGCGAGATTCGCGTCTTGCAGCGTCGCGTCTGGGAGAAGCTCATGCGCATAATAACACTGCCCCGGTTCCGCTACCGCCTCGTAAACGGAAGCCACCAGCGGATGCTCAACGGCCGCTTTCGCCCGAATATCGGCGAGAAACAGCTGTTGCTGATCCTCCCGTTCGGGACGGAGCTCGTCCACCAACACGCTGCGCGCCACCGACACCTGTTCGGCAAGCCAAGTGCGCGTGAGGGCGTTTTCGGAGATCAACTCCCTGAGGTGGTATTCACCGAGATAACGTTCGTCGGAATCGGGATTCATGAGTGATAAGATGGCGGTGAAAAATTCTATTCGGGCAAGGCCGGCAGCAACGGCACATCGGGATCAAAATCCGGCGGCAGCGTGTCTTGAAACTCCGGAGGCAGCAAATCTCCGGGACCAGAAGCAGGTTGTTTGGAAATCCGCGCCGCCAGATCCCGCGGCCATGCCTGCACGTCCAACACCTCTCCCTTGTACATCAGGGAAACCACCTGTCCGTAATACGTGCGCTTACCGTAAAGTTGCTCAGTTTCCTGATCTTGTCGCGGAATCTGATACGTCATGCGCAAGCTCTCTTCGCCGCCCGCCCAATCAAAGGGCAATGATACCCACCGCTCCGTGACCCAGGATTTGTCTTCTAAGTGGACAATTTCACCTTGACTCGTCCGATTGAAAAAATTCACCGAAACCCTAATTTCTCCAATATCAATCTCATCAGCAGGCGCTTTTTCCACCGGAATGGTCAGGATAACCTGTTCGCCCTCCGGGTGACTTGGATTCTTGAAAATGCGCACCCGGCCGAGCGCCAACTTGCCGAGCATGGCCTCAGGTTGCGCGAAACCATCGCGCAGCTTAGCGGCGGCTAATGGATAAAGCGCACCTGCCCCAGAGACACCCATTTGGAAGACTTTTTCATAATGCGCCGCCGCCGTGTCGAACACCCCCATCTGCTCGTGCACGAGTCCAAGCTCGTAATGCACGCTGGGATCATTCGGGGATTTTTCAAGTGCCTCTTCCAATTTCACAATGGCCTTGCCCATATCCCCCGCAATGCGGGCCTCGCGTCCTTCATTGACCATGCGCTCAGACCGGGAATCCGCGATGCGCGGAACGCTCATCGGCGTAGGAACCGCGGCAGAAGACTCAGACACCAGAGGCGGCGGTCGTGAAACCACTGGCGGACCCGATGGCAAGGGCGGACGCGAGAGCACCGATGGCTCAGCATCTGTAGGCACTCGCACAAGCACCGATTTGAGCACTTCTTTTTCCACCACCCGGACTTGGCGGGAATCCTCCAAACGACTCGCCAGCGCCATCCCGGCCACCAGTAACTGGATGAATCCCATCATGCCCAGCATCCAGCACGCGACAGGAAACACAGGCCAATTTTTACCCGAAGATGTGCGCGGACTTTCGGAAATCATGGCTAAAATATGAGTGGTTAAAATCAACGTGTCAATCCAGCCGCGACATGACGGATTTTGAATTCACCGCTTTTATCATTGACCGCTCGGCGTATCAGCTATTGGACGCATGCGCGCATTCAAGAACATGAAAATTCTCATTCTCTCCCGCAACCCCCAACTCTACAGCACCACCGCCCTCGTGGCCGCCGCAGAAGCCCGCGACCATGAGGTCCGCGTCGTCGATTACCTCCGCTGTTACATGAACATCACCTCGCGCAAACCACGGATTTATGTCGATGGCGAGGAACTCGTGGCAGACGCCGTGATCCCGCGGATCGCCGCAAGACATACGTTTTATGGCAATGCCGTCGTTCGCCAATTTGAAATGATGAACGTCTTCTCGCTCAATGATTCGGTAGCCATCGCCCGCTCGCGCGACAAACTCCGCTCCATGCAAATCCTCGCAAAACGCGGCATCGGCCTGCCCATCACCGGCTTCGCCCACCACACGGATGCCACCGGCGAGTTGATCAAAATGTGCGGCGGCGCTCCACTCGTCATCAAACTGCTCGAAGGCACCCAAGGCGTCGGCGTCGTTCTCGCAGAAACCGCCAACGCCGCAGAATCTGTCATCGAGGCCTTCAAAGGCCTCAACGCGAACATCCTCGTCCAAGAATTTATCAAGGAAGCCGATGGCGCGGACATTCGTTGTGTGGTCGTCGGCGGCAAAGTCGTCGCCTCCATGAAACGCCAAGCCGCCAAAGGCGAATTCCGCTCAAACCTCCATCGTGGCGGATCTTCAGAAAAAATCAAAATTTCCCCACAAGAACGGACTGTCGCCATTGCCGCCGCCAAGGCCATGGGTCTCAACGTCGCAGGCGTCGATCTGCTCCGATCAAATCACGGCCCGGTCGTGATGGAAGTGAATTCCTCCCCAGGCCTCGAGGGCATCGAATTGTCGTCGAAAAAAGATGTCGCCGGAACCATCATCGAATTCATCGAGCGCACCGCCATCAAACCGTCGAAATCGACGGATAAATAATCGGCCTATCCAAGTTTCCGGTTAGATTGTTCAATCTAACGCTAACAATAATCTGCCGGAAACCTGCCCATCAAAACCGCCCCGCAGCCATCGCCTCGATCGGACGGAATGGCGTGTCGCCAGCAAGCAAATCGGTGACCAATCGGCCGCTGACCGGGCCAAGGCTGAGGCCCATCATCGCGTGGCCGGTCGCGGCGATCAGGTTCGGAAAACCCGCCACTTTTCCGAGATACGGAATCCCATCCGGCGACACCGGACGCAGGCCTGCCCAAGGTTGCACACCTGCGAAATCGTTTTCAGAAAACTTTGGGAAATATGAGTGCACGGATTTCACGATGCCATGAACGCGAGCCCGATTGATCGATAACCGTTGTCCGCCGATCTCCATCGTGCCACCAAATCGCAGGCTGCTGTCCATCGGGGTGATGGCGACTTTGGCCTCGGCGAAAATCGAACATAACTGCGGCAATTCCGGTGGCGACGAAAGCGTGAGCGAATATCCCTTGCCCGCCTGCAATGGCAATTTCAAGCCGATGGTTTTCAACAAATCCGCACTCCACGAGCCTCCGGCAACCACGAATTTCCCGCCCGCGAAACTTCGGCCGTTCCCGGACACGGCCGTCACTTCACCGCCGTGTGTCTGGATCGTTTCAATCGAAACCCCACTCTCGATTGCACCGCCGAGAGCGAGCACGCGCTGCCGCATGGAAACCATGAATCTAGCTGGATCCAAGTGGCAGTCTTCCAGGAAAAACACCGCGCCTGCCACGTCCATCGTCACACCGGGATCTAACAAAGCGGTGGCCTTCGGATCAAGAACCTCCGCCCCGAGACCGATTTCGCGTGCAGCTTCCGCCACCTCTGCCTCTTCCGCCAATCCTTTGGACGTCTTGCAAAGCATCAATAGACCGCGCCTCACCAACCCGAAATCCCCGTCTGCCTGAAGCTCACCGAAAAGCCGACGGCTCTCCAGATTCAAATCCCGCAACAACTCACGCGACGCCGCAACATGCCGCTCAGTCGAGTTCCGATAAAACAACCACCCCCAACGCATCAACTCAGGATCCAGCTGCGGGCGGACGAAAAACGGGCTCTCCGGATTCATCATCCAGCGCAACCCCTTGGCCAGCATCCCAGGCGCAGCCAGCGGAGTGAAATGACTAGGCACGATCATGCCCGCGTTGCCCACCGAACAATTATCGCCGCCAGCCAGTTCACGTTCAATCACCGTCACCGCAAATCCACGCTTCAGCGCGTAATACGCCGTGCACAACCCAATCACGCCGGCACCTATAATCACCACCCTGTCGGAATTCATGCGCTGTATTTACACAAAACATTTTTTCGGTAACACAAGGAATTTCTGCCAAAGTGGTAAAGGATCGTGATGAAGTCACTCCCTCAGGCGAAGACTTGCCGAGAGGCTAAGTAACTTTCCTTACATGCCTGCCATAAACCCGCTCAAAAACCGGGCTGGCCATCAACGTGGTGACAATCGCCATGATCACAAGAATGGCAAAAAGTTTTGGCCCGATCACACCTTTTTGCAGGCCGATGTTGATGATGATCAGCTCCATCAGCCCACGCGCGTTCATCAACGCACCGATGGCGAGCGAGGTGCGGTTGTCTTCGCCGTTCAACCGGGCGGCCGCCCAGCAGGCGACTCCCTTGCCGAGCGTGGAAGCCAGCAACACGACCACGGCGACCAACAATACCGCCGGCTCCACCATCACCGCCAAACGGGTGTTAAGACCTGAAAAAGTGAAAAACATGGGAAGCAGGAAAATGATCGTAAACGGCTCCAATTTTTTCGTCACCTCTTCCGTAATCACGCCTCGTGGCATTGCGATGCCGAGAATAAATCCGCCGAAGACGGCGTGAATTCCGATGGCGTCGGTGAACCACGCACTCAGACAGAACAAGATGAGCACGACGGCTAACAACATGGAGCTAACTCCACCTTCGCGTTCGGCAATGCTACCCAATTTTAACAGCAGTCGCCGACCGCCGGTTAGCATGAAAGCGGCGTAAGTAACTCCTCCGGCAATAGCGAGCACCGCTGGGTTCACTTGCATCCCCATGAACACGCTGTCGCCGCCGCCAAAGCTCGCAAGAACAATAGCCAATACGCACCACGCCGCTGCGTCATCGATGGCACCAGCAGCCAGCGCGAGCGTGCCTAGCGAGGTGCCGGACAGCCCGCGCTCGTAGATGATTCGCGCCAACATCGGGAAGGCGGTGATCGCAATGGCGGCTCCGAGAAACAATGCCGCCTGATAAACCTCCGTTTTTTCCGAGAACAAGCCGGGCACGTTCACTAGCCACGGAGCCAGCAAGCCGCCGAGCAGGAAAGGAACCAACATCCCGGCGATGGACACACTCGCCGCGCTCCTCGCCCTACTACGGAAGAGCTCCGTCTTGAACTCCATACCTACAAGAAACATGTAAAGCCCCACTCCAAGTTGCGCACCCACATAGAGAATCCCGCGCGTTTCTTGGGAGAAAAGTCTCGCACTCGCCTCGGGAAAAAGCAACCCGAGCAACGACGGCCCGAGCAACACGCCGGCAATCATTTCACCCACCACCTGTGGCTGGCCGATTTTTCTCCCCAGCCAGCCCACGACTCGGCACGCACACAGAATCACAGCCATCTGAAGGAAAAACGAAGCGGCGAGTGTCTGCATGGGAGTGTTTTAAGGCAGACTACCGAGCCAATCCGATCTTTTTCTACGAAGAGTCCAAGCACCAATCGTGAGCACCAATCGTGTCTATCTTAAACGGAAGTCAACAAGGTGAACAACAAAGTGAGAACAACAAAGTGAGAACAACAAAGTGAGAACAACAAAGTGAGAACAACAAAGTGAGAACAACAAAGTGAGAACAACAAAGTGAGAACAACAAAGTGAGAACAACAAAGTGAGAACAACAAAGTGAGAACAACAAAGTGACAGATAAAAAAACAGAAAAGTTTCTTGTAGGACTGAAGTTTAAGCAACAGGTTTGGTCCATGAGAAGGGCACGGTGGTTGGTGGAGTGGGGGGATTCGGTTTCGAAGCCGGCGATTTACCATTGTATTTCGCGGGTGGTGGATCGGCGCTTTGTTTTTGGGGAGAGGGAATGTGAGGCGTTCCGCATGTATCTTCGGATGTATGAGAACTTTTCAGGGTGTCGGGTGCTGTCTTATTGCTTGATGTCCAATCACTTCCATCTGCTCTTGGAAGTGCCGCCGATGGCGGCGGGTGGGCTGTCTGACAAGGAACTGTTGCAGCGGCTATCCGCGCTTTATTCAGAGGCTTTTGTGGCGGAAGTGGCAGAGGAATTATTGGAGGCGAGGAGGACTAAAAATGAGACATGGGCGACGGAGATGCATGCGCGGTTTTGCTACCGGATGCACAGTTTGAGTCAGTTCATGAAGGGTTTGTTGATCCGTTTTACGCGCTGGTTCAACCGGACGCATGCGCGGACAGGAACGCTGTGGGAAGAGCGATTTAAGAGTGTGATCGTGGAAAGCGGGATTGCCGCGCGGACGATGGCGGCTTATATCGATCTCAATCCGGTTAGGGCCGGGATGGTCAAAGATCCGGCGGATTATCGCTGGAGCAGTTACGGCGAAGCGGTGGGCGGTGGGAAAAAAGGAAATGGGAAAAAGGCGCGCGAAGGCTTGGTGCGGGCGTATTTTTGCGATCAGGGAGTGGGATTTGATTCCGAGAAATGGGCTGAAGTATCGCGCTTGTATCGGCGGTTGATGGGACTGGCGTTAGGTCGGAAACCGGGGCGGGCCGAGGTGGAGGGGAAAGGAAACGATCTTGGTCAGAGCACGATGAACACAGCGGAGATGTTAGAAAGTAAGGACAATGGGACCGTGCTCAAAGATCTTGGAATGGCTAAAATGCTGCGATGCCGTGTGCGGTATTTTACGGACGGGGCGGTGATTGGGAGCAAAGAATTTGTGAACGAGGCGTTTGCGAATGCGCGAGAGCGCTTCGGGCCGAAGCGCAAGGACGGGGCGCGGGCGATGCGAGGAAGCGGCAGCGGAGCGAGAGGGTTGCTGTGGAGTATGAGAGACCTGCGGGTAAGGGTTTGATCATGCAAAATCGTTTAGAGCAATTCTTGCGGCAAGAGCGGTAAGAGATTTTTGATAGAATCGGCTTGGTGGCGGTTGGCGACAAGTAAGGCGTCTTCGGTTTGGACGATGATGAGGTCATCGACGCCTAGCAGGGCGATGCGACTGCCAGGGCGGGCGTTGAAGACGATGTTGTTTTTGGAATCGATTTCGGTGATCGCTTCGTTAGCGCGGTTTTCGGTGCCATAGGATTCGAGGTATTTGGCGACGGAGATCCATGAGCCGACGTCGTCCCAATCGAAGGTGGCCTCGATGTTGAGGACGCGGTCGGCGTTTTCCATCAGGGCATAGTCAATTGAGCGGGCGGGGAGAGTTGGGAATTTTTCCGCGACGGTGGCGAGGATGTCGGGGGCGCTGCGGACTTCGGCGATGAATTCGGCGAGTTCGGGTGCGTGTTTTGTGAGTTGGCTGATGACGGTTGGCAGCGCCCAGACGAACATGCCGGCATTCCAACTGAATCCGCCTTGACGGAGGAATTGTTCGGCGAGTTCGGGGTTGGGTTTTTCGCGGAAACAATTCACCTCGAAGGGCGGATTTTCGCAAACGAGGCCGGGGATTTCCGCGCATTCGCCGCGCTCGATGTAGCCATAGGACGGGCAAGGCCAAGTGGGATGGATGCCGATGGTGACGAGGCCGTCGGATTGTTCGGCCGTGGCGAGTGCGTCGTGCATGACGGCGCGGAAGGCGGCGGCGTCTTGGATGAGCTGATCGGCAGGCAGGACTAGCATCACCGCCTCGGGATTCCGGGCTGCGATGAGGCCGATGCCAAGGGCTACGGCGGGTGCGGTGTCGCGTTTGGCGGGCTCGGCAAAGATGTTTTCCGGGGGCAGGATCGAGGCGTTTTCGCGGACGGCATCGAACTGTTTGGCATTGGTGAGGATGAGGATATTTTCGAGTGGAACGAGGCCTTGGAGGCGTCGGATGGCGTGTTCTAACAGGGTTCCGGTGCCGAAGAGATCGAGCAATTGTTTCGGGCGGGAATCGCGGCTGAGCGGCCAGAAACGGGTGCCGGAACCACCGGCGAGGATGAGGGCGTAGGTATTTGCGGGAGTGGGCATGGCTGGTGGGAGTTTCCGGTATTTTCCTTCACAGGGGAAGCGGGTAAAGTGGGCACTTGTAACATTTTGTTTTCCAGGGTTGTCGTGCGAGTATGTGGTGGCTAGGATTTAGTCATGTCTGACGAGCATACTGAAACGACTCCTGCGTGGATTGAAAACACCGCACTCTCGGCACCGGCGCTTTTGGGTGCTGCTGCAGGGTTATTACTGGGCGACTTGATGCACCGCAGTGCGCGGCGCGGCGTAGGCATTGGCCTCGGTGCGATAGGGGTGGCGATGTTAATCCCAATCGTTTTCGGCGGTGTGCGAGGATTGGTGACCGGACCCAAAAGCCGGGTAGGCGTCCGCCGGAAAATCCAAAACATCCGTGATGCGGGAATCTGCGCACCGACGTATGACGAAGTGGACGAAGAATTGCGCGAGCAAGGGTTGATCTGAGCTTGAGGAGCTGGGGCAAAGAGGCGGAAAGTCAAAGAAGCGTGAGATGACAGTCCGTCGTAGCGAATGAATTGCGCGAAACGGCGGACAAATGGATTGCAATCGTCCGCGTTTGGGCTGAAATTGCCTGCATGAGTGCCGATGCAGTGAAACTCCAAGTGCGGATGGACCGGAGCCTGAAAGAAGAGGCGGAGGAGGTCTTTGCGGAGATGGGCTTGGACACCACCACGGCCGTGCGGATTTTCTTCACCAAGGTGGCGAAAACGCGCAGCATCCCTTTCCAATTGAAAGCTGAGCCGGAATTCACGCCCGAGCAGGAAGCACGCATCCTGGAAGCTGCGGAAGAATCCAAAGACACGGCGAATCTATCCGGACCCTTTGCCTCGGTGGAGGAACTTTTCGAGCACTTGGACGATGCAGTCGCAAATGAGGCGCAAGCGGAAAAACTGGTCGCCGGGGGAGCATGAAGATCACCACTCACAGGAAATTCGACAAAGCCTTTGTCAAACTTGCCGTCGATCAGCGGATTGCGGTCAAACAAGCCATCGCTGCTTTCGACGGCAACCGCCTTGATCCGCGTCTGTATGACCATGCCTTGAAGGGGAAAATGAAAAAACTTCGCGCCTTTTCCGCTGGCTGGGACTTGCGCGTGATCTACCGGGAAGAAGGCGACTTTATCACGATCATTCTTCTTGATGTGGGATCGCACAATCGGGTGTATTGAGTGGTTAGAACTGCATGCAATTTTGTTAGCTCAACACGCTGCCGGGCTTGAGCCAGTAGAGGACGGCCATTCTAACGGCGATGCCGTTTTCGACCTGGTCATTGATGAGTGAGCGTTCGTAATCCATGACCGCATCGCAGAGTTCGACGCCTCGATTCACGGGGCCGGGGTGCATGATGTAGAGTCCACGTTTGCGAATTTCTTCGAGCCGGGTATCGCTGATGCCGTAGAGTTTGTGGTATTCGCGCAGGCTGGGGAAGAACTGGACATCTTGGCGTTCCATTTGGACGCGTAGCAGATAGATGACATCCGGGTTCCAGGTCATGGCTTCTTGGTAGTCGGTGAAGCGGCGGATGTTTTGCGGGCCGACGCGTGGGACGAGGGAGCCGGGGCCGAGGTAGGCGACATCGACACCAAGTTTTTTCAGAATCGTGCTGGTGGAGCGGGCGACGCGGGAATGGAGGATATCACCGATGATGAGGACTTTTTTTCCGGCGGGATCGGGGAATTTTTCCTTGAGGGTGAAAGCATCTAACAGCCCTTGAGTGGGATGGGCGTGGGCACCGTCGCCGGCATTGATGACGGAGGCGCGGGTGAGGCGTGCGATGGTGCCGGGGAGGCCTGAGGCTTTGTGGCGGACGATGATGAAATCGGTGCGCATCGCCTGGAGTGTCTCGATGGTTTCGCGGACGGACTCGCCTTTGATGACTGAGGACTGGGCGACATCGAAGTTCGTGACATCAGCAGAGAGGCGTTTGGCGGCGACCTCGAAGGAGGAGTGGGTGCGGGTGCTGGGCTCGTAGAAAAGCATGAGCACGGATTTCCCCTTGAGCGCGGGAACTTTTTTCACCGAACGAGTGAAGAGTTCCTTGAAGGGCGTGGATTGATCGAGCAGGTGATCGATTTCCGCGCGTTCAAGGGATTCGATATCGAGCAGGTCTTTACGTGGCATGCCGGAGGTGGGGAAAGTAGTGAAGTGTGGCGAAAGCGAGGACAAGTAGGGCAATCACGGCGATGAAAGCCGCATGGTGGCGGGAAATCGGGTAGCGCCATAAAATAGTGGCGGCGATGAGCAAGGCGACTAGACCGCAAGCGGCCGTGGCGGGGACCGGAAATTCAGCGAAGAAAAAACAGGATATTCCGGCGAGGGCGCAGAGGTAGCCAATGACGAGAATGACTGGATGGGCGACGGCAAGTTTCCGATTTGGCGGTGGTGGCGTCATCATCGCGAGGGTATCACGGCGGCGGATGGCAGCGATTTCCTCATCGCTGCGGCGCTGCAAGGGCAATTTGGAGTCCGGATTGGGGCTTGGTGGAGTGGGGAGTAGGACGGGGATTTGCTCGGATTTGCGTAACGAGCGGACGGGCTTGGGGGCTGACGCGGGCCTGGCTAGTAATGAGGCCTGCTCGGGTGCTTGGCTGATCGTGGTATCGTGGACGTCGGTGGCGGGTTCCTGATTTTCCTGCAATACGGGGACGCCGAGTGTTTCGCGGAGGTGAGTGATCTCCTCGGCGGATTTCTTGCGCTGCGGCAGGAAGCTCATGGCGTTTCTTTGTCGACGATCCGCACCTCGTCCAGCGAGTCGGTCCCTTCGAGGGATACCAATACATGATCGTGGCGGTGGGTGTCGAGTGTGATGCCGACATAATCCGGCTGGATTGGCATTTCGCGGTGGCCGCGGTCAATGAGCACGGCGAGTTCGACCTTGGCAGGGCGGCCGTAATCGGACAAGGCATCGAGGGCGGCGCGGATGGTGCGACCGGTGAAAAGAACATCATCCACGAGGATGATGTGTGCACCCTCGACCGGAAAACCAATATCGGTTTCCTGCAGGGCTGGGTTTTCGTGGAGGTGTTCGAAGTCGTCGCGGTAGAGCGAGATATCTAGCACGCCGTAGGAGAGTTCGCGATCGTCGGTGGAGAGCAAGGTGAGCAAGCGCTCGGCGACTTCATCACCACGGCTGCGGATTCCGACGAGGGCGATGGGTTTGCCTTGGGTTTTGTCACGAATGGCCGAGGCGAGGTTTTCGACTCCGGCTTGGATGTCGGCGGCGGTGAGGGTGTGTGGTTCCATGGGCGGATCAGTCGAAATTGAGAATGCCTATATCGCGGCGGCGCTGCGAGCCGGGAAATTGGATGAGGTCGGCGGCGGTGTGGGCTCTGGCGGCAGCATCTTGGCGGGTGGCAGCGCCGGAAACGACTGCGAGCACGCGGCCGCCGTTGGTTTCCCAGTCTCCATCGACGTTTTTGCGGCTTCCGGCATGATAGATCCAGAAATCACCGGTGTTTCCAAGGCCGGTGATGAGGTCCCCTGAGCGCGAGGTTTCCGGGTATCCTGCGGAAGCGAGGATCACGCAGACGCACCAGCCGTCGTCGAAGGAGATGAGGTCGGGGCGAAGATTGCCTTTTGCGCCGGCGAGGCAGAAGGAAGCGAGATCGCCTTTGACGAGTGGCATCACCGCCTGGCACTCGGGATCACCAAAGCGGCAATTGTATTCAATCACTTGCGGGCCGGTGGGCGTGAGCATCAGGCCGAAGTAGAGGAAACCCCGGTAGGGCAAGCCTTCCGAGCGGAGACCGGCGACGGTGGGCTGGACGATCTGCTGCTCGATTTGCGCGAGCATTTCCGGTGTGATGAGGCGGCGGCTGGCGACCGCACCCATGCCGCCGGTGTTCGGGCCGAGATCGCCGTCGAGGGCGCGCTTGTAATCGCGTGCGGGCGTGAAAATCAGGTAGGAGTCATCCACGATCGCCGCAAAAATCGAAACTTCCGGACCGGTGAGGCATTGTTCGACAAGCACGCGGCCCGGGCCGAAGCGGCGCTGGGTGAAGACCTCGTCGAGGAAATCCATGGCGGAGGGTTCGTTCGGACAAACGGCTACACCCTTGCCAGCGGCGAGACCATCGAATTTCAGCACCGTTGGATACTCGCCGGCGATAGCGGCCACGGCCTCGTCCAGCGTATCGGTGGCAGTGGCGCGGGCGGTTGGGATGTGGTTTCGAACGAGAAATTGTTTGGCAAACTCCTTGCTGGCTTCGAGTTGGGCGGATTCTTTTGGGGGGCCCCAGCATGGGATGCCGTGTTTTTCGCAGAGATTCGCGAGACCCTCGCCTTTGACGAGGTAGCTTTCCTCGCCGGCGACGCAGAGATCGATGGCGTGGTTTTTCATCCATGCGATCAGTGAATCCAGACCATCGGCCTCGATGGGTTTGGCGATCTCAAAAATCGCGTCACTTCCGGGGAAGCAGAACAATTCGGGTTTCTCCGGCGATTCCGCCAAAGCCCTTACCAACGCGTGTTCGCGCCCACCTTTGCCAACGACCAATATTCTCATCCGCAGTTGTTTTCGCGGAAACTGGAAAAAGACTCAACTCTGAATCGCAAATGGTTTACCCACAGCTTATGAAGGGCGGGTTTTTAAAACTGACACGATCCGCACAATCCCCATTACTGATTTCCTTCACCATGCAACAAACTCTGCGCGATCATTTCGGATTCGGCACCTTCCGTGAAGGGCAAGAGCCGGTGATTCGCGCCTTGCTGGAGGGGCGCTCAGCGTTGGCGGTTTTTCCGACGGGCGGCGGGAAATCCCTTTGTTACCAGCTTCCCGCGCTGATGTTTGATGGTCTTACATTGGTGATTTCTCCGCTGATCGCACTGATGAAAGACCAAGTGGATGCGCTCACTGCACGCGGGATTTCCGCTGCGCGGCTGGACTCAACGCTCGGCCCGGACGAACTACGGGAACTTTACGAACAGCTTGAAAACGGTCACATCAAATTGCTCTACATCGCACCCGAGCGCCTCGCCAACGAAGGATTCCGCCAACGGATCAAGCGAATGCCGGTGGCCATGGTCGCCATCGACGAAGCCCACTGCATCTCTGAGTGGGGGCACAATTTCCGGCCGGATTACCTGAAACTCGCAAAATTCTGCCGCGCCCTGAAAGTCCCGCGCGTGCTGGCACTCACCGCGACTGCCACGCCAAAAGTGGCGCGGGAAATCCGCAAGCATTTCCAGATCGCGTCCGCCGATCACATTCAACTCAGTTTCCACCGGCCCAACCTCGACTTGCGCGTCACGCCCTGTCCGGCGGAGGAGCGGAAACGATTGTTGCTAGAGCGAATCACCGCCATCGATGGCGCGGCGGTCGTTTATGTCACGCGTCAGGAAACAGCCGAAGAGGTCGCCACCTTTCTAGCAAAAAACGGGGTTTCCGCACGGGCGTATCATGCCGGCCTTCCGGATGAGTTCCGCGTAGATGCACAGAGTTCGTTCATGACCGTTGGGACGCGTGTCATCGTGGCCACCATCGCCTTCGGCATGGGCATCGACAAAGCGGACATCCGCGGAGTGATCCACTACAACCTGCCCAAAAGCCTCGAAAACCACACCCAGGAAATCGGTCGCGCCGGTCGCGATGGCAAACCTGCTATCTGTGAGTTGTTAGCTTGTTGCGACGATCTCACGGTATTGGAAAACTTTATTTATTCGGACACACCATCGCCGCGCGCGCTGGGCAATCTCATCGATCGCATCCTGCGGCTCGGCAAGACATTCGATGTTTCGATTTATGATCTGGCGGTCACCTGCGATGTCCGGAACTCAGTGATCGCGACCATGCTGGCCTATCTTGAAACCGCCGGAATTCTTGAAGCGACCGGGAGTTTTTACGGCACCTACCGTTGCAAGTTGCTCAACACGCGGGAAAAAGTCCTAGCCGGCCGTTCAAGCTCCGAACGCAAATTGATCGGTGCCATCCTGGATTCCGGAGAAATGAAACGCTGGTGGCTCTATCTTTATCCTGCGGAACTCGCCGAAAAGCTCAACACACCGCGCGAAAAAATCGTCGCCGCCATCAACGGCTTGCAAGCCGCCGGCGACATCACGCTATCCGTCTCCGGCGTGCGCCAAGGATACCGGGTAAAAAAAGATCCTGGTGATTTACGAGTGCTGGTGGACCGCTACGTGGAAGTTTTTCAACAACGCGAACTCGCCGACCTCGACCGACTGCGGCAGGTCTTGGGAATTTCCTCTCATCGCGGATGTTTGACCGGTTATCTGACAAAACATTTTGGGGAAACTTTAGCGACACCCTGCGGCCATTGTGATCGTTGCCGAGGAATCCCGGCCAAGACGCTCAAACGCCCGCGCGTGCGCAAGGCCGGCGATGCGGAGTGGTCGGCCGTGAATGACTTGGTGGAGAAAAAGCATGCGGCACTCGGCACTCCGCGGCAGCTTGCTAGATTTCTATGCGGCATGACGAGCCCAGCCAGCATCCGGACCAGACTCACGCGCCACGAAGCATTCGGGCTTCTATCCGACATGCCGTTCAGCGAGGTTCTTGCGATTGCAGAGGCGGTGTGAAACAGAATGATCTAATCGTCATTCCCGTCAGCGGATTCCGGGGCGAGTTTCCGGAAGTGGATTTGGCCGACCCGGCGACCATCGGTGCTGGTGACGCGGGCCTCGTAGCCGAGGATTTCCTGGGTTTCACCGACGACGGGAAAGCGCCCAAGTTGTTGGGTTAGGTAGCCGCCGACGGTGGTGACCTCGCCGCTTTCAATGATGAGTTCCGGCACGTGACCGCCGAGATCGTTGAGAGTCATGGTGCCCTCGACGATGAATTCGGAGTCATTGATGCGGGTGAAGGCGGAGCGCTCGTTGTCAAACTCGTCCTGAATATCGCCGACGAGTTCCTCCATGATGTTGTCCATGAACACAACACCGACGGGCGTGCCGAATTCATCGACGGCCATGGCGAGGTGCGCGTGCTCACGCAGGAAAAACTTGAGCAAAGTATCGAGCGGCATCGTGTCCGGCACAATTTTGAGTTCGCGCTTGATGCGCATCAGGTCCGGATCCGTGTCGTTGATGAGTTTGAAAAGGTCCTTGATGTGAATCAGACCGATCGCGTTGTCGAGATGGCCTTTCACCAGCGGAAAGCGGGTGTGCTTGCTGCGCAGAGCTATTTCAAGGGTTTTTTCAAAGGGTTCATCGGCATCGAGCACGACGACATTGTTGCGCGGAGTCATCACATCACGCACCCAGAGTTCGTTGAGGCCGAGGGCATTGATGAGGATTTCCCGCTCGGTATCGGTGACTTCCTGGGACTGGCCGCTCTGGGTGACGAGCAAGGCGAGTTCCGCCGCCGAGTGGCTGTGTTCACTCTCGCTGACCGGATCCATGTTGAAGAACACTTTGAGCAACTTGTTAGCGGTGCCGTTGAGGACGATGATCGCCCAGTGCGCGGATCGGTAAAACGCGTGCAAGGGGCCTGCCAAGGCCATGGTGGTGGACACCGAGCGGCGAATGGCGATCGATTTGGGTAACAACTCACCGATCACCACATGCAGAAACGTGAAAGAAATGATTGCGATGGCAAATGAGATGAATTTGACCCACCAAACCGAAATACCGGTCATGAGCAACAACGGCGCGACCAGTGCTTCGACGAACGGTTCGCCGAGAAAACCCAAGGCGAGCGAGGCGATGGTGATGCCAAGTTGATTGGCGGAGAGGTACCCATCCAAGTGGTTGACGACGTGCAGCGCAGTCTTGAGTTTGGACGAGCCTGCCTGGCCCTCAGCCTCCAATTGGCTGGGTCGGACTTTGACAATGGCGAATTCTGAAGCGACGAAAAACGCATTGAGAAGCAGGAAAAAAATGATTCCAGCCAAATAGAGCAAGGATTTCCCAAGCGAAGGAAAGTCCGCCGTAGGCGTCGGCGAGACCGACGCAAGAAAATCCAGACTGTAAAAGAGAGTCATCATGTGGCAGGGTCAGAGTTTCTCGTAAACGCCTTGATCGCGCCGTTCGAGGACGGTGAAGCCTGCCTTTTTGGCGTCGCTGATAGAAAGCGGTTTGGTGATCGTTGGCGTATTGAAGCTCGATATCACTTTTTTGACTGGGTTTTTGCACAAGGGACACACCAACAATGGGGCACGGTCCACAGGGCGTCTTAGATCGAACCCACGAGCGCAAATGCGGCACGAGTGTGCAGGGTCGTCGGCAGATTCGGAAACGTATGCGTAAATGGGCATAAACGAAGCGAGGGCCGGGTAATTTCCGTCCCAAGCTACAAATAGCGGAAACCGTGCCGACTTACCAGCTCGACTTGGTCACACCTGGGAGCATCCCGGCGGAAGCCAATTCGCGGAAGGTAATCCGGGAAAGCCGGAAGCGGCGCAGGAATGCGCGGCGGCGGCCAGTGATTTCGCAACGATTGACCAAGCGAGTTGGGCTGGCGTCGCGCGGCAGCATGGAGAGCCCCACGTAATCCTTCTCAGCTTTGAGCTTGAGACGGAGTTCGGCGTATTTCTCGACGGTTTGTTTTTTGCGGTCGTTGCGGGCAATCCAACTTTTCTTAGCCATAATTTTGGGGGGGAGGTGTTAATGGATGGAGGCGAGGTTGCAAGCCCAAAGTTGCAAATTCGAGGAATTTTGGCGATTTATCCGAAATGCGAGGCGAGTTTTCTTGCGCTTTAATTTCCATGGCTATGCCTATTTTCCTCAATGAGGAGAGAAATCATCGAGAATCCCGCCAGAACTCCCTTGCTGATTCGCGGATAAAATAGTTGCGCATCGCAAGTCCGGCAGCGCAAATTATTTAAAGTTCGCCCGGGCACCATCGGGCTGCTTTCATTTCATGTCTGCTTCCAGCAATCCAATGACGTTCAAAAATTACCACCGGATCCATGGCGGCCTTCTGGCTGCATGTCTCTCCCTTCTTTGCACAGCTGGGAGTCACGCTCAAACCACGCCTCCTCCGCCCGCAGTCGGTCCCCCGTCACAAAATGTGGCTCCTGCCGCACCCAATAATGCCGCGCCCGTAAAAGTGGTTCCCCGGGTCAACCGCGGCCCGTCGCCACTGACGCAACTCGGACTCTCTGTAGGCTCGATTCATAAAATCGGCGTGGGCCTCGGGGTGGCCAAATTCCGCACGCTCAAAGTTGGCGTGGGTGGCTGGATCTCATTCGAGTGCATGGAGGACAATAAGGCGGGTTGGATGCTTGGGGAGAAATATTGGATCAACATGAGCAATGTGGTGTTCATTTCCGCCCCTTTTGTGAGTGCTGCCGAGCCGACCCCAAAAACCACAGAGACCCCAAAAGCGACTGAAGCGCCAAAAGCGACGGTGGCACCCAAGGCGTCGTCCAAAACCAAGCCCAAATAAGCAGGTTTTACTCCTCGGGGCTGGAGATCCCGTTCATGCGAAGATGGAGAAGATCACTGCAGTTCAGTTTTTCTTTGATGCGCATGATGTGGGTTCGAATCGTCGCCTCACCTAGATTTAGTTGATAGGCGATTTCCTTAACGGTTTTCCCTTGTTGGAGGAGGTCGAGCACGACGCGTTGTTGTGGTGAGATCGTAGGCAGCGCGTGGCTGTTGTTTTCAAACAACTTGCGTTCTATTACTGCCAAGCCGGCATCGATCACCAGAGCGGACATCTCGTGTATTCTCATGGCAAAGTGCTTGGCCAGCACTTCGATACGTGCTTGATGCGCTGGTGTGAGTTGGCGCGGTTTCATCAGATTCTTTCGGGGCAATCAATACAGCAAAACCGAGCCATGCACGTTGTCTCCAAACCAGCGTACGGTTTCCTCAAACGCGCGTTCCACTGGACGGGCAGGCGGATTGCTGGCGGCGTAGTTCATTAAACCATCCACTTTGAGGAGATCGATTTTATGCTTCGGATCCAAATCCAAACCAAAAACGCTAGCCTTGATCATCACGGTCTGGCTGCGGTCAAAACTGCCCTCGGCCGCATCTTTAATCATCGCCTCTGAAGAATAAAATCCACTCACAATAAGAATCGAATAAGGAGTTTTGGCCTGAACCACGGTATTGAAATCGACCACTTCAAAACCGATTTGACGCAAATGCTGAGACATGGATTTCAACAACGCGGCAGATGAACTGGATGAAGCCTGCCAGTTGATGATCTCACCATTGGGGCCGAGGACCGGCTTCAGTGGCTCAAGGGGGTTGCCCTTGGCGTCGCTACGCAACGGTGGAAACAGATACACTTGCGAAGGAGTCTTGTTGTTCGCCATTCCGCCCACTGCCGTATATTGGAAGACGGCAACTGGTTTTCCAGAGGTTTTGGAGACCGGCTTTTTGCCCCGTCCCATCATGGAGCAGGAATTGCCTGCAAGACCGCACACTGCTATTACGAGCAGCATCCTGAGGGCACTGGGAATTATAAAACGTGAATCTCTCATGAGAAGGCGGGATTGGGGTTAATGTCTCGGGATGAAGAATTTCTCGGCTAGCAGGTTGTCATGTGCAGCGTAGCAGGTGCCGGGCCGAAGATTAGTGATTCTTGAGCCAAAATCCAAAGAACTAAAACAGGAAAGTTACGAGACACAAAAAAATCGCCGCACCGGAAAGTCCGATACGGCGATCTTTTATTTAGTAACAACTTGATGAATCAAGCGGGGCCTTGAGGCTTACCACTGATAGCTGAGGCCGAGGCGGAAGACACCTTCCTCGAAATCAGTTGTGGAAGCACCGGCAGCGTTGATCTGCAGATTCGCATTGACGCGATAGCCGTAGCCGAAGCCGAAGCCGGTAGCGTCGTCGAACTGTGCCAGGTTGAAGTCAATCGCTTGCTTCATGCCTGGTTGGATCGTGGTGTTGGTCATCGCAGCAACCATCGCAATACCGCGGGTGTTGCGGTCGATTTGAACGCTGTTGGCGTCAATTTGGTTTTGCAGACGACCGTCGGCCGCTCTGAAGTCATTACGAATAGCCGTGTCAGCAGCAGCGAAGTCGTTGCGGATCGACGTATCAGCAGCAGCACGAGTGGCAGCCTCGTTGTTGAGGTTCGTCGTCAACAGGCTTTCTGCGGCGATCGCACGGGCTTGTTCAGCGTCCACATCGGCGATGCGGTTGGTGACTTCGCTGGCGAGGTTAGTCGTCAGAACGCCTTCAGCAGCGGTCGCACGGGTCACTTCGGCGGCGAGGTTGTTCGTCAGCGTAGTGTCAGCAGCTGCGCGGGTGGCGGCCTCAGTGTTGATGTTGGTTTGAAGAACACCTTCAGCAGTGGTCGCACGGGTCACTTCGGTGGCGAGGTTGTTCGTCAGCGTAGTGTCAGCAGCTGCGCGGGTGGCGGCTTCAGTGTTGATGTTGGTTTGAAGAACACCTTCAGCAGTGGTCGCACGGGTCACTTCGGCGGCGAGGTTATTCGTCAGCGTAGTGTCAGCAGCTGCGCGGGTGGCGGCTTCAGTGTTGATGTTGGTTTGAAGAACACCTTCAGCAGTGGTCGCACGAGTCACTTCGGCGGCGAGGTTATTCGTCAGCGTAGTGTCAGCAGCTGCGCGTGCAGCGGCTTCAGCAGTCACATCAGCATCGGTTGCAACGCTCACACCATTGACGAGCAGGTCGGAACCATTGGTCACGTCGATGTTGATCGCATTCGCACCGATGTCTTGAGCAGACATTTGTTGCACACCACCCACTTCGTTGAGGACCAACGAATTTGGTCCGATGTGGATGCCATCAGCTTCTTGACGAATCAGAGCGGTGCGGTCTGCGACCTCTTGGTCGATGTCGGCTTGGAGGCCATTGTCACGATCGATCGAGTCATTCTCGACGGTATCGATGTTATCTTGAAGGAGATCATCACCGTTGGTGCGATCCAGCACTTCTTGGGCGATATCGGCTGCAAGGAGATCGTCACCCAAGATGCGAGCATCGGTTTCGTCGGCGATGTCGGCGGCAAGGCCGGCGTCTGCGAGTTCGCGGGCAGCAGTTTCGGTGTCGATGTTGTCTTGGAGACCACCAAGTTCAGCTTCGACGTCAGCAACGGCTCCAACGGACAGCGTGCCATCCACATTGGCATTGCCGCCAACTTGAAGACTGCCGGAGTTTGGATCGGTGACCGGAGCTGCTGCGACGAGGAAGTCAGCGGGGGCTCCACCCAATTCAGCGGCAGCGATTTGCGCTGGCGTAAGGATCGGATTGCCAAGTCCATCGACTGCAACCACGGGGCCGACACCAGCGATGTCGGAGAGCACGGAAACCAGATTGCCATTTGCGTCACGCAAGGTGGCGATATCTTCGGCAGTTCCGGGGAGCGTGGTGCCATTCGGGTAGAATGTACCGGCAGGGCCGTAGGTGCCGAGAACGTCGGTGTAGCCAGCTGGATTGGAAACCTTCAATTCGCGGGTTTCGATCGTGTAGTTAGCAACTTCCTCCTGCGTGGTTTGTTGGTTCAGAGTCACATTGCCGTTTGGCTCAATGACAACACCACCGTTGGTTTGAACGGTTTGCGTTTGGACGCCTGATCCGTTGGTCGAGTAGGTTTGGATCAAACCTGCTTCGGGGCCGGCAGTGAATCCGGTGTTCTTGTCGTTACCGATTGGCACGGTAGCGATAGGAGTTGTGCCTACGGATACGGGAGCAGGGTCAGGGGTCTTGACGGTCAAGGTGCCTTCAACGTTTGCATCGCCCTTCACATCGAGCGTGTCGGTTTCGAGGTTGCCCGCGTTGTCGATGCCATTGGTGGTAGTGGTGCCTAAGACAGTGGAGTCACCATAGACAGTGGAATTGCCAGCGACCGTGGAATCCAAGGCCACGTAGGAACTGCCACCGACGTAGGAATCTCCATAGACGATGGAATCGTTGATCACGTAGGAATCGCCGAAGACAATGGAATCGCCACCGACGACGGAATCGTCAGTGACGTAGGAATTGCCACCGACGGTGGAATCGTTAGCCACGTAGGAACTGCCATAGACGGTCGAGTTGGCCAAAGCGATGATGTCGTCACCCGCGATAAGGTCATCGGTGGTGTAAACGTCGCCCGTGTTGCTGATGCCATTGGTGGAGGTATAACCCGTCACGCTGAGGTCGTTACTCACGACTAGGTCGGAGCCGCCAGCGATCACAAGGTCGATTGCATCGCCATTGACATCTTGGCCAGACAATTCTTGCACGCCACCCACGCCTGCCGCGTCACCCGTTTGGTCGAGGACCAATGAGTTTTCGCCGATGTGAATGGTGCCGTCTGGTTGGAGGCTGATGAGGTTGTCACCATTGACATCCAGGATTGCGCCATCGACTTGGACGTCGCCGCCGACTGTTACATCGTTGGTCACGTCGAGGGAGTCCGTCGTGCTTGTGCCAGTCACAGTGCTGTCACCGTTTACAATCGCATCACCAGTTGTCGTGGTATCACCGGTAACATTGAGTGCGCCGGTTACGGTGGTGGTGTCATATTCGGTATCACCCAAGTTGGAATTTCCGTGAACGATCAGGTTGCCGCCGCCACCTTCCGCAGTGACTTCGGTTCCGATGGTTGGATTCGCGGCGAGAAGAACGGATGGAGAATTCGCGGCGATGTATGCATCGAGAAGCGCTTCAGAAGCGAATGGGCCAGCGATTTGGTTATCATTTTCATCGACCAAATAATATTGTTCCGAACCAGGAACTGGAAGGCCGACGCCAGTGGTCATGTGACCTGCTTGTGCAACTTCGAAGGTAACGGCACGACCGTAGTTCACTGTGGTCGTGGTGGTGAGGTCGGAACTGAGCTCAGTGTCACCATTGGTCTGGATGGTGGCTCCGCCACCACCGGTGTCCTCTTGGACAGCTTCGGTGGTATCAATCAGAGTCTGATTGTAAATCACATCTCCGTTTGGAGTGTTGACGATGCCGCCGATTTGAGTTGGCACGCCCGCTCCACCAGTTGGGGTGACAGTGGTGGTGGAAGTGACAGCTGGCTGAACGGTGAGGGTGTCATTGAGGAGCGTGGTGCCTGAGACGAAGGCATCTCCATAGACATTGGAATCGCCACCAACGTATAAGTCGTCGGCCACGTAGGAACCTCCATAGACAATGGAATCGCCACCAACGTAGGAATTGTAGGCGACATAGGAATAACCATTAACGATGGAATCGCCATAAGCGTAGAGATCGCCGCCGGCGGTAATGTCGTTGGTGGAGTAAATATCTCCGGTGTTGGTGATGCCGTTGGTGATGGATTGTCCTGTCACTTCAGCATACCCTTGCACTTGAACGTCATCAGGGATGACTTGCAGTGCCATGGCGGTGTTGGTGACAGCGGATACTGCGGCGAGCGCAGAGACTTTAAACAATAGCGGTTTGCGTTTCATGTTGTTACTTTTTTTAATCGATCAGTGTGCCTGATTTGGCTCAGAACGGTGATAGAATTGCACAACCGCTAGAATTTCGTAAGCACGAAGTTGTAATAAAATACATTACGTGAATATTTTGCTGACGCGGCGTCCGAGTCTCTCATCGCGAATGGGGTCAGCGGCGCTAACGAGTGCGGGGTATGGCGGGCTCAATAGCCAAACAACTTACCCGGCGTAGCTCGCCGAGCGATACGGGGTGCGGGTGCCCTTCCCATCAGGGGACAATGGGAAGCGCTTTTGCTCTTCTTTGGCATTTCGGCCTGAGGGCAGCCAGAGCAGACCGGGACCGGATGAGCGCTACCGACTTTTCATGAGCGTGCCGACGGGGACGCCGGAGCTCCCGGCATTGTTTTGATGAGCCGGAAGCGTTCGTGGTAGGTGCCGTGGTTGTGTTTGCGGCAGCAAGCGTAACAGGCGACGCTGCGCTGGATCGGCCTAACGCGATGGATGGTGGCGAAACAATTCGGGCAGATGTAGGCGTGGTTGCGCTTCATCCGGCGGCGTTTGAAAGGCAGTGTGTGGAAGGGTTGCTCGCCGGGAATGCCGAGATCGGCACAGGCGACTTGCCACTCCGGGCCATGGGGCTCGATGTGACGGCGGCGGATTGAGCGTTCGTAGGCGACGAGGTGGGCGAGTTCGTGTTTGAGGGTGCGCCAAAGTTCGTCGGGTTCGCAGTCGCGGAGTTTCGGATTGAGCTCGATCGAGCGATCCGGCCACCAAGCGCGGCCGGCGGTGGTCTGCATCCGGGGGTTCCAGGAAACACGCACCTTGCGCGCGAGCTCGGGCAGCGCAAGGCCAGCGGCGGCTTCCGCGCACCAAACGGTGAGACCGCCGTCGCTCCTAACAGTTTTGTTTTTTGGCGGTGCCGCAGGCCTGAGCGCGCGGAACCACGCGGGCCATTTGAGTTCGAGTTGCGGGGAGCTACGGCCCATTGCGGTGAGCGTTAACAAGTTTCCGCAGGGATGGCAACAGGGCTTGCGGAAAATTTCCGGATTTTAAATGAAATGGGAAGGAAGGTGCTCCGCGCGGATCTTCGAGGCCGACACTCATCGAGTGACGTGCGTTTCATTTACGGTCAGTGATAGTGATATGGGCTCTCAAGTTCTGTGCATATTCTGCTGGAAAGTCATTTTACACTGGCATCGAAGGAGGAAATGGGTCCACGCTTCCTGACACCATTAAACAACCGTAGAAAACCCCATTGCCATGCTATCCGAACACCACGATATCATTCACGAATTCCCCGAGTTCCGCACTATGATCGACTCGCTCCGGGCATCCGACAAGGCCTTTGACGCGCTCGTCGCCAAACACGATTACACCGATGACGAGATCCGCCGACTCGAGGAACGCCAGCTACCGATTTCTGACACCGAGATCGAAAAAATGAAATTTGAACGCGCGGCTCTCAAGGATCAGATTTACCAAGCCCTCCGCACGGCGGCCACCCAAGGAGGGGCGATCTCCGAAGCGCCCTGACCATGGAATGCCAATGAAAAGCGCTTCGCACGACTCATCGGTTTCCTAAGCGCAGCCGCGGACGGATTCTGGAGTTCCTTGGTCCATTCACGTCACTTTGGTAGCTGGGTACGGCGAATTCTTGCAGGCAATGGCTTGATGCCCGTCAGATTCTCGACTTGCAGAGCACGATGATTTGTCGGCATGATCGCCGCAATGAGTGAAGAAAACAGTTTGTGGAAAGGCAGCCCATCGCAGTGGCTGAATCTCGGGCCATTCACCGCCGCGTTCTTACTCACGGTGGGAATCATCATCGGCGGAGTGTTTTTCCCACCCGCTCTCGCCGCGCTGATTCTGCCTCTTGCTTACGTAATTTGGAAATATCTGGTGGTGCGGATGGAAGTGTTCGAGCTCACCAGCGAGCGGCTCCGTATCAGCCGTGGCGTGATCAATCAAAAAATCGATGAAATCGAACTCTACCGCGTGAAGGACTCGTTTTTGATCCGCGTCTGGTGGATGCGGATCCTCGGTTTGGCATCGATCCAACTGGAAACCTCGGACCGCAGCATGCCGCAGCTTGTCATTCCCGCGATCCGCAGCGGCACCGAAATGCGCGAACTCCTCCGCAAACAAGTCGAATTCCAACGCGACAAAAAACGCGTCCGCGAATTGGACTTCGATGAAGCAGGCGAGGATACGTTTGAGACATGAGACGCTGGATATTGCTGCTGTTGATCGTGTTACTGGTCATCAGTGCGGGCGCAGGTTGGTGGTTCCGAGAACCATTGTGGAAAAGCTACCGAGAACTGACAAGTGGTGTAAAATTCGCAGGAGTCCCCCACCCCAAGCCGGACCCTGAGCGCTACGCGGTCTTGATTTCCGAACTCGCACGCTGGCGCGGTGATCTAACAAAACGCTACCGGAATGCGCACAACGCCGCAGACCGTAGTGCCGTAGAGCATGATGCCCGGGTAATCTTGGAACACACTCTTCCCGCCATGATGCGTTGCTGGCTGGGCACGCCGTGGGATTTTAATGGCACCGCATCGAAACCCGGTAACGGACGCATCGCTTGCGGGTATTTCGTCGCCACGGTGCTGCAAGATGCAGGATTTCAAGTGAACCGTTACCAACTTGCCCAACAACCCTCGGAAAACATCCTGCGCTCGTTTCTCGAAAAAAACGCCTGCGTTTTAAGCGTCGGCCAGCCCTACGATCAATTCGCCGACGCCTTGAAAATCGCCCGGCCAGGCATCTATCTCGTCGGACTGGACACCCACGTGGCATTTCTCGTGATCCACAGCGAGGGCTTCCGTTTCATCCACTCCTCGGGCTCGCAGCCGTGGTGCGTCGTGGACGAAGGCCGAGATGATGCAGGTGTCCTGCAACGCTCAAACTGGCGGATGCTCGGTAATCTAACCGCCGATCACAAGGTTCTGCAAACCTGGCTCAAAGGGGAAAAAATCACCGTGCGGGGGCGTTGAGAGGGCTATTTAGTCTCAAAACCGCTGATACGGCTGCCTTGGATGGTGCCGCGCCGCTCGATTTCTCGGTCTAAAAACGTTTGGACGGCGGACTTCGGCAGATTCCACTTCGGGCCGATCAGCAGCTCTGGATCGGCCACCCCAAACAAACGCTGAATGATGAGATCGGACCGCAGTAATGGCAAAAAATCGCAAAGAAAATCCGCGTATTCTTCGAGACTGAACAACGGAAATGGCTGCTTGCGATAACGTGAGGCAAGAATAGAGCCCTCGACGATATGCAAGTGGTGGAGCTTGACGAATCGGATTTGCGCAAAGCGGTTGATTTCAACTGCCTGTGCCAACATCATTTCACGCGTTTCCCATGGAAAACCAAAGATCGTGTGTACGCATAAATTCAGCGGACTGCGCGCGAGAGAATCCAACAACGAGGTCAACTCGCCGTGGGTGCAACCACGATTGATTTGCCGCAGGGTGTCATCGTGGATCGACTCCATTCCAAGCTCTAAGTCCACCGCCAACCGTTTGGTATAACTCTCCAACAAGACGATTTTTTCCGCATCGAGGCAGTCAGGACGAGTGCCGACTGCCAGTCCAACCACATCCTCCGGGCAAACGGAAAGCGCCTCATCATAGAGCTCCCGCAATCTTTCCACCGGAGCATACGTGTTGGTGTTCGGTTGAAAATAGACGATGAATTTTTCCGCCCCGTAATGTTTTCTAGCTCGGGCGATCCCCTGCTCGACCTGCTCGCGGATGGTGGGCAGCGAACGCGGCAGAATCGGCGTGTAGGAATCGACATTGCAATACGCGCAGCCCCAGTGACCCTTGCTGCCATCACGATTCGGACAAGTAAACCCGGCATCCACGATCACCTTGAACACTTTCATGCCCAAGAATTTCGTGCGCAACCACGCGCCGTAGCCGTTGTAACCTTTTTGACCGTGATCGAGCGGCGTGACCATATAAATTGCGGTGCTTGAAAAATTGCTTTCTGCTGAAGGTCTGGCGACTTCGAATCCGTGAAACAACCCAATCACCGCAGCCCCACCGGACAAGCAAAAAGCCGGGAAACCCTTGATTTCCTTGCCATCAAGGACGACGCAAGTTCATCTTTCCACCAGCCCATGAAACAATCCGTCATCATCAGCACCTACAATCAGCCCGATTGGCTGGACAAAGTGCTGCACGGCTACCTCTATCAGACCTTTACGGACTTCGAGGTGCTCATCGCTGACGACGGTTCGGACGAACGCACCAAGAAAGTGATCGAAAATTTTCGCAAGATCTCCACCTTTCCGATTCAACATGTCTGGCATGCGGATGAGGGCTACCGCCGCCAAACCATTCTCAACATCGCCCTGCTGAAGGCGCAGTATGAATACATTCTCATGACGGATGGCGACTGCATTCCGCGCCCTGATTTCCTCGCCGTGCATGCCCACCACGCACGGGCGGGACGGTTCCTATCAGGAGGATATTGCAAACTGCCGATGGATCTCAGCCGACATCTGTCGCTCGATGATATCGCAAGCGGCCGCGCATTCGATATTTCCTACTTGAGACAGCACGGCCTTAGCGAGTTTTCGCCGATCTTCAAACTCGGTTTGCCCGTTCCGATGGGCCCGTGGATGGACAAAATCACGCCAACCAAGGCAACATGGAACAATTGCAATGCCTCCGGCTGGACTGCGGATCTGATCGCCGTAAATGGATTCAATGAAGACATGCAATACGGCGGTGCCGATCGCGAACTCGGCGAGCGCTTGGCGAATCGCGGCATCACAGGCGTGCAAATCCGCCACCAAGCGCTCGTGCTGCACCTTGACCACAAGCGTGGCTACAAGACCCCTGAGACCATGAAAAAAAATCAAGCCATCCGTGAAAAAGTAATCTTGAGCAAAAGTGTCTGGTGCCCTAACGGAATTGAAAAACGATCACAGCCGTGAGCTTTCATTTCGGCAAATCGCTAGAAGCAGCCTTCCGCAAGATTCGGCCGTGGCTCAAGCCGGATTACCGCCGCGCTTATTCCAATCTGTTAGCGCGAGGCACGCGCGAACGACACCATAACGAGCCCATCGTGTGCTGTGATTTCACTAACCCGGCGATCGACGCCGTTGGCGGTCGTTACTATTTCAGCCTCGTCCGGGATCTGATCGACGCAGGCTTTTTCCCTGTGTTCACAGCACGGCGGTCCACACTGTCCACCTTCGGCACCAGCCGGATGAAATCATTGTTGTTATCAGAACGGCTGGGAGTCGTCGACTCATTGGATGAGCTTACCGAGCCGTATTTTCTCATCACGGATCGAGACACACCCGTGCCACCCAACGCAAAGCGGGTGATTAAAGTGGATTACCAACAACGGCTTGTGCGTTCTGAGGATGAGATGGCGTTCCCAGTGTTTGTGCATCCGCACATCACGGTGAAAAGCAAACTGCCCATTTGTTATCAGATTGAGACCGAGCGACCGGCGCGGATTTTCTTTGGAGGAAACACAGAACCGGACAAATATGACAAGGACGTCATCCGCGAAGTCTATCACATGCTTTCCCGGCGGGAGATGCTCACGCAAACCATTACCGCCATCGCCCCGGAAATGATTTATCGTCCGAGGGATTCCGCAGAATGGTTAGCGTCAACGGACTTTCATTCCTTTGTATTGTGCGAAACCCAGCATTGCAAAATCCCGCAGGAACGCTGGCTGGAGGCCTTGGCCAAGGCAGATTATTTCCTCGCCTGCCCAGGCGTCGGCATGCCGCTCTGCCACAACCTGATCGAGGCCCTCACAGCCGGTTGTATTCCGATTTTGCAATACGCCGACTACCTGCCGCCGCCCTTGCGTCATGGTGTGAACTGCTTGGCGTTTTCCGATCCTGCGGGTTTGCGGAAAATCATCGGCGACGTTCTCACCATGAGTAACGAGGAAATTCGTATCATGAGGACACATGTGCGTGACTATGCTATCGAGTATCTCACTCCTGGAAGCTTTGCCAAACGGCTATTTACCGGCCCGCAAACACTTTTGATCAACGCTTACCGAGTTCCAAGATGACCAACATAACATCAGAACCGCGCCCGACGCTTTACATCGTCTCAAATGCCGATGCAAGGTTTCTGCCAGGACTTGAACTGGCGGTAGCCTCTGCGGTGGCGGCGGCATCAGGAAAAGTTGACTATCACTTTCTTGTTCTCGATGGAGGACTGCCCCAGAAGGGATTAGAATCTCTGACTGAAAGTATTGCCGTAATCGCTTCGAAACGCGGCGTAAAAGCCTCACTCGAACCGTTGAAAATCGACCAGAACCGCCTGCTTGCCTTACCTGAGCGCCGCGGTTCGCGCATGCACTATGCCAAGCTGCTCTTACCAGAAATTCTACCTCACTTGGACGCCGTCACTTATCTGGATGCGGATGTCCTGTGTTTCAAAGGGCTGGAAAACGTCAATCCTCCAGCCGGTGATTTCCAATGGTTGCTTGCCGGCGCACTGGACTTTTTTGATAGAATTGAAAAAGATTGCCCATGGCTCGACGAGCTTTCATCCGCCGATCGTCAATTGCCTTATATTAATTCGGGAGTCATGTGGATGAATCTCAAAGGCCTGCGGGAGGCGAATTTCACCAATCGCGCAATCGCCGCCCGAGCTTCTGTCGGAACCGCTCGCCATGCCGATCAAGCTGTGTTCAATTTTCTATGCAGGGGGAAGTCATTCATTCTGCCTGAAGCCATCAACCATCGCACCGCTATCGGTTCCAGCCGCCTGCTCTGCGAAGGGAATCTCGATATGAATATCCATTATATCGGATCTCCAAAACCATGGCTCGGCGCTGCAAAAACGTGCAACTGGTTGGCACACCTATTATGGCATCAAGCCCGCAGCGCATTTTCCCCACACATCCCGGTGAATGTTCCTGAAATGCCACATGACCTCAGGTCTATCCGTCACAAAGCTTTGATTTATCGTATTTTAAATCCGAATCGTTCAGCCCACTACCGCAGCGACCTTCGTTCCCTTTCCGATCCGGGCAGGGTGTTATCCAAAGCAAAATCACACTGGGAAACTATTACCGGATTATGAATTCTCTGGATGATCTGTTAGTCTGTGAGAGGACTGCGAAGCACGCATGGCGCACTCACCTTTGCAGTGCGGCCGGCGGCCCATCAACATCACTCAGTCGACTGGCGGCACGGTTGATCTGGCCACGGCAATTTAGACACATGCGTTATCTAGCCCCTGGAATCATCATGCAGAACGGTAAGGACCGCAACGTATCAATCTACAAGCATGGCCATCTTCTTAAAAAATGTCTGCCACTAACCGAACTTATTCCAGGCATCAGTCAACCGACAAGCATCATCGCAACAGGCCCCAGCGCTCTCGACTACTCATGGGACGAATTCCGGAATGGCGAGCGGTTTCTGATCGCCGTGAATGGCGCGCCAACCATGCTGCAGAAAATTGGCATCACCCCTCATCTACTGGTCGTAACGGACCGCGAATTTGCTCTGAGTGGAGCTAAGCATTTTGCGGCTGCGCCCGGCACTCCTCTGGCGATCGAGTTTCTTGCTGCTGCCGCGCTCGCATTCACGGCACCTCAATTTCTTCTGGACCGCCCCGTCGCCATTATTGAGCGGGTTAATATGTGGTATGGTTTACCGGCGCTCAATAAACAAACTCTTACCCGAATGAATGAGGAGTCGGGGCAGCCCTTCTTCCTACCAGCCATAGCCGACCCCGCATGCCGCATCGGCTGGAGTTATCGTCCGGAGTTGGGCGTCTTTTCCTCGAGAAACGTGGTTTTTTCATCACTACAAATTGCGATCGGTCTCGGTGCGTTAGACCTGGAGATCATCGGTATGGATCTAGGCGGTAGCGGCCGATCCTACACCGAAGGGCAGGATAAGCGTCCTACCCAGCTTCAGGAACATTATGAATCTTATATTCTTCCTTCTTTCCAGATCATGCATAAAGCACTTACCGGAAGACGAGTCAAAGTCGCCAATCTTTCACCTGTTTGCCCTCTGCCTGCGGAAATTTTCACAGCGGCGACTCCCGAGGATTGACCGCATTCGCAACTGATTATTCAAGAATTACGAAACCCAAAACGAGATCCATCTCCGCATGGTAAACCAACCAACCAATTATCGCCCAGACATCGACGGCCTGCGAGCCTTGGCAATCGCTGGTGTGTTGCTGTTCCATATCAAACCATCACTCCTGAGTGGTGGATATGTGGGCGTGGACATGTTTTTTGTCATCTCTGGCTATCTGATCACCTCTATAATCTACAAAGGGATCTCAATGGAAAAGTTCTCGCTAGTAAATTTTTACGAACGTAGAATCAGACGGATTTTCCCTGCGTTTTTCACCATGTTGTTTTTTGTGGTCTCCTCAGGATTATTGTTACTCCCTGACGATTTTTCAGCACTTTCCCGCTCTGCGTTTTACGCCATAGCCTCTATTTCGAATATTCTATTTTATGATGTTGGGGCAGACTACTACAATACAGATTTTGAAAACAATCCTTTGATTCATACCTGGTCACTTGGCGTTGAAGAACAATTCTATCTAGCTCTTCCTTTGCTCCTCTTCGCCTCATGCAAACTCTTCAAATCAACGCGATCCTTAATTGTATTTCTGCTGATTCTTTTTGCAATCTCTCTTGCGTCATCCATCTACTATGTTCATGTCAAACCAATGAAGGCCTTTTTTCTCATGCCATTCCGGGCGTGGGAATTATTGCTAGGATCAACTCTGGCATTGGCAAAACCGCGGCAATTGAGCACATTTCTGGGTAACTCGACGGGAACGCTGGGACTCGGTCTCGTTCTCTTCAGCATGTTTTTATACACTGAGGATACCGCGTTTCCAGGTTTCGCCGCACTACTCCCATGCGTCGGGGGAGCGCTACTTATTTTTGCTGGGCAGAATCCAAGAATTTGGACATCTCGTCTCCTCTCTCTCAAGCCAGTGGTTGCGCTTGGTTTGATCTCTTACTCCGTCTATCTCTGGCATTGGCCGCTGATCGCTTTCGCTAAATATCTTTTCCCACAAAGTATTGGCATTACGGTCACGGTTCTCGTTGCGAGCATTTTAATTGGAGCGTTTTCATGGCGCTTCATCGAGCAGCCATTTCGCAAACCTGACTTCCTGCAGCGCAAAACAATATTCGGCTTATGGGCTGGCATCAGCGTACTGATGCTGGTCATCGCATATACAATTCAAATCCATGACGGCTTTCCCGGGCGCTTCAAAGGTGAGGTTGTCTCAATTCTTGCCTATAAAAAAATTCCACAGCTTAAAGCCGCGCAAGCGGTTGGCGGCGGCAAAAAAGGAGTTTTCCGGGATACTGACTTCGACTTCCTTGCCACTCCTCAATATGGCGACCTCTCTGCCGAGCCTTCCGTGGTGCTGTGGGGAGACAGCTTCGCAGTAGCATTGCGCCCTCTAATCGAGACCCTAGCGAAACAGAAGGGAATCGGTTTTCGAAGTTTCGGTCTGCCGGGTGTTGCCCCGATCGAAGGCATTGTACCGCGTGCGAGAGAACCTTATCGGAAAGAGGTTCTGGCCTATTCTGAGGGAATTGTTGACCACATTCGCTCGAACCCCGCGCTGAAGACAGTGATTTTATTTGCCAATTGGCGGCTCTACACTTCGACCAGCAAGCCGACAAATTCCTGGACTTTTCTCAACACATCGAAGACTGAATCTCTGGAAATTCACGAGCAGGAGCAAAGGTTTTCCTCACAACTCAAATCTACTGTAACCCGACTCATGAACTCGGGCAAGCAGGTGATTATCGTTTATCCGGTCCCAAGACCCGCTTGTAATGTCCCTGACTACCTTGCCAGATTCAGTGTTTCTGGCAGACCTCTACCCGAAACTGTGAAAAGCGGGGATTATTTCATCGAAGAACAAGTCGTTCTTAACGCACTTGATGCAATCCCACACCATGATCGGGTGTTGAGAGTTTATCCACACACTCTTTTATTGCAAAACGATGAGGTGCGGATCATGCATGCAGGTAATCCACTTTACTACGACGCTCGCCACCTCAGTCCACCCGGTGCTTGGTATCTGAAGGATATTTTCGAACCAATTTTCGAAATTATGTCGCTTCATCCTGAGTCAAAGTACTGATCAAACCACTCGATCCTTTCTCTCGTGATTTTGAAAATTTGCCTCCCGTCACGATTGACATTACCAGCAGTCCGAGAGTTGCATCTTACTGTTCGTCGGGCATACGTTTCATCGCGCCCCTGCGGCGGCCCTGATCCGCGTGTGATCCACAATAACATGATTAACGAATCTCCAACTTCATTTCTTCAATGAGCGACCAGAACACCGAACCCGACTACGAAGCGTGGCTTGAATCAAACCAATCCCTGAGAATGGATGCGAACAATCCTTTATTCCGGGAGAGCCGCCGAAAGTTTCATCTTAGTCGGTATGAATTCGCACATCAATTCGCAAAGGACAAGGTAGTTCTCGATGCGGCGTGCGGCACTGGCTACGGATCCGCGCTCATGTCAGAAGTCGCAAAGTGGGTGGACGGAGTTGATATCAGTCATGCGACGACCGAATGGGCGCGTAAAGTCTATGGAAATAAGGGCATCGCTTTTCATACGGCATGCGTCGAGTTCACCCCCTTTGAGCGCGACACCTTCGACCTTGTCACTTCGTTCGAGACCCTCGAGCACACTCTCTCACCTGCGACCGCCTTGTGGGAATTTGTCCGTGTAATGAAGCCTGACGGTGTCGGGATCTTCTCCGTTCCCAACGGCTGGGGGCTAACCCCTAATCACTTTGTGGATTTTGATCAGCCTCTCTTTGAAAAGATGTTGGCCATGTGTTTTGATCACGTGGAACTTTTTTATAATAACTCCGGTGGACGAATGAGCAATACGGTCGGGATCGGTCCCATTGATTCACTAGACAACGGGAAGGCTGAGTGCCTGATCGCAAAATGCAGCGGACCGATTAAATCAAATTTACCGGAAAACCTACAAGATTTTTGGGCTCAGGAAATTTACGAAAAATCGTTCAAGCGGCATCGGGAATACGTAGCCCTCAGAAAATCTATTCCAAAATTCCTAAGGCGATTTTTCATCAGCGAAAGCCCGTCTTAAAATGAGGTGATTTTCGCCCCATCCAATGTGTGGCTTTCATTGTTTGGCATCAGGTTGAAACGAGTATTCAAATAATTCAATTTCCTCGCTGTAAACACGGGAAATAATATCGATGGCCTCTTCATCGTAATGTCTTACATGCTCCTCACCAGATCCCTTGAGGACATGAGGCAACTCAAAACGAGGGATGTTTAAATCGTCACAGACTTTTTGAAAATCACGTTGGAGTGTCTCGAACCTGCCAATAAAATCCAATTTCAAAGAACCATCGAGGCTTTTCAGCCAGTAGGTTTGCGGCCGCAACAGACCCTTGCCAGCTTGCAACCGCAGGAACTCGTTAAACGATGTATCTTCAGTAATGTTGTATTTTTCACGATGCATTCCGTCTCTGATGATACCGCGGTAGAACGAAAACGCGCGTGCCCAAGGGTCGCGGATCACCGTAAACTTGTAATAGCTGAGGTATTGCTCTTTGGTAACGAGCAGTTGGTTGTTAGGATTTCTCTTTGAACGCTTTCGAAAGCGTCCGATTCGCAAAGCCTTGCAGAAGCGGTTCACAAGTAGAGACGTTGGCGACGCCATAATGATTTGTTCGAAATCGGTGATGCTCCTGTGGTCCTGCCCTCCCCGACCGTGGTAATTGTCATAATGTCCCATTGCCCGCTCAATACTTGTTCCGGCGCACTTAGGGATATGGATGAAGATAAACTTGTGCTGATGAGAAATCATAGTCGGGTTTTGGGTTTTGTTTTTCCCGTCCAAATCTCATGGTACTCAGCAAAGCCCTTACGCTTGAGTTTGTGCGGCCTTGGACGACCATGAAGCCAGAGGATCTTCATTTCATCCGGCTTTCTGTATTCTGATCCAAGATCGAGTTTGAGGCTGTGAATCATTCCCGGGTAGAGGTCCTGAATGAACTCGCAACTCTTCAAAATGCCGTTCTCTAGCATATGATCGAGCAGAAAGCGTTCGCTCCCTTGGCAGATAGCGTCATATTTCGCATGATCTTCCATGACCAGATGATAGAGACCGGACATGGATCCAGCAGGGAATGCCACGATATTTCCGCCTATCTTGTTCTTTCGGCTCGATAGAGGATCCATACACGTTGCGAAAGCACCGCGATAATTCAACAATGCGTCGATGTTGCCGGTGATGACGTTATCCAGATCAAAAACGAACACTTGTCCCTGCAGATCAGGGTCATCCTTAAAGGCTTCCAGCTTCGGCATGCATCCCCGCCACTTGGAAATCCCTCCGAGTCGCTTGATCACGAGGTTATCCTGTGCGCGGGTGTATCGGTTATCAAACCAATCCGGGCGTTCTGCAAATAACACGTGCTTGAACTCGCACGTGGTATGACGTTTCAGCGCTTCCCTAAAATATTTAAAATACCGTTGGGTGAGGATACTATTCCATGGCCAAGACCCTCCCGGCCAGGTTCCCCATGCTAAATTCACAATCGTTATCATTCCGCGCTATTCTAGATTCTGGCATAGCGAGGTCAAGGCCCTGCTTCAGGACCGATGGGAGGCCTAGGGCCAGAAATTATCCAGGCACCAGCAAGGAGTGGGTCGTGATCGAACCACAACTTCGGCCTTGCCTCCATTCGACTCGAACACCAGTCTTTCCCGTCAAAAATACCTTTTACTGATTACCTCTTGAAGATTAGCACCCGTGTCAGGCACGACGCAAACATCACAATTTGAAAAACTTCCGGTCAGCCTGATCTGTCCCGTCAGGAACAGCATGGCTAGCCTGCCCGCTCATGCTTCTCACCTTCAGGCTCTCGCGGCTGTTGTCAAGGAGGTGATCGTGGTCGATAGCCAGTCCCACGATGGAACTCTCGATTATTTGAGAAAGCAACTTGCAGGATTCCGCGTACTGTTTCTGGATCACCCGCCGGGGCTTTATCAGTCGTGGAACCATGCGATTTCTAATGCGAGTCAGCCTTATTTGACGGTTGCAACAGTTGGAGACACTCTGCCTGCCGTATCCTTGAGACGGCTGGTGAAAACGATCATGCTTTTCAACGCGGACGTTGTGGTTTCCCCACCCACGGTTCTGGGCAGTGAGCGCCAGATCCTAACAAAGAATTTTGCCATTCATGATTTAGTGAACAGCTGTGGGATATCCGACGCTACCGAGATCCCCAGCCTTGTATGGCTGCTCTACTTTATTTTTTATATGCCGTCCTCCCTACTGTGTAGCAGCGCCAGCAATCTTTATCGCACGAAACTTCTTCAGGATGATCCGTTTCCAGTTGATTTAGGCCACGCAGGAGACTCCGCGTGGTCCTTGAAGATGAGCCTCAAGGCCCGATGGGTTGTGGATCCGAAGGTCGAGTCATTCTTCTGGGAACATGCACCGTCACCCCACAAGGTGACCCTCAACATTCCCGCGATTGAGAAACTTCGCGCTGCTGCCCGAAGTATGCTAGATCAAGCCCGCCCTGGACTCCTTGAAATCGGCTGCTCCGGCAAGCTAATGGAAAGTGCTGGTGAAAGCATTGAATCCCTCTGTGAGTCGGCGATACTCATGCAGGAATACAGGGCCGCGCGGATTTCCATCATTCCGAGGTTTCTCCAACCAAAGGCGGCCAGTCTGCTCACCAGGAAAGACAAGGCGAATGCCAGAAGAAAGTCACGTCTGCAATTGCTCCGGGACGAGATTCGAAGCATGGGGCTAGTCGCCACTACACCGGACATTCACACCGCGCCTACCGTATGAAGATTCTTGTTGGCACACTCCACGCAAACGAAAATGAGTTGGATGAATGCATGGCGGCCATCGGCGCCCAGACTCATCCCGCACATGATTCATTTGTCATTTCAGGAAAGCCCAACAAAGAGGCACATGATGAACTCTATCAAACCTTTATGAGCCGATCCGGGGAGGTAGATCTTTTCATCAAGATTGATGCGGACATGGTCATCACTCGTCACACGTTTTTCCAGGAGGTGGTTGAGCGTTTTACTGTGGATTCCGAAATGACCCACCTTTTGATTGCGGTGCATGATTGGATGACCAACCGAGCGATCATGGGAATGCACGTTTTTCGCAGCAGCCATCGGTGGAATTGCGGCGAAAATAGCGCAGAATCGCTATTCGTGGATATGGTGGATGTTGAGGAAAAACTAACGAAGGACCGCGATCAGCTTGCGCCAGCTGCGATTCATTGTGGCAACCCATCATCCTTTCAAGCTTTCCACTTCGGCCTGCACAAGGCCGTTAAGTTTTCGCAACACGGACGCGATGTGATCAACTTTGATCAACGCGAAACTCATTGGCGGCATTTCAAGAGTCTGGACCGTCATTTCCGAAAAGCGCAAGAGCCACGTCTAGCATTGGCTTGTATCGGTTTTTTGCATGCGCTGGCCCACCGTTTTGAATCCAGGCATGTGGACTATGCGTGTGAGGAAACCCACGCGGCCTATCGCGGATATGCGGATCTTACAACATCCCAGCTATTTGCGAAGACACGCAACTTCGGGCCGGTAGGATGGTCTTTTCTTCCGTTCAAACTAAGACGTTTGGCAGCAAATCGGCATTGTTCTGAGCCCCGAACTTCATGATAGATCAATCAAAGCTTAGCTGGTGATAGGTATCTGGCTAGACTCCTTTTGCAGCGATAAAACCAATATTTTGGGCAAGTTGTCAGCGTCCGCCCAAACGGTTTAGTAGATCCGCAAGGTTGGATTTGGAGGATAGCAATTGATTTTTGACTTTTCTAGTGAGCCATCCATCCCGAGTCATAAACCAAGGTGGGGATTTTTTTTCCCGTGTTTCCCGATGATATCTCCGCGCGAGACGGATGGGTTCATCCAGATCATATACAGGGGACGGAAACATTTTTTCTGTTATCTCACGTTGACGGTCCGTGAGCTCGTTGGCCGAAGGGAAACGAATCCCCATGGCTTTAAGTTGTTGGATCGTTTCGGGATAGCCCATGCGTTCAAAAATTTCATGTCCTATGAAGTGGATTAGCCGCTGAATTTCCTCCGGTTTCAACGCCGAAGACCATTTACCCAGCGAATTCGCGTGGAGCTTTATTTGTTGATATATTTTCTTGTCTCCCATGACTCCCTGATGGAGAGCCTCCATGTTGCCGGTTTTCGAGTAATCGATCATTGCCGGATCGAAGGAGACACTCAGGTATGCGCAGATTTCTTCGATGGTCCGCGTAGAATCCGTTGCGATTTTCTCATACTGAACTTCGAACACATCTCCGCGTGCATCAGCATGATCGACAAGACGCTGCAATCCGATGGTTAAATCAAACGATGAAGGAGTCATTGGAACTCCTGTAAGCTGCCAGGGATCAATCCGCCATGTCGAAAAGTAAGAGGCGGCCACATCTAGGGGGTTTCTCTTTAGCCAAATTTTTTTAGCTTTGGGAAATAGCTCATCAAGCCAGGGAAGAATGTGGAAGTAGCGGGGTGTTTTGTCCAAAAAAAGAAATTTTCCCGCAGCAGTTAATGATAAATTGTAAGCCGCAACGGCAAATTCCCGAGACGCCGTGGAAAATTGATCCTGAGTGAGGAAGTCCCGCATTGCGCGAACCGCCATGGTATTGTCATGGCGCGATCCCCAACTCTTCGTTTGATTGGAATCGTAGAGATTCGAAAGAGATAGAAGAATCCACGGTTCATTGGGCGCATGAATAGCCTCATGCCCTCCCAGAATCGCACTTAACAATGTAGAACCGGATCGGGGCATTGACAGGATAAACGCAAGATTGTTTCCGTCGTGATCTATCATCAAGGTGAGTTCGTGGATGTTTTAAATTATTCTGCGGCCCATGCATCGACTCAGCGGGTTATTTGTATAATCAGACTGAGCTATTGCCGATTTATTGGCACCAGTGTTCTTCTATCCAATCGGCTTTTTGAACGTACCGAGAAAGCTGATTGCGCCATTTTTTTCCGGCCCTGAACTGGGACCAGACCCATCTAAGATGTGCGCTTGGAGTGCGGATTTCAGACTTTTCAGTCCACCGGCCTAACATTGCATCAGCCGGACCTGGAAGGCCGGGGAAGGTGATGATTTTCGCGCCGTTTGGCACGACCGGCGGCCGCAGGTAGCGAAGCGGCCATGCGCCCATGCAATGAACTCGGAAATGCCTAGTCCATGACTCCGGCCAATATTTGATGCCCCCACGGATGTTGTGGGTGACGTAATTCTGCTCGTATTGGTATTTTCGGGAGACGTTTGCAGGATCCGCTTGCAGATTTTCCAACATGTAGGAATGGCCGCCGATGGGAAACCGGAAAACCGAGGTTTGGCAGCTTTTGTTGAATTTATTGAGCCAGTTGCGGGCGGTGATCACATCACTCGGATCACCATATTCAAAATAACTATCGATGTTAGCGACAATGACCGAGTCTAGGTCGATGAACAAAGCGACGCCTTGCATATTGTGGAGATTTTTGCTCCAAAGCGCGACTTTCGGCCATTTTCCAGGCACATCTGGTGGAATTTCGCAGCCGAGTGGTGGCAGCGGCAGACAAGTCACTTCCGGGCGGATACCGGTGGCGTCATCGGTGAAGCAGACGAGCTTGAATTCTCCGGAAATGTTGCGAGCAACCATGGCATAGAGGACGTTCACGTCTTTGGGGCCGTAGGCGGTTCCCCATTTCATGCAGAAGATGTATTTCAGAGCCATTGTGGATATGTGGGTATGTGGTTCAACAAGCTTTTACCCACTCGACATAGCGCTGCAAACCCTTCCTCAGCGGTGTGCCTGGTGCGTAACCGAGCACGCGTCCGGCTTTTGAAACATCCGCGAAAGTGAGCGGGACGTCGCCGGGTTGATCGGGAAGATAGTTGATCTTGGCTTTTTTACCGAGGATTTCCTCGATGCCTAAAATCAACTGAGAGAGTGAGTTTGCGGCCGATCCACCAAGGTTGATGATTTCAAAATCCGTGGCGGTGTATTTCCCGGCGGCCATCACGCCGTTGATAATGTCCTCAATGTACGTGTAGTCACGGGCGGTGCTGCCGTCGCCATATTGATCGATCGCTTGATCGGCCATGATGCAGCGGGTGAACTTGGAAATTGCTAGATCCGGGCGTTGGCGTGGACCATAGACGGTGAAGAAGCGCAGGCAAACACAGCGGATGCCATAGAGATTGGAGTAATTCGAACAAAGCTGCTCGCCCATCAACTTGGTAGCTGCATAGGGCGAGATCGTGCGCTGGATGAGGTCGTCTTCAGCGAAGGGGACCTTTTTGTTCACCCCATAAACCGAGGAAGATGAAGCAAAGACAAAATGTTTCACGCCTGACTTACGGCAGCCTTCAAGCAGGTTGAGCGTGCCGTCGATGTTAGTGCTTACATAGAGCCGTGGATCGGCGATCGATGGGCGGACGCCGGCGCGGGCGGCAAAGTGAAAGACCTTGTCAAACGAGTAATCTGCAAACAACGAATCCACGACAGCCACGTCCCGAATATCGCCTTCGACCAAGGTGACGCGATCCCGGAAGCCAGAGATGTTTCCGCGTTTGATCTCGGGATCATAGAAATCATTGAAATCATCGATCACGACGATCTCGGAACCATCAGCAAGCAAGGCTTCGCAGAGATGGGATGCAATAAATCCGGCACCGCCGGTGACGAGGATTTTTTCAGGATGAGAACTCATAAGAGCGACAACTTGTAATTCTAACGCGAATCCGGATCAGTGAAAAGCATTTATCCCGGAAAGGAAAATGAGCTGCAGGCGATGGCATTGACTGAGCAGACAACCTGATCCGCACACTCTTTAATTTGATTGGTCGTGAAGTGCGGGCCGATCGGCAGACTGAGGATTTTGCCACTCATCGACTCGGCGCTGGGAAAACGACATTGGGCACCGGATTGAAAGACCATGCTCAGGTACGGCGGAATCGGATAGTGGATGTGGGTTTGAATGCCTTGGTCTGCGAGATGTTGCTGCAGGGCGTTACGCATGGCATGGCGGACGACAAAGAGATGCCAGACGGGCGAGGCCCAATCCGGAACCACGGGCAGATCGAGCTGTGACCCGAGCTCGGAAAGTTTTGATCGATAATAGGTTGCGTGACAGGTGCGGCGGGCATTCCACTCGTCAAGATACGGCAACTTCACCCGTAAGAAGGCTGCTTGAAGTTCATCAAGGCGGGAATTGGTGCCGGCGATTTCGTGATGGTTGCGTTTTTCGGAACCGTAATTGCGTAACATGCGGGCCTTGCGGGCGAGTGCATCATCATCGGTGGTGATGGCTCCTCCATCGGAGAATGCTCCGAGGTTTTTGCCTGCATAGAAGCTGAAGGCAGCGGCATGTCCGAGATTGCCGCACATCCTGCCGCGATAGCGTGCGCCGTGCGCTTGTGCGGCATCCTCGATGACAATCAGGCCGTGTGCCTCCGCAAACTCGTTGATGGGGTCCATATCTGCGGGCTGTCCATAGAGATGCACCGGAATGATAGCCTTCGTCCGGGGGGGTAATGGCGCTTTCTAGCAAAGAGACATCTATATTGGCGGTATCTTGACGCACGTCCACTCCCACCGGAGTCGCGCCGCACTGGGTGACGGCGAGCCAGGTGGCGATAAAGGTGAGGGCTGGAACGATGACTTCGTCGCCGGGGCCGATGCCGTGGGCTTCGAGGGTGATTTTCAAGGCATCGAGGCCGCTACCAACGGTCACACAATGCTTCGTGCCAACATAGGCGGCGAATTCCGCCTCGAAGGCTTCAGTTTCGGCGCCCAGGAGATACCACCCGGAATTCATGACTCGGAGGAAGGCGGCATCCATCTCTTGCTTTAATTCAAGATAGGTAGGCTTCAGCTCAAGAAATGGAATCATCGTGGCTGACTGGTTGATGGGATTCGGTGTATCCAAAAATCACCGCTGGATTGCCTTTGACGATGGCGTTGTCCGGAACATTCCGGATCACCACCGCACCGGCCCCAATCATGGCTCCGCTGCCAATGTTGATGCCCGGAAGGATGGTGGCGTTCGCGCCGATGGATGCTCCCTTTTCGACGGTGGTGACCGGAAAACTAGCGGGACGCAGTCGCGAACGCGGAAAAGGATCGTTGGCAAAGGTCACATTGGGGCCGATGAACACATCGTCGGAAATGCGTATTCCATCCCAAATTTGAACCCCACATTTGATGGTAACCCGGTCACCAATCACCACGTCATTTTCAATGAACACGTGAGAACTGATGTTGCAATCGTTGCCGATTCGAGCATAGGCGAGAACTACACAAAACTGCCAGATGCGGGTTCCCTCGCCGATAAGCGTTGACTGGACGTCGGAGAGTGGATGAATGATCGGCATGTGATTCGAGAACGGTTAGATCAGGATGAAGGTTTGGAAAGATGGCTTGGATTTTCATCGATGGCTCTTCCCAGACGTTCAAGACGATAAGTTCCGTCAAGAATGTTCTGCCACCAATCTTGGTGATCCAGGTACCATTGGATGGTTTTTCGGAAGCCGGTTTCGAAGGTCTCTCTGGGTTGCCAGTCAAGCACGGTGCGGATCTTGGTGGCATCGATGGCGTAGCGGAGATCATGACCTAGGCGGTCGGTGACGAAAGTGATCTGCGATGCGTAAGGTTGTGAACTTGGACGAAGCTCGTCGAGAACCGCGCAAATGTGCTTCACCAGATCAAGGTTGGTCTGCTCGTTATTTCCACCGATGTTATAGGTTTGGCCGGGTTTCCCATTTTTGAGAACCGCGCGGAGTGCGGCGCAATGGTCTCCGACGTAGAGCCAATCGCGAATGTTCTCGCCCTTGCCATATACTGGAATGGATTCGCCGCACAGGCATTTGAGGATGACAACCGGAATGAGTTTTTCTGGAAATTGACAGGGCCCGTAATTGTTAGAGCAATGGGTGACCATCACGGGCAGTCCGTAGGTGTCGTGCCATGCGCGGGCGAGATGATCTGAAGAAGCCTTGCTCGCGGAGTAAGGCGAATGCGGTGAGTAAGGAGTGGTTTCCGAAAAGCCTGAGTCATTTGGTTCAAGCGAACCATATACTTCATCGGTGGAGACATGCAGAAACCTGAACTCTGCTTTTTTTTCCGAGGGAAGCGAGTGATAGTGATTGAGTGATGCCTGGAGAAGGTGATAGGTGCCGAGAATATTCGTCTGAATGAATTCTCCGGGACCATCGATGGAACGATCGACATGGCTTTCAGCCGCAAGGTGCATTACGGCGTCAGGTTGATGCGTTTCAAATAGTTGGTTGAGCGATGCGAAATCGCAGAGATCTACTTGGGCAAAGACGTGGCGATCATCCTGCAGGCAGTCTTCCAATGAGTGGAGGTTTCCCGCATAGGTGAGTTTATCGAGATTGACGATTTGATAAGAAGTTTCGCTCAAGATTTGCCGGACTAAGTTAGATCCGATAAATCCGGCACCACCTGTGATCAGGATTTTTTTTGAATGAGAGCTCATAGTGGCAGCAGTGAGCTAATTTAGCGCGAATACTGGGGCGTGAAAAGTGTTTATCCTTCGGCAACGCGCTTGGGATTTGCTTTTCGGCGTTTTTTGGGGTGGTTGGGATAGACATTTTTGTGTGTCCGCCCGCGGCGTTTGAACCTGCGGTGGATCCAGAAATATTGTTCTGGGGCCAAACGGATGTATTCCGCCATGAGCTCGTTGATCCGGAGGGCGTCGGCGTCCACATCCACAGTGGGAAAATCCGTGAGCGGCGGCAGGATTTGGAGTGTGTAGGAGCCATCCGCGTGGCGTTGCCCGAAAAAGGGAATGACGGCGGCACCCGTCATGTGGGCGATGCGGCTGGTCGCCGTGTTGGTGAGCGCCGGGATGCCGAAAAATGGCAGAATGGTGGAAAACTTGGTTTTTTTCCCCTGATCCGGCGCATACCAGATGGTATGACCTTCTTTGAGAGCGCGGATCAGGCCGCGCAGATCGTTCACGGGAATCGCGGGGATCATCTTATCAATGCGGCCCCGGTGCATTTCCCGCGCGATGACTGGATTGTCCGGCTCACGAAAGAGTCCTCCCATGGAAAAAGCGTCGGAGAAAACGCGGCCACAAATTTCCAAAGTGGTGAAGTGTGCGGTTAAAAGAATCACACCCTTCCCGGCCGCCCGGGCTTGTTCCAAGTGCTCGCGGCCAGCGATTTCAAATCTGGGTAACCGACGTCTGGGCGCCCACCATGCCATGCAGGTTTCGAAAATGCCAATGCCCAGTGCCTCGTAGTGCGCGCTGGCGAGTTGTTTCAAGCCCATTTCGTTGAACTCCGGGAAACACAGACCGAGATTGACCCTCACCACTTGGCGGCGCTTTCGGAGAAAAAGCAGTGCCAACTGGCCGCAAAATCGGCCAAGCCGCAATTGGACCGACCATGGCAGAAGAATCAGCAAGCGAAACAAGCCGATGCCCAACCACATCGGCCAATGGATCGGGTGGAAAAGCGCTTGTTGGTGAGTGGAGCGACTCATTGTAAACGCGTAAAAAGATGAAAAGGGTTGGAACGTAAAAAAGAAAAGGGTAGTCCCTTTAGATTTCTAGTGCCTCAGCGGCGATGAATAATTGGTCGATTTGGTCGGAGGTGAGGCCAAGGGCTGCGGAGAGGCCGAGGACGGTTTTGCCACGGCGGGCGAGTTTGGCGTCTCCGGCCCAGGCAAGCGTCGCGACGGTTTTATCTGGCTCTGGCAATGAAGCAATGGCGGACTCTACGGCTGGCAGTAGGCCCATGCCCGCAAGTATCACTTTGGCGCGCCAGTTGGGGATCTCGCGGGGGACTCGCGGGGGGGCGGCGGGGAGTGCGCGGCCATCGATCAGGGCTTGAAGCACGGCAGCAGGATCGGTACCCAAGAGTTGCAGAACTCGCTCGGCATGTTGCTCGGGGGGGTCGGCGGCGATCAGGGTAAAGTCCTCCGGGCCGTAGATTTGCAGCGGACGTGGAATTGGTGCGAGCGCCGCGTGGACAGTGCGCGTCACGACGTTGAGTGTAAACTCGGCATCGAGGTAGGTGATCACGTGCGCCTCGCCGTTTTCGGGGCCGTAGGGCGTTGGGTCAGCCCCTGCCACGATGCGCGGGCGAGAGCCTCCCCAGACGGCGAGATAAATGGTGACGGGATTGGCGAGCTGGATGCGAGCGAGTTGGGTAATCATGAGTGTTTAGGGTTATTAGTAGCGAAAAAATTGTTTGGAGGCTTCGTAAACTTCGCCGCCGCCAAGGGCTGTGCGGATATTGTCCTCAGTGCCAGCGGCTGTGTTGTCGTTTTGATTGCCAATGTAGGTCCCTAACATGTCCCATGCCGGATAAAGATCATTTGGGGTAAATGTCACCACCGGCGTCCGAACGGTGTTTGTAGCAAACGTCCGGTCGGGCAAAAATATCGTCCAAGAATCTCCAAAAAGTTTCACGACGGCACCGGATTTCCCAGCAGCGCGGAGATCAGCTTGCAACGCGGTCTGTTGAGATGGCATGGCATATGGGTAGCTTGGCAACGTAATCAAAACATCAGCATCGGTGACAGCTGTCACGTTGGCGCTGCCATCCAGCGTAACGGCCAGCACGGTCCGATAGTAGGTGGTGTCTGCATAATAGTGATTAATGATCTCCACACTCATCGCTGCTGATACGTTGGAAACCACGGCTCCGGTAAAGCCAGCCGTGATGAAATCCGCCTGCAGCCGGGCGATGTCCGCAGGCATGGCGTAAGGGAACCCCGCGAGCGAAACGGTGGCGGCTCCAATCTTCATGCTCGTGATGGATTTTCCATAGCGGTTACTTACGAGCGTCAAATCCATGACTGCATTTTTGTAGTAAAGCGGAGTGGTCGAGCGGCTCCAATAAGTGCGCGAGCCATCGCCATTGGTCACCGGAGATCCGGTCGCGTTCGTAAATCCTCCAACGCTCCAATTGACGAGATCCGTGCTCGATTGCAGCCGGAGCAACTCCCCGGCGAGCATCCATCCATCCGCGCAATTGCCAGGCATGGTGGCGGGCATTCTGATGCCGACCTCAAACCATTTGCCCGCCGCGTCATCGGAAACGCGCACTGTGGGCTGAGGTTTCGGCCAGCCGATGCTGTTTGGCCCGGCGAGGGGTTGGCCTAATGTTGGCGATTTTCCTTCGGTGATGCGGTGGCCGTTGTAGATGCCGAAGGTGACGAGGACCCCACCTAGAAATAGGGCGGCTACCTTTTTGTTGGCGTGGTGGAGCATAGGACTACCAAACGAAATCGGTGAGGTTGTAGACTTTGGTGGTATCGTTTTTTTGCTCAGTGGTGAGCGCGTTGTAGGCGACGACGGTAATATCAACCCACTCTTTGCCGGTTCCCGCGACGCCTTGGGGGCCGGTCGCTCCCGTGGCACCGGTCTCGCCTTGGATGCCTTGTGGGCCGACGAGGGAGGCTTCCCATTCCAGGCGGGTGCCGACAAATCCATCGGCGAGGGCGAGTTGGTAGGCATCGCGGGCGGGGGAGACGGTGGCGATGACCGGGGTGGCCGATGCGGTGGTGATTTGGACGATGACGGGCATGGCGGTGGTGATTTGGACGATGACGGGCATGGCGGTGGCGGGTTAGACGGTCTCGCGGATGTAGGCGATGTCTTCGAGGTAGGTTTGGGGGTTGCCGTTGGCGGAGCTGTCGGTGCAGCGGATTTGCCAGAGCCAGCGGCCGGCGGTGAGGCCGGGGATGATTTGCCGGGGTAAGGAGATTTCCCAGGTGGCGGCGGAGACGATGGTGATTTCTCCGGCGGCGGCGCTGGAGAGCTCTACGATGGGCGCGCTGGCATCACCGATCTTTTTGAACCGCATGGTGACGAGGGTGAGCGGTGAGTCTGGGGCGGTGTAGGGGCCGCCGTCCGGGCCGGTGGTGATGAGGATGGCGGGGACGCCTTCCCAGGCATCGCCTTCGGTCCAGGGGGTGAGGGGCATTTTTTGGGCGATCATGAAATATTATCCGGGTTGGTAGTTATCCTCGGCTGGGATGCGGAGGCGGTCGATAAGGGATGAAAAGTCTTGGCGCGGGCTGGGGCCGATGCCGATGCGGGGGGCACCGGTGCGTAGGTCGATCTGAGTCTCGAAGACAGGGGCGGCCATAGTGGCCCATTCGGGAGGGGTGTCAGCGCCGAGGACATTGATAAAATCTCCGGGGACGGGGATATAGGGGGCGGAGGGAGCAAGATCGATGGAGCCTTTGTAGGGCGTCCAGTCCTGGCGCGCGAAGTAGTTGGCTGCGAGATCTGGGGGCGCTTCTACAAACTCGGCGCGGTTAATAAAGCTGCTGGCGGAGGTGCCCCCTGCTGCAGCGGTGACGGCGGCGGGGACGGCGGATGGGGCCATATTGATGGCATCCACGGGGATATTGACACGATACCAGAGAGAGCAGGCGGCGTAGTCGGAGATCGAACTGAAGGCTGGGTTATAGTAGTTGCTGGTGTAGCCGTTGATGAAACTGCACTGGGAGGGGGCCGCGTCCCACAGCGATTGCATGCCCGCGTTTCGGCCTGTGGAGCCGGACCGGCTGGCTTGGAGTTGCCCGCGGATGTATCGGGTTTCTTTGGTGGCCCCGGCTACGGCCAGTTGTTCGGTGGTAAAAGCTCCATCCTTGATGGCATACCAGCCGGTGGCTGCGGCACCTTCGGCGGTGGAGAGGTAAAGTGTTTGTCCGTAATAGCTATCCATGCTGTCACTTGCGGAGGTGTAGCTGGTGGCAATGGTGTCGTAATAACTCGCGCTGCCAGCGGGGGCCATGGTGAAGCCGCTCATGGCGGTGGTGGCGGCGAGCAGGTTGGAATCTTCCGCGAGGCAGGTGGCCCAGGACAAGGTAAGTCCGGCAGAGGCTGCTGCGGCGGTGACGGTGGCGGCGGTGGCGACGATGAGTTCGTTGATTTTTATGATGGCGACTTGGGCAGAAGTGAGGGCCTCGGAGGTGAGCATGTCGCTGCGCTCGCTACCGGATAAATAGACGCTGATTTTACGGGATGCCTCGGCGGCGGGATTGCCGGCGGTTTGGATGATTTCGGTGAATTGGTTGTCCCCCTCGCGGCGCGCGTAGGCGAGGGAGATCCCGAGGGCACGGGCTTCAGGGAAGGCGGCGAGGTCGATAGCGGTGGCTTTGTGGGTGTCTGATTCGAGATTGATGGTGACGGGGGTGGATTGGCCCCGGCAGCGGAAACTAAGGCTGGGTGGGGTGGCGCTATAATCCATGAAGGTGACAGCATCTGGAACCCATTTTAGAACATCCTCAAGGGCAGCGCCGAAGGTGGCCGAGCGGAAGGCCATCTTGGGGGCGACGTAGAAATCGGGCATGTCTCCGGCGGCCGGTGGCGTGATGGGCAGTCCGGCGTTGCTGGCTCGGGTGAGGATGTCGCGGAGGCGATCTTCGATTTCGTCGGCTACGTAGAGGAGGAAGGGTCGGCCATCGTCGCCTAGCAGGGAGGTCTCACCAAGGCCACGATAGACGTTGGCGCACTCGTAGCGGTAGATGCGCTCGGGGTATTTGAAGCTGCGTTTGCAGATGCCGGTGAAGAGGGTTTTCCCGGAGTCGTCTTTGAGGGTGAGCCATTGGCCGTCGTCGGGGATGGCGGGGCGGGAGCCGTTGTCGCGGAGCGAGAATTGCAGGGTGTCTGCATCGAGACTGCGGAGAGTGAGCAGGGCATCGATGATGCCGAGTGCGCCGAGAGCGTAGCCTTCCGCTCCGAGGGATTTCCCGGCCTCGCCGCTTAAATAATATGGAGGGGTGAGGGTCATCTCAGGCGCTGGAAGAGTTGGTTGATTTGGGCTTGTTGTTGTTGCTGGCGGTTGGCGATTTGGGCGATGCCTGCTTGCCAGGCGGTGAAGGCGGCGATGAGGGCGAGCTTGGCGCGGAGCTGGTCTACCACGGCCTCGGCATCGGCGAGTTTCTTGCGCAGGGTGTTCGCCTGGGCGTGGAGCTTGTCTTGGGCGGTGCTCATTTTTTCTTGAGGCGGGCCATGCCGTATTGGGCGCGGCGTTCTGCGGTCCAGTAGTCCGGGTTCTCGATAGTTTGATTGAGAAACTCGATGATTTCACCAGGGAAATACTGCGGGATGCGCGGGCTGCCCAAGCGCACGCGGATGAAGCCACTCTCGGCGAGGCGGGCGAGCGTCTTGGTGGAGATGCCGATGAACTTGGAAGTCTCCCGCGCGGACATTACTTGCACCGGCTTGAGCGGCTTCACCAGGGTGGAGCCATCCGCCAGCTGCATGAGCCGGTAAGGGATATACCAAGAGCCTTCCGGCGGAGTGGGGGCGGCGGCGGCGGTGGTGGGTGGGTTCATGGGTGGGAAAAGGGTTGCGGTAGGCCGAGCAGTCTTTCAGCATCTCCCGGATGCAATATGACCCGGACCGGATTGAAATGCTCATCGAGCGCCTCCACCGCGCCCGCCTCATCCTCAAGTGGGAGACGAGCCCAGCGGGAACAAGGATATGGTGGAATAAGGAATTTCGAGACGGCCAGGGCGCTCAGGCAGCATTCGCGGTCATTCACGATGTGCTTTACGCCTTGGAACTCTTCCCGCCTCTCTCCTTGTTGGATCTCGTGGAAATGTGTCACCTCGCGGGTTCCACCGGGATGGAAAGGGGAGACGAAGGTGATGGAGGCTTTTAACTCCACCTCGCGGCTGTAGCGGAATGGCGGGGAAATAGCGTCAGGCATCTTATTCTTCATCCCCGTTTCAGCTCTGCCAATGTGCCTTATCGCGGTGTTTAATGCCTCACGGGCCGGGCTTCCCATGGAGGTGAAAGCCGCAGCTCCCGCCAGATGTTCGGCGGCTTTCAAAAGGTGTTCTTCGTAGATGGTTTTCATTCAGTTATTCAGTGGGAAATCCGTTGCGGGCGAGGTGATTCGCCCAGGTTTCATCATAGCCTAGCAGTAAAAAATATTCCTTCGCCTCTTCCTCGGTGAACTCACGTTCATCGGCGATGGCCATCAAGCGCGCCATCTTCTCTTCCTCTTCCGGGGTGCGTGGTTTTGGGATCATTTCCAGCCTTTCTCTTCAAATGCTTGGGTGATGAGCAGCCGGAATTTTTCCCGGTCTCTCGGTTTGAGTCCATACCCTCCGAGGGTGCGTTGGTCCGCGTAGTTTAGCAAGTCTAGCAGGCGCGGGTGAGCGCTTTCATGGCAAGCCCATTCCACATAAGCGCGGGCGAAAATCTCTTCCGGGCGCGCCTGTATTTTGAGGAGACTGATGGCGGCCGGATACAAATCCCGGCGGCCACCCACCGTGCTTTTTTCACTGCGGATCATGCGGCCGAGTTCCTTGGAGGTTTCCCCCTGACTCACTAGGCGGGCCATCGCTGCCCATTTCCCGGTAGCACTGCCAAAGCCATCGCGGCCACCGAAGATTTGCTGGTCTATCCAGTGCGCCACTTCATGCAATAGCGTAAGCTCCGGCCAAGGGGATAGGGCACTCACCGCCATGCGCAACGGCTGGCCTGTGCGCTCGGAAAAAACATATTCCCCCACGGCTTTCACGCCCTGCGTGGCGATCAATTTCACCAAGCCCAGCAAACCGTCGTCATGCAAGCTATCCAGCACGGTGAGAGTCGCACGCAGTGTGGCGGCATCCGGATGCGCATCCAGTCCTGAAATCTTGGCGGATGCCGGGGCTTTGCGTGGCGGCACAGCCACTGGCTCCATCCGGCCGGGGAGCCGTGGCATCCGTGATGCCGTATCCGCCACCCGCTCGCGGGCCACCAGCCGCCCACCCGCCACCGTTCCGCCGGTGCCACGCCGCAGCGCCTCGGCGATGCTGGGGTCCATGTCTTTCACGCTGGCGCTCAGGCGCTCGTTGAATTGTTTCACGATGGGGCGGACGATCTCGCCCTTGCCGATCACGCCCAGGGCTTCCGCTTCATCGCGCAGCACGTCTTCCACGCCCATGCCGCTGTTGAATCCCCATGGTCCCCACGGCACGCCGAAGTCCCGGTTCATGGAAAGCCAGAACTCCAGATCATCCTTGCGCTTCACCACGCCCTCGTTTTCCGCGTGATACCAGCGCGGCATCATCACCGGGTGTATGCGGATGAAGCGGTAGCAGGGCCATACCCACAGGATGTCTTTATCCTGCCCTTGCAGCCAGAACCCGTGTTCTTGCGCGGCTTCCACCTGGGTGTCGAAAATGAGCTGCAAGCGGGCGATGCTGCGGATGTCCGTAAGATCTTCTTCCCGGATCTGCGGGATGATCTCCCCGGTCTCCGCATCCACCTTGCCCAGCCCCTCGCGGATGGCCAGCTCCCGCATGTCCGCCACGAACTGGCTTCTGCCATGCGCCTTCAAATGCCCGTTCTCATCCCGTGCCACCGAAATGTAATCATCGATGTAGGATTTCATCCGGTTGAGCAGCGCGGCACTCTCCACCTGACTGGAAAAGAACGCCCGTTCCCGGATCTCCGCAGGCACCAGACTCCAGAGATACGTGTTGAAGTAACTCGGCAGCACGCCGCGCTGGCGCAACTTGTCTTGCGCTTCGGCGAACGGGAGTGGATCGGAAAATTCCATAGGATCAAAACATTAAATTCGTCTGTGCTTCCCGGCGGCTTTCCTCATGCAGTGCCATCGCCTCGGACACGGGAATCGCGCGGTAAACGCCGTCCCTCGTCACCCGTTCCACGCAGCAGGCAAAGCCCCAGGCGCAGAGTTCCGAGACGCGCGGCCGCACGGTGAGCAAGCTGATACCCGTGCCCAGGGCTACGGTCTCCGTGGTGGCCGGGCCGTGGCGCAGTAGCCAGGCATGCACCACCTCGCGGGTGCCCGCTAGGCGGCCTTGGATTTCCTGCCAGGTAAAGTCTCGGGGATCGGTGGTTTTCATGAGTTCTTGCGGTTTTGGATAGTGTAAAACAGGCACCACAGCTGTTTCGCGGAGGCGAGTTCCAGCGGGCATTTGAACTGGGCGCGGCAGATGGCAGCGGCGTAGGCGGGCGCGAGGTTCTTTTCCTCAAGCGCCTTGGTGAGTTTCCACATCGCCACGCGGCGTTTGTTATCCCCTTCCCGCATCTGCGTCTGGAAGGCTTTTTCGACGTGCCCTGCCAGATCTTGGAAGGCGCTCTTGAGATCCGCCCAGTTCGCCTGGGTGGCCTCGGAGATCCGCAGGCCACAAGCCCGCATGGCGATTTCATGCCGCCACTCATCCACCGCCTTGTATCCGCCGGTGATGCCTTGCACCTCCGCCGCCTTGCGGGCGAGGATGGAGAGCCGCGCTTTTTGTTCCTTGCTCAGCGGCTTCCACGAGCCATCCGGGCAAGCCGCGTCCTGCGCCCGCCGCGCGGCGGGGATCGGCTGCACCACAGCGGCGGGCCGTGCGGCAGCAGTGCGGGGGCGTAGGACGTAGGTTCTCATCGTTTCGAATTTAGGGCTTAAGATTTAGTGCTTTTCAGCTTCTCTTCATGCGCCCGGTTGCACGCGCCGTAGCCTTCCCAATACGCTTCATCGCGGGATTCCCGGATCATGCGAGCGCACAGCAAGGCACAGCCCAGGAATCCGATGGCCCCGGAAAACACCGCAGCGGCGAGGATGTAGGCGGTGGGGTCTGAGGCGTTCACAGCGCACCTCCCTTTTTCAGCTCCGCCTGGTGGCGGCGCAGGATTTGAATGGCCTCAAGGCAGCTCCACTTCTGAGCGGAGGCCTTGCGCAAGGCCTTGGTGTCCTTGGCCGCGCGGAGGGCGGGTTCGTTGGTTTGCACGGCATAGACCGCTTGCTCCAAAATAAGAAGGGCCTCTTTCACAGCGCCACCTCCTCTTTTTCAGCGGCTTTCTTCACCGCTTTTCCCAGGTCGATCTTCGCCGGCGTCACCGTGCATTTGTCGCTCGTCACGCGGGCGATCTTCAGGCCCTTGAGGGCGAAGTCTTCCAGCATTTCCAGAGCTTCCAGATTCAGGAACTTGCGCGTCCGCAAATAAAGCTCCGCATCCGGCAGCCGCTCGATGAGGGCGATGGTCATTTCCTCATTGGCCACTTCCAGCTTCGTGGCGGAGCGGAAGCCCACCGTGCCGTAAGGCGTCTTGAGCGTCTTCACCGCCTGGAACCACTCGGGGTGTTGCAGGGCGCTGAGTTTGATCGCCGCCTCGCTATCCGAGATCATGCTTTGCAGGCTGGCGTAGAGTTTGCGGTTCTCGTCGATGATGGCGAGGTAGGCTTCCTGCACCGCGTTTTCCAGCTCACCCATGCGGGTGGTGGCCTCCGTGTGCAGGGCGAGCAGATCGACGAGGTTGGCATACTCGGCGTCCGATGGAATGGGCATGTTTTTCAGTTTGGCGCTCATGGCGTGTGTGTTTTCGGGGTGTGTGTTTTCGGCGTTTTTTCCCGCTCCTTCATCAGAATGCAGCGGAGGTCTAAGAGTTCGTTCAAAGTGGGCACCCAGTGGGTGGCCGGGGTGGAGCCGTCCGCCTGCTTGATCTGGCCCACATGGGCCAGCAAGCGGTCAGTCACGGCAATGAGAGTGAGGATTTGGGCGCTCATGAGGATTATCGGGAAACGGCTTTCAGGCTGCGCTCCACCCGCTCGATGGCGCGTGGCAGGTCTTCGGCATCGGATGGCTCGGCTTCCTCGAAAATCCGGCGCACCGTATCCAGCCGGTGCAGGCGGTTCGCGGCACTCGCCAGCGATGGCGCCGCGTGGCCCAAGTGCAGATCCGCATACAAGCCGGAGTGCATCGCCATCACATCCGCACTCGAAACCGGCGGGATGTGGATGATGGCCACCGCCCGGCGCAGCAGCTGGCGGCTTTCCTCCGCGTGCATCGCGGAGAGGCGGCCCAAGTGGCCAGGCAGCGTGAAGAGCGCCAGGCAGCAGCGCGTTTCATTCAAGATCGTCTTCAGGAAATTCACAAACTCCCGTGAAAAGTGGTTCGCTTCATCGATCACGAGCAGCGCGGGGCTTTGTTCCAGCGCAGCCAGCACCGCCATTTCCGCCGCTCCCGTGCTGCGGAACTCCGTGCTCAAGCCCAGTGCCCGTGCCAGGCCGATGAGCGAGCGCAAATAACTCCCCTGCCAGCTCGGATGCGCGTGCATGTAGTGCCCGCCGAACTCCTCACCCAAGATTCGCGCCGTCACGCTCTTGCCCGCGCCGGAATCTCCGCAAACGATCACCAGCTTGTGCTCATCCGTGGCCGTCCGCGCCACCGTCACCGCCTCGATCGCCTGGCGGATGTGCGGGAAAACCACATGGCCGCGCATCACCTCGATGTCGCCGCCCACCCGGTAGGCATTCAGCGCGGCTTTGACCGCCCGCAGCGCCTTGTCCGGGTTCCCGGAAAACGTCCCGCTCTTGATCTTCCCCCAGCTGCTGCCGGAGTAAGCGAATTTCACCGTCCGGGAAAAATCCCCATCCGGCAGGCCAAGCGTGGCTTGGATTTCCGCGAGTTCGAGAACCGCGGGCGTGTCTTTCAGTGTCTGTGTCATGTTGTGTGTTGGTTTGGGAAAATGGTGAGGGGGCGCGTAGAGCAGCTTTCAAGACTGAGCCCGGCCTTGCGGTGCGGGCCGCCCCCTCGTTGTGTTACATGCCATTGGCTTCGATCATCCATGCCTTGATTTGGGACATGACGTTTTGCCGTTGGCGGTAAAGTTCCTCAATATCGAGAGCCGCCCGCATCATCCCGTAGCAGTCCTTCATCGTCGCCAGATCGGCCAAAACGAACTTGGAGGATTGCTGGTTGATCACGGACTTGAGCGGGCGATTGTTGATGCAGTAGTTCATGGTTTTCGTTGCTTGGAGTTTACCAATTGAGGGCCAGATCGGACGCCTTCGCGGCGCGTCGGCTGAGGCTGCGCAGTGGCTCGGCGGCCACATCGAGGCAGGGGCGTGAGGTGCTAGGCACAACACGACAAGAACCCTGCCCCTCATCCCCTGCCTCTGTGGTTCGGGCCGCCACTGTTGGATGCCGTGGTTCGGGGCACTGCCGATCATGAGTTGGCAGCTCCTTTTCCCTACCCGTGAGGATGCGATCCCCACTCCGGTCCGAAATTTCTACGATCCCGCCGCGCTCCATGCGCAGCGTCCCCTCAATGCCGCGCACCTCCGTGATGCTCTTGCGGCTTCCCACGATGCAGCGCAGCTCGCTCATCATCGTCTTGCGGATCGCCGTCGCCATCGCCGCGTCCACGTCCCGGTTTTGGCCGAAGGTATTCTGGCACTGCACCGTGCCCAGCGCCTTGTGCGTCCGGGGGCATGCCACCGTCGCCTCGATCGGCCACGAGCCCAGCGGATCAAAGAACAGATCCACCTTCCGGCCCATGTGTTCCCACAGCCAAGGGGCTTGGAATGCCAGCGGCATCGTCACCCCGTGGGGCCCCACCGCCTGGCATGTCAGCATGCCATTGCGGGAAACTTTCAGACTCCGGCGCTCCGGGCTCATCACCCAGATGTCCGCCTGATTGCGGGATTCCAGCGGGCGCGCGGCGATGTCGTTTTCCCATCGCTCCATCGGCACCCATTTTCCGTAAATCTTGCTGCGCACCTCGCGGGTGTTCATCCACTCGAAGGTTTCCATCATCGAGTCCTGGCCTTCCTCCATGCACAGGAAATGCTTGCGCGGATCGCGTTCGCCCCGGCGGCATGCCAGGTAGATCGCGTTTTCCTCCATCTTCTCCCCCCGGATGCGGCCCACGTCACCCCAATGGATGCTGTCACGCGTCTGCATCGCCCCGAACCACCGCTCGATGAGCTTCTGATTCGGCCTCCCCTTCGCACTCGTAAACCGTCCGGCCAGCGTCGCCAGCATTTGTTGGCTCTGCCACACGCCACCTTCCACGATCCACTGGCTTTCCCCCAGGCCGAAGCCCCGCATCCCCACTTCACTCTCCGTTTGGAAAACAAGGCTCGCCGCATCCGCGCCCCGGTAGCTCTGTTCATACCGGAAAACGCTTTTCACGCTCACCAGCGTCCCCGTGGCATCATCATGCACCGCCAGCGTCTGCCAGCGGCCCAGCCGCACGCCGAATTTATCGCTGCACTTGCAGCCGCCCCACGGCCAAGGAATCCAGCACGGCACGTTGCGGGTCAGATCGTCCACCGAGTATTGCTCGCCCGCATACAAGCGCCGCTCGCCACTCGCATGAATCCGCATCGAGCCGGAAACATACGGCCCCTCACTCCTCAGCCGCTTCGCGCCACCACGGGCCGCGCCCACCAGGTGCCGCGCCCGCCGCATCACTTCCAACGCCGCCACCGGCAGCCGCTTCGTGATCCGGCGGTTCTCCACCGTCCAAGCATGCTCCGCGCCCGCTGGGCTTTCCGTGAAAAGCACCCAAGCCATCTCCATGCTCCCCGCGTCATGCGTCCGGTTCGTCCGCAAATACAGGCTCGCCAGCGCCAGCACCTCCGCTTCCGTGAGATCCACGGAGCGCGGGCGGCCTTGGGTTTTGCCAGGAGAGGAGAAGGGTGAGGCTTTCATGGGGTATAAACGAAAAAGAAAAGGGTTGTTGGCGCTTTAGCGGGTCGCTAAGAAAATTTCAGATGACTCCGAACCCTCAAATCTGGTCAGCGGCGCTTGAATGGATGCAGAACCAAGCCCCGCAGCTCCCTCATGAGTGGCCGCCTGAGCTTCCGCTTGAGGAACAATCCCAGACTGAGGCGTTTTGGCTGGAGGCATGCCGTCACGAGATGTCCACGCGCCAAATGCTTTCCGCGAAGATTCGGACGCTTTTAGAGGGGCTGGAACGTCCGTCCATTTCTCCCCTGGAGAGCTGGCTTCTCTGGCGGCGCTTTGAGTGGGCTGGCCAAGTGATAATAGCGAAGGCGTCGCAGCATGTTTCCCCACCGGATACCGTCCCTTTGAGTGAGGTTCTGGAGTGGGCGCTGATCCAGACTTGGGAGACCGACGGCTGCATCGGCATGTGGCGGCATGCTGAACGCGGCGGAGTGCCTCATGCAGAGAATCCAGACGGCCTGTCACCCCTGCCGTGAAAATTGTAAAAGGTATCATCGGGATTTCGGGTTAAGGCTTCAGCCGTTCTTCAGATCGCTAGGCAGGCTCGTCACCACATCCAGCCACAGTTCCCGCGCCTTCTTGCGCGCCGGGGCCGGGGTATCCTCCCAATGCTGGAACGTATTGCGCAGCGTCGTCAGGCTGGAGACGAACAACCCGCCGATCGCTCCCGTCTCCCCATCCATTTTCAGGTAAACCGGATCGCGCCGGACCTTCTCGCCACCCTCGGCGCGCAGTTTGTCATAGGCTTCCTGGCTGCCCAGGGCGCGCACCGCCTGCACCAACGTGAAGCGGCCTTCCGCCACGCCTTGCAGCAAATCCGCCGCCCGCCCCCGGCCCTCTTCATCCGCGCTCAGCAGCTCGTCATAGCGGTGCTCTTCCGTGCTTTGCTTTGAGTTCCCCAGCATCAGCCGGTTCAGGCTCATCCCCTGGGAAACTTTCTTCAGCTCCTTTTCCCAGGATTCCCAACGCGGCATCCCCGGCACCGGCATCTCGCCGGTGATGTCGTCACCCTCAAATAGCAGCGTCGCCCGGATACACGCCTTGTAGGTCGCGTTCATCCAGCGGTAAGCGGTCGGGCGTGGAATGCCGATTTTTTGGCAGGCTGAATCAAACCCTTTTTTCACTGTCTCACGTGAGACACTGATCGACTTGCGATCTCCGCCCACAGTGACCTCATGCGTGTGCAGCCAGATCAGCCGCAGTCCGGCCATCAGCGCGTGTTCGCAGGATTTCCGCATCGCCGCCTCGGCGTTGCCGAAATGCTCGGCGGTTTGCGCCACCATCACGTCATAAAGCGCGTCGGCAGAAGGATGGAGAGATTTCATAGCGGTGGGGGTTTCGGTTGTGGTTTCGGTGGTAATCATGAAATGGTTTCGGTGGTGGGTTCGTTCCACGGGTGCAGCAGGCTCAGTGCGGCGCAGATCTCGCCGGCCGGTCGCATCTCGCCCCGGTCAAAGCACGCGGCCTGCTCTCTACAAACCGCCTCGCTCCATGCGGAGGCGGCGATGGCCTTGGCCTGCGCCAGCTCCGCCGGTGCCAGGTCGCCCTTATAGACTTCCGTCCAAAAGCGTTCAAAGTTCATGGCTGCCCTCCTTTGCTGCCGTGGCCCATCGTCATGTCGGAGATCCCCGCCATAATCCGGCGGCTCTCACGATGTCCCTTGAGAACCCGGTTCAAATGCCATAGAGTGACCCCCAGCTTTTCGGCGGCCTTGGCCTGGGTAATCCCCCGCCTTGACAAGGCGGCCCGCGCCTGTGTTAAGTCCAAATCGTTTTGCCGTGGCAAGTTCATGTAGAAGAAATCGGAGATTTCGGAGTAACATGCAAGTGAAATCGGAGAATTTTTCGGAGTATTCGGAGAGAACTGAGGTTCTCTCTCAACGATTACACCTAAATATCTCCGATTTGCCCGTAAAAATAGGCATTTCCCCTTCCATGTTTCACGCTTACAGATCCGGGAAATATCCGATTTCACCGAAAGCCTGGCGAAAACTAGAGCAAGTGGAGCGTTCCGCCGGGATCTTGTCTGAGGAAGTCCCGCCCAAAGCCGAATTTGCAGAAAGTTCCGCAGAGCTTAATCAAATTCCCGAGGGTAGTGCAGAATTATTGCACGTCCTCAAGCGCATCGCCACCGCCCTGGAAGCCCTGGTTCAGCAATCCCGCCATTAACCTTCCCCTTGTGCCGGTCTCCCGCCGCTCCCCCGCGCACACTCCGCCGGTCTCCCGCCGCCCCACCGCCTAGCGTTCATTCGCCAGGCGGTTTTTTTTCATCATCATCCTTTTCTCCCCCCATCCAAAGACCCTTTTCTTAATAATGTTCCCCCTCTCCCCACCCAAACCCCCACAAACCCCACATTTTCAAGCACTTATCCCCCTCACTTCATCAGATTCCACCTAGTTCAACCCTATTCTATGTTTATTGCTTTTCGTGTCATGCGCCTGCCGGGTTGGCTCCCCCATAAAGCTGTGGATTAAGTGCCGGATCGTTGTACATCTTAAATTGGTAATAGACCGCAAAAGTGCGGGTGCCAGCACGGACGGCGTCGATGAGTTCGGTGAGACTTTGGGTGAGATCACTGCGTTGCCGGAGGATTCTAGCGAGTTTCTCGGCACAATTTGAGCGGTGGGTTTCAGTGGCCTCCTCGCGGTTCGCTTCCTCGCGCATGTGGAATTCTTTGAGGGCGAGGATCGATAAGCGGTCGATGATCATTCCCGGAGTTTCCGAGTTTTTCGGGCACCCGGATTCGACAGGGCTGAGGGAAATCACCAAGAATTTGTCCATTTCTTCGATGAAATTATTGCGCTCTTGGTTGAAGCGGTCGATCGCGCGTTTTGCCTGATGGATGCGCTCGGAGCCGAGGTCGTCGCGGCGGGCGATGTCTTCCTCATGCCAGAGCTGGAAGTTCCGCTGGTGGTTTTCCTGCACGAGACGCAGGAAATCATCGCCTGAGGCGGCTGGCGGGGTTTCATGCCAAGCGATGGTCAGCTGGGCTTGCAATCGGGCGATTTCCTGAGCGTCGAAGTTCATGAATGGATGGGCGGAAGCGCGAGAGTTGCAGGCGAATCCCTGCGAGACAAGCTTTCCGAATCCGCCCGTGAAAATCGTTACTCCGGCGCTTGGCGGCGTTCAGGCTTGGAGCGGGCGCGTGGACGTTTGGTCGTGGTGGCGGTGCGTTTTTTGAAGTTGAAAGTCCCAGAAGGCAATTCCACATAATCGGCAGCTTCCAGCATGGCGACTGCCTCGTGGGGAGTGGGTGCCAGTTTCGAGGCGTCCCGGAGCATCGGGCCAGCAGAGGCATCCCCCAAGACGACCATGCCATTGCGGGCCGCTTCGCGGATCTCCGGGTCTGCATTTAAAAGGTATTTCTGAATGGCGGGTAATTCCTTGGGATCATAAGTGATAGACGCCTGATGGACGGTCTCAAGGATTTGCTCCTTGGTCATGGGCATGATCGATTTCGATTCGTCGCTCGGATTCGGCGTTTCCGGTCTGAATTGAGAAGCTTTACCATCATCCAAAACTGCCGAATGCGATTTTTGGATCGTTGATCGCTTGGAGTCGTTCGAACGGTCATCGGCGTTTGATCCAAGGCTAAGCCAGGCAATGATGCCAGCGATCAAGATGAGAATCGCCGTGCCGGAGGCGGCTAATAAAAGTTTTTGTTTCATGTGGCCGCTCAAGAATCTGTGGATTGAAATCGAGATGGATATCTTAGTAACGCGACTAAAGGCCGATGCGTTTGAGGTTTTTCGTTCGCGCGTTTTGGAACCGCATTTTTGAAGCCAGCGTTCCCAGCTAATAGAATTCCCGGTGTCCGCGATGTGCGGACACCGGTTTTAGGAATCACAGAAGTTGGCGTTTATCAATTATCACTCCTCGTCATCGGAGTCGTACATGAAATCGGGGTATGGGTCGTTGATGTCCGGGAACAATTTGCCAGCGGAAAGGCTGATGGTTCCCCTGAGAACTGATACTTCTTCCCATTCCTCTTCGGATTCATCTTCGAATTGACCCTCGTAGTGACGCGATCCTGTACCGCTATCAAATTTTGCGGCCCCCGGAACGAACTGCCAATATTGATTTTCACCCTTGCCGAACGATTTCAATGACCAAGATTCATTGAAGATCCCGTCCAAATGCGCGTAGCCATCAAGGAAGCTGAATTCTATTTCCACATTCGTCATCCATTTGCCGCTGAATGACCAGGATTCTTGCCATGTCTCTGAATAATCACCATTGGGAGTGTATTTATAGTTGGTTTTACTGCTCCACTTTTCCGATTCAGAGCCCGCGAAGCCATCTTCATCGGTATAGATAATCTCTGAGAGATTGACGGGGTCATGGCCATTCTTGACGGCGTAAAATCCTCCTTCTGAGGAATCCGGCCATTCACCTGGTGTTACGAAAGTCACCGCCCAGCCAGCAATAGGACCTGGTATGTATTCTTCATCAATGAGCTCATCAAGAAACTCTTTGTTAGAAATTTTCATGGCGACCTGTTTTGAACCGTATTCAAAATTATCGCTTTCTTCGACCAAATTTTCAGCTCTATCATATTTCACGGTACTGTATTCGTTTTCATAAACGAGATTGCCGTTTTGTGGCTTGCCGTCATCATCTTTTGGTTTCAAGTTCGGTTCTTCATAGTATTCAGTGAAAGCGAACGTGACAATTTGCTCAGCGCCTGAGCCATACAAGGCCTCTTCAGCTGACAATGCTGGAGAAAAGGCCATCAAGGCGGGCACGGCATAAGCTGCTACAATGGTTTGCGGGGAAATATGATTTAATTTCATTGGGGTATCTTTAGTGGGATGGTCGAAACAATATAAACGGTATTAACAAATTCACTTCGAGTCGATCTTTGGCATCACATCAAACGAGCACCTGCTTCAGCGAGTTCGGAGCGCTCGCCGCGGTTGAGCGCGACGTGGGCGGTGAACGGTTGGCCTTTCAGGCGGTTGCGGGTATAGACGAGGCCGTTGCTGCGACTATCAACATAGGGGTTATCGATTTGCGCGGGGTCTCCGACGAGCACGAGTTTTGAATCACGGGACATGCGGGTGACGATGGTTTTCGCTTCCTGCGGCGTGAGCTGTTGGGCTTCGTCGAGAATGAAGAAACGATTGGGAATCGAACGTCCACGGATATAACAGAGAGCTTCAATTTCCAAGATCCCCTGCTCCATGAGAATCTCGTAAGGTTTTTTCACGGTGGTAGGTCCGGCACCCGTGGCTTTTTGTTGTTTCCGGCGCGGTCCGAGTGGCGTGGTCGGGCGCATGAGGAGATCGAGTGCATCATGAATCGGTTGCAGCCATGGCCGCATTTTTTCATCAAGCGAGCCCGGAAGAAATCCGAGTTGTTCGCCCATGGCGACGACTGGGCGACTGACCGTGATGCCGGTGTAGCGGCGGTTGAACATCTCATGCAATCCAGCGGCAACGGCGACGAGTGTTTTTCCGGTGCCAGCATGGCCATAGCAAGTGACAAGGGAGATTTCCGGATTGAGCAAGGCATCGATCAAACAGCGCTGGCCGAGATTTAGAGGCTTGAGGGATTGGCCATCGGGAATCTTGAGAACTTCAGGAATATTGAGGGGGACAAAACGGCCCTCGGCGGATAGACGGGCGGGAATCGTTTGTTTCTCGCCAGCCCCGAGCAGCACGTATTCATTGATGGCCACTCCTTGGGTCCGGTCTTCGTCAATGGTGAGTTCCCCGGCACTGGCGAAGCGCTGGAGTTCGTTGACATCGACATCGATGCGCCGGACCTCGTAGTTTGAAACTTCGCGGGCGTCCACTTTGTCATTCAAGTAATCTTGGCACTCGATGCCGACGGCGCGGGCCTTGAGCTGCATGTTGATGTCTTTTGTCACCAGCACCACCGGGGCCGTGTTATACTGCATCAACAGAAGGCAGGCCGCCATGATCCGGTGATCCACTCGCTCGCGGTCTGGAAAAATCCGATGGAAGCGGTTGAGGATATCCGAGTTTTTGGGGCAACTCGCAGGATCGTAAATCACCAGGCGCACCGTGCCGCCAAATGGCGTGGTCACGCCTTGAGTGACCGTTTCCGAACTGGAAAACATTTCCGTAAGTCGCCGGTGGACGCGGCGGGCATTCGCACCGCGCTCGGTTTGTTCGGATTTAAATTTGTCGAGTTCCGCGAGGACATCGACCGGGATGCATAAGTGGTTCTCCTTGAATCGCTCAATTGAGGCTGGGTCATGCAGCAAGACATTGGTGTCCAGCACGTAGTTCTTCACCAGTTGGGACGGCGCGGTTAGGCCGAAATCTGCCGGTTTGACCGCTTCGGATTCGGTCCGTCGTCGTTTGGAAATACCTTGGCCCGGTGAACTTTCTTCGAATAGCGCGCACTGGGGGTCGTCGGAACGATGAATCATAGGAATGTTGAGGTAAACAAGTCGGTTTGGCGGGCGATGGTGGAAGCGCGACCGGCCCACCACCGGCATGCGCGGTGCCAACTCGAGGCTGCGAATCTTGGTAGCATTTATTCAAGATATGTTGACTATCTGCAAATTTTTCGGGATGACAATACCCAAATGGTGATTTTTCTTACGCAGTGATTATAGCCAGGAATTCTGGTTCAGGTGTGAGATTTCGGCGGTGATTTTAGCGCGAGCGGGTTTGCCGAGCGGGCTGCGGGGAAAATTTCCCAAGATCCGCGCCGCGCGCAATCTTTGAAATCCCGGAATCCGTCCGGCATGGGCAGCCAGAGTTGCATCGATGATTTCGCGGTTCACCGCCGCTTCGAAGACCGGCACCAATGCGTTTTCCGCACGGGCGTCCGGCAGAGCCACCACCACGAATGTGCCGGGCTGGAGTTTTCCTTCTGATAATTCCAGCAACTCGCGTTCGATCACTTCCAGATCGACCAGTTCACCGAGAACTTTGACCCGGAAATCCGAGCGTCCCAGCGGCGTGAGTAAGCGGTTTTCCAACTTCACCCGGTCTGAGGTTTCATGCCATTCCAAAAGACGTGGCATAAAGACCCATGTTTCGTTTTCCCGGATGAGCATGCCGGAAAATAAGGCTGGTCCCGAAATGCGGAGTCTTTGATCCGCTGTCGTCACCGCCTGCCAAATTGGCAACACGGGAATTGGTGCGGGCTGATAGACTTCTTTCAATGAATCAAGCGTTGCGGTGGCGATTTGGGATGCGGCTTCCGTCATGCCATAGCTCGCCAGCAACGGCCAACCGAGCGCTCTCGCCACTTGCCCGGTTTTAACCTCCAAATGCCCGCCACCGACGACGATGGCGCGGAGCGATAGAGGTCTTCGAACTCCCGCAGCCACCAGATCATGGACCTGCGCTGGCACCAGCGAGGTGTGTGTGATTTCGTTCTCCGCGAGCCATGTGGCGAATGCGGATGCATCCCAACGCCTGCCAAACTCACGGAACGTGCAGCCAGCCGCGAAAGCACGCGCAGCCACACCGAAACCGCCGACGTGATACACCGGCAACGCCAGGCCCCAACAAGAGCGCGGAGTGACTTTCAAATGAGAGTTCACTGCCTCTGCGGAGGCCAACAATGCGGACTTTGATAGAGCGATCCACTTCGGAGTGCCGGAACTGCCGGAGGTCTCGAACAGCACATGTCCCCGCAACTCCGGAAGTTGGGGCAAGCCGCCTGGAAATTCGCCCGCTGCGAAGGGAGCTGGATCGCGCCAGAACATGCTATGTGTTAGTAAAGTCGTGTCCATGGCAGGGCGTGCAATAAGTCATCGAAGCCAAGGCCATGGCCTTCCGGGGCTTGAAAAGTGGGTGACCACGGGCCAAGTATTTCACTGAATGAGTCTTGCTCGAATAAATGATGAGTTTGCAATCCGCAAAGCCCGACGAGACCGGGAAATTGAAGTTCAAGCCGAGCTGCTTCCCATGCTGCGAATGTTTGGCCTACCGGGTGATCCATATAACTTGTGAGAACGACCCGTTGACGATGTTGTAGTGCGGCCTCACCTAACAAAAATGGTTCATCGATCACCGGTTTGATCACCATCACTTGTGCCGCCGTGCTCAACGGCGCGGCCTCGCGGTCCACGGCGAGTTTCACCCGAGTCTGCCGATGAAGGGCGGTCCATGCTGATTCCGAATAAGGGCAGGGGTCTTCCACGAAATCGATGGCAGCGCGCGTGGCCTCGGCAAGGCCTAGCAAAAATTCAGCCGCCGCATCCGGATCAAGAGATTCGTTGAAATCGAGCCGCCATTTCAACGATGGAAACTCGACCACCATGGCATCGAGAAATTTTGCTTCCGCCGCAGGATCACGGCCGGTTTTGAGTTTGATCGTCGAGAACCCGGCCTCCACGGCGAGAGCGATATCGGCGGCAGTTCCTTTCGCCAGCGTGGCGTGGCTTTCCGGCACTTCCATTTCCTCAAAAAGCGAATGCTCGAAGGTGCGTGCCACGCGGTCGTATTCGGCGCAGCGGATCGCGCGTTTCACGATGGGCCAGCGGCGTGCGCCTGCCAAATCAGCGAGACATTTTTCCAAGGTTGGATCGCCGAGTTCCGGCCACGGTTGGATGCAGCCAAAGCCGCCATCGATCTGGATGAGAGCGCCCTCAAATTCGCGGCGCTTTGAGATCGAGTTGAGAAACCCGCGTGCTTTAAGGCGGTAGCGCGAGATCAATGGTTTGGATTCAAGAGAAGTCATTGTGAGGAAAACCGGATTCAGGAGAGCGTCGCCACGCCGTGAAAGACTGCGGCGAAAAGAATCAATTGCACGCCAGCCAAAGCAAGCAGGCGGTTGAACCCCGGGCCGGGCGGCAACGTGAACACGCCCCAGATGATTCGCAAGCCGATCAATAACACCGGGAGACTCGCCGCCGCGAACGTCGGTTGCCCCCATGCGAGCCAAATGAGCCCAACAAAGGCCGCGAGTTTGATTTCCAACCAAATGACCGCTGCCGCAAATTTCGGGCCGAACCTCACGGCGAGCGTGCGTTTCCCGGTCGTCGCGTCCTCATCGCGGTCGCGGAAATTGTTGATAGAAATCAGCACCGCCGAGAGCAACCCAACCTGCAAACCCAAGAGCAGTGCCTCGCGCGGCCAAAATCCGGTCTGAATAAAAACCGTGCCCGCCACCGCCACCCATCCGAAAAACAAGATCACAAACAATTCGCCCATCCCACGATAGGCCAGCGGAAATGGCCCGCCGGTGTAGCCGTATGCGAGAAACAACGAGGGAAGCCCGATCAGCACGATAGGCCAGCCACACGCCTGATAGAGAATCACTCCACAAACCAGCGCCACAGCCAAGAAGCCCGCCGCCACCGCCATCACCGTGCCCGGCCGCAGCATGCCTGATGCGGTGACCCTCACAGGCCCCAGCCGACGCTCGGTATCCGCGCCTTTTTTTGAATCGATGACGTCGTTGAAAAAATTCGTCGCAATCTGGATCGCTAGCGCCCCGAGCAGAGTGCAGAGCGCGAGTGGCAGATTGAAGGAATCACTGAGTTTCCAAGCCAAAACGCAACCGACCCACACCGGCACGATCGCGGCAGGCAGAGTTTTCGGCCGAGCGGCCAATAGGCAGGACTTGAAGATGAAAACAGTCACGCCCGGAGTGGAAACCAATCCCGCACGCCAGACGATATCAAACATCCACGGTTTCATGCACTACTCGCGCCGGAAAATCGTGAGTGATCCTTCAATCAAAACGGCCCGACTGACTCGCTTTAAGGAAAACCCATTAACCTGGCAGCGCATCAGCCGGACCGATTATCGTGTCGCGACATCCCTAAAAAAGCACCCATCGTGCCAATTTTTGGGTCAAAATTGTCACAAAGACACCACGCCAGCCGACTTATAGAATCTTCGCAGCGCGGGCGGGTGTGCCAGCTTTCAAGCGGCACCAGCGCTGATGACGATGATTTTTGGAAATCGATGCGGCTGTTGCTTCATCAGGCGTATGTAGAAGACTCAAGCGAACTGCGCGCGGTTCACTGCGGCGTGAAAGATGTCCTCGCGGTAAATCCGGGAAATCGAGCCACAGGTAATTTCCGGTAGGGAGCCGATCGCTCGCAAGCCAGCGAGCACCCAGGAAGCTTTTTCTACAGTCGGACGGTTCACGGTTTCGCCGTGGAAGACGTGGAAGGAATCGCTGCGAAATGTCTCCGATCCGCCTTCAAAGTTTCCGATCAAGCTGTTTTTGAGGACTTCCTTGGAGGCTCCGGTATAGGCTTTCATTGCCAGAATACTGACGAGTTCTTTGCGGAAACCCGGGGCTTGGCACATCCGGCAGGCATCTAGCAGGGCGGCGACCAAGGCGATGGTTTCGTCTTTGCGCTCTTTGATGAATGCTTCCGCAACTAACAGAACTTTTTCGGGATGGCCGTGTGACAATTCGTTGGAGGTGGCCGGACACCAACCGGCACCGTCAAGTATGGCCTCTGAGTTCCATGGCTCGCCGACGCAAAATCCATCGATGTGCCCGGCTTTGAGGTGGCGCGGCATGAGTGGGGGCGGCAGAAAAATAATATCCACCTCCTCCGGGTCAACGAGCCCGTGTCGCCGCAGCCAAGTGTGGAGAAGAATGTGATGTGAAGAAAACCGATGGGTGGCGGCGAGCGTGAACGGGCGGTCTTTTTTCCACGAGTATTTCAAATGATCTTTCAAACCCTCGCCGTGCTTGATTTCGGAGGGTTTCAGCGAGCTGGACAGCGTGATGGCATTGCCATGCAGATTCAGAATCATCGGGACGGCCACTTCCCGGCGCAACTCACTGAAGCCCAAACCAAGCTCCAGCGCGATGCCGGCGATCGATTGCGCGGCATCCAGTTCACCATAGTAAATTTTGTCCCGCACGCTGGCCCAACCGATTTCACGGGACAACGAGACATTCAGCCCATGCCGCTCGAAGAGGCCCATTTCACGAGCGACTGCGATCGGGGCGCAATCGCTCAACGGCACGTAGCCGAGACGGAGTGGAAAACGGGAGTTGTTCTTGGCGGCGGACTTGCTCATCGGGGCGCTCATAAGCGCGTTGAATGCCAATTGCGCGACTTTGGCATAAGCGCTGCTATTTTCAACACACGCTATCGATGAAAGCGGTTCATTATGGATTGGGTGCCTGACTTGAGACAATTGCGCGCATTCGTAGCTGTGGCGGAGGAAGGCAGCTTCACGCTGGCGGCGCGGCGGCTATTCGTCACGCAATCGGCGGTCAGCCACTCGTTGCGCGCGCTGGAAGAACAATTGTCATGCAAGCTGCTGGATCGGAGCGGCAAACGAGTGGTCGTGACAGTCGAGGGCGAGTTGCTGCTCAAACGTTGTCGCCGTGTGGTGTTAGAAATCGAACAGGCGGGCAGGGATCTCGACGGTCTGCGGCGCTGGGGTCAGACACGAATCCGGATCGGTGCGCCGCACACGTTGTGCCATTTCATGATCCCATCGGTTTTGCGCGAGTTTCGCGATTGTTTTCCGCGTTGTGAAGCGTTGATCGAAGCCGGGGACACCACTTTGCTTCTGGATCGTCTAACCGGCGGGGATCTGGATCTCGTGGTCGGGCTTAAACCTCGTGGCAGTGGCACCGAGGGCTACCGACTTTTGTTCCAAGATGCGCTGTCCTTCGTGGTTTCTCCATTCCACCCATGGGCGGTCGATGAATCCACGGTTGCTTCCACACTCGGCGACCAACAATTCATCATTTATGCCAAAGCGACGGAGACCCACCGGTTGGTCCAGGAATGGCTCGAGCAGGCAGGAGTTCGCGGGAAGAAGCCAATGATTCTCGGCGACATGCAGGCGATCAAGGAGATGGCGAAACTTGGAATCGGCGTGGGCATCGTGGCCCCATGGGTGGCAACAAGGGAGTCCGAGGAAGGAGTTCTCAAAATCATCCATATCAAAGAGCCTCTGATCGAAAGGGAATGGGGGATTTTCCATTCTCCAAAACGGGAGCCCAGTCTGGTGGAGGAAGCGTTTATCGGCCTCTGCGAAATGGTTTTCGCGACCTTGCCATCCGGCCGGGGGCTGGATGCGTGATTGAGAATGGGCGGAAATCAGCCCAATCCGCGTTCCGGCTTGACGGTGTTTCCCCCTGCCAACTAGCCTCAACGGATGAAGCGCGCCCCGCGCGGCGGCTCATTTCAACCAACTCCAACCCATCCCGCACCGTGGACCTCCAGGAAATCCGTCGCATCGTCGAACTCATGAATGAGCACGGCCTCACGCTCTTCGATCTCTCGAAGAACGATTTTCATCTCAAACTGAAAAAAGGCCCGGATCTCGAAGATCTCCGCGGCCTATTCGCCAGCATGCCGGCTGCACCCGCTGCGCCGGCTGCCGTTGCGCCCGCCGCTGCCGCCCCTGTGGCCGGCAATCCAGCGCCGCCCGCCCTCGAAGGCGCGGAAATTACCTCGCCGATGGTCGGCACATTTTATCGGAAACCCGCACCCGACGCCCCGAATTTCGTCGAAATCGGATCCACCGTCTCGGTTGGCCAAACCGTCTGCATCATCGAGGCCATGAAGGTCATGAATGAAATCAAAGCCGAAAAATCCGGCACCATCTGCGCCCTCGTCGCCGAAGAAGGAAACGCCGTTCAATATGGCGACGTCCTTTTCCGCATCAAGTGATCGGTCTTTTCTGATCACTGCTCACTGATCTCTATCAACTTCTTTACCATGTTCAAGCGCGTCCTGGTCGCCAATCGCGGCGAAATCGCCCTCCGCATCATTCGCGCCTGCCGCGAGCTTGATGTGGAATCCGTAGCGGTATATTCCGAAGCCGATATCGATTCGATGCACGTCCAACTCGCCGATCAGGCGGTTTGCATCGGCCCGGCATCGAGCAAAGAATCCTACCTGAAGATGGACCGCATCATCGCGGCCGCCGAGATCACCGGCGCGGATGCGATCCATCCCGGCTACGGTTTCCTCTCGGAAAATGCCCGTTTCGCAGAAATCTGCGCCTCGTCCGGCGTCACCTTCATCGGCCCCTCGGCCAAGGTCATTTCGCAAATGGGCGATAAAGCGACGGCCCGCGCTACGGCAGTCGCCAATGGCGTGCCGATCACGCCCGGCACTGACATCATGCCAGATGCGGAAACCGCATTTGAAGCTGCGAAAAAAATCGGTTTCCCGGTCATGATCAAGGCGACCGCCGGGGGTGGTGGCCGCGGCATGCGTCCATGTTTCAAAGAAGAAGAATTCATTTCCTTGTTCCAAGCCGCCTCCAGCGAAGCGATCGTTTGCTTCGGCAATGGCAGTTGTTATCTCGAAAAACTCGTGCTAAACCCTCACCACGTTGAGTTTCAAATCCTCGGAGATTCACACGGAAACTTTGTCCATCTTGGTGAGCGCGATTGCTCGATGCAACGCCGCAACCAGAAGGTCATCGAAGAATGCCCGTCGCCGCTGCTCACTCCCGAACTCCGCGCCCGGATGGGTGAAGCGTCAGTCAATCTGATTCGCAATATTAACTATCAGAATGCCGGCACCATCGAATACCTCGTCGATGAAGCTGCGGAAAATTTCTACTTCATGGAAATGAACACCCGGATCCAGGTCGAACACCCGGTGACCGAAGAAGTCATGGGTTGCGAGCTCATCAAAGAGCAAATCCGCGTCGCCGCAGGCGAGCCGATTTCCCACCACGTTCTGGAAGCTTGCCCGCGCGGCCACGCCATCGAGTGTCGCATCAATGCGGAAGACCCCTTCAACAACTTCGCTCCCAGCCCGGGCACCATCGATCTCTGGTATGCTCCCGGCGGCAAAGGCGTGCGCGTGGATACCCACGTCTATTCCGGCTACACCGTTCCACCGCATTACGATTCGATGATCGCCAAGCTCATCGTCACCGCCGCCACTCGTGAAATCGCCATCGCCCGCATGAAACGCGCTCTCGGTGAGTTCACCATCCGCGGGATTAAGACCACCATCCCCTTCCAGCTTGAAATCATCTCTCATCCGGATTTCATCAGTGGAAAATATGATATTGGATGGGTTGCGAGGTTTCTTGAAGAGCGGAGTGCTCGCTAAATTCATAGGAATTATGGGAATGATGGGATTTATGGGGAATGCGTGGCTCTATGCTATTCTTGATCTCGGCTATGTGTCTGAGGAAAACGCTGTCGCTACGACGGCCTCGTTGTTAGCGGGTGGCGCGGGTTTGCTCCAGCTGCGGGCTAAGGGAAAAGATCTGGCTACGATCCGCCGCGTCGCGGAAACTCTCATTCCGCTCTGCCGTTTGGCCGGGGTTCCGTTTATCCTCAACGATCATCCTGCGCTCGCTGCCGAGCTCGGAGCGGATGGCGTTCACATCGGCCAGGATGACGGCCCGCTTGCTGCCGCCCGCGCCACTATGGGTCCCGGGAAACTCATCGGCCGCTCGACCCATTCGCTCGATCAGGCACGCGCCGCACTTGCCGAGGGCTTTGATTACATCGGCTTCGGTCCGCTTTTCCCCACGCCCACCAAAGCCGGCCGTCCCGGCATCGGCCTTGAGGATATTTCCACGATGGAGCACGATGTAGGCAGCCGGATTCCAACCTTCTGTATCGGCGGCATCAAGCGCACCAATCTCGATCAAGTCCTCGCCGCCGGAGCACGGCGGGTGGTCATTGTTTCCGATCTTCTAACTGCTGAAGACGTGGAATCGGCCACGCGAGAAGTAGTGGTTAAATTAAGTTAATGTTGTCATGGGTTTCACCACCTAGGCCTTCTTCGCCCGACTGCTGGATAAGAACTTCCTCGCCGCCGCCAATTTTAACAAAAAATCTTCTGCCACCACCACGATTACCGGGCTGGAAAATGCCGTTATCAATGGCGTAAACCATGCGGGAGACGGCGTTACGCAGCTCACAAAAATCCAACTGGGCGGTGCCTTGGTGAAAGAACTGAACGCTCGCCCCGTTCTAGAGACGTAGTTTTGCATCGCCAGACCAGCCCGGGGCCCGGCAATTTCACGTCATGCGATACGCATACATTTCGTGAAACACCATACCTTACACATCTCTGTCCTGCTCCTCGGCTTCGGTTGGGTCCTATTTTTGGTCGGACCGGCCGAAGGAATAACCTTACCAAAGCCTAACATCCTCTTTATCGCCATCGATGATCAGAACGATTGGATCGGCCACATGGGCGGCCATCCGATGGCTAAAACACCGCACATCGACGCCCTTGCCGCGCGCGGCACCTCATTTCTCAACGCACACTGCCAGTCCCCACTCTGCAATCCATCGCGCACCAGCCTTATGTTCGGCCTGCGCCCGACCGCGACGGGCATCTACGGTCTGCAACCCGCGCCGCGCCAACTGCCGCAACTGCGCGACCGCCTGTCGCTGCCGCAATATTTCGCGGCCCATGGATACCGGACCAGCGCCACCGGCAAAATCTATCACATGGGCACCAAAGCAGGCGGCAGCCCGAAAACCCCGGAATTTGATGTCGTGGGCAGCTACGGTGGAATCGGCACATCACCCCCGAAAAAACTCATTCCCACCACCCCGATGGGCAACCATCCGCAGATGGACTGGGGTGTTTGGCCAACTAACAATGACGACACCCAAAAGGGCGATTATCAAGTGGCCTCATGGGTTCAGCAACAAATCAACGACGCACCCATGGGCCAACCGTTTTTCGTCTGCGCCGGGTTTTTCCTCCCCCACGTCCCGTGTTACGCCACCCAACAATGGTTTGATCTCTATCCGGATGATGACAGCGTGTTGCCGAAAATTCTGGCCGGTGATCGCGACGACACGCCGCGCTTCTCATGGTATCTCCATTGGAAACTCCCCGAGCCACGCTTGAAATGGCTGCAGGAAAACAAACAAGCGCGCAACCTCGTTCGCAGCTATCTTGCCAGCACCAGTTTCGTCGATGCCCAGATCGGCCGCATCATGAAGACCCTGCATGAAAGCGGACACGATAAAGACACCATCGTGGTTCTCTGGGGTGATAACGGATACCATCTGGGCGAGAAAGCCATCAGCGGCAAAAACACTCTCTGGGACCCCTCTACCCGCGTGCCGCTGCTCTTCGCAGGTCCCGGTGTGAAACCCGGCCAACGCGTCACTCAACCTGCCGAATTGCTCGACATCTTTCCAACCCTTGTCGATCTAACGGGCCTACCGAAACGTAACGATCTCGATGGCCTCAGTCTCATTCCCCAACTGCGCGACGCCACTGCCAAGCGCGAGCGCCCCGCCATCACCACGCACAATCAAGGCAGCCATGGCATCCGCAGCGAACGCTGGCGCTACATCCGCTACGCCGATGGCTCCGAAGAACTCTACGACATGATCACTGATCCTCATGAGTGGTACAACCTCGCTGCAAAACCAGAGCACGCCGCAGTCATCGCCGAACACAAGAAATGGCTACCCAAACCGGATAGTCCGCTCGCCCCCAACAGCGCCTCCCGCATTCTCACCTACGATGCCACCACCGATACCGCCGTCTGGGAAGGCACGACCATTCAACGCATCGACCCGATTCCCGAGTGAAAGCCGGAGCTTTTTCCTAGATAAATGAAGCCACTCCTTGCATTGGCCGCTGATTTTTCATCTGTTGTCTGTGGTCACATAGAACCATTCGAGCCATGAGTAACGATACCGATTCGCAAAAGCCCATCCGTAGCATCAGCCTGCCACCACTCGCCGCCTTTGCCCTTGCCTTGGGCATGGTCGGTTCCACCTTCATTGCCGCCACCACTTGGCGCGATGTCCGCAAACAACCGGATAAAAACAACATCCGCATCACCGGGTCGGCCAAGAAAAGGATCGTTTCCGATTTGATCCAGTGGTCGGCAACCATCGAGGGCAAGGGGGCCGACCGCACTGCGGCCTATCTATCGTTGAAAAGCGGCACCGACAAAGCGGTCGAGTTCCTTAAGGCCCAAGGCATCAAGCCGGACGACATCAAGACGCAGTCCGCCAATATCACCGAGGAGTTTGAAATGGTGCGTGAAGACAAAGTGCTTCCCGGCACCACCGTTCCCTTGCGCACGGAAACCCGCAGGTCGGCCGGTTTCCGGGCGATCCAAGTGGTTTCGGTGAGTTCCCCGAATGTGCCGCAAATCGAAAAAGCCTCGCGTGAAATCACCTCGCTGCTCGAACAAGGGGTGTTTGTGACATCGAATGAGCCGAGCTACTATTACACCCGCCTCGGTGAGCTCAAACTCGAGATGCTGGCGGAGGCCGCCAAGGATGCCCGCAATCGCGCCGAAAACATCCTTCGCGCTGCCGGCAACACCGAAATTGGTCCCCTCGTCGACTCCTCCATGGGCATCATCAATATCAATCCCGCCAACTCCACGGAAACCTCCACCGAGGGCAACAACGACACCTCGTCCTACGAAAAGGATATCATCACCATCGTCCGCGCCGAATACGTGGTGAAGTGAGGGATGCGCCGGGGCCCTGCGCAAAACGGCCCAAGGACCTGAACCGCCCTTCCATCCCAATGATGAGATCACACTTACTTTGCATCTTTCTTCTCTGGAATGTGACCACTCCCACGTTTGGTTGCGCGGCGGTGACGCTTGCGCGTGGAAATGTGGTGAATGCGGATCAGTCGGTCATCATGATTTGGGACAAGGAAAGGAAAAGCCAACATTTCATCCGTCAGGCGAATTTCAAAACGGATGCCGATGATGTCGGATTTATCGTTCCGTCTCCATCGCGTCCTCAGTTAGAAGAATCGGGCAACGAAGCGTTTGATGTGCTGGAGGAAATTACCGCGCCATACATATCGGGTGGAGGTTCCTTTTCCATAGGCTGCGCCGCAACCAGCGCCCCAGTGCAAAAAAACAGTGTTCGCGTGGTCGAAGAAAAACGTGTGGCGGGATACGATGCCACAGTGCTGACCGCGCGTTCGGGAAATGATCTGGTCGCATGGTTGGAAAAACATGGATACCCCTACTCGCCAGCATTGGCAGAGTGGGCCACGCCCTATCTTGGCGGCGATTGGCATTTCACTGTGCTCAAACTTGCGAAAGCAACCGCACTCACCAAAGAGATCAAAGCATCCGCCTTGCGCATCAGTTTCCGCACTGAGCGTCCACTGTTCCCGTATCGTGAGCCGGAGTCGACCGCCGCGAAAAACAAGCTCGAGGTTTCTGCCAGATTGTTGCGGATCTATTTCATCGCAGAGACACGTTATCGCGGACAAATCGATGGCGGCAAAAAATGGAGTGGCGAAGCGATCTGGGCGAATGACATCACACGACACAAAGACCGCCTGCTGAAATCACTGAAACTACCAGCGACTACCGGACCAAAAACCTGGTGGCTTACGGAGTTCGAAGATCACTGGCGTTACGAGAAAGCTGCGGGCGATGTCTATTTCACACCGGATTCAAAACAAACCGTTTTGGATGCCAGAAGCAAGGTCCGCCCACCCACTTACGATGCCGCCCTTTTCGGAGGCCTGCTGTTTTTCGGAATGAGAACGATCCTCCGGCGGCGCAGTAATTAGGGGGCACGAGCTCTCAGCCAAAGCTAGAGCATTTTAATTGAATCTGTAGCTGCTGGCTGGAGAAAAAACTGCTGTTTTCACCGCAAGATCCAAGGTGGCGTCCTTTGATACCGCCCTCCGGCGGCACCCTCTGGGCACTCGCTTCGCGAGCGTCTATGTCGTTCCACTCCATTCACCGGGAGGGCGCCTCTCAGCGTGGAATCATTCATGAAGATGCGCCTTCGGCGAGGACGCGCTAGCTGGAGCTTCTCGTCCAATCGGGCACATCTTTTTTTAAACCGCTTTAAACAACAAACGGTCCAGAAATCCGTTGCATCTCATTTGTCGCGCTTCAATGTTGAAACTACCAATGGACTTGTCGTTCGTTCTGTTATCTTGCTGCGACGAGATCGTAGCCGCGCCAGTCGCCGATGGTGATGTTGGCGAATTCGCCGACGGGGAGATTTTCATCGACCATGACGGAGCCGTCGATTTCGGGGGCGTCCCATTGGGTGCGGGCGACGCCGGGTTGTTCGACTAACACGCGGACCGCTTTGCCGACTTGTGCTTGGTTGGTTTCGCCGGCGATGCGTTGGAGTTCGGCCATGGAGCGGGACCAACGGCTTTTGCGGGTGGCGTGGTGGAGGTGACCGTCCATTTTGTAGGCTCGGGTGCCTTCTTCCTTGGAATATTGGAAAACCCCGGCGCGCTCGAAACGAAACTCGCGGATGAATTCTAGCAATTCTTGGAAATCTACTTCGGTCTCGCCGGGGAAACCTACGATGAACGTCGTACGAATGCCGAGGCCGGGAATACCAGCACGCATGCGGCGGAGCAAATCGCGGATATAGTCGCCAGTGGTGACGCGCTTCATGGCGGTGAGCATTCTGTCGGAGATATGTTGGAGCGGGATGTCCACATACTTCGCCACCTTGTCGCACTCGGCGATGGTTTGGATCAATTCATCCGACCAATGGGCGGGGTGCGTGTAAAGCAGGCGAACCCAGAAATTCCCTTCGATCGTGTTGATTTGGCGGAGCAAGGTGCAGAGCGAGTTGCCTTTGCTGGAATCGACGGGCGACGAAGGTTTCGGGCGTTCGCCTTCCCATTGGTCCATGCCGAAGTAGGTGGTGTCTTGGGAGATCAGGTTGATTTCCTTCACACCGGATTTCACCAGCGCTTCCACTTCTTTAAATACCGAATCCTGCGTGCGCGAGCGGTGTTGGCCGCGGATTTTTGGGATGATGCAGAAAGTGCAGGTGTGGTTGCAGCCCTCGGCGATTTTTACGTAGGCGAAGTGGTCCGGCGTCAGGCGGATGCGCGGGGTGGAGTAATCCGGCACGTATTGTGGCTTGAGCGTGACAAAATCGCGTGGGTCATCGGTGGCGGACGGGCCTTCGGTTTTTTGAACCTCGGCGGAGTTTTTCTTGCCTAACAAATTCTCGATGATCGGCGCGACTTTGGTGATTTGATCGAGGCCGATGAACGCATCCACTTCAGGCATGATGCCGGGGAGTTCGCTGGCGAAACGTTGGGACAAACATCCGGCGACGATGATTTTCTGGCGCTTTCTATCAGGATCGCCCTTGCGGCCGTCCACCGCGCCGAAAATCGCGTCGATGGATTCTTGTTTGGCCATGTCGATGAACGAGCAGGTATTGACGATGAGGACATCGGCAAGCTCGGGATCGGGCGTGAGGGACATTCCGGCCTGCGCGAGGTGACCGATCATGACTTCAGAGTCGATGAGGTTTTTCGCGCAGCCGAGTGAGATGAGACCAACGGTGATGGACATGCTTTATTTAAAAGTTAGAATTTATACGTTAAAAGTTATTGGGGCGTAGGCTTTTTTAACAAATAACCTCTAACGAATAACTTTTAACTTCCGCAGTTAATACTGCGGCGGCAGGATGAGTTCGTCGCCGGGCTTCGGCTGGACGGGGCCGAAGCCGGGAAGAGGATTGGCGATGCCGCCATCGGCGGTGATATCGGAGACGGTGAGTTGGCCGAGGATGCCGGTTTTGCGGCGAATACCGAGGATGGTGCCGACTTGGACTTGTTCCGGCATCAAGACCTCAAAAGTGATGAAGCTGCCGTCCTCCACGTATTCAACGACGCGGCCGATGAGCAACGCTTGGCCGATCATGCGGGCGCGTTTGAGTTCGGTATCGCCTTTTTCAAGATCGATCTGGCTGAGCAGGCCTTCTTCGTCTTGGGCGATTTTGGCATCGCGGGCGGCTTTTTGTTTTTCCTGTTCGAGTTGTGCGAGCGCGGCGTTGTTTGCTTCGAGTTGCGCTTTTACCTCCGCGATTTCGGCCGAGCTAGGCCCAGGGGCGAGCACGGGCATCGACCGGAGTTGCTGAAGTTGTTTTTCCCGTTGAAGGTTGTCTTGCTCTTGGCGGAGTTCCGCGACTTGTTTTTTAAGGCGTGCGATTTCGTTCTGCGAAGTATTTTTTACGCCACTGGTCATGCCCTGCCAAGACACCGCGAGCGCGCCTAAAAGCAACGCGACAGTGGCGCCTAGAAGAAGTTTCATTGTGTCCATGCGGACGACGGTGGCTGGGCTGGCCGCAGATGTCAACGCACTGCGAATCGGGTGGTTTTGGGTTTTGGAAACGGCCACCGTCGAATTAAGGTTTGTGCGTGGCCGATGACGAACGCAGTGAACGATGGCAAACGGACGGGAAATTTTTTCGTTCCGGGGATTCGCGCGTTTGGTTAGGGGCGGTGACTTACGGGCCATTTCCAGTGGCCGATCCGGCTTCGTTTGAGTTGGATTTCCGGCGGATGGCAGCAGCGGGGTTCAATGCGATTCGGCTGTTTGAAATGCCGGATCGACGTTTGCTCGATGCCGCGTGTGCGGCGGGGTTGCAGGTGTTTGCGGGGCTGGAATGGGGGTATTCCGTGGATTTTTCCCGCCGTCCCGGATTGTTCACGGCGGCCCGAGCCAAGCTGGTGGAGGCGCTGCGCGAATCGGCGACGCATCCAGCACTGGCTGGTGTTTACGTGGGCAATGAGATTCGGCCGGACCTAGTGCGTTGGATGGGTCCGTTGCGGGTGAGGCACGCGATCGAAGATTTGATTGCGCTGGGTCGGGAGGTGGCTCCGCACTTGCTTTTCGCCTATGCGAACTTCCCGAGCACCGAATATCTGGAGCCGGATAACGCCGATTTTTCCGCCTTCAATGTCTATCTCGAAGCCCCCGATGCGTTTCGCAATTATCTCAAACGGCTGCATCACATTGCAGGCGATCGGCCTCTGGTGATCTCCGAATTCGGCATCGATTCCCAGAGAAACGGGGTCGCGCGGCAAGCGGAAACGCTTGCATGGGCGATGAAAATTGCCCACGAGGAAGAAACGGCAGGCCTTACGATTTTCGCGTGGAGCGACCGCTGGCAAAACGGCGGCGCGACCGTGTACGACTGGGATTTCGGGCTGATCGACCGCGCGGGAAAAGGCAAGCCCGCGCTGGACGCTCTTTCAGTCGTGCGTTTCTCACCCCGGACGAACGTGCCCAAGTTCTCGGTGATCGTTTGCACCTGCAACGGTCGAGATCGGATCGGTGGATGTCTTACGGCGGTCGGGAAATTGGTGTCCGCGGATGGGTTTGAAACGATCGTGGTGGATAATGGATCGACGGATGGGACGGCGGATTTTGTGAGGGAAAATTTCCCGTGGGTGAAGTTATTGCAGCTTGATGCCTGCGGATTGAGTGCGGCACGCAATGCGGGGGCGGAGGTGGCCAGCGGAGAAATCCTGGCATTTACGGACGACGATTGCGCAGCGGATCGCGAATGGTTGGTGCGCTTGGCACGAGTATTTGCAGACCGGCGATTTGCGGCGGCGGGCGGGCCAAACTTGCCTCCCAAACCCCGAAATTGGCATGAGGCAGTGGTGTGTGCAGCGCCCGGTGCGCCCAGCCATGTGATGCTGGACGACGAGGAAGCCGAGCACTTGCCAGGCTGCAATCTCGCCGTCACCAAGGCTGCTTTTCGTGCCATCGGCGGCTTTGACCCGATTTTTCGTACGGCGGGCGACGACGTCGATTTTTGCTGGCGTCTGCGCGCGGCGGGTTTTCGCCTTGGTTTTGCGCCGGGGGCTTTCGTTTGGCATTGGCGGCGGTCGGCGATCCGCGGGTTTCTCAAACAACAAATCGGTTACGGAAAGGCGGAGCGTTTACTCATCGCAAAACATCCGGCGCGTTTCACCCCGCAAGGTCGGGCAAAATGGCAGGGCTTTGTTTATGGCGGCGGGCCGGTGCGGGTGATGGCGAACTCGATCATCTATCACGGGCCGATGGGCAGTGCGGGTTATCAATCGGTGCAAAACCGCATGCTTCCGCTCCGGGGATTGGACGGTCGATTTAATCGTTGGCGAGTCCAGCTCGCGCTGAGGCTCGTGGAGTTTCTAACACCACGGCTGCGGGCATGGGCGAGAAACCGGCGGATGGTTTTTGTGCGTAGTGGACGGTCATCGAACCGTGAAATGAATCACGATTCGCATGAGTTTGAATTTCCCGGAGTCACTCGCGAAGAACTTCTCCAGCAGCTGCTCGCCGATGGCTGGCAGCCGGGCGGAAAGACCGATGCATGGGATGTGGGAAAACAGGGCACGCGTATTTTGTTAGCCACCGAATATGGCGATCAAGGGAGCCGGAATACGCTTGTCCGGATTTGGGGTAATGTTTCACTTTTGCGGTTGAAACAACTCGCGACACAGCAGACATGATTTTCCATCGCAGCCGCGGGCGCTGCAATGTTCGCGGCCATAGAAGATGATTTGCAGATGAAGTCGGTTCCACGATTCGCGGGGGAACAAGCGTTTCAAATCGAGCTCGGTCTGCACGACGTTTTTTCCGGAGGTGAGTTTCCAGCGGGTGGCCAGCCGATGAATGTGGGTGTCCACCGGAAATGCCGGCACGCCGAAGGATTGCGCCATCACGACCGAGGCAGTTTTGTGACCGACTCCTGGAAGCGCTTCAAGCGCCTCGAAATCCGCGGGCACTTCGCCGCCGTGTTGCTCGACGAGGATGCGCGACAACTCGGAAATGGCAGCGGATTTCCGTGGGGAAAGCCCGCATGGCCGGATCACGGCGCGGATTTCCTCGACCGGGACATGCATCATGTCGCGCGGGTTATCGGCTAGGGCAAACAAGGCGGGCGTCACTTGATTCACGCGCACATCCGTGCATTGCGCCGAGAGCAACACCGCTACCAACAACGTGAACGGGTCCTTGTGATCCAGCGGGATTGGCGTCTCGGGATAGAGTTCCGCGAGACGGCGCAGGAGGTGATCGGCGCGTTGTCGTTTGAGCATGGCGGGAATGTTTGGTAAGTGGGAACGGGCGATACTGATAGTTTAAGATTTTTAACCACAGATGAACAGGATGGACACGGATAAAGAGGGGTTTAAATGAATTCCTATCTGTGTTTGTCTGCGTAATCTGTGGTTTTAAAGCCGTTTTGGCTATTGGCTCTACTTAATCTAGTGCTTCTGTGAGTTTTCCCTGCTTTTATTGGTTTGCATTTGGCGTTTTCGGATTATGGTGCCGCTTCCCGAGGGGGAAATTATGGCGATTCAAGGAAAAGAACTGGCTTTGGCCTGTGCACAAGCGGCGGATGACACGAAGGCGGAGAACATCCGGATTTTGGACATGCACGGGCAATCGAACCTAGCGGATTTCATGGTGGTTTGCACCGGCACGTCGATGCCGCAGTTGCGCGCGATCTTGCGAAATGTGGCAGAACACGTCGAGGTCGAGCACGGTGTGAAACCGGTGCGCACCGAAGGCAAGGCGGACACACGCTGGGTGGTGCTGGATTTCATCGATGTGATGGTCCACGTCATGGATGAAGAGCTGCGCGGATATTATTGCCTCGATGAACTTTGGAAAGACGCCAAGGAAGTCGATTGGCAGACTGTCCTCTGAGTTTTCGGGAATAAACCGGCGCTCCGAATCCTCTCATCCCCGTCCATGAGTGAATTCCAAGATCTCGTCGATGCTCATTACCAAGCGCTTTATCGCTTCGGGATGTCATTGACACGCAACACCGACAAGGCCGCAGACCTTGTCCAAGAGACGTTCTGTATCTGGGCGGCGAAGGGCGGCCAACTCAACGATCGCTCGAAGGCGAAAACCTGGTTGTTCACCACCCTGCACCGCGAGTTTCTTAGCCAACGTCGGCGCGCCTCCAAATTTTCCGACGAGCCGATCAATGAGGAATCCGCTGCCGCGGTGGAAAGCCCCGAAGACCAGGCGGATCGTCAAATGGACGGCCAGCGGGCGCTAGAATTGTTAGGCGAACTCGACGAAACGTATCGTGCCCCGCTCGCTTTGTTTTACCTGCAACAACACAGCTACAAGGAGATCGCGGAAATTCTTGATGTGCCGATTGGCACCGTGATGTCACGGCTTTCACGCGGCAAGGAAATGCTCCGCCGCAAGATGACTGCCGGGCCGTCCAGCGCGCCAAAAAACATTCTTCGCATCGAACAAACCGGAGGGCTCCACCAACACCATGGATAAAGAGCAAGCACGATTCATCCTCCGGAGTTTCCGGCCCGACGGCGCGGATGTGAATGATCATGACTTCGCCGAAGCGCTGGCGCTAGCGATGGAAAACCGCGAGTTGGGCGAGTGGTTGGCGGAAGAGCGCGCGTTGGATGCCGCTTTTGCAAACGCCTTGGCATCGGTGGAACTCCCCACCACCTTGCGCGAAGACATCTTAGGTTGCCTAGCCGGCGAGCGCGGAGATTTGCCGCAGGCGGAGGACGCGCAAGACGCCGCATGGATTGGTGCGCTGGCTTCAATCCAACCACCGCCAGCTTTGCGCGACAAAATCCTCGCCGCGATGGAACGCAGTGTGTCTTCGGCCAAAGTGATAAAGCCGAATTGGTTCCGACGTGCGTCGATCCCCCTAGCCGCCGCTGCGGGCGTGGCACTGGCATTTTTATTCACACGCAGCGATGATCAGCCGTCATTGGCAAACCATGGGCCACTGCCCGTCGATGTGGTGCAAGCCGGATTCATCCGTGCCTACGAATCCCCGCTTTTCAGCTTGGATGAAACCCGTGACGACCAACAGGCGCTCATGGAAAACCTGAAATCCCGCAAGCTCCCCTGCCCGGGTTGCCTGCCTCCAGGCTTGGTAAATGTCAAAAGTATCGGCTGCCGCGAACTCATCATCGATGGCAAACGCGGATCTCTAATTTGCTTCGATGAGCGTGATGCCGGCGTGGTTCACCTGATTATTTTTCGCCGTGAGGATGTCAGTGGCACCCTTCCTGCCCGCGATCATCCGGCCTTCGCGCAAAAAGGCAATTGGGCCGCCGCACGCTGGGAAGATGATCGCAATATCTTCATTCTGATCGGCAATACGGATGTCCAAAAACTCTCGGCGCTGTTCTAAGCACCGGCATCGATTTTGAGACATTTTGGCAAGACCGCACCGGTTTTGTGGGTATCATTTGCATGATTCCAAAACATCCGTCCATTTCATGAAACTCTCATCCCGCATTCCCATCGTCGCGTTACTCCTCGTTATCGGCTCGGCTGGATTCATGGTCGGGCGCATCTCTTCACCCACGAAGCCGGGCGATGACGCAACCGCGGGACAGGCAGAAACCCGGAGCAAGCGCTTCACCCCGGAAACTTCCAGTGATGGATCGAACTCCGCCGCAGAACGCATGGCCCGTCGCCCGGCACGCCCGGATGCCGGGAGCTCGCCGGTCTCCCCCGATGAACTCGCACGACTGGACACGATTGCCCGCAGTGAAGACCCACTCGCTCGGAACAGATCCATGCTGGCCTTCATCGACCGCCTCGGCCCCGGCGATTTTGAGCAAGCTGTCGCTCATTTTCGCAGCCTCGGCATTACCGAAAGTCGTCTTGGAGAATACGCTTTGCTGCTATCCGCATGGGCGAAAATGGATCCAGTCGCCGCTCTGGACTACGCCAAGGCGAATACCAATGGCGGTTTTGCAACCAACACCGTGCTCACCACCTGGGCCTCCAACGATCCCGATGCCGCGCTCCGCTGGGCGGAAGCCAGTCATCAGGGTGATGGCGCGAATCCCTACCTCGCCGGCATCATTCGTGGCATTGCGGAAACCAATCCCGAACGCGCCACTCAGATTCTAACGGGCATGCCAAAGAGCATGGAAAGAGGTGAGGCGCTCGATGCGATCCTTCCGCATCTTCTCTCCCAAGGCAATGACGCCACGCGTGCTTGGATCACCGCCATCACCGATGAGTCCCTTCGCAATGGAGCGATGATGCGCGCCGCCGATAAACTCGCCGCCACCGATCCCGCAGGCACCGTGGATTGGTTAGTCGCCAATCCAAGCGAGGCCACGCAACGTCGGATGGACGATGTTTATAGTACTTGGGCAAACCAAGACGAGAAGGCCGCCTTGAGTTCGCTCGTTGCGCTGCCCAGCGGAGAAAACCGGAGCAACGCCCTGCGCGGAGTGATTTCCAGCGTTGCTTCTAAAAACCCGCAGGCCGCCGTCTCATTACTCAATCAATTCCCCAATGATGTGAACGACCGCGTGGTCCGCAATCTCATCTGGCACTCGTTCGGCAGCGAGCCAAGCATCGCCGCAAGTCAAATCGCCCGTATCACCGACGAGCCTCAACGAAACCAGTTCTACAATCGCTTGTTAGGAGCTTGGACCGAGCGCGATCCCGCTGCCGCTAACACCTGGATACAAAACAATTCGTTGCCGCCAAGCGTATTGGAAAATCTCCAGCGCTAAAACGACCGCAAGCCAAGTATACAAGGAGGGGCGATACTCCGATTCGCCCCGCGCATGGCAGGACAATGGAAGGAGCTTCGCGCTTTTTGATTGGCACTTCATGCGCATCGGCGGTTCGGAGACCGCCGCTCCATGGAGGCGCTTCGCTCTTATACAAGGAGGGGCGACACTCCGATTCGCCCCGAGCATGGCAGGTCAATGGCAGGAGCTTTGCGCTCCAGTTTGTTGTCACTCCGATGGGGTAGGCGAACGGTCCAGTATCGCGGTGACGAATGAGTGATCCGAGAGATTCGTCGAATGGATCTTCCATGATCGCACCTGCCAACTGGCAGGCACGAAGATCCAGTCGAGCCTGCGATTGGGTTTGCTAGAGGGGAAAGTGAAGTTGGGCTCATTCAGTCCCGTTCCGGCCATGGGTGAAAGCCCGGTCTTTTCCGTTAGAGTGCTAATCGCATCCGGTGAACTTGCCGAAGGGTAAGAATTGAAATCGCCAAGAATGAGACTGGGCTGGTTCGATTGGGAGACAGCACTGGCGATCGTTTCCACACCGGCGATGCGGGTGGCTTGATCCCGAACTTCGAGATGTACGGGAAGAACTTTAACTTGATTCCCATCAGGCAACGTGATGACACAGACGGCGGAGTCATGCGCACCGCCGAGAATATCTTCCCATTTCTTGAGCGCAGGTAGTTTTAACAGCTTTCCTTCGGTTATCGGATGACGGCTAATCACCGCATTCCCAAAACGAAGCGTCCTAAAAGGAATGAGGATATCGGCATTTCGTTGCTTAAGGATATAAGGCAACCCGGCGGCCTTAGCGATAACCTCGGATTGGTCGATGCCATGGCTCCAGTAACAATCGAAATCCACCTCATTGAGCACCACGACATCTAGGGATTCATCGCGGATGAGTTTAGCGATCGCCTTCAAGCGGTCGGTCCGCTTCACCGGAGATTCATCCGTCATGTTAGGCCCACCTGGGATCGCGCCTCTGCCGTGGGCGATGTTGAACGTGCCAATTCGCAGACTGCTATCGATCGCCGGATTTGCTTCGGGTCCGATCACCTCAACCGAAACTGCCGATGCGCGCGCCATGACGCGACCATAGAGGTAAGGTCCAACCGCAACACCGGTGCAGAGAACTACTCCCCATGCCAAAACCTTGCCACGCGTGATTGGCTTTTTCATGGATTTTCGATCACGCCCCACATGCCCGTGCTTATTTGGCTTTTTCGCAAAGCAACTCAATCAATGGAGTCATGTCTGGCAAACCGTGTGGATGATGCTTGCCGCCCTCCTTGGGAAATATCTTCACATTGCCGCCGGATTGTTCCCACAATTTCACCAATTTTTCGGCGTTGTCTGGATAGGGCACGGTGGTGTCGGCAGTGCCATGAACGGAAATAAGAAATACCCCGGCTTTGATCGCTGCGGCCATACCATCAGTGGGCATCACTGACTTGGCTTTGGCTTCTTCATCGGATTCGAAAAGAAAGACGGTTTTATATTTTTTCCAGTCATTCTTACTGCCACTGCCTTTGGCACTTAATTCATAACCGCCGGGCCATGAGCGAATATCGCAGACTCCATTGTCGAGGTAAAGAACGCTGACTCGCTCGGGATGCAGGCGCGTCCACGCATTCACATAAAGCCCGCCCCGAGAAATTCCCAGCAGCGCGGGCCTCGCCGAGAGTCCACGTTTTTCATGGAGTTCGGTGTAAAGTTTTTCCCAGATTTCCATCGCTTCAGGTGAGCCGAACTGGTCGCTGAGACGAATGAATGCGACATGCCAGACTTTCGCAACAAGTCCGCTTTCTAACGATTTGAGGTGGCCGCCAAATTCACCGACCCATAGCCATGGTTTACCGGGTGCAGCCGTGTCGGGAATTTGGAGGGTGATGGATTTTCCGTCGATAGTGAGATTTTCAACGATCACACCTGCGGCAAATCCAACAGTGACAAATAGCGCGAGGAGACTCAGACAAAATGAACGCATGTCCGAATCATGTAGATATGAGGAGTGCTTGCAAGCGGCGTTTAAGTCAAACGCCTGAGTCTGACACCCCGCATTCGTGGCTGTGGCTAAGTCAGTTCACGGCAATCGCCCTATCAATACCGATAATGCCTGTGTGGTGGGCGACGATAGTAGTAGCTATTGTTGTGGTAATGATGGTTGTTGTCATTCGCGAGCGCGTAGCCAAGAACTCCGGCGGCGGCGACTCCTGCAACGGCAACGCCAGGATCGACCGATTGCACGGGGCGGCCTGCGGCATCATAGGTGGTCATGCAACTGGTACTGGTCGCAATCACGGCGATCAGTGCTGCGAGCACGGGAGCGTTGAATAGAACAGACTTTATGAGTTGAATTTTCACGATCTTACTGACGTCTCGAAACCCGTATTATTCAAGTGGTATTCGAGGTTTTTTTACCCGAACGGAAAGAGTCCCGAATCGTTATTTACGTGCCATCGGCAGGAAAAACCAACTTTTCAATAATCCCGCTGCAACAAGTAGGCGGCGATTTCCTCAAGACGTGAGGCTTTTTTGCCCAGCGGCTTGAGAGCGGTCATGGCGGCTTTGGTGAAACGAACGGCTGACTTGCGAGAGGCGTCGAGGCCGATGACCGCTGGATAGGTGGCTTTGCCAACCGATTGATCCTTGCCAGCAGTCTTGCCTAACACTTCGGTGCTTTGAGTGACATCCAGAATATCATCGATGACTTGAAACGCGAGGCCGAGGTTATAACCGAATTTTGTGAGCGCTTCGAGTTTCGCAGGCGTGGCATTGGCGGCCATCGCACCGAGACGCAACGAAGTCGTGAGCAATGCGGCGGTTTTGGCTTCGTGGATGCGGATCAATTCGCGTCTGCTGAGCGCTGAGCCTTCGCCCTCGAGATCCATGACCTGACCACCGATGAGTTTGCGGCTGCCACCAGTTTCGGCGAGTTCTGCAAGCATTTCGCGAATGCTGTAGCGCGGAGTGGTGGGCGCTTTCGAAAGCACGATGAAGGCCTCAGTGAGCAAGGCATCGCCGCAAAGCACTGCCATGCCTTCTCCGTAAACTTTGTGACAGGTCGGCCGACCGCGCCGCAAATCGTCATCGTCCATCGCGGGAAGATCATCGTGGACGAGCGAGTAGGTGTGCATCAACTCGACGGCACATGCGGAAGCCAGGGCATTGGTGGTTTCGCCACCACAAGCTTCTGTGGCCGCCAAGCATAACACGGGACGCAGTCGCTTGCCCCCTGAGAAGACCGAGTAGCGCATGGCCGCGTGGATCGTCGCTGGGCGTTCTTTTGCCTGCGGTAGAAACGCCTCCATCGCCGCATCCACAAGTGCCGCGCGATTGGCTAGATATTCTTTCAGGTCCATGAGTTGGGATGGTGGATCTTCTATCTCTTATCCACGATTTCTTCAGAGGATTTCCGCGATTTGCACGGCGTTGAGAGCCGCGCCTTTACGGACTTGGTCGCCGACGACCCAGAGATCGAGAGCATTTTTAAAGACGAGGTTTTTGCGGATCCGGCCGACGAGACAATCATCCTTGCCGGTGGTGTCGAGCGGTACCGGGAAGAGTCGGTTAGCAGGATCATCGACCACTTGAATACCGGCTTTTCCAGCGTATGCGGCGCGAGCGGTGGCGACATCGACCGGTTGATCAAACTGCGCGGTGATGGAAACCGAGTGTGAGCGATAAACCGGCACGCGCACGCAAGTGCAGGAAACCTTGAGCTCGGGCAGGCTCATGATTTTCCGACCTTCATGGAGCATTTTGAGTTCCTCCTTGGTGTAACCGTTGTCGGTGAAGGCATCGACTTGCGGGATCACATTGAAAGCAATCTGGCGTGGATAGACTTTCGGGGTGAATGGCTGACCATTGGCAATCGCCTTCATTTGCTCTTCTAACTCGATGATGCCCTGGGCACCTGATCCGGAAACCGCTTGGTAGGTCGAGGCGATGATGGAACGCAAGCCGAATGCCTGGTGCAGTGGCGCGAGCGCCATGAGCGAAATGATAGTGGTGCAGTTCGGATTCGCGATGATGTTGCGCGGATGGTTTTTCGCGGCCTCCGGATTGATTTCCGGCACGACGAGTGGCACGTCCTCATCCATCCGGAAGGCGGATGAGTTATCAATCACCACCGCGCCAGCAGCGGCGGCCGACGGGGCGAATTCCTTGGAAATTCCGCCGCCCGCACTGAAAAGAGCGATATCCACGCCTTTGAATGAATCATGTGTGAGTTCCTCAACCACGATGTCTTCGCCACGAAATTTCATGAGTTTTCCTGCTGAGCGTACCGAAGCAAGAAGCTTCAACTTGCCGAGCGGAAAATTCCGCTGTTCGAGACAAAGGAGCATTTCCACGCCGACGGCACCCGTCGCGCCAACAATAGCCACATGTGGTTGATTCATTTTAAAAGCCGGTTTTTTAAGTGACCGGGCGCGCAACATAGCGTCTTCCCGCCTGCTGGCAATCGATTCGTTTCGAGTGTGCGCTGGTTTGTCCGCGCGTTTTCCCAGTTGCTGACGTTTACTCGGCCAGCATGTCGTGAAAGACCTCGATTTTTGCCATCTCGAATTGGCGCAGGGCGGCGCGGTATTCGGTCGCGGCTTGGTGGCGTTTGACGGCTACCAGCGCAGCGAAAACTTCGGGTTTTGCCTGTTCGAAAGATCGCGGTTCGGCGGGTTTCCGGGCCGTGACCTCGACCAAATGCCAACCGATGCGGGTCTGGATTAGAGACGGTTGATGGAGCGGCAAGGCGAAAACAGGAGTGGAAAAATCCGCCGCCAGACGCTTGCGGGTCATCCAGCCGAGTGATCCTCCCTTGTCTTTGGTGGCGGGATCTTCACTGAGTTCTTTGGCCAAGGTGGCAAAGTCTTTTTCGTTAGACGTTAGGTCGGCGAGTGCGACTTCGAGTTTAGTTTTCGCTTCTGCCGGCGGGAGATTGAGTGTCGGAATAAAAACATGCCGGGCTTCGATGCGTTCGGGGATGGCGAGATCCTTGTGATTTTGATCGAACCACTCACGAGCTTCCTCGTCGGTGACTTGGGCAAGCGGCGCGATTTTCGTTTCCACGTATTTTTCCTGCTGGATACGGGCCGCAAGGCGGTCGCGGAGGTCTTGTTGGTTATCGATGCCTTGCGATTTCATGCTGGCAACCATGGCATCCGCGGATTCGAAACGGGCTTGAAACCGTTGCAGGCGTTCGTCGATTTCTTCGTCAGTCACTCGCAGTTGCAGGGCATTGACTTTCGCTTTGATTCGCAGCAATTCGTGATCGATCAAGCCATCGAGCGCCGCGTAACGAGCGATTTTCCGGGCTTCCGGCGTGAGTCGATCGATGGGTTGGCCGATCACCCAGAGATGCTCGTGAACGGCACGATCGAGCTGACGACGAGTGATTTGAAGATTGAAAACGCGGGCGACGACGCCGTTGGCTTTCGCGGCGGCGATGGACTCAGCGCTGCCGGGATCTGCGCGTTCGATTTTCCGACTCAGCGGGCCGTGAAAGAGGAATAGATCACCTGCCAGATAGGCAAGGACCGTGCCGTAAAGGGCGAGGCGCAGGGTGAATTTCTTGAGCGGAGACATGGAGAAAGAAGAACACTCGGCAGACCTAACGGATTTCCACGGTGGTTCCAGGACGAATCAACAGCGGCAGACGGATGGCATCCCAGTTTGCAAGACGGATGCAGCCGGCACTGCGGGCGCGGCCGATGGTTTCGGGTTCGGCGGTACCATGCATACCGATGCCGGATTTGCTGGTGCCATTCCAGATGATGCCGACCGGGCTGTTAGGGCCGGGGGGTATGTTAAGGGCGTTTTCGCTGCGTTTTCCTGTATCGAGCAATTTCTGGTCGTAGCGCCACCACGGCAGTTCCACCATGTTGCGGAGTTCCCACGTGCCGAATTTGATAAATTTCGGTTTGCCCGGTGTGATGGGAAACGAGGCGACGAGTCCACGGTTTGCGCGAGTGACGGGCGCGATTTCGACGACATCGGGCTCAGCAATCACCAGCGCGGAAGGCGTGGCCTCGAAAATCCGGACTTGGTTGATTTTGGTGTCCACCACCACATGGCGCTGGTTGAGAGCGCCGTCAGCCTCATGCCGAGCACCGGTTAGTTTTTCGATAAAAAACGGCGTGACGTTGGGAACGTTTAGCGAATCGTGAGCCTTGAGATTCTTGATTTTGGCGGCACCGTTCAGGAGGGTGAGGTAGGCCTGGTCGCAATGATATCGCTCCGCCATGAACTCGGCGGCGCTGCGATAGCTCATGCGTTTTTTCTTGGCTTGAAGGGATTTTTTCGTCGGTAACCCAGCATCCACCCAGTCGGTGACGACAGCGGGCACTACGGCAACGGCCAAGGGATTGGGGACGGCCTTGCGGGCGGCGGTGTTTACCGCGATCCAATCGTCGATCGGATGGCCGTTGACTTCGTTCCAAGAATAAACCGCGAGCTCGGTGAAGCGGCCGGGTTTGCCATCGATCACACCGGGGCCGAAGAGGGCTTCATCGAGGAAAATCTGCAATCGCAGGGCATCGTCGCCAGTCGGCTTCACATCCAATGGCGAAGGAGGCGTGACGGGGTCCTCAATGTCAGGAGGGGTGGCGGGGGAGATTTCCGAAGTGTCGGGGAGAGGGCGAGACGCAGGATCCAAATCACCGCCAAGAGGTTGCGCTTTGAGAACAGGGCGCTTGACGGGTTGCAGCTCGGGTTGCTGACCGTATGCGGGCAAAATCGCAAAAATGAATAGAATGGTCGGAAATCGAAACATGGGATGAAGGGATGAGATCACGCAGAGGCGCGCATGAGAGCGTCCAGAGGGAAGACGAGGCAGACCGTAACACGGCTTCAGAATTCGTCGAGAGCGCCTTTTCAAACCCTGCTGGTGATTTACATCAAGCGATACGTGATGTTTTTCGATCACCCCACATCTCGATAGAGCTCGCCAAAGGGAATATTGATCCCGACTTCGGGGAGTTCGAGCACGGCATCAGGCCCGGAGATGATTTCCCGGCGGAAGTCCACGCCGTTCCTGCGGTGCAAGGTGAGGAATGGCTTGTCGGTTTCAGCGAGGATGTAGGTTTGCAAGGTGGGGATCGTGATGTAATCGCGGAGTTTTTGGACCTCATCGATACGGCGGGTCGTCGGGCTGAGGACTTCGAGAATGACGCTTGGAGAGTCGGTGAAAAGTGCGTTGCCCGGCACCGGCACGCAGATGATCATGCCATCCGGATAGTAAAATGCCTCTTCTCCACGACCCAACGGTACGTGGAGTTTGAAATCGCTGCCGGTGGGGAAACAGGGTTTTCCGGAAAGTTCTTTCCTCACGAGATAAGAAAAATTTCCTGCGATGCGTTGATGATTGAGCGTCCCGCCCGACATGGCATAGACGTTCCCGGCTACATATTCGTGACGGATTTCCGAAGCCAGTTCTCCTTGAAGATACTCTTCCCGGAAAATGTGGTGATCTGCGCTTGCCAGTGCCATGGGGTTTTACTTAGCGGTAAAAGTCAGCAAGCGCAAGTCCACCGCCGCTGATCTCTCGATTTTCCATCCTCATTCGGGCGGCATGATCAGCGGGATGACAGCCCGCCGGTTGCGTCGATAAACTTGAAAATCGCCGTCCACGGTGATGACCGGGTGGTCTGGAAATAACTCGCTCATGCGAATGAGGCAAAGATCCGCGAGGTCTGGGTGGCGGTCCGCACAGCGACGAGCGAGTTGGGACAATTCCGCACGGTTGCTTTCCGGATCGAAGGCCAGACGCACCAATCCCTTACCCAGCATCTCGAGAACCAGCGCGCTGTCGTTTAGGTGGAACGCAGTCTCGGCAAGTACTGCTTCGCAGGTTGGCAAGGGTTCTTGAATCTGCTGAGCGAGGGAGTATGCCCATGCGAAGTGCTTTTCACGGCGGTTGGCGAAGGCCACTAGAAATCCAGTGTCCGCGATGGCTCTCACTTGGTGAATCCCTTTCGGGTGCTGAGATCCGAAACCCCATCCACGCGGCCGGCCAAATCCAAAAACGGCTGGCGTGATTTGGCGGTTCTGAGGCACTCTAACTGGTCCTTGACGATTTTACCTTAAGGCAGGCCGGTCGCCCGCGCTTTCTCGTCCAACCAGCGGCTCAGATCTTCAGGCAGGCGAATGATCTAATGTGTTACTCATAGACATTTATGTAAAAAATGAGGCTTTGATTTTCAAAGAGCATTTCCTCTTTTGTGAAATCTCAATAGGCTTTTTCGATCTTCACTCCTTTGTTAGGCGCTTGGCGGCGTTGTTGGTTCCAACCGTCGTTGTTGAATTGTTGAATGGATTGGTTCTGATCGTCGAGGTTGTCCTGATAGTTCACCTTGCCTTTTCCGCCTTGTGGTGTGGGTGTTGGTGGCGGTTGGTTTGGTTGGTTTTCGGCAGTGCCGAGCCAGTCGGTGCCGCGGAAGAAGGCGTATTTGGAATTTCCTTCGCGGGCGATGATGGTGGCTTTGCCGCGCAGGTTGTCGGCGATGAAGATGCCGCGCAGGTCGGTTTCGCCGGAGCGGAATTCGCTGTCGGCGCTGCCGATGGCCTTGACGTGGACTTCGGGGCGGTATCCGCCTTTGGCGGTGTCGAGCACGTTGGCGCGGATGCGTCCGCTGGCGGGTTCTTCCTGGACCTCGATTTTGAGCGGGGTAATGAGCACCATGCCGCTGGCGAAGAGGTCATCGCCGCGGCAGATGACGAGGTAGGCTGCTTCGTCTTTGAGTGAGAGCGGGATGGTGCGGTCTTTTTCGACGTAGTCCTTACCGTCGCCGAGGGCGATGGTTTGTTCAGACTCGGGCTTGATGCCGGCGAGTTGCACGCTGGTGATGGCGCTGAGGTTTTTCTGTTGGAGGTAGAGTTTCATCAGATCGACCCGATAGACTTGGACGAAGGCTTCCTTGATGTTGCGGTATTTCAGCGTGAGGGAAACATTTTGGCCGGGTTTGAACACGCTGACTTCTTCCATGCCGATGGCTTTCTTCTCGAAGTATTGGATCGCCTCCTGCGCATCCGGGTAAAGTGTTTTCACGGTCTCATACCACGTGATGGCATCCTTCGGCTTGCTTTGGGCGTGGAAGATCTGGCCGAGGATGTAGCGTGCGAAGTTCTTATCCTTGCTTTCGCCATCGGCGACGACTTGGGCGGCGGCGAGGGCCTCGCCGTATTGGTTTTGCCAGAACAAGCCGAGCGCGGTCATGTATTGGAATGAGGGCAGAAGTTCGCTTTTGGCGTGGGTTTTTGCGAACTCATTGCCGAGTCGGACGACCAGTGGGTATTGTTTGAGGTCGAGCATGGCGTTGCACAAGCTGAACGCGGCGTCGTCGGCGAGCGGGTCTGTGGGATAGAGCGCGAGGAAGGAGCGGAGCAAAGCGGCGGTGCGGGTGAGCATGGTGATTTTCTCCGGTTGGACCGTGTCTTCTTTCGGCAGCGCGTGTGCGGTGGGTGCTTTTTGATAGATCAACTGCGACAGAACGAAATACGCGGAAGTCACTTCGGCGGTGTCCGGATATTCGCGCCAGACACGCTCTTGGAAATCGATCGACCCAAGGAAGCGGCCTTCATCTTCGAGCACGGCGCTGATGCTGGCGTCGTTGGTGAAGCTGGCGCTGATCACAGCGCGATAGACAAGCCAGGCGCGTTCGAATTCGCTGATGTCCTGATAGGCCTTGCCGACGACGAGGATTTTGTCGAACGGGATTTCCAGTGAGGGATAGCGTTCGCGCAGGATCTCGAACATCTCGACGATCTTGCGGGCGTCGTAGAACTCCGGCATGGTGTAGATCCAGAGTAGCATGCGGGCGAGTTCGCTTTCGCTGTATTTCGCATTTTCCTTGAACACGGCGGTTAGATATTCGAGCGCTTTGGCGTAATCGCCATCGTTGAAATGCAAGGAGCCCAGTGTGTAGCGCTCGCTGATATTCATGGTGTACGGGTCGGGTGATTTTTCGCCTACAGCAAGCACCGTGAGTTCCGGTGTCGGCCCCACGGCGAGGAAGGCAGGGTTGCCGATTTCACGGATCACGGCGGGCAGGATGCGGAATTTCCCGGGCACGTAACCGGTGAGGTCGTAGGTGACCGACGGGCAGTGGCTCTGGAAATGGATGCGGATGGAGTCGCCAAGGATTTCGTGCGGGAGGTTGCTGGTATTGGTGATCGAATCCGGCACCAGCCGCGCGCCGGCGGGCAACGGGATGTCGAGCACGAACCAGCGGTTGGAGTGGTGAACGCCGCGGGTGTCGCTCAGGCGCACGTTGACGCGCTGGCCGTTTTCGAGATTCTTCACGGGCGATGTGCTTTGGACGCCGATCGGCTTGCCACGATATTCGAGCGGGGCGTGCATGTGTTGCCACTGGGTGACGCCGGGGCGGACTTCGACGGTGTTAGATTTGGTGTCGGGAGAGAATCCGAAGAGATTGGCGGCATAGGTATATCTGCCACGTCCGCGTGCCTTGAACTCGACGAGGTTCTTTTCGATGCCGGGCTTGATGAGATCTTTGGGGACTTCCAGCAGAGTGAGGCCATGGGAACCGTTGGCTTTTACGATCGCGATTTCCTTGCCATTCACCTGCACGGCGATTTCGAGGTCGGTGGATTGTTCCTTGCCACGTGCAAACCATGCGGAGAGCGCGGCGACGGCGCTGCCATGAGCGCGACCGGTGTGGTAGCCGAAGCAACCGCGGAAGTGCAACAGGGATTCCGCAGCGGCGGCGGCGCGTGGGGAATCAGGTTTGGATTCGGCGAGCGCTAACAGAACAAGCGCGGTGGTTTCCGGGGTATCATTGAGCCAGGTGGACTTGTAACCGGATTCCCAGATGATGGGTTGGCCGGGCTCGGCTTTTGCCTTGTTTTCAAGAATGCCTACAAGTTCGGCGGCAATTTCCTTGCGGTCGATATTGTAAAACGCGCGGGTCAGGTAGGCGAGGGTGGCGGCTCCGAGCGAGTTGCGGTCGCGGTAGATGCGGTTGCAGGCGGCGTAGTCGGCGCGTTTGTCCGTGGACAAGGCGTGGAGCACGATGGCGCGGCTATCGTTGTCGTTGGCATCGAGGCTCTGGAGTTGTTTCAGTAGAAAATCGGCGGTTAGATCGAGGGTCCCTTTGTTGACGGCGATGCCAGCTTTGCGTGCTTCGATCAAGGCCCAGAATGCGCGGGCGGTGGTGGACTCGCTGCTGATGTTGCTGTTCCAACTGCCATTGGCGGCTTGGCTCGATACCAGCGTGGCGACGAGCGAGCGGGCGCGTTCGGCGAGTTGGCGGCTATGTCGGTCGTCGGCCTTACCTTGGTTGGCGTATGCAAGTGCGGTGGCGGTGGCGAGCAGATCGTGTGCGGGATGGCCGCCCCACATCGGCGGCGCGATGCGGGCGTAGTCGTAGAATGGGCCGTGGTTGCGCAAGGCCATGTCGAGTACGGCGTCTTTGACATCGGGGCCGATGGCGAGGGTCATCCAGTGCGATGTGTATTCGCGGCCTGCGGGCAGAGCGAGAGTGGTGGCGGTGTCAGAGTTGGTGGAACCACCGGCGTGGGCAGCGTAGGGGAGTCCCCATGGTTGCACGGGGATGGCGAGGGCCAGGCGGTCGTTTTGTTCTCCGGCGTCGCCGGTGAGATAGAAGTCTAGCTTGAGTGAGTTCGGCACCACGAAGGAATCGAAGGTGACTTCGGCACCGCCTTTGGCCTTCACCTCGACGGATTTTGTGCGGGTGGCGAGTGTCTTGAATGGGTCCTTGGAGTCGGTGATCTGCAAGGTGAGTGACACGGCACCGGCGAAGTCGGTGAGGTTGTGAATTCGGCCGACCACGCGGATCTCGTCGCCTTCGCGGAGGAAGGCGGGGGTTTTGAGTTCCACGAAGAAATCCTTGCGGGTGAGGGTGGAAGCGGTGGCTTGGCCGACGAGGGTTTCCACCGAGCAGCCACGGGCGGTGAGGCGCCAGGCGGTGGTGGTTTCCGGCATCATGATAGTGGCCAAGGCTTTGCCGTCGGGTCCGGTGATGATGGATGGGAGCCAACGACCTTCGCCGCGCACTTCGCGGCGGGGGGCTTGGTCCTTGCCGTTTCCGGGTTTCATGATGGACTTAGACATAATTGCCCCGCCCACTGCGTAGCCTTGTTCTTCTGTTACGATCGGCGCGTTGGCGGCAAACTGATCGTCACGGCCGGCACGCAATCCATTTCGCTGTCTTGCCGTGCCATCCACCGGAGCGGAGGGTGCTGGTGCGGCGAACAACATGTCCATTTGCTCGCCAGCGGCTTCGATTTTTTTACGCTCGCCTTCCGCGCGGACGATGCGGTTTTTTTCGTCCGTGAGTGCTTTGGCGACGGCGCGGGTATTGCCGTTGTAGCGGAAGCCGCAGGTCGCACCGGTGTGGAACTCGGCGTGGCGGCGGGCGTCTTTTTGGAAAAAGTCGAGGATGGGAGTGAGGGTGTCGGGAACGACTGCGAACAGTGCTTCGTTGACCAGGGCGAGGCTGAGTTCGGCTTCGACTGGTTTGCCGGTTTGGTCAGTGACGGTGATTTCCACTTTACCTTCTTCGCCGGGGAGGAACGCTTCTTTTACTGGTTTGATCGATACTTTGAGTTCGCGTTCGACGCTGAACTCCTTCGTCGCGGAGCGGAGGTCGCGGCCATCGATCACGGCGGCGGCTAGGCGGAAATTGGGGAACAGGTCGTGGCCGACGGCAAATGCGATGTCGTTGTAGTCCTTGCGCAGATCTATGATTTTATAGCGCAGGATCGACTCGCCTTCGTAGGTGAGAAGGGCGAGGCCTTTGTCGAGGCGCGAGTGGAGGCGGACCTTTGCATCCTCCCCGACCTTGAGGGTGGCGTTGTCGGCGAAGATGCGGAGTTTGTTTGCGTCGTCGTTATCGGACACCTCGACGCGGGTTTCGCGGGTGATCGGTTGGTTGAAGCGGTCGGTGCCGGTGATGCGGAGTTGATAGACGCCGCCTTTTTCGAGAGTGAGTGCGATCGATGTCTTGCCGGTTGTGGCGTCGGTCTTGGCATCGACTTCGGAGTGTTTCACTTCGGCGGAGGGCGGGCACTGGGCTTGTGGCCAGGGGAGGAGCGTGAGGATGCGGCTGGTTTTGGATTTTTCCATGCGCATCACGGCGACCTTGAGTGATTCGCCGGTGGGTTTGCCATCGGCGCTGGTGGTGGTGAGGGCGACGTTGAATGGTTCGCCGGCGATGACGACTGGTTGGCTGGGTTTGGCATCGATGGAGAATCCGAGGCGTGCCAGAGTCAGGGTTTCGGTGAGCGTGACATTGTCGCCATCGAGCGAGGCGGTGAAGGAGAGCGGGCTGCCGGGTGTGAGGCCGGTGGTGTCGAAGGAGAGTTTGGCTTTGCCTTCGGCATCGGTGGTGATGCGTTCGATGCGGCGATCGGGCAGGGTGCAGTGGATTACGCGGTTGGCGAGAGGTTCGCCCCAGTAGTAGGCGGCTTGCACGGTGGCCTCGATTTTCTCGCCGCGGAACCAGACGCGGCGGGGGAATTCCATGGTGAGTTTGATTTTCTCCAGTTTGAATTGGCGGACTTCGAAGGTGCCTTGGAATTGTAGGGGTTGGCGGGTGCTGATTTGCTGGCTGGCGGTCATTGTGTAGGTGCCGATGGCGGCCGATTCCGGCAGGGCGAGCGTGGCGTCGAAGGTGCCGAATTTATTGAGTTTTACCGCTTGTTCGGACAGCAGGCGGCCTTGGGGGTCGTTGAAGCGGATGAAGAAATCAGGGGATTCGGGGATCGAGTAGGCTTCGTTTTTCACATCGCGCAGGATGCCGCGCATCGAGACCAATTCGCCGGGTAGGTAGGCGGGGCGGTCGGTGTAGAGGTAGCCTTTTGATTTGAGTCCGGACGAGAGTTGGAGTCCGGCGAGTGGGAGATTGAAGGCGGAAGCGTGGTTGGAGCGCAGGGCGAAGACGCGGACGTCTCCGAGATCCTTGAGTTCTTCCAGCGAGGTTTTGAACACGCCATCGTCTCCGGTTTTGCCGGTGGCGGCGACGGCTTTGCCATTGCTGACTAACAGTTCCACTCCGGCGGCGGGTTTGCCGGTGCGCATGTCTTGAATGAAGGTGAGCACTTCGCGGCGGCTGGCTTTTACGATGACTTCGAGGTCGGAGCGCAGGACGAGCACGGTGGATTCCCAATCGTCGTCGCCGATGGTCACGACGTAGGCACCGGCCTCGTTCTCGGCGAAGGGGATTTCCACATCCTGTTCGAGCGGTTTGTATTTCGCATAGTTATCCGGTTTGAGGGTCCAGGTTTTGTCCGGCTGGATGAGTGAGACATCAAGACCTTCAACGCCGGTGATCGCGTGCATTTTCCGGAAGTAGGCTTGGAGATCGATTTTGTAGAGGCGGACTTCGCATTGTTCGATGTTGCGGAGCTTGAGTTTGACCACGGGTTTTTCGTTGGTGCGGAATACACGGTCGGACGAGAGGGTAAGCGCTTTTTGTGTGAGGCGGGCGATGGCGGTTTGGGCATGGGAGTCGCCGCGCTCGGCGGCGACTTTCTGATAGAGCTTGAGGGCTTTTTCGAACTCATTGAGTTTTTCTTCCAGGATCGATCCGCTTTTGAGCATCGCGGCTAGGGCTTCCGGGGATTCGGGGTATTTGCTGACCAGTTTCGCCCACTCTTCGATGGCCTTGCGGTAGCTTGTGGCGATGTTTTCCCTGGCACCCTTGGAGTCCTCCGTGTCGAGAGCCTTGGCCTCGTGGATGGCACCGTAAATGTAGAGGATGCGAGGTGCGCGTTCGTCCAGCGGGTGGGCGCGCAGGAAGGTGTCGAAGCGCTGCATCGCGAGTTCTTCCTGTTTGTTGGTGAGGGCATCGAGGCCCATCTGGAACTCGGAATTGATGATCGAGTTCTGGCTTTCCGACCACTCGGGGCCGTTCGGGTGGTCTTTGACATAGCTCTGCCAAGTGGCGATGGCATCCTCGTGTTTTTTCTGGCTGGCGAGGATTTGGCCGATGCGGAAAAGTGCGCGCATTTGCAGGTTGGCGAGGTGGGTGGCGGGGGCGGCGCGGAGTTCTTCTTCGATGGCGGTGGCGGCGTCGCCTTCGGGCAGTCGGAATCCTTTGGCCGCGATGAATTCGCGGTAGGCGTTGATCGCGTCATCGGCGCGGCCCGCGGTCTGCAGGGCTTCGGCGATCATCCAAGCGGCGCGCACGGCGCGGCTGCCGATGGGGTGGGTGCCGATGTAGTCGCGGCAGGTTTTAATTGCTAGATCGAGGTCGCCGTTGGAGAGGGTGAAGAGCTGGACATCGGTGGTGGGTAGTCCGCCGGTGTTACCAATGAAAGCAGCGGTATTATTGGTGAGTCCACCGATGTTGGAAAACTGCATCTGCTGGCCGACGTTGCGGCTGCGTTGCAGCAACTCGGGGCGCATCGAAAAATACGTTTGAACGGTGAGCCAACGGATTTCCTCGGGGAGTTTTTTACCTTCGTCAGAGGAGAGTTCGGCGACCAAGGCGGTGAGTTCTTTATTCGGCGCACTGATCATTTTCAGCAGGTCTTCCAGTTCCATGCGTGCGGCGGCGGGGTTGCTGGATTGGTGGAATGATTCGGCGAGACGGAAGCGGGCCATGGCGACGTGTTTGCCGGCGGGTGGCGGATTGATCATCGGCAGGCGCGCGGCTCCGGATCCGGCAGGGCCGGTCCAGGCGGGGTCGTATTCGGTTAGATAGGCTTGGAAGTCCTGGATCGCCTGTGCGGGATTGCCCGCTTGCTGGATGGCGCGGGCCTTGCGGAAGACGATCGAGTCGCGGAAATCGCGCGGGAGTTCGATGGCGAGGGCCTTGGTGTAGAGCGAGTAGGCTTTTGCGAAGTCGGGTTTCGGGGCATCGGGAACATTCGGATCCGGCTTGGCTTCGAGTTTTTCGGCGAAGTGCAGGATTTCGCCGACTAGTGCTTGTTTGCGTTTGGACGAGAGGATGCGGGCGGATTCCGTCTGATAGATGGCGGCGGCTTCGGCGAATTTTTTCTGCTCGATGAAGGCTTGGGCTTTGAGGAACACCGCCTTGTGACGCCAGTCGGATTTCGGGAAATCGGCGATCAACTTGTCGGCGGAGGTGGCGGCATCGGCGAATTGCTTGCGTTGGAATTCGGCGGTTGCCTTGAGGAAGAGTGCTTGGTCGGCATCGGCGTCCTTGGCGGTGATGGCTTGGTTGGCGAGTGAGATGGCCTTATCGAACTGGAGTGCTCGCATTTCCGCCTGGATGCCGAGGAGGGCGGAGGGAGCGGCGTGGGCGTGGATTCCAGTGAGGACGAACAGACAGAAGACGAGTGGTTTCATGTTGAATTTCTTACTGTGAACTTGATTTCCGAGTGGGCTATGGCTCCTGGTATTCGACACGCGAAATGAAAAATCCTTGGAATTTTCCGCAAATTTTCGCCTCGAAAAGTAATGGAATGATTTCCTATCCGCTGTCTCGATTCAATCTGATTTCCCGGATTTACACCGAATTTACATAAGCCTAATGAAGGCTGTTACCCGCCAAAATTAGAACGGGTTGTCGAAAATCGAGTCTCCGGGATCGATTTCGAGCATGCGTGAAATGTGCATGGTTGTGAGCTCGCCCATGGTTTTGCAATCTTGATAGTCATGGCTGCCGTGCATGCGGTCGAGTTCCTTGGCGAGGGTGACGACGTGTTCGCGCGGGGCGAGTTCTTCGCGGCGCATGACGCCTAACAAGGCTCGCAGACGGCTGCTCTCGACCTTGGCGCGGCGGGCCATCTGTGCGTGTTCTTCGGCCACGTATTGATCGATGCTTTTGCGATTGAGAACACCGAAGGCGAGCTTGGTCACGGCCCGGTTCGAACGGAAACGGAATGCCAGATAGATGCTTCCGTTTCCTTCATACGACTGTTGATCGAAATCAATGGCGCGCACGCGGTATTGGACTTCCTCGAAATCCGGGGTGATATCGACGACATAGTTCACGCTGCGCATGTCGCCTAACAGACGAATGAAGGTGCGTTCGTTGAACTTGGTGAATTCCTTGGCGATGCGGACTTTATTGAGTCCGGGTTGATTGAGGTAATCGCGGTGGAAGACATCGCCCGGGACGCCGGCGATGTGTTCTTCGATGAGTGTGTTGCCATTGACGAGATAGTTGATGCGGTTCGGCGAGAGGATGTGTTCGAGTTCCAAACCGAAGACGCGGGAGGCGTCGGCGTGTTTGACGTAAAAATAGTCCGAGTTGTCGTTGAAGAGATTGGTGATGCGGATGCGGAAGGGCCGGGAGTTCCCGAAATCGCCGTAATCGATGCGATCCACGAGCAGGTGTTCGTGCTGCTTGGCGTCGCGCCCAAGCTTGAGTTCGGTGTAGATGGCGGTGAGACGCGGCAGGATTTCTGCGGAAACCTCCGGCGGATACATGACCGTGAGCCAGAGCGTCTCGCGGCCTTGCGGATCTTCGTAGGGAATAGCACCCGTGAAGCGGCAGAGTTCGTCGTAGATCTTGGGGATGTCCCGCTGTCGGTCGAAATGATAGAGATACTGCCTCAGCGATGGAGAGACAGGGTAGCGGATTTTTCGCCGGGCGATCACGCGACGAGCTTAGGAGATAGCTGGCTAGGATGCCAGCCCGGGTTTTTTGGTGGGGGCAATGGAAAGCGCTTCGTTCAACTCATTGGCTCTTCATGGGCACGGCGGACACGTTCCGCCGCTTCATCAGAATCTCTGTAGATGAGTGGCGAGAGCCGCGAATGTTAGATCATCGAGAACCGGGGTCGCTGATTGCTCCCAGTTTTCAGGAGGAGTGGAAAGGTTGATCCAGCTACGGCAGCCGCCGAAGCTGGGCTGGTAGGGGAAGATCCAGGGCTCGGCGAGTTTGCGGGTGCGCACGAGTGCGACATGGATGCTGCCGGCGGCCATGCCTTTGCCTTGCCAATCGAAGCGATCGCGAACAGTGGCTTCCGAATAGATGTGCAAGGGTGCGAGCGCGGCGACTTGTTCCCAATCGGTGAGAGTGACGGCCCAGAGCACTTCGGCGTGATGGGTGATGTGGATTTCGTCACCCGTTTGCCATTCCGGCATGACCACGACTTGACCCTCGCAGACTTGATCGGCTTGGGTGTGGAAACGGGTGGGAAAGAGGAAAAACGATGCATGGGCGAAGGAGAATCCAGCCCGGCCTTCGTGGATGCCGCCTTTGCGAAGGATCAGGGATTGGCGGCCGGATGCGAGGGCATCGCAGACGACTTGCCATTCTTTGAAACCGATGATTTCGGACATGGAAGAATTCAAATGCGTGCCGTTCAGCGCCGGATTATGCCAGATCGTTGGCGGTCACGGTCGTTTGTTCGCGGGCACCGAGGATGCGGGCTTGTTGGACGACGCGATCGGCGGAGGTTTCGAAACGATAGCTGTGGCAGTTCGGGCAAAGCGCAGCACCACTGCCGACGATGGAATCGCAACCTTCACAGACTTTATAGCCCGCGGGGTTGGAGGCGATTTTGGCGGCGGTGGCGGCGCGATTGGGTGGAGGAGATTCAGCCATGGGATTCATGAAAAAAGCGGCACCGGTGGGCCGGTCCGCTTGTTTTCTGGATTGCCGGGAGAAAAAACGGCGGGGGCGGAGGGGTCAGGCGATCGCGGCAATGGCTTTCGCGGTCTTGCTCTTGAGATTTGCCGCTTTATTCAAATGGATGACACTGCGCTTGGCAGCTTTGTCCACAGCGGAGGAAAACTCTGAGCTGGCCTTGGCGGCAGTTGCTTTGTCACCGGCGGCGATTGCGACGAGAACTTTCTTGCGAAGCGTCTTCATGCGGCTTTTTTCAGCGCGGTTGCGCTCGGTCCGGACGATGGTTTGGCGCGTGCGCTTGATCGAGGATTTGTGATTGGCCATGGTGGTATCTTTAAAAAGTCGGTTGCCTAGAGGCGGGCGAGCGATACTAGGGAATCAATCCCATGTGTCAAGCTCATGTTTCACAAGTTTTTATCCACGGCCGAGACGAGCGGGGATTTTCCCGGTATTGGCTGAAGATTGGCTGGATTTTTGGGCTTTGATGGAGCCTCGAATCACGAAGACATCGGCTCCGTGACCGATGCGATTGTATAAATCCGCGACATCACGGCTGCTCATGCGGATGCAGCCGTAGGACGCGGGTGCTCCGAGGCGGTGCTCTTCGGGCGTGCCGTGGATGTAGATGGTCCGGCGGAACGCGTTGCGGTTGTGCGGCTCGGTGCCAGTCAGCCAGATGATCCGGGTGACGATTGGATCGCGTCCGGGAGCATTGGGCTTGATGACTTCTCCGGTGGGGCGTCGGCTTTTGAAAACACTGCCGAGCGGGGCTCTATCGCCGATTTTTTTGGCAACTTGCAGTCGCCCGAGAGGCGTGCAATTGCTGCCTGGGCGGTCGCCGATGCCGAATTTGGAAGTGGAGACTTTGTAGGACTTGACGGGAGAGCCGTCTTGAACGAGCAGCATTTTCTGATCACGCACGCTGACGATCATTTTATGGCGTGTATCTTTGCCGAAATGGGATGAGCCACAGCCGGTGAATCCAAGCGTGACGAACAGGCCGATGGTTGCGATCAAGAGGAGACGCGGCGGCGGAAATCCCATCATTTTTTTACGGCGTTTTACGGTTCACACTTCCGGTCTCAATCCCTGTGGAGCCGGACGGCAACATGCGGGCGAGTGATGAAAGTGAAGTGTAGAAAAATCCGACGGGGAAGGGAAGCAAAAGAATGGCCGAGGCCCAGCTTCCGCGCATGGCTGCATCGAGAACGATGAAGAGGAAGAAAAATCCGAAGAGCAATTCGACGAACGGAGTGAGAGTCTTCATCGCCTTGTAGCTGCTCTTTTTCCAATCGCTCCGGCGAGCTTGGCCGATGCCGTATTTGGGGGTACGAATGAATGCGCTTTGATGATTGAAAAGGGCTTCGACGACTGCCTTGGCGTTGCTGATGGACATTCCGATGCCAAGGGCCAGCAAAAGCGGCAAGTAGGGGATTTCACGCCACCATGAACCGGGGCGGAGGGCTTTTTGCGAGATAAGGTAAAACACGATCACCGAAACCGATGAGAAGAAGAAAATCGGAACGTTGATGATGTAATAGGTGAATTTCCCGAAGTCTGGCTGCCATTGTTGATTCGGGTAGATCAGGAAGCACAGGACGATGAGAAGCAGGTAGGCGAAATTCGAAGTCAGGTGAGCGGTGGCCTCCATTTTGATGAAAAGCGGGATGTCGGCTTTCCAGATAGCGGGCAGAACTTTTTTGCAAACTTGGATTGAGCCCTTGGTCCAGCGGTGTTGTTGGCTCTTGAATCCATCCATGTCCACCGGGAGTTCGGCAGGGGTTTCCACATCGTTGAGGAAAATGAAGCGCCAGCCATTGAGTTGGGCGCGGTAGCTGAGGTCCATGTCCTCGGTGAGGGTATCGTGTTCCCAGCCGCCGGCGTCGGCGATGCAGGATTTCCGCCAGATGCCGCCGGTGCCGTTGAAGGTGAAGAAGCGGCCGGAGCGGTTGCGGGCGGTTTGTTCCAGCTCGAGGTGACCGTCGAGGAACATCGCTTGAATCCGGGTGAGCACGTTGAAAGTGCGGTTCAGATGGCCCCAACGCGTCTGGATCATGCCGATTTTTTCATCGGTGAAATAGTGGATGGTTTTCTGGAGTAGGTCCGGGTTTGGCACGAAGTCGGCGTCCAGAATCAGGAGAAACTCACCTTTGGCAAAACGGGTGCCGTTTTCGAGAGCCCCGGCCTTGTATCCCGTGCGGTCCGTCCGGTGGATATGCTCGGCATCGAAGCCGCGGGCCTTGAGCTTGGCGATGCCTTCGCGGCAAATGCCGACGGTTTCGTCGGTCGAGTCATCGAGCAATTGGATTTGCAACTTGTCTCGCGGGTAATCCATGGCGGACACGGCCGCAAGCAATCGGTCCACCACATGCATCTCGTTAAACACCGGGAGTTGCACGGTCACCAACGGCACTTCCTTGAAAAGTTCCTTGGGTTTGGGGTGATTGCGAGCATGTTTCAGGTAAAGAAACACAATCGTCAAACGATGCGACCCGTAACCGGCAAGACCGATCAGAACTAGAATATACGAAGCGTACCAGATGGGTGATGACCAGTCCATGAAGAGTGTGATTTTGGAGAATAAAGTAATGAATTACCTGGATTTCAGGTGATCCCAGAGCCAGCGTGATACGGAAAGCGTGATGCAGAACTTACAGTCAGAGTTTACAGAACTGACTGAATTTACGCACCGGGCACAGAAAGCCAGACGCCGGAGGCAAGCAGGAAAGTGGGCCTATGTCAAGCCTCCAGACGGTGAGGAAGGTCCACGGCGATCAAGCTAGGGAGAGCAAGGAATCGCGGTAGGCGGAGTCGAGCATGGCGCGGCGACGTTTCTTAGGCAGGCTGCGGGTATCGGATTGATCGATTTTGAGCAGATTGAGCACGATACGG